>Ga0209373_10000199_pt1 | contig 126449 bp, 95 predicted proteins | sample Higcelweek5metaG_FD_187173 | JGI IMG/M metagenome (GOLD analysis project Ga0209373, IMG submission 187173) | Freshwater pond sediment microbial communities from the University of Edinburgh, under environmental carbon perturbations - High... | ecosystem: Environmental > Aquatic > Freshwater >... | reverse complement strand
CCGGAATATGCACCCTATCTGTTACCGGATCTCCCCGTCTCAGATGAATGGGTTCATTGGTTTTATATAGCCAGGCCGAAAATAACCAAAGTCCTTGTCAAGTTTACGCCATGGGATGAATTCAATCTTCTCCAACGCCGCTGTATCATTGAGAAAGCACCCAAGTTTGCGAAATATCTCTCGAAATAACCAAACCTCCGCGCCCCGACTGATTGGAAAGTCGGAGGCAGCGGGATATCCGTACACCAATCTTTTTGGTATGCGGGGTTACGGGGAAAAGAAAGTATGTTGATAGCCAGTTGGAATATTGGACAGAAAAGCCGAAAAAGGCATGACGTCTATAAGGATAAATCCTTCATTGATCAACTTTTCCTATTGTGCAACCCAATTTTGCAGTGTATATTACTGTATTTCCAAGAACAACTGTTTTTGTTTTTCTCGTGAGGGGATGATACATAATGTTTCAAAAGATATGGACGGGCGAGTTGGTGCGGCAGCATATTCTTGATGCCAATGGACGGGAACCACTCAATTCGCATTATTTTTCCACGCATTATCCGAGCGTATATGCGGCAGCCGAACGGATTTTCGGTTCGTGGAAAGGTGCAATCGAATCCGCAGGACTGGACTACAAAAAGATCCGCAAATACCGCATCTGGACCCGGACCGGAGTTATTCAGACTATCAAACAGATGAAAAAAACGGAAAAATCCATTTCCAGCCAGGCAGTTCAGAATTCCGACAAGCCACTTTACATGGCCGCTATTCACCGGTTTCAATCGTGGAGTCAGGCTGTGCGTGCGGCGGGAATCGACTATTCGAAGATTCGCCGTCGCCGCAGTATGACGCCGGAACAGATCAAGTCTGAAATTTTTGCATTATTCCAGAGGGGAGAAGACCTGGCCTACTCGAATATGCGTGAAAAGCATCAGTATCTCTTGGCCGCCGGAATGAAAAAACTGGGCGAAGGCAGTTGGGCGGAAGCTCGTCGAAAATGTGGCATAAGACGGAATTATCGTCTGGCGAAATACAAATTCAACAAACAGATGCTGTGCTGCGACATCGCAGCCGGATAAAGTGAGAGTGAACAATCCTTTGCAGACCGCGATTCCGAGTATTCAGAAAATATTGTCTTTTCTTATGAATATGAAAATTTTCGGAGGTATTTCTCCTTGAAGAAAAATCAAGGAATTTTGCAGGCAAGCACGTCACAATCGGAGACCTAAAAGGACTTGTTTTCCACGAACTGAGTTATCCCCCTCCCATCGGTCTAGATCGACCGATGGGGGGACGTGATACAATCAGCATGGTTCCTGGCTTTACAAGAATTCTGATCTCGTGTGAAGAAATCAAAAAGCCCTCTTGAATTCCTTTTTACCAGCGTTTATATTGAAGTATCGAAGAGAAATGAAAGTATGGTTCGGTAAAAAATGAGCGTAATGGAGTCATACCCTACAGGTGCCATTCGGTGCCATTCCTGGGGTCAAAAGTGTCAGAAAGTGCCGTTTGGAGGAGCTTTTACGATGAAGCAGAAGGACAGCTAAATCCGCTATTTTTGAGCGTGGAATTGTGGGGGATTTGAATTTTTTGAGTGCCAGAAATAATCATATATGGTTCCATCCCCCACCACCAATTGAACCTCCCGGCTGTCATGCGACAGCCTTTTTTGTGCTCCGATCAATTCAACCGAACTCAAAATCAACCTTATTCTCTTTTTGCTGGCTTTTACGACGCAACAGGCGGTCGGGGTTCTTGAGACACTTTCCGGGACACTTTCCGGGACACTTCTTGAGACACTTCCGGTCATGGAGAAAAGCATGGGAAAAGGATTTGTTCAGAAGGTAATTTATCACGCTCATTTCATGAAAAACAAGGCGTAATAACGTGTCGCATTTTTTGCAATGCTTCCTCCGCCACCGGTTTTTGTCCGCAACAAGAACCACGCTGGGGGCACCTTATCGTGGGGACTGTTCTTCCGAGCCGGAAATGTTCGCGTTCAGCGGAGAACTTCCACGACTGCGGATTCGTAGGAAGCAAGTCTGAAGATTCCTTCCGACCATGCTTTTCCCAGAACGTTTTTCGCTTTCATCTTTGTTTTCCAGCACACTTCTGTTTCAAGGAAGTTTGAAAGGAACAGCAGGTTTCCGCGAGTCATGAAATCAACCCCCTTCGGAATCTCCGGATCGGGAAGTTTCAGGAGCCGTTCCGCATGACGGATGATTTTATACAAAAGCTGCGGATCGACCCTGTCCGAAGCATAATAAATGGCATATCCCGCACCGAATTGATTCACGGTCAGGAATGGGGTGCCGGACAGATCGGAAGTTTTATAGGTCATCCGTGTTTCCGCTGTTGTGGTCCGGACCGTTCCCAGCCAATGCGCGGCAGTTCCGATGACGTCATGTCCGTCAAGAGTTCCGGCAACAACAAAATTGTTCTTTTCGAATTCAGAAGACGGTTCATAGGCTTTGGGCGCATTCAAAAACTCCATTCCTTCCAGAATCGTAATTCCGAACAGTTTTTCCGTATGTTCGGGTCCGTATTGCGGAATGAGTTTGGCATCGTCGTCAAAGGTTCCGGAACGCCCGTTCATAATCACGATGCCGCCGTTTCCGGTAAATTCTTCCAATGCGGCGGCAAGTTTTCTGCTGATATGTGCCTGAACTGGAAGAATCAGCAGTTTATAGGGACGGAAGTTCGCCTCAGGCGAAATAATATCAGGAGCACAGCCGCTGTCCGTCAAAGCCGTATAGTATTGATCCAGAATTTGTCCTTTGGCAACGATTTGTTCGGGAACAGTCCCGCAATAAATCCAGCTGTCACGGGGATCGTTGATGATCGCGGCGGCCATTCGCGGCAGGGGAAGGTCGGGATATGGGGCCAAAGCCCGGTCGGTTTCGGCAATCATCCTGCGGAGCGTTTCATACTGGGAGCCCGGAAGTCCGGATGGGCCGATAATGGCGGGGTGGGTCTTTTCGTTTCCGGAGAGATGGTTTCTCCAGCAGAAATAACAGATTTTGTCATATCCGTGCGCAATGAAAAGGCGAAAATAAAACTCTGTTCTGTTGGTCAGAGGGGCGCCGGGAGCGGTATGCGTCTCCATGATCCAAGGTCCGCTGCCGGGAATGAGTCCGCGATACAGCGCCAGATTGAAACTGAGATTTTCTGAACTTTTCTGTCCAGTCGTAAACCAGGGATATACATCGTTTCCCGCATAATCCAGATGGGAGAAACATTCATATCGGTCATATTTGCAATAATTGTTCGTGCCAATCACGGAGTGCGGTATCCGTTTCCGGATCTCCTCCGCCTGCTGAAGAATGAAAGAGGCCATGACGGAACTGCGGAACACATAGGAATCATAAGTGCGTCCGGCCCCCATGTTATCAGAATGTGAATCCAGCTCGATTTCCTCCCAGTCGGTAAAGAGTCCGCTCCAGAAGGTCGTATCCCAGCGATGGTTGAGCTCTTCCAGCGAACCATATTTCCGCCGCAGATATTTGCGGAACTCCGATTGACATTCCGGGCAAAAACACTCAGAGAAGCGTGAAGCACCAGGTTCGTTGTCGATCTGCCATGCATAAATATTGTGCTCATTTTGAAATTCTTCCGCCATTCTGGCGGCCATGCGCAAAACAAAAAACCGATACTTCGAGGAAGTGTAACATGTATGGTCCCGGATGCCGAACCATGATTTCTGTCCGTTTCTGCGCTGAGACATGATTTCCGGATATTTCCGGCACATCCATGCGGGAGCCGCCGAGGAAGGAGTGCAGAGAACGGATTGGATGCCGTGTTCCGCAAAAATCCTAACCGCATCATGGAGCCATTGGAACTGAAACTCATTTTCATGTGGTTCCAGGCTGGACCAGGCAAACTCGCCCATCCGGACGAATGAGATTCCGGCTTTTTTCATCAGTCTGGCATCATAGCGGACCCGGTCATTGTCACAGGTTTCCGGATAATAGGCGGCGCCGACATGTATTTTCATTTTTCACTTCCTTTCACGTTGAATTTAAGTGTGTGGAAAATGATCTTTCCCTTCCCTGTGAAAGTATCCGGATAATCGTTCAATCCAAGCATAACGCGTTTGATGGGGAAGTCAATCTTCTGGTTGTTGTCTCCTCCCCAGCGGTATGCAAAACGTTCACCGGGAAATTGGTTTTTCAGAAGCAGAGGTGCATTCAATGTTTGACGACCGCTCTTCTTAATCACTTGATCTGCAATGAGGGAAGTAGGAATAAGGCTGAAATAATGGCATTCGCCATTAGCATCCGTCACCACAATAAATGGACGATGTCCTGGCTTTTCAACAGTCAAATCTACTGTTACTGAATCCGCATATGAAATCATGGTTGGAAACTCAATCATGACAGCATCATGTCTGGGGCTTGTAAAATTATAGGTTATCTCTATTCCAGAATCATTTTTCCTTGCACTGGTGCCTTCCGGAAGCGCTGCCGGCTTTTCATTTACATGCGCAATGAGTTTGAAGTCGGGTAAATCCTTGAAGTTGATTGTCTGTCCTTTTTCCTGTGCAAACATAGATGCACAGCAGAGTGTAAACAATACAACGAGACTTTTTTTCATGTTGTCAGCCTTTCTGATTATATTTTTGGGGAATGCACATTCATTGTTTTTTATAAGTAATTCAATCATGAACGCCGATATTTTCGGCAATCGAAGTATCTTCTGAAAAAAGATTCCTCAGAAGATATGAAAGTGCGGATCTCTTGCTGAATCTGCAATTCCACGGCCTGTTTTCCGGCACGGTTTTCCAGTAAAGATGCAACCGTCATCAGGTCATATCTGAAAAGTTTCGGTAGAGAAGTATCTTCTGAAAACAACATAAGTTCGCTGCTCATTTGTTCCAGAACGGTATTTTCAGTCAGTCCGTGTTCATTCCAGTTCAAAAAGATATCATTCACCTGATCCGCAACCGCAATGAGTCTTTCTGTTTCAGTGTCACTCTTTGAATAGAGCTTCAGGAGTTCCTGTCGAAGTGTTTCTGCGTCGAGAGAATTGTTCCACATCATGGCGCCGGCAACATTATGAACAAGAAAGAACGGGGCATCAATATAGGAAACAGGTTCACAGGAGACGCAGCCGTCGATTCCGAGTCTGCGGTAGTCTCGGATATCTCTTGCGAGGTCGAGAGCGTTGTAGGCTAAACGGTGACGTCCGGGATCGCTGTAAAGAGAGAAATATTCGAACATCCTGCATTTGAATTCAAAAACGTTCTTTTTCCATCCGGCGAGAGTTTCCTTCATGTCCGCATTGAGAGGACGACAATTTCTGGAGAAATCGCATGATTTATTGTTGCGGTAATCCGGAGTCCACCCAGGGATTGAACAGCTCGGATCGTCCATCCGGTGACGGTAGCAGCGATCCCAGGGGGCAATTATGAAATCGACATTGCTGCAGTTTTCGAGGTATTTTCCCTGCGGCGGCTCAAGAGTCATGAAATATACCAGTCCTTCAATTCTGAGCTCAGGAGCGAAAGTCTTTGCCTCACGTGCGATTGCCTCGAGAATTTCAAGATACCAGTCGCTGAATGGACGTTTGATGCACTCCGGGCATTGACAGGCATTGTCATAGCCGTCTCCGAGCCAGAAAGCGGCAATATCAATCTCATTGTGATGTTTTCTGAGGTAATTGACCGTATGTTCTATATAGAGTTCCTTCACCCCCCGAGCGGACATGCAGAACTGAAACCACATCGTCGAGGTGGCAAGTTCAGTCATTTCGCCGCATTCCCCGGCTTCATGCGATAACTTTCCCTTCGCACGAAGCCGTTCGTGTGCCGAAGCGATGTCCATACCGTATTTTTGAGCATAATGTTCGATGATTCCTGCCGCCCAGCCGTGTCCATAGCGTTCGATCAGCAAACCGAGGGAACGAGCATGTTCGACCAGAGCCGAGCGTCGTTTCGCATATTTGACACGGTCTTCCCAGCTCCATCCGACACAGGAGTGTTCAACATGCTGAAGAGGATGGACCCCGGACTCCAGCCATTCGTCACCGGGACATTCCTCCGAAAACCCCTCCATAAAGAAAAGATTGTATTTATGCTTCGGCATCCAGTCAATCAGCCTGTAAGCATAAGCAAATGCCTCGTCATCCGTTCCGGGAGAAAAAGCGCTGAGCCCGCGGTACCGGCAAGAGGCGGATTCAAACTTTTTGAAGCCATCCAGTCGTATTTCCACGTTTTCAGGAAGAAACTCGTCCGCTGGATTCGGCCAGCGGCATCCGCGTTCATGAAGATAATCGTAGACGGCAAAAAGCACACTTCTCGGGTTCGATCCGGCCAGAAACAGTTTCCCCTTGCGGCTTTCGAGAAGGATTGAATCGTCCCATTTGCTGTAAGGGAGTTCTTCCATCCCGAGAATGAAGTCGGCATCCTCCGCATTTTCACAGAAAACAACATTGCATGAAGATATCTTTTCAATATATTTCTTCAGTTCAGAGGCCGCATAATTTATAACATCATTATGATTACCGACAAAACACAGCCGTTTTTTTGACATTTTACAGGCCTTTCGATTTTAGAGATAACGGTCAGCGACCTCAAGATAATGAGTCCAGTCGGTTGCATTCTGATCGTGTTTTCCTTCCCGGATATGATAGCTTATGTCGGATGTTATGAACTTGCCGACTTCCGGCAGATCGGATGATTTCAGGGTATCCGCTCCGAAAAGACGGTAGACTTCTCCCGCATGGTATGCACCGAGATATTCCCCGCGCGGGTCGCTCCACTGGTCATCCAGCGCGCTTGCCACGACCAGCGGACGCGGCGCAATCAGAGACAGCAGAAAATGCTGGTCGAAGTCCTGAAGTTCCTCGTTTGCTTTGTATTTTTCCGCCCCTTTGACAAACCAGTGCGGCATGGCATTGAGCAGAAAAAGATAATTTTCGCCGTAACAACGTTTCGTCATTGCCGCGCCGCAAAGCCCGGATTCGTTAGAAATGACGATCTTGAAACGCATGTCGAGCGCGCCTGCCCAGAGAGCCGTCTTGCCGAGCCGCGAAAGGCCATGCAGGGCGACCCGTTCAGAATCAATCGCGTCCTCCGATTCCAGACAGTCCATGATCCGAGACAGTCCCCACGCCCACGCGCCTATGGCGGAATACTTTTCATGGGCTTTGAGTCCCTTTGAAAAATCACCGAACAGCGAATAGACACTTTCATTCCACCCGTCTATTCTGTCCGGGAATATGTCGTTGTAACATGCTGTGGCAGAGGCGTATCCTCGCGCGGTCAGTTCGCGGAAACAGTTCCGGTGCGTGTGACAGCCCCGTTTCTCTTCGCAGAGGAACGTTTTGTCTTCGTTAAGAAGCCCGGTCATCGCCACATCCTTTTCGTCCGTGACGGTATGATTGCCCTTGAAGTTGAGCCCAAGAAACACCGGAACCTTTCCTTTTCTGTTTTTCGGGATATAAAGCATTACCAGTATGGAATGTGTTTTGCCGTTTCTCATGCCGAAAGTGATCTTTATTTCTTTGCGGTCGGCCGTTCCATCGAGCGCATTTTCTTTGAAAGAGACAACTTCCGTTTTGACGGAATCCGTCCTCGGAAGCGCTTCTCCGTACAGCTCATTTTTCATCTTGCGGAGAATCTCCCGGCGTCCGGAATTCATCCATTCCGCGGCTGATGAAATTCTTGAACCGTCCGGTTTTGCCAGCGGGGATTCGACGATATAAGGAGGAACAAGCGATTCGTCGTAGTTGAACATATTCATTACCTGTTCCACGATCTGTTTGTCGGCATAAAAATCCATGTTGGGATTCTCCGCGGCAAAAGCTTTTATTTTTTCGATGTATGACATTGTGATCCCCTTTTCACATCCTGAATGTTTTTCTGTATATGGATGAACCGAATTGATCGAGCTCCTCACCAAAAAGAATCATGCCTCCCGTGCGGAGCCGTTTACCGGATTCGAGGATTTCGAGCATTGCGCGTCTGACGCTGGTATCGCGCGGAGCCTTTGAGAGATCGCTGTAATCCTGTCCGAAAAGGAAATACATGCCGTCACGCCCGGAAGACGGAGCCGGGAAAAGATAGCACTCGCGCATGAGTTTGGCAAGATTGGAGTCAGGGAGCCTTTTTTCAAACTGCGTATTGAATATCCATGAATGGCAGATGAAAACTTTTTTGAACTTGCCTGGGTATTTTTCAGAGAAGAAGAGGACGGCTTTCCTGAATGAATCGAGCGCTCGCTCCGGTGTCATTTCACCGCCGGAGGGAATATGCATATCAATCATCACGTCACACGGTTCGAGTATCTTCTCCCATTCGGATTTTGGATAAGTGCAGGCTTTTTTCAGCGCATAACCTTCGGGTGATACGGGATTGCCGCAATAAGACGTTTCCGTTTCTGTCAGGACGGAGGTCCACATCCCGTCCGCAAGAGGATCGTTTTTCTGCAGAACGAATCCGGATGAATTGTAATCCAGCCCCGCTTGGGAGAGCATCAGTTTTCTGCCGTCTATCTTGTTTTTCAATACGATTCCGAACGGTTCGGATTCCATCAGTTTGAAATTGAAACGTCCCAGCTGAACCAGTCGTGCCGTCATATATACGCGCAGCCAGTTCAGGGATGCCAGCGCAACAGAAGGGACTTTTCCTTGTTTCAAAGCACGTTCAAAATCTGCGGCATATACGCCCAAAGTTTCTTTAATGATTGGTTCCGGGTATTCTTCACTCCGGTATTTTTCGCGTGCGTCAAGAATGATTCCCAAGGCAACAAGCGCTATGGCGGCAGGTGCGTTCTTCCCGAGCTGAACTTCCGGCAGGAACCAGTCGGCAAAACCAATATGGGAGCATCCTGAAGAAAACGAAGGCATTTTTACCCTGTAGTACAAGTGCCAGATATAGGCTTTCAGGACCGGATTCGCTTTAATATTTTCAGCGGTTTCAAAAAGAACTTGCATGACCTCGTCACTGGTCGAAAAATAATGACACAGCTCCGAAAGGACATCCCGGCACAGAAATGGAATCCTTTCCGGCATATTGATATAGGAATCACCCCAACCGGAGATGCAATGCTTGTATTTTTCCGGATCGACAGAGAGCATGCGGAGCGCATGGATTCCATTCGATTCTGGAAAGATGCTGTTTTTGATGTCGTTGTTCATTTCAACTTTCTTCAGTTCTTTCAATAGGCTCTTTCTCTATGGGAACAGTCAGACTCTTTTAAGAATGCCCATTTTTGCGGAATCGTAAAATCCGATCCCGTGCATTTGGTGTTCACGACATCCCGGCCATGCGTCAAGCGTCATTTTTCCTTTTTCCATATAGCGGCGGAGAATATGAAATGCCGGTTCATTTTCCGGTAAGGCGGAGTTTGGAATAAAAAGTTCGCCATAATATTCGTTTTCCGTTTTGCTCCGGCAGAAATAACGGCATCCTTTGATCGGGATTGATTCGCTTACGGAATCGGGAACGAACTTATAGCAGAGCGGGTAACCTGTCGCCAATCTGTCATTCAAGCAGATGAAAATATTGTCCGCAATACGGTCTCCGTCACCGCAAGGCGGACATTCAAAGCGGAAAGTGATCCCCTCTTCAGAGGAGATTACGGACCACTGGAAGGATTTTTGCCGGTGTATGGAGCCATCGGTTCGACACACGGATGCAAACGCTCCTTTCGGATAACGCGGAAGTTTTCTGGCCGCGAGACGTTTTTCAAGCGCGGGAATCCGTTCATTGACTTCTGATTCAAGCTGGGCGATGCGTTTTTTCAAAAGGACTTCATTGAAAAGATGAGTTTCAGCTTCCGGATGGTATCCGATCAGGATATCTTCTTTACAGATTTCAATCATACGCCGGGATGCAGCGATTTCGTCGAGAATGATCTTCTTCATCCGGCCAAGGAGGGCGTATTCTCCTGTGTAAAGCCTTTTCCGCAAAAGGTAGAAACGAAAAATGCGCCAGCCGGAATTGAAAAGGAGTCCGACCGCTTCAGCCATGCGGATGTCTTTCAGGTAAGTGGAGGAGTCCTGATATTTGGGGGCCAGTCCTTTCAGCAGAGTAACTCCGCGGTTCCACTCGTGCGCCATTTTCGAGGTCTGACGCTCCATTTCTTCAAGCGTATAAATCTGGAGGACTTCGCCAATTGCATCTCCTGAAATGGCCCCGGGAAGGAACGTTTCTCTCATGCCGGAAAGAACGGCTTCCGTATGGAGCGGCCATGTGATTCCATTGTGGAACGGGCCGAAATGCTGAATCAGATTGGAAAAGGGATAAAAAGAATAGGCTTTCGAAAAAGTCTTCCATGCCTTCAGCACTGTTTCCGCGTCCTCGTGCCACATCAGCGCGGCTTGTTCTTTCAAAAAAGTATCTTCATCAACCGCCGAGAGGTCTTCCGATTCAAGCTGGAGTGCAAGCCGGTTCATAAATCCGGGGGCGCAACCGAAATACCATGAGTACATGACGGTGCTGATTCCAAGTTTCTGAAGTTTTCGAATTTTCCGGAAAAGAGTAACCGGACAGAATACTTCCGGCACAGTCGCTAGTTCGTGCGCATTGGCTACCTGAAGTTTTGCAGCCGCCTCGCCGCCATGTTTCCGTAACATACGGGTTATTTCTACAAACCGTTTGGCGGGACCGACCTGAGACTGCCAGTAATCGCCGGCGCAGATGCGGTGTCCCTGCTGACGGATCACAAGCCCCGATTCGAAATTATTCAGCAAGATGCATCCCTTCGGAAGATAGCGGGCGCAGTCGTGAAACCATGGATGGACCTTTTCAACTGCGGATGCAACATAAAACCAGACGATAAGATTCGCGTCCGGATTGTTTTCCTTCATTCCTTTGAGCATGGGTTCGAGAACGCGGTTGAGAACCTGCCATGGCTGCAATGCCTTGCATCTGGGACACGGGAACGGAGAAAAGGACGTAACCGTGTTGCTACTGAAAAAACAACTGCAGAGCGCCTCGCCCCAGGGAATATTGATCAAGCCTCCGAGATGAGGCACTTCCGCAAAAAGATTGCGTATCTGTTCGTAAAGATGACGCTGCGCGATATCGCTGGAAGGACAGAACGTATGCTGTCCGAAACCCCAGTCCACTCCCATTAGTTCGGGATGCTTCCGCACGATTTCCGGTTTTCCGATAAATCCTTCCGGCTCAATTGCAAAAAGATAAAGCTTGATTCCATAACGACGGCAGCGCTCCGTGATTTTACGGAGTTTTTCCAGACGGCGTTGGGAATCCGGGTCCGGCTCCTGGATAAAACTGTGGCAGAGTTCACGGAAAACAACCGTGATCCAGAGGGAGTTGATCCCTTCCCTCGCAAGACGATTCAGATAGGGTTCCGGAAAATAATCTGTCTTGTCCATAAGTTCATCGGTTACGATTCCTTCCGGCGGCACCGGGCGATGGGTCGGACTGAAGAAAATCCTGGAAAGGCGTAACGGGAAACGCATTTTCCGGCGGATCGTAGTCGTTTCAAGGAACGGTCCTTCCGCATTGATCAGGCGATCCGCGATCCAGTAGATTCCGCGTCTGATTCCTTCCGTGTCGCCGGAAAGAAGGGTGATTGCCGATGACGAAACGGCGCATTCGAACTCTTCCTTTTCAAATCCTTTAGCGTATCCTATCCTCAGCGGCCGTTTGCCGGATGAGGAAATTTTCCACCAGGAGAAAACCTCTTCAAGCCCGGTAAGGGCGCTGTCAAGCAGATGCTCCGGATCCGGAAATTCGTTGATAATACGGATTCCGCCCTCCTGCAGATCAATTTCCTGATGGGGAATTGCATTCCTCCGAATATGAAATGCGAACTTTTCCCGTTCTGCAAACTTTTCAATAATCTGCTTTTTCATGATGAGGGCATTTTTCCCTTATTTCAAAACGAATTCCAGCGCCTGACAGTCTCCGCCGGGAATGGTTGTCCGGAGAATCGCACCTTCGCCGGATTCCTTGAATTCAAGTTCTTTCCCGCTCCACCAGTCGATGACTTTTTTCACACGTCCCGCTTGGACTGGGATGACGATCTCCGCGCTTGCGACGCGCGATGTATCGCAACGGAGCGGTTCCCGGAACACGCCCTTGCCCGGCGGGATTCCGTCGTTGTTCTGCAGATAGATGATCCACGATGTTTGGTTTTTCGCGATCATATACTGCATCGGGGTCTTGACTCGGATGTCGATCACATTCCGCCGGACTGCCGCCATGAGTTCGTCAAAGAGGTTCAGCATTTTTTCCATGCTGCCCGCCACCTTCATATTTGCGGGAGTCGTGACGATGACAGTTCCTTTTCCGTAGCGGTTCGCCGTGATCGCGGGCATCTGCGCAATATCGGTCGTCACTGCGAGCACTTCCGCGCCGACGGGCCTGACCGGAGTGTAGGCATAGGGCTGTTCCTCGGAAACAACTGTGTTGGAAAGGCGTGAGAAAGTCGCAGGACTCTTTCCGGTCTCTTTCATGAGTTCGATTCCGAGAAAATCTTCCGGAAAAGGATTGTGTTTTTTCAGATTTTCCGTATTCACAATAAAGATGCCGCCATTCTTCACGAAATTCATGATGCGTGTTGCAAAAGCCTTGTCGAATGTGACATCTCCTACCGGATATACCACCTTGTAAGAATCGAGGACTTCCTGTTTTGCGTCGTTTGTGACAACATCGAAAATATCACCGTAGCGGCAGGTCCCGTAGTAAACATTATGTTCGAGCGGACGGAAAAGATGTTTTTCGATGGCCCACATGCATTTTTCCATCTCATTCGGAGTGAAGAAATCCCATACCATCTGCCCGAAGTAGAGTGGAAGATATCCGTGTGCACGGTCCCATACAAGAGCGACCGGGGTAACGGCAACGCCGCGATCTCGTTTCATCACGATATTGTCGTAAAAATGAGTGTGAATCTTCACCATGGGAGAAGGATAGGCTTTCTGGTCGCGGAGATTGATCACCAGAGGATCTGTCCTGTCTATCTTTTCAAGTTCATAGGAAGCCGTGAGTTCATCTAGCTCGCCTTCACTAAGCCACATGCCGGCTCCGTTGAGCCATGGATACAAATAGACTGCTTTCTGACGTTCGAGCGAAAGTCCGCAGTAGAGACCGTTCATTCCGTGTCCGCTCCGCCAGCGCGAGTTCGGCGTGAGTGCTTCGGAGACCGTGTGATTTCCCCTGAAAATCGAACCTGTTGCGCACTGGAGTCCGCCGGGACACTTTTTACCGTCCTCATAGAGATACGCCCATCCATAGAAGATCTGATAGTTCCGCCATGGTTTTCCGAACTGCCTTGCCGCCCCGCGTGCAACAGCAATTTTTGCAGGATTGTTTCCGCAGCATTCGCCATTTTCGTTTCCGCTCATGGTATCACCAAGACTGAGGGTCAGGTGGTTGATGGACGTTGCCGCGCCGTTCCCGACATACTGTTTCGTCAGGTTGGAGGTTGACCATGCGTTGCGGGTCGGAACATCATGGATGGGGGTGTCGCCGGAGAGGTCATGTAGTTTTTTGAATGCGGCGAAAGCTTGCTCACGATTTTTCGGAAGGGGAACCCTGAATTTCTGCAGGAAATCTTTGAATACGCCTGTATCGCAAAAATAGGATTCATCCATGATCGATCCCGCAAAACGTTTTCCGTAGAGGCTGTTGAACTTCCGCATGTATTCCGGATCGAAAAGTGAAGTGATCGCATGATGGTCCACGGGCACCGTCAGTTGTCCGAAAGGAGCGCTGATCACAAAAGGATTGTCTGGGTATTTCTGCAGGATGTCATAGTATTTTCCACCCGGCATCATATTTTTTCCAGCGAGTTCTCCCCAAATTCGGAACATCCCATTCTTGAAAAGCGGCAGGTTCATGAGTCCGGCGTCCTCGATTTCCTTCATTGCCGAGCCTACGATCAAGAAACAATACCAATAATCCTTCCCCAGAAGTTTCACGGGTTTCCAAGGTTCCGGAATATTTCTGCAAGATTTTTTTTCAAAGAGTGCAAGCGTATTGTTTCCAAACTTTCCTTTCATTTTTTTCAGCTGAGCTTGAGATATTGTATTTTGTATTTGGCTGAATCCGTGAAGGGCGGTAAGGAATGAGTCGATATTGGCAACGGCGGCTTTCGCATTTTTTTCTGTCCCGGAAATGAGTTTATCCAACGCGGAGGCATCTTCCGCTGAAATTCCGTCTGCGGTAAGGAGCTCTGCAACCTGCTGTTTATATTTCAATGCTTGACTGGACGCAATATTTCCCGGAGTATCCAGGAAAAAATAGCCGTTTGAATCCATGTTCATGAAGTTGTTCTGCGGATTCGGAAACAGAGAGGAGGTCTCGCCCGGACTCTTCCGGTAGAAATTGCACCGAAATATGCGGTCGGACTCGGGAAGATACGGAATGTTTTCCAGATTCAGAGCAAAGCGGATCACGTAACGGTTCCGCATGTGATTCGCCTTGCTGAATACAGGAGTATCGAAGTTCTTATAGAGTCTGCCCATATAGTCAAAGGCGAGTTGCGCAAAATTGTTTTTCCCTCCTATAAGAACCTCGATTCCGTTCAGTTGCCAGGGGCTTTTGCCCGCGTCGGAATCCTGCATCTTCATCAGCGCTACGACATCTTCCCCGTCGGCGATCACCGCGCAGAAAAGCATTTTGTTGTTGTGTGCAAGATAGAGTTCTGTCGGACGGAGTGCAGGAGACTTTTTCGTAAGGACCGTAAAAGAGGTGAGCTTCAAGGCATTGCTCCACTCCCGCTGGTCGAATTTTCCGTCAAACGAAGGCGCGATTTGCGTAAACGGGATTACATTGATGTTTTCCCGGGCGCAAAGTTGAAATGACAACAGCAACATTGCCACACAACACAAAATGTTTCTCATAAGATATCTCCGTGAATCAGGGAATGCCGTGCGGCAGTTTTAGTTTTCCAGTGTGATTTTTGCCGACGGGTTTTTGACTTCGGCATCCCAATCGTCAACGAGAATTTCGCCATTTTCCATAATGATTGCGGAAACGGCAAAACTTGCGTTGGCAATGTATTTTGTGTTCGACGCTTGCGGCGTGTAGACGAATTCCAACTGCTTCCACTCGCCGTTCGTGTCGAGAATCTCCTTTTTGTCATACTGCGTGAAATATCTTTTGTCCTTGCCGTAGATGAAGAAACTCAAGCGGATCTGGGCTTTTCCTTTTACTTTCACCTTGAAGGAAAGTGGTGCGGAAGTGTTCACGATATTCATGAAAGGGTCCTTTGCCAGTAAGACGGTAACCGGAGCTTTCAAGTTGAAACAGCCGTTCTGAACGCCTCCATTTTCCTGAAAAACCATATTGGAGCGCAGTGATGGATTCGTTGTGTTTAAATCTCCTTTTTTGTCGAGGGAAGAATACTGCTTTGTGAGAACCACGCTTTCCTGGGCGGAAAGAATTCCGGCGATTGCGAGAACGGAGAGGATCGATGCGAGAGATTTTTTGTTCATGTCTTAAAATCCTTTTTTAAATAGTTGGCAAATGATTAACCGAGTTATTATTCCATTAGAAATCAATTCCGGCAGTAGAAGGATTGTCGGCCGGAACCCATGCTGATCCGTTGTAATAATAAGCCCATGGCAGTCTTGTTGTATCTGACTGCCAAACGATCTGCCTTGCGCTCAGCGTCTGTGCATTGCCTCCCAAAAAGAGTACATTCAATTTGTTGCCGTGTTTGTTTATCCCCGGTATTTCATTATGGGGGGGGGTAAGCAATTGACTCATCGTTGCGGGCTTCACCGCAAAATGAACGTCAGTATGTCCCTTTATCCCGCTATAAGCGGTATCCGCCACGATAAGGCGCTTTGACGGAATTGAAAGTCTTTTTACGGATATTCCTGAGCAATAAGGGTAGAAGCCGTATCCTAAATGACTTGTCAGATCACTTCTTGTGCAGAGATCTTTCGGACAATTGAACACTTTTGCCTTCGGTCCAGCAAGGTAATAGGAAGCTGCCAGGTGAGGCGTTGATTTGCAGCCGACGTACTGATAAAGCAAATAAGACCATGATTGGGAATACGGAGGCACAGGAGTGCAGACAGTCTGCAGCATGATTTCTTTATTGTCGTTCAGATACATGCCCAAAGCCACGCCTATTTGCTTTTCATTGTTTAAACATTGAATGGTTCGAGCGGTTTCACGAGCTTTGTTCAGCGCGGGCAGCAGCATCCCTGCGAGAATGGCAATGATCGCAATCACTACCAGCAATTCGATCAACGTAAAACTTTTCCTGTGAATTTTTCCGGCATATCCGCGGTTTCTCCAAAATCCCTGTTCTTCATAACGTTTCCCTGAAAGATCGGAACTTTCCATTTCTTTGTAAGTTTTCATGTTTTCATTCCCTTCATGATCTGGTTGTTATGCAATAAGGACATTATCAAAGCGAGAGGAATTATTATTCGTGATATCCGTTATGCGCCGGACAAGTTCATCAGCCATGTTTTCCAATGAGAAGTCAAGTTCTTTCGAAAGGATTGCATTCACGGACGGGAATTCCTTCTTCAACGAATGCGAATCGGCATTGTCCGCACAGAAGAGCTGAACTGCACTGAAATCCGGATTGCCGGAAACAGCTTCGAATGCCGCACGGTAGCGTTGATAGCCGCCCTCGCAGAAGATTGCCGAAGAGGAAGTCTCTCGCAGTGTCCGGCTTATTTCTTCCGGCTGGACCAGAACGTTGGAAAGGATGCTTCTTTTCCGGAGGGGCATTCCGAGGCCAGTAAGGGCGGCCGCAAAGGAGTCGCCGGCTGGATTTCCGCCGCCCGCATAGACAAGATTCCCGCATCCTGAACGGATAAGGAAATCGGCTTTTTTACGTCCGAGCTTTTCCAGATCAATTCCGATCATATTCGAACTTGTCGTCTTTTGAGGAAATCCGTTCTGCTGAGTGTTCACGACAATCAGCGGATACCCTTTCCTGATCATGGGATCAATACGATCAAGCCAAATGTTGTGCAGTTCAGAAAAATGCGACCAGACCACAAAGTCGAAAGAATAGTCTTCAAGCTGTATGATAGCCTGTTCAGGTATCTCTGAAAGGACCGGAAATTGATATATGACAGAAAACAAATTCTCTGTTCTGAACACCAGTTGGGAAAAAATACTGCTTTGACTATGGTGTATATATGGTTCGCCGGGACGCCCGTTGACAAGTCCCGCGATCCATACATCGGAACGGCTGAAGGTCGGATTCGAGAAGATCCCTTTTCTGCCGGGAATGCGGGATACGACATGCGAAAGCTCAAGGTCATGGATCGCACTCCTTACGGTCTCCCGATTGACTCCGAATTTTTTACAGAGAACTTCTTCCGTCATCAGGCGGGTCGGTTCCCTGGGCAGTTCGCGGATGCATTTCAGCAAATAGTTCCGGATCGCGTATGTTTTCGGAGAAGATATTACCTTATTCATAAAGACCTCTTTTCAATTTTTTCTGAAAAAAACGTACCGCTGTCATATCCGGGACGATTCTGTTTTCTTTCTATCTACATCAACGGTTGAGCACTTCATGGCGTATCTTTTATTTAATGGTTTTTTGTATGGCACTTACCATACAGTCTTTTATAAGTATAGTCAACAAAAGGATATTTGTCAATAGATAAAATCAAAAAACTTGAAAAAAAAAACAGCCGAGTTGTGAATTTTTTTTTGAAATATTTTCTTTCCGGGGGTTGACATCAGGAAAAAACATATTAAGTTTAAATCAGTTTATTGAAACGATTCTATAAATATCTGTATAAGAGATGGGAATGAACTCAAAAAAACAAAAGATTACCATCAAGGATGTAGCCCAATTGGCCCGGATGAGCGTTACAACGGTTTCATGCGTGATGAACGGACAACCGGGGTTTCCTGAAGAAACGCGTAAAAAAGTATGGGATGCCGTTCATCAGCTAAATTTTGTTCCCAGCAAAAGCGCACGGCAAATGCGCAGCGGCGGAGATTCCATCCGGAAGGGCGACAATAAACTCATCATGCATATTGTTCATGCGCCGTCGAGCCGCATTCTGGCGGATCCCGTTCTGTTTTATGAGAATAAGTTTCTGGCTCAAGTGAATCATATCGTAACCTTCCAGGCGATGCGCCACGGTTATTTCAAAACCGATTATTTTTATCATGCCGACCATGGATTCCGCTGTCCGCTGCTGCTGAACGGGATGGTGGACGGTGTCCTGATCGGAACTCCCCACCTGGATGTTGTCCAGCTGCTCCGCGGTCATATTCCAATGGTACTGATGGACATGCGGGCGATACCGGAAGTGGAGGGACTCCCGGTCGTCAATACCGATCTGGCTTCCGGCTTCGAGAACGCGTTTGCCGCCGCACGGACAGCGGGATATGGGAAAGCCGCTTTTTTCCATGAAACGGCATCCCATGAGAGTTCTCTGGCGATGCATTACGTTCCTTTAATCCGGACAGCCATGCTTGCGAATGGACTCATTCCTGTTCCAGAATATGACATTTCACAGCCGCTTTGCCCTGCTACTAATGAAAAAATTGCGGCGGAATATGCGGCGGTCATAGCGGAACCCATCCGAAAAAAAGAAATCAATCTTGTGGTGGCCTCAAGCGATCTTTTCATGAGGTTGCTGCTGAAAAACCTTGCGGCATTGGGAATTTCTATTCCGGGAGATGCCGGAGCCATCGCGCTTTCTTTCGATCCGAATCAGGAAAGTATCCCTTATTCGCGTGTGGCTCTCAACTGGGGGGAAATGTCGGCAACTTCCATGGATACGCTTGTTCAAATGATCGAAGGCAAAACGGATTTCTGCAAACAGTATCTTGTTGAACCGATTGTGAATCTCAGTCCGACATTGAGGCAGCATGTCTGAATTTCAACCACGGAAACGGAAACTTATCAGAAAACAGGAAGGACTCAAGATGAATGGGAAAAAACGATTTACGCTGATAGAGCTTCTTATAGTGATTGCGATCATCGCAATATTGGCCTCCATGCTGTTTCCGGCCCTCAAGCAAGCCCGCGCGATGGCGGGCAGCATCAGTTGCGTCAACAAGATCAAACAGCTTAACACGTATGCGCTCCTTTATCAGGACGACAACCGGGAGTATGTTCTGCCGCAGAGCCGCAATCATTCGCGTATCTGGGGGTGCCGGGGATGGCTTTATACTCTTCGTGAAAACTATCAGGGAATGCAGCCGGCGTTTTCGCGCGGGGATCGGAACAAGGCGGCCATCTGCCCGTATGAAGAGAATGCCATGAAAAATTCCCGCAGTATCGATGGCGGCGTCAAAAATTACGAGTATGCCTCTTATGGATATAATGACTGTATGGGCGCCTATGAAACATGGAATACCTGGAAATCCTACGATTATTCGTTTGTTGCAAAACTTGTCGTCCGAAAAATTTCCGATTCAACTTTCAGATCGCCTTCGAAAGCGGCGCGTCTGGCCGACTATATGATCTCCGTTAACAGCATCGACAATACCAATCTCGATTTCGCGTGGGGAATTGCCGAGGGAGGCGACTACATGTATTCCAATCTGGGGAGCTTGAAAATCGAACGGTGGAAACGGCTGCATCTGGAGAAAATGAACATCGGCATGCTGGACGGGAGCGTCCAAAGCAACAAGTTGGCCGAGTTCAATAAAAATTATTACTATTATAACTTGGACAAATACTGATCCGCTGTCATGGATAATACCCGAACAACCCATCTACTGAAAGGAAAAATATGAATTTGACACACACACTGATCGCAATTCTGAGTTTGTCGGCTTCTGTTCTTGCCGCCGAAGTCACGGACTATCCGGTAACCCCTTACGGGCCCAAGGACCCAAAATGGAGAAAAGACCAAAGTGATGATTATGCCCGGAGATCCCGGGGAAGTTATTTCCCGTGGGAAACGGTTTTCATCGGGGACAGCATCACATGGCTATGGGGAGTTCCCGCAAGTCATCCGGACAAGGGCGGCCGGGAAGTTTTCCAAAAAATATTCACCTTCCAGAAAGCCATTATTTTCGCTGTCAGCGGAGACAAGATTCAGAATACCCTCTGGCGTATCAAAGTCAATAAGGAACTGACCGGACATCCGGTCAAGAATATCGTCCTGATGATCGGCACCAATAACATCATGGGACGAAACGGCGATTCCGCCGAACAGGTCGTGCATGGAATCGGACAGGTTGTCGAGGCCATCAAAGAAACTCAGCCGACCGCAAAAATTCTGGTTCTCAGCATGCCTCCTCTGTCTTTCACCGGGAAAGCCGACCGCGACATGGCTCCGGTGAAAGCCGTTCCGATGATCCAAAAACTGGCGGATGACAAACGGGTCTTTTTCCTCGATATTACCCCGTTCTTTCTCGATGCGAACGGAAAGGTTGTCAATCTGAGGGACGGAGTTCACCCGGATACGCATGGATACGAACTGATGGCGCCCGCCATTGCGGCAAAACTGCTCGAAATGAATCCGGCCAATCCCTCTGCCTTAAAAGGAAAGGAATAACCATGCGAACGGCAATCTTCTTCTTGCTCCTGCTTTCGGCCGCGGGGTTCGGCCTTGCCGCGGCTCCGCTCAGGCTCGTGGAAAACTCAAAAAGCGATTATGTCATAACCCTGCCGGATCATCCTTCGATCCGGATTACTCTTGCGGCCGAAGAACTTCAGAAGTATCTGAAAAAAAGCACCGGAGCGGACCTGAAAACGGGAATCGGGGAAAACGCGGTAATCCTTGAAATTGTCAGGGACCTTCAGCCGGACGAGTCCCGCGTTTTCATAGAAGGGAATCGTTTGCATCTCCAGGGCGGCGACGACTGGGGGGTGTTGTATGCCGTCTATGCGTTTCTCGAACGCGAACTCGGCATCCGCTGGTTCACTCCTTACGGTGACGAACAGGTTCCGAAGCATCCCTCTCTTATTCTTGAAAAGGTGGACTACAGGGAAAAACCCGCCTACAAAATCCGCAGTCTGCTGTGCGACAACTATTACAAAAATGAATGTTCTCCCAGCTTCTTCCTCCGCAATCGCCAGAATATGGGAGCGTCCGCGTTCCTCCGCAAATACGGGAAACACAATCTGCTCTCTCCTGCCGCCCATACCCTGTTTGCCTATATTCCGCCGAAAAAAGGCGCTTATGCCGAACCGTTCCGCTTTGAGGAAACGAAATACTATTTTGCGGATCATCCGGAATATTATTCGATGAACGCATCGGGCCAGCGTGTTTTTTCCCTCCAGCTTTGTTTCAGCAACAGGGACTTGCGCAGCGAACTGACGAAACGCGTTCTGGAACAAATCCGAAAATATCCGGAATGCGATGTTTTTTCTGTGGCGGCAATGGACCAGCCCGGGGTGTTCTGTCATTGTCCGGGATGCAAGAAACTGGTCGAAAAATATCAGGCCGAATGCGGTCCATTAATCGACTATCTGATCGAACTTTCCCCTGCAGTGAAGAACGTCAATCCGGAGGCAAAAATCTCAACGCTTGCCTATCGCCGGGAACAGTCGGAGAAACCGCCCGTGATCGAGGGAAAACTGCCGGATAACCTGGTAATTATTTTCGCACCGATCGATAACGACTTTTCCAAGACTATGACGCATGAAAACAACAGGGTGACATATGACAGACTCAAGGGCTGGGCGAAGATTGCCTCCGAAGTCTGGCTCTGGTATTATACGTACGGCATGGGGATGTCGGAAGTATCGGCCATGGATACCCGTCTCATGTATGAAGCGGGCGCCACCGGAACCTTCTACGAACACGGGGGCAATATCTTTACCGGACAGACGTTCGGAGACATGCGAACATGGCTTCTGCTTCAGCAGTTCCGCAATCCGGAAGCCGACCTCGAAGCGCTTCGGAAGGAATTCTGCGATGCCTTGTATGGAGCCGCGTCCGCGGATATGATCGGTTATATCCGATCGCACGAGAAAGTCCGACGCGACACTTCTGCCTATTGTAACTTCTCCACCGGCATTACAGTATTCTTCACACCGGAACAGATCATGGAATGGAATACCCGCTTCGACCGAATGGAAAAAGCCGTCTCTGCCGATCCGTTCCGTCTGGACAACGTCAGAACCGCCCGAATCGACCTTGATCTTGCCACCCTCGAAAAATATCTGAGTATCCAGAAAAAATTTCCCGGTGCACTGCCGTCCCAGGAAACGATTGCACAACGTGTCCGGACATCCGTCGAAAAATCGTTGGCCCGGCGTGTTCCGGAAAAATTTCCGGACGTTCGGGCTCTCTGGAGAAAACGCGTTCTTCCGCAGCTGGATGATCTTATGATCTATGCCGCCGTCGAACCCAAAGCGCTGGACCAACGCTTTTCACGGATTCCTCCGGAAAAAATCCGCCAGCGTTATGCAAAAACGCTCGGGGGGCAGTGCGGCTTCGAGAAGCAACCCGACGCCGCATTCGGACAGGCGATTTACGATCATAAAGCGGACGTTCAACTGCCATTCACCTGCGGGTTTTATGATCAGGTCAACAAAAAGTTCATTTTGCAACGTGCCATCGCACAAAACGAGATTGTCCCGGACTGTTATCATCTTTACAAAATCGGCGAGGCGGCCATCCCCCCTTCCTGTGTTGTATGGACAATGAAATCCTGGCGTGCCAATATTCAAATGGGGGCTCTCTATATCCCCGGCGAAGGTCCAGAGACAAAGTATGAGATATGGATTTCGCTCAAGTTCGAGGGAAAGGGATATCACCCGGAAAGCAAAACGGCCCGAAACAGAGTCTGGTTTGACAGGGTCGTCGTGATAGGAAAGTAGTACCGGAAAAATGTCGCAATCTCCATTTGCGAGGACACTTTTGTTTATCGATGAACTGAAGCAGCGTTTCGTGCCGCAGGTGTTCTACACGCCGGACAACGGAACATGCCGCATCGTTCCGCATTTCAACGATCCGGAAGGATTGCTTGAAACGGCGTTCGACTTTCTGCATGTTTTGAAATGCGGAGGAATTACTGTCGAGACGGTGCGGGCCGCTGTCGGCAGCTTCGAATCCTATTCACTAGAAACAGCCCCCGGGTTCTGCCGGATTTCGGCAAACGACACCGAGGGAATCCGACGCGGGATATACTACCTCGCCGGAATTCTCCAGAATACGCCGCCCGCGCAGCTGCCAATCCGAAAAATGGAACGGCATGCCTGGCTGAAAACCCGTATTTCACGGTGTTACTTCGGGCCGATCCGGCGTCCGCCGTTCAACCGGGATGAACTTCTTGATGACATTGACTATTATCCGGAAGCGTATCTTGAACGTCTTGCATTCGAAGGAATCAACGGTCTCTGGCTTACAATCCGTTTCGAAGATCTCTGCCGGACCCGTTTCACACCGGACGCGGCGCCCGACAGGGACAGGCGTTTCGCCAAACTCCAGCGGACCATCGACAAGTGCCGCCGGTACGGAATCAGAATCTATCTCTTCTGCAATGAACCTGAGGCATGGTCTTCCCCCTCCCGGGCCGCTGCGGAGTTCCCGATGCTTGCCGGACCCGAAAAATACGGCAGACGAACTTTCTGTCCGTGCACTCCCGAAGGGAATGAATATCTCTATGAAAGTTTGAATCAGATATTCTCGCGTTTGAAACATGCGGGAGGAATGATTAACATCAGTCTTGGAGAGGGTTTGACAACCTGCCTGAGCAGCCTTTCCAACGGAAAAATGAATTGTCCGAAGAACTGCGGAAAGGCGTATTCTGAAATCATGTATACGGCACTCGATTCCATGAGCCGAGGAATGCACGATGCCGATCCGGATGCGCTTCTGGTGAGTTGGTTCTATCTTCCGCAGGCGGAACCGCTCCCGGACTGGTATTACAGCATTCTGAAAGAAACGCCCCGCAGCGTTGTCATGCAGCTGAACGCGGAATCCGGAATCGAACTCGAACAGCTTGGAAAAAAACGCACAAGCGGTGACTATTGGCAATTCGTGGACCGCCTTTCGGATAATTACATCCGTTTTGCCGAAGGGATGAAAAAAAACGGACATGAGGTTTCTGTTAAGCTTCAGGTCGGCAGTTCCCATGAAATCGCAACAGTTCCTTTCGTTCCGATTCCGGCGACACTGTACCGCAAATTCAAAAAGCTCGCCGGACTCGGAGTCCGGCACGCCATGCTTTGCTGGTATTTCGGCAGTTATCCCGGAATCATGAATCAGGCGTCCGGCGAACTCGCTTTTACCGACTTTTCCCGGACAACCGAAACGGATTTTCTCAAAATTCTGGCGGAATCCTGGTATGGAAGGTCCCATGCGGAAACGGCGGTCCGCGGATGGCGGCTCTTGTCGGACGCATGCCGAAATTACCCGCTCTCGAATATGTTTCAATATCTGGGACCTTGTCCGGCGGGTGCGGTCTGGGCGCTTTACCTGAAACCGGTACAGAAACCACTTCTCTCCACTTGGATCTACAGCGAAGAAACCGGCGGAGACACCGTCAGCGACTGTCTTGATAATCACACATTGGAAGAAATTGAAACGCTGCTTGACCGACTCTCGAAAGAATGGAACAGAGGCTGGAACATTTTTCGTAAATTGCTTGCCTGTGACCTTTCCGAAACAGGGAGAAAAGATATCCATGTGATCGAAGCCATCGGCCTTCAGTTCGCCATCGCCGGAAATATCATGCGTTTCTACCGGTTGAGACAGAATTTCTATGACCATCCCCAAAATATCATCCTGGACGAAATGCACGCCATAGCCGAAATGGAAATACGGAACCGGGAAAGATTGATTGAGCTTCTCCGGAAGGACTCCCGGCTGGGATTTCACCCCGAAGCGGAAACTTATCTTTATGATGAACCCCGTATACGGGAAGCGATCGCTTCCATCCGGCAACTGAAGTCGGACTTCAACGAGTTGGCGTCCGGCCGACTGCCCGGATATGTTCCAAATGCGGTCTACTTACTGAATAGTGGAAGTCTCTGCAAAGCAGAAAGTTTTTCATGGTGCGCCGAATTCACCCGTAATACGTTGACCATCGAAGTTTTCTGCGAGAAACATTTCAGGACGATTGACGAGCTCTTTCTTGCCATCGATGACCGTTGCAGACATTATCCATGGCGGACACATTTCGCCTCCGACGGAAGAATTCACGTCATTTCTCCTGGGGGCCGGGTCGAAACGGAAGTCACTCCGGAAGGATGGCGTGCAAGACTCGAAGTTGATCGAACAGACCTACCCGGTGGCGATCCGTCGAAACTTCGTTTGAATATTATCCGCTTCCAGGACGATTACAGGAAACAGTTGTCATGGCCTGCATGCACCCATCCGATCGAAGGACGCATCATGCTCGCATTTTATCAACCGGATCGCATGGGCGATCTTCTTTCCGGAACCGGAAAAGAAAATACAGTGTTCTCTGTAGGCTCCGTCTAAGAAATAATAATAGTCGAAGCTGAATCACACAGCTTTGTCCGGATTTCAGACTCCGGACGGAATTTATTTCAAGAGTCGCAATCTTCAATTGAATGCGGTATAGGACTTTAGTGGCTTTTATCAAGTTTTTTTTCATAGGGGCCTTGACAATCCTGAAATTTTCAATATATTATGTTTAGTAAGATGATTTAGGATGATTTGAAACATGAAAACACAACCGGTATATCGAAAAATTGCGGAGGAAATCCGGGGACGGATCGGTCGAGGCGAACTCAAGCCGGGCGACCGTGTTTCCTCTGTTCAGAAATTATGTGCGGAATATTCGGTGAGCCATATCACCGCCATGCGGACCTATCGCGAACTGCTGTCGATGGACTGCATCGAAGGCATCCGCGGACGCGGGTATTATGTAAAGGAACCGGAACATCCGGGCGGATCGGAAATGACCGGGCGGATCGCATCATTCATACGCCCCCAGCGGGGATACAGGGAAAGCGACAACTATTTCGATCTGGTCAATGTGGGAATCCGGTCGGAATGCTGCGCCCATAACCTCGATCTGTTGTGCAGCGGAGCCACGGCCCTGCTCAATCATTATCCGTTTGCGGCGGCGGGACTCAAAAAAATTGCCGATGCGTTGTCCGCAATCTCTCCGCTGGTGGACGGGATTCTGATCGATGAGCACATTCCCGATTCATTCATTAAACCAATTCTTCCGCAGATCACAAAGCCTGTGGTCATCGTCAACCGGGAAACAGACCTCCCGCTTGCATGCTTGACTCCGCCGAACCGTACCGGACTGATGCGTCTGCTGACACTGGCGCTCCGGCTCGGTTACGAACGGTTCATCTATGTCGATGCGGCTCCTTCTTCCAGAAACATTTCCGCGCGACGTGCGGCGTTCCTGGATTTCATGGCGGAACGGCATATTCCGGAAGAGCATATCCGCTTCATCGAAAACGGACGTCAGCTTCCGCATACGGAACTCCTCGAACAGATGAATCGCTCCTTGAAGGGGTTTGCGCTTCCGGATACCCGGGTCCTCTTCGTCTGCTGTTCGGATTATCTGGCCCGTCCGATCGCAAACGCCGTTTATGAAAATTACGGCAACTTCAACCGTGTAGGAGTCACTGGGTTCACCGGACTCCAAATGTCTCTGGACGTCCCGCGTCTGGCAACGGTGCGGGTGAACCCGGAGATGCTCGGGCGGAACGCGGTTCGCCTGCTCCTGGACCTGATCGATAATCCGGACCACAGAAAGAAACGGGTTGTTGAAGCGGAATCCCTGGAAGACGCCGGAGATACATTGTAAAAGACCAATTCACAATATATTCAAACAGGAGGACCATTCATGAAGAGCTCTAGAGAAAAAAAAGAAATTTCCAGGATTGATGTTTTTACGCTGATTGAGCTTCTGATAGTAATTGCAATTATTGCCATTCTGGCGGGTATGCTGCTTCCGGCGCTGAACTCCGCCCGGGAAAGAGCCCGTTCGATCAGCTGCTGCGGCAAGTTGAAGCAGATCGGAACGGCTTTCGTCATGTATGGAAACGATCACAATTATTTTGTTCCCCCGAGTTTCGGAACGAACGAGTTTCAGAAAGCCATGTTCAACTATCTGGGAGGAACTGGGAACTTTGCGGATGCGGGAACGCCGAGTCAGATCCGGCATCTGAGGAATGCCTATCTGTGTCCCTCCAACCCGAAAAGGGAAAACATCACCTCGACTTCGGCAATTTCCGGTTCCTACGGACAAAACGGGTATGTCCGGTGCGACGGAACAAGCGGTTTTGTCGGGGCAGGCAACGAATATCTTTATATCATGAAGCCGAACCAGGCGAAGTTTCCTTCACGCGTGATCTACTTTGCGGATGCGGAAACTGGCGCAGGCAACACGGCAATCGTCACGATTTCCGGGTCCATCTATCCGCTGAACGCAACGGCGTCTTCAACCGACGCCAGAATCGATGCGAGGCACACCCGGAGCGCCAACCTTCTCTGGCTGGACACGCATGTCGAATCCATGCCGTTGGGCCAACTGACGGGACGAAAGGGATGGGATGGAAAAAAGAACCGGAGCGACAGCGAGCTGTACAATGGAAAATAAACTTCAAAAAAGAAACCTGACGGGCAAAAATAAAATGAAACGACTCCCATATATATTTCTCTGTGCGCTGTTCTTTTCAGCCGCGCTCTCCCTGTCCGCGGCAGAACGCAAAATCTCCATCGGAAAAGAACCATTCCACACGCTGGACCGCAATACATACATCGTCATTCCGGAAAAGGCAAGTAAAGTGGTTCGTTTCGCCGCGGAAGAATTGCGGACGTATCTGGGAAAGGTGCTGGGGACGGAAATCCCTGTCAAACACGATGCATCCGGCTCCGGCACGGCCCTGATTCTGGGGGATGGCATTGACGCGAAAGCCGCGGGAATCGACGTCGCCAAACTGGACCGCGACGGTTACAGGATCGTCAGTTCCGGAAAGAACATCGTGATTGCGGGAAGAGGCGATCCCGTCGGCGACCCGTCGCAGCGTGCCGATCACTATTTCGAGATGGCGACATTATTCGGAACATACGATTTCCTGGAACGGATTGCGGGCGTCCGTTTTTATTTTCCCGGCAAATACGGCGTGGCGGCTCCGGTCCGGGGAACCATCCAGGTTGGCCGGATCGACCTCTATGACCGGCCTGACCATATTCAGCGGCGCACAGCGACCGGAGCATGCATCATGTATGAGGGAGAGGATTACCGTTCAGGAGATATGCTTCAGCGTTACAGAAACCGGACGCAGACGCAATATATCCCGAACTGTCACAGTCTGGAGCGTCTGGGATATTACGAACGCTTTTCACGAACTCATCCGGAATATTTTGCCATCGACAAATACGGAAAACAATCTTCGCTCGACCGTACGCAGCTCACTTACGGGACTCCCTGTTTCAACAGCGAAGGCTTCCGCAACGAGGTTTATCTGGACGCCGTCTCGTATCTGAAAGGCGAACCGGCGAACGTCCGGGGCGTCCTGCTGAAAGGAAAACAGCCGGGGTGGGATCCGAGCTGCTGCCGTCCCGGATACTTCAATGTCATGCCGGGAGACTATCACATCCAGTGCCGCTGCGAAAAATGCCGCCGCTACGAACGGGAGCACGGCGAAGGAGAGATCGTCTGGGACATGGTCTGGAACGTTGCCTCCCGCATTCAGACGGCAAAAATTCCGGGGAAAATCACAGCGATGTCTTATGCCTATTATAATATTGTGCCAAAATGCGAACTGCCTGGAAATGTCGAGGTGATGGTGGCCGTGACCGGTCCGTGGGGAGACCGGGAGAAAAGCATCCGGGAAAAGGACGAACGGATGATCGAACGCTGGAATGAGAAACTGGGGCATACAGTCTGGCTGTGGACGTATCCGTCAAAGTATGGGCCGTCGGCATTGCCTGGACTTCCGTGCATGGCTCCGCATTGCGTCGGAGACTATTACCGCAGGGTTGCCGGAAAGGTCTTCGGATCCTATATGGAATGCGAAACCGACTACTGGCTGTTCCAGTATCTGAACATGTATGTCTATGGCAAGGTCTCCTGGAACAACAACGCCGACGTGAACGCCATGATTGCCGAGCATCACCGGCTCATGTTCGGTCCGGCGGAAGCCCCGATGAAGGAAATTTACGACACGATGGAAAACATCTGGTTCGGAAAACTGCTGGGCAAACAGACCATGACGGCGCTCGGTCCGGTCAATGTTCCGCCGGGCGAATCGGAGATCTTCACCCGGATTTACAGTCCGGAGGAATTGGCCCGGCTGAACGCCTTATTCGACAAGGCGGAGAAGCTGACGGGAAAAGACGAGACATCGCTGGGACGCGTCCGCTTCATACGCAAAAATCTTTTCGGACCGCTGGAAGCCGCTGCTGAAAAATACCGCCGGGGAAACGATTCCCTGAAGGACTGGACCGGTTTTGTAATGCCGGTCGGTCCGGAAGAACGTCCGGTTGTCGACGGCTCTCCGGACGAGGCCGTATGGTCCCGGTGCGAGAAACTGTATCTTCTGCCGAAAAACGGTGTCCCGGAAGTGGAAACGGTTTTCCGCACCGCTCATGACAAGGATTATCTATATATTTCGGCGGTCTGCATGGAACCTGCGATGGACCGTCTGATCGCACGGCGAACCGCAAACCACGATCCCGATGTCTGGCGGGATTCGGAAGTCGAAATCATCCTGAATCCGTCCGACGACGGAGAGAATTATTTTCAGTGGATGATAAATGCAAACGGGGCGTTCACTGCCAACCGGGCCCGGAAATTCGGAGGAAACTCCGTCTTTACCCCGGACCGCAATTCCGGCATCCTGGTAAAAGCTCATAAATCCGCCGATCGCTGGGCGGTGGAGGCGGCCATTCCCAAAAAGGAACTCGGGCCGATCAATCAGAACGGATTCCGGGCAAACTTCGGACGTCATCGAGTTCTGGCCGGGCCTGCTCCAAAAACGCCTCTCTACAGCTGGAGTCCGCTCGGAGCCGGATTTCACGATCTGGAAAAATTCGGCAGGCTCGTTTTCAGGCAGACCGACGGAAATCTTGTAAAAAACGGCAGTTTCACCGCCGACACGCTGAAAGGATCGTGGATCAGTTCTCCCGGCGCAAACGGTCATATCGAACTTGATTCCGCTCAATACATCAGCGGCGGCAGAAGCATCCGTTTATCCGGCGGCGGAACCCTGAGTCTGGTTCAGTTTCTGAAGGATCTCAAACCGGACCGAACATACGCGGTATCGTTTTTCGTCCGGACAGAGAATGTCGTTCCGCTCAAGAAGGGGGGCGGCGCTTATGTCAATCTGGGAGATTACAAAAACGATTTCCGCCCCATGAACGGATATACGGGAACCCTGCCGTGGACCTGTCAGCATTTTCTCTGGAAAACAGGCACGGCGACCAACTCCATTCCGGGCCGTTTTGCCTGCATCATCCTGACGATGCGGGATGCTTCCGGAACGGTCTGGTTCGACCGTGTGAAAATCGAAGAAATCAAAGACAACCAGCCCGGCTCAACAGCCGGGAACAGAAATCAATAAGGAATACAGAATGAAAAACAACAAGACGCGTCTTATGGCGTTTCTGCACGGCGACGGAATCGTCCGCATGGAATCCTGCGAATTCCCTGAACCGGCTCCGAATGAAGTAACCATCCGGGTTGATGTCTCCCTGATCAGTCCGGGAACGGAAATGAATCCGATCCGGCATTACCGCGCCGAACCCGATCCGGGCATGAAGCCGAAACCGTTCGGATACGCTTGCGCCGGGGAAATCACCGCTATCAACGGCGAGTCCCGCGGACTGAAAATCGGAGATCGGGCCTTTGCCATGGGACCCGGTGCAAAACATGCGAACTGGATCAATGTTCCGATCAATCTGGTGGTGCCTCTTCCGGAACGGGTTTCTTTGGCGGATTCCACTTTTGCCTGTCTGGCTGCAACCTCGCTCCATGCCGTCCGTCGGGCTGCTCCCGGACTCGGCGACTACGGGCTTGTACTCGGCGGCGGCATCGTCGGCAATCTGGCCGCCCAGCTTTCTTCGCTCTCCGGCGCGCGGGTCATGCTCTGGGAAAGCATCGGGGGACGTCGGAAAATCGCACGGGCAGCCCGGCTGAAGAATCTTGCCGATCCAAAGCGCAGGGATACGGATGAACTCACCCGGAAATTCGCCGAACCATACGGTTTCGACTTTTCAATTTTCGCCTTTGGAGGCAATGCGAAGGAATCGCTGTCGCGGGTTCAGAATCTCATGAAGCTTTCGGCCGATGGACACCGGATGGGAAGGATCGTCCTGGTCGGCGGCTGTCTCATCGAAATGGGCGGCGGCGCCGCCAGCGGCAATCTGGACATCCTTTCAGCGGCCCGTACGGGACCGGGGTATCACGATCCCGCATGGGAATACGGCCGGGACTATCCGAATGCGTTTGTTCCCCATACCACCGCCTGGAATCTCCGCGAATGCCTTCAGCTGATCGCTGAAAAAAGACTTCTCGTCTCCCCGATGATCACAACGACGGTTTCTCTGGAGAAGATCAACTCCGCCGCCGACCTGCTGCTCAACGATCCGGGCCGGACCATGGGCGTGATCGTGGAAATGCCGCACGGACCCACGGAGGGAGGAAAATGAAAAAATTCAGACTCGGCATCGTCGGGCTTTGCACCTCCCATCCCGGTAACTGGATTCCGGTGATACGGGAGTTGGACAGCGAAGGCTTCTGTCCCGTCGAAATCACGGCGCTCTGGGATTCGGGAGAAACCCGACAGGAACACTACGCGGAAATTTTCGCGGAGTCTATGAACTTTCCGCACGGAACCGTCGTAAATGAACTCGCGGAAGTGCTGGAACGAACGGACGGCGTCATTATCCATACCGCAAACTGGGACCGTCACCTCGAACAAGCGGAATTTTTTCTGGATGCCGGGAAGAGCGTATTCCTCGATAAACCAATCGCCGGAAATCTCCGCGACATCTCCCGTCTGCTGGACAGACTCCGGAACGGGGCGCGCCTGACAGGCGGTTCCAGTCTCCGTTACTGCCAGGAAAGCATGGACCTGCTTGCTCTTCTGGAAACCGAACGGGGACGCATTCATACCGTTTACGTTTCCATCGGCAGCGATGAATTCAATTACGGGATTCACGGCTATTCGATGATCTGCGGAATTCTGGACGGCGGCGCGCTCTCCGCCCGTTTTTTGCCCGGAACGGAAAAAAGACAGGTTTTCATGCGCTGGAGCAACGGCGCAGCCGCATTTCTGACTCTGGCCGAACCCGCTGGTTTGCCTTTCAATGCGACCGTGACCACCGATAAGAAACTTTTCCAGATCACAGTGGACAATCGCCGGATTTACCGTTCCCTTCTCCGGAAAACGCTGCCATATCTGACCGGAATGAGCAATCTGCCTCCCACCGCCCCGGAATCTCTCTTCGAACCGGAACTGCTGGCGCTTGCTACCCGAAAGTCCCGGGAATGCGGGGGCGCCGAAGTTTTTCTCAAAGACCTTTGTCCGGACGATCCCGGTTATGATGGCGGCACGTTCGCGGCGGATTACCGGCGTTCGAGATTTCCGGCAGAGCGGTCGGCTCCGAAAGTTGGATCCCTTGCATAGGCGTAAAGCGGGTCGTAACTGATAAGGTTCGAGTTTTACACGAAGGAGGGCGTCGAAACGAAAAGGAACTGCGATAGCAAGTCCAAAAGTTGTGTAGCGCCGGCGACGTTGTCGGATGGCTGGATGATCGCGGAAATTTTCAGGGTGTTTTAGATACATCGTAAGTTGTAACGAAAAAGTTTGTGTTCATATAAAACCAGGAATAAACAAAGTCCCGAATTTTCGGGAATGGGAGGAGAATATTCGAAAAATAGGATTTTGCGGCTTTTTTAAGAAAAAACCGGATTCGGAGCGGCAAGATGGACTTGCCGCGTCAAAAAATAAGTTTTTAACGAAAAAGAGCCAAAACTTTTGAAAGAGGCTCTCATGATAAGAGCTTCCCTGATTCGGGTTGAATATGGACATCGAGTTGCGGAAACGGAATGGCGATGCCGTGTTCGGCGAAACTCCGGTAGATTTCGCGCCTGAGATTGGAACCGACGACAACACTGGTATTGACGCTTGCCCAGTAGCGCAACGAGAAATCCACTGAACTCGAGCCGAAATCGGTACACAGAATTTCAGGTGCGGGACGGGCCGTCACACCGGAGGTGCTCTGAGCCGCCTCAAGCATCAGCCGCATCGCCAGCGACAGGTCCGTACCGTAGGAAACACCGACCGAAAGCGTGTTGCGGCGCAGCATGTTGTTGCTGGTCCAATTCTGGAATTCCTTGGTCAAAACCTGGGCATTCGGATAGGTGATGACGGCTCCGTCGAAGGTCTCGACCACGGTGGCCCGGACTGACACCCGGAGCACCTTGCCGATAATGCCGTCCGCTTTGACCTCGACGATGTCTCCGGGCCGGACCTGTTGACCGATCAGGAGGATCAATCCGGCGATGAAGTTTTCAACAATTTCCTTGAGGCCGAAGCCGAGGCCCATGCTCATGCCGCCGATTACCACCAGAATGCTGGAATATTGAACCTTGAAGACCGCCAGTGTGAAGATGACAAAAAGGGCCCACAATACATAATTCGAGAGAATCATGAACGACGGCAGGAGGCCGAACTCCGCCGAGTCGCCGAAAAACCACTTCATCGCCAGTTTGATCGCGCTGATGAAAAAATACAGCCCGATACCGACGAATATCACCAGAAAAACCTCCCGGGTGTTGAATTGGGCCAGATTGGTCCGCTGCACCAGATTCGAATCCAGAAGCGCATAGAGGCGCGCTTCGACATGATAGGTCTGCGCCACCCAGCCGAAGAGGTAGATCACCAGCCAGAGCCAGGCCGCCGGTATCAGGAAATGTGACAGAACCTGATTGAACATCGGATAACGCGAATCCACCGCTACGTAATCCCGGATCATGGTGCTCAGGGCGAAGATCGCCTGAAACAGCGCGGAAATCACGAACCAGGCCAGCATCATGGTCAGGCTCATATAGGCGAATCCGAGGAATCCGAGCGTCGCGGCGATAGCGAAGTTGAGCGTCGTGGCCACGCCGAAGATCCGCTCCATCGATTCGAGATGGCGGAAACGGCGCAGCGAAATCAGCGTTCCGAACATGGCCAGCGAACTCAGCAACGTCGACAGGACGATCAGCGGCATGTACGAAATCATCCCGACGCTCAGAAGCATACTGACAAAATAGGTGCCGATGACGGAATAATATACCGGCAAGGCGATCTTTTGCTGCTCCTGGCTCAAACGCAGCACCAGCGCCAACCGCAGGCACGCAAGCAGGATCAACCCTACCGCAAGCTGGCGGAACGCCTGCATGTTGAGTTCGACTATCAGCAATTCGCTCCAGTAAATCCCCAACCCGACGGTCAGGATCAGGAAATTGCGTTGAATCTGGCGCCGACGCTGGAAAAGATCGGGCATCTTCAGCTTCAGGAATTTCTCCAGCAGACGCGAGTAGGCCAGATACCCGATGCCGGTCAGCATCAACGAAATCCCGACCGCGTAGCCCAGGAACCGCCACAACAGATTGCCTTCGAAATTCTTGAACTGGATTTTTAAGGTGTCGTAGCTGTCGAGCACCCAATAGCGGATCAGTATTCCAGCCCTGGGCAGAACCTGCATGAAGTTGTTTTCGTTGTCGAAAAAGATGGTCCGGATGACTTGGTTCTGGCGCGTGTCGCTGACTGCGGCAAGCTCACGGATCCGGGTCAGATCGTCAACGAGGTGCTTGTTGACTGTGGCAGCCCGGGTTTGGAACTGGTGCAACCGGATGCCGAATTCCTTGGTTCCTGCCGTATCCCGGGTCAACAGCTCGCGCTGTGAATTGCTCAGGTGTTTCAGATCGAATTTTACCAGTCCGGCCAACATCTCGTCATACATCCGCTGGATTTCGGCCATTCGCCGCTGCAGTGCCTCGAACCTGGCCAGTTTGACCTCGCAGTCGTTGATCAATCCGGTGATCCGGTCACTGTAAAAGGTCACTGCCAGCGCTTCGTAACGGTCGCGCTGCAGCATCATGAAATACATGACTTCGGCATTGGCGCGGGCCGTATCGAATTGTTCTGTCAGACCGTCACAGTAGGCGTCGAACATTCCGATGCTCTGTGTCATGAAATCGCAGTCGCGCTGGAGCTGGAGCTGGTAGCGTTCCAACCCGGCGTCCCAGGGATCGTCAGCGGCGTTGAGGGCGGACGGCGCGAAGCACGCCGCAAGAAACACAAATCCGGCACCCAGATACCATAACAGCGACTTCCTATGCATAGTTCACCCTGAAAATTGTTTCGTTTGTTGTTGTTATTGTTTCGGAGGATAAATCAGCTTGCATACTTCATGGTTCTTGCGGCGAATAATTCCTTGATCTTCTCCATGATTGCTGAGCTATCATTCCCAATATGTTCTTTAGCATGTTCTTCGAGCTTTCCCTTTGCCCGGACAAGCGGCTTGTTGTTCAGGTTATACTTCAAATCCCGATTGAGATATTCATCCGGATTCAAATCCGGACTGTAACTCGGCAGCCCCCCGGATAAATGTGATATTTTCGCTCAAAACTCATTTAATATCTTATTGTGCAGAACCCGCAGATTGTCCAATACAAAGAACATTTTGCGTTCATGATTGCGAATCAGGCGTTCCATGAATTCAATCAGTAACTTTGCGGTCATTGTTTCCTTGTAAAATATGAAGTGAACTTTATCCTGATTGGATATCGCGCTCATCATGTTGCTTTTTTCCCGAACCGGATTCACTTTTCGAACTGGAGCCTTGCCCCTGGTGGCATAGCTCCGGCCCTTGGCTTCATCATTTCGAATCCCCGTTTCAGCCACTCGAAAAACATCGGTCTGCTCTATAACTGCGGCATTTACCGCTGAGGTATAGCCGCACCGCTTGCTTGCACCGCTCAAAAACGCGGCATCATCTATTTGATCGGTATCATGTTTTTCCATATGGACAATGTACACCTTAATCTCGGCAAAAACAAGTCAATTTAGCCGCCGAATCTATTAAAATCAAGGAGGACGTCAGTCTGCCGCAGTTGCGGCGGGGAGTCCAAGTTCCCTGGTAGAGAACGGAATATTTTTCAAATAATCGATATCCTCTGGAGATTCATTTTAATGTCACAATAATACAATTAGTGACTAACTTCTGGCAAAATCAAGATTTTTTTGCCTCTGCAGAAACCGCAGGTAACAAAACCATGATTGCAATAATTACATGGTTTCGGCCAGTTTCCATGACACCCTTCGCAAAGTATTTTACCTTTTTTATCTGCATCATTGTTTTTACAGATCCAGAATGTTGACAAACGATACAATCTTGTATGTTCTTTTTCAATATATCTGTGTCAATGTTTGCCCTTTTTATTTGTTCTTTGATTTTTGCCTGTATTTCCGGAGACTAAGAACTTATCAACTAATAAATTCGCATTGCCGGATAAATCTTCATTCCCTTATTCATCGTTATCATAGCTGCGGCTAAGTGAAGCAGTCCGCAATACGCCATGTCGGTTTTCTCGTATCGAGTATGAATTTTCCGAAAACGATTGAACCATGAATGGGCAACTTCTACAATCCATCTTTTAGGTTCGAAAAACATTGCCAACAGTATTCATGTCCGGCCCCATGAAAAAGGTTCATGGAAGCGTTTTTGCAATCGGTCGAAATGATCCATCGAAATTCCGGGAAAAACGGGGCTTGGCCGAGCGTTGATGTTCAGCGGGTTGTAAATTGACTCGTTGACTTCATACCATTTCCGCTCGGTCGGAGTGCAATGGTTTTTTGCACACAAAGGTTGGCGTGCGGAAAAAATATAGACTTTTTGACTGGTTTTACGGGATAAAAAGAAATTGGCGGATCGATTGGGACCCCTCGATGAAATATGTCTGCGACGAATGGCATCTCGACTGGAAGCTGCGCCAGATGGACAGCAGGCTCCTTGAACTCAAAAACTACCGTCGGATGATCCTCCCCCTGAGCGGAAAACCATCCGTATGAACGATAACTTCATCCTGCTGTTATTATGTAAAAGTCTTTGGAATTATCTCCCTTGAGGGATCATTTCATTTGCTCTTCTGTCCATGTCTTCGGCGGTAAAGTCCCGGCGTGTTTCCCGTGATTTGACGGAACACCCGTGTGAAATGATACCGGTCGACAAAGCCGGTTTCCGCCGCAATGGCGTCGATGCTGGAGGGCGAAAAGAGCAGCAGGCAGCAGGCTCTTTCGATCCGTTTTTCCCGATAATACTGCTGAGGCGGTTTACCGACACATTCGGTGAAGAGCTGGATAAAGCCGTTTTCGCTCATTCCGATCCGCCCGGCAAGTTGACGGTTGGTATAGTGTCCGATGCAGTTGCCGTTCAGGATGCCCAGAATCTGTTGAATGCGTGGGTCGGGCGCTTCCGGCATACGGAAAATATCTTCCGGCAGTTTCGAAAGCGCCGTATGCAGAAAACCGAGTCCGTCCAGAAGATGCTGTTGATTCCTGCGGTCGAAATGGAGCGCCATATGTTCCAGAAAAACCACTGCGTCCTGCCAGACCGGTATGGAAAAGATCCGGTTGCATGGCTGACAAGTCTGCCAATTCATGGAAAAATGAAAATAAAGCTGGTGAAAATCTTTGGTGGAAACGCAGGAAAATGGGGTTTCCGGTGCGATCAGATAGACTTTTTGCGGAGACATGGAGATGTTTTTCGCCCCTTGTCTGAGAATCGGACCGTCTTCACGATTCAGGTAACAGCGCCAATAAGGCATCTGCATCTGGTCTTCCACATAGTTCCAGCCGCTGGCGGTCGTGTATCCCCAACTGTGGATACTCACGGGGGATTGATATAGTTCCGGATTAGGATTATACATATTTTTTTCAGAATCATTCATTTTATTTTCAATGATTTGCTATTATAATATACACAACAACCGGAAAATATGCAAGGTCCGGACACGTCGGAATCTGAAGGGACGGTCTGGAGCAGACAAAAAATTCTGAGAAAACCTCTGGAGGATGTTTCATGCTTGAAATCACTTCTTACAGGAATGGAAAAATCCTGAACCACAGATGCGGAAAGGAAACCTCCCGGTTGTTGGAAATCCTTCTCGAGGGAATTGCCGATCCGGAAATGCTTGTGATGGTGAACGTGGAGGCGGTTTTTCGCCGGGACAGATATTTTTCCAGACCGCTCTCCCTGACGGAAAAGCTGGCGTATGACTATGATCTCCCGGCCCGTGAGATTATCCGCTTTGCAGGAGAGAAGGCCTTCACCCCGCCGACAAATGTCCACTGGGCGATGTTCCCGCCCAAATTGTTCCATGTCCTGAAGGAACGTGGCCTGAAAACCCTCACCAGCGGCGGGTTTATGTCCAACCGGATCATCGTGAACAGGAAGGAGGCTTCCTTCGACGGAGTCTGCGACATAGGCTTCTTCTATGAACAGAACGTCGCAAGGCACATGCTGGCGGAACGCTGTTATTACGATCCAGACTACGGCATTTTCCTTTCGGGAACCTTTTTCTGCTGCAATATCGATACACAGGAAGAGATCGTCGAAAAAATCACGCGGGAAAACGCGGAGGCCCGGAAATGCGAAATGATGGAAGTCGTATCCCATGAACGATATTCGTTCACGTATTATTCCAAATACCTGCCCGATTCTTTTGAACGGATCGAGGCGGTCTGCAGGACCTTGACCGAACTGGGATACCGGCCCGTTTACTTCAATGAAGGCATTTTCGGGAACACCGCATGGGAGAAGAAACGGATGGACGAAATACGACAGAAAGTGGCTTGAAAATGAAAAAGACATTTCCGTGGGGCTCGATCTTGTGCCGAAACAATCCGTCAGTGCTTTGTCGATTTACTTTGATAGAACTCCTGATTGTGATTGCGATCATCGCTATTTTTGCGGCGATGATGCTTCCGGCATTGAACCATGCCAGAGAATTTGCAAAGCAGGTGAATTGTCTCAGCAACATCCGGCAATTCGGGCTTGCGGCCCATTCCTACGCGCAGGACAGCCGGGACAATATTGCTGTTTGGCAGATCAATCATCCGGGACTCCGGTGGAACGGCGGAAGCACCGGAGCCCTTCAGTGGAAAAGCAGTTTCAACACCTCCCTGGTCGCCTGTCTTGGCTATTTCCAGGCGCGGAAGGACGGCAACGTCATCATCGGTCCTCTCTGTCCGAAATGGGAGAAAAAGGATGCCAACATGAACTACATGGATTGTTACTCGGCCAATGCCTACGGCGCCCGCGACTCCCTTGAAGAGGCCAATTCGCCGGGAATTCTGACATCTCCCGTTATATGGGGATTGAACAGCGGATGTCGTCCGGGCATGATCGGACGTCTCCGCCAGCCCGGCAGAACCATGATGGCTTCCTGTATGGTCTACCGGGTAGCCACGATGTATCATTATCCGAATTTTCCATCCTTGAATTTCGATGCATCCGGAACAATCCGGCGCGATTCACATTCGTATGTTCGCACATATGTGATGGAGAAAGAAAGTGCCGGCGGCGCGGGGTTGTTCAGCACTCCCTCCTATTTTGCCACGGCAGTCCAGAAACTCGGCAGCATACAATAAACGGGAAGGAGTTCTCATGTATCGAAAACTTGTTTTCTGCATTTTGCTTTTCATGTCAGGAATGATGTCTTATACCAAAGATTTCTCCGTTCGGGTTCAGCAGGAAAAAGACAATATCGCTTCCTGTGGCGAAATTCCGGTCCTCATTTTCACGGAATATCCCGCTGACTATCAGCCGTTCGCGTGTCTTCTGACGGTTTTTCAGGCCGACGTTCCGGAAGAGTTTCTGAAGGCGCTCGGACTCATGGAGAAACTTTCCCGTGCGGCGCGTCCGGAATGGCGTTATGTGAATCTTTCGACCATCTGGTTTCCCGCTTCGGAACGGACCGCGAAAGAGCAGAAGGTTTCTATCCGGACAACGGACAAATGGCCTGCGGGGGATTACCGGATTGTCCTTCGCATTCTTTTCCGGAGGAAGACTTCTCCCTCGGTCAAGACAGACAAATATATCGGTGCTCCCGTCAGTTTTACAATCGAATAAGCAAGGAATTCATATGGCGTCCTGTAAAAATTCATTCGTGTTTACGGTAATCCTTATTGCGGCAGTCTTCCGCGTTTTTTGCGCGGAAGCGGTCGGACTGCCTTTCGGAAAAGAGGCTCCGGTCATGGACGGTCGTTTTGAGGATGTCTGCTGGTCGAACCTGAAATGGCATTCCGGATTTACCCGTCTTCAGACGCTGGCGAAAGCGGACCCGGACACCCGTTTCAAGATGTTTCACAACGGGAAAAAACTTTTCATTGCGGTCGAAGTTTTTGAACCGGAAATCGGAAAACTGCGGAAGGAACCGGTCGTTTTCGATTCCGCCACGGTCTGGATGAATGATTCTGTCGAACTGTTCCTCTGCACCGATTCGCGGAAACAATTCTTTTATCAGCTCATTGCGGACGCGTCCGGACAGCATTTCGATGCCCGCTTCGAGGACAATAATGCCGGAGGATACAAAGGCGATGCCGTGTGGAGCAGCGGAGCTGAAATCAAAACTTTCGCGGATTCGGACCGCTGGAGGCTGGAAATCGCTCTGCCGCTCGGGTTGCTGGATTTTCAATCCGGGGAATGGTCCTTCAACATTGTCCGGAACCGCTGTCTTGCCGCGTCCCGTCAGTTAAGCTCGTTTGCTCCGAATCCGGGAACGAGTCACGCGCGTCCGGAAATATTCCTTCCGCTGCGTCCGGAAGGGCTCCGCCCGGAAACTTTCTCTTTCAGGATCGACCGCATGGCGGCGGAATTCAGACGGATCGCCCCCGGAAAATTTGCCGCCGAATTCAGGATGCACGTCAGCAGCAGTGCGGAAACGATGCGCATTCTGAGGCAGCGGGTGCGGCTGCTCTCCGCGGACGGAAAAACCGTTGCGGAAAAAAACGCTAAAATCGAGGTGCCGGCCGGAAAATTCACCGAGACGAAAATGACTCTGGATGGGATTGCTCCCGGTTCTTATCTTCTGGATTGTCAGTTGTCCAACAACCGTTCCGAACCGACTCTTCTGTCCGGAGCGCGTCAGGAGATTGTGCTGGAATACGCCCCCATATCCATCGTCCTGACCTCTCCGGCATACCGTGATTCGATCTTTGCAAGCATGACGGACAAGAAGATTGAAGCCCGGATTGATTTCAAGGATTTCATCGGAATGCCGTTTACCGTGGAACTGTCCGGAAAAAACGGGTTCCGCGAACTTCTCCGTTTCCCTGCGGCGAAGGACAGCCAGACAGTCCGTTTCGATGCATCGAAACTGCCGGACGGCAATTATCGTCTCGCCGTTACGGGCGGAAGCGGGAAGTCTTTCGTGGAAGCCGTCCGGGTCATCCATAAACTTCCGTCGCATCCGGGGGAAGTCTGGCTGGATTCTTCCGGCATCACCCATATCGACGGGAAACGTTTCTTTCCGTTCGGCTGGTATGGGCACGATGACGCGGATGCACCGAAAGCTTATTTGAATTCCGTGCTCGACACAGCCCTTTATCCTGACCGTGAAACACTGGACCGCGCTTTTGCAAGGCGTCAGCAACTGGAGGAGAAAATGCTGATTTATCCTTATCAGGAATTCAATCCGCGCGGAGGCTGGGATATTTTCTCCGTGAAAAAACGCAATGGCGGTCTTACACGGGAACAGCGCGATTCCCTGAAGAACTTCATCCCGACCGTCCGGAACAATCCCGCTCTGCTCGGTTACTACCTGGCCGATGAACCGGAGAACCAGGACAACAACCCCCGCTGGTATCGGGAAGTCTATGAACTGCTTCGTGAATTGGACCCGTGGCATCCGTGCATCATGCTCAACTGGGGCCTCGGCGGCATTCGACGGTTTTACATGGCCTGCGACATTCTTCTGCCGGACTGTTACCCTTCCTATTACGAGGACGGTTCCACAGGAAAACCTCGTTATTGTTCTTCGGAATGGGCCGCCCTCGCGACCTCTCTGCGTCCGGCCTGGTTTATGCCGCTGGCCGCTTCCTGGCCGGCCCGCGACAAGCGGAATGTCCGTGGAGTTCCTCCCTCCTATGACGATCTCCGCAGTCAGGTGTTTCAGGCGCTTATACACAACGTCAAGGGGTTCAATCTTTACGCTTATTTCGAATCACAGCGTTTCGCGTCCCTGATTCTCGGTCCGGATGCCGTCGGAATCACTCTTCACAGACTCCGGGATTATTTCCTGCCGGATTCGGTTCCGGGCGCGATCCATGCCGCGACTCAACCGGAGGTCTCCCATTTTCAGGCGGGCTTCAAGACCGATTCCACGAAACAGTGTCTGATCGCGGTCAATACGGCAATGCGGAAAGTCCGGGCCGTCTTTTCCTTCAAAGTTCCGGTGAACGGACAGCTCTTCGTCGCCGGAGAGAACCGCGCGGTTTCTCTGAAGAACAATTCCTTTACGGACGATTTCCTTCCGGGAGAAACTCACATTTATCTCAATGATTCCGGAGACGCCGCCTCGGTTCCCTCCGTGGCGGGCACCCGACAGGCGATTGCGAAACTCCGCGCGGCACGGAAAAAGGAAGGGAACCGGATCGGAATGGGGGAAATGCTGGTTGCGGATTATCTGGATTATTCCGCCGGAAAAATTCCGCCGGGCGTGCCGGTGATCGCGGCATCCAGTGATCCGGGAACATATTTCGCGACGAAACAAACCGGTTCCCGTTATTATTTGATCGACGGACTGACAGAACCGAAGCGGGTGGAATACACATGGTCTCCGGCCGCCTCCGACCGTGCGCCGTACATCGAGATCACGCTTCCGGAAGCGGTCCCTCTGCGGGAGCTTCGCCTTTACACGCCATGCGGTAACCTGGAGTCCGGAAGCGTTACGGTCGAAGGGAAACGTTTTCTGTTCTGCAATCGGAAAAAAGGGAAGCCGGGAGAAAAAAGCGTGATGATTCCGGCAGCGCTTCCGGGAATCGTCTCGAAGAAGATCCGGATCGATTTCGAGCGGTTCGACATCGATTTTTATACGCAGACGCCGGACCGTCGGCTTCTGTCGGAAATTGAACTGTATTGAGGAGTATGATTGTTCATGAAATCATTCAGAGAAAAATCGGTCGTATTGATTCCGGAACGTCCGGAAGTCTGGGAAACCACGGCCGCACGGGAGTTGAAACATTATCTCGGACAGGTGGCACTCTCCGTGAAGGCATACGGAAAAAAAGTTGTCTTCCATGTCGGAAACACGGATGCGGCGAATGAGATCGGGCTTGCTCCCGGAAAACTGGAGGACGAGGAATGGGCGGTCTGCGCTTTGCCGGATGGGCGTATCATCCTCTGCGGGGGAGGAACCCGCGGAACGTTTTACAGCGTCTGCATTTTTCTGGAACGGCAACTGGGCGTCCGGTGGTTTACGCCGACGGAAGAGTTCATTCCTGAGCCGAAGCATCTTGACTTGACCGGACTGGAGATGTCCGGACGCCCTTTCTTCCGTATCCGGAATATTTACCGCCGTCCGAAACCGGTTTTCGACCGCGGCCGTTTTACCGCCCGGAACCGTCTGAATCAGGATGGCGAATGGCCGCTGATTTCTCCGAAATATGGGTCCTGCGTGGCTTTCGGTTCGCCGAAGCATTGCCATTCCATCGAGGAAGGCTATCTGCCGGCGGAAAAATATTTCCGTTCCCATCCGGAATATTATGCGCTGATCGACGGGAAACGCAATCCTGATATGTGGACAGGACAGATTTGTCTTTCCAATCCTGCCCTGCCGGAACTTCTTGCCGCAAAAATGAAGTCATTCATCCTTTTCGACGAAGCGCAAGCCGCGAAGAAAGGACACTCTCCGCCGCAAATATATGACATTTCGCTCAATGACAGCCGTTCTTTCTGCCGATGTCCCGGATGTGCCGTGAAAGTCGCCCGGTACGGAGAAAGCGGAACGTTGCTTCTTGTGCTGAACAGGATTGCCGCAGAACTCAAAAAATTCCGTCCGGAATACCGGTTGCAGACCCTCGGCTATTTTGCCACTGTCGAGCCGCCCCGGGGAGGAGTCAAACCACTGGACAACATCATGATCCGGACATGCAACACGGAATCTTTTCTACACGAGAATCTTCTCTCTTCCGCCAACGGGAAGTTCCGGACTCAGGTGGAAAACTGGGCCGCGCATGCGTCCATGCTTTTTCCCTGGGAATACGCCGTCACATATGGTTCTCCCGGGCCGCTCCCATATCCGAGCGAGTTCACGTTGCCCGACAATCTCCGTTTTTACGCTGCAAACAAGAGTGTGGGAATCTTTTTCGAACACGAGAATCCCGAACTCAACGATATGTACGATCTCAAGGTCTACATGGAAGCCCGGCTCATGGAGAATCCTGATCTGGATACCGATGACCTCATGTCCGATTTCTGCTCGAAATACTACGGAAAGGCATCGCCTCATGTTCTGGAATACCGTCGGGAACTCCGGCGGACCGCCTTTGCCAACCATGCGAAAGTCCGTTATTTTTTTCCGTCGGCGGAAGACTTCCGATATATCGACTGGGCGGCGATGAAAAGACTTCAGGGAATCCTAGCGTCCGGGGCCGAAAAGGTGAAACGGAATCCAATCATGAGACACCGCCTGAACCGGGCGTGTGGAAGTCTGGACTTTGCCCTTGTTGCTTCCCTTTCCTGGTATTACCGGATTCAGTCGGAGAAATGTGGAGAAAGTAAACTTTTTGAACAAATGTATGACTTTTCGAGAAGACGACTGTTCATCGCGTGGGACAAAAGCATCAAGGACCTGGATATCCTTGAGAAACGGAAAGTTTCAGAGAAAAACCTTGCGATTCTTGAATTCTGGAGAAAACGTTCAGCCGTGCCCATGAAAATCCGGCATGACCTTTTTCCGGGGCAACATGCGTTTTTTGCCCCCGATTGTTGGAACGCCCCCTTGCGGCAAACCGTATTTTTCCGCTCTGAAGCGGCTTCAGCCGGAGCTTTCTGCCGTATTTTTCCGGAGCCCGGAAAAAATGAAAAAATCCGGTTGGCGGTCTCGCAATACGATGTGCCGTCCCAGACGAATCCCGTTCTCTGTTTTTCCGAATACGGCGGGACGGATTTCAGGGAATCGGCCTTTTCCTGGTTCCCGGTTGGAAAAGTCCTCCTAGAACATGACAACCTGACACTTTCGGTCATGGACCGCCATCATCTCAACTGGCGTTTCGAATACCTCCGCGACTTATATCCGGGACAGAAAATCCTTCTTCTTGTCGAACTTCGTTTCAATGGAGGAAAGAAACCTTCGCTGGATGTCGGTGCTGTGGCGGTACGGATGCTTGGTCGTAGGGCTTGATTGCCTATCGTTGCCTCCTTTTGTGGCGATTCCATTATAACGCAATATTTCGTGGGGCGGGCTACCTTGAAACTAGAGCGGTTTCGGCGGAAAGAATACCGTCTTCAAGCATACAGGCGCACGGCGTTCCGTCCTGGATCATCTTCACGAACGCGCGCATCTGGAGTTCGTGCGGATCGGACTTGACAATGTTGTATTCCGTGACGGTTTCCCGGTTGTATGATTTGAGTGTTCCGGAGTCATACACGAGAGTGTATTCGTCTCCGTAAATTTCAATCAGGTCGGCTTTTGCGCCGTGCCTCTGGTAAGAGGTTTCGAGTCCGCAGATCACGCCGTTTTCATAGAGAATATTCCCCGAAAAATAATCGCACGGCTTTTCTGCGGGGGAAAGGCGTTTTTCCATCCCGAAGACACGGGCCGATACGTTTTCCGGACGCCCGAAGCACCAGTTGAGAAAGTCGATGTAATGGACGCCCATGTCGAGCGTGGTTCCGCCCGACTGTTCAAAACTCGAAAAATAGGTGCCCCATTCGCGGGAGAACCCGGCATTGCAGTGATGTACCTTGGCGAAGAGGATGCGTCCGAGAATTCCGCTTTCGACGATTTCCTTCATTTTCATCTGTTCGGCGAAATAACGCCGGACCTGTCCGATGCAGACAAGGCTTCCCGATGATTTTGCCGCTGAAAGGACTTCTCCAGACTCGCTGCAATGCCGGACGGCGGGTTTCTCGCAGAAAATCCGCCGGATCCCGCCGTTCATGACGGCAAGCATTTCTTCCGCGTGCTGGTGTCCATAGTCGCAAATGGCGACCGCCGTCACGTTTTTATCCGCAAGCAGTTCATCTCTGGACGAATAGAATTTCTCCGCGCCGAACTTTTCGGCGAAGGTCTTTCCTTTTTCCGGAACGATGTCATACGCCCCGACGATTTCGGCTCCTTCGATTTTCTGCAGCGCCGCGGCGTGAACCGATGCCATGCGGCCGCATCCGATGAAAGCAATTCCAGTCTGCATTGTTTCCCTCCGAAACGGTTGTCCGATCTTTCTTCCCGACGGCAATCCCCGTCGAATTCTTTTCCTGTAAAATAGAGTTGTTTCCTGTTTGACACAAATGAAGGATCGCATTATATTATATAAAAAATCAAAAATGATATATAAAAATTCATGAACTCCAAAATTCCCTGTCCCTATAACAGAAACCAGCGTCCGTTCATTCGGGAAAAACGATATGTCTGGCTGCCGTCCTCGGAGGAAGTCGTGGCGCTCTGGCCGCGATTCGTGAATGAAAGCTGTTACACCAACGGCTACTGGGTGGAAAACTCCCGCGAACTTCTTGCCATTCTGGTAATTCTGGACGGCGATGCGTTTCTTACTTGCAGCAACCGGAAACATCTTCTGAAAAAAGGGTCTGCCGCCATTATTCCCTACGGACACCGGAAGCTGGAGACCGGACCCGCCGGATACTGCATCAAACGGGCGATCGGTCTTCAGGGACTCGCCCTGAAAGTCCTGCTCAAAACCTTTCACCTGGATTCCCTCTGCGTCATCAGCGCATTCCATTCCGAAAAGTTCGAGCTTCTTTTCAAACGTTTCTGCATTCTTCTGAAGGAACACGTTCCGGAAACCATTCCGGAGATATCGGAACTCTCCTATTCCCTGCTGTTGGAACTTCATTCAATGAAGGAACAGTTGACCCCTTCGGATGCACTCATCCTCGCTCAGCGTTTCATGGAACAGCATCTTTCCCGGAAGATCATGCTGGAGGAACTCTGTTCGACCGCAGGATGCGGTGTTCAGACGCTGGAAACGCTTTTTAAAAAACATACCGGGCTCCCTCCCATGAAATTCCTGAAAAAACTCAGGATCGATTATGCAAAGGGCCTTCTGGAAAACGAATCCATCCGCATCAAAGAAACGGCCCGGCTTTGCGGTTATGCAAATCAACTCTATTTTTCAAACGATTTCCGGCGGCAGACGGGTCTTTCCCCCGGAAACTTCCGAGTGCGTTTCCGGCAGGGTTCCGTCCAGAAAAAGAATCCGGATTAAACTGCGGTTGGCCCCGAAAGCTGGACACCTTGCATTGGTGTAAAACGGGTCGTAAATTAGAGCGTTCAAGTTTTAACGGATGGGTGGAATTGTATGGTTTCCTCGTATGATGACACAATAACCGGGTAATGTAATTTTCCTGAAAGATATCTTCACGAACTCAAAAACTTTTTGAAAAAGTTCGAGAAAGCGTTTTTGCAATCGGTCGGAATGGTTCATCAAAATTCCGGGAAAAATGGGACATGATGGAGCGTTGATTTTCAGCGGGTTGTAAATTGACTCGTTGACTTCATACCATTTCCGCTCGGTCGGAGTGCGATGGCTTTTCGCACACCAAGGCTTCCCGGACGACTGGGAGCAGCAACGCATGGCGCTGGGATTCCAGAGTCGGTAGGGCATTTTTAGAACAATGTGTTTATGCATACGAGCAATCTCATCGGGCTCCTTCGGAGATATATTCACGTGGGATTGCTCGTATGCCATCGCGAACAACGTTTTCTTGATTTGAGACAGCTATCCGGTAATTCCAAGCCAATCGGGAAGAGCAAATGTGCGTAAAAGTCCGGACATTACCCAAGCTGCTGTCGATCAATATGCATCAGCCGTCATGCCTCCAGTTGCCGTTCTGGAATTGACGTGGTGTCATGCCAAAGCGTTTTTTGAATTCCTGAACGAAAAGCGTCGGGCTTGAGTACCCGCACTCTCTGGCAATATCCTGTACAAAAAGCGTATTGATCAAGAGAAGCTGTTTTGCATATTCCATCCTGTGACGAATGATATATTCAACAGGGGGGCACTGATAGCGTTCCAGAAACATCCTGTTGAGGCTTCTTTTGCTGGTTCCGAAGGCTTTTGCCAGAGACTCAAGCGTATGTTTTTTATTCAGATCAAAAAGACAATTTCTCAGAATCCGATCCATGAAATTTTGGCCGGCATGTGCATTTTCAAGATTTTTGAACTGTTCAAAAAAGGCATATGCAAGGGTTGAAAGCTGAAAGTGAACCTGTGGACCATCTTTTTGTATGAGTGCCTTCACTTCTCTGAAAAATTCTTGAAACGGGGCCGTTGAAGCAGGAGAGAAAAAAGTTTGATTGGAAATCTCGCCAAGTGACATGATTCCGGATGAGATGACGTTGTTGGCTATTCCGAAGAACTGTTTTTTCAGATAACTTTCTTTCTGAACAATAAATTGATATTTTACTCTGGGGTGCATGAGACATACGCACCCCGCACGTAATGGAATTTTTTCTTCAGGGGTGACAAAGAATCCTTTCCCGTCTAAAATAAGCTGAAACACCCATTCCGACGAACAGACCGGCAGTTTTGCTCCACCTTTAAAAACAGACTCTCCGAAGCTGTATATATGCAGAAAACTGTTTCTCGGCAGAGAAGAGAAAAACAATTCTTCTTCAAAATGACTTCCAGTATGATTGATTTTCCGAAATGAATTGTATGTTTGTAACGGCATTGGCAAAAACACCTCCTGTTTTTGGCATGATTTATATATTATACGGTATTGCATTTTTTCTAAAAATCAAGTAAAATAAAAAGGCAGGACTTACTTCCAGGAGAAAGCGGGCATGAAATAATAATGGCAAAATTATGATATGTCCGAAAATCAAAAACAGAAAGATGACTGGAACATGAAGAAAAGGCTCTTTAAGAACATTGTCATGGAGAACAGGAGCGTTTGCATAGTCAGGCAGAATTTCACATTGATAGAGCTCCTCGTCGTGATTGCGATCATTGCAATTCTGGCCGGACTGTTGCTGCCCGCACTTGGAAAGGCAAGAGACAAGGTTCGTGACATTTCCTGTTTGAATAAAATGAAACAGATTTACTACTACCACATGATATATGCCGACTCTTATAACGGGTGGGGCTATGGCAAGCCTCATGATGCAGACAGAGGGGCAGGCATGGGAAATTATATTGCAGCTTTTTCCAAAGAGGGGCTCGGAATCGCCAAATGGAAGTATGCAACGAACAAACCAATTCCGGAATTGTGCTGTGACACTTCTCTGAATGTCAATGCCGGCAGATCGCTTAATAATTTCTCAACATATCCAGTGTGTGGTCAATTAGGGGATCCGTATTCGGCACGGAGTCCTTCATGGGCAGTCGACGATGGAGGGTATTATTACTTCAAACCTTCGACGGTGAAGACTCCATCCACGCTTCACTGGATATTTTGCGGGAATTATTACTCTGACAACAATATACGTATGATCCACACAGGAAAACGCGCTGCCAATACATTCGTGGACGGCAGTGCATCGTTCATCTATGTATATGCAAATCCTTATATTTACATCCCGTCAAGTTTGCAGGCGGACTGGGGAACCGCGTATTCCGGACGTGCCTGCTGGGTTAGAGGCTATCCTTGCAGCGGGATGATGGTAAAATTTCAATTTCCATAACAACATTGTAATACCAAGTAGGAGAAATAAATGATGATACGTTTATTGATTACCGGCGCCGTCTTTCTTTTCGCGGGAATGCTATTCCTCGCAAATGCTGCTGATCTCGTCAAAAACGGGAAATGCAATCTTAATATTGTTACTCCTGTAAATGACAGCCCTTCAACAAAAGTGGCTGTTGAGGAGTTGGACCAGCATATCAAGAAGTTTACCGGGGAAATGCCTTCTTCCGGGGCGCTCGTTCCTGCCAGGGCAAATCTGAAATTTCTTCTCAAGGGCGAAAAAGAGGCGTTTTTCCCGAAGGGAGCGAAAATAAGCGATGAGGGGTTTGTCATCCGGATAAAAGGGAACGAAATCTCCATTTCCGCGGAAAAACCGATCGGGCTTCTGTATGGTGTTTACACCTTTCTGGAACGGTATGTCGGGGTCCGCTGGTTCTTCCCGGGAGAAGAAGGGACATATATTCCGCCGAAAAAGGACATCACACTTCCCGACGAAGTTTTTGTCTCCACCCCCTCTTTCCAGGAAAGGCTCATGGTCCCGACTGGCGGAAACGCTTTCTCTGGAAAATACGGAGCAAAAGATACGTTCGATTGGCTCGTCCGCAACAAGGTGCAGTTCAGAATTTCACTCCGTCCAGGCGAAATATCAGAATATCTCGCGGCCCGCGGCGGATTTGCATTTTTCGGAAATCATGACATCTTCACCAAAGCCATTCCTGATTCCCTGCTGAAGGAACATCCGGAATATTTCTGTCTGGTCAACGGAGAGCGTCTTCCTCAGCGTCATCCCGGCATCAAAGTCGGCGGATGCACGTATGCACAGATATGCACATCAAATCCCGGTGCGCTGAAAAGAGTCGCAGACTCCATCAGTGAAGCCCTTGCGACAGAAAAAAAGACCGGAATCCCCGTCCAGTTCGAATACGCGGCAGGCGACAACTGCAAAACATGGTGTCACTGTCCCGACTGTAAACGCCTCTTCAAAGGCTCGACGCCGGACCGTTTCTCGTATATGGTCAACAAAACATTTGAAGAAGTCGTAAAGGAGTATCCCGATGCACGGGAAAAGCTCTATCTCATCGCTTACTCCGACTTCCGGACGCTGCCGAAATATTTTCCGCCACAGAAAGAGCTCAAACTGCATTTTACGGATCACGGACGCTGCCTTGTGCACCGCCTTGACGATCCTTCCTGCAAACGGAATGTTGCCATGCTTGCCCTGCTGAAAGAATGGTGCAAAGTCATTCCGCCAAATCGCATCCGGCTCCGCGACTATTACTGTGTTTCCACGTATGCTCCCTATGAGACGATCATGGCATCGGATCTGAAACTGCTGCACAAGGAAGGTCTGATGGGATACGGAGATGAGATCACCGCTCCCGACGCAAAATATCCGGCAAGGACCAAAGAGAATTGCTTGCGTAATTGGGATATTGACATCAGTGAGCTATGGTTTGTCCGATGGCAGCAGATCTATCTTTCGGTAAAACTCATGTGGGATGTCAATGCCGATTCCGCAAAGCTTCTGGATGACGCCAACCGCTTCTTCTACGGTCCCGCCTATCCTGCTATGGAAAAAGAGCGTGCGCTGATCTCCAAACTGTGGGCAAACCTCCCGGAACATTCCGGTTACGGGACAACCGGGACGACGCAATCCCCCGGAGCATACTGTCTGGGCATGCCCGACGGCGATATGGTGGACAAATATTTCAAAGAGGCTCTGGCACTGGCAAAGGACGAGCCTTATAAATACCGCGTGGAACGGGAATACAAATTCTTTAAAAAGGCTTGGCTGGAACCCTATCAGGAGCTTCAGAAGAAACAGAAAGTAACAGGGAGCGTCAATCAGATATCCGTCAAACCAAACGCGGATGGTTTTCTGCCGGACTCTGCCTGGGCGCGTGCGTCCGTCATGGGGGTTTTTTCCATGAAGGAGGGCAAGAAACCGACCGCGCCGACCTATGTAAAAGCCTGTTTTGACAACAAAAATCTTTATCTCTCCTTCACCTGCGTCGAACCGAAGATGGAGGAAATCAAAACCCTGCTCAAAAAAGGAGAAAAAGGAGAGGTCTATCTGGACAATTGCATTGAACTTATGATCAACCCCACGGGCAAGTCTGGAAATTACTACTACTTCAACGGCAATGCGGCAGGAGCCACCCAGGCAATGCAGCTGGTTGACGGAGTCTGGAACAAAACATTCAACCCGCTCTGGAGATATTCCGCATCGCAGGAGAAAGACCGCTGGAAAGCACAGATCGTGATTCCATTCTCCTCGCTTGGAGTGGACGGCGTTCCCGTAGGAAAACTCTGGAATTTCAACTTCGGCCGAACAAGACGCCTGAAAGATGCTACCAATGAACTTTCTTCCATTGCAAACGGTGTTTATCATGGAGGATTTGTGACCTTTATGATGGGTGAAAGCATTCTCAGAAACGGTTCTTTCAACGAAGTGGCTGACGCCAATTTGCGCGGCAGCTGGAAAATCCCTTCCGGAAAAATGCCGAAATTCTGGAATTTAAGTGCCGAGTTCAAGCATAGGGGTGCAAAGCCGGAGGCGGAAGCATTTTTGATCGATCCGCTTGTCGGTGAGTATGAATTAAGATTACAGGACGGTTATGTGTATCAGATGTTGGATATCCATGGGAAATCATTGCCGATTAAAGTCTCGTTCACAGCAAGAGGCAAAGGTGTCCTGAAATTGAACTTCTTCCGTTACTGTTTTGAAAAGATTTCCGATCTGAAGAAAGTCCGCAAATTCATCAAAGGGGATACGGCAGGAACCGTCCAGCTTACAGAAGACGCCAAGCAATATACGTTTACCTATACCAATAAGCCGGATGAAGAACTGGCACTCGCTTTCTCCGCGCAGGGCGAGGCTTTTATCAATAATGTCGTGCTTGAACTTCCATAGAAGTGAGTTCTAATTGGCTGATAAACAGACTGCGCCCGGATAGAAATGATCCGGAGGCGGTCTGAAATATCCAGAGCCAGTCTCAAGTTATTCCTTTGGGTCAAATACCTCGCCCTTTGGGGCGATTTTATGTTCTTTGTCTTTTCCATTTTTTCGTCCGGCTCGCTGGCGAGCCGTGTAAGAGCGGGCGTAATACCCCGAGGTCTCTGCCTCGGGGATAGCCTGCTCTGAAGCAAAAATTTTATTTCTTCTGGGGTTATCTGATTATTCCAGGTGTCATAGGCATCTTCATGGCCTTCTGGTTCACATGGCATGGCATTCTTGACGTAAAAAGGCTTTTTCATGATCTCAAACACCGCGCCGCCAATGACCTAGATAATGGCATGGTAGATGGAAATGTTTCTTTCGTGGATAACGCTCCAATGGAAACTGCGGAAAAAGAAAAGTAAGGATGTATGATCCATTTGAAGGTCTGCAATCTAACTTCGGAAGAGGTTTCACAATAAATATTGTTATGGGAGTTTTATGATGATCAAACTGGGACTTTATGGGTGCGGAAAACGCACAAAGGCATTGTTGGACTCGCTGTGTCAGGACAACTTTTACAAAGTTCAGGCGGCTTATGATCTGAACGGCGAATCCGTCGCTTCCCACACAGCCGCATACGGCGGAAGAGGCTGCAATACACCAGAGGTGGTGAAGTCCATCGATGTGGATGCGTTCCTCATCAGTCTTTCACCATTCGCTCATGCGGATGCCTTGAGACAACAGAGAATCGTTTTATAGCTCCCAAAAAGGAAAATGTATTGAAAATTATGAAAAGCAATTACGAAAAAATTCTTTCACGGATTAAACTTGACGGCATGCTTGCTGATTTGAAAAATTTACTTGAACGGGAAAGTTCGCAAACTTCCGCCGCTCATGATGCCTCTGCGGCATATTCCGCTGAAGCGCTGAAACGTGTCGGAACTTCGGATATCAGAGTCGTTCGGGTTCCCGCAGATGGAAAAACCGTGTATTTGGATAAAACCATGCCGCTGGGGTGGTCCGCCTCGAAAGGAAAACTTACGGTGGTCAGAGCCGCCGGATATGGAGCGGGAGAAGTCATTGCCGACTATGCGGAACATCCTTTTCACCTGATATCCGGTTCGGTTTCCACGCAGGAAGGAGGAATTGATGTCCCGCTTATCACGGAAAAGGCATTTCATCAAGGGGCAGACGTGAAAGGTGCACTTATTCTTCTGGAACAGGATACATGGCCCCGGCGCGGCATTCTTACGCCTGTATTGGATCGCGGAGCAATCGGAATTGTCAGCTGTTTCCTGCGCGGAGCCGAGCTTTATCCGGATTCTTTTCAGTGGGTCGTTGCCTCTACGGAAACACGATCATGGCATGTCACAAAGAAAGATCGTGATTTTATCTCTTTCTGCATTTCGCCCAATGAAGGAACGAGACTTCGCACAGCCGCGGATGCCGGACCAGTTCTTCTTCACGCCGAAAGCGACGGAAAACGTTTTGAGACCAAAATGTCCTATGTAACCGGGATCATTCCCGGACGCAGAAGAGAAGAAGTCTGGCTGACGGCACATCTCTATGAACCCCTTGCCGATGACAATTCATCGGGTATTGCAGCTGTTGTTGAAACGATGCGTCAGATTCATTCCAAGGGAATGCCGGAATTTACTGTCCGGGCGATTTTTGCAATGGAAGTGTATGGCTTCGCCGCTTATGCCGCCTCGCGCAATCTTCCGCTTCACAAAGAAGTTATCGGGGGATGCAACTATGATGGAATCTATCATAAGAAAATCAATTTTACCCCTGCCGGTCCGGCTCTTCCTTACTTCGGAAACGCAATTCTGCGGCTGCTTTATCATACGCTGCGAAACGGCGATATGCCGGAGGTGACAATCAGCCGGACCGGACACTATTTTGATGATATCTGGATATCTGATCCGACTATCGGAGTCCCTTCCGTATGGCCGATTCATGCGGATATGAATATCTGGCACAATTCCATACAGGATATTGATTATATCAAGCCCGATCTTCTTCGGCGTGCGTCAGCAATTTACATGACAATCGCAAACGCTCTTGCAAATCCATCGAAAAAGATTGCCAACAAAGCTGCCGATGCTGTGATCGGCATACTCCCAGCATTGCGTGCCGAGGCGGAAAAATTTGATGACCAAGCGGAAGCTTTTGCCTATCTGACAGGAGTGCAGCGCAAACATCTGGCTGATTTTGGTCGTGCGTGGGACGATTCAGTTGTTCAGCCTCTTCTTGCCGCTTTTGATGCCACCGCGCAAGCTACGGCAGCGGGACTGCCCTGTATGAAAACGCATGATGAAATAGAAAAGCAGTATCGGCGTCTTGTTCCCGGTATCCCCAGTGATCTTTGTCTTGCCGCAGATGAAGACCTCTACTGTGATTTGGACTTCATGTATGAGGGATTTTCTTTTATTCTTACGGGCATGGATGGAAAAACCCCCTTTGAAACACTTCTCCGCCGCGCGGAATATGAGGAGGGAAGACCATTCTCCGAAGAGGAAAAAGACCGATACCGGAAACAAGCAGAATACCTTGTCAAATGGGGATATATCGTATGTACGCAGTGATCCTTGTATTGTCAATTTCACGGTAATGTTTTAAAACATCCTCCGTCAGACGGTCGATGGTGATCTGTCTCAGGGTCGCGGCGAATTCCGGTGTCAGTTTCCGGTATTCGGAGATCACCGGGCGGATGCATCCTTCGTAAAAATCATCCGTGAGAGAACCGTAAGTCTGTGGATATTTGGAAGCATCCAGATACTCCGGGTGAAAATAATCAGGATTCATGGCGTAGTTCAATGACGCTTCCCACAAGCCACCATGAGAAATACGCCTGATGTTCTGCTCCTTGTAATATTTCTGGATATCGCAGAGATTGTATTGCAGCGACCCGACCGCCATCACCTTCATTCCGTAAATAGTGCCGCCGCATTCTTCAACCATCCTGCGGCAGAGTATCCCGGACGGACCGTGCGTTCCGACAAACACACAAAGTTTGAACTTGAGATCCTGCGCAAAGTTTTCCAAAAGTTCGGAAAACAATGCACGGCAAAGTTTTTGACTTGAGAACAGCGATGGCGTGCCGAAAATTCCGCGCAGTTTAACCTTCCCGGCCATAATGTCCCGAATCCGATCGCGTTCATCGAAAATTACGGGGTCCGTCTCTTTTTCCGGCGGTTCAATTGTCGGTCCCAACGGGATTGGAGGGAACACGATCCCCCCTGTCCTCTCCGCCGCGGCAAGACACCAGTCATAACCCTTGAAGGCATCAATGCCCAATACATCATGTTTCAATTTTCCAAAATCGTTGAAACGGCACCTCCATGCCTCCCGGCCACCATTTACTACGCAGAGGAGGCATGGAGGAATTCATCCGATTTTTTTGGGATCACCTCCATCACTTTCCTGAACCCCTGCATAGGCAAGTTGCTGGATGGCGGCTTCGTCGAAGCGGACGCGCCGCGATGAAAAATTAACCTGCTCCAGTTGTCCATTTGCAACATAGGAGCGGAGGGTAGGTCTGGAGATGCCCAGTATCTCCATTGCCGCTTTAGCTCCGATCAGTTTCCGTTTCGGGACATTTTGACGGCAGGAACGCAGGATCACGTCTTTCTGTTCCGCAGTGACGGTGTCGTCCGCCGAGAGGACGTTTCCAATAACTTCCAATGTCGAGGTTTTCATGTTCTTTCTCCAATCTTTGTTAAAGGGGGCATGTGTTTGTCATGCCTGGAGCGTCAAAGGCTCCTGATCAAAAAAGTCGACTGAAAAAAGAAAATGACAGATATACAGTGTTGCAAACAGAACTTGGCACTGTATTTTATCGAATAGGTTGAATTTGGGCTCCCATGCGATCTGGGATGCTCGAATCTTGATGGACAAGTTACTGGACGATTGCTGGACCATTGCCCCGTTTTACCCTCGGAAAAGAAGGAAAAACAAGGGAAAGGTTCGAAAACCCATCCGGTAGACTTGGATAGTCGTAAAATGTTGAAAATGAGGCTGAAGCGAGTACGAAAAAATGGCTCCGACAGCTGGATTCGAACCAGCGACCAAGTGGTTAACAGCCACCTACTCTACCGCTGAGCTATGTCGGAGCGTGGTATGGGGACAAAATATACTTGCGCTTTTATGAAAATCAAATCGTTTTTCAAACAAAATCAGGAAAAAAACAGGGGCTGTTTCCGTGCCGCTTCCCCTAAGGTTCTTCAAGGGCTTCATTGCAAAGGAATTAATAGAATTTGAGGGGGATGGACAAGCATACCATGGAAAACCTGACGGGAATGCGGCTGAGAATAGGAGGGCGAGAGCCATTTCCAAGTTATTATCGTTCAACGCGGGAGCTCATCAGGATTCCTTTCTGACCACGCCCGGCGTTTTTCCGGTACTGGCGCGGAAGGTCCGGTTGAACTGGGAAAGGCTTCCGAAGCCGGTCAGAGAGGCGATCTCGGAAACGGACAATTCCGTTTCTTCCAGCATTTCTTTTGCCTTGGAAACCCGATAGAAGTTCAAATAGGACTGGAAACTTACGCCCACTTCCTTTTTAAAGAAATGACTGAAGTATCCGGGGCTCATGTAAAATCTGCGGGCGACCTTCGGGACGGAAAGGCGTTTTCCATAATTTTTTTCCACAAACTCTTTAATCAGGGAGATCCGGTCTGGAGCGTTTACAGACTCCATGAACAGAAGATTGTTGCGCGTGCTTACCAGCAGGCGTCCGATCGTCTCGAGATATTCGATCAGCCCCTCGATCTGCTGTTCGGAAAGGCGAAGCGTCCGTTGATACAACCTGAACATTTCCTTCGGGTCCAGCCCGAGCTTGAGGGCCTGTTCCGCGATTGCGGATTTTTCAGGAACCTGGGAATCTTTCCGGTGGAACTGTCCGGCGGTCATGCTTCCGATATAGTTTCCTGCGTTGTCATACAGCGGAACCAGAATTTCCAGAAAACCCGCGTGGCAGGTATAGATCAGCGGTTTCCCGGAGCGCGCGGCCCGGTGCGCGTATTCGGTGTCGCAGAGACGGCAGGCGGCGTATCCGGCTTTTGTGTCACGGATTTTCGTGCAAAACGGATTGAAATGCTTGCCTTCCGAAAGTTTCAGGGAAACTCCGTCCGCGCTGATGAAATCCACCACCACTCCGATGAGTTTATAGATGATTTCATGGTATTCGCGAAGTTGTTTTTCCTGTCCGAGTTTTGCAAAAACCCTGCGCGTGATTTCCTCGACATTCATGCAAAAACTCCTATTATGTCAGAATATGCATATTATACAGCAGAAATTGCGTTGAATCAAGCGGTTTTACGTGTATATTGAAAGAAAATTCAGAAACAACCGCATGGAGGAAAGTAATGAAGATTACGAAAAAAGAGTTTCGGAACCGGATTGAAAAGATTCAGGAGCTACTTGAGAAAAAGGGGTTGGATGCCCTGATGGTTTACGGCGACGAATACCGCAAGGAAAACCTGCGGTATGTGTGCAATTTCTGGCCGATTTTCGAACGCGGGGCCTGCTTCATATCGAAGTCCGGGAAAGTCATTTTCGCGGGAGCGCCGGAAGGGGAGAAATACGCGAAGGAAATGTGCGTGTGGGATGATGTCCGCAACGTCAAGGAATTCGCGTGTGTTTCGGTGCCGGAAGAGATCGATTATCCGCTTGCGAAGTTTTCGAGTTTCCGCGAGATTCTCGGGGAAGTTCTTGGAAAGGGCAAAAAACTGGGGGTGGTCGGCTTTTACGACATGTCCGGATTCATCACGAAGCGGCTGGAAGCGGCCGCGCCCGGAGTCAAGCTCAGCGACGCGGCCTCCATTCTGAACGAACTTCGCCTCATCAAGACTCCTGCTGAGATTGCGTGTCTGCGCAAGGCCGGCGAGTTTGCATGTGCCGGATACGAGGCGCTGATGAAGGCGGCGGTTCCGGGCAATACCGAACTGTATGCAACCGGCGCGGCGGAAGGCGCGGCGCTGATGGCGGGTGCCGAGGCGATCAACTTCATGGTCTTCGGAAGTGGGAAACGCGCGGCGACGGTGATCGGGCGTCCGACCGACAAGGTCATCCGCGACGGCGACATGGTGATGGCGGCGCTGGCGGTCCAGTATGAGGGCTATGTTTCGACCGTGGAATATCCGTTTGTGGCGGGGAAGGCGTCCGCCGGACAGAAACGTTTTCTCGCCGCATTGTTCGAAGCGGCCAACGAACAGCAGAAATTCCTTCGCGACGGCGTGATTTCGGGCGAGATGGTCAAGGCTGTCAAGGCGGTCTTCGCGAAGCACAAACTGACTGAATACGACGTGTATCCCCCGATGCACGGAATCGGCCTGGCGGAAGCGGAATCCCCGTATCCGGATGCGAATGCGACCTATAAAATGCGTTCCGGCATGTGTGTGAACTCGGACATCAGCCTGTTCGGGCATCCGCACGGCTCCAACCGGATCGAAGAAGGTTTTGTCATCACGGAAAAAGAGCCCGAGTCGCTGACTCCCCTGATCCGCAAACTTGTCAAGAAAGGAATCTGAAATCATGAACGGCGGAAAAAAGACATGGTATTTCCCGGACGGCTATCTTCCTGAAAAGAATCCGTCAAGCGCGATGGAAGCGCATGAGGCCCTGATGCTCTTCAATACGCACGAAAAAGAGGTCAAGGTCAAAATCGACATTTACTACAGCGACCGTGAACCGGTCAAGGATATTCCCGTCACGGTTCCCGCGGAACGGATCATCGCCTTGCGTCTGGACCATCCGTGCGACCTGGCGGGAACTATGATCCCTCCGGTGACGCAATATGCGCTTCGGATTCGTGCGGACGAGCCCATCGTGGTTCAGTTCGGGCGTCTGGACACCACGCAGACCAATATGTCCTATTATGTTGGGATTCCCTACTATGAGTGAGAAAAAGAACATTCTCGTGCTGGCGGGGCATCTGGACGATTCCGTGCTGGCGATCGGCGGCCTCATCCGGAAATATACGAAAGCGGGACACAAGGTTGCGGTGGTCTGTTTCGGGTGCGGCGATGAAGGCTTCGGAAAGATCGAGGAGCGCGATACCTGTGTGGCGACCTTTTACAAGGAGGCGATTGCCGCGCACAAGATCCTCGGAGTCGATGATTTCGTCTGCCACAACCTTTCCGATTTCGAGGTCAACGAGACCAAACAGAATTACCGCTGGTGCATGGAGGCGATCCGTCGTGTGAAACCCGATGTGATCTTCGGGCATTACTGGCTCGAATATTTCCAGCACCGGGCAATGGCGCGTCTGACTTGCGATACGTGGTTCCAGTCCGGCTGGGCGTGTTCCGCCGACCTTGGCGAGCCGCACTTCGCCCGTGCCATGTACCATTTCGAGGTCCTCCAGACCATGCCGGAACCGACGCACATTGTGGACGTTTCCGACACGTTCCAGGCCAAGCTCGACTCGTGGGCCGAATTCAAGACCGGACAGGAGCACCTTGGCAGCGAGTTCGACCGCATGGAGGCCCGCGCCCGTTTCCACGGAAGCAAGATCGGCGTAAAGTATGCCGAGGCGCTAACCCGCTCCAACTTCATCCCGTGCGCCGTCCGGAATCTGGAAACGGAACTTTGAACAAGGAGGAGGGGCGTTCATGAAGGCCTTCGAGAAACTGCTCTGGATCGAGCTGATCGGGTTCGACAATCAGTCCGCCGATTACGGCGTCCGCGATCTTCTTTCCCGGATGGAAGTCAAGCCGGAGGGGATTTCCCTTCTGCTCTGGAATACGGAGATCATTCATTCGCATACGGACCTTTCGCAGGACGCCCCGATCGGGGCCAAGCACTGCGCCTATTGCGCCCGTCCTTACAACGAGGAACGGAAGCGTCAGGACTGGACGAGATTCCAGTTGAAGGGGCTGGTCGATGCTTTTCATGAGCACGGCGTGGATGCGTATGTGAGCGTGTTCGACCAGCTCATGTCGAAGGAATGGCAGAAGGAACGGGGCATTCCCGAGGTCCCCGAATGGATCGACGAACACCCCGAGGTCCGTTATGTCACGAACAAAGGGCAGACCGCACTTTCGATCTGTCCCTGGAAACATCTCCGGGACGGTTCCCTCTATGAGGACTTCTTTTTTATACAACTGTCAAAATTCATGCTCGATTACGGCTTTGACGGTCTTCATGCGGCGGACGGTTACGCGCATCCCCGCTTTTCCATCAACGAGGCGGACTTCTCCGCGGATGTGATCGGACAGTTCTCGAAAAGCGAAGCTGTGACGGTTCCTCCGGGGAACGTAACAGAGAGGTCCGCATGGATTCTGAGAAATGCCCGTGCCGAATGGATCGAATTCCATACGAAGCGCCATCAGCAGCTCTGGCGCAAGGGCATGGCGATGCTCAAGGGCATCGGCAAAAAACACGTGTTCCACAACAGCTGGACGCGCGATCCCTTCGAGGCACGCTACCGTTATGGTGTGGATTACAGGATGCTGGCGGAGGTCGGTGTTGAAAACTTCATCATCGAGGCGCAGGCGGGAGTCATCGAGCTGGAGGGCTGGAATCATTCGCCGGCTCCGATGCAGGATATTTACCGGGCCATGATGCCGCGAGTGAAGGCGTATCTGCCGGAATGCAAGCTTCTGCTGCTGAATTGCGTCAAGGACGGCATGGAGCAGTACAGCGCTCTCCGGCACGGTCCCACCCGCATGGAATCGGACATCTTCAGCATGAGCAATGCGATTTTCGGGAATGCCCGCGCCATCGAAGGAATGATGACGTGCCTTTCCGACGGGATCAAGCCATGGGAATGGCATACGATCGATTCCACTTACAAACTGGCGTTCGAATCAGGCATTCATTCCCTTCCGTACGGGAGTGTCCTGTGGTCGGATTCCGCCTTCCGCAGAGAGTTCGACGCCTATGTGAAGAAGCCCGTCTGTTCGAGTTTCCGGCTTCATTACCGTCTGCTGGGAAAGGGGGCGGTCCTGCCCGCCGTGACGACGCTTGCGGAGCTCGGGAAAAATCCAGGGCCGGTGATTCTTCTTCATCCGGTTTATTTCACGGAAGAGGAACAGAACGAGGCAATGCGTCTCTCAGGAGGCAACCTGATCCGGATCGGCTTGGAAGAGGACGGTTCTTTCGTCTGCCGCGCCTGGGGGAACGGACAGAAGATTGCGGACCTTTCCAGCGAGCTGGTACCGCCGGAAAATCCGGCCGAGGCATACAGCTGGCTTCAGGAGCTTCCGGAAATCCTGCCGCTCGACGCATTTTTCGAGGAAGCGGCGCGGGTGGTCAACCGGATCGCGTCGGATTTCGCACCGGTCGTTCAGGACGGAACGGTCCGGCTGTGGGGAGCCTACAGGGAGGACGGGACGCTCCGTCTGTTTGCCGGGAACGAAAAGCCCACTTATAATCTTACACAGATCCGGGTTCGCGGCGCATGGACCGCGGCCGAACCGCGGACGGACTACCCGGCACTCCCGCCCTGGCTGGAGAGGGCAGGGGAGGACACCTTGGTGCGGTTCAAGATTCCTCCGGCGGGAAGTGTCATCATCGATCTGAAAAAATGAAATCCAGAGGATGTCAAGGTTTCAGTTTCATGGAAAAATAGTGAACCTTGCTGAGACCGTAACCGGGGATTTCCTTTTCTTCGATGCGGGCCAGGGTGTAACCCATCTTCGGATAAAAATCGGGCGCCTGAAAAAAATAGGTGAAAAGTTCAATGGCTTCGCAGCCGAGCGATTCCGCCTTTTCCTTTGCCAATGCGAGGAGTCTGGCGCCCATTCCATGGCTGCGGAGCGCTTCGGAAATCCAGAGAAAATCGACAAAGAAAATCCGTCCGTTTTCCTCCAGATGGTAGACCAGTCCTCCGGAAGGAAGAATTTCTCCGTCCTGATAGGCGGCGAAAGCCGCCCGTGCCGGGGTGTCAGGAATGACGGGCCTTGGTTTTTTGCCGTCGGTTTTTCGCAGATTGAACTCATGAAGAAGGTCGCGGATGGCAAGGACGGTATTCCTGTCGGTCGTATGGATGATTTTCATGAAAAGTCCTCTTTTGAAATGACAGGAATGAATATACATCCCGGAGTTTTTACAGTCAAGTCCTGAAAACGGGTCCGCCGGAACAGCGAGAATTCAGTAGTGTCCGGGCGGTTCGTGAAACAATGATTTTTGACATTTTCAGGAATTGCGGCTTGAATTTTCCAGGGAAAGGAGTATATTCTTTCTTCTTTGAGTGGAAAGTAACATTTTTGCACAACGATAAAGCATAGAACGGAGAGTAACAATGTCCAGACATCCCAGCTTGAAAACATCGGGTAAGATCCGCATGAAAAGAAACGTTCTGAAGAAGTTCGAACGAGTCAATCTTCTGAGCGCGGACGGACGCTGGAAACCGGGCCAGAAGGTTCTCAGCGGTCTTCCCAAGACCAAGCCCCTCGACTAAGCTCGAACGGCTTGAACCGACAGACGGGGCGTCCCCACGCGGGAAAGCCCCGTTTTTTTTCATCCCAGAAACCCATTTTCAGGAACAGAATCATGGCGAAAAACACAGTCATCCAGAAAATCCTCGAAAAACATATCGTTTCCGGCAATCCGGTTCCCGGCGAACCCGTCTCCATCCGGATCGACCAGACCCTTACGCAGGACGCCACCGGGACCATGGCCTACCTTGAACTCGAAGCCATGAACATCGACCGCGTCCGCACGGAGGTTTCCGTTTCCTATGTGGACCACAACATGATGCAGAATGGCCCTGAAAACCGCAATGATCACCTGTATTTGCAGAGCGTCGCGGCGGCCAAGGGCGTGATTTTCTCGCGCCCGGGGAACGGCATCTGCCATCAGGTTCATCTGGAGCGTTTCGGTGTGCCGGGCAAGACCCTGCTGGGGTCGGACTCTCACACGCCCACCAACGGCGGAATCGGGATGATGGCGATCGGCGCGGGCGGACTCGATGTTGCGCTCGCAATGGCCGGACAGCCCTTCCGTATGGCGTACCCGAAGATCATCGGAGTGAAGCTCACGGGCAAGCTCGGCGACTGGGTGTCCGCCAAGGATGTGATCCTCAAGATGCTGGAGCTCCTCACGACCAAAGGCAATGTCGGCTGCATGGTCGAATATTTCGGCGACGGCGTGGCCACGCTCACGGTTCCCCAACGTGCCACCATCACTAACATGGGTGCGGAACTCGGCGTGACCTGTTCCGTGTTTCCGTCCGACGCCATGACCCGCGAGTTCCTCGAAAAGCAGGGACGCGGTTCCTCCTGGCAGGAGCTCAAAGCGGTGAATCCGGAGTATGACCGGACGCTTGAAATCAACCTTTCCGAACTCAAACCGCTGGCGGCATGTCCGTCCAGCCCGGATAACATCAAATCCATCGCCGAACTGTCGGGAACGCCCGTCGGACAGGTCATCATCGGGTCGTGCACCAACAGCTCGTTCCGCGACCTTTCGATCGTGGCGGCGATGCTCAAGGGGCGCAAGGTTCATGATGACGTGACCCTTTCCATTGCTCCGGGGAGCCGTCAGGTTCTCGAGATGCTCGCCCGCAACGGCGCGCTGGCCGACATCATTGCGGCGGGCGCCCGGATTCTGGAAGCGGGCTGCGGTCCGTGCATCGGGCAGGGCCAGAGCCCGGCCGACGGCACCGTGACTCTCCGCACATTCAACCGCAACTTCCCCGGACGCACCGGCACCAAGGGCGACAAGGCGTATCTCGTCAGTCCCGAAGTGGCCGCCGCGGCCGCACTTACCGGCAAGATCTCCGAGCCGTCCGCTCTGGGCTTCGCCTATCCGAAGGTGTCCGACGCCGACAAGTTCCTGATCGACGACTCCATGCTGGTCCAGCCGCCCTGCTGCGGGAAAAATATCGAGATCGTCCGCAAGAAGACGATCGGGAGTCCGCCGATCAACCAACCTCTTCCCGATACGCTCAGCGGCGTAGTGGTCATCCGCACCGGCGACAAGACCAGCACCGACGACATCATGCCTGCCGGAGTCCATCTCAAGCACCGCAGCAACATTCCCGAGTATGCGAAGGTCGTCTTCGAGCGTTTCAATGAAGAAGGCAAGGACACGTTCGCCCAGCGCGCGGCGGCGGTCCGCGACGCCGGAAAGCACGGCATCATCGTCGGACGCGACAGCTACGGGCAGGGGTCTTCCCGCGAACACGCGGCGATCTGTCCCATGTATCTGGGCGTGAAGGCGGTCATCGCCTACGCGATCGAGCGAATCCATGCCGCAAACCTGATCAACTTCGGAATCGTCCCGTTCGTGTTTGCGAACAAGGAAGATTATGAACTCCTTCCGCAGGGAACGGAGATCGTTATCGAGAATCTCCGCTCCAAACTCGAAAAGAAGGAGTTCCCGATCACGGCGAAGGCGAACGGAAAGCAAATTGCGCTCAACAGCAATCTTTCCGACGAGGACATCCGGATTCTTCTGGCGGGCGGACGCCTGAATCTGAAATAATTCCATCCGGGACGCAAAACCGGAAACTGATCCTGGGACGGGCGGAAGAGTTTTCTCTCCGTCCGTTTCATTTTTTCCGGGATGGACGGGATGTCATGTTTCCTTTCTTGCACGGAGCAGCAGAACCGCCGTATGGTAAATCATATAGCACAGGAAAAAGGCGACGATCATTTTCTGCATGAAAGGCGCGGTCGGGCGGGAAGGCAGCATTCTTGCAAGGAATACCAGATAATACAGGCAACCCCAGAGAACCGATACGAAGAGACCGAAAATGCACCAGTTGATATTTTCCGGACGAAGTCCGAACGGCGTGTCGTTCTGAAACGGAGTCATGAGAATGCCCGCGCCGATCGCCGGAGAAATATAGGTGGACCAGTTGTGCAATTCAGGATGGATATTGTAGGGGATCAGCCCGATCCCGAGCAGGGAAATGCCGCCGATCGTTCCCGCGGTTCCCATGATCCAGCGGGGCAGGGGACGTTTGAATTCGCGGCTTCTCATCAGAAAGTAGACGGCCGTTCCGATTCCCGCGAGGACCAGTGCGGTGTTGAACAGCAGGCAAGAGCCCGGATTGGGGGTCCCATTTGGAAGTCGGGTCAGACCCAGCGCGCTTAAAAACTGCTTCGGCCAGGAATAGGGTTCAGGATAGAAAAACATGGACAGCCCGATCAGGAGAATGACCGAAATGTCCATGAACAGCATATAATGTCCCAGCTTTTTATATTTTTCCATAAAATCCTCCGACAAAGTATATTTCTACAATATAATATGCTGTTTCCGGCAATGCAATGGTCCTGAACCCCCTTTTCCCGGAAAGGACGCGGCTGTCCTCAGCGATGTCAGATGACTTTTCCGAACGGTGGTCCCCCTTCGAAAAAATGATGATAATTTTATTTTCCGCCCCTTGACTATCGATGGAACCTCGAATATAATTATATCAAAGAGGTTCTAGAGGTTCCATAAGATACTAGAGGTTCTAATGGCAGATATCTATGAAACATTGAAGATCAATCATCAGAGCGCCACGCCGATTTACATGCAGGTGGTCGAAGGTGTGGAACGTTTCTGCCGGGAAGTGCCCGTCGGTTCGGCTCTTCCGCCGGAACGCACCATGGCCGCCGGATTCGGGATCAGCCGGAATTCCCTGCGGCAGGCGATTGCCGAATGCTGCGAGCGCGGCTTGCTGGTGCAGCGCTGGGGCAAGGGAATCTTCACCGCGGAAAAAGAGGCCCGGAAACGGATTCTGGTGATGATGTCCGACAATCTGGAGATGGCGATGCCCTGGAATTATATCCTGCCGGGGATTCTCGAACGTGCGAAGGAATTGTCCGTCGAAGTGGAGCAGATTTCCACCACGTTTCTCCGGAGTCAGACGCCTGAACAGATCACATCCTTTCTGGAGCAGGAGAACTTCACCGGAATTCTTCATCTGGACTATACATCCTGGAGCACTGCCGAGGATGTTGTTGCTTTGCGCCGTTTTTTCAAATGTCCGATCCTTTTCCCTCACGTCGGCGATGAATGGTGTCAGGCAGAACTGTTTCCAATGACCAGGATCAATGAAAAACAGGCCTTTCGGGAAGCGATTGAAACTTTGGTCCGGGAGGGGCATTGCAATATTGTTTCCGTCATGCCTTTTTCCAATAAGTATTACAGAGGGGCCCGCGGATATACGCAGGAAGAGTATTTGGAGATGCTCAAAGAAGTCGGCGCCAATCCAAACCCGGGATTGATCCTGAATGTGAAACACGATCGGGAAGTTGTCATGGATTGCATCAAAACATTTCTTCTCGGAGATCATCCGCCATTTACCGCGTTCGCATGTTTTTCCGACTTCTACGCAATCATGGTGATGAATGCGTTGAAGGAAGTTTCCCTGAAAGTTCCCGAGGATGTTTCCGTGATGGGATTCTGCGGATATCCCGGCGGAAAGTTTCTGGACCCGCCGCTGGCCACCACCGATTTCCATTACCATGAGATCGGGCGCAGGGCTGTAGACCGGCTTCTGACGATCCCGTCCGATTGGAGAAAGATGGAAGAAGCCAGCCGGGTTGCCATTTCTCCTTATACAATCATTTTACGCGACAGCGTGAAGAATATTAAAAAGCAGAACTCAAAAAAAAGGAAAGGGTAGAGTATGAATAGCAGAAGGAAATGTTTTACTCTTATCGAATTGCTGGTCGTAATAGCCATCATCGCCATTCTGGCAGGGATGCTTCTGCCGGCCTTGAACAGGGCGAGGGAAAGTGCGAGGAAGACTTCGTGCACCAACAATTTCGCGCAACTGGGAAAAACGGTCATGATGTATCTTCAGGACAACAAGGAGTGGATGCCCACTTTCCGCGCTTCGTCCGTCGGGTTATTCGGTTCGGGACAGTATGGACAACTGAGCCCGTATCTGCCGGCGCTCAAGACAGGATATTATTCCTACATCGGGGTCATTACGGACACAGGAACCCGTTATTTCATGGCATGCCCGACCCGCACTCCGGTTGCCGGGAAGTATGTTTACACGATCGGGATGAACTGGTATACATTCAATAATGAAAGTATTGCACGTTTTTCGAATGTTGTCCAGCCGGGCGCATCCATGTTCCTTTCCGAGCCGGAGGATAAGGCAACCGATCCGAGAGTCGCGTTTCAGAGCGATTATGGGCGTTATCTTACCGGGAGTGTGCATTCCTACGGCGCGAATTCCCTTTTTCTGGATGCCCATGTCGAATGGCGCAAACTCAACCACATTCCGTCTCTTGCCAACTATTATGTCAGCACACAGAATCAGCGTTACTGGTATTTCAACTACAAATAAGAACTTATGAATAGATCGGGAGTATTTATGAAGTCAATCCTTTTGGTGACAGTCTTTGCATGTTTGTCCGCTGCTTTTGCCGGAAACGATGCGCAAGGCAATCGGGTTTTGGAAGTCAAAGGAACGACGGTCCGAGCTGAAAAGCTGGCAATCGTGGTGGAAAAACAGACGCCGGTGATGGAATTTGCATCCAATGAACTGCAAGTGTTCCTGACAAAAGCAACCGGCGTCAAACCGGAAATTGTGAAAGTTCCGCCCGCGGACGCTGTGTCGCTGATTCTCGGCGACAATTCTTTTTCGCGCGCCGCCGGGCTTGATGTCGACAAACTCCCGCCCGAGGGATATTATATTAAACGGGTTGGCAACAAGGTTTTTCTGGTCGGACGAGATTCAGAAACAGCCGATCCGTCCTCTCCCAAATGGGTTGAACTTTATCCGCGCGGCACGCTCAATGCCGTTTACGATTTCCTCGAACGCTTTGCGGACGCAAGGTTCTTTTTTCCGGGAGACAACGGAACGGTCATTCCGGCGAAGGGTGGTCTTTTCCTTCCGGAGAGAATCGATATTGTCGAACGTCCGGACTTTCCGGACCGCTCTTTTCTGCACTATGACGGAAAATGGTATGAAAATGAAACTTACGGAAAAATCGGCGGGAAAGCGCTCAATCAACTCCGGCTCCGCATGAGCGAGATTCGGATCCCGAACTGTCACGGGCTTGTCTATCTCGAATACATCCGGCGTTTCGGCAAAACGAATCCTGAATATTTCGCGCTGATGCCCGGCGGCAAACGCAACAACGATCCGGAGGTTCCGCATTCCGGACATCTGTGTTTCAATAGCGGGATTACCGAGGTCATTTATCAGGACGCAAAAGCGTATCTTACCGGAAAACCGGCGGAAACGCGCGGCCTCAAAAGCTGGAGCGTCAATACCGCCCAGGGAGATTATTTCTGCATCATGACGCAGGATTGGATGTACTGGTGCGGCTGCCCGGTGTGTTCAAAGATTGCCGAAGACGGAAGAGGGAATGCATACAAGGAGAACAGTCAGGCCGTCAGCAATTTCATGTGGAAACTGACCGCCGATTTTGCAAACCGCCTGAAAAAAGAGGGGGTCAAAGGCAAGCTTGTCCAAGCGGTCTACCCGCCTTACGACAAAGTCCCGGAATGCGACATCCCGGACAATGTGATCGTCGAAACCGCCATCGGCAATCCGGGCAGTTCCGATCAGACAATGACCGATGCAAAAGTGAAAAGCTGGTTTGACAAGACCGGACGGAAAATGACGACCTGGTCCTATCCCGGCAAATTCGGCGAGAAAGCGATTCCGGGCGTGCCCGCGTTGATCCACAACCATATCGGAAAATACTATCAGGATCGCGCCAAATGGTTCCTCGGAGGCTTTGTCGAATCGGAAACGGATTATTATCTATTCAATTACCTGAATTACTATGTATTTGCCAAGGTGGCGTGGAACAATTCGATCGATCTGAACGCTCTTCTGGACGATCATTTCAAAGTCATGTTCGGAAAAGGCGCTCCGTTTGTCAAAAAGTTTTTTGACGGTCAGGAGGAAATCTGGTCCGGAAAAATCCTTGGCAATACGGTTGAAACGGGACTTGGGCCGGTTACTCAGGTGCCGACGGCTTTCGAAATCTGGACAAATATCTATACCCCCGAAAAGCTGAATTCGTTCAAGGCGCTGTTCGATTCGGCGGAAAAGGCGGAAAAGGGCGAGCCCCTGAAACGGATCAGATTCATGCGCAGAAATCTGCTTGATCCGATCCTTGCCGAAGCGGAGAATTTCAAGAGGCGGCAGTCCGCGTTCGAACACTGGGAGTTTCATGTGCCGGGCAAGGTCTGGCTCCGTTCTTGCACATCGGATGCCAATGAGGTCGCCACGAGCGTGGATGTTACTCAGGACGCCGATCATTTCATCTTTTCTTTCGACTGCGAAGAACCGAGGATGGACGAGGTCGTTGCGAAGCGGAACAAGCCGGACTCTGATGTCTGGGCGGATTCCTGCGTCGAACTGTTCCTCAATCCTTCCGGCGACCGCAAGAATTATTGCCATTTCGTCGTCAACCCGAATGGAACGCTGACCGATTACAGGTGCGTTCTGAATGAAACGCCCGATGTCAAATGGAACAGCGGCGCGACCGTTGCGGTTTCCAAAGATTCCGGTTCCTGGAAAGCCGCGATATCCGTCCCGAAACAATGTCTCGGAGATTACCGGAAAGACGGTTTTCCGGTCAATTTTGCGCGAAACCGAGTCCTTTCCGGGAAACAGCCTCTTGTGTGCGCCTATCAATGGAGCATCATGCCGTTTGATGCGAAGCGCGGATTCCATGCGATCGAAAGCTTCGGACGGATGATCCCCGCTCCGGCGGAGAGAGATTCCAATCTCGTGAAAGACGGCATGTTCACGGTTGAAAAACAAACCCCCTACAAGGCGGGAAGCTGGATGATATGGCAGGGGGCCGGGCAGAATTCCGGACAAAAAACAGAACTGGATACAAACTGTTTCATCATCGGCGGGAAAAGCCTTCATCTTGTCAATATCCCCGGCAAAAGACTCGCGACTTCCCAGTATCTGCCCGATCTGAAGCCGGGGAAGAAATACACCTTTTCCTATTTCATCAAAACGAAACTGGCTCCGACCGATGGTTCGTGGGCGTTCGGGGCGTATGCCATGATCACATATGCCGATGGTTCAAGCCGGAATTTTCCGCATCCTCCGGTCAGCGGGATTGTGCCATGGCATCGGCTTTCCTTTGATTTTACGACCCCGGACAAAGAAAAGGCGGGTGTCAAAGCTCTCCTTTCCCTGAGTGTCAACAATGCGGCAGGGGAAGCATGGTTTGACGATGTGCGGATCGAGGAAGTCGCGCCCTGAGCCTCTTTCCGGAAGTTGCATTTCTTCCGTCATGTTTGCCTTTGGCTCATTTGACATTGCATCCGAAAGAGTTATATTTCTTTTCACGCATCCGTCCGAGACGCCGGACCTGTTCCGAAGTGAACCCCGAATGTCTGGCGTCTCATATGGAAAGTGGCGTTGAAGAGAAGGGGAGGATCATGGGGAGAGAGAACGGTTCTGGAGGATGGGGAAACGGGTGGACGTTACCGCTGCTGACGGTTCTGGTGCTGGTGTCCGTCGCCGTTTCCGGACGGGATCAGGCGATCATTATCGACCACAACTGCACGGATATCGGCAAGATTCCCGTGAAGTATATCGAGAAAGCCCGGGACGAGTTCAAGATTGCATACGGGCATACCTCGCACGGAAGCCAGATCGTGAGCGGCATGAATGCGCTTCAGAAAAAGAATCCGGACCTCTTCGCTTTCGGGCGTGACGGCAAGGGGCTTTCGTTTCTGGACGGAACGCCCCGCGGCGACCTCGGAAATCCCGACCGCCGTACCTGGGGCGCCCGGACGGACGACTTTCTGAACCACTCCGGCAAAGACCGGAACTTGATTGTCTGGTCATGGTGCGGACAGGCCGGAAATGCATCGGAAGATGACATCGAAGCCTATCTTTCGCTGATGAACAAGCTCGAGAAGGACTTCCCCGGCGTGACCTTCGTCTATATGACCGGGCATCTCGACGGCACGGGCAAGGACGGCAACCTGAATCAGCGAAATGAACAGATCCGGGACTTCTGCCGGACGCATAAAAAGGTTCTCTTCGACTTTGCCGACATCGAAAGCTATGATCCAGACGGCAAGGTGAATTATATGGAATTGAACGCCCGCGACAACTGCGATTACCGTCAGGGAAAAGTGAGGAAAAACTGGGCGGACGACTGGCTGGAAAAGAATCCGAATCATACGTTCGCCCTGCCGGGGGGCGCGGCGCATACGCGTCCGCTCAACGGCGCCCTCAAGGGGCAGGCCTTCTGGTGGATGCTGGCGCGTCTGGCCGGCTGGGACGGCGTAAGTTCCGCCGGGAAATAATTTTACTGTAATTCAGCCCGTTCTCCGGCGCCGCGTTGTTTCAGGGAGGTCCGGTAGGAACACCGCTTGCAGAGTTCTTCGACCGCGAGGCCCGCGTCGAAACCCCGCCGGACGGCATTGGTCCGGGCGTTGGCGAGAATCCGGGCGAGCGGCTCTTCCGCGGCATTGCCCAGATGGATGTCGCCGTCGCGGTCCAGACAGCAGGCAGTGACATGGCCGTCCGCCAGAACCGCGAACTGATGACGGCATCCGTAACAGTGGGCCGGTCCGGAAACGACCGGGGCGGTCATGGACGGCCATTCGAATTCCTGGTTGAAATGAAGGGAAAGATGTTTGTTCAGTTGAATGGAGGTTCTGCCGCCGTGCTCCGGATAGCGGCATTCCACGCACAATTCCCTGTTGATCTGTTGAAAACATTCTTCTGTCCGTTCCCGGTTCAGTCCGTAATTCCAGAACCGGAGATTCAGGTAAATTTCGGGGGAGCGCGCCAGGAGTTCCTTTGCAAAGCCGGTAATCTGCCCGAGTTCGGGGTCGGTGACGGCGGAATGGAGCGAGACATTGATCTGTCTGAAGCATCCAAGGAACAGGGCTTCCGCATTGGGATGACAGAAGAGCGTTCCGTTTGTGGTGAGTCCGGTTGACAGTCCGGCTTCCCGGGCGGTTTCCATCATCGGGCGGAATTCCGGGTGCAGAAGGGCTTCCCCCATGACGTGGAGGTAGGCGATTTCCGCGAGCGGGGCGGTTTCGAAAGCCAGTTTGCGGAAGAGTCCGGGTTCCATGAAACAGGGGGCGCGGCCGGTTCCGGGGCAGAACGGACAGTTCCGGTTGCAGACGTTGGTCAGCTCCAGATAGGCGGTCCGGAATTGTTTTCTCCGGGGACGGCTCATCGGTCCTCTTTCCGTTTCGGCTTGTCTCCTCTCCCTTCGCGAAAAAAGGAAAACGGAGGACGGATAAGATAGCACCGTCCTCCGCGGAATGCCAGCGGGATTCCCGCACTTTCAGGAAAAGAGGATTTCCAGTTTTCCGGATTTCCCGGGCGAAAGCTCGATCTGTTTTTCAGCTTTCCTGTGCGTGAACGGAAGTTTTTTTCCGTTCAGGAGAATCGCCGACGGTTTTTTCCGGATGCCGAAACGGATTTTCGGGCAGGAGCCGTTGAGCTCGAATGCAATTTCTGCGAGGGAGACTTTCCAGTCGGCGGCAAGAATCCGGAGGTCTTCCCAGTGTTCGAGCCAGAGGGGATGACGCTTCATCGCGTCCCAGGCGAGAAGCTGGGCTTCCAGATAATGTTCCGGGAGACGGCGGCTGAAGATATGGATTCCGCGCCATTTTTTCATGAACTTTTTACGCTTTTTTGCCGCCTCGATTTCCGCAAGGAGCTTTTTCGAGGGGACGTCCGGATTCAGCGCCATGTCGATCAGCATGGAAGTGGTCTGCTGCATGACGGCCCAGCTGTTGTCGGGCGCATTCATGCCGTCCGCCAGCGCTTTCCGCAGGAGGTTCATGATGATTTCCGTCTCCTTCGGGTGGAATTCCCTCATGGCGGTGAAGATTTCAGGGTAAATGCCTTCCGTTGTGAGGTTGTAGATGCCGTCCGGGCGGAATTTCTTGCGCCAGAGGTCGGAGGGAACCGTCTGGAATTGGAACGCCGGGTTGGATTCCTCATGAAGGCATTTGGCTATGTGCCAGGGGGCGACTCCGTAATATTTGCTGAAATGGTTCTGCGAGGCGTGGATGACGGCCATGCGCAGCGCGAACTGTTTGGAGGCCAGATAGAGCGCCCGTTCATGCGTTTCGCGGTCGCCGACGGCCTCGGCCATGTTGATGAAGGAGGTGAACGCGCCGTAATTGGCGCCTTCCACCCAGGAGATGGCATTGTCGCTGTAGCCGCTGCCGAGACAGGCCCAGTCGTGCATCTTCTCGAAGAAGCTGTAGACGCTTTTGAGAAGGGGCCAGTTCCTGCGGATGTCTTCGAAGCTGCCGGAGGCCAGCGCGCAGAGATACATGTAGTAGAAGGTGAGACCCGCGCCCCAGTCGTTTTCAATAAGTGGGATTTTCAGTCCGGCGATTTCTTCCCGCGTCCCCTCCTTGATGAGTCCGCCGCTGAAGAAACAGACATTCAGATAGCAGATATGGTATTTTGTCCGGGTGAACGGTTCTGTACGTTCGTACCAATTCCACAGACGGCGGTGCTGCATAGCGGGATCGGCGTAAATGTCGACGACTCTTTTGTCGTCGGGCATGGTCTGCATCATGAACCCGTGATCGATGACGGGGTAATCGTAGGTGCGTTCCTGATCGCAGGCGCCTTTAAGTCGTTCCGCCGCAAGCATGCGCAGGTGTTCCCGGTCCTTTTTTTCCATGAAGTTGAGAAGGGTTGTCGCCATGGCAAAGGGCTCCATCAGAGCACCTGCGTAAGGATAGGCCTGCGTTGTTTCCGGGAACTGCGCCGCGAAGTCGAAGTATTCCTTCAGTCCTTTCTTGAGGAGTTTCCCGGGCGTGGGGTCCGAAGTATCCCGGAGCGGGAATTTCCGGGCGGAAGGCATGAAAGGGATGCTGTAGGAGGACGTATTGCCGAACATGCCGTGGAGGGTTCCGAACTTGGTCGGGAACAGAAAATCGACCGGTTTCTCCCGCGTTTTCATCATTTCACAGAGGGGAAGCACCGGGGGGAGGGGCGCGAGTTCGAGCGGAGGCGTATGCCAGGCGTCCTCGATCCGGCGGTAGGAGAACTTCTGGACGATGGTTGTCATACGGGTTTCGGAATCCAGCCTGAAATACTCTTCGCAGCGGACGGGATACGCGAGGAAGGCGCGACTCCAGAAACGGGCGCGGGTTACGGCGTCGCGGAGGAACTTCCTGTCGTCCGGACGGATCGGCTGAAGGCTTTCGAAGCCGAACGGCGTCGCGGTGACGATCAGGGAACAACCGTGAAAAATGAGTTCGGAAAGACGGTTCGTCGCGGGATCGAGTCTGACTTCCATGCGTTCCGGCTGTTCCTTGAAGACCAGCAGAAGCGGCAGGTCCGGAAATTCCGTGCATCCGAAGAGAAGCAGGAAGTTTTCCGACATCCGGATGTCTTCGACGTCGTGGAGGGAGGCTACTTCGATCCTTCCATTATCGCGCGGGATGGCAATCCAGTTGTAGTTCCCCGCATATTCCAGACCGGAAATCCGCATGACGCCGGAATCGCATTCGGTGATGATGCCGGGCGAGGCCAGTGAATAGGTGCACGCGTAGGAAGTGTTTCCGAACCGGGTTCCCCAGCGGACACTCAGATGGTTGACCTGAATGTCATCCTTGTCGATGCCTTCCGTCGCAGGCGAATATGAACCGTGGAAAGTCGCGCCTTCCGGAAGAGTGGAATAACTCCAGCGGAACGGTTTTTTGTAGAGCGGATGACCGCAGACATACATTTTGTCGATGGTTCCGAGCGTGGGCATGGCGCAGTCCAGCACGCCGTCGCCCTTGGAGAAACCGAAACGTCCGGGCGTTGCCGTGCATCCGACTCCGGGCGTGAAACCCGTCAGGTCCGGCGTCTTTGCGGAAAATTTGTATTCCTTCGCGGGAATCGAAAGAAACTCCCTGTGGCGGACTCTTTCGACGGGGGAAAGATCTTTTGCAAGGGAAATATGAATGACCGTGCGCGGATCGTCCGCCCGGGTGAAGCCCTCCGCCTGAATCACATTCGTGCCTTTTTTCAGGGAGGTCCGGAAGCCCATCCTTGAAAGATGTGGATAGATGTAGACCGGACTGCTCCGTTCAAGCGGGCCGCTCCATTTTCCGTTCACGCAAAGACGCGTTACATGGGTATTGTCGGGGACGTAGTCGAGGGCGGCCCATGTCAGCAGAACGAAAGCGCCGCCCTCGGAATCGAGTTCGGTTTTGAGGGTGAATTTTCCTTTGTCGAAGGAAACGGTTTCCCATTTTTCGATTTTGCGTTCGGTGTCGAAGTCGTAGTAGAAATTCCAGTCGCAGGACATGATTGCAGCCTCCTTGTCATGAATGATCCTGTCATTGAATATACGTTCCGGTCCATGGTTTTGCAAGGGGGTGGAATTGCCAAAAAACAGGACATTCATGCCAAAAACGATTTGAAATTCCGCCGGAAGCGTCTATCTTGATTTCAGGGAGGTTTTTCTATGGAATATCTGCATCTGAATATGACGAACGTGCCGAGACGGTTCCGGTTTCCGTTCCCGGTGCATTCTCTCGGCTACATCCTTCACAGTCAGTCTCAGAAAGGGCGGAATGTCTACCTCGGGAAAATCGAGTTCTGCCTGAGGCTCGGATCAACCGAGGAGGAATATGCGCTGGACATACTTGAAGGGAAGGAATACCGGACGCCGTTTCCCCATGTGATCATCAAGCCGCCGGGGGTGGAACGCAGTTTTGAGATCAAGGGAGGACGGGAGGCCTTTTACGTCATTTATCCGGAGTCCGTCATTCCATCTCTCCAGAAGGCCGGTTTCGGACTGCGACCCTTCCTGTGGGAGATTGCCGTTTCCAGCCGCATGACGGACTGGATGAGGCGTCTCCGGGAACTTTTCAACTCATCGCAGGAGCCGGGAGTTGCGGAACAGATCGACCACCTTTCCTTCGCGTTGTTGGAGGAGATGTTCTTTGCCCGGCAGCGTCCGGTCGGGGAGGAAAATTTTCAGGAGAGGAAAATCCGCCGGATCGCTTCATATCTTCAGCTTCATTTCAAGGAGAAGGTGGAGATCGGGGAGCTGGCCGCCGAAAACGGTTTTTCCCGGCGTTCCTTTTTCCGTCACTGGAACGCGGTCTATCGGGAATCTCCGTTCCGGCATGTGCAATCGCTCCGGCTGACTGAGGCGGAACGTCTTCTATGTGACTCAGACATGCCGGTGGAGACCATCGCGGAGCAGGTGGGATTTGAAGACTCTTCCTACTTCATCCGTCTTTTCCGGAAGCACCGCGGGATGACGCCGTACCGTTACCGGTTCCGCATGGCGGGCAGCCATGTGCGCACATTCCCCGGAGAAAGTCCTAAGCGGTAATTTCCGGATCCGCACCATGTCGTGAATATGCCTGTTTCCGGGGTATTTGAGGTGGATCATGCCTTTTTTGCTGGCTTTTCCGGGAATGTGTGCTATAGTAAATAGTTTTTTCATCCGGAGGTAAGAAAAAGTGTTTCCCGCAATCAAGTATTCTGAAAAGGAATTGCTCACGCGCATCCACTCGACGACTGACGCCGACATGGCGCGGGCTCTTTCCGCCCGTGAAGCTTCCTTCAACGATTTTCTCAGTTTCCTTTCGCCGCTCGCAGCCGAGAAATACATGGACGACATGCGCGCGATCGCGGAGCGTATCCGGAGAATGCGTTTCGGAAGTGTCGCCCGCCTGTACGCTCCCATCTACTTTTCCAACTTCTGCGTCAACGGCTGCGTCTATTGCGGTTTCCGCACGACCAATCACTTCAAGCGCCGCCGTCTCTCCATCGACGAGACCATTGCCGAGGCGGAAGTCCTCCGGAACTGGGGGATGGATTCCGTCCTGCTGATTGCCGGGTCCGACCCGCAGACGGTCAACCTGGACTACATGCTTCCGATCGTGAAGAAACTGCGGACCATGTTCGCCTATATTTCAATCGAGCTTCACCCGCAGACCGTGGATTTCTACAAGGCGCTGATCGCGGCCGGAGTGCACGGCATGACGCTGTATCAGGAGACCTACGACCGGGAAACCTACAAGCGTCTCCATCCGTCCGGTCCGAAAAGCGTGTATGAAAACCGGGTTGTTGCTCCCGAAAACGGGGCTCGCGCCGGGTTTTACAACGTGGGAATCGGCGCTCTCTTCGGACTTTACAACTGGCGCAGCGAAGCGGTGTCGATGGCGGCCCATACGCTCAGCGTCCGCAAGGCCAGCTGGAAAGTCCGGAACCAGATTTCGTTTCCTCGGATCACTCCGATGGAGGGAGGTTTCGAGATTCCGAATCCTGTCGGCACGGAGGAGCTGGAGCAGATGATGCTCACCTTCCGCATCTTCTTCCCGGAGATCGACATGTTCATATCGACCCGCGAGCCGCACGATTTCCGCATGCGGGTCATCCGGACGTGCGCGACTCACCTCAGCGCGGGTTCCAGAGTGAATCCGGGCGGGTATGCCGAGGCGGGAAAACAGGCCGAGGACAAGGATGTCGGCCAGTTCACCGTGGTCGACGACCATTCCGTGGAGAATGTGGTCGAAGGGCTGAAGAAAGTCCATATGGAACCGGTCTTCAAGGACTGGGACCCGCTTTTTACATGATGATGGGGCTCCTGCCCATTAGTTTTATGAAAAAAAGCGGAGAGGGAGTCCGGCAAACTTGAAAACTTTTTGTTCCGGCTGTAAGTTACCGGATACTTTTGACAAAAACACAATCTGGAGGCAGAAACATGGCAGGCATATTCAAGGCGTATGATATCCGCGGCATCTACCCGGAACAGTTGAACGAGACGATCGCCGAGAAGATCGGGCGCGCGGTAGTTGTGTTTCTGAAAGCGAAGAAAGTCGTGGTGGGGCGTGACATGCGTCCGCATTCCGTTCCTCTGTTTCATGCTCTGGTCAAAGGAATTACCGAACAGGGCGCCGACGTCGTCGATGTGGGAATGTGCTCCACCCCGATGTCCTACCACGCCAACGGCAAACTCGGCGCGGACGCCAGCGTCATGATTACCGCCTCCCACAATTCGGCGGAATGGAACGGCTTCAAGCTCTGCCGCGAACAGGCGATTCCTCTCAGCGGCCTGACCGGGATCGGCGACATCGAGGCTCTGGTGACCAAAGACCAGTGGCCCGCGGTCTCCCGCAAGGGAACCGTTTCTTCTTATGACATTTCCGCAGACTATGCCAAGTTCCTGCGTTCCCATTCCCGCGTGACCCGCAAACTCAAGGTCGTTGTCGACTACGCCAACGCCATGGGCTCCGCCGAGATCGCCGGGATTGAAGACCTTTTCGACATCGTTCCCCTGTATAAGGAATTGGACGGCACCTTCCCGAACCATGAGGCCAATCCCCTCAAACAGGACACCCTGACCGCGATCCGCGCCAAGGTGGTGGAAGTCGGAGCCGACTTCGGAGCCGCGTTCGACGGCGACGCCGACCGCTGCGGGTTCATCGACGACAAGGGGCAGGTCATCCAGATGGATCTTTTCACCGCCCTGATTGCGGAAGACATCCTTTCCGAAAAAGCCGCGGGAACCGTGCCCATCCTCTACGACCTCCGCAGCAGCTGGGCTGTCCGGGAGAGCATCGCGGAACACGGCGGCAAGCCCATCATGTGCCGCGTGGGACACGCCTTCATCAAGGCGCAGATGCGCGAATACGGCGCGGTTTTTGCCGGCGAGCTTTCCGGTCACTACTACTTCAAGGAAAACTACGTGGCCGAATCCCAGGGACTGGCCATGATCAAGCTGGCCAATCTGATCTGCATGAAAAACAAGCCGGTCAGTGAGCTGGTCGCGCCCCTCCGGAAATATTTCTCCAGCGGCGAGATCAATTCCAAAGTTGCGGATGTCAAGACCATTCTGAACAAAATCCGCGCAAAATATTCCGACGGGCACATGTTCGAGCTGGATGGCATTTCCTCCGAATATTCTAACTGGTGGTTCAATGTCCGTGCCTCCAACACGGAGCCGCTTCTGCGTCTGATCGTGGAAGCCAAGGACAAGGAGACCATGGAAGAGAAACGCGATGCCCTTCTGGCGCTGATCCGCGGATAATCCCAAGGGATTTTATTTTACGATTTTGACCGGTTCCTCCTCACGCGGGGAGTGACCGGTTTCTTTTTTCTTTGACGTTTTTTTTGCTGAAAAAGAGGCTTTTTGAGCGGGAGAATGTTTCCTTATCTCCCGATTCCGGCGCTTTTTCCCTTTTTTCTTTGACGCTTCGCACATACTCTGGAACACGGAGAAAATCAGTCGTTCCGGGTTGTCGGAACCGATGAAAAGAAACCAAAGAAAGGGAAACAGAAAATGACCGCACTTGCTTCCAGCCGCAACACCGCCGAAATTCTCTGCCATGCGCAGAAATTCCACCGCATCAGAAACGTGAAGGAGAATGTGGTGCTGCATGTCGGCTCGATTGCCGCGATTGCCATGGAAAATGGTCTGGCGGAACCCGCCTCGGACACACCGGACCTGATCGTTCTCGGCCGGGTAGAAGGGTTTACCACCGACGGCAAAGTCATCATCAAGACCGGCGTTTTCAAGTTCGACAATGGTGTTGCGACCGAAGAATTGGGTGTTGCTGACATCAACCGGACCGTTTACGCATTGGACGACCATACTGTCGGCAGGTGCGGCGGCATCCATAAGGTCAAGGCCGGAATCCTACGGGACATCGACCGCGACGGACAGGTGATCGTTGAACTCGGCAACCTCAATCTTGATTGACAGAAAGTGATTTCGTCATGGAAATCAATCGAAAAAATCTGGATATCCTCTTTCGCGTCTTTCGTCTTCAGTTCGCCGCCGCGCTCGAAAACACACCTGCCGACTGGCGGAATTTCAGCGGAATAAATCCGGTTCCCGAGGACGGAACTCCGCTTCCGGAATCTGTTGAGGAGAGTTTCACGGTGTCCGGAAGCATCCGCCGGCGGTTTGAAGGGAGTGTCGCGATTCCCTGCGAAGATATTGAAAAAGAATTTCATGGCCTCTATTCACTGCTGATCGCCCGGATGGGATGCGAGACCGGAAGGTTTTTACGGCGTCTGGCGATTGAATGCCTGCTGTCCAGCCCGGTCCAGCCCGACGGTTCGACATTCTTTCATTCCGCCCGTGTCAGCCACGGAAGGACCCTCTGCAATACCTGTGAATCGGAGTTTTCCGGGAAGGCGTTCGCCATTGCTCTGGATGAGATGGCGAATTACCGGGAAGGCTATGGAAAGACTTCATGCATTTCTCCGAATCTTCTGATCGTCGGCCCCGCGAACAAGCGCGCCGCGTCCGCCATTCTCCGGGAACTTGCGATGCTGGAAAAGTCTGCCGTGAATTCCCGGGAAGGGGTGGTCCGTCTGCTGGTCATGCCCGAACTCGGGAAGCAATGGTTTCTCTGTGCCTCCGAGGGAAATGTCAAGCCTGTGTCCATGCGTCTGAGTTCATTGCCGGAACTGGTCCGGGTGAACGGCGCGGGATGCGCGTATGGAGTCTCCGTGCGCGGTGAAGCGCTCCTGACATTCCCGCATCTGATCTTTCGGGGCGGTGCGGAAGAATAATTGTCTTTCCTCCTGAGAGGGGAATCATAGATCAGTGCTGTCCGATGACTTCCGTCCACTGGGTGACGAGACGCTTGAAAGTGTCGCCCCGGTCGGCATAGTTCTTGAACATGTCCATGCTGGCGGTGGCCGGGGAGAGCATCACACAGTCGCCGGGTTCCGCGGCGGCGCAGGCGTCCCGCACGGCCGATTCGAAACTGCTGCACAGTTTGCATTTGACGGAACCGGAAATGATCTTGTGGATCGTTTCGCGGCACTGTCCGATCAGGAACGCCTGCTTGATGTGGGGCAGGCTCGGTTCGAGTTCGGAAAAATCCATGGCCTTGTCCAGGCCGCCGAGGATCAGCAGCAGGTTTCTGCCGTTGGCGAAGGCGCGGACCGCGGCGTTCACCGCATGGGGATTGGTGGCCTTGGAGTCGTTGACGTAGGTGATGCCGTTGCGGCGGATGAAGACTTCCATCCGGTGCGGACTGCAATGAAAGGATTCCAGAGCCTCGCCCGTTTTTTCCGAAAACAGGGCGTCCTCTCCCTTGACCGCGCGCAGAAGGGCCAGGGCGGCCATGATGTTTTCCGCATTGTGTTCGCCCTTCAGGGAGGTGCGGGAAAGGTCGCAGACCGGTCTGCCGCGGAAGAGGATGATCTGTCCGGCGAGAGTGAAGTCCGCTTTTTCGGAGACGGCGGAGAAGGTGGTCGCTCCGCATCCCGGAAGAAAACGGTCCAGGTATGGGAGAAGGTTTGCATTCAGAATCCGCTGTTCGGGAGGAAGCGTCCGGGAAAGGATCTTGAATTTGACCTGAGCGTAGGCGTCCAGGGTGCCGTGGCGGTCGATATGGTCGCTTGCAACATTCAGGATGGCGGCGGGGCAGGAGGGGAACGCGTCGATGGGCTCCAGCTGGAAGGAGCTGGTCTCGATCACCAGGAAGGAGAGGTTCCCGCGGAGAGCCTCGAGGGCGCAGTCGCTGAGGGCGTTTCCGATGTTGCCGGTGCTTTCGGCCTTGAGGTCATGGGCTTTGAGCAGGGCGGTGGTCAGTTCGGTCGTCGTTGTTTTTCCGTTGGTTCCGGTGATGGCGGCGAACGGACATTTGAGGCTGGCGAGGGCGAATTCCATTTCGTTGAGAAGGTGTCCGCCCGGCAGAAGGGCCTCTGTCGCAGCTTTGTAAAGCAGCGAGGTTTGCCGGATACCCGGGCTGAGCACGGCGGTTTCGCATTTGGGCAGGGGGAGCTCGGGCGTCCAGCCGAAATAGGCCATGGCCTCCACGCCTGTTTCGAGCTTGAGTTCGGAGAGAGCCGTGCGCATTTCGGGGTTCTTGTTTTCGTCGACGACGATCAATTGTTTTCCCTGACAGGCCGCCAGACGAGCGGCCGCCTTTCCGCTGATGCCGTAACCGCAAATCATCACCGTATTTTCAAATGTCATTTTTTTTCCTCCCGGGAAAAATTAATTCAGGGATTAATATACTTCGCGGATTGAAAAAATCACGAAGAACAAGTATAATTATGCATGTTTTTTTCAACGATTCATTTTGGAGACATCTCATGGGTTTTGCTTGTGGTTTCGTGGGACTGCCCAACGTGGGCAAGTCTACTCTTTTCAACGCCCTGTGCAAGGGCGGCGCGGCGGCCGCGAATTTTCCCTTCTGCACGATCGACCCCAATACCGGGATCGTGCCGGTTCCGGACAAGCGCCTGGACGAGCTTGCCCGGATGGAAAAATCCGCGAAGATTGTTCCCGCGACCATGAAATTCATCGACATCGCGGGGCTGGTGGAAGGCGCGAGCAAGGGGGAGGGCCTCGGCAACCAGTTCCTCGGACACATCCGCAACGTGGACGCCATTGCCCATGTGGTCCGGCTTTTCAAGGACCCGGACATTGTCCACGTCGGCTCGAAAGTCGATCCCGCGCATGACCTCGAACTCATTCTCACCGAACTGATGCTGGCCGATCTGGACCATCTTCAGAACCGTCTTGAGAAATCCAAGAAGCAGTTGCGCAGCGGCGATCCCGAACTTAAATTCGAGTTCGAACTGGCCACATCGTTTCTGGCGGAGCTGGAAAAGGGCAGACTCCCTAGGCCGGACAAGTCCGACCCGAAGGTGCGCAAGGCGGTCAATGAATTTCAGCTTCTGACCTTGATGCCCGCGTTTGTCTGCGCCAACACCGATGAAGAGTCTTTCAGAAACTTCGGCAAGGACGAACTTTCCAGAAAACTCCTCGAAACCGCGGAACAGCACGGACTGGAAGTGGTTCCGGTCTGCGCCAAACTGGAAGAGGAACTCGGACAGCTCACTCCCGAGGACGCCCTTGCGTTTCTGGAGGATATCGGCGTGAAGGAAAGCGGACTGGAACGCGTGATCCACACGGGCTACCGTCTCCTGGATTACATCACCTTCTTCACGGCCGGGCCGACGGAATCGCGCGCCTGGACCATCACCCGCGGCATGACCGCGCCGGAAGCGGCCGGAAAGATCCATACGGATATGCAGCGGGGATTCATCCGCATGGAAGTTGTTTCCTACGAAGACCTTCTGATACACGGTTCCTGGGCTGCCGCGAAAACCGCCGGACGTCTCCGCATCGAAGGCAAGGAATATGTCATGCGCGACGGAGACTCCGTGTTTGTCCGTTTCTCGGTCTGAACCATGGCTTCGGCGGTTGTAAACATCCTGAAGAAAACGACTTCCCTTGCGGGAGCCACGTTTGCCAGCCGCCTGCTTGGATTTCTGCGTGAAATTCTGATGGCGTCCGTGCTGGGCGGCGGCGCCGTGGCGTCCGCGTGGGCTTTCGCCTTCAAGGTGCCGAACCTTTTCCGCCGCGTGTTCGGAGAGGGACTGATCGGGACCGTCCTGATCCCGATGATGTCTCACAACATCCAGCGCAACGGGCAGGAGAGCGCACGAAAACGGTTCTCCACGATCTTTCTCTGGCTGAGCCTGATTCTGGGCACGATCTGCATCGCTGTTTCGGGAATATCGCTGATTTGTCTGCGTTTCGTGACGCAGGAGCATTTCGTGCTGGCGCTGAAGCTGATTCCATTACTGATGCCGTACTGCATCTTCATTTGTCTGATCGGCGTGATGACGTCGGTTCTCAACAGCGTGAAAGTGTTCTTCCTGCCCGCGGTGCTGAGTCTGCTGCTGAACATATTCATGATCGCCTGTCTGCTCTGGGTCTGTCCGATGTTCGACGGGAAGCCGGAAAAGATGCTGGACTCGCTGGCGCTGTCGGTTCTGCTCTCCGGCATACTGGAGCTTTTCCTCATGCTGGCGTTTCTCAAGAAATACGGATTTCTTCCGAGCGTGAGCCGCGAATTGTTTTTCCGGACCCGCGCCCTGATGGAATTGTGGCATCTTGCCCTGCCGGGACTGGCCGGGGCGCTGGCATACCAGTTCAGTGTCATGGCTGACGCGATCATCGCGGGCTGGATCAGCCCATTTGCGGTGGCGGCGCTCAGTTACAGTGAACGTCTGATCTATCTGCCGATCGGGGTTTTCGCGGTGGCGTTCGGGACGGTCTCCCTGACGGAGATGTCGTACATGGCGCAGAAGAAGGATTATCCGCAGATGATCGCGACGCAGTTTTCCTCCATGCGCTATCTTCTGTTCATGACGGTTCCGCTGGCGGCGTTCCTCTGCGTGTTTCACATTCCGATCATCCGTCTGACTTACTACCGGGGACTTTTCGATGACCGGGCGCTTGCGGAAACGGCGCAGGCGCTGCTTTATTATTCATTCGGGATTCCCGCCTTCGCGGCCATGAAGGTGACGCTGGCCGGGTTTTACTCCCGCAAGGACATGAAGACGCCGATGTATGTGTCGGTGTCCTGTGTTTTCATGAATCTGGTTCTGAACCTGATTCTGATGCATCCCCTCAAACAGGGAGGCATTGCGCTGGCGACGGTGATTTCATCCTATATGAACAACCTGATCCTTCTGTATCTTCTGCAAAGAAAAATCGGTGGGATTCCGATTGCGCCCATGCTGCGTTTCCTGGCGGTTCTGACGGTGGTTTCCGTAGCGGGGCTCTGGCCCGCGAAACTGGTGTTCGACTATCTCCTAAGGTGGGGCGCCGCCAAGACATGGTTCGGGGTTTTCCCGCCCCTCTGCGCGGGAGCGGCCGTTTATCTTGCAATCTTCCTGATACTTGCTATATTACTCCGCATGGATGAGATGAAACTGCTTTTCAAACATTTTACCGCAAAGAAAGGGGCATAACCATGGATTTCTACGAGGTTCTGAATGTCCGCCGCAGTATCCGCGCCTATAAACCGGATCCTGTCCCGGAAGAGTCTCTTCGAAGGATCGCGGAAGCGGTCCGTTCCGCGCCGACGGCATGCAACCGTCAATCCTACAAGCTGCTCCTGATCCGGGACGCGGCCAAGCGCGCGGAGATATGCAAGGCGTATTCCGGAGCCTTCCTTGCGCAGGCGCCCGTGATCGCGGTGATGCTTTGCTGCGAGTCCGAGGCATGGCGTCGGCTCGAAGGGAATTCCGCTACGGAAATCGATGCGACGATTGCGATGGAACATCTGGTTCTGGCCGCGGCGGCGGAGGGGCTTGGAGCATGCTGGATATGCGCTTTCAGCCGTCCGAAACTGGATTCCATTCTTGACATTCAGGCTCCATATGCTTCGTTCGCGGTTTCTCCGCTGGGGTTCGCGGCGGCTGCGCCCGGTCCGTTCTCCCGTAAAAAACTTTCCGATCTTGTAGAAATTGTAGGTTGAAATATGATCACTGCCGAATGTCCTGATGCTTTTCTTTCCTCGGATACGCCTTCCGTGGATTCCGTGACCCTGAAGGCGTGTTCCTTTACCATGACGACACTGCCGGTGGAGATCGGAGAGCTTTCCGAGGAATCCGCACTGTCCGGCAAACGCCGTCTCCACCATTCTGAAAACGGTTCCGAACTGACGCTGGAGTTGAGCAACACCATTCCTTTCGGGGCGGAACCGGAAATAACCCGCCGGATTCATTTTTCCAAAGGACTGATGAGCGTGTCCATGGATATGGTCATGCGGAATTCGTGCTCGCTCTCCGCGCTTTCGGCGGGGGGCGTCCGGATTTCCGGAGATATCCGCCGGATCGGATGGATTCTTCCTCCGAAAAAAGGTTCGAGCATTACACGTCCGACCCATTCGGATTTTTCCGCGTCGGCGGAGAACGAAACGCTGTATGATGAATCCTTTCCGCCGCTCGGCATGATTCTGGAATCCGAAACGGAGCGTTTCGACTGGATGGTCGGCGACGATTTCTGGCGCTGGACCAATGCCGGACGTCTGGGGGGCTCTTCCCGTTTCACGGTCGTGAAGGAGAAGGACGGAATCCTGTTCCGGTGGAAGATCTTCGGATTGAAACCGGATATGGAGGCATTGCCGGGACGGAACTGGCGTTTGACATGGGCGGTCGCATGGAAACCCCTCAAACCGGCCGGAGGGAAAGCCCCTGTGAAGAGCTATGATCTGACGGTCTGCAACTGGCCGACGCCGACGCTGGCGGTTTCCTCGGTCAAAAAGAACCGCGACGAAGCCGCTGAACGCGGGTGCCTGTGCGCGGCCGCGACGCTCAATATCCTGAAAAAATGGATCCGTTCGAATCTGGACTCCGTGAAGGATGGCGATGTGTTCGCACTGACTAACGTTCTGCCGGTGTACTGCGTGAACGCGGGCCATCTGGATCGTGCGCGGATGGGCTCCCTGCCACATTGGGACATGATGTCGATTCTGGAATTCAGCCGCTGGGCGAACCGTCTTCTTTCCAAAAAAGGCGCTTCTCTGGAGGTTTTGTCTCCGGAGAAGTCGCCTTTGCGCGGATTCATGATCCTCGACTGACCGGAAATCTGTCGGGGAACTCCGGTCAGGACTGACCCTTTTTCTCCGTCTTCATGCTTTTCTTCATCCGGTAGCGTATGACAAGGTTCCTGACGAACCAGTAGGTGAGGGGAGTCATCACAACCGTCAGAAGTGCGCCTCCGACGAAAAATGCAAGGACGAGCTCCCAGCCGATCCCGAGAAGAGCGCTGTAGCTTTGTTCATTCAATACGTCCTTGAAGGCGTCCTTGATTTCGGCATAAGAAATGTTTCCCCCGGTCAGTTTGTCGCCGACATAGCACTGGACGGGATAGATGATGAAAATGGTGAAGTGATTCGTGAGAAGCGTTCCCAGCGTCGCCCCGATCTTGCTGCCTTTCAGCAGGAATGCGGTAGGGATGGAGCAGATCAGCTGGAGGCCGAACGGGACCAGGCAGCCGAAGAACATGCCGATCGCCCAGCCGCGGGCGATATATTCGGGAGTCGCCTTTTCCTTGACTACTTTCGCATACAGTAAAATCCATTTTTTCCAAATCCATTGTCTGAAGATCATAAGAATTACCTTCCTGTCAGGCGATCAGTTTTTCCAGTGTTCCGGAGCGTTCGGCAATGTTGGCCACATGGCGTGAAACTTTCTGGAATTCGGCGAGCATTTCGATGAAGAAAATTCCGCTCACGGGATTGCAGGCGCCTTCCGCCAGCCGTTTGAGATGGTTGGCCTCATATTCACCGGCAAGTGCTTTGATCTGCTGTTCCAGGTCTTTGGCGAGGGCATGATCGGCCGGGGAATTCTTCTCCAGAAGAAGCAGGGTGCATTCCACCTGTCTGCGGAGTATTTCATGGAGTCCTGCAAGTTCCCGCCGGGCCGAGTCGCTCAGTCTGGCGACATCGGTTTTCAGATGGCTGATGAGCTCCAGAATCGTCTCTGTATGGTCTCCGATGCGTTCCGCGTCGTTGGTACAGTGAATCAGCACGGGAATGGCGGCGGCCTGTCCCGGAGACAACTCTTTCTGCATCAGCATGGAAAGATAGTCGGTAATCTCCTGCTGGAGTTCATCCACCCGTTGTTCCCTGCGTTCCAGCTTCTGGGCTTTCTCCTGCGTTTTCTCATCGTCCTCCTCATAGGTGTTCCATGCGCAATCGACCATTTTCCATGCTTTTTTCAACATTTTCCGCAGCGTTGTTGTGGTCAGTGACAGAGCGATGGCGGGCGTTGCCAGAAGGTTGGGTTCCAGCCGCTGGTATTTGACTTTCTTTTCGGTCTGGGGAATGATCTTTTCACAGAGCTTTGCAAGAAACGGCACGAACGGGAGCAGAATGAGAGTTGTGCAGACGTTGAAAACGGTGTGCGCATTGGCGATGTGCCGGGGAAGGTCGCTTCCTCCGCTGATGTAATTGACCAGACTGAAGAATATCGGAGCATCCGTGTTTCCGATTTTGATCCAGAAGGTGGAAACGGCCAGCAGAACGCCGCCTACATTGAACAGCGTATGAGCCATGGCCGCCTGCTTGGCGATCCGGTTGGCCGGAATGGCCGCGAGCTGTGCTGTGACCGTGGTGCCGATGTTGGATCCCATCACCAGCGCGACCGCCGTGTAGAAGTTCAGGAGGCCGCCGGCGCCCATCGCAATGATGATGCCCGTGCAGGCGGAGCTGCTCTGGATGATCATCGTCGCGATGAGTCCGATTCCGATGGCGCCGAGGAGGGCGGCCGGCGGAATCCACCCGTTGACGGGAGCGCAGTCGAAGGTACGGAAGGCGTTCATGAAAGCTTCGTTCTGGGAAAGAACCTTGAGTTCATTGCTCATGAACGTCATTCCCAGGAAAAGGAAGCCGAAGCCGATAATGGTGTCGCCCCAGCCCTGAACGGCCTGGTTGTCGAGGAAGATCAGCAGCAGTCCGACGATGATGGACGGCATGATGACCCACCCGATGTCGAAGGCGACCAGCTGGGCGGTGACAGTCGTACCGATATTGGCCCCGAAGATGATCCCGATGGCCTGGAGAAGGTTAAGCAGTCCCGCGTTGACGAATCCGACGACCATGACCGTCGTCGCGCTGGAAGATTGAATGATGGAGGTCACGACCGTTCCTGAGAGAACTCCCATGAAACGGTTGGCCGAGAAGAAACGCAGAATCGCGCGCATCCGCTCGCCGGCGGCTTTATGGAGTCCGTCGCTCATCAGTTTCATGCCGAAAATAAAGATCGCCAGACCGCCGAACACGTTGATTAAAAGTGAAGTCATACATTCCTCTTTCCGCGCCGTTCCCGAGAGGAACGGCATCTGTTAAACAATCTGTATGCGGGAACCGCGGAATGCCGGAATCATTCCGGAAAGGAACACGGCATTTTCCAGGGCAGAAAGGCAAATCGGCGGTCCCGGGGAAACAGAAATTAAAGTCCGGTCGGAGGAGTTCCCTGTTCCTTTTCGATCTGTTCGAAGACGGCGACATCCGCTGTGGAGACATTTCCCACCACGCGGCCATCGTCCAGGACGTTTTCCTTTTTGGCGTCCAGGGTCCGGAACATTTTTATCAGGTCGACGGTTCCTCCTATGGAGAACCATACGGTGGAAACCACCGCGATGATCACGGCGACTACGATATTCCTGATGAAGAAAAAGTATCCCCACCATTCAATCGGCCATGGCATGAAGACGTTCCAGATGACCACCGAGAGGAAACAGAGGGTGAACCCATATCCGAAACTGTAAATGAACACGGACCACGCAAGGATCTTGTCTCCTCTGGTATAGTTGGAGTCGATTCCGAGAATCTTCTCGTAGAAGAAATTTTTCAGCGTCATTGCCTGTTTCTTCAGGGCAGCGGTCGGGTTTTCACTGTAGATTCCGCGATGCAGCAGACGTTCCATGTTGAATGGTTCTTTGCAGGTGCAGAGGGAAACCACCACATAGAGAACTACCGTTACGATGTTGGCAATGAAGGAAACCTCCATCGAGTTGATCGGGAACTTGTGGGGGGTCATTTCCCAGATGACATACGGATGGAACGGCCCTGAAACCGTCTTCAGGAAGCCGTCTAAGGATGAAGTCCATCCCATGTATTGAATGAAAGGATACGCGTGGGAAACCCATATCTGCTGAAGGATGATCCCCGCGACGGCGATGAGTGCCCCGGTAACCAGCGAAACGAACGCGCCCTCGGTCGTTCCACGGTTCCAGTAGAGGCCGAGGGTGATGACGACTCCGGCTCCCGCCCAGATGGCTCCGGTGATTGCGAAGAACATCAGGATGAAGTCCACCTGTGCAAAATAATAACTGAAAAGTATGGCAAAGATACAAACCCCGGTGATCGACCAGCGGAGTGCCCGGATTTGTTCATGCGGAGTATACGGCTTTTTCCGGAGGGGAACCACGAAGTCCTGGATCAGGATGGTGCCCCAGCTGTGCATGTAGGTCGTATCCGTGCTGACCATCAGGAAGATCATCATGGCGCAGAAGATGCCGGTAATTCCGATCGGGAAAATGTCGCGGAGGGCCATGGAAACGCTCATCTGGTTGTAGATCGTTTCAAAGGTCTGCGCACTCTTTTTTCCGCCGGGGATTTCGGCCAGTTCTTTGCGGGTCACGGCCACATAGGGATCCACTGAGGTTTGGTCCTTGACCTTCAGTTGGCTCAGATCCTTCTTTTGCTCCGGAATGTTCTTATATTGCTCCCCAAGCTTCGTCCTTACGGCCGCGTATTCCTTGTCCGGAAGAATGTCGGAGATGGTTTTTTCCGCCAGTTGTGTGCGGACGCGGCGGGCGTCTCCGGAGAATTGAGGCGCATTCAGATACGCAATCGCGATTACGGCCAGCAGAATGAATGTCATGGAACCGAAACCGCCGCGCCATGTGCCGAGCAGTCCGCCCATCTTGGCTTCATGCGCGTTCAGCGCGGCGCCGTTGTAACCGCTGCATCCGCCCCAGGACATCCGGTTCAGGAACATGCCGACGATTCCGGAAAAAACATAGAACAAGTTGAAGTCACGGAGGTTCTGGACATCATACGGACTGAGAAAACTTTCGCCCGGAGGACGCGCCGAGAGAATCGGCAGCATGTCGGTTCCCCAGGAGAAACGATAAAGAAGATAAACCACGATGAATCCGTACATCGGATAGCTCAAGAGCCCCTGAACGCAGTCCGTCGTCATAATGGTGACCTGACCGCCCATCAGTGCAATGAATAGCGCAAACCCGAGAAAAACCATCATGGTAAGGATGAAGGTCGGGAACTGGAAACCGAAGATGGAAACATGGATGGGGAGATTCAGGAAATAAATCAGGAAACGGGCGCCCACCGCCGGGAAAATCGCATAATTGATGATTCCGGAGAGCGACTGGATTACCGCCGCGACAACTCGGAAAGATTTGTTGTAACGGAGTTCGAAAAACTGTCCCATCGTCATGGCTTTGGTTTCCCGGAAGCGGTAAATGCAGAATCCGGTCAGCCCCATGATCAGACCGAGAGGCGCCATTATGCTGGACCAGAAGGAGACGGCGAAACCGCAGCTGTAGTACATCTCCATGATGGCAATGGCGCTGATCAGTCCCATCCCGGCCTCGCCGCTGGCGACGGATACCACATAGCGTCCGCCCACACGTCCGGCCGTCAGGAAGTCTGCGACCCCGCGGACATATTTTTGCGATTTCATTCCGATAAACAATACCACTAAAAGCGGTATTGACAGTAACACCCAGTCAATCCAATGCATTGAAAAACTCCCTCTCGACAAATTGTTTTTGATGATTCATATCTGCTGATATCCTTCGGAGGGATGCTTTTCAATCCCGATTATGTGGAATCAACAGTTTCCCGGACCCGTTTCCATCCTGTGATCCGTCAGCCGTCTTGAATGAGCCGGAGTAAAGGGCCAGCCCGGGCGGGAAGGGTTGCGGATTGAATGGATTGAAATGAAAAAAGTTGTCCATGGGACTGTTTCCTGGAAAAATGCAGGGGAAGCTCCGTGCCGGCGGCCGTAGGCGGCAACGCGTTGCAACATGTCTTGCGGAACTGAATTCCCTGGGAGTTTTGCTTCCCTGTCAGCCGCAGCGGTCCCGACACTTCAAAACGGATTCCTTCCTCTTCCGGAAAATCTTTTTCCGAGATCGTTTGGGCGGGATGGTCTTTCCAAAATGGAACAGGAAGGGAGCAATCCACGGCGGACAGGGCAGAGACTGTGCTGCCGGTAATGTCGGGACATATTCCCGAAAGAACCGGAAGAATGAAACAGGAAATAAGCAGAGCCAGGCATTTGATACCTGTTTGCATTAAGTGTATGGAGTCTAACAGAAACACCCGTTTTTGTTTCATTAACTAACCGTCCTTAACCGTATTGAAAACCGTAATATAACATGCACCATATCCAATTTCAAGAAGGAACCTTTTCATTCTCAAAAGGATATTCAGAAAATTCACGGGAAAGAGACAGTCGCTTCAAAGAGCCTTTCCGAACGGATTCCGGAGGAGGTTGAAAAAGGGGGACGGCATCCTTGTCAGGAAACCGTCCGCAGGGTGCCGCTGATGGATCCGACGGAGATGCGATATTGTTTCGGGGACATGCCCATGACCGCCTTGAAGCGCCGGGAAAAATGATACTGGTCGGTATAGCCGAACCTTTCCGCGACTTCCGCGATGCTGCGTGTATTTCCCACCAGATATTCCGCCGCAAGGTTGAGTTTGAAACGGTCCACGTAAAGTTTCGGAGTGACGCCGGTCCGGTGAAAGAAGACCCGCCGCATCTGATCGCTGCTGAGATTGCACATCTCTGCCATTTCCCGCACGCTCCACCATTTTTCGGGGTGTTCCCGGATTTCCTCAAGGAGCTCGTCCAGAAGGGGATACTCGCTGCGGACCGAACTGACCCGCTCCAGATAGATTTCCGTCAGCAGTTTCTGCAATTCGAAGTTGGCGCGGATCTGTGCGTCGACGGCCGGGTCGGCGCTGTACTTCTGGATGGACAGCAGACGCCGGACCTTTCCCATGGGAAAAGCTCCGTTGGAGATGACCCCGCAGCGCATCAGCATGTCCGCGACCGGTCCGCAGAAATTGAGTGAATCCTCAAAATAGGACTTTCCGCCGTACCCGCCGTAGCGGTTGACGGTTCGCGGGGTGATGATGACGCAGTCGCCCGCGTGGATGTCCTGTTCAAAGTCCGGTTCCAGCCACAGTCGTCCCTGTCCGTCATACATATGAGAGATCGAATAAAACTGAAAATAACGTCTGCCGCAACGGTAAAATGAGTCCGGCGGGGTTTGTCCAGAAGCGCCGCCGCGGATGATCCACAAACCGTACTGCCTGTGAATTTCCCGCATCCCGGTGGAAGGCAATATATGCACATCCGCTGTTTTTTTGTCATCATTCATGCAGGTTTTATCCATTTTATATTTTGATTTTCAGTGTAAATTTAATCCGAAAAGCGTTGGATTTCAAATTGAAAATTCCAAAACAATCAAAAAAAAGGAATGATCATGAAGATTGGAGCATTGGCTTCTTCGCTTCGAAAACCTCTACCCGAAACGTTAAAACGTTACGCGAAAATGGGACTTCAGGGAGTCCAGATCCTGACCAGCCCCGAATATCTGGTGTTCTCGGATGCGCGCCTCCGTGAAATCAAATCTCTCGCCGCCGATTCAGGCCTCGAAATTTCCGCTGTCTGCGGCGACATCGCACACACTCATTTCGGCGTGACCGACGAATGGAAAGACCGCGTGGAGCTCCACAAGCGAGTGGTGGACATCGCCGTCAAGCTCGGCACCAAAGTGGTCACCACCCATATAGGCGTGGTTCCCGGCGACAAGAATGACCCCGTCTATCCGATCCTCGTCAAAGCCATTCGCGAAGCCTCCGAATATTCCCGCGAGAAGGGCGCGTTTTTCGCCATCGAGACCGGTCCCGAAACCGCCGACATCCTCCGCGACTTCATTGTCGATGTCGATTCCAAAGGGCTCGGCGTGAACCTTGACCCCGCCAATCTCCGGATGGTTTCCTGCGACGATCCCGTCCATGCGGCCGAAGTCCTCGGCAAATATATTGTTCACACGCACGCGAAGGACGGCGTCAACGTGTATCCCGGCCTTGCCGCCGCGACATACGGCATGCGCAATCCGGACGGCTCCCTCCGCGTCTTCCAGGAACGCCGTGCCGAATTCAAGGAAGTTCCGCTGGGACAGGGACAGGTTCCCTGGGACGCCTATCTGGCTGCCCTCAAGCGCGTCGGCTTCAATGGTTTTCTGACCATCGAACGTGAGTGCGGCGACGATCCCGAAGGCGATATTTCCAAAGCCTATACCTTCCTCAAATCCAAAATCTCCTGAGGCGGAATCATGGCTGACAAAATCAAGGTGGCTCTGATCGGTTTCGGCGGTATGGGGCATTTCCACGCGTCCTGCTACAAGAACCAGAAACATGCGGAACTGGTCGCCCTCTGCGACATCGACAAGTCACAGTTCGAGAAACTCGATGCAGAGATCAATGTCGGAAACAGCGGTCAGGCGGACCTTTCCAAGGTCGAAAAGTATCTCTCTTACGAAGAACTTGTCCGGAATGCCGATTTCGACATGCTCGACATCTGTCTTCCCGGTCATCTTCACGCTGAATACGCTGTCCGCGCGCTGAAGGACGGTTACCACGTGCTGTGCGAAAAGCCCATGGCCCGCACGCCCGCCCTTGCCGACCGCATGATCCGCGCGGCACGCGAGAACAACCGGCTCCTCATGATTGCCCAGTGTCTCCGTTTCGGTCCCGGCTTCAACTTCCTCAAGGAGGCTTACTCCTCGAAGAAATACGGCAAGCTCCTTCGTCTGGATATGCGCCGCAACGGATGTCTTCCCAAGCAGAAATGGTATCGGGAGCCGGCCAAGAGCGGCGGCGCTTTGCTCGACCTTCATCTCCACGACACCGATTTCATCAACTACATGCTCGGGATGCCCGATGCGGTCATGACTTTCGGCGTCGCCCGCGACACCGGCGGCATTGACGACCTTCTCACCAACTATATCTATAAGAACGGTCCCTGCGTCAGTTCAGAAGGCAGCTGGTGCAAGATCGGGTGGTACTCCTCGATTATCGCCGTCTTCAAGAAAGCGACTGTCGAACTGGCCGGGAACACCATCAAGGTGGCGGTTCTCGATCAGCCCGTAGAGGAGATCAAACTGGAAAAGGACACCGATTACTATTTCAACGAGATCGCCTATTTCGTCGACTGTATCCGCAAGAACAAACAGCCGGAACAGTGTCTCCCCGAAAGCACCCGCGATTCCATCCGGATCGCCGCCGCCGAGGAACGCTCCGCGCGCGCCGGAGGACGCAAGGTCTTCCTGAAGAAGTAATCGTTCCAATCAGTTTTTTTACTCGAAACGGCGGGAATCTCCCGCCGTTTCTTTTTTGCCGGCAATACGGTATTTATCTGTCGACAGACGAGAAGCGAGAGCCGCCGCATCCATGAGGTCGCCTTCCGGGAACGCCCGGAGATTTCGTGCTCAGCACGACCAGCCTTCGCGGCTGGACCGCGGCAATACTGAGAGTATTGCATGACCCTTTCCAGAAACGGAAATGGTTCACTGATGCAATAAGCGAAAAATCACAAAAATGCCTGATTTTTGAAAAATGGTCTTGACAAAACCGGGAAAACGATTATATTTTAATAATGATGGATAAATATTCATCATTGATGAATAACAGGAGGCTTTCATGGCAATCTACACAAGGACATTCAATCAGGAGGACTTTTCCACTCCGCAGAAGGCGGCGGACGCCGTCAAGCGGAAAGCGCTGGAAATGGGCGCCGATGTCGTCGGCATCGGAAACATCGAACGGTGGGCCGGGGCGCCGATCCAGATGGACCCGAAACAGATCATGCCCGAATGCAAGTCCATCATCGGGATGGTCTTCCGGGTCGAGCGCGGGAGTCTGCGCGGCATCGAAGAGGGCACGTTTTTCAGCAACTACTCCGCGATGGGGTACGGCGGCATTACGTATCTTTATATGCCGATGACCGTCATCAATCTTTCCAAATTCATCGAGGACAACGGCAGCGAGGCGATTCCCATGGGACATCAAAGCGACTGGCGCGGGATTGACAACGAAGGATTCGCCGGGGAGAATTACAGCCGTCCCGTGCGCAAAGGGCAGGCCATGCCCGATGTGATGATTCAGCTGCGCATTGCGGCGTATCTGTGCGGACTCGGTGAAATCGGATTCAGCAAAATGTTTCTTTCACCTCAATTCGGCCCCCGCTGCCGGGTGGGAATCATTCTCACGGACCTGGAACTCGAGCCGGACCCGATTTACGGCGGACCGAAGCTCTGCAACCGCTGCATGGCGTGTGTCCGGGCGTGTCCGGGGCATGCCTTCTCGACGGAGAAGACCGTGAAAGTGAATCTGGCCGGACACGAAGTCGAGTGGAGCGATCTGAACATGAGCGCCTGCAATACATCCTTTGTCGGGGCAAAAGATTCAGGCGTGGAGCAGAAGGACCCGTATGTGCCGGGAGTTCCCACCAGCGTTCCGGGGGAATGGTCGCCCTTCTATCACAAGCCGCGCAATCTCTACAACACCGGACAGGCGGTCTGCGGCGCCCGCGGCTGCACCCGCGCGTGCATGATCAGTCTGGAAGCGCGCGGGGTGCTCCAGAACACCTTCCGGAAGAAGTTCCGGCGGCGTCCGGAATGGCGTGTGGACTGGAACACTCCGCCCGAATACTCGAAGGGAACCGTTTTCCGGAAGCGGGAAGGAGATGCCGTTCACGCGGATTGAAGCGTTTCCTCGCTTGCTTTTTTCCGTTCGGCGGATACAGTAGGAAGATTTACGGGAGACAAGGAAGTATGGCCCAATCGGATTACGTTCTTTCACTGCTGAAGGCGCTGGACATCCTCAAGCTGGTCTGCGCATCGCCGGATGGCATGCGCCTGAACGAGATCGCAGACCATCTCGGCCTCAAAAAGCCGACGGCTCACAATCTGGTGCGCACCTTGCGCGCCCGCGGATTCCTGGACAAGGACACTGCCAACCGGTATTTTGCCGGGAACGCCATCCGCGAGCTGTCGGACCTGAGGAACAATACGATTCTTCTGAAAGCCGCCGGACGGGAATTGCGCCGTCTCCACCATGCGTTTCCGGAAGCCACCCTGACCCTTTCCGAACTGCTTCCGGGGGGAGTCGAATGCCGCTTGCGGATGTCTCCGGAACGTCCCGGGGAACTTCAGCAGGGTACGACCCGTGCGCTGGTCACGTTCTCCCCCTATGTTTCGGCTTCTGCGGTCTGTCTGCAATCCTGTGCGGCGAACGCGGGCGCATATGAGCGCAATTTTCCCTTTGCCGAATACGGGCTTGCCCGCTGGGAAAACGAAGAGCGGTTTCTGGAAGTCAAGCGGAAGGTCCGTTCGGAGCTTGTTTACCGGATGGAACGTTCTCCGGGAATCACGGAGGCTTTTTTCCTGTTTGGAAACTATTCTCTCGGAGTGCGTCTGGACAAGGAGGTTCCGGGCGTGTCCGAAAAGATTCACCGGGCGGTAGCCGACATCCGGACGATTCTGGAAAAGGAACTGACCGTCATGGAGAAGACAGAATGAAATTCGCAATCGGTTACAGACAGACGGAAAACGGGGAACCGTTCCGGAACATCGTGTCCGATTACCGCGAGGCCGTGGCGGAAGTGTATTTCCCGTGGCCGGGCCTTCCGACCGGGCGGCCCTCGTTCGGGGCCAGCCGCGGAGCCCGCGACTGGAGCGCCCAGCCGGAACTGGAAGAAGAAATTTCAGCGATCCGTTCGATGGGCGTCAAGCTCGATCTCCTCTTCAATGCGAATTGCTACGGCGGGCGCGCCGTCGGGGAGGACCTCCGCCGGGAAGTCGAATCGGTTCTTTCTTATCTGGAGGAGTTGGACCTTCTGCCCGAGATCGTGACGACCGCCAGTCCATTCATTGCATGGACGGTGAAAGCCGCGTTTCCTTCCATCGAGACGCGGGCCTCCGTGAACTTGCGGATCGATTCCGTCTCCGCGATGGAATCCCTTTCCGATCTCTTTGATTCATTCCACATCCGCCGCGATCTCCAGCGCGATCTGGAAACTGTCGCAAAATATCATGCATGGTGCGCCGCCCATGGAAAGAAACTCTGCATGCTGGCCAACAGCGGATGCCTCCGGTGCTGTCCGTTCCAGACTTTCCACGACAATCTTCTGGGGCATGACGCGGAAATCGCCGCCCATGCGAACGTGAAGGAATTCCACCCGCATCTTTGCCGGAAACTGTATGCGGACAAACAGAATGTCCTTGCTTTCCTGCGGTCCACCTGGCTCCGTCCGGAGGATCTGGCGGAATACGAACGGTATTTCGATGTGGTGAAATTGGCGACCCGGACTCATCCGAATCCGCGGATGGTGCTGGGCGCTTACGCCTCCGGACATTTTTCCGGGAATCTCTTCGACCTGACCGAGCCGGGATTTTCCGGAATGTTCGCGCCGTATGTGATGGACAACTCCCGGTTTCCGTTGGAGTGGAAAGAGGTGCTCCATTGCAGGGAGATGCGCGATTGCACGGGCGAAGGATGCGGAAAATGTTCCGAAATTCTGAAGCGTGTTTTTCTTCCCTGGAAAGAGTGAGTTTTTTCAAAATCTTTCTTGATATTCCCCTTTTCTCTGATAGATTCCTCTTTTGGAGGACACTTCCTCCAATCAACACATGTTTTATACGGGGAATATTCTGCCATGAAGAAAAATACGCTCATTTTGTCGCTGTTCGCTGGAATGGTTCTGACGGCGTCCGTCTCGCTCAATATGATTCTTTACAGACAGCTGAAAACGGAGCAGGTCCGGAAGGCTGAATCTACGGAGAAAAACAAGGAAAAGAATGCCCGGACGAATCAGGGAAAGAAAAACTCATCCGGTTTTTTCCTGAAAAGTGCGGAACCCGCGTTATGGGCGCCGCGCACGGTCCAGCTGCGTTTCAGTTGCGACTCACCGGTTCCGCTTCCCGCCGCCCCGGGATTTCTCACCGTGACTCCCGCCGTTCCGTTCCGTGTCGAAACGGAATACGGCAACTGGAAAATCAAGGGCGGTTTTGAGCCGGAAACGACCTATGAGTTCACCCTGAAAAAGGGACTGCGCGCCGAAAACGGGGAGGAGCTTCCGCAGGACGCCGTGTTCCGGATTAGGATATCTCCTTTGCATCCGACGGTGAATTTCCTTTCGTCCGGACCGCTTTTTCCCCGGAAACAGAAGGAATGGATTCTTCCTCTGGAACTGACCAATGTCTCCACTCTTTCCGTCACGCTCCTGAGACTGTATGAAAACAATCTCGGCCTCTTTTCCGTTGAAGGTGGAGATGCGCAGGAGAATGCCCGGGAGATTGTCCGGAAAGACATCCCTGTGAAAATCCCCCGCAACCGGGAGGTCAATTATGCGCTGAACCTCGATTCCCTGATTCCGGACCGGAAACCGGGCGTTTACGTTGTCCGGATCTCTTCGCCGGGAGTCAGCGAGAGTTCTTCCCAGGAACTGGCGGTCACGGATCTTGCCATCCAGACGGCGGACGACCCGCTGAACCGCAAGGCGTTTGTCGCCGTCCGCTCGTTCGAGACCGGAGCCCCGGAATCCGGTGCGTCCGTGACGCTGGTCAGCCGGAAAAATCAGGTGCTCGCACGGGGCGTGACGAACGCGGAGGGAATCGTCCTCCTCGACTACTCCGCCTCGCTGGACGACCCGAAGGATTTCGCCCGGATGGTGACGGTCCGCAAGGGGGATGATTTTTCTTATTACACCGATATCGGCGAAAAGTCGCATTCCCTCGCGGAGTTCTGCAATGCCGGGCAAGCCTTCACCCGCGAACAGCGCGCTTTTCTTTATACAGGACGCGGTGTTTACCGGGCAGGGGAGACGATCCATGCTTCCGTCTTCATCCGGGACAGCCGGCTCAAGGTGTATCCGGACGCACCCTGCGTCATTTCCCTGCTGGATATGAAGGACAACCGCATTCTTTCCCGCAAGCTCAAGACGGATTCCTCCGGCTTTGCCTCGACAACCCTTGCAATTCCGGAAGACGCCCTCGGCGGAAACTATACGGTTCAGTGTTCGCTGGACGATTCCGCGGGGAGTCCGTGGGGGATTTCTTCCGTGCTGGTTGCCGATTTCGTGCCGGACCGGATCAAAACCGTCCTGAAACCTGCTGTTCCGTCCGTGAGAGGGAACGAGGCGCTTCCCTTCGAGCTTTCGGCGGACTATTATTTCGGACAGAGCGCGGGAGACTCTCCCTATTCGTTCCAGGTGACCGCTATTGCCGCACCGCGTCCGGCGCATTGGAATTCATGGACGGTCGGCGACAGCGAGGCATTTGCATACGGCCGTGTTTTCTCTGGAAGCGGAACCCTCGTCAACGGACGGGCAAAATTGACATATCCGGGGTTTTCCGAACGCGGGGGCAAGGCGTTCGAGCCGGTTCTGCTGACCGCTTCCGCGCAGGTCAATGAGCCGGGCGGACGCGCCGTCACCGCGACCGTTTCGGTTCCCTGCGATCCATTCCCCTGTTATCTCGGTGTCCGCAAGGCGGAAAAGAACGGCATTCCGAAGGAGGCCGCGATCGAATGGCGTCTTCTTCCGGCCGAAAAAGATGGCGCGTTCCCGAAAAAATCGCGGGAGCTCCAGCTGAAAGTCTTCCGGTTGAAATGGGATTATGTGCTCAAGAAGGACTCTTCCGGACAGCTCGGTCGGGTCTGGGAGCTCACTCGGGAGGCGCTTCCTCTGGATCGGACGCTCCACACGGGGGCCGTGGAAGGAGTTTTCAGTCTTCCTCTGGAAAACGGACAGTATGAGGTCGAGCTTTCCTGCTGTGCGCTCCGGACGCGGATGCGTTTCTTTCACTGGGAAGGGGAGGGCGGTGTCCGCAGCGGAAATCCGTCAGTCCTTTCTTTCCGCACGGATAAGGAAATCTACAAGCCGGGAGAGGTTTCCCGCGTAACGTTCGTGAGTCCTGTTGACGGCTTTGCCATTGTTTCGACTGGAGAGAGAACGCTGGAATCCATGCGATCCTATACGGTCAAGGCGGGAGAGAACACTCTTTCGATTCCTCTGCCGAAGTCGCTGGAGACGGCTTCCTGTTTCAGCGGCATTACGGTTGTCGGAAAGACCCGGCGCTCCTTCGGGCTTCTCCGTTTCCGGATGGACCGGAACGCACATCAGCTGAAAGTGACGCTCGCCGCGCCGGAGAAGGCGTTTCCGGGCGAAAAAATCCGCGTGGAAGCCCTGCTGACAACCCCGGATGGTTCTCCCTGCGATGGACTCCTTCAGCTTTTTGCGGTCGATGAAGGCATTCTGGCACTGACCGGTTATCACACGCCGGACATTTTCTCCTTTTTCTTCGGAGACTACGCCTGCGGATTCCTGTTCTCCGATGTGTACGGCATTCTGTATCCCGAACTCCGCATCGACAAGGACGGAAAGATCGGCGGAGATGGCGGGGGATACGCGGCGGGGGCCGCGAAACAGAAGCTCTGTAGAGATTGCCGCCTTGAACTTTCGAAGTCCGCCGTGGTCGTGCTGCCCGCGGTCAGGGTGAATGGAAAAGCGACGCTTGAAATGACCCTGCCGGATCATCTCGGCGCGATGCGGCTGATGGCGGTCGCTTCCTCGCCGGATCGCGCCGGTTCCGCCGAACGCACCCTCCTTGTCCGTGACCGGATCGGTGTGATGGCGTCGGGCCCGATTGCGCTGGCGCCCGGAGACGAGGCCGAATTGACCTTTACCCTCTTCAACTATGAACTGCCGGACGGTCCGGCTTCCTTCCGCGCAATGCCTCCGGACGCCAAGCCGGAGACGTTCAATGTTCAACTCCGGAAAAACTCTTCCGGTGTGTTTCGGATGTGCCTGAAGGCTCCCGGAAAATGCGGTCCGCTGTCGGTTCCGTATGAACTGACCATGGGGGACGTGGCCCGGAAAGGCGAGCTCCGCATGACGGTCCGGCCTCAGAATCCGCCGGTCCGGTCGAGTGAATTCCGTATTCTGCGTCCCGGGGAAAGCTGGAAACTGCCCGATGTCCTTTCCGCAAACTTCCTGCCCGACGCCGAGGTTGAACTGACGGTTTCCCCGTCTCCGGCCTCTGTCCTGAAAGACGCGCTCGACTGGCTCAATTCCTACCCGTACGGATGTCTGGAACAGACGACCGCCGCCGCCTTCCCGTTTGTTGCCGCGGACACTCTTTCGGAGCTTCGCGTGATCCCGGAAGGCATGGTGCGGACGGCCCGCCGGAAACAGAATGACGCCGCCTCGAAGATTCTTTCCATGATGCTGTATGACGGTTCCTTTTCCGCGTGGCCGGGCGGAACGGACAGCTGGAACGGCGCATCGATTTTCGCCGCTCACTTCCTGAGCGAGTCCGGAAAATGGGAATCGGGACCGAAACAGTGCTGCCGGGATTTCCTGTGCAAGCTCGCGGATACTCCGACGCTTCCGCGCTTTGACCGCGCCTATGCCTGTTATGTAGTGACGCTGATGGGAACCCGTTCTTGCGTTCTTAGAACCGTCCGGAATCTCCTTGCCGGGAAGGAGAACGATTTTGCGGACTTCCTCGCGGCGGCCGTTCTGATCAAAGGAGGGCATGCGGGAGAAGGCGCAATTCATTTGAACCGGCTTCTTGAAAAAGAGGTCTGGCGGACGGATTCCGGAGCCGCCGTGCTTGCCGATGAGGTTTCCCGGGCGGGAATGGCGCTTTATCTTCTCATGGACATCCAGCCGGAATCCCCCGCTGCGCTGAAACTGGCCTCGTTCCTTCAGGGGAAGGTTCGCGCGGACGGCTCCGGCTGGGGAACCACTCATGCCAATGCCTGGGCCTCTCTGGGGCTTGCCGCGTTTGCGAAACATTACGGCACGGGCGAGGGGTCCGCGACAGTCTCCTTTGGCTCCTCCGATGTTTCTGTCTCCGCGCCGGGAAAAACCCTGTCCCTGACCGGTCTGGAGAAAAAGACTGCCGGCGGGCTGGTGGAGAACCGGAGCGGTGCGCCTGTATACGCTCATTGGAGCATCCGGGGGATTCCGCGCGAAATCCGCGCCCGCGACGGCGCGGTGACTCTCCGCCGTCAGTATCTGGATCAAAACGGGCGCGAGGTCAAAAGCGTTTCGCAGGGCGATCCGGTGACTGTCCGGATTCAGCTCAAGGCATCCGGGGCGATCCGTGATCTGGCGGTGGTCGATCTCCTGCCGGGCGGCCTCGAAATCGAGGATGAGCGTTTTGCCACGCGGATGACCACGCCCGTGAGAAAAAAACTGGACGGTAATCTTCAGGTCAAGCACGTGGAAAAACGCGGCGACCGTCTCCAGCTTTTCGCCGACCTACTTTCTCCGGGCAGTGCGGAATTCACTTATCAGACGCGGGCTGTGACGCGCGGGCGTTTCGTCGTGCCTCCCCTTTCCGCCGAAGCCATGTATGCGCCGGGCACCGGCGGAATCTGGCCCGCCGGAGATGTCTTTGAGGTGAAATGAATATTCCGGGAAAGCTCCGGCGTTTTCTCCTCATTCCTGCCGCCGCGGTACTGATGATGTTTCTGTCCGCGGCGGCGGTGTGGTGGATTCTGCCCCGTTTCATGGACGATCCGATGACGGAGCTTCTGAAACGGAAGCCTTCCCGCATCTGGTTCGATTCCTCCGGTTCGTGCGTGTATCTCCGCCGCTCCGATCTTTACGAGTGGCGTTTCGACGTGCCGCTGGAACAGATTTCTCCGGAAGTCATCCAGACGTTTCTGGCGACGGAGGACCGCCGTTTTTACTCGCATTCGGGCGTGGATTACCGGGCGCTGGCGCGGGCGTTCAAGCAGAATCTTTTTCACGGGCGTATCATTTCGGGGGCGTCGACCATCACCATGCAGCTGGCCGGAATGACCGAGCCGCGCGCTCCGCGTTCTCTCCTGCGCAAATTCCGGCAGATGCTCAAGGCGTGCCGTCTGGAACAGCTCTACTCGAAAGACCGTCTGCTGAACGAGTATCTCAACCGGGTTCCGTTCGGGGGAAGCATCTATGGAATCGAGGCCGCCGGACGTTTCTATTTCGGACTGCCAGCCTCCTCGCTGAACCGGGCCGAAGCCTCGTTGCTCTGCGGTCTGCCCCAGCGTCCGAACGCCTGCCGTCCGGACCGTTTTCCGGAACAGGCGCTCCTCCGCCGCAAGATGGTGCTTCTTCTGCTGGAACGGCAGGGCGTCATCCCTCCGGAGGAGAGCCGGAGAATCGAGAAGGAAGAACCCCTGCGTCTGCGCGATTTCCGTTTTCCGTCCGAGTTCGTCCGGAATTCGGACAAGTCGAACCGGATGTATTTCGAACTGGCGGAAATCGAGGCGGGGAGTCCTCCGCGGGTGAATTGTGCGTTCAATGCCGGATACAGCCGTCTTCTACGGAACGTCCTGCAATCGCATGTCGCGTCCCTCACCGGGGTGCGCGACGCGGCCGGAGTCCTGATGGAAACCTCCACCGGACGGGTGGTCGCGCTGGTCGGCACGCTGGACGAAACCTCCCGTTTCGGCGGACAGGTCAACGCGGCGCTGTCCGTGCGTTCGGCGGGCTCATCTCTGAAACCCTTCGTGTATGCCGAGGCCGTTCACGGCGGACTGATCGTCATGGATACTTTTCTGCGGGACGCTCCCCTGCGTTACGGCGACTACTCCCCCGCCAATTATGACGGCAATTTCCGGGGCGATGTCCGTGCGGCGGAAGCGCTCTCCCTGTCGCTGAACACTCCGGCGGTCCGTCTGCTGGCCGAGCTCGGAACGGAGCGGGTCGTGGACCTTTTCAAGCGCCTCGATCTTCTCAAGCCGGACCATCCGCCGCGGGACGGTCTGCCTCTGGTGCTTGGCACGGCCGGACATCCCCTTCTTTCGATCACCAACGCCTACGCGGCGCTCGCACGGGGCGGCCTGTTCTTCAAGCCGACATTTCTGACCGGAAAAACGCCGTCCGGTGAACGCATTTTTCCTCGGAGCGTCTGCCTCATGACAGGTAAAATGCTCCGGACGCTTCCGCTGCCGGGGTGTGCGGTCGATGTCGCATGGAAAACCGGGACATCCAACGGGAATCGCGATGCATGGTGCTTTGCCTTTACGCCTGAATGGACCCTGGGCGTCTGGTTCGGCAACAAGGACGGCCGCGCCTCGGCTTCTCTCCGCGGACTGGAAGGCGCCGCTCCGGCCGCCGCTGAAATCATGAATTCTCTTTACAGGGGAGGTTTGCGCCCGAAATGGGAGGATTTTCCGCCGGAGTTCCGGACGGTTCCGCTCTGTTCACGGACAGGACTGCGCGCGGAAGCTTCCTGCCGGAAGACGTTTTCCGGTCCGGTCCTGCGGGATGTTCCCCTGAGGAAGTGTGAACTCTGCGGACGGGAGGAAGGGAAGGGGGACCCGTTCCGGATTCTGACCCCCGCGCCCGTCCGTTATCAGGCGGAACGCGAAGGAACCGTTACGCTCAACCTGACCTCGGATTCCGGGAAGGATCTTTACTGGTTTCTGGACGGTGTGTATCTGGGTTGTTTCCGCGAAAAACGAATGTCTTTCCCGTGCGGCGTGCACACCTTGAGCGCGGCGTCCGACACGAAAACTGTCCGCGTGACTTTCCATGTGGACAAAATGCCCTGATCCCGTTCCGGACTTGAAAACGTTGTCCGTCTAGGATATGTTAAGAGAAAAAATAAAACAACATTGGAGGGGAGATATAAAATGAGAAATGTTACTGTGCCGATTCTGTGTTTGATCATTCTGCTGATCTCTTCCGTTTGTCAAGCGCAAGCATTCCGGATGGATATCCAGGACTATTACAATCCGTATGTATTGGTCAGCTTCAGATACCGTTTCACTTCGGCGGAACCGGTCGGAAAAGACCATTGCATCGATATGAAACTGGACATTATGAAAAGGCCGAAACTCAAACCTATTTACGAACAGACGTTCAAAATCAATCAGGGCGTTTCCTCCTTTGAATTCTATCTTTTTATTATTGACAGAAATGATTCCGTAAACGTGGAAGTCCATTTTCCAAAGGATTCCAATCTTCATTCAGCTTCATTTTCCATCAGCCAGCAAAATCGCATTTCAGGAATGGTGGAAGCCATGAAAAACCTGGATTTACCTTCGGATAGTCCGGTGTCATTTCTGAAAGTATCGCGCATCCCGAAAATGATCCTCGCGAAAAATGGCGTATTGACTTCTTGTTTCATGAATCAAAAAAGTTCGGAGCCGGTTAAAAACTATTATACTCCGGAACTGGACTTTTTCATTACGGCATCTGTCCAAAGGGCGCCGGAAACGCCTCCCGTGAAAGTGAGTGCGGCAAAAGCGGAAAACCGGCCAGCCTGCCCGGAAGACGAGCTGTCTCTGATCAAAGCCCGTGATGAAGCCGAAAAACTTTACCGGATGGGAAAGGGAACAATCGAGAACCTGAACGAGCATCAAGCGAGGCTGAATCAGTATTACATTTCTTTACGGAACAAGAAAAAAGCGGGAAAATGAATCCATCTCGAGAGAGTTCCGAAGTTTATTCGTAATAATCTGGCGCTTTTTTCCAGAGCGTCCATTCCGCCGGATCGTGACCCGTGATGATCTTCACTCCGTTCCGGCGCAATTCACGGATCCGGGCGATGGTTTTTCGCGTTTCCTCCTCCGAATGGAATACGCCCGGAAGAATATCTCTGTCCAGAATTTCCGAAAGATAAACGCTGTCGGCGGTCAATAAAACCGGCCCCGTTTCCCTCAAGTTTACCAGGAGAGACTGGTGTCCCGGCGTGTGGCCGGGGGTGTAAAGAATCCGGATGCATCCATCTCCGAAGAGATCGAACCCGTCTTCTGCCTGACCGTTCAGAAGAACTGTTCTCAACCCGTTTTTGCGGAAAAAGATTTCTTTCCCTGCAACCGTTTCTGATTCTTTTCGCTGGAGATAGCAGAGCGTATCGGAAAAGGCTTCCAGACCGCCCGCGTGGTCGCTGTGAAGATGCGAAAGGACGATCCGATCGATGTCGCGCGGTTTCAAACCGACCTTTGCCAGTTGAGGAACGATATAATCCTCTTCGCGCATCTGCGCCCGGTAATTGCCTGCGGAGGCATGTCCGACCGACGCTCGGGACTGTCCGGTGTCGAACAGCACGTTTCCCCGCTCGTGCCGGATCAGGAAGAAGGGAACAGGGACCTCGATCTCTTCTTTCTGATCGTCTCCGGCGGCCAGACGGAATTTCTCCGTCCGGATCGTACCGCATTGGAACAGATAAAGCCTCATTCCCGGATCATCAGCACCACTTTCCCGATGTTTTCGCAGCGGTTCAGCACGTCGTGCGCCTTCTCCGCCTCCGTGATTGGAAACACCGCATGGATGTTGGTGACCAGCTTCCGAGCAGTGAAAAGGGGCCACAGCTTCTGATGAAGCGCGTGAAGGATCGCGCTTTTTTCCTCCGGGGTGCGGCTCCGCAGCGTGCTGCCGATCAGGCGGAGACGTTTGCGCCAGACGGTTTCCAGATGGATCGTGGTTTCGCTGCCACCCATGGTGGCGATCATGATCCAGCGGCCGCCGAACACCATGTTGCGGAAGCATTCGCCCATCCCTTTTCCGCCGATACAGTCCAGCGCGACGGTTGGCGGATGTGCGGCGACAACCGGCCGGACATCTTCCGTGCGGTAATCCAGCACGTAGTCGGCGCCGAGTCCGCGGACGAATTCCGCCTTCTCCGGCGAATCGACGGTCGTGATGACTTCGGCTCCCATCTGTTTTGCAAACTGGATCGCCGCCAGACCGACGCCGCTGGCTCCTGCCTGCATGTAGAAAACGTCGCCCGGTTTCATGCCGCCCGCCTCCATCTGGAGATTGAGATAGACGGTGGCCCACACTTCGGGGAGGGAGGCGGCCTCGATCATCGACAGTCCTTCAGGGATCGGAATCACCATCCCGGCGGGAACCGCGACTTTTTCCGCGTATCCGCCGCCCCCCAGCAGGGCGCAGACTTTGTCGCCCGGTTTTACCGGGGAGCCGGCGGGCGCTTCCAGCACCTTGCCCGCAACCTCCAGCCCCATCCATTCCGGCCATCCTGCCGGGGGCGGATAGTTGCCCGCCCGCTGCATCAGGTCGGCCCGGTTCAGCGCCGCCGCATGGATTTCGATCAGGACTTCCTCCGGTTTGCGGATGGGATCGGGAACTTCGCTCCACACAAGGGCTTTGTTTTCTTTGATCAGAATCGCGTGCATGTCATTTCTCCCATTTGCCGACTCCCGATGCGGCAAGGACCACTTCCTGCACCAGATAATCATGTTCGTAGGTATAGGGGTTCTTCACTTCCCCGCGGATGATCGCCGCCAGTTCCAGAAGCTGGTCCCGGTAACGGTCGCTCCGGATTCCGAGATCGACGACGTGGTAACCGGCGGAGTAGTCCTTGTTGTCTTCCGCCAAGGTCAGTTCCATTGTGAGAGGCTGTCCGTCGAAACGCTCCACCGGGCTCAGCTCGACCGTTCCTTTCGTCCCGGCCGCCCGGAAGCGGCGCTTCATGCCGTCCGACGATTTGCTGCAGGCGCGGACCGCCACGACCGCATGGGAATACTCCAGCACGGCAAGGGCGTTATTGACCGTTCCCTCGCTGACGTCCGGGGTCGATTTCAGGAAGGGGACGACGTTCTGCGGACGTCCCATCGCGGCGACGATCCAATCGATCCAGTGGCATCCAAGATTGAACAGAATTCCGCCTGGAAGCGCCGCAAGATATTTCTGGTAGACGTCTCCGCCGTAATTGTGATTCATATCCGCGTGAATCTCGTAAATGTCTCCCAGCCAGCCGTTCCGGATTGCCTTCAGACACCATAGCATCGCCGGATTGTTCCGGAACATGTAGCCCATCTGGAAGGGGAGTTTCTTCTCCCGGCATATTTTTAACAGACGTCCGAATTTTTCAAGCTCCATGCCGCCCGGCTTGTCCATGTGCATGGCGAGTCCCCGTTCCGCACAGCGGAGCGCGGCGTCGACCAGATCGCCGTTCGGCGTCTCGACTGTCACCGCCTGAAGTCCGGGCGTGCGGAAAAGCTCCTCTTCGGTCATCCATTTCAAGCCTTCATAAGGCTTCAGGTCATCTCCCGCGAACCGGGCGGATTTCGTATTCCGGTCGTCGACGGCGCCAACAATCTCGAAGACCTCCGGCAATCCCCGCAGGGTATTGATTTTTCCGGAAGCGTGTTCATGACAGATTCCGAGCTGTCCGACTTTGATTCGTTCCATCTTGTTTTTCCTTTTACTTCATTGACGCGAGGTAGGCGTCCATTCTCTCGCAGGAAGTCCTGCAGAAATCTCTCGGACAGCGGGAAATTTCGTATTCGAGGCCGTCATACAAGGGCATCAATCCGGCCTGTTTCATGCCCGTGGCGGCAAGGACCTTGGAATTGTCGATGATCCGGTCGAAAAGGCGGTCGCATTCGAGCTGCCACCGGGCGCCTGGATAATACGGATCGGGAGCGAGAATGCGGAGGTAATCCTCCTTGTCCACCCACATTGCCTTGAGGTCGCAGATGTCCCTGTAATAGTCGGCGATCTCGCCCCATGTGCGATGTTCGGCCGTGGCGACGGTGAAGGTTTCGCCGACGGCCTTTTCGTTGAAGAGAAGTCCGGCGATCATCTTTGCGACATCGCCTGCCCAGCTCATGGTTGCCTGAATATTCCGGGCTTGCTCCGGCAGGACGACCGTCTTGCCCGCGAAGGCGCGTCCCAAGGTATTGGGGGCTTCCAGCGTCACCAGTTGATAACGCATCAGCGAATAGGTGATGGCCGGGCGGATGATCGTCCAATTTCTGCGGGGCAGGGCGTGAAGGATGTTTTCTCCGCGCGCCTTATAGATGGAATAGTCGTCGGAATTGCGGAGTATGAGGTCGTCGGCGGTGTCGATCAGTCGGGGGGAGGTTTCTTGAATGGGATGTTCCTTGTTGTCGTAGATCCGGTAACTCGAAAGATAGATGTAGTGTTCCGTGTGATCAAGGGCCATGGGCAGAATGCCGACCAGTTCGCTTGTGGGATAGACCATGAAATCGACGATTCCGTCATATCTGTTTTTCAGGAGTCCGCGAAAGACATCCGCATCCTTGGCGTTGGCCTTGACGCAGTTCACATTCGGATGTTCGCTTTTGTTATCGTCGAGGGAAACGGCGTCCACCTGATAGCCCGCTTCCGCGAGAAGCGGGACCAGATATTGTCCCATGGCGCCGGTTGCGCCGAGAATCAGAACTTTTTTGAGTTGAGTCATTTTGATATTTCTCCTTTACGAAAGTTTATTCTGCGATTTCATTGATGTTCCAGTGAAGGTTTTCCAGAACCGTTTTCATGGAGCGAATGGTCGGCTGTGCCAGCCCCGGATAGCGCGGATTGTAGCGGGAAACGGCGAACAGAATGGACACGCCGAGTGCCGGTCCCAGGAAGCGGTGCGGACGGCTGAATTTTCCGACACAGAGATGAATGAAGGGCTTTTTCAGTTCGCGTTTCAGAAGCAGGGTGGTGCGGAACGCTTCGGCGAGTTCCTCCGCCGTATTGACGCCCGTCACGATTTTCACGACGTCCGGGCCGCGTTTTTCCACTTTCTGCAAATGTTCCAGCACCTGTTCCGCGGTTCGTGCGCACGGCATGTGGGATGACATGACAACATCGGCCCCCTTCGCGTGAATTTTGTCGATGAGCCGTTTCTGCTTGTCGATCGCTTTCTTGTTGTGCGTGATTTCCATGGGGGACGGATCATACAGGTCTCCCATCACATCGATCATGGAAGCTCCCGCGTCGGCGGCGGCAAGCAGCACGGTCTGGCGTTCTTCGTCCGTCGGCTTGCCCCATTGGTCGTTGCGGTAAAAGTAAAACATGAACGGGAGCCGGACGGAATCGATGACCGTTTTCAGGGAATCCGCATTCCGGAACTCCGGCTTCAAGTCATACAGATCGACGGCGATTCCATGCGCCCCGTCGAATTCGGCGTTTCTGCTTTCCGCGATGAGTTCTTCCGGAGTCTGTCCGGCCATGATTCCGGTGATGACCGGATACGGTTTGTTGAGAAATGACAGTTTCATGGATGTCCTCTCCGTTTTTCGATTTCTTCAATCGTAAATTTTCTATGTGTCTTTCAGATTCGTGCGCTTCTCCAGTCGATGACAAACCCGAGCGGGGGATTCTTCATTTCCGCAATCTTCGTGAAGACCGCCGGGACTTGTTCCGGACGGACGATTTCGGAAATGATCGGACGGGTCTTGATTTTCCCCGCCGCCAGGAACTTCAGGAAGGTCCGGAAATCGTCGTGCGAAGTCCATTCGCCCGGACGCGATTCCACATTCGGACGGGCCATCGTATGGGCTCCGATCAGCTGGATTCCGCGCCGATGCACATACTTGTAAAAATCGATCGGCGCATCGGAAATCCGGGTGCATCCGAGAAGCGAAATCCGCCCCTCCCACGCGACATATTCCAGCGCCTGCTGCAAGGCGAACGCATTGCCGGTCACCTCCACCACCGCATTCACTCCTTTTCCCCCGGTGGCTTCCATGACCCGTGAAGCAAAGTCTTTTTCCGCGGGATCGAAAACCGCCGTCGCTCCGAGTTCCAGAGCCAGTTCCCGGCGCTTCGGATCGAGGTCGGCCGCCAGAACCGGAATCGCTCCGGAAAGACTCGCGATCTGAACCGCGAACATTCCGAGAATCCCCAGTCCCGCGACCATCGCGGATTCCCCGATTTCGAGGCGGAGCTTGCGGACTCCGAGGAATGGGAATGAAACGATATTTGCGAATGCGGCGTCCATCAGATCGATCCGGTCGTCTTCGATTTTCAGCAGCTGGTCTTCCTCGTGAATCACATGGGAACGGTGTCCTCCCCACTTCACGATGACGCGGTCGCCGACCCGAAGTTTCTTGACTTCATTTCCGATGGCAATGACCCGTCCCGCCGCGCTGTAGCCCGGATAATGCGGAAAACCGTGTTCCGCGGAAACCGTATTGGGCAGACATAGAAGGTTCGCGCGCTCCGTCCCGGCGCTGATGACCGAGTAGTCGATCTCCACCGCAACCGCGCTTTTCTCCGGCGTCCCCACTTCAAAGTCACCAAGCATCGTTTTGCCTTTTGACTCGAAAAAAACCTGTTTTCCCGTCATGTCGGCTCCTCATATTTTTTGTTCTCGGTTCTTCCTGTTCTCTTCTTCTACTATATCCCGGAAAACACTCTGAAAAAACTCTTTCGTGACAAATCCTCGAAAAAAACAACGCAAACACCGCTTGATTTTCAGAAGAATGCATATTATAGTGCAAATGAAGCATAAAATAGGAAAATAATTCAGGAACACAGACATGAAAATTCAGGAACTGGCCAAACTGGCAGGCGTCTCGCCCTCCACGATCTCACGGGTTTTCAGCCACCATCCGAATATCAGCGAGGAGGTCAGGGAGAAGATTTTCGCACTGGCCCGGAAATACCATTACCATCCGCGCCTTTCCACCAAACAGATGAACGTGGTCATCATCACGCCGTATAATTGCATCTATCCGGTGCAGTGCTGCGTCGAAATGCTTCTGATGGCGCTGACCCGCGAACTTCCGAACCACGGTTTCCGGATCGAAATCCTGCCGCAGGACAATCTGGAGCGTCTGGACGCCATTCAATTCTGCGCGGCGGTTGCGATCGGCGCCGAACCGGAAGATTTCCGTGATTGGTCCAACCGCTTTGCAACTCCCCTGATTCTGGTGGACCGCAAATCGAATTTCCGCTCGGCGGAAGTGTATACCGTCCGTTCGAACGAAGCGCAGGGAATGGAACTGGCCGTCGATCATCTCTACAGCCGGGGATGCCGCCGGATCGGCTGCATCATTCACGGCAAATCCGGCACCGGCAACGCCGATCTCCGCTGTGCGGCGCTCCGGGAGTCGCTGAAGAAAAGGAATCTGGCGTATTCCGAAACCTTCATCCGGTTCGCGGACGACGAGGAATATCTGGAGATCATCGGACAGCTTCTCAAACAGAACATCGATTCCCTGTTCTGTCCCGGCGGGAGCGGCGGGATCATCGCGTCCTACGCGCTCTCTCTTTTTGAGCGGAAGATTCCCGAGGATATTTCCCTGATCGCCTCGGAACAAATCTTTTATTCCCGCTACGCCACGCCGCCGCAGACAACCGTCACGCAGGATTATTCGGCGGTTGCCTCCACGGTGGCGGAAGTGATCGAAACGCGCCTCCGGAATGAAAAGGTCCCGCCTGAAACCGTCCTTCCCTATCTGCTTCTCTCCCGAGGAAGCGTCCGGAACCATCCCGTTTGAACCGGGACTGTTCTGTGGCAATGTGAAGAGCAGATATGAATGAACAGTCTTATTCGATTCCGTAGGTGGCGAGCTTGCGGTGGAGGGTCCGGCGGCTGATTCCCAGCTTGTCGGCGGCTTTGGTCCGGTTGCCCTTGCACTCTTCGAGGGCGCGGGCGATCAGAATCTTCTCGTTGCGTTCGAGGTCGCAGGAGGAGTACCCGAGAATCGTTTTCGTGATCCCCGGCGTGATTTTCTCGCGGATGTTGATCGGGACATTGTCCAGCTCGATGGCCTGCCCGCGCGTCAGGACGACCATCCGTTCGACACAATTCTTGAGCTCACGGATGTTGCCCGGCCAGGAATAGGAACAGAGAGCGGACATCGCGCTTTCCGAGATTTTTATGGGCGGACGTCCGTTCTCATTGGCGAAATAGGCCAGAAAATGATTTACCAGCGGGGGAATGTCCTCCTGACGTTCCCGCAACGGAGGAATATGGATGGAAACCACGTCCAGGCGGTAAAACAGGTCTTCACGGAAGGTTCCCTCGGCGACCATGGCGGAAAGGTCGCGGTTGGTCGCGGTGACCAAACGGGTGTCGACCTGAAGCGTCTCCATTCCGCCGACTCGTTCGAAGGAACGGGTTTCAAGCACGCGGAGGAGTTTGACCTGTGTGGCAGGGGGGATTTCGCCGATTTCATCGAGGAAAAGCGTTCCGCCGTCGGCCAGTTCGAAACGGCCCTTGCGCTGTTCGTTCGCGCCGGTGAACGAGCCTTTCTCGTGTCCGAAAAGTTCGCTTTCGAGCAGGGTTTCCGGGAGTGCGGCGCAGTGGACCGCCACAAAGCGTCCGGAGCGTCCGCTGAACTGGTGGATGGCCTGCGCGATGAGCTCCTTGCCGGTGCCGCTTTCGCCTGTGATGCTGATGGTGGCGCGGGTGGGAGCCACCTGCCGGACGTTTTCGATGATTTTCTGAATGGCGGCGGATCCGCCGATGATGTTTTCGAATCCGAATTTTGAGTCGAGGCGTTTTTTGAGTTCGGCGTTTTCCTCCTTGATCCGGCCGGATTCCAGGGCCCGTTCGATCAGGATTTCGAGCTGGTCGAGGTTGACGGGCTTGGTGACGAAGTCGAACGCGCCGCGTTTCATGGCGTCGACGGCGGCCTCGATGGAGCCGTAGGCGGTGAAGAGAATGCAGGGCGGGGGGGGAGTCTTCTTGAGGGCGGTTTCGAGAATGGTCAGGCCGTTCACTCCGGGCATGCGGATGTCCGACAGCACCAGGTCATAATTGTTGCGGGTGAGAAGGTTCATCCCGATCTCGCCGTCCTCCGCGATGGTGACTTCATAGGAGGGACGCAGAAATTTTGCGAGGGCTTCACGTGTTCCTCGCTCGTCATCGATAATCAGGATGGACGGGCGTTCATTTTTTTTATGGGGCAGCGACATGTAAAATTACTCCTGTTCCTTTGGATTTCGGGTTCCCTCGGGAAGAATTCCGGCGGGGGAGGCGGCATCCTTCGGAGGCGGAAGAATCCGGATCCGGCCGCCGATGCGGGGGAAGGCGAGACGGAAGGTGGTTCCTTCGCCGGGGTTGCTTTCGAAGGAAAGACGTCCGCCATGTTCGCGGACGACCCTCTCGACCACCATCAGACCCAGTCCGTTGCCGTCTGCCTTGGTGGTGAAATACGGGGTGAAAAGGCGTGCGGCGTCCTCCTGTTTGATTCCGCGTCCCCTGTCGGCAATGTCCGCGAAAACGGAATGGTCGTCGAAGGAGCAGGAGATCGTCAGAGTGCCGCCCTGCGGCATGGCCTGAACGGCGTTCTTGATAAGATTGTAGAACGCCTGTTTGAGCTGGTCGGCGTCGCCGCGGATTTTCGGGAGGGAATCGCTCCACAGGCAGTTGACCGTGACATTGCGGCCTTCGATTTCATGCCGCATGAAGGTAAGTGATTCCAGCACCAGCGTCTTGAGGTCGATGACGTGCATGACCGGCTTGCTCGGACGGAGCGCGTGGAGGAACTGATGGATGATGTTGTCCAGACGTTCCACCTCGCTTTTGGATTCCGCGATCATTTCCCTGCTTTCGGCGGAGGTGAATTTTCCGGAGTCGAGGCTTCGCTGAAGGAGCTGAAGATTCAGATACAGACTGTTGAGGGGATTGCCGATTTCGTGCGCGACTTCGGCGGCAAGGGTGGTGATCAATGCCGTCCGTTCGCTTTCTGCGGCGGAGCTCAGACGGTCGTAAGTCTCGGTGATGTCATTGAAAATGAGAGTGGCGAACTCGTTGTTCCCTGAGGTTAGACTCGGAACGATGTAGAAGTTCAGTATACGGCGTTTCGGATAAAGGATTTCGATCTCGTGATAGGCGGTGTGTCCCCTGTTGTCGGAATTGAAAAAGTCTTCCAGATTGATTCCCCGGACAAGACGCGTGATTCTTATATGCGAAAAGTCGTCTGGAATTCCGAACATCTCCTTGGCGACGGCGTTATGGTAGACCAGACGGTAGGAGGCGTCGATGACCACGATTCCCTCGCGGATGGAATTGAATACGGACTCCATAAATCCGTGCTTGCGCGCGAGAAGATGAATATAAGAGTTGATGGACCCTGAGTCCATGGCGTCCAGCTTGGTCGCGAACTTGCTGAAGAACTCGTTTCTGGGCATAAATGTCACACATTTTTTGAAAGTTTTGGTATGGGTAATTTTGTCACACTATACCACGGATTTCGGGAAGTTTCAAGTCGGAGGGAGAAAGGTTTTTGGGATTTTCCTGCGAAAAAAAACTGAAAAACCTTCGTGAGAAGGAATTTCAGTCGGGAAAATTTCAGAATTATTGCGGATGAAAAAATCGTCAGAGTTTTTTCCAGACCTCGCCGAGTTCGGCCATTCTCTGCGTGTTTTTGGCCAGGTCGCCGACATTCCACGCGGAGATGGATTCGCTGAAAAGGAAATTCCATCCGAGATAGTTGCAGATGCACTCGAACTGTCCGCGGATGAGTTCATATTCCCGGTCTTCGAGCCCGGCCGCGCCGACTGTCACCAGACCGATCCGTTTTTTCTGCTTGCCGAACGCGGTATCCTTGGAGTAGAACTTGTCGATGACCATTTTCAGTTGGGCGGAGACCCCCCACCAGTAGACAGGTGTGCCGAAAATCACCACATCCGAGTCGAAGACTTTCTGGACCAGCATCGGAGTTTCATCGGTCATGACGCAAGTCCCGCCGTTTTGCTTGCACGCATCGCAGGCGATGCAGGGGCTGAGTTTGCGCTGGGCGACGTCGATGAACTCAACTTCAGCCCCGGACACATTGGCGCGGATCCCGTTGGCGACTTCATTCAGGGCGGTCCGGGTATTGCCGTCCATCCGCGGACTTCCGTTCAGAATCAGAATTTTCATGGATGACCCTCCTTGAGCCAGTTGAATTTTTCCAGTGAAAGATTTTTTGACGCGAGTTAAAAATAAAGATCGGCCAATGCCAGGTAATGCGCCCAATCCGCGGCCGTCTGGTCGTGCTGTCCTGTGCGGAGATGGTAGCTGACCTCGCCGGTGACCGGGGTGTCCGGCGGCGGCATGACATCCGTTCCCAGCCCCTTGGCTCCGAAGAGTGCATAGACTTCCGCGGCATGGACTCCGGAAAGGAACTCTCCCTTCGGGTCCGCCCAGACATCTTCGGTTGCGCTGGCGATGCACACCGGGCGCGGCGCGATCAAGGAGATCAGGAAATGCTGGTCGAAGGGCATGGCCGCCTCGTTCCGGGAATATTGTTCAAAAGAAGTCACGAACCAGTGGGGGAAGTTGCTCAGGATCAATTCCACGACCTCTCCGAAGCAGCGTTTGAAAAGAGCCGCTCCGGCACAGCCGGAATCGTTGGAAATCACCAGACGGAAACGGCGGTCGTTCGCACCTGCCCAGAGCGCCGTCTTGCCGAGGCGGGAATGGCCGTGGACCGCCACTTTCGAAGCGTTCACTCCGGGTTCGGTTTCCAGATAATCCAAGGCGCGGGAGAGTCCCCATGCCCAGGCGCTGATCGCGCTGTGTTTCTCATGTACGGCCGGTGTGGCGGGATCGTTGTAAAAGAGCGAATAGATGCTTTTGTTCCAGCCGTCCTTGCAATCCGGAAAGAGGTCGTGATAACAGGCGGTCGCGGAAGCGTATCCGCGCCGGATCAGCTCGCGATGGCTCCAGCGTTCAAGCGAACATCCGCGGGATTCCTCTTTGAAATCCGGATTGCCGGCGAGATTGCCACCGGTCATGCGAACGTCTTTCTCATCGGTCGTCACATGGTTTCCCTTGAAGCAGAGGCCGAGAAACGCCGGAACCGGTTTCTCCGCCGCTTTCGGAAGGTAAAGCAGAAGATCCATGAAATGCTTCCGTCCGTTGTTCATGTCGAAATGGATGCGGACTTCCTTGCGGATCGCGGTATTTTCGAGAGCGTCGTTCCGGACGGAGATCACTTCGGACCAGACACTGTCCGGCCGGGGCGGAACTGTTCCGTAGACCTCTTTTTTGTACAGTTCAAGGATTTCTCCGCGACGGAAATTGACCCAGTCGAAAGCGGTTTCCACGCGGGAACCGTCCTCCCTGATCAGCGGAGACGGCAAGGTGTAGGCGGGAACTTCCGCTTCGTCATAAATAACATCTTTCAGCGCTTCTTCGTAGATACGGCCCATGATGAATTCCTCTCTCCCGGAATTGTGTGGATGATTTTGTAACAATACAGTCAAAATCATTAAAATTCAACTCCGGAGAAAATAAAATCGGCGGATGGATTGGAAAAAAACCGAACGAATGCTACAGTATCATGAATTTAACCGAACCATGGAGAACAGACATGGAATGGGAAAGCATCATCAGACGCGGGATTGAATCCGACGAGCTTGACTATAAAGCCGCTCAGAACTGGCACAAGCTTCCGCGTTCCGGACGTGCCAAATTCGCCCGTCACTGCATGGCGATGGCCAATACCAAAGGCGGTTACGTGGTGGTGGGGGTGGGGGAAGACGCCTCCGGCAGGCCCGCCCTCTACACCGGGCTTACGGAAGAAGAATCCCAATCGTTCGATCCCACGGAAGTCGGCAACTTCGTCAACCGCTTCGCCGACCCGCAGGTCGAGTTCACGATCGAACGTCCCACCGTGGATGAAAAACGCTACGTGGTGTTTGTCATCCGCCGCTTTTCCCTGCTTCCGCACGTGTGTACATGCAGCTGTGAACACGAACTCATTCAGGGGGTTTTCTACATCCGCACCGTCGATGCCGCCAGCCGCCCGGCCTACCGTTCCAGCGAGATTCACGGCATCATTCAGCGCGCCATGCGGAACCAGCGGGAACTTCTCGGACGCATGATCCGCGGTCTGCTTTATGAGAACCACACGGTCACGCCGGGTGCGGAGAGCCAGAGTCACTTCACGGAGGAACTCAACCATTCCCGGATTTTCTTCAGTAAGTTCACGCGAAACGAACCCGGTTCCATCAGTCTCGAATTCAGTGTCGCGTCCGGGGATTACATCGCTGAACGGTTTACACTGTCCGAACTCCGTTCCCATACGGAGGACGCCTGCGAATTCTTCCCGAATTCCCCCTTCATTTCCACCAGCGAACTCAAGGAGGCGTATTTCACCAATGTCTCCTTCCGCTTTGCTTCGAAAAAGCATTCGTGGCAGCTCTACCGTTCGGGGTTTTTCCATTTTCAGAGACTGATCGTCCCCTCGAAGTCCCGTTCGATCCCCTACGACCTTTTGCTGGCGTTCCTTTCCGAGGCCATGTATTTTTCCGCCCATCTCTATACTTCGTTCGGATTCAACGAGGAAACCCTTCAGTTCGGCTTTTTTCTCAATAACGCGGAGAACCTCAAGCTGATTTTCCCCGGCAGCGCGCCCGGTGATTTTGTCTGCCGCATTCCGGAGATCAAGGTGAAGAAGAACGATTCCGCGGTAAATCTGGCCAGCGGGCTGGTGGATCATACCGCCTGGCTGATTTCCGCGGTCTGCGAACGCTTCAATATTTCCGAGGGACGCCACCGGAATCTTTCCGCCCAGATCAAGAAACATCTGAATCTTGCGGACTGACCCCTTTCCGCCGGAGAAGGTCAGGAAAGTTCAAACAATGCGGTGTCGGGTGCGGCAAATCCGTAAGTGAAACTTCCGTTTTCGATCGCACTTTCCCGGTCGGTGAAAAGTTCCCGTGCTTTGGTAAAGCGTTCAGGCACACGCAGGGAGAGCCGCCCGCCGTCCTTCGTATGCAGCGCCAGAAGGTTCCCTTCCGCATAGACCGGATTTTCGGTATCGGTGTAAAGAAGAACTCCGGATTCTTTCGCAATTTTCTTGAGTTTGGCCACGCTCAATACGGAAAAATCGTAGAGATACCGGGAATTCCAGCCGTTCATGGCGCGGAACTGGAGGCCGGCAGACTCGCAGGGGAAGGAGGTCAGCTGTTCGCATCCCGCTTTGTCGAATATGCCGTTCCGGATGACGCCCGGCGCGGTCAGCCACAATACAGAACGGTTGTCCTTCAGCACGTATCGGGTCAGAATCTCCTTCTTTTCGGGGGTGATCTCGAACAAGGCGGGGAAGATGGCCAGCTTGCAGCGGTCAAAATCCCCGATTTTCGGAATGTCGCGGAAGGAATAGACCTCGAACGGAGCGCCGATGTAATTGAGCTTGTTGCGCATCTGAAGATGGACTGATGAGGCCTTCGGGTGGTTTTCGTCCATGTAATAGGTGCTCTCAGGGTCCACGATCAAAGCAATCTCCGAAGTGCCGGGAAGCGGCTGTCCTCCGAAGCGGGACCACAGTCCCCTGATTTTTTCAAGAGTCTTGAGCACGGCTTCGCCCTGATAATAGTCGCCCCACATGTCGAACCACCACAGATGCGTCCCTTTGAGAAGACCGAGCGCCGCTTCTCGCTTGAGCCCGGCCACCGTCGATTTCTCGTCCGGCCAGGCGGAATCGAGACGGAGATTGATGTCGGGCGTCAGGTAGGAGTTATAGGTATGGGTGCGCTGGTCGCATTCGTGGAGCAGACGTTTTTTGCGCACGCGGGCGGTCCCGTTCGGAATCAGGAATCCGCTGCCTCCGCCGATCTGACGGTCCGTGTAAGTCCCGGGACTGATCAGAAAATCGATGTCAGGCGAATCCAGCACCTTTTCGTATTCGAGATGCCCGCAGGAGACCAGCGTCCGGTGCGTCTTTTCCAGAATATACCCGTAAAAACAGCCGATCTGGGTTTCTTTCCGGACGATCTTCCGGGCGGTTCCCGCAAATGAAAGGATCGTATCGGCAATGGTCTCGTTGCAGAACTTCCAGTAATCCACCACATTTCCGTTTTTCCCCGGATCGCGGACATAGTTTTCGACCGGGCCGAGGGACGCGTTTCTCTGCTCATAGCAGAACTTCCAATAATCCAGCGGGCCTTTTCCTTCGGCGGGATGGTTCAGGAAGGCCTCCGGAAGCGGCCCGTTCCGCTGCGATTCCGGCGGAATGTCGACTGGGTCCGGTATCCCGCGTTTCACGCACCATTTCCGCCACGCGGCGCGCCGTTCCGGGGACTCCGATCCATTGGAGTAGTCATACCACTCGTCCGTGGCGCCGCATGCGAGAATGTAGGCGGAAATCCGGTCGCCGTATCTGCTTTCCGTATAAGAAAGGAACTCTTCCAGATACTTTTTCGTGGGTTCGAACCATTCTTTGTTGAGCACGGCCTTCCCGAGATTGTTGAAAGTATCGGAACAGGAATACGCGTTCATGTGCTCCAGCCACGCGGGGGAATTCAGGTCGATCATGCAGAGGAATTTTGCATCCGGCATGGCGCGGCCGATGTCATGGATCATGTCGTCCAGCGGTGCAAAATTGAGACGGTCGTACCAGAGCCATACCGGAGGATATTGGGAATACGGCGTTCCGCGCGAATTGACCGTGTGGGCCGGAAAAATGCAGATCGTGTCATACCCGATCTGTCCGAATTTTTCGATGGTGTTCAACGGCGTGTAAAAAGAACGGTAGGCAAGAAACGGAAGGCTTTTCATGGCGGGTCACTCCTCATTTTCAGCGGGTTCTATCTTCATGTTCAGAATGATTTTTCTGCGGGCCGATGAACGGTTCCGTATCTGATGGCAGAGCTGTTCGATGGCGGCGCGGCCAAGCTCTCCGGTCTGAATCACCGCCGTGACGACATCCTCTGCCGGGGCAGGGGAGTCCGCCCCCGAAAGATGAAACACTCCATATTGAAGGGAGGGAAGATGAACTCTGTCCGCGGCGCTCTGGACACCCGGAAGAAACGCGGGGTTGGAACAGATCACCGCGTCGGGCTTTGTTTCCGAAAGAAAACGGGAAAAACCGTCGGAAGACGCGTTGGAATCCGTCGAAAGAAACACGAGGCGCGGATCCGTCTCCACGGACAATTTCTCATGTGCTTTGCGATATCCTTCCACTCGCGAACGCATGGTCTGAAGATGTCCGTGTTCTCCAAGCAGGGCGATCCTGCGGCATCCTCGCGCAAATAAAGTTTCCGTCAGTTCCCTGGCTCCCTGGAAATTGTTGTTTGCGACAATGTTGCAGTCGATTTTTTCAAAGTAAAGACAGAACAGAACGAACGGATATTTCCGCTTCTCCAGTTCCCGGACCAGCGAATCGTCGCTGCCGATGGAATTCGGATAGAGGACCAGACCGGCACAATGCCGGACCGCGCGGGCGACAGCCCTCTGTTCATCGTTCAGATTTCCCCAGTCGTAAAGATACAGGTCCAGACTGCATCCGTTCCGGACCGCTTCGTCCTGCATGGCTTCGATGGTTTCCTTCCAGATGCCGCCGCGAGTCGGAAAAACGAGTGCCAGCGCCCGGGAGTTCGCCTGCGGATCGGCCGGATTCTGCTGTGCGGTCAGTACGGTTCCGCGGTGTTTGATCCGGCAGACAATCTGTTCCTCCGCCAGCAGACGCATTGCCGTGCGGATCGTGTTTTCCCCGACTCCGAACATGGCGGCCAGTTCCGCGGTCGTGGGCAGCCGTTCGATCGTTTTTGCCTCGGGAGACTGGGCGATTTTACGGATTGCCTCATAGACTTGAAGATACAGGGGCCGTTCCCCCGTCCGGTCTAGCATTTTTCTGGAAAACAGGTTTCGCATGGTCCGGATTCCTTTCATACGGATTATTGTACAGCTTCCCTGAAAGAAAACAATTCCCGGAAGGCGTGTTTGAAAGATTTTTATGGTATTTAAATGGACAATATGGTTTTCCGGGCGGGAAAACGACCAAGAGGGACAACAGATCAAAAGATTGTTCTTTTTCGGAAACAGTTTCCCGGTTTTTGGCGTGAAAAATGTCTTCCCGGCTTTTCTTTTTCCGAAAGAGTGCTATTTTATCACGCCTGCAAGGTGTTGATCCGGGGTATAGCGCAGTTGGTAGCGCGTCTGCTTTGGGAGCAGAAGGTCATGAGTTCAAGTCTCATTACCCCGACCATTTCTTTAGCCTCAAAATCATCGGGTTTTTAAGTTTTGCATCCACCTGCGACAACCTGCATTTTGATGCCTTTCGCAACAGAAATTAGAACATTTTTAGAACATTTTTTCCAGAGATTTTTGCTTTTCATGCCCATACCGGCATTATAAGGCATTAAAAAAAGTTTCTTGCTCTCCTCAGTCAAACTACATCTGGCCGCTATCCATTATTGTTCCATTGAAATGTAAGTCGCTTATAATCTTGACAAATGCTTTTTCGATCGTTATATTCCCAACCAAGCCAATTCAGGTTGTGTGGCAAAAACTGCGAAGGAGCATTCATGACGATATCAAATGAAATCTGCAGTCAATTAAAAGAAAAATATGGAACCCCGGTATCCTTTGACACAAATCAGAAACCACGCAAATTCAATCAGCGTTTTTTTGCCGCATTGTTCCGGGAATTGAATCCGGTTTCTTACGATCCCGTCGAGAAAACTTTTTTCCGTTATTCATCGGAAACAGGACTCTTCAAACCCGTTTCCCAAGAAAAACTTTGCGATCTTCTTGGAGAGTCATTTCATGACTATGGCAAGGAGTTTGGCCTGGAAGATTTCGATATGCTCACGACCGCCTCCGCCATTTCCGCTGTTTACAGGATTCTGAAAGGAATGACGGAGGAGAGGATGGATTTGGAATCCGCGGACATGCTTTCTATCCAGTGCCAGAATACAGTGCTTGAACAGGACCCCGTAAGCAAACGATTTGTCCAGAAACCTTTCCATCCGAAGTATCTGAACAGATATGCCCTGCCTGTCCGATACGATCCGGAAGCCAAATGTCCAGAATTTCTTGAAAGGCTCCTGGCTCCGGCCATGACGCCGGACGATGTGGACTTGCTTCAGCTATATAGCGGACAATGTCTGCTGGGGAAAAATTACAGTCAAACCTTTTTGCTGATCACCGGAACGGCTGCCGGTGGGAAGTCGACCGTTTCAAAAATCATTGAAACCATGATCGGCAGGGAGAAGTGTGTTGGTCTTCGGATCGAAAAGCTGAACGGCAACTTTGAAATCGGACGTTGCCGGGGCAAAACGCTCCTGACCGGAAAAGATGTCGATTCGGGAGTGCTCAGCTGTGCCGGAGCACGGAATCTCAAAGCATTGACAGGAGGTGATCCTCAATCTGGCGAACTCAAGAACAGCAATGAGATTGTCGATATCCACGGGATGTTCAACATTATCATTGTCAGCAATGCTTTTCTTCGAGTCGAGTTCGATAGTGACATTGAAGCATGGCGACGTCGTCTTCTGTGGATCAATTATGAAAAGCCACCGGTCCCGGAGGAAAAACGAATTACGGACTTTGACCGAATATTAATCCAGAAGGAAGGCAGCGGAATTTTGAACTGGATGCTGGAAGGTGCGGAAAAGCTTCTTTTAAATGGTCGGAAAATCCGAAAAAGTCCAGAACAAACCGCTCGCGTTGATTTCCTCCTGAAGAGTTCCGACGGGGTAAAGTTCTTTGTCCAAAACTATGTCAGGCCGAAAGCGGACTCCAACATCACAACCGAAGAAGCGGTCTTTGCCTGCAACCGCTTCTTTGACCATATGAACTGGCCGCGTTTTCCGGAACGAATCATCCAACAGCGATTCAATGCCGCCATGCGAGAAATTCATCATCAAATGAACAATACTCCGATTCAGAGAAAGAACGGGGACCGGCTTCGCGGCTACCGCAATTTTCAGATTTGCAAATTCACTGAAATACAAAATAAAAAATAGGCGTACATCTGTGACTTCTGTGATAAAAGCCGATGATTTTCTTCTTTTTGGGTGGTTTTTCGGAAAAATGGTAACCATGAGAAACACACGGCGTCGGGTTACAAGCGTTCATAAACGACAAACATAAGGAAGTTGTCTCGTCTGTTTTGATCCATGAATCTGGCAAAATTTTCAAAAAAATATTGTTTCGAAAATGCCTCCTTAACGCCCCTTGCTGCATTGGGGTATTAAAGACTGAAAGGGGTGAAAAAGGGTGCCTCTGGGGGATAGTGCAAGGAGCCGTTTTTCCATTTTTTTTCCATCGTGCGATCATGCAAAAGAAGGGGGATTCCTGTTCCCAGTTCAGAGGGAGGAAGTCACCGTTCCATCGCTTCCTCTCGATGATGGAACTGCAACTTTCCATTGGCTCGGTCTATCGCCTGGGATACGGCGTGGGACAAGGCCGCTAGCGTTGGTTCTTTCATCGCCCAAGGCTCCGAAAATACCATCCGTGCCCGTTTCCCTTGAGGACCAGTTACAGCATTTGACTGATGCGCAATCGACGAGATTGCGGCTTTGGCTGGAAAGCAATCTGACCGCCAAGCAGCGTGAAAAATTAATGAGATTCATGGACGCCTGAATGCAAAAAAATCAGACACCCCACTCTCCTCATCCGGTCGAGAGCGGATTCGAGGAAGGGTTTTTCAACTGACGTCAAGCTTTTGTTTCAGGCAAGTTGCCTGCCTGAAACAAAAATCCGATTGTCATTTGACTTTTGAATTCTTTCGGCTACTTTATACTTATGACATAAACTGGACGAAAAAATGGAGGTTTGCCATGTTTCTTGAGAGGACATTGACGGAACATTTCCGTGAAATCAGTCATTTTTTTCCGGTCATACTGCTGACCGGGCCGAGACAGGTTGGAAAAACAACGTTCCTGACCCATATTGCCGAGCCGGAACGGAAGTATGTGACGCTGGATAATCTGCTGGACTGTGAACTTGCAAAAAACGATCCGCAAGGCTTTCTGGAACGTTACTCTCCCCCTGTGCTGATTGATGAAATCCAATATGCGCCTGGATTGTTTCGGCAAATCAAAATGATGGTGGACGAAACACGTCGAAAAAACAAGACGAAAAGTATGGGAATGTTCTGGTTAACAGGGTCTCAACAATTTCATTTGATGGAAGGGGTTTCCGAATCGCTGGCCGGTCGTATCGCGGTTGTCGACCTGCTGGGACTTTCTGAAAGCGAGTTTGAGCAGCGCAAGTCGAAACCGTTCTTGCCTTCCAATGATTTTGGCGCCGGAAAGGCGACATTAACCCTTTCGGAAATCTATCAGCGCATTTGGATGGGCGGCTACCCGGAACTGCTTGAAGGGGACGGAAAAATGCGGGAGGCATTTTATTCCTCATACCTTCGCACCTATGTGGAACGGGATGTTCGCACCCTTGCAAATGTAACCGACAGTGAACGGTTTTTCAAATTTATCCGTTCTGCCGCCGCAAGAACAGGACAACTGCTGAACTATTCGGATATTGCCCGTGATTCGGATGTATCTGTGATGACGGTGAAAAGCTGGTTGAGCGTTTTGAAAGCGTCTGGGCTGATTTATCTTCTGGAACCGTATTCAAATAATCTTTTGAAGCGGCTTGTCCAAACGCCGAAACTATATATGCTTGATACAGGGCTTTGTTCGTATCTGACGCAATGGAGCGATCCGAAGGTATTGGAAGCGGGTGCTATGGCCGGGCCCATTTTTGAAACATGGTGCGTCACGGAGATCCTGAAAAGTTATTATCACAACGGGAAGTCGCATCCGGCATTCTTCTTTTACCGTGATAAGGATCGAAAGGAAATCGATCTGCTGATCGAAGATTCTGGAACCCTCTATCCTGTTGAATTTAAAAAGAGTGCGTCTCCCGCACCGGATGATTGCCGGAATTTTCATTTGATGGAGCGCTTCAAAAAACCGGTTGGAACGGGTGCTGTCGTCTGTATGTATCCGGAGGTGTTTCCTCTTGGAAAGAATTGCCGGATCATTCCGGCGTCATTGATCTAGTGTCCTGTCAACGCGTATTTTGTAACAAAGATCAAGAAATATCTGGATAAAGCCTTTTGAGCTTGATCCTGGCATCTTCTGCGGAAAATTGCCAATCGACACATCTTGCTTTATTATTCCGAT
>Ga0209373_10000197_pt1 | contig 126842 bp, 117 predicted proteins | sample Higcelweek5metaG_FD_187173 | JGI IMG/M metagenome (GOLD analysis project Ga0209373, IMG submission 187173) | Freshwater pond sediment microbial communities from the University of Edinburgh, under environmental carbon perturbations - High... | ecosystem: Environmental > Aquatic > Freshwater >... | reverse complement strand
GGTCTACAACCTGATCCGCCTGGGGAGCCTGTCGGGCTGGTGGCGAGGCGCGCATGTATAGGGCGAGTTGCGCCCGGAAAACGCCGAAAGGCGTGGAAACGGCGCTGGAATCGTCAAAAAGGGCCTGAAGCCAGGCCTTTTGAGAGAAACGTCGGGGGCCGAGCGCTTGAGAAAACGTCAAGCCTGGCGGGTTGGGGGAGTTGGAGCTGAATTTTTCAACGGCCTGCTAAGGTTGATCCCAGGCGTCGCTGCGACGGCCGCCCGGGGAAAACCGCCGTGCACATCGCCCGGCTCGGCAGCCGCGAGGCCCTGGCCAGCCCGCACGGCAATGCCGCCCGCCCGCCGCCGGAGAGCGCCGATGAACGCCGCACCGCGCCAGTTGCCCCTGATCACCGGCCTGCTCGCCCTGGTCTGGCTGTGGGCAGCCATCGAGCCGCTGAGCCGTTCCGATTGGCTCTTGGAGAACCTGCTGGTGTTCTTCTTCGTCGCCCTGCTGCTGGCGACCCACCGGCGCTTCGCCTTTTCCCTCGGCGCCTACCGGCTGTTCGCCCTGTTCCTCGCCCTGCACCTCTACGGCTCCCACTACACCTACGCGGAAACGCCGCTGGGCGACTGGCTGCGCGACAGCCTGGGGCTCGCCCGCAACCCCTACGACCGGCTGGTGCACTTCGCCTTCGGCCTGCTGCTGATCTGCCCGCTGCGCGAGTTGCTGGCGCGCCGCGCCGGCCTGCGCGGGTTCTGGCTGGACGGCCTCGCCCTGTGCGTGGCGATGGCCATGAGCGCCTTTTACGAACAACTGGAAATGCTCGCGGCGCTGATCGTCAGCCCGGACCTGGGCACCGCCTTCCTCGGTACCCAGGGCGACGAATGGGACGCCCAGAAGGACGCCGGACTGGCCATGCTCGGGGCGCTCGGGGCGCTGGGACTGCGCCGGCTGTTCGGGCCGCGCCAGGGCGTGGCGGCCTGAAGCGCCGGGCTTTCCCCCCGACGCCGGCTCCGGCTACGCTTGAGACAAGGCCGACTGCTGACGTTGCGCCATGCAGCGCCGTCGCCACAGGAGGGGAACATGGACGCTTCTTTCCCGCGCATCGGCATCGCCGGCGCCGGCGCCATCGGCTGCACGCTGGCCGCGCGCCTGGCGGGCAGCGGCCGGCCGGTCAGCCTGCTGGCCCGCGGCGCCACCCTGGAGGCGCTGCGCCGCGACGGCGTGCGTCTGACCGACTGCCAGGGCGAGCACCGCGCCGCGGTGAATGCCAGCGACCGCGGTGCGGCGCTCGGCGAGCAGGATCTGCTGTTTCTCTGCACCAAGGCCCACGACCTGCCCGCGCTGCTGCCCGCCATCGAACCGATGCTCGGCGCCGACACCCTGGTGGTGCCGGTGCTCAACGGCGTGCCCTGGTGGTACTTCCTGGGCGAGGGCGGGCGCTTCGCCGGGCAGTCCGTCGAGGCGGTCGACCCCGGCGGGCGACTCGCCGCGCGCCTGGCCCCGCCGCAGCTGATCGGCTGCGTGGCGTTCGTCACCGCCGAGTCCCCGGCGCCCGGCGTGGCGGTTTCCGCCAACCCGCTGCGGATGGTCTGCGGCGAGCCGGACAACCGCCCGAGCGAACGCCTGGAGCGCCTCTGCGCGCTGCTCGCCGAAGCCGGCATCGAGGCCCGCGCCAGCGAGCGAATCCGCGACGCGCTGTGGACCAAGCTGATCGCCAACCTCACCTCCAACCCGCTGTCGGTGATCAGCGGCGCCACCCTGGACGAAGTCTATAGCAGCCCCGACCTGCACGAGCTGGTCTGCGATCTGCTGCACGAGGGGCTGCTGGTCGCCGCCGCCTACGGCGCACGGGTCGAACTCGACCCGCCGGGCTTTCTCGAGCGCGGCGCGGCCATGGGCGCGGTGCGCACCTCGATGCTGCAGGACCATGAAAGGGGGCGTCCGCTGGAGCTGGCGGCGATCGGCGACGCGGTGCTCGAACTGGCCGCCAAACTGGACATTGCGCTGCCGCGCAGCCGCGAGATCGTCGCCCTGGCGCGCTTCTGCAACCGCCCGGGCCGCCCCCGCTAGACACGAATACCCATCCACCGACCCGAGAACCCTCCATGGCCCGACTGCACCTGGAATTTCCCGCCCACTGCCTCTGCTACCGCACCGAGATGAACGTGCGCAACAGCGACATCAACGGCGCCCGCCACCTGGGCAACGACGCGCTGGTCTCGATGCTCTCCGAAGCGCGCTCGCGCTTCCTGTATGCCCACGGCATCGACGACAGCGGCGCCGAAACCAGCGGCCCCGGGATCATCGTCACCGACCTCGCCACCCTCTACAAGGCCGAGGCCCATGCCCGCGACCGGCTGCGCTTCGAGGTCGGCCTGGCGGACTTCAACAAGTATGGCGGCGACATCGTGTTCCGCGTCAGCCGACCGGCCGACGGCGCCCTGATCGCCCTGGCCAAGTACGGCTTCGTGTTCTTCGACTACGAGGCCGGCAAGGTGGTGCCGATCCCCGCGGCCTTCGCCGCGCGCTTCCCGGAGGTCAACCGGCTGCCTTAGCGCCCGGCACATGCACCGCCAGCCAGACCGTCGGGCCGGCCGGATCGGTGGCCTCGACGCGATGGCGCTCGCCGGCCGGAATCAGCAGGTGATCGCCCACCGCCAGGGCGATGGGCTGCGGCTCGCGCTCCAAACGCAGCAGCGCGCGGCCGGCCAGGAGCAGCACCCACTCGTCCCAGTCTTGGTCGTACCAGAAGCCCGGCGGACTGGCCTGTCCTTGGGAAACGATACGCTCCACCCGGCAGCCGGACAGGTTGAGCAGGTCGTCGAAGCACTCGCCCGCGGCAGCGTCGGGCAGCGGTCGGAAGAGGTTGTGGCGGGACGGCATGGAAGCTCCTTGCAGCGGTAGGGATCGCGGGCCGGAGGCGGTCAGTCCGCCGGCCGCCAGATCAGCAGCCCGAGGTCGTAGCCCTGCTCGCGGGCCAGTTTCAGCAGGCGCTCGCGGTCCTGCGGGGCGATCGTCGTGTCGCGGGAGAGTATCCACAGGAACTCGCGGTCGGGGCTGCCGACCAAGGCGAGCCGGTAGTCCGGGTCGACGTAGAGCACCCAATAGTCGCCCCCGGCCAGGACCGGAAAACCGTAGCCGAAGACATTGTGGAAGCGTACCCGGAGCCGGTCGGTGCGGCCCCGCTGCAGCGGCCAGGCGATGCCGCTGGCCTCCAGCCATTCGCCCTCGGCGGTGCGGCAGCGGTTGCGCACGGCGAGTTGGTCGGGCGCCAGCAGGCGGTAGTGCGCCTCGGCCCGGACGCAGCGGCGCTGGAAGGAGGCCGGCAGGCGCGCCAGCTCGTACCAGGTGCCCTGGTAGCGCGCGAGGTCCAGCGCGCCAGCCGTGGCCGGCGGTTCCCGGCCCCAGTAGGCGCAGCCGCCGAGCAGCAGGCCAAGAGCGGCCAGGCCGAGCATACGCCACGGCCCGGCCGCTTTCACCGCAGGCCCTGCCCGGAGAACAGCAGCACCTTGTCGCCGCCGTACTGCACGCTGATGAAGGTCCGCTGGTCGCCCCAGGTGCAGCTGGAGAAGCCGAAGGCCCCGGAACACTCGGTCGGCTTGCCGAGCAGTTGCTCGACTTCGGGCCGGGTCATGCCGGGCTTGAGCTTGGAATAGTTCTCCTGGTTGAGCGGGTCGCTGCAGGCGGCCAGCAGGAGACAGAGGGATAGCAGGGCGAAACGGCGCGACATCGAGGGAATCCTGGCAAGGGAAAGCGACAAGCCTGACACGGCAGCGCCCCCGGCCGGCGCCGGAGGCTCGCGAAGGGGGAGCGGACGTGCGGAAAAGGCCGAGCCGGGCACCCTCGGAGCGCCCGGGCGACGGCAGCGGGCGTCAGTCCTGAAGATGATAGCGGGTGATGCGCTCGACCTCTTCCTTCGAACCGAGGAACACCGCCACCCGCTGGTGCAGGGATTCAGGCTGGAGGTCGAGGATCCGCTGGGTGCCGTTGGTCGCCGCGCCGCCGGCCTGCTCGATGATGAAGGACATCGGGTTGGCCTCGTACATCAGGCGCAGCTTGCCGGGCTTGCCCGGCTCGCGGGCGTCGCGCGGGTACATGAAGATGCCGCCGCGGGTGAGGATGCGGTGCACGTCGGCGACCATCGAGGCGATCCAGCGCATGTTGTAGTTCTTGTCCAGCGGGCCGCTCTTGCCGGCCAGCAGCTCGTCCACGTAGCGCTGGACCGGCGGCTCCCAGTGGCGCTGGTTGGACATGTTGATGGCGAACTCGGCGGTGGTTTCCGGCACGTGCAGGTTGTCGTGGGTGAGCACGAAGCTGCCCAGCTCGCGGTCCAGGGTGAAGCCCTTGACGCCGTTGCCGAGGGTCAGCATGAGCATGGTCTGCGGGCCGTAGATCGCGTAGCCGGCGGCCACCTGCTTGGTGCCCGGCTGGAGGAAGGCCTGCTCGTTGAGGCTGTCGTTCTGGCTCAGGTACTCGTCCGGGCAGCGCAGCACCGAGAAGATGGTGCCGACCGAGACGTTGACGTCGATGTTGCTGGAGCCGTCCAGGGGGTCGAAGACCAGCAGGTAGGCGCCCTTCGGGTACTTGCCGGGAATCTGGTAGGCGGTATCCATCTCCTCGGAGGCCATGCCGGCCAGGTGGCCGCCCCACTCGTTGGCCTCGAGGAGGATCTCGTTGGACATCACGTCGAGCTTCTTCTGCACCTCGCCCTGCACGTTCTCGGTGCCCATGCTGCCGAGCACGCCGCCCAGCGCACCCTTGGATACCGCATGGCTGATTTCCTTGCAGGCACGCGCCACCACCTCGATGAGGAAGCGCAGGTCGGCCGGGGTGTTGTGGCAACGGGTCTGCTCGATCAGGTAGCGACTCAGGGTTACGCGGGACATGGAAAGGGCTCCGGGGGTGGAAAGTTCGCGCATCTTAGCGCGACTGGATGGGCGACGCCTCCCTCTGACCGGGACGACCGTCGCAGGTTCAGCGCTTCGCCCGCGGGCGCTGCGACCGACTGACTCACTCCGGCAGCCGCCAGATCTCGCGGGCGTATTCGCGGATAGTGCGGTCGGAGGAGAACCAGCCGGTCCGCGCGGTGTTCAGCACCGCCGAGTGCCACCAGTGCTGCGGCGTGCGCCAGCGCGCCTCGACCTCGCGCTGGGCCTGCCAGTAGGCCTCGAAGTCGGCGCAGACCATGAAGTTGTCGTGGTGCAACAGCCCGTCGACCAGCCCGGCGTAGCGCCCCGGATCGTCCGGCGAGAAGACCCCGCTGCGGATCGCCGTGAGCACCTCGGAGAGCCGCGGCGAGGCGGCTACCCCGGCCGCCCCGCCGACCTCGCCGGCGCGCCGGCGCGCCTCCACCTGCTGCGCGCCGAGGCCGAAGATGAACATGTGCTCGGCGCCGATCCGCTCGCACATCTCCACGTTGGCGCCGTCCATCGTGCCGATGGTCAGCGCGCCGTTGAGGGCGAACTTCATGTTGCTGGTCCCGGAGGCCTCCATGCCGGCGGTGGAGATCTGCTCGGAAAGATCCGCCGCCGGGATGATGACCTCCGCCAGGCTGACGTTGTAGTTGGGCAGGAAGACCACCTTGAGACGGCCGCGCACCGTGGGATCGCCGTTCACCGTGCGGGCGATGTCGTTGGCCAGCTTGATGATCAGCTTGGCCTGGTGATAGCTCGCCGCCGCCTTGCCGGCGAGGATCTTCACCCGCGGCGCCCAGTCCACCCCCGGCTCGTCGCGGATCGCCTGGTAGAGCGCCACGCAGTGCAGCAGGTTGAGCAACTGGCGCTTGTACTCGTGGATGCGCTTGACCTGCACGTCGAACAGCGCCTCGGGATCGAGGACGACGCCCAGGCGTTCGCGCACCAGCGCGGCGAGGACTTCCTTGTTGTGCCGGCGCTGGGCGTGGAAGTGCTGGTGGAAGGCGCTCTGCCCGGCCTGCGCCTCGAGTCCGCCGAGCAGGTGCTCCGGATCGTCGAGCAGCCCCTCGCCGAGCGCGCCGACCAGCAGCGCGGTGAGCCGCGGGTTGCACTGGTAGAGCCAGCGGCGGAAGGTGATGCCGTTGGTCTTGTTGCTGATCCGCTCGGGATACAGGCGGTGCAGCTGGGCGAACACGGTCTTGCGCATCAACTCGGTGTGCAGCGCCGAGACGCCGTTGACGCTGTGCGAGCCGAGAAACGCCAGGTTGCCCATGCGCACCCGCCGGCCGTGCTCCTCCTCGATCAGCGAAACCGCGCGCAGCAGGTCGAAATCGTGCAGGCCCAGGGCGCGCAACTGGTCGATGTGCTGGGCGTTGATCAGGTAGATGATCTGCATGTGGCGCGGCAGCAGGCGCTCCATCAGCGCCACCGGCCAGCTTTCCAGGGCCTCAGGCAGCAGCGTGTGGTTGGTGTAGGACAGGGTCGCCACGGTCAGCGCCCAGGCCTTGTCCCAGTCCAGGCCGTGGACGTCGACCAACAGGCGCATCAACTCGGCCACGGCGATCGACGGGTGGGTGTCGTTGAGCTGGATGGCCACGTATTCCGGCAGGTCGAGCAGGCCGCCGCGCTGCTTGAGGTGCCGGCGCAGCAGGTCCTGCAGGGAGGCGGAGACGAAGAAGTACTCCTGGCGCAGGCGCAGCTCCTGGCCGGCGGCGGTGTCGTCCGCCGGGTAAAGCACCCGGGAGATGCTCTCGGCGTGCACCGACTCGGCCACCGCGCCGAGGTGGTCGCCGGCGTTGAAGCGCTCCAGGTGCAGGTCGGTCTCGGCCCGCCCGCGCCACAGGCGCAAAGTGTTCACGCTGTGCCGGCGCCAGCCGACGATCGGCGTGTCGTAGGCGATCGCGCGCATCTCCTCGCCCGGCTGCCAGACATGGCACGGCCGGCCCTCCTCCCCTTCCCGGCAGACCACGCTGCCGCCGAAGCAGATCCGGTAGCTGACCTCCGGGCGCTCGAACTCCCAGGGATTGCCGAACTCCAGCCAGGTCTCGGTCTGTTCCTGTTGCCAGCCGTCGACGATGGCCTGGCGGAACAGCCCGTAGTCGTAGCGGATGCCGTAGCCGTAGGCGGGGATGCCGAGGGTCGCCATGCTTTCCATGAAGCAGGCCGCCAGCCGGCCGAGGCCGCCGTTGCCCAGCGCCGCGTCCGGTTCGAGCGTGCGGATCTGCTCCAGATCGACGCCCAGTTCGTCCAACGCGGTGCGGGCGACCTCGAGCAGGCCGAGGTTGCTCAGGCAGGCCTGGAGGAGGCGCCCGACCAGAAACTCCAGCGACAGGTAGTAGACCCGCTTGCGGTTCTCGCGATAGGTGCGGTCGGCATGGTCCATCCAGGTTTCCACCAGATGATCGCGGGCGGCCAGGGCGACGGCCTCGAACCAGTCGTGGCCGACGGCGTGCTCGGGGTCCTTGCCTACCGCGTATTTCAGCTTGTCGACGATCCGCGCGCGAAACGCGGCGACCTCTTCGGGAACGGGCGACATCTCGGACATGAGGCAACCTCGCGGGATGCAGTGACGGAAGAGGGGTTCGCCCGGCAACGGCGCTCGCCCTTCGATCAAGCATGCACAAAGCGAGCGAAGCCGCCAGGCGGATTTGCCGCTATCATCGCGCCCCCTTGCCGATGCCCCGAACCGATGAAAAAGCCGCCGATCCTCGCCGCCGCCGAACCCGACCGCCTGGAAACCTGGGTCAAATACCGCCAGAGCCTGTGCCGCGACTGCCACTCCACCTGCTGCACCCTGCCGGTGGAGGTACGCCTCCCCGACCTGATCCGCATGGGCCTGGCGGACGCCTTCGAGCAGGACGAACCGGCCAAGCAGATCGCCCGGCGACTGATGAAAGCCGGCGTCGTCGACCACTTCAACCACAAGCACGAACTCTTCACCCTCGCCCGCCGCAGCAACGGCGACTGCCTCTACCTCGACGCGCGCACGCGCCTGTGCACCCTCTACGAGCAGCGCCCGGACACCTGCCGCAACCACCCGCAGATCGGCCCGCGCCCAGGCTACTGCGCCTGGCGACCGAAGCAGCCGGGCTGAGGGCAGGCCGCCCCTCAAAAAAAGAAGAGTGCCGGCCTGGCCGCAACAATGCTGGGCACGACAGCCGCGCCACCCTCGTCGAGCGGCCGATAGTCCCGGCCCCAAGCCTGCCCGCCGACAGTGTAGATGGCCGGGAAGAGGCCACGCCGCACCTCGTACTCGGCAAAACGCAGCGGAGCCGCCCAACGCTCCCCCCCGCTGGCTCCCAGCTCGTCTCGGTCAAGATTCGGCCAGTCCGGCTGCCCTCCTGGAAACATCCCCACGGACGGCTGACTCCCGGCAACGGCCTGGGCGGCCAGACCGAACGCCAACACGGCGACGGCAAGCATGATCGGTTTCATGAACGGCTCTCTGCATGAATGGGAACGGCAGCATGCGCAGGCCAGATGACTGCAGAATGACAGACTTATTCTGGAAGATACCGGCAAAATAATGGCATTTCGCCAAAAAGTGCCATTCCATACAGCTCAGGAAGGCGCCGGCCCGGCTTACCGTACCGGGCGCGACGGAGCGGACACCGGGCAACCCCGGGGCAAGGACGGGCCAGAAATGCACAGGCGGCGTGCCCGGCGCAACTGGGGCGTTCGCACCAAGATAGTGGCTAAGCGCCATCCAGGCACAGTACTCTACCGCGCAACGAGCGGATGACCTCTCCTGCGACTCCGTCAAGACCACCACGAAAGGCGTAGTCGCGATGGCCGAAACCAAGGACCCGCTGTTCAGATACCTCGCCCTGCTGCAGCTGATCCCCCGCTGGCCGGGCCGCATCTCGACCCCGACCCTGCAGGAAAAGCTCAGGGACCAGGGCTTCGAGATCGACATCCGCTCTCTGCAGCGCGACCTGCGCGACAAGCTGGCGCAGCGCTTCCCGATCACTTGCGACGACAGTACACGCCCCTACCGCTGGAGCCTCGACCGCGACGCCGCCCACGGCCTGCCCGCCCTCGATACCGCCTCCGCGCTGGCCCTGCACCTGGCCGAAAGCCACCTGAACACCCTGCTACCGCAGAGCGTGCTGGATCAGCTCAACCCGCACTTTCGCAGCGCCCGCAACTACCTCGACGGCATGGAACGCAACGGCCTGGCCCACTGGGCGCGCCGGGTCCGCACCCTGCCCAACGGCAAGGCCCTGCTCCCCGCCCCGCTGCACCCGGCGACCTGGACACTGGTCTGCACCGCCCTGCTGGAACGCCGGCAGCTCCGGGTCGACTACCTCAGCCGCAGCAAGGGCGAGGCCAGGAGCCTGCGCCTCCACCCCGCCGGCCTGGTGTCCCGCCACTCCAGCAGCTACCTGATCGGCACCGCCAACGACTACCACGACCTGCGCCAGTTCGCCCTGCACCGCATCCAGCGCGCCGAACTGCTGGATGAGCCGGCCCGCGAACCCGACGGCTTCGACATCGACCGCTACATCGAAGGCGGCGCCTTCGCCTGGCGCCAGGCCCCACACGAGGTCGAACTGATCGCCGACGTCCACCCGCAGATCGCCTGGCTGCTCAACGAAACCCCGCTCAGCCGCCAACAAAGCCTCGAACCGCTCCCCGACACCGACTGGCAACGCCTGCGCGCCAGCGTCCCGCTCGACCAGGAAACCCTGTGGTGGATCTTCGGGCTGAACGACAACATCCGCGTGCATGCACCGCGGGTGTGGGTGGAGGAAATCGGCAGCCGGCTGGAGAAGTTGCGGTGGATGTATGCGCAACCAGCCGACTGCGACACGCCCTGTCGCAGCCTCATGGAAGATGGAGAGCAGACAGGGAAAGCCTCTCGCCAATACGCCATACAGAAGTGAACGCCATGCTGAAGAGCATCCTCGCCGCTGTCGGCCTCCGCTTCGTCGCCTGGAAGGGGTACGAGCACTAGAGGGAACTGCAGAAACAACTGAAGCGGCAGCGGGAGCCGCCGATAGAGCAGCAGAACCAGCAATAACTACACGGCCAATCAAAACAGCACGGGCCTACCCAACAGATCGCCCCCAGCACCCAAAGGAAACGTGCCATGCGCGATGCCAAGGGCTATCAGGACAAATTCTCCGATGACGGCTTCTGGAACAAGATCGCCAGACTCGCCCTACTAGGCAGAAGCTGACGGATTGGTTTGGCGCGTAATTTTTTCATAGCCGGAAACGGCCTCTCAGTGTCACAAGGAAAGCAATATGCACGAAGAAAACATCGAACTGCTGCGCGAGGAAGCGCAACGTCTGCTGCACGTTGAAATTGATCTGCTGGAAAAAATGCAGAATGAGCCTGGGGTGATTGCAGAGGCCCGCTCAGGCGAGCAACAGACCTTTGATCGAACTTCTCTCCCCAAGCACATCGAAGTACTTCAGGGTGAATTGGCCAAACTAGAAGCACTGGAGATGGTGCTGGCCGTGGTGGGCACCATGAAGGCCGGTAAGTCCACTACCATCAATGCGATTGTCGGTACCGAAGTGCTCCCCAACCGCAACCGTCCGATGACTGCCCTGCCTACCCTGATTCGCCACACCCCCGGCCAGACCGAGCCGTTGCTGAAGTTCGAAAACAGCCAACCCATCAATGACCTGATGATCGCTCTGCACGGGGTGCTCAAAAGCCCCGCAACCAAGGAACACCTGCAAAACCTTGAGCGCAATCAGGACATGGACGAGCTATTGTCACTGATCGACAAAAAGATCCAATTCAAGCAGAGCTACCGGGGCGCCGATGAGATCTTCTGGTTCCTCAAGAGCCTGAACGATCTGGTCAGGCTGACAAGTGAACTCGAGGTCGAGTTTCCCTTTTCCTGCTATGACGAAATCCACGAGATGCCGGTCATCGCGGTGGAGTTCGCCCACCTGAGGGAAATGGGCAAGACCAATGGACGTTTGACCCTGCTGGATACCCCCGGCCCCAACGAAGCTGGCCAGCAACACCTGCGCAAGATGCTGACCGAGCAACTGCGAAAAGCCTCGGCCGTGCTGGCAGTACTCGACTTCACTCAGCTCAAGTCCGATGCGGATGCTGCAGTACGCAAGGAACTGGAGGAAATCGCCAGCGTTGCCAAAGGACGCCTTTACACATTGGTCAACAAATTTGATCAGAAAGATCGACATGGCGACGATGAAAAGCAGATCAAGGCTTTCGTGGCTGAAAGCCTGATGCAGGGACTGATCCAGAAAACTGATGTCTTTCCGGTCTCTTCGCGCTGGGGCTATCTGGCCAACCGGGCAAAACACGAAGTATTTCTTCACAAACGACTTCCCGCTCCAGAAAAGCAACCCTGGGTTGCCGACTTTGCCAAAGAAGCTCAACTTGGTCGGCGCTGGGAAAGCAAACTTGAGGATACCGACGAAATCAGTGCGGCAGCAGACGACCTGTGGAAGGAGTCACTCTTCAGCCTGCCGATGGAAAATGTGATTCGCTCCGCCCATGATCGAGCGGCTGTATTTGCAATCGACTCCGCCGCTGCAAAGCTGGTCGACAACGCTGAAAAATTGAATAAATTTCTTGGTATCCGCGAAAGCGCACTAACCATGAACGCGCAGAAACTTCAACAACACATAAGCTCTTTAATGGGGGAAATCGAAAAAATCGAGAGCTGCGAAAAATCCACCAACGAAAAAGTCAAGAGCACGCTAGATGGCGTCAAAAAGAACACCAGCGAAAAATTTGAAGAAATAAAAAAAGACGCCATCAAAAAAATCGATAAATACTTCAAGGAAGGAAAGCGAATCGAGAGAGAGCAACTAACGAAAAAAAAGAAGCACCAAGAAGAGAAACTACAAAACTTCGGCGGAATACTTGGCGGATTCTTCGACGCACTCAACAAATCCGCCGAAGCAAGAAGAGAAGAATTTGATTTCGACCCTGAAAACCCCGTCATGAAATTCGATGACGCTGAGGAAGCCAAGGATTTGAAGGGGCGTATCCAAAATTCGGTCAAAGGCACAATCAAGCACGCCGAAGAAAGCATGCAACAGTCCATGAGCGACGAGCTTAATAACTTCCGCGAAAATTTCGCCAAGGAAATTGCAACTTCCGCACAAAAAATCATTGACAGCATGAAGGAGCGCATGAATAACGACGGCTTTTCCGTCGACATCAAAATACCCAGCACACGATCACTAGCCCTTGATTTCCAAGCCAACGAAATGCTGGAGGATGTTATCAGCGAAAACACCAGAACGGTGACACGCCATCGGAGGCAGTCCGGACTCTGGGGTGGGATATGTAAGCTCTTCGGCACGAGCGACTGGGGCTGGGAGGAATACAACGACCAAGAGCGGTACTTTGAAATCGACATTCGCAAGGTGCAAGCCTCCGTCACCAACGGAATCCAGAGCACATTTTCCGGACTGGACAGCTCGATAACGGAATATATTGCCAAACCTCTCGAAGCCGGGGTTAGTGAGTTCTTCAGCGAATTCAAAGCGACTGCTGAACAGATCCGTGGCGACCTGCTGCAAAGCATCCGCGATCAAGAACGCAGCAAGGCAGAGCAGGAGGCCTTGGCCGAGCGCCTTGCCAGTCTAAAAAAGAATATTCCGGCAGCCTTGAACGACAGCCTGGAACTTAAGAGCGATGTCGAGCCCTTGATGAAAACCGACAGTCAGGTGCCAGCATGAGCGAATCATTACCGATAAGCAAAGACTCCGAAATTTGCCAGGTGCTCACCTGCATTCCGGAGAAATTCGTCGTCGACTTCGCCAACGGTATCGACGTGGCACGCGACCACCTGCGAGTGCAGAAAAATCGAGGCGGGTTCTTCTCTCGTTGCTACGACGGTTTCACCGGGCAAAGTGCCAGACGCCAGGTAGCAATCAACGCCAGCCTTGTCGACGGTGTCGAGGCGTCGCTGAACTGGCTGACCGACCTCAGTGCATCTTTGGCTCGCAGCAATCTGGCCATCGCCCATATCAATGATCGCGTCAACGAACTCAAGCTGGACATGGCCACCATTGCCAACTATTCCGCCGACACTCGTCAGCAACTGAACATCCTCGCAGCACGCCTTGACGAACGCTGCCATGTGATCGAGAAGGAAATCGTACGCATCGACTTCACCCAGCGGGCGCAGATCAACCTGGATCAGGTATTCAACAAATGGAAGGCCGGACGCTACCAGAGCTTCTCGCTTTCCGGTCGCTGCTATGCCGCACTGGAGGAGTTGCGCTGGGGGGATTTCGGCGATTTCTGCCGCAGCCAGCCGGAAGTGCAAACCCTGAGCTTCATCGACGATCTGAAAAACCGCGCCATTGCCCAACTGGCCAACGACGCTGCAACTTCCGCCACTGCACGGCTGGATACCCGCCAGTGGCTGGCTCGACAAGGCGGGTCCAACGTGCTGCCCGATGCAGACGAAGCACTGGCCTATATAGGCGACTGGTTCGATCAGGAAAGCTACCCGTTCATTTTCTCGGTCTCCCAGGGCCCGACACAGCTCCCCATTGAAATTCCGCGCCTCAGTTCAGCCGAGCGCGTTACAGAGGCATTAATTTCCGAAGTCTTTGGAATGCTCTGAAAAAGACCTTTTCTGAAAATCACAAACCAATAACCATGCGGCTTACAGGGCATGCGGCCTCGTGAAAATGAGGCTTTTTCAGAGTTTCCTTTGGAGGGAAGGCATATGCCTGAAAACATGAAAGTCGGTCTGGTGCTTTCTGGAGGGGGAGCCAAGGGTGCGTATCAAGTCGGCGTACTCAAGGCTCTACTGGAGCTGGGCACCCGTATCGACATGGTCGCAGGGGCCAGCATTGGCGCATTGAATGGTGCCGTTCTGGCATCGGCACCCTCTCTGGAAACCGGGGTCGAGCGACTGGAGAAACTCTGGTTGACGCTGGCAGCAGCCTCCCCTCTCTCCGTGAAGATTCCCAGCTATCTGACGTTGCTGCTTTCCGCCGGACTACGGATGGAAGGGGCTGCAGCGCTGGATATGCTCGCCAGAGTCGCGCGGATAGCGGCCCAGAGAGCCGGAATTCATCTTCCGGAACAACTCAACCTCCTAGACTCCGGAATCCTGTGCGACAAGCCGCTGCAGGCCTTGATGGACGAATATCTGGATACGGCTGCTCTTGCCCAAGGCCTCCCCTTCTATGTGTCCGTCTTCAAAAGTCTGGGTGGCATCATCGACTTGAGCAGGACCCTAGCTGCAGAGTTCGGACTGGCCGATACGCCAGACTCCGAGTTCATGCATATCCAGTCTTTGTCTGTCGCAGAGCAAAAAGAAATCCTTTTAGCCTCTGCGGCTATCCCAATGCTGTTTGCTCCACGCCAAGCCAATGGTTCTCTTTACACGGACGGCGGTCAGGGCGGTTGGCAGAAAATGCAGGGCAACACTCCCATCACCCCGCTGTTACAGGCGGGATGCAACATGGTGCTGGTGACACACTTGAGCGATGGTTCTCTATGGAGTCGGCACGACTTTCCAGAGACGACCATCCTGGAAATCCGCCCGCAGTCCAGCTTTGCGCGTGACTCCGGCTTTTTCGGTGGAGCCAAAGACCTGCTTGGTTTCGACGCTACCAAGATTCCGTCATGGATCGAACAGGGCTATCAGGACACACTGCACTGCGTTGGCCGCGTAATGAAGGCTGGAACATCCCGCAACGAACTGCGCAGCTCCGAAAAGGCTCTAATGGATAGCGAGAAGCGTAATGCATCCGCCGATGCCATCCTGGAAGACGCCATGTCACGCTTGCAATAAACGCACTACTTTGAACTGATGCGATAGCAAGTTGCCCATGCTGAGACTTGGCGGCATGGGCAACTTGCAAGCGCTACCACACCCCCGCCCACTTCCCCTTATCGTTCCGCCACCATAGCTACAGCACCAGCCCATCCTTTCGAATATTGCGTTTTTCGTTTATTTCGAGCACCGTTGGCGAATATCGAATTCCTGTCGGAGCTGCCGTGATGAACCAGTCCAGTCACACCGAAACGAGCCTCCCCGTCGAGCGCGAGGTGCAGGCGGCGATCCAGGGACAGCGAGCCCTGGCAGCCTATCTGGCCACCCGTTTCGAAACCCAGCGCATCCAGATCTTCGACGAGCGCAACGAAGCGCACCAGATCGAGCTGCCGACCTCGGCCCTGCGCCTGCTGGTGGACATTCTGGCCGAGCTGGCCGGTGGCAACGCGGTCAGGGTGGTGCCCGTGCATGCCGAACTGACTACCCAGGAAGCTGCCGATCTGCTCAACGTCTCGCGCCCGCATCTGGTCAAGCTGCTGGAAGCGGGTGAACTGCCTTTTCACCGGACCGGCAAGCACCGGCGCGTGCGTTTTGCCGACCTGATGCACTACAAGAGCGAACGTGACCGCAGCAGCGAACAAGCCCTGGCCGAACTGACCAGGCAGGCGCAGGAGCTGGGGATGGGCTACGAGTGAGGCATTCCCCGTTCACGGCCATCTATGACGCCTGCGTGCTGTATCCGGCGCCACTGCGGGACCTCCTCATGTGGCTGGCGTTGTCCGGTCGTTTCAGAGCCCGCTGGACGGCCGAAATCCATGCCGAATGGAAGCGCAACCTGCTGAAAAATCGCCGGGACCTGAACATGGAACAACTGGATCGCACCTCGGAGCTGATGGACCGTGCCGTGCCCGATGCGCTGGTCACCGGCCATGCGCCGCTGATCGACGGCCTGACCCTGCCCGATCCGGACGACCGTCATGTTCTGGCGGCGGCCATACGCGGCAATGCCAGCGTGATCGTCACCTTCAACCAGAAAGACTTCCCGGCCTCCGTCCTGGAGGCCTTCGGTGTCGAGGCGCAGCACCCGGACGAGTTCATCGACAACCTCTTCGACCTGGACCCAGCAGCCGTCGTCGCCGCGGCTCAACGGCAACGCCGACAGCTCAGGCATCCCCCTCTGGATGTGGAGGCCTATCTCGACAGCCTGCGGCGCCAGGGGCTGGTGCAGACGACCAAAGCCCTGGCCGCCTACCGCGCGATTCTGTGATGACCGAAGCCCGCCGCGGGGCGCATCGCTTCATCTCGCCCGATGCCGGCGCCCCACCCCGCAGACGCGAACTACCCTTTCCCTAACGCCCCCAACCGCAGCGCTGCCCGGCACCCGACCGCCGGCACCGAAGCGGCCGAGGCCACCCCGCATTCCAGAGGGCCAGCGTCATGCCCCACGCCGACAAGCAGTACATCGTCGCCCTGGACCAAGGCACCACCAGTTCGCGGGCCATCGTGCTCGACCGCGATGCCAACGTCGTCAGCGTGGCGCAACACGAGTTCACCCAGATCTACCCGCAATCGGGCTGGGTCGAGCACGATCCCATGGAGATCTGGGCCACGCAGAGCGCCACCCTGGTGGAGGCGCTGACCCAGGCCGGCATCGATCACCGGCAGGTGGCCGCCATCGGCATCACCAACCAGCGCGAGACCACGGTGGTCTGGGACAAGCAGAGCGGCCGGCCGATCCACAATGCCATCGTCTGGCAGTGCCGGCGCAGCGCGGCGATCTGCGAGGAACTCAAGCGCGACGGCCTGGAGGAGTATGTAAGAGCGCGCACCGGCCTGGTCATCGATCCGTATTTCTCCGCCACCAAGATCAAGTGGCTCCTCGACCACGTCGAGGGCAGCCGCGAGCGGGCGCGGCGCGGCGAGTTGCTGTTCGGCACCATCGACTCCTGGCTGGTCTGGAAGATGACCCAGGGCCGGGTGCACGTCACCGACTACACCAATGCCGCGCGCACCATGCTCTTCGACATCCATGCGCTGGACTGGGACGCCCGCCTGCTCGAGGTCCTCGACATCCCGCGCGAGATGCTGCCGCAGGTGCGTTCCTCTTCCGAGGTCTACGGCCACGCCTTTCTCGCCGGCGGCAACGAGGACGACGGCATCCCGATCGCCGGCATCGCCGGGGACCAGCAGGCTGCGCTGTTCGGCCACAGGTGCGTGGAGGCGGGTCAGGGCAAGAACACCTACGGCACCGGCTGCTTCCTGTTGATGAACACCGGCGTCAGAGCCGTGCAGTCGGCCCACGGACTGCTCACCACCATCGCCTGCGGCCCGCGCGGGGAAGTCGCCTATGCGCTGGAAGGGGCGATCTTCAACGCCGGCTCCACGGTGCAATGGCTGCGCGACGAACTCAAGCTGATCGACGACTCGTTCGATTCCGAATATTTCGCCACCAAGGTCAAGGACAGCAACGGCGTCTACCTGGTGCCGGCCTTCACCGGCCTGGGGGCGCCCTACTGGGATCCCTACGCGCGCGGCGCGGTGTTCGGCCTGACCCGCGGGGTGAAGGCCGACCACCTGATCCGCGCCGCGCTCGAATCCATCGCCTACCAGACCTGCGACGTGCTCGACGCCATGCAGCAGGATGCCGGCGAGCGCCTCAAGGCGCTGCGCGTGGACGGCGGCGCGGTGCGCAACAACTTCCTCATGCAGTTCCAGGCCGACCTGCTCGGTACGCCGGTCGAACGCCCGGCGGTGAAGGAAGTCACCGCGCTCGGCGCCGCCTACCTGGCGGGCCTGGCCACCGGCTTCTGGAGCGGCCTCGACGAGCTGCGCGACAAGGCGCGGATCGAGCGGGTGTTCGAGCCGGCCTGCTCCGACGAGAAGCGCCGGGTGCTGAATGCCGGCTGGAAGAAGGCGGTGGCGCGCACCCGGCGCTGGACCGAGGACGACTGAGCGCCGGGCGGAACCTTCGTGCCCAGTCAGGCGGGATGCCCGGGCGGCGGCGGTTGGCCCTGGGGCTCGCTGGAGTATACTTCGGGCGCCACCAAGGAACGCCGCATGAGCCTAGCGCCCCGCCAACAGAACATCCTCGACCTGGTCCGCGAACGCGGCTACGTCAGCATCGAAGAACTGGCCCACTCCTTCGCCGTCACGCCGCAGACCATTCGCCGCGACATCAACCAGCTCGCCGAGCAGAGGCTGCTGCGCCGCTATCACGGCGGCGCCGCCTACGACTCCAGCGTGGAGAACACCGCCTACGCCATGCGTGCCGGCCAGATGCACGACGAGAAGCAGCGCATCGCCGAGGCCATCGCCGCCGCCGTGCCGGACCACGCCTCGCTGTTCATCAACATCGGCACCACCACCCAGGCGATCGCCCGCGCCCTGCTCGGCCATCAGGCGCTGAAGGTGATCACCAACGACCTCCATGTGGCCGGCATCCTCGGCGCCAAGGAGGATTTCGAGGTACTGGTCGCCGGCGGCAAAGTGCGCAACGACGGCGGCATCGTCGGCCAGGCCACGGTCGACTTCATCCAGCAGTTCAAGGTCGATTACGCCCTGGTCGGCATCAGCGGCATCGACGAGGACGGCAGCCTGCTGGACTTCGACTTCCGCGAGGTGCGGGTCTCCCGGGCCATCCTCGACAACGCACGCCAGGTGTTCCTCGCCGCCGACTCGAGCAAGTTCGGGCGCAACGCCATGGTCCGCCTCGGCTCCATCGCCCAGGTCGACCGCGTCTTCACCGATGCCCAGCCGGCCCCCCGGCTGGTCCAGTTGCTGGCCGAGCACAAGGTCAAGCTGGAAGTCGTCTGACGGCACCAGAGCGCTCGGTGGGTTACGGCCTGCGCCCTACCCCACCCGACGACTGAAGCCGTTCGGCGACCGTCGCCCCACCGCCCCTTCGCTCCCGCACGCCGTCTTTCCCTCTCCTGCCAGCCTCCTCTACGGGCTCCTCGTCCCGGTCTTTCGCACCGTCTTCCGACTGCCACAATAAAGTTCGAAAACATTCACGAACGGGGGTGGCAACGTTCGTTTTCTTGCCATACTATTTTCGCAATCGAACATTCGTTTTCGCTTCAGCAAAGGTAACCCACATGAGCCCTTCCAATTCCTCCAATGTCGAGCTCTACGATGTCGCCGTGATCGGCGGCGGTATCAATGGCGCAGGCATCGCCGCCGATGCTGCCGGCCGCGGTCTTTCGGTGTTTCTCTGCGAGCAGGACGATCTTGCCCGGCACACCTCCTCCGCCAGCAGCAAGCTGATCCATGGCGGCCTGCGCTATCTCGAGCATTACGAATTCCGTCTGGTCCGCGAGGCGCTCGCCGAACGCGAGGTGCTGCTGGCCAAGGCCCCGCACATCGTCAAACCGCTGCGCTTCGTGCTGCCGCACCGTCCGCACCTGCGTCCGGCCTGGATGATCCGCGCCGGTCTGTTCCTCTACGATCACCTGGGCAAGCGCAAGAAGCTGCCGGGCTCGCGCGGCCTGCGCTTCGGTGCCCGCAGCCCGCTCAAGGCAGAGATCCGCCGCGGCTTCGAATACTCCGACTGCTGGGTCGACGACGCCCGCCTGGTGGTGCTCAACGCCATGGCCGCCCGCGAGCACGGCGCCCAGGTGCAGACCCGTACCCGCTGTATCGCCGCCAGCCGCCAGCAGGACCATTGGCACCTGCAGCTGGAGCGCGCCGACGGTAGCAGCTTCTCGATCCGCGCCAGGGCGCTGGTGAACGCGGCCGGTCCCTGGGTGGCCCGTTTCATCGAAACCGGCCTGCAGCAGAGGGCGCCCTACGGCATCCGCCTGATCCAGGGCAGCCACCTGATCGTGCCGCGGCTCTACGAGGGCGAACATGCCTACATCCTGCAGAACGAGGACCGGCGCATCGTCTTCGCCATTCCCTACCTGGAGCGCTTCACCCTGATCGGCACCACCGACCGCGAATACCAGGGCGATCCGGCCCAGGTACGGATCGGCGAGGAGGAAACCGACTACCTGCTCGCGGTGGTCAACCGCCACTTCAAGCACCAGCTGACCCGGGACAGCATCCTGCACAGCTATTCCGGCGTGCGGCCGCTGTGCAACGACGAATCCGACGACCCCTCGGCGGTGACCCGCGACTACACCCTGGCGCTGTCGGGCACCCCGGGCGAGCCACCGCTGCTGTCGGTATTCGGCGGCAAGCTCACCACCTACCGCAAGCTGGCCGAGGCGGCCCTCGAGCAGTTGGTCCCTTTCTTCCCACGGATGGGCCCGCGCTGGACCGCCGCGGCACCGCTGCCGGGCGGCGAGGAGATGGGCGACGGCCACGAGCTGGCGGCCCGGCTGCGCCAGCGCCATGCCTGGCTCTCCCCGGAACTCGCCCAGCGCTGGGCGACCACCTACGGCAGCCGTACCTGGCGCCTGCTGGAGGGCGTCAGCAGCCCTGCCGATCTCGGCGAGCACTTCGGCGGCACGCTGTATGCTCGCGAAGTGGACTACCTGCGCGAGCAGGAATGGGCCTGCGAGGCCGAGGACATCCTCTGGCGGCGCAGCAAGCTCGGCCTGTTCCTGAACGAGAAGGAGCAAGCACGGCTGCGCGCCTACCTGGACGCAGCGACCTGCCGGCCGGAGAGCGGCGCCCTGGCTTCCTGAGCCCGCACAGCACGCCCCCAGGCACAACCCCAGCGGCAGGTTAAGCACGACCATGGTCGCAGTTTATCGGTCTTGCCCGGCTGACTTAGGATCGAGCCGAGGCCACCGCCCGGAGGCCTCGAATAACACCATGAAATAACAAGAACAAGAGGCATAAGACATTCATGCGCAAGACCCTGCTGGTAATGCTGTGCACTGCGGGTATCCACCTGACCGCCCAAGCCGGCGAGTTCGGCACCGCCGAGGAAGCCAAGGCCATGCTCGAAAGGGCCGTGGCGGCGGTCAAGGCCGACAAGGCCTCCGCCCTGGAGAAGTTCACCAAGGGCGAGGACGGCTTCAAGGATCGCGACCTCTACCCCTATTGCGGTGGCCCGGACGGCACCTTCACCGCACATCCCACGCTGGTCGGCAAGAGCCTGAAGGATCTCAAGGACAAGGCCGGCAAGGCCTTGGGCGAGGAAATCTACGCCAAGGCCGAAGCGGGCAAGATCGGCGAAGTGGCCTACATGTGGCCACGACCGGGCACCGATGCGCCGGTCGAGAAGATCACCTTCGTGACCAAGGCCGACGACCAGGTGTGCGCGGTCGGCTACTACAAGTAAGAGCCCGACCCGCCGCCGCGCCGGCCTTCGACCGGCAGGACGCCCGACCCGGCGTGCCCGAACCGGCGCCGGCGGCGGATGACCCAACAGCAAAAAGCCCCGCCGGATCACTCCGGCGGGGCTTTTTCATTGCCGCTCACTCAGCGCATCAGACCTTGCTGCTGCGCTCGTAACGCTTGCGGTCGTTCTCGTTGAGCACTTTCTTGCGCAGGCGGATCGACTTCGGCGTCACTTCGACCAGCTCGTCGTCGTCGATGAACTCCAGCGCCTGTTCCAGGGTGAACTTGATCGGCGGGACCAGCTGGATGGTCTCGTCCTTGCCGGAAGCGCGCATGTTGTCGAGCTTCTTGCCCTTGGTGGGGTTGATCACCAGGTCGTTGTCGCGGCTGTGGATGCCGGCCAACTGGCCTTCGTAGATCTCCTGGCCCGGCTCGAGGAACAGCTTGCCGCGGTCCTGCAGGGTTTCCAGCGAGTAGGTCAGCGCCTTGCCGGTGGCCATGGAGACCAGCACGCCGTTCTGGCGGTGGGCGACTTCGCCCTGCTTGATCGGGCCGTAGTGGCTGAAGGTGCTGGTGAGGATGCCGCTGCCCGAGGTCATGGTCAGGAACGAGTTGCGGAAGCCGATCAGGCCGCGCGCCGGCACGGTGTATTCGAGGCGGATGCGGCCCTTGCCGTCCGGCACCATGTTGCTCAGGTCGCCCTTGCGCAGGCCCATCTGCTCCATCACCGGGCCCTGGTGGACTTCCTCGATGTCGATGGTGACGTTCTCGTAGGGCTCCTGCTTCACGCCGTCGACTTCCTTGATGATCACTTCCGGACGGGAGATGGCCAGCTCGAAGCCCTCGCGACGCATGGTCTCGATCAGCACCGAAAGGTGCAGTTCGCCGCGGCCGGAGACCTTGAACTTGTCGGCGCTGTCGCCGTCCTGGACGCGCAGGGCGACGTTGTGCAGCAGCTCCTTCTCCAGGCGCTCCTTGATGTTGCGGCTGGTGACGAACTTGCCTTCGCGGCCGCAGAACGGCGAGTCGTTGACCTGGAAGGTCATGCTCACGGTCGGCTCGTCGACGGACAGCGGCGGCAGGGCCTCGACGGCGGTCGGGTCGCACAGGGTGTCGGAGATGAACAGCTGCTCGAAGCCGCTGATGCAGACGATATCGCCGGCCTGGGCTTCCGGCACTTCGACGCGCTGCAGACCGTGGTGGCCCATGATCTTGAGGATGCGGCCGTTGCGCTTGGTGCCGGCGGCGTCGATGGAGGCCACCGGGGTGTTGGACTTGATCTTGCCGCGGGCGATGCGGCCGATGCCGATCACGCCGAGGAAGCTGTTGTAGTCCAGCTGGGAGATCTGCATCTGGAACGGACCGTCGACGTCCACCTGGGGCGCCGGCACGTGGTCGAGGATCGCCTGGAACAGCGCATCCATGTTGTCGTCCATCTTCTCGTGGTCCATGCCGGCGATGCCGTTGAGGGCGCTGGCGTAGACGATCGGGAAGTCGAGCTGCTCCTCGGTGGCGCCGAGGTTGTCGAAGAGGTCGAAGATCTGGTCGATGACCCAGTCCGGGCGCGCACCGGGACGGTCGATCTTGTTGACCACGACGATCGGACGCAGGCCGGCCTTGAACGCCTTCTGGGTCACGAAGCGGGTCTGCGGCATCGGGCCGTCCTGGGCGTCGACCACCAGCAGCACGGAGTCGACCATCGACATCACGCGCTCGACCTCGCCGCCGAAGTCGGCGTGCCCGGGGGTGTCGACGATGTTGATGTGGTGGCCGTTCCACTCGATGGCGGTGTTCTTCGCCAGGATGGTGATGCCGCGCTCTTTTTCCTGGTCGTTGGAGTCCATCACCCGCTCGCTTTCGGCTTCCTTGCGATCCAGGGTGCCGGAGAGCTTGAGCAGCTTGTCGACGAGGGTGGTCTTGCCATGGTCGACGTGGGCGATGATGGCGATGTTGCGGAGATTTTCGATCACAGGTTCTATCTCTATGAAAGCTTCGAGCTGAAGGCTGGAAGCTGGAAGAAGGAAAGTCGGCCGGGCCGCCCGGCCGCGACGTTGCGGGCCGTTACCGGTCGGGAGGGCGGTGGCGGATGCTGCCACCCAGCAGCCCGGGCTGCTTAGGCCGGACGATAAACGCGCACATTGGCATGCCCCTCACTGAGCAGATGATGAGCATGCAGGCGGCTCATGACACCCTTGTCGCAATACAGCAGGTACTGGCGGTTGGCGTCCAGGTCCTTGAAACGGTTGTTCAGCGCATAGAAGGGCAGCGCCTGCACCTCGATGCCGGGAAGCGCGAGCGGCGCGTCCTCGGCCGCATCCGGATGACGGATGTCGAGGACGATCTGCCCGGCCAGGGCCTCGCCGACCTCCTCCACGCGGATCTCCTCGCCGAGTTCGTCGATCACCCGGTCGATCGGCACCCGGCGGGCGCGCTCCAGGGCGCGCTCGAGGATCGCCATCTCGAACTGGCGCTCCTCGTATTCGATGCGTTCGCGCTTGGCGCGGGTGGTCGGGTTCACCGAGATCACCCCGCAGTATTCGGGCATGTGCTTGGCGAACTCGGCGGTGCCGATGCGCGTCGCGGTGTCGATGATGTCCTGCTTGTGGCTGGCGATCAGCGGGCGCAGCACCAGCATGTCGGTGGCCGAATCGATCACTGAGAGGTTCGGCAGGGTCTGGCTGGAGACTTGGGAAATCGCCTCGCCGGTGACCAGCGCGTCGATATGCAACTCTTCCGCAATGCGCGACGCGGCGCGCAGCATCATGCGCTTGAGCACCACGCCCATCTGGCTGTTGTCGACCTTGCCGAGAATCTCGCCGACCACTTCCTCGAAGGGCACGCTGATGAACAGCACGCGGTGCGAGCGTCCGAACTTCTCCCACAGGTAGTGGGCGACTTCCATAACCCCCAGCTCGTGGGCGCGCCCGCCGAGGTTGAAGAAGCAGAAGTGGGTCAGCAGCCCGCGGCGCATCATCTGGAAGGCCGCCACGGTAGAGTCGAAACCGCCGGACATCAGCACCAGGGTCTGCTCGATCGAGCCCAGCGGGTAGCCGCCCAGCCCTTCGTGACGGGCATGCTCGACCAGCAGGCGATCGTAGCGCGCCTCGAAGCGCACCTCGACCTCGGGATGCTTGAGGTCGATGCCGGCGGCACTGCACTCGCGGCGCAGGCGGCTGCCGACGTGCGCGGCCAGTTCGACCGAGGAGAAGTCGTGGGTGTTGCCGGAACGCTTGCAGCGCACCGCGAACACTTTGCCAGGCAGCTGCGCGCCGAAATGGAGCTTGCACTTCTCGGTGACGTCGTCGAAGTCGCCCAGCGGGTACTCGTGCACCTCGAGGAAGTGGGCGATGCCCGGCGTGCAGCGCAGGCGCTCGAACATCTCGCGGAGCACCTGCGGGTCGGTGATCCGGGTCTGCACTTCGACGTTATCCCATTCGCCCTCGGTCTGCAGCGCCGGATCGAGGTCCCTGAGCACCGTGCGGATGTTCTTGCCGAGCTGGCGGATGAACTGCTTGCGCACCGGCCGGCTCTTGATGGTGATTTCCGCGAAGGGTTTGACGATGAGTTTCATGAAGGCAGCACGGGCCGGACAGGCAAAAAGGGGGCGCGATTATAGCGGATCTTGCTCAAGACTTGATCACCTATCGGAAGAGCGGCACACGTGCACCGAAATGAAACAAAACACCTGATCCAGGCACATGAACGGAGCGAAACTTTTCGCCAGAATATCCGCCGCCGGCATGGCAGGCCTGCCGGAGAGACTTTCAGCTCCCACGGGTCAGTGGCATGAAACTTGCTCCCTTGTGGCGCAGCTTGCCTTGGCGGATGATCGCCGCCCGGTTTTACCCGAATTTCCGAGAGCCTTTTCAGGCTCTCTCCACCTGGAGGACAACATGTCGAAGTCGCTTCAATTGATCAAAGAACATGACGTGAAGTGGATTGATCTGCGCTTCACCGACACCAAAGGCAAGCAGCAGCACGTAACCATGCCGGCGCGTGACGTGGATGACGACTTCTTCGAATACGGCAAGATGTTCGACGGCTCCTCCATCGCCGGTTGGAAAGGCATCGAAGCCTCCGACATGATCCTGATGCCGGACGACAGCACCGCCGTGCTGGACCCGTTCACCGAAGAGCCGACCCTGATCATCGTCTGCGACATCATCGAGCCCTCCACCATGCAGGGCTACGACCGCGATCCGCGCGCCATCGCCCGTCGCGCCGAGGAATACCTGAAGACCACCGGCATCGGCGACACCGCCTTCTTCGGTCCGGAGCCCGAGTTCTTCATCTTCGACGAAGTGAAGTTCAAGTCCGACATCTCCGGCTCGATGTTCAAGATCTTCTCCGAGCAGGCCTCCTGGAACACCGACGCCGACATCGAAAGCGGCAACAAGGGCCATCGCCCGGGCGTCAAGGGCGGCTACTTCCCGGTTCCGCCGGTCGACCACGACCACGAAATCCGCACCGCCATGTGCAACGCCCTGGAAGAGATGGGCCTGAAGGTCGAAGTTCACCACCACGAAGTGGCTACCGCCGGCCAGAACGAGATCGGCGTCAGCTTCAACACCCTGGTGGCCAAGGCCGACGAAGTGCAGACCCTGAAGTACTGCGTGCACAACGTCGCCGACGCCTACGGCAAGACCGTGACCTTCATGCCCAAGCCCCTGTACGGCGACAACGGTTCGGGCATGCACGTGCACGTGTCCATCGCCAAAGACGGCAAGAACACCTTCGCCGGCGAAGGCTATGCCGGCCTGTCCGATACCGCCCTGTACTTCATCGGCGGCATCATCAAGCACGGCAAGGCGCTGAACGGCTTCACCAACCCGTCGACCAACTCCTACAAGCGTCTGGTCCCGGGCTTCGAAGCCCCGGTGATGCTGGCCTACTCGGCCCGCAACCGTTCCGCCTCCATCCGCATCCCCTACGTCAACAGCCCGAAAGCTCGCCGCATCGAAGCGCGCTTCCCGGACCCGGCGGCCAACCCCTACCTGGCCTTCGCTGCTCTGCTGATGGCCGGCCTGGACGGCATCCAGAACAAGATCCACCCCGGCGACGCCGCCGACAAGAACCTGTACGACCTGCCGCCGGAAGAAGCTGCCAACATCCCGCAGGTGTGCGGCAGCCTGAAGGAAGCCCTGGAAGAGCTGGACAAGGGCCGCGCCTTCCTGACCAAGGGCGGCGTCTTCTCCGACGACTTCATCGATGCCTACATCGAGCTGAAGAGCGAAGAAGAAATCAAGGTGCGCACCTTCGTGCACCCGCTGGAATACGACCTGTACTACAGCGTCTAACCCAGCCGGCACCATCGAAAAGGCCTCCCTCGGGAGGCCTTTTCTTTTCGGTGATCCGGGTAACGCTCCGGCAGGCCCGGCCTTGCCAGCCCGCCGCCAGGGTGCAAGGCTTCGTCCAACGACTTTCGCGGAGCCCTCCCCCATGCGCAGCGCATTGCCCGGCCTGCTTCTGCTGCTGGCCCTTCCGGCCAGCGCACAGATCTACAAATACCTCGACGCCAACGGCAACCCGGTCTTCAGCAGCCAGCCCCCCGAGGGCGTGGCCGCGGAAAAGCTCGAACTGCCGGCGCCCAGCGTCGTCGCCCCGCAACCGCCCAGCCCGCCGGAAGCGGCCAAGCCCAAGACCAAGGAGCCGTCCGGCGAGGTCCGCTACACCCGCCTCGAACTGACCGGGATTGCCGACGGCGAATCCCTGCGCGCCAACGACGGCAGCTTCAGCGTCGAGGTGGCCATCGAACCCAGGCTGCGCCCCGGCCACAGCCTGCGCCTGCTGCTGGACGGCCAGCCCTACGGCCAGCCCGGCCGATCGACGCACCTGGAACTGGTCAACCTCGATCGCGGCGAGCACAGCCTCGAGGTCGAGGTGCTCGCCGACGAGCGCTCCCTGCAGAAGAGCGCGCCGCTCCTCTTCACCCTCCAGCGCGTCCATGTGGGCCGATGACCGCCATACGCCTCCTGCCATTCTGCCTGGCCCTGCTCGCCGGCTCCGCGCCGGCGGAGATCTACAGCTACGTCGACGCCCAGGGCAACCGGATCTTCACCGACCAGCCCCAGGACGGCGCACCGACGCTGCGCCTGAAGCCGACCAACCGCATGCCTGCCGCGCCCGCTCCGCCGCCAGCCGTGGAAAAGCCCGCCCCCCGAGCGCGGAAGCCCGGCTACCGCTGGCTGCGCATTCTCGAACCGGAGCCGGACGTCACCCTGCACGACACGGAAGATGCGCTGACGGTGACGGCCGCCAGCGAGCCCGGCCTGTATCCCGGCCACCGCTATCGGCTGCTGCTCGACGGCGCGGCGACCGGGCCGGGCGGGGGGCAGCCGGTCTTCTCCCTGAACGACCTGGAGCGCGGCACCCACCGGCTGGTCGTGGAAATCCTCGATGCCGACGGCCATCCCCTGGAGCGCAGCGCCGAACAGGCCGTACATGTGCAACGCACGTCGCTGATCCAACGGCGCCTGGTCAACCCCTGCCAGACCGCCGATTACGGCGTACGCCCGGAATGCCCGCTGGAGGACAAGCCAGCCCAGAGGCGGGATATCCCCTACGTGCCCTTCCTGTGAAGGCCGCCCCGTTTTGGGGCGACCACCGAAATGCTCCTCTATACTGTCCCCATATTGGTTCACCCCCTGCCCACGGGGACGCGCCAAAAACCGGCACGGAACACCCTACCGCGCCCTTTCCGAACACCCTGGTTCATTTCTTGCATTTGCCGACCCCGACGCCGGAGCCCTGGTAGACCAGCCAATGCCTGACAACGACAGCCTGCACCGCCTGCTGCTGGACAACCTGACCACCGCCACCATCCTGCTCGACGGCGAGCTGCGCCTCGAGTACATGAACCCCGCGGCGGAAATGCTGCTGGCGGTCAGCGGCCAGCGCAGTCACGGACAATTCATCAGCGAACTCTTCACCGAGTCCCCCGAAGCCCTGATCTCCCTGCGCCAGGCTGTGGCCGAGGCGCATCCGTTCACCAAGCGCGAGGCCCTGCTGACCTCGCTGACCGGCAAGACCCAGACGGTGGACTACGCGGTGACGCCGGTCATCAATCGCGGCCAGACCCTGCTGCTGCTGGAGGTCTATCCGCGCGACCGGCTGCTGCGGATCACCAAGGAGGAGGCCCAGCTGTCCAAGCAGGAAACCACCAAGCTGCTGGTGCGCGGCCTCGCCCACGAGATCAAGAACCCGCTCGGCGGCATCCGCGGCGCAGCTCAGCTGCTCGCCCGCGAACTGCCGGACGAGGCGCTGCAGGACTACACCAACGTCATCATCGAAGAGGCCGACCGCCTGCGCAATCTGGTCGACCGCATGCTCGGCTCGAACAAGCTGCCGTCCCTGGCGATGACCAACATCCACGAGGTGCTGGAGCGGGTCTGCAGCCTGGTAGTGGCGGAAAGCGAGGGGCGCATCGTGCTGGTGCGCGACTACGACCCGAGCATCCCGGAACTGTTGATCGACCGCGAGCAGATGATCCAGGCGGTGCTCAACATCGTGCGCAACGCCATGCAGGCCCTGGCCGGCCAGAGCGACCTGCGCCTCGGCCGCATCCTCCTGCGCACCCGCACCCTGCGCCAGTTCACCATCGGCCACGTCCGCCACCGCCTGGTCTGCCAGGTGGAAATCGTCGACAACGGCCCCGGCATCCCCGCCGACCTTCAGGAAACCATGTTCTATCCCATGGTCAGCGGTCGCCCGGACGGCACCGGACTTGGCCTGGCCATCACCCAGAACATCATCAGCCAGCACCAGGGCCTGATCGAGTGCGACAGCCACCCCGGCCACACCCGCTTCTCGATCTACCTGCCGCTGGATCTAGGAGCCTCACCCACATGAGCCGAAGCGAAACCGTCTGGATCGTCGACGACGACCGCTCCATCCGTTGGGTCCTGGAAAAGGCCCTGCAGCAGGAAGGCATGACCACCCAGAGCTTCGACAGCGCGGACGGCGTGCTCAACCGCCTGTCCCGCCAGCAGCCGGACGTGATCATCTCCGACATCCGCATGCCCGGCGCCAGCGGCCTCGACCTGCTGGCACAGATCCGCGAGCACTACCCGCGCCTGCCGGTGATCATCATGACCGCGCACTCCGACCTGGACAGCGCGGTGGCCTCCTACCAGGGCGGCGCCTTCGAGTACCTGCCCAAGCCGTTCGACGTCGACGAGGCCGTGTCGCTGATCAAGCGCGCCAACCTGCACGCCCAGGAGCAGCAGGGGTTCGAAGAGCCGGCCATCCAGGCCAGCACCCCGGAGATCATCGGCGAGGCACCGGCGATGCAGGAGGTGTTCCGCGCCATCGGCCGCCTCTCCCACTCCCACATCACCGTGCTGATCAACGGCGAGTCCGGTACCGGCAAGGAGCTGGTCGCCCACGCGCTACACCGCCACAGCCCGCGCGCCAAGGCGCCGTTCATCGCGCTGAACATGGCGGCGATCCCCAAGGACTTGATGGAGTCCGAACTGTTCGGCCACGAGAAGGGCGCCTTCACCGGTGCCGCCAGCCTGCGCCGCGGACGCTTCGAGCAGGCCGACGGCGGCACCCTGTTCCTCGACGAGATCGGCGACATGCCGGCCGACACCCAGACCCGCCTGCTGCGCGTACTGGCCGACGGCGAGTTCTACCGGGTCGGCGGCCACACGCCGGTCAAGGTCGACGTGCGGATCATCGCCGCCACCCACCAGAACCTGGAAAACCTGGTACAGGCCGGCAAGTTCCGCGAGGACCTGTTCCACCGCCTGAACGTCATCCGCATCCACATCCCGCGCCTCTCCGACCGCCGCGCCGACATTCCCGCGCTGACCCGCCACTTCCTCCACCGCGCCGCCCTGGAGCTGGCGGTCGAGCCCAAGACGCTCAAGCCGGAAACCGAGGACTACCTGAGCCACCTGCCCTGGCCCGGCAACGTGCGCCAGCTGGAAAACACCTGCCGCTGGATCACCGTGATGGCCTCCGGCCGCGAGGTGCACGTCGACGACCTGCCGCCGGAGCTGCTCAGCCATGCCCAGGAGAGCGCGCCGGCCAACAACTGGGAGCAGGCCCTGCGCCTGTGGACCGACCAGGCGCTGGCCCGCGGCCAGTCGAACCTGCTGGACATCGCCGTGCCGGCCTTCGAGCGGGTGATGATCGAGAGCGTGCTCAAGCACACCGCCGGACGCCGCCGCGACGCCGCCCTGCTGCTCGGCTGGGGACGCAACACCCTGACGCGCAAGATCAAGGAACTCGGGATGAACGTCGGCAGCCACGACGAGGACGACGGCGACGAGGGCTGAGCCTTCCGCGCCCCGATCCGGCCCGCCCTGCGCGGGCCTTTTCGTTTCGGGCCGCGGCGATTCGCGCCGCACCGGCGGCGGGCATCTTTCCGACATGCCGGGGTTGTATCGTGGGGTACCCGGCCCCATATCGGGTGTTCGGTGGGCGCAATCGCCGAAGCCTTCGATTGACCGGAGCAATGGACCCCATGCGGTCAATCAATCAAGGTTTTCGTCCGGATCGCGTAGTATCGCCACTGTTTTACCCATCCACAAAAAGGAGTTCGCAGATGTCTCTGATCAACACCGAAGTCAAGCCGTTCAAAGCTACCGCCTTCCACAACGGCAAGTTCGTCGACGTCACCGAAGCCAGCCTGAAAGGAAAGTGGTCCGTCTTCTTCTTCTACCCGGCCGACTTCACCTTCATCTGCCCGACCGAACTGGGCGACCTGGCCGACAACTACGCCGAATTCCAGAAGCTGGGCGTGGAAATCTATGCCGTGTCCACCGACACCCACTTCACCCACAAGGCTTGGCACGACAGCTCCGAAACCATCAAGAAGATCCAGTTCCCGATGGTTGGCGACCCGACCCTGACCATCTCCCGCAACTTCGAAGTGCTGATCGAAGAAGCCGGCCTGGCCGAGCGCGGCACCTTCGTCGTCGACCCGCAGGGCAAGATCCAGATCATCGAGCTGAACGCCGGTAACGTCGGCCGCGACGCCAACGAACTGCTGCGCAAGATCAAGGCGGCCCAGTACGTCGCCGCCCACCCGGGCGAAGTCTGCCCGGCCAAGTGGAAGGAAGGCGCCGGCACCCTGAAGCCGTCGCTGGATCTGGTCGGCAAGATCTAAGCCGCCCCAGACCTCCGCGCCGCGGCGCCGAAACCGGCCCCGCCCGCGCACGAAAACGCCCGGCCGCGCTGCGACCGGGCGTTTTTCATTGCAGCCGCAGGGTGGAAAATCGCGTCAGCGTTTTCCACCGGCCCACCCCCTCAATACCCCAGGTCGAAGTCCTCCGCCGCCAGCTCCATCAGCGGGCCGGCCCCGGCGAGCATCGCCTCCACATGGCCGCGGGTGCGCGGCAGGATGCGCGCAAAATAGAAACGCGCGGTCTGCAGCTTGGCGCGGTAGAAAGCCGCCTCGCCGCTGCCGGCGGCCAGCCGCTCTTGCGCGACGCGCGCCATGTCGGCCCAGAAGTAGGCCAGGCAGGCGTAGCCGGAATACATCAGGTAATCCACTGCGGCGGCGCCCACCTCCTCGCGGTCCTGCATCGCCTGCATGCCGATCTTCAGGGTGAGTTCGCCCCACTCCTGGTTCAGCCGGGCCAGCGGCGCGACGAAGGCCTTGAGCCCCTCGTCCTCCGCGTGGGCCTTGCAGAACTTGTGCACGATCTTGGTGAAGGCCTTGAGCGACTCGCCCTGGGTCATCAGCACCTTGCGCCCGAGCAGGTCGAGTGCCTGCACCCCGGTGGTGCCCTCGTAGAGCATGGCGATGCGGCTGTCGCGCAGGTTCTGCTCCATGCCCCACTCGCGGATGTAGCCATGCCCGCCATAGACCTGCAGACCCAGGCTGGCCGCCTCGAAGCCGGTCTCGGTCATGAAGGCCTTGGCGATCGGAGTGAGAAAGCCCAGCAGCAGGTCGGCCGCCGCCCGTTCCGCCGCATCCTGGCTGTAGCGGGCGATGTCCACCTGCTTGGCGGAGAAGTACAAGAGCGCCCGGTTGCCCTCGGCGAAGGCCTTGACGGTCAGCAGCATGCGCCGCACGTCGGGGTGCACGATGATCGGGTCGGCCGGCAGCTCCGGCGCCTTCGGGCCGCTCAGGGCGCGCATCTGCAGGCGCTCGCGGGCGTAGCGGATCGCCCCCTGGAAGGCCACCTCGGCATGCGCCAGGCCCTGCAGCGCAGTGCCCAGGCGGGCGGTGTTCATGAAGGTGAACATGCAGTTGAGGCCCTTGTGCGGCGGGCCGATCAGAAAGCCGGTGGCGCCGTCGAAGTTCATCACGCAGGTGGCGTTGCCGTGGATGCCCATCTTGTGCTCGATCGAGCCGCAGGACACCCGGTTGCGCTCGCCCAGCCCGCCGTCGGCACCCGGCAGGAACTTCGGCACGATGAACAGCGAGATGCCCTTGGTCCCGGGCGGCGCGTCGGGCAGGCGGGCGAGCACGATGTGCACGATGTTCTCCGCCAGGTCGTGCTCGCCGGCGGAGATGAAGATCTTGGTGCCGCTGACCCGGTAGCTGCCGTCGGCCTGGGGCTCGGCGCGGGTACGCAGGAGGCCGAGGTCGGTGCCGCAGTGCGGCTCGGTGAGGCACATGGTGCCGGTCCACTCGCCGGACACCAGCCGGGTCAGGTAGGCGGCCTTCTGCTCCTCGGTGCCGTGGGCGGACAGGGTGTTCATCGCCCCCTGGGCCAGCCCCGGGTACATGCCCCAGGCCCAGTTGGCCTCGCCGACCATCTCGGTGACGGCGACGCCGAGGGACTCCGGCAACCCTTGCCCGCCATGCTCGACGGCATGCGCCAGACTCGGCCAGCCACCCTCCACATAACGCCGGTAGGCCTCCTTGAAGCCGCTCGGGGTCTTCACCCCCGACTCGCTCCAGCTGCAGCCCTCGAGATCGCCCACCCGGTTGAGCGGCGCGATCACCTCCTCGCAGAAACGCGCGCCTTCCTCGAGGATCGCCTCGACCACGTCCGGCGTGGCGTCCTCGCCGCCGGGCAGACTCCGGTAGTGGGCCGGGTAGTCGAGCAGTTCGTCGCGAACGAAACGAATGTCGCGCAGGGGAGCCTTGAACTCGGGCATGGTCGTCGTCCTCTGAAACCGTCCTGTTGTCCAGAAGAAGGTATGGCCGATTCGCCGCGCGGGCAAGCGGTGCGCCGCACCGCGGCGCGATACGCATAGCGGCCAGCACCTGCCGGAAGTGGCCGGCCGCACCGGCAGCAACGGGCCAGGCCCGATCGATCCGCCTGGCGTACGTGGGCCAGCGCACCGACACAGGGCTCGCTCGCTGCCATCGTCCGCCTACCGGCGCCTCGCAACTTCGCGACACCGCGGATCAGGAGAACCCGCCATCATGGGCCTACCCAGTGCGGACGAACTCAAAGGCCAGTGGAAACAGCAGGTCGGCGCCGCCAAGCTCGCCTGGGGCAAGTTGACCGAGGACGAGCTGCTGCAAGCCGAAGGCCGCGAGGAGAAGCTCGCCGGCCTGATTCAGGAGCGCTACGCCATCACCCGCGACGAAGCCGAAAAACAGGTCAAGGACTTCCTCGGGAAGCTCAAGTAGCGCGGTCGGTCGGAATACCTGCCGCACCGTGGCGCCCCGGACGGCAGGCGGTCAGGACGACGCTCAGGCCGCCCGGGGCCGTCGTGCGACGGTTCCCGAGCGGTGGCGATTCCTTTCCCCGCTGGAGAAACAACATGTACGCACCGCCCCGCAAGCTCATCCTGGCCTCCGGCATCGCCCTGGCGATGGGCGTCATGAGCGGCATGGTCGCCGCCGCGACGGACCAGGAAATCACCGATGCACGGCAGGAAACCCAGATCTGGACGACCTATGCCCTCAGCCCCTACCTGCGCGCCAACGACCTCAAGGTGTCGGTGCACAACGGCAAGGCCACGCTGACCGGCGTGGTCGAGGAAGAAGTCAACAAGGAGCTGGCGAAGGAGATCGCCCTGGGCGTCCACGGCATCACCGCGGTGGACAACCAGATCGCGGTCAAGGCCGACTTCACGCCGAAGCCGAGCGCCGAGCCCGGTTATGGCGAGCGCATCGAGGACACCAGCATCACCACGGCGATCAAGTCGAAGCTGCTGTGGAACCGCCACACCAATGGGCTATCCACCAAGGTCGAGACCCGCCGGGGCCGGGTGACGCTGAGCGGCACCGCCGACAGTGCGGCGGCCCGGGATACCGCCGGACGCCTGGCCATGAGCACCCGCGGCGTGGTCTCGGTGAGCAATCAGCTGGTGATCGACAGCAGCAAATCGAACACCGTCGATAGCGCGAAGAGTTCCATGAGCAAGGCCGAGGAGGAAATCTCCGACAGTTGGATCACCACCAAGGTGAAGTCCACCCTCCTGTATTCGAGCAATGTTGCCGGCTCCGACATCGCGGTCAGCACCCAGGGCGGCATCGTCACCCTGAGCGGCAGGGTGAACAACGGCGCCGAGCGCGACCTGGCGGTCGAACTCGCCCAGAACGTCCGCGGCGTCAAGAGCGTCGACGCCAAGGGCCTGACGTTCTAGCACGCCGCGAGGGTGCCGGCGGTGCACGCGCACAGGCGTGCGGCGACGATCGCGGCGGCGGCAGTGCTGCTCCTGGTCCTGGCACTGTTCGGCGCCTACCGTTCGTTGCCGACCCTCGTACCGGACATGGCGCGCCCTGCCGCGCCGCCGGTGCAGCTCGACGACGCCCACGGACCGCTGTCGGCCGAGCGCAGCAAGGCCATCCTCGAGCGCCTCGCGGCCGGCGGCGTGGCCACCGACATCTTCGCGCTGCACCTGGCGGTCGAAGAAGCCATCACCGGCAGCCCCCTGACCACGGGCAACAAGGTCGAGCTGCTGCAGGACGGCCCGCAAACCTACCAGGCGATGATCAAGGCCATCGGCGCCGCACGCGACCATATCAACATGGAGACCTACATCCTCGACGACGACGCGGTCGGCCAGCGTTTCGCCGAGACGCTGATCGCCCGGCAGCGGGAGGGCGTGCAGGTCAACCTGATCCGCGACAGCGTCGGTACCCTCGGCACGCCGGGCGAATTCTTCACCCGCCTCACCGACGCCGGCATCAACGTGCTGGAGTTCAACCCGGTCAATCCGCTGACCGCCAAGACCGGCTGGCAGATGAACCAGCGCGACCACCGCAAGCTGCTGATCGTCGACGGACGCATCGCCTTTCTCGGCGGCATCAACATCAGCAGCGTCTATTCGGGCGGATCGTTCAAGCGGCACTCCAAGGTGCGGCCCGGCGGCACGTCGCCCTGGCGCGACACCGACCTGCGGCTCGAAGGGCCGGTGGTCGCCGAGTTGCAAAAGCTGTTCGTCGACACCTGGGAAAAGCAGCAAGGCCCGCCGCTGGCGGCACGCCTCTACTTTCCGCCGGCCGAACGCAAGGGCAACGAGGTGGTGCGCGCCATCGGCAGCTCGCCGGAAGACCCCTACAGCCTGATCTACGTCACGCTGATCTCGGCACTGCGCAGCGCGCAAAGCGAAATCTGGCTGACCAACGCCTACTTCGTGCCCGACCCGCAGCTGCTGGCGGCGCTCAAGGAGGCGGTGGCGCGCGGCGTCGACGTCAGGCTGCTGCTGCCCGGCCATACCGATTCGTGGCTGGTCTTTCAGGCCGGTCGCGCCTACTACAGCGAGCTGCTGGAGGCCGGCGTCAAGCTTTACCAGCGCCGCGACGCCCTGCTGCACGTCAAGACCGCGGTGATCGACGGCGTATGGTCCACGGTGGGCTCGACCAACCTCGACTGGCGCAGTTTCCTGCACAACCACGAGGTCAATGCCGTGGTGCTCGGCAGCGAATTCGGCGACCGGATGCGGGCCGCGTTTCTCGCCGACCTGGCGAAGTCGGACGCGATCACCTTGGAAAAATGGCGGCTCCGCCCGCTCGACGACCGCGTCCGGGAGCTGCTCGGGCGCCTCTGGGAGTACTGGCTTTAAGGCGCCCCCCTTTCAATGTCTTGCACTTTCCCATTGGGGGAGCCCAAGGAGTGAGGTTGATACCGCTTCAGTAGGCTAAAACGGAGGCGCAGGTCTAATCCATGAGGTAAAGGTATTCTCCCTGCGTGGCACCCACCTGCTCGGGAGTTCGCCCGTACCCAGGTCGCCAAGGACTGAAGAAAGTGGAAATAGACACAGGCAGTCAGGCTTTATCAGTTGTGCCGACTGTCGGGGTGATTACTTTTTATCATTGAGGACTGGGTGGAAATATGAATAAGCCCAAGGTTAGTGCAAGTATTTTTGAAACAGGCGGGAAAGGATATGGCATGGTCGCCTTTTTTGTGCTGGGAATTTGACAAAGCAAAAAAGTGACTATACTGAAGGCGCGCAATGATGCTTGAAGCTTAATCAGGCATAGGGAAAATCAAGAAGCGCAGAATGGTTTTGTAGGGATTGCATATAGGTTGCATATATATAAGCAACTGCGCAATGACCGTCGACGAGACATGCCGCAAGATAAGAGCGGTAAGCCGCCAAGGCGGTTCACAACCACGATTTCCATAGAGGAAATCGAATACGAGGGCGGCGAGGCAGTGCAAGGGCAGCCAACGTGTCAGGAAGATTGAAAGATTATTGATCAAAGGAAAAGCTAATCAATTCGAGCCCATGAGCCAGCGCCCAAACGAACGATGTGATGTTATGTTATGTGAGGACTTCATCATGGCCACTGAAAAACAACCAGGTCAACCAGGTCAACCAGGTCAGCCAGGTCAGCCAGGTCAGCCAGGAGGAATCGATCCGCAACTGGACCAGAATGCCGGCCAGCGTGTAGGCAGCCAAGGCGCCGGGCAGGCCGGCCAGCAGGACCGCAACCAGAGCCAAGGTCAACAAGGCCGTGAAGCTGGACAGCAGGGCAGCAGCCAGCAAGGCCATCAGGGCGGGCAACAGGGTCAGCAAAGCGGTCAACAAGGCCGTGAAGCCGGACAGCAGGGTAGCAGCCAGCAAGGCCATCAGGGCGGGCAACAAGGCCAGCAAAGCGGTCAACAAGACCAGCAAGGCCGTCAGGGTGGTCAACCAGGGCAACAGCGCAGCAACCTGAGCGAAGAGGAGCAGCGCAGAGCGAACCAGGCTCGGCAGGACCAGGAACAACAAGGGCAAGGCCGCAACCCATCCAAGCAATAAGGTCAATATATATAAGCAACTGCGCAATGACCGTCGACGAGACATGCCGCAAGATAAGAGCGGTAAGTCGCCAAGGCGGTTCACAACCACGATTTCCATCGAGGAAATCGAATGCGAGGGCGGTGAGGCAGTACAGGGGCAGCCAACGTGTCAGGAAGATTTAAATATTATTGAACAAAGGAAAAGCTAATCAATTCGAGCCCATGAGCCAGCGCCCAAACGAACAATGTGATGTTATGTGAGGACTTCATCATGGCCATTGAAAAACAACACGATCAGCCAGGCAAGCAAGGAGGAAGCAAGCCGCAACAGGGGCAGCGTGCAGGCAGCGAAGGCGCCAAGCAGACCGGCCAGCAGGACCGCAACCGGAGCCAGGGTCAACAAGACCGCAACCCGTCCAAGTAATAAAAGACCCGCTGGACTGATCCGGTCAGCCAGTCATCTTCTGGCAAATGACAGGATCGATAGATGGCCCCGAACAGAGAGTCGGGGCCATCCCCCAAAACTGTTCAAACAATGTATTCATGATGCACTGTGTTCTTGTCGCCGACTGTCAGTCGGCCTTCGCCTTGCGGCTACCCAGCGGCAGGCGCCACAACTCATAACGCTCTTCCCCATTCTTGACCGCGCCTGCTCGGCGAAACCCTCAACTGCCGGTTTCGCTAGGCCGACGACCGACCATAGCGATGCCTCCTATGGCTGCTACCTTTGATCGGTTACCACTTACGAAGCTTTCAACAAGTGAAAGTAGAAACCGATGCCCCGAGTGGCTAGACCGTGAAAATTAACGAAATTCCCTCTGCCCGAGATCACGACCTTGACTGTCAACGAACTGATTGCCTGCCTGCAGGCCTTGCCCGCGGATGTCAGGGAATTGCCGGTGGTGACCGGACTGACCTATCTGGAAACCATTGAGGAGGCGCCTGTGGTGCTGTATCGGGACCGGCAAAACAATGCTCGGATGCCGGTGAGCCTGTCACCCAACAGCAATCTCGAGCGGGTGCTTTCCCTCTGACAGCCCTCCAGCGGCCCGGCATGCAGCGCCGCCGTTTCGCTGTGCGCTTTGCTCGCCTTTTGTGCTGTAGGCCCTCTCAGAGGCACCCCTCTCGATCCCTGCCGCGACCCGCGACGAAACCCACGGCCTTGTGTGTGCTGGCGAACGGAACCGGGCCGGCACATACCCCAGACTGGAAATATGCCGATGGCCGCGCGCGGCTCCGGCGCCCGCGCAGCGGGTTTGCCCACGACGAGTCCAAGGAGAGCGCCATGAGCTTGGGAACCATCCTGTTGATCATTCTGCTCCTGATGCTGCTCGGTGCCTTGCCGACCTGGCCGCACAGCCGCAACTGGGGCTACGCGCCCACGGGCGGGTTGGGGCTGGTGCTGATCATCGTCCTCGTCCTGATGCTGCTGGGGCGGCTGTGAGCGACGCGCCGCGCGGGCCGGGTCACTCGACGCGGCGCACGGGAACCCAGGGCAGCAGGCGATCGGTTTCCTGCTTGACGACGGCGTAACACTCGCAACTCAGCTGTTCGAGCGCGGGCCGGTCCAGCACCGTGATATGCCCGCGGCTGTACTCGATCACGCCGAGCCGCTGCAGCTTGCCGGCCGCCTCGGTGACGCCTTCGCGACGCACGCCCAGCATGTTGGCGATCAGTTCCTGGGTCATGGTCAAGTGGTTGTCCGGCAGGCGGTCCAGCGACAGCAGCAGCCAGCGGCACAGCTGCTGGTCGATCGTGTGGTGACGGTTGCAGGCCGCCGTCTGGGCCACCTGGGTGATCAGCGACTGGGTGTAGCGCAGCACCAGATGCTGCAACTCGCCGTGGCGCTCGAACTCCTCCCGGAGCCGCGGCGCCGGCAGCCGCCAGGCGTGACCGGCGCTCTGCACCACCGCGCGCCCCGTGGTGCCGCCGCCGCCCATGAGCAGGGCGACGCCGACGAAGCCCTCGTTGCCCACCACCGAGATTTCCGCCGAGGCACCGCTCTCCATCACGTAGAGCATTGACACGATGGCGTCGGTCGGGAAATAGACGTGACGCAAGGCATCCCCGGACTCGTACAGAACCTTGCCGAGCGGCAGGGGCACCTGCTCGAGATGAGACCGCAGGCGGTTGCGCACGTCGGCGGGCAGGGCCGCCAGGAAGTGATTCTGCGCAGGAGTGGGCGTCTCGGTCATGTCGGCTACCTTGCTGGGAGTGACGCTCCCGTTCGACGCCGGAAGGATAGTCCAGCCGCGCCCTCGCGCCAGCGGTCGGCCTGCGGACGGGCTCCGCAGGGCAATACACGGACGACAGGCAGAGGCGCCGAACGGCATGGCCCTGTGTCTGCCAGCGAACAGACACAACCCGGCTGCTACGCTCAATCTGACGAAAAGGCAGATTGCTGCCGGGCAACGATGGGAGATCCGGACATGCTCATGACGATTGCGATTATCCTGCTGGTCCTGTGGGCGCTGGGACTGGTTTCGAGCTACACCATGGGCGGGCTCATCCATATCCTGCTGGTCGTGGCAATCGTGGTGTTCCTGGTCCAGCTCATTCAGGGCCGCCGGGGATAGCCCAGGCCGGTACAGCCGGCAAGCCGCTCAGCGCCGCAACGCGCCAAGTTCGAGATGCGCCGCCACCGCCGCCGGGCTAGCCTCGGGAAGATGCGGAATGCACCCCAGGCAGGGCGCCGGCAGGCGTTCGGCGAGGGTCGCGAGGTTCTCGTCGAGCCGTGAGGTGGCCGGGTCGACCACATTGGCCACCCAGCCGGCCAGTTCCAGGCCGTCGCGGGCGATGGCCTCCGCGGTCAGCACGGCGTGATTGATGCAGCCCAGGCGCACGCCGACCACCAGGATCACCGGCAGACCAAGGGCCACCGCCAGATCCGACAGGCTTTCCCGCCCGGCCAGCGGCACCCGCCAGCCGCCGGCGCCTTCCACCAGGGTGAAGTCGGCGCCGCGCGCCAGCACCTCGCGTACCGGCGCGAGCAGCGCCGCCGCGTTCAGCTCGACGCCGACCTCTCGCGCCGCCAGGTGCGGGGCGATGGCCGGCGCGAAGGCGAACGGATTGACCTCGGCATAATCCAGCGCCAGCGAGCACTCGCCGAGCAGCGCCAAAGCATCGCCGTTGCGCAGTCCCGCGGGAGTGGCCTCGCAGCCCGAGGCCACCGGCTTGGCCGCCGCGGTGGACAGGCCCGCGCGCCGGGCGGCATACAGCAGGCCGCAGGCCACGGTGGTCTTGCCGGCGTCGGTGTCGGTGCCGGCGATGAAGAAGGCGGCGCTCACGGCGTGCTCCTGTCGATTTCAACCGGGCAAGGATATCAGCCGGCGAAGCGCGTCACTCGACCAGCGGCACGTCGCTGGTATTGGCCAGCAGGCTGATGGCGTCGAGCTGGTCCTCGATCTGCAGGAAGCGCAGCGAGCGCTTCGGCGAAACCTCCTTGGCGATGCGCTTGGCGTACTTTTCCTTCAGCTCCAGCTGATCCTTGCGCAGGTCGAGCAGCCGCTCCTGCAGTTTGGCCGCGTCTTCGTCGCTCACCGAGCCCTGGCCGTAGTCGCGGGCATAGTCGAGCAACAAGGCGATGGCCTCCTTGCTCAGCTTGTCCGCCTCGGTACGGTAGCTGTTGTAGACCGGCCAGAACGCCTCGCCCTCCGGGACGGTGAGGGCCATGTTGGCCTCGACGATCTGCTTGCGCTTGTAGTCGATGTCGGCGAGCCGGTTCTGGATGACGGCCTTGTGTTCCTGCATGACCTGCTTGGTGCTCGGTGCGTCGCCTTCGGCGGCGAACAGCGGCAGACTGGCAAAGGCGAGCAGAATGAGGGGGGAATGTTTGAACATGCTGGCTCCTTGATTGCGGTCAGGTCCCTCATGGACCCGGACAGCAGTCTAGACCAGGTCGCTCCAGCCGGCCTGCCGCCGGTCCGCCTGGTGCAGCGCCGAAGCCGACGGCAGGCACGACATCGCCGTCATCCGGACCTCCCGAAGCGGGCCGACCGTGATACTGTCCCACGATGACTCGTCGGATGGACTTCAGGCGCAGTCTCCGCGAGTGTCTTGTCGCTCCGCATCCCTCTTCTCCGGAAGTCCGTGCGCGCCGATCGGAACCTTTTCCCGATGCACCACGCTCCCTCCTCGAGAAGAAAGTGCCATGCCCGCCTGTCACCCCCTCGCGATCGTCGCCCCTGGCGACGGATGCCGGCCATCCGGCCCGGTTTCGCCTCCCCGGCCCTGCACGACCACCTCCGCGGAGGCGGCGCCGGCGGGGCCGAAAGCGTCATGAGCAGCCGCGACAACCCCCTCTGGCTGCAACTCTGGCGCGACCGGCGAACCGACTTCCACCAGAAGAAGGTGAACCACTACCTGGCCAGATTCTGGCCCGACCTCGCGCGGCCCCAGGGCAGCCGGATCTTCGTCCCCCTCTGCGGCAAGAGCCTGGACATGATCTGGCTTGCCGAGCAGGGCCACCACGTCATCGGCGTCGAACTGAGCCCCGTCGCCGTCCGGGCCTTTTTCCGGGAGAACCACCTGCAGCCGTCCAGACGGCAGATGGGCGACTTCACCCTGTGGGAGCACGGACGGATCGGCATCCTCTGCGGAGACTACTTCGCGCTGGACAAGGCCGATCTGGGACCGATCGACACGGTGTACGACCGGGCGGCGCTCACCGCCCTGCCGGAAGACATCCGCCGGCTCTACGTTGCCCACCTGCGCCGGATCGTGCCGGCCAGCGCCGGGGTCTTTCTGCTGACCATCGAGGACGCGGAGGAAGGCGACTCCCTGGTGCAGGCCCTAGGCGTGGACGAAGAACTCGCGGCCCTGTATTCGGAGGGTTTCGAGATCAGCCTGGAGCATGTCGAGAGCGTGTTCGAGAGCGACCCGCAAGCGCCGAAACAGCCACCGAGACGCGCCGAATACAAGGTCTATCGACTCTCCGGCAGGGCGGCCGGATAGCCGCGCGGCAGGGCGCCGGCAGGACGCCGGCGCAATCGCGGGCCTCGGTCAGGCCGGCAGGAACTCTTCCTGGAGCACGGCGACCCAGCGCTCGAGGCGCTCGTCGGTCTTGTCCGCCTCGTTGATCTTGTCGAACGGCAGGCCGACGAACTTGCCATCGCGCACCGCGAAGGAGTACTCGTAGGTGTAGCCGTCGGTCGGAAAGTTGCCGACCAAGGTGGCGCCACGGGCCTTGAACTTGTCGTACAGAATGCCCAGCGCGCTGACGAACTGCTCGCCATGGGCGACATAGTCGCCGGCGCCGAACAGCGCGATGGTCTTGCCGGAAAAGTCGGGCTTTTCGTTGGCCAGGTCCAGCAGCGGATCGCGCCAGTCGTTCTGCACCTCGCCCGAACCCCAGGTGGAGCAGCCGAAAAGCAGGTGGTCGTACTGCAGCATATCGTCGAAATCGACAAAATCCTCTTCCATGTTGAAGAGATCGCAGCGATCCTCGCCCAAAAGCCCAGCGAGTTTTTCAGCCACCTTCCCGGTGACGCCGGAACTGCTGCCATAGAAAATACCGATGCGTGACATGCCCCTGTTTCCTTCTTGAATGAAACGATGAATGTTGTGTACCACTAAAACAGCATGGACGTCCGGTGATCCCGTCCGGCGCGACGCCGCTCGCGACAGCTCGCCGGCGGACAGCCTGCCGAACGAATACCGGCAGAGCGGCAGAGCGAGCCCTGGACCGGAAATCCATATAAATAATAATGATTATCAAAGTGCCGACCACGCTCCGTCAACCCTCCGTCGGGCCCGCCCGACGTCCGCCACATCCGCCCCTTTTCGTGCTGCGCCGCGCTGGCCGATTGCCGTATAAGGTGGCGGGATTCCTCCAGGTAAGTACGAGCCCTACAAAAATCGATGAAAACACCCAAACGCCTTGAGCCCCTGGTCGAGGACGGCCTGATCGACGAAGTCCTACGCCCGCTGATGAGCGGCAAGGAAGCTGCGGTATACGTGGTGCGCTGCGGCCCCGAGCTGCGCTGCGCCAAGGTCTACAAGGAGGCCAACAAGCGCAGCTTCCGTCAGGCCGCCGAGTACCAGGAGGGCCGCAAGGTACGCAACAGCCGCGACGCACGGGCCATGGCGCGGGGCAGCAAGCACGGGCGCAAGGAGCAGGAAGAGGCCTGGCAGAACGCCGAGGTGGCAGCGCTCTACCGCCTGGACAGCGCCGGCGTGCGCGTGCCCAAGCCCTACGACTTTCTCGACGGCGTGCTGCTGATGGAGATGGTTGCCGGCGCCGACGGCGATGCGGCGCCGCGCCTGAACGACGTCGTACTGACGCCCGAACAGGCGCGCGAATACCACGCCTTCATGATCCGCCAGGTGGTGCTGATGCTCTGTGCCGGCCTGGTCCACGGCGACCTGTCGGAGTTCAACGTGCTGCTCGGCCCGGACGGCCCGGTGGTGATCGATCTGCCGCAGGCGGTGGATGCCGCGGGCAACAACCATGCGTTCCGCATGCTCGAGCGCGATGTCGCCAACATGAACGCCTATTTCGGCTACTTCGCCCCCGAACTGCTCACGCGCAAGCATGCCAAAGAAATGTGGGCGCTGTACGAGGCCGGCAAGCTGACCCCGGCCAGCGAGCTGAGCGGCGAGTTCGAGGAACCGGAGGAGGACGCCGACGTCGACGCGGTGATGCGCGAAATCAACGCCGCGCTGGCCGACGAGGCGCGCCGCCGGGCGGCGCTGGAGGCGGAAGACGCGCCGGCGCAGCGCGAGGAACCGCCGCCGCCGTGGCTGCAGGGATAAGGGAGGCGCCAACCGCCCCGCATCGGGTGGGAAATCCGCACAACGGTTTCCCACTGGCCATGGCGCCACGATACACGATACTTGCTTGATCGCCTCCCGTAGCCCTGCCCATGCGCCGAATCCAGCGTTGTCTCGCCATCGCCCTCTTCTGTGCCTGCCCGCTCGCCACCCTCGCCGACGACAGGCCCCTGACCACCATCGCCGCACTCGACCTGCCGAGCTACATGGGCACCTGGTACGAGATCGCCCGTTATCCGAACCGCTTCCAGAAGCAATGCGCCGGCTTCACCCGCGCCGACTACAGCCTCATGCCCGACGGCCAGGTCCGGGTGATCAACCGCTGCCGGTTACAGAGCGGCGAGACCGAAATCGCCATCGGCACAGCCCGTCAGCTCGGCGGCGCCCGCTCGCCGAAATTCGAAGTGAGCTTCGCCCCGGCCTGGATTTCCCTGATCCCGGCCGTCTGGGGCGACTACTGGGTCATCGACTTCGACGAGCAGCACCGGCTGGTCGCGGTGAGCGAGCCTCGGCGGGAGTACCTGTGGATACTGTCGAGAACACCGCAGGTCGAGCGGCAGTCGTATGAGGCCTTGCTGGAGCGCCTGAGTCGGAAGGGATTCGATCTGGGGAAGCTGATGGTGACTCGGCAGAAGTAGGGGCGCCGTCGCGTTCTTCCTTTGGCCGGCCGGACTTGGCGCAGCAGGCCCATCTCCAGTACCTGCCGGGTCATGACGAGTACGACGAAGGCAAGCGGAGGAACCAAGCAGGTCCGCGCCGGGCGAACAAGCCAGAGAGCACGGGCACTATGTGGTCCTCTTCTTCCTGCCTGTAAATGAACGAATACCGCGCCCGATGCCTTTTGTGATAAGAACGGCTTATGCCCGACATATTTGCATGATTATCGGTAATTGAGATGAAAGAAAGATGCATTCCGATCTACCTAGTTTCGCTTGAGTCCGATCTCGAAAGAAGGGAGCGGCTCGCGGTTCGGTTTCCGGAGCACTATGGTGGAATGATTCACGTCAACGCAGTGAATGGGCGTGAACTCTCGGCAAGGCAGTACTACGAAAAGAACCTTCGTTATGTTGCTTCGACCGGAAAGATCATGTCGCCATCGGAGTTGGGGTGCACGCTCAGTCACATTCGGGCGCTCGAGCTTTTCGTCGCCTCGGGCGAGCCCCGTGCCTTGATTCTGGAAGACGATGTACTGGGCGACGACGCATCCATCCGGAGAGTCGACGATATAGCCAGCGGCCTGGCGGAAAATTCGCTACTTATTTGTGGCGGGCAAGATGGTCTGAAGAAACGAAAGTACCTGCTTGGCAAACCGTTCCTGGATCGAGATGTTTTTCGCCTGACACTCTTTTCGCATAAATACGTATTCAGGGCCTGCTGTTATGTCGTCACACAGACAACGGCAAAGATCATCCTGCAAAAGCACAGTCGCGAAGTTGTTCTGGCCGACAACTGGGGATATTTCTTTCCCGAAAAAGACGTCAGCATTTATTTTTCCAACCTCCTGAAGCATCCCGTCGACCTATCGGATAGCCACATTGAAAAGGATCGGGCACGAGTCAGAGGCAAGCGGTTTTCTGGCGACGGCTTTTCTTCCAGCACTCTTGATAATGTTGTCGCCAGGGCCAAAAGGAAAATGCTGGCCGCTTTCTGGCGGATGATGGGGAACCGGAGACTAGTGGACTGACGGGCCTGCCGCCTGGGGCGTTTCGAATCGCAGCGGCTTCCCAGGCCGCTTCGTCGATGGCCCGGCTGGCTACCGGCCGCGCCGCCGACAACGATACCGACAATCACCTTATCAACAAGAACCTGTCCATGAAGGTTCTCAACGTCGACAGGGGATGAATATACCGGTCTTCGCGCCGCTTCATCTTTTTCCTGGAAGAAAACAACTCCTCGACAACCTTGCCATCGACCCGAACACGGGATGCCCGGACATTGAGCGTGCAGACTCTCGACCGGGCCTGCCGAAGCGCATATTTAAGAAGCCGCTCCGAGTGCAAGGGGCGCCCCGTGGCCTGGCAAAAATCCAATATCCTCTCGATCCGCCGCCCATAGGCCTTGTAACTGTTCCGCCCACAGACGGCGAAGCGATCGTTCAGCCCGCCCCACCATTGCCAATTGGGCACATAGACATTATCGCGCCTCAGCCCAGGAAACCTGAATAGATAGGATGGCATCGGGTCGTGATACAACAGGTCCGGCCGCACGAACAAGACAAAATCAGGGGCGACGGACTCCACCAGGGAGACGACCTCATACAAGGAATTCAACTGACGCAGCAAATTCCCAAGCGAGACGAAATCATCCCCCCATGCGTCGCCGAAACCCTTGATCCGCTCGAACTCCCAGCGCCGCAGGCATTCGTCGGGAGCCTCTAAAACGCCCTGCATCCCGGCAAACGCCGAGTAATTTTCCGAATCCAGCGCCCCGTCCTCGCCGGAGTGCGGATTTATCACCCTGTCCTGTCGATAGAAATGATAGAACGACTCGACCTCCGCCCGTTCGGGAAGGACAGCGTAAATATTCTGCAAAATGGAGGGGTAACATATTTTCGAATTCCTGGGGATGCCAAAGTAAGCTACGGCTATTTTCATCGAGGACTCCTACCCTGGATCGCTCATGGCGGTGTGAGTTGTCGAGCGGACCTGTCCAGCCGTGTCTGGAAGGCCGTCGCCACGTCATCACCAGCGTGCGAAAAATCTTGCGCCGACGAATCGGCGGTCGAATTCCGGCGAGATGGTGACTTGGGCGGCGGGCGCGCGCTCCACGAGCCACGCGGCGGCGACCTCGGCCACGAGCACCGCGCCGGCGATGTCGGCCCAGCGGTGCCGGTCGGCATTCACCCGGGTGTACCCAACGTATAGCGCCGTCACGTACAAAGGTGCTGCCGCTTCCAGTCCGTGGCGTTCGCGCACATAGGCAGCAGCCGAGAACGCCCGCGTTGCGTGGCCCGACGGGAAGGACTGATTGTCGGACCCATCAGGCCGCTCGGAATGGATCACGTGCTTGAGCACTTCCGTACTGACCGAGGCAGTCGTGAAGGTAAGGGCATATTGCCAGGCCCCTTCCCGATCCCCCCGATACAACTCGGTGCCGAGCGTGGCCAGCGGCATTGCCGTTGCCAGAAAGCTGCCCACACTTTCCTGCGACAGGGCGTAAGTGGGCGTGGCGACGACGGCAGGGAGCGACGCAACGAGCACCATCGCGAATCGCGCGCGCAATGCACCCAGAAACTGCGCAGCAGCGACCGCGACGGCGCCCCGTCGGCAGTCTTTTGCGGCGGCCAACAGTCGGGTCAAGGGGCGGCGTGCAAGCAACGCCCCCGTCAGCGTAACGAACGACTTGAACCGCATGTTAGGCGAACGCATGGACAAGAACCTCCCGAAGGCTGGAACGAGCACCGATTTCGCTATGGCAATACAAGCAAGGACCAGAAGATAAAACGCAAGGTCTCGAAGAGTGCTCCAAGATGAACAGAAGATGTGTCGCTTGTTAAAAACAGCGAAAAGCCAAAGTACAGAAAATCCAACGATGCTTGATATAAAAAAGACAATGGCGAACTCGATATCGAAAAGCACCGCCATACAGATAAATACAAGGCAGCCCGCAACCACCCGGCAGCCCAACGTATTCTTTCGCCCAAGAGAATTATTCGGACTCCGAAGTTCAGCGCTCATGGTGTGTCGGCCTGACGGTACGGAGCCCGCGCCGCGCCCGCATTGCAGGCGTGTGCGGTCAAGCGACCGGTTATCCGACAATGCACTTTCCTCTGCACTGCAGAGGTGTAAATGCACTGGACGCTCAAGCGAACGAAAAGTCGGAAAACAGCCTTCCCGCCGCCCTATAGATTCCCGCCGGGACATAACGAAGTTGATACCCCGGCGGGAATCTATAGGGCGTATTGGGCGCGACGATGCCCAAATGGGCGTGATGGATAACACTCTCGAACATTGCGGCACTCCCTGTGTGCAATGGAGAAGAGTGTAGCTAGGCGGTAGCCCTCCGAAGACTCATTCACTACGAAAAAATTCTCTCCCCCATCGCCGCCCGCGCCCCGCACGGCCGGTGAAAAAAGATCGGCACCGCAAAGCACGCCGAATCCAGCCGATCCGGCATGCCGCCGCAGCCTTCGAACATGCCTGTGGCCCCGGCCCTTCGCGCCACGGTCGCACTTGATGGCGGGCATCTCCGGGCTGCCGGCCATGAACATGAATCCGCCCCTTTTCCCACCCTCACCATTCAAGCTCGGGCCCTTTTCCCTGCCCAGCGCCTGGAAGCGGACGAAGCGCCGCGTAGGACGCATCGAGTTCAATGCCGAAATGGATCTTCAAGGCATCGAGATAGGCCTGGCCCTCCGCCAGCTCCCGCACCTGCTCCGCTCCATCGGTGACGATCCTGAGCGTACGGTTGAGGAGCGAGACGCGCCCGCTCGGGGTCGGCAGCGCGACGACACGGGCCAAGGTGAAGAGAGAGCCGGGATGGGTCGAGGTGAAGTGGTTGCCCAGCGCGATGTCGGCCGGGAACACGTGCCCCAGATCGAAACTGTAGAGATCGAGCCACTGCCCCTGCTTCAGGGTCTGCAGCATGACGCCGAAGGGCCCGGCCTCGACGAAGCGGAACGTCAGCCCGCCGTGGCTGGTCGGGCGATCGAGCGCAAACGGAATGGGCGCGCGAAAGCCGGGTCCGCCGAAACCGACGTCGGCGATCCACGGCCTCCCCTGCAGCGTCACCAGGAGAAACAGATGCTCCCGCCCCGACGGCGGCTCGACCAGATGCACCCGCCCCAGCAGCGGACGCGCCTCGAAGCCGATGGCCCGGAGCGCCATCAGGAACAGGCCGTTGAGTTCGAAGCAATACCCCCCGCGCGCCCGGTGCACCAGCTTGTCGCACAGCGCCTCGGGCTCGAGCGCGATGCCGCGCCCGAGCTGGATATCGAAATTTTCGAAGGGGATCGTGTAGAGCTGGGCGCGATGGAGCGCCTCGAGACAATCCTGCGTCGGTCGTAGGGGGCCGGAATGGTTCAGGCGGGCGAGATAGGCGTCGAGGTCGAAGGCTTTATTGTTCATATTTTCACGTTTGAGTTCAGATTCGTAGGGCGGGTGAAACCCGCATGTTTGCGTTATGGTGCCCGCGGGTTACACCTGCCCTACAAGGCTTTTCTCCACACGCAGAAGAGTCATCGTTGAGAAGAAACATTGACCTCAGGCCGCGATCGCTTATAAGCACTTTCGCTGCCTTCAACATTTGACATTACTTCTAAAAAGCGACGACTCCACTCGACCATGTTGGCCTCCATCCGAGAGAAAGCATCGGGGGAATTTAAGGGGCACTCGGCCACCAACAAACCTGAAACCAACTGAGTCTTCAAGCCAACCAAATCGTTATACAACTGAAACTTCTTTGCGGACTCATCAGGGTCGGCATAAATCTCGCCAAATGCAGTTACAGCCGTCAAGGTTGCAGGAAGAACAATCGATACAACCTTAATAGGTACCGACAACCGGGCACTCTCTCTAAACTCGGATGCATTAAGCGCAGTAAATATTGTCACCAGCATTCCCAACACCACAATCACCGAGGAAAAAACGTCTCCAACCTCCTGCAGCGATTGCAACTCACCTTTCGAGCGATCTATTTCCAGCATCAACGTCTTATTAATATCAACCACCATCGAGCGAATCATTTGCATACGCGCCAACCTACCATCCTCAGCAGCAAATGACGGAAGGCAGTTTTGCGCCCATACAAACGCCTCTACCTCCAAGGCCTCTTGCGACGGCAGCCCCCCCTGGATGCCTTCAGTGCGAAACTGCCAGTTCTCTCTGGCACTACCTACCTCACTCGAAAATTGATGCCGAAGAAACTCGGCCAACCCGGGGGAAATTCTCTCCAGAGGTGAATATGAAGCCAAACCATAAAAAGAAAAAAGTAGAAACCAAAAACATACCAGTACCACCACCAATAGAAACGTTATCCTTAATACATTTCTTGCCAGCACCTTAATCACAGAATTAATCGCTCCCTGCGTTGATTGATCATCGGCAAGTGCACATGCCGTCTTGGGTTATCCCTATGAAACTTGCGCCCCTCAGGCCCACCCCCACCGCAACAAATGAAAAAACACCGGCGCCGCAAAGCATACCGAATCCAGCCTATCGAGCATGCCGCCGTGGCCTTCGATCATGTGGCCCCAGTCCTTCACGCCGCGGTCGCGCTTGATCGCGGACATCACCAGGCCGCCGAAGAAACCGAGCAGGGTGACGACCAGGGCGATCAGCGCGGCCTGCCAGACGTCGAACGGGGTGATCCAGTAAAGGGCGGCACCGGTCAGGGTGGCGAGGGCGATGCCGCCGGCGAAGCCTTCGACGGTCTTCGAGGGCGACAGGCGCGGGGCGATCCGGCGTTTGCCCAGCAGCTTGCCGCAGACGTACTGCAGCACGTCGGAGAGCTGTACCACCAGCACCAGCCAGGCGATCAGCAGCAGGTTGCGGCCTGCGTAGTCGGGGATGTCGAGGGTCAGCAGGGCCGGCACGTGGGAGATGCAGAACACCGCGATCATCATCCCCCACTGCACCTTGGCCGTGCGTTCGAGGAAGTGCGCGGTGTCGCCGCCCAGCGAGGCGAGGATCGGCAGCAGGAGGAACACGTAGACCGGGATGAAGATCGAGAACAGCCCGTACCAGTCGTAGGCGATCAGCAGGTACTGCGCAGGCAGCACGAAATAGAAAGCCGCCGCCAGCGCCGGGTAGTCGCTGCCGCGGGTCGGCGCCAGGGTGATGAACTCGCGCAGGGCGAAGAAGGACACGGCGCAAAACAGCAGGATCACCGCGCCGTGGCCGAGCCAGAAGGCACCGCCGAGCACCGCGACCATCACCCACCAGGCGTCGATCCGCGCGTTGAGGTTGTCGATCACCGGGCTGTCGGCGCCGCGGCAGCGCCACTGGAGGACGAAGCCGATCAGGGAGGCCAGCGCCAGCAGGGCGCCGATGCCGGCGAACAGGGAAAGGGTGTCGCGGTCCATGTCAGTCGGCCTCCGCAGCCAGGTTCAGCAGGGCGTCGCGGGCGCGGGCGAGAAAGGCGCTCTTGCCCTCGTCCGCACCGAGGGTCAGGGGCGTGCCGAAGCTCACCGTGCACAGCAGCGGCAACGGCAGGATGCGGCCCTTGGGCATCGCCCGGTTGAGGTTGGCGATCCACACCGGCACCAGCTCGACCTGCGGGCAGGCCCGGGCGAGGTGGTAAAGGCCGCTCTTGAACGGCAGCAGGCCGTCCTCGAGGTTGCGCGTGCCCTCGGGAAAGAGGATCAGCGAGTCGCCGCCGGCCAGCGCGTCGAGCATCGGCTGCAGCGGGTTGCGGTGCCGGTCGTGCAGTTCGCGGTCGACCAGCACGCCGTGGAACACCCGGTGGATCAGGACGCGGCGCAGCCGGTCGCGCTGCCAGTAGTCGGCGCCGGCCACCGGGCGGGTGCGCGCGCGCAGGGCCGGCGGCAGCGACGACCAGAGCAGGACGAAGTCGGCGTGGCTGCTGTGGTTGGCGAAGTAGATGCGCTGCTTCGGCTCCGGGACGCAGCCGCGCCACAGGCTGCGCGCGCCGGTGAGCAGGCGGGCGAAACCGGTGATCGGCCAGGCCAGCAGGCGCTGCCCCCGGGAGGGGCGCGGCCGCGGCGCGGGGACGGTCGGCAGGTCTTCGCCGGGCGGGGGAATCTGCGGATTGTTCATCGTATCGCTCCTTGCGGCGATGATTCCGGCTCAGGCCGGCGGATGGTTCCGGTCGGCCTCGGCGATGCCCTGGCGCACGCGGTTGGCCAGGGTCCAGAGCAGCAGCGCGGCGATCAAGGCGAGCAGGCCGTCGATCCAGGCGCCCGGCAGCAGGCCGCTGGCGACGCCCGCGCCGAGCACGCCGAAGCAGAAGGCGCGGTCGCTCTTGCCCATCGGCCCGTCGTAGCGGCGCCCGGCGCCGGCCAGCGGTCCCATGACCCCGGCGTACTCGACGATCACCGCGAGCAGGGTCACGCCGACCACCGCCAGCGGCGTCACCCCCGGCACCAGCGCGAAAGGCAGGAACAGCGCGCTGTCGGCGATCACGTCGCACAGCTCGTTGAGGTAGGCGCCGAGGCGCGACTGCTGGCCGAACTCGCGGGCGAGCATGCCGTCGATGGCGTTGAGCGCCATGCGCAGGAACATCCACAGCGGGATCAGGGCGAACGGCCAGACGTGGCCGGCGAAGGCCGCGACCGCGGCGCCGAGCAGCACGGAGACGACGGCGGCGGCGAGGGTCACCTGGTTGGCGGTGACGCCACGGTCATAAAGGCGCCGCACCAGCGGGCGCAGCAGGTTCTGGAAGCGGGGTTTGAGCTGGTAGATGGAGGGCATGGGGGCAGGGTCCGTTGCCGGGTCTTTCTCGAGGGTAGCGCACGGCAGCCGCCCTGCCCGGCCGGCCCCCTGCGCCGCGCCTATTCCGCGCGCCGGCGCAGCACGCCGTAGACCGCCAGCCAGGTGGCCGGCAGCCCTTCGGCCTCGCGAAAGCGCTCGTAAGCCTCGACCAGCGCCAGCACCCGCGCACGGCCGGTGAGCCCGTCCGGGCGGCCGGGGTTGAGATTGTGGGCGCCGAGGGCCTTGAGTTCGTGGGTCAGCTGGCGCAGGTCGCGGTAGTGCAGCAGCCGCGTTTCCATGCGCAGGTCGAGGACGTCGAGGCCGCTGTCGGCGCACAGTTGCCGATAGTCCCGGAAACGGCGGAAGCGGTTGACGTGGACGAAGCCGTCGACCGCCTGCCAACTCTCGTGCAACTCCTGCAGGGTGCCGGCGCACAGGCTGCTGAAGGCCAGCACGCCGCCCGGACGCAGCACCCGGCGCGCCTCGGCGAGCACCGCGGCGAAGTCGCCGCACCATTGCAGCGCCAGGCTGGAGAACAGCAGGTCCTGGCTGGCGCCGGCCAGCGGCAGATGCTCGGCATCGCCGCAGACGAAGTGCGCCGCGCCGCCGCGCGGCCGGGCGTGGCGCAGCATGCCCTCGGCGAGATCCAGCGCCATGCCCTGTCCGGCGGGGAAGCGCTCGGCCAGCGCCTGGGAGAAATGACCGGTGCCGCTGCCCAGATCGACCCAGCGCGGTGCGCGCATGCCGGCCGGCAGGCGGGCCAGCAGTTCGGCGCCGACCGCGCGCTGCAGCCCGGCCACGCCGTCGTAGCTGGCCGCGGCGCGGGAGAAGGAGGCGGCGACCCGGCGCTTGTCCGGCAACGGACTCAGGGAGGCTTCAGTCATCGTCGGCCTCGCGGACGAAGGTGGTCAGCCGCGCGGCCAGCGCCTGCGGCCGTTCGAGGACGAAGGCGTGGCCGGTTCCGGCGACCCGCTCGACCGCGCCGCGTTCGAGCAGCGCCCGCAACGGCTCGGCGGCGGCCGCCGGTACCAAGGCGTCGGCCTCGGCCAGCAGATGCAGCTGCGGGCCGGCGAAATCCGCCAGCGCCGCGCGGTTGTCCAGCGCGGCGAGCACCTCGAGGCCGGCGAGCCGCTGCGCCGTCTCCTGCGCCGGGAGGCCCTGGTTGAGCCGGCGCGAGAGGCTGCGGGCCTCGCCGCAACCCTGGCTGCAGAGCAGCGCGAAGCGCTTGAGGAGGGCCGCGGCGTCCTGCGCGCAGCCGTCGCGGAAGGCGGCGAAGGTTTTGGCGCTCATCGCCGACGGCCAGCCTTCGCGGGCGACGAAGCAGGCGTTGCTGGCCAGCGTCAGCAGTCCGCGACAGCGCGCGCCGCGCCGGGCGGCCAGCGCGGCGGCGAGCATGCCGCCCAGCGACCAGCCGCCGAGCCAGACATCGTTCGGCAGACGCTCATCCAGTTCGGTCAGCCAGGCGGCGGGGTTCGCGCTCTCCAGGGCCGGCAGGTCGGCCAGTTCGACGGCCAGCCCCTGCTCGGCCAATGCGCCGGCCAGCGGCTCCAGGGCGGCCGGGCCGAGGCCCCAGCCGGGCAGCAGGATCAGTCGGCTCATGCGTCATCCTCCGGCGCCAGCAGCGCCCGGCATTCGCCCAGCGCGGCGAGCAGGCGCTCGACCTGCTCTTCGCTGTGGGCGGCGGAAAGGGTCACCCGCAGCCGCGCGGTGCCGGCCGGCACGGTCGGCGGGCGGATGGCGCCGACCAAAAGGCCGCGCTCGCGCAGCAGGCGGGAGAAGTCCACGGCGCGGGCGCTGTCGCCGATCAGGATCGGCTGGATCGGCGTCGGGCTGTCCATCAGGGTCAGGCCCAGCTCCACGGCGCCGGCACGGAAGCGGGCGATCAGCCGATTGAGGTGCGCGCGGCGCCAGTGCTCGGTGCGCAGCAGCTCCAGGCTCTTCAGGGTGGCGCAGGCCACCGCCGGCGGCTGGCTGGTGGTGTAGATGTAGGGGCGGGCGAACTGGATCAGCGTCTCGATCAGTTCCTCGCTGCCGGCGACGAAGGCCCCGGCGGTGCCGAAGGCCTTGCCGAGGGTGCCGACCAGCACCGGCACCTCGTCCAGACCCAGGCCGAAATGCTCGACGATGCCGCCGCCCGTGGCGCCCAGCGGACCGAAGCCGTGGGCGTCGTCGACCATGACCCAGGCGCCCTTGCGCTTCGCCTCGGCACACAGCGCCGGCAGCTCGGCCAGGTCGCCGTCCATGCTGAACACCCCGTCGGTGACCACCAGGGTGTTGCCGGTGGCCTTGTCCAGGCGGGCGGCGAGGCTCGCCGCATCGTTGTGCAGGTAGCGCGAGAAGCGCGCCCCGGAAAGCAGCCCGGCATCCAGCAGCGAGGCGTGGTTGAGGCGGTCCTCCAGCACCGTGTCGCCCTGCCCCACCAGCGCCGTCACCGCCGCCAGATTGGCCATGTAGCCGGTGGAGAACAGCAGTGCGCGCGGGCGGCCGGTGAACTCGGCGAGCGCCTCCTCCAGTTCGTGGTGCGGGGTGCTGTGGCCGATCACCAGATGCGAGGCGCCGCCGCCGACGCCCCACTTCTCGGCCCCCCGCTGCAGGGCGCGGATCACCTCGGGATGGCTGGCCAGCCCCAGGTAGTCGTTGGAACAGAAGGCCAGCAGCGGCCGGCCGTCGACGACCACCTCCGGCCCCTGCGGGCTGTCCAGCAGCGGGCGCTGGCGGTAGAGATGCTCGGCGCGGCGGGCAGCGAGGCGGGAGGCGAGATCGAAGGACATGGCGGCTCGGCGAGTTGGCAACGGTGGATGACCGCAAGCGGGTCATCCACCCTACGAAAGGGTCTCTGCCTGCGTAGGGTGGATGGCGCTTTATCCATCCACCAAGCGAAGGATCAGGCCGAAGTGGCGTCGTAGAACAGCGCGCTGTTCTTCTGCTCGATCAGCGCCTGCTCGATGGCCGCCTGGTGCACCTCGTCGGCGTGTCCGGCACGCTCCTCCGGCTGGATGCCGAGGCGGGCGAACAGGCGCATATCCTTCTCCGCCTCGGGGTTGCCGGTGGTCAGCAGCCGCTCGCCGTAGAAGATCGAGTTGGCGCCGGCGAAGAAGGCCAGGGCCTGCATCTGGTCGTTCATCTCCGAACGACCGGCGGAGAGCCGCACGTGGGATTTGGGCATCATGATCCGAGCCACCGCGAGGGTGCGGATGAAGTCGAAGGGATCGACGTCCTCGGCGTTTTCCAACGGGGTGCCCTGGACCTTGACCAGCATGTTGATCGGCACCGACTCCGGGTGCTCCGGCAGGTTGGCCAGCTGGATCAGCAGGCCGGCGCGGTCGTCGAGGGACTCGCCCATGCCGAGGATGCCGCCGGAGCAGATCTTCATCCCCGCCTCGCGCACGTGGGCCAGGGTTTCCAGGCGCTCGGCGTAGGTGCGGGTGGTGACGATGTTGCCGTAGAACTCCGGCGAGGTGTCGAGGTTGTGGTTGTAGTAGTCGAGGCCGGCGGCGGCCAGCGCCTGGGTCTGCTCGCGGCTCAGGGTGCCGAGGGTCATGCAGGTCTCGAGGCCCAGGGCCTTGACGCCCTTGACCATCTCCAGCACGTAGGGCATGTCCTTGGCCGAGGGGTGCTTCCAGGCCGCGCCCATGCAGAAGCGGGTCGAACCGATGGCCCTGGCCTCGGCGGCGGCCTGGAGGACCTTCTGCACCTCCATCAGCTTGGCCTTGTCCAGCCCGGTGTTGTGGTGGCCGGACTGCGAGCAGTACTTGCAGTCCTCCGGGCAAGCGCCGGTCTTGATCGACAGCAGGGTCGAGACCTGCACGCGGTTGGGGTCGAAGTGCCGGCGGTGCACCGTCTGCGCCTGGAACAGCAGATCGTTGAACGGCAGTTCGAACAGCGCGCGAACCTCGGCGAGGGTCCAGTCGTGGCGCAGGGCGGTGGCGGCGGAGGCACTCATGGGGGGATTCATCCTTGCAAGAAAGGCCCGGGCTGACGGGCGTTCGGTCTGGGGGCCGCGACCTGCTAGAGTGCATGGCCCGACATGGATGGGTGAAATTTTTAGGGAAGCTCCATGCGCTGTCAACCACACCCATGAACTGGGTCTACAACTGGCTGAAAAACAACCAGCACTGCCTGCTGTGCGACGAACCGGCCGAAACCGCTCTGCCGCTGTGCACCGGCTGCGAGACCGAACTGCCCTGGCTCGGCGCGCACTGTGCGGTCTGCGCCCTGCCGCTGCCCGCCGCGGGACTGGTCTGCGGCGCCTGCCAGAAGCAGCCGCCGGCCTTCGCCCGGGTCGAGGCGCCCTGGCGCTACGCCTTCCCCGTCGACACCCTGATCGCTCGCTTCAAGCACCAGGCGCGCTGGCCGCTGGGCCGGCTGCTCGGCGAGCTGCTCGAGCGCCACCTGCAGCACGCCTTCGCCGAGGGCCTGGCGCGCCCGGACTGCCTGCTGCCGGTGCCCCTGGCCGGTCGGCGGCTGCGCCGGCGCGGCTTCAACCAGGCGGCGATGCTCGCCCGCTGGCTGGGCGAGCCGCTGCAACTGGCGGTGGACGAAGAGCTGCTGCACCGCCCCCAGGACACCCCGGCGCAGCAGCAACTGGACGCCGCCGCACGGCGGCGCAACCTGCGGGGCGCCTTCGCCCTCGCCGATCCGGCAGCGGTGGCCGGCCGGCATGTGGCACTGGTCGACGACGTGCTGACCACCGGCGCCACCGCCGAGGCCCTCGCCCGCCTGCTGCGCGCGGCCGGCGCAACGCGGGTCGACGTCTACTGCCTGGCGCGCACGCCCCGCCCGGGCGAGCACTGAATCCGCCGGCCGGCCGGAACCCCCTGCGGACCATACGGATACAGCCCCCGGCACAACCGTTAGACTGACCGGCCCACTTCCCCGGAGCCACCCATGAGCCATCCTTTCGAGTCCCTCACCCCCGACCTGGTGCTGGATGCCGTCGAGAGCCTCGGCTACCTCAGCGATGCCCGCGTGCTGGCGCTGAACAGCTACGAGAACCGGGTCTATCAGGTCGGCATCGAGGACGAGCAGCCGCTGATCGCCAAGTTCTACCGGCCGCAGCGCTGGAGCGACGCGGCGATCCGCGAGGAGCACGCCTTCGCCCTGGAGCTGGCCGACTGCGAGGTGCCGGTGGTGGCGCCGCTGGTGCGCGACGGGGAAAGCCTGTTCGAGCATGCCGGCTTTCGCTTCGCCCTGTTTCCGCGCCGCGGCGGGCGGGCGCCGGAGCCCGGCAACCTGGACCAGCTGTACCGCCTCGGCGGCCTGCTCGGCCGGCTGCACGCGGTGGGCGCGAGCCGGCCGTTCGAGCACCGCGAGGCGCTGAAGGTGCAGAACTTCGGCCACGAGTCGCTGGCCACCCTGCTCGACGGCGGCTTCGTCCCGAAAAGCCTGCTGCCGGCCTACGAGTCGGTCGCCCGCGACCTGCTCGCGCGCCTCGACGGACTGTTCGCCGCCACCCCCTACCGGGCGATCCGCATCCACGGCGACTGCCATCCGGGCAACCTGCTGTGCCGCGACGACAGCTTCCACATCGTCGACCTGGACGACTGCCGGATGGGTCCGCCGGTGCAGGACCTGTGGATGATGCTCGCCGGCGACCGCCAGGAGCGCCTCGGCCAGCTCGCCGAGCTGATGGACGGCTACCAGGAGTTCCACGACTTCGAGCCGCGCCAGCTGGCGCTGATCGAGGGCCTGCGCGCCCTGCGCCTGATCCACTACAGCGCCTGGCTGGCGCGGCGCTGGGACGACCCGGCGTTCCCGCCGAGCTTTCCCTGGTTCGGCAGCGAGCGCTACTGGGGCGAGCAGATCCTGATCCTCCGCGAACAGCGGGCGGCGCTGGACGAGGAACCGCTGCGGCTGTTCTGAGCCGGGCCGGGCCGATGGAGACGCGGCCTGCCGGCGCGAGAGCGGCCCCTGCGCGGCCCTTGGCGGGCAACACGGTGCGGTTGCCCGCCCTACGAAACCCCACCCGCCGCCGCAGGGTGGATAACCGCCAAGCGTTATCCACCGCGGCCAAGGCAGCCGGATGACCGGGGGTTCACTCTTCCGGACGCAGGATCAGCTCCACCATCAGGTCGTCGGCCAGGGTTTCCAGGCGCTGCTGCAGCAGGTCCAGCGACAGCTCCATGGGCACCGCCAGCTGGGCCTGGGCATGGAACAGCATCTCGCTGCTCATCGGCGCCGGCGCCACCTCGGTGTCCAGGCTTTCCAGGTTGACGCCGTGCTCGGCGAGCAGGCGGGTGATGTCGCGGACGATGCCTGGGCGGTCGTTGCCGACCAGCTCCAGCTGGATCGACCGCCAGGTCGCGGTCGGCTCGGCTCCGCTCGGCGCCAGCAGCACGCGGATGCCCTGCCCCTCCATGGCCCGCAGCGCGGCGGCGAGATCGGCATGGGCCACCTCGGGCACGGCCACCCGCAAAATCCCGGCGAACTGCCCGGCCATGCGCGCCATGCGGCTTTCCAGCCAGTTGCCGCCATGCCCGGCGATGCACTGGGCAAGCAGCTCCACCAGCCCCGGCTTGTCCCGGGCGATTACCGTCAGTACCAGATGATCCACTGTCGTCTCCTTACTGCTGCCGGGCTCGCGCCCGTCTCGTTAGCGGCGAACCTGCCGATCTGCCAGACGCATCCCTGGCAGTATAGGCACGGTACAACGGCCGGGCCGCCCCGTGCAGGCCGCATCCCCGGAGCGCAGCGGGAAAGGCCCTGCCATCTGACTTTCGTCGTAGGCCCTGCGCTGCAACGCAGATTTCCCCGCGGCCTTTATGTAGTATGCTGCGCCACGCACTACAAAACGAGCGGACGCCGTCCCGGTGCGATCCGGAACCCAACTGAAAACGAGGCAAATATGACCGAGCGCGTTCAAGCCGGCGGCCTGCAGGTCGCCAAAGTCCTGTATGACTTCATCAACGGCGAAGCGATCCCCGGCACCGGCGTCGATGTCGCCGCCTTCTGGGCTGGCGCCGCCGGCGTCATCCACGACCTGGCACCGAAGAACCGCACCCTGCTGGCCAAGCGCGACGCCCTGCAGGCGCAGATCGACGCCTGGCACCAGGCCCGCGCCGGCCAGGGCCACGACGCCGTGGCCTACAAGGCCTTCCTGCAGGAAATCGGCTATCTGCTGCCGGAGCCCGAGGACTTCGCCGCCAGCACCGAGAACGTCGACGACGAGATCGCCCGCATGGCCGGCCCGCAGCTGGTGGTGCCGGTAATGAACGCGCGCTTCGCCCTGAACGCCGCCAATGCGCGCTGGGGCTCGCTGTACGACGCCCTGTACGGCACCGACGCCATCCCGGAAACCGATGGCGCCGAGAAGGGCCAGGGCTACAACAAGGTCCGCGGCGACAAGGTCATCGCCTTCGCCCGCGCCTTCCTCGACCAGTCCGCGCCGCTGGAAGGCGCCTCCCACGTCGACGCCACCGGCTATCGCATCGACGGCGGCAAGCTGGTCGTCGCCCTCCAGGGCGGCACCGGCACCGGCCTGCAGAACCCGGCCCAACTGGTCGGCTTCCAGGGCGAGGCAGCAGCGCCCAAGGCCGTGCTGCTCAAGCACAACGGCCTGCACTTCGAGATCCAGATCGACCCGCAGAGCCCGATCGGCAAGACCGACGCCGCCGGCGTGAAGGACGTGCTGATGGAGGCCGCGCTGACCACCATCATGGACTGCGAGGACTCCGTGGCCGCCGTCGACGCCGACGACAAGGTGGTGATCTACAAGAACTGGCTGGGCCTGATGAAAGGCGACCTGGCCGAGGAAGTGGCCAAGGGCGGCAGCACCTTCACCCGCACCATGAACCCGGACCGCGAGTACAGCGCTCCCGCCGGCGGCGCGCTGACCCTGCACGGCCGCTCCCTGCTGTTCGTGCGCAACGTCGGTCACCTGATGACCAACGACGCGATCCTCGACCGGGACGGCAACGAGGTGCCGGAAGGCATCCAGGACGCGCTGTTCACCAGCCTGATCGCCCTCCACAACCTCAAGGGCAACACCCGCCGCAAGAACAGTCGCACCGGCAGCGTGTACATCGTCAAGCCGAAGATGCACGGCCCCGAGGAAGTCGCCTTCACCAACGAGCTGTTCGGCCGCGTCGAGGACGTCCTCGGCCTGACCCGCAACACCCTCAAGGTCGGCATCATGGACGAGGAACGCCGCACCACGGTCAACCTCAAGGCGTGCATCAAGGCCGCCCGCGAGCGCGTGGTGTTCATCAATACCGGCTTCCTCGACCGTACCGGCGACGAGCTGCACACCTCCATGGAAGCCGGTGCCTTCATCCGCAAGGGCGACATCAAGGGCGCCAAGTGGATCGGCGCCTACGAGAACTGGAACGTCGACATCGGCCTGGCCACCGGTCTGTCCGGCCGCGCGCAGATCGGCAAGGGCATGTGGGCCATGCCCGACCTGATGGCCGCCATGCTCGAGCAGAAGATCGCCCACCCGCTGGCCGGCGCCAACACCGCCTGGGTGCCGTCGCCGACCGCCGCCGCCCTGCACGCCCTGCACTACCACAAGGTCGACGTGTTCGCCCGTCAGCAGGAGCTGGCCAAGCGCGAGCACGCCTCGCTGGACGACATCCTGACCATCCCGCTGGCACCGAGCATCGGCTGGTCGGCCGCCGAGATCCAGCAGGAGCTGGACAACAACGCCCAGGGCATCCTCGGCTACGTGGTGCGCTGGATCGACCAGGGCGTCGGCTGCTCCAAGGTGCCGGACATCAACGACATCGGCCTGATGGAAGACCGCGCCACCCTGCGCATCTCCAGCCAGCACATCGCCAACTGGCTGCGCCACGGCGTGTGCACCCTCGAGCAGGTCATGGAAACCCTCAAGCGCATGGCGGTGGTGGTCGACCGTCAGAACGCCAGCGATCCGCTGTACCGTCCGATGGCGCCGAACTTCGACGGCGTGGCCTTCCAGGCGGCCGTCGAGCTGGTGGTCGAGGGCAGCAAACAGCCCAACGGCTACACCGAGCCGGTGCTGCACCGCCGCCGTCGCGAATTCAAGGCCAAGCACGGTCTCTGAACCCCTCCGGCAGGGATGCCGACCCGGAGCGCCGCACGGCGCTCCACCCCGCGTCGCGCGCCCGCCCTGTCATTTCCCCGGCAGGCCGGATTCGCGGCGCATTCTTTATCTGCTCCTGCATGACTCCAGCAGCGCATTTCGCCGGACAGCGTCCAAACCCGATCCGGGCGCAGGCCGTCAAATCGCGGGATACCCCTGCCGACACGACAAGTCCGCTCCCGGGTCAGACGGCGAACTTCTTCGCTCCGGCGACGCCGACAACCGCACCCAGCGTTGCGATCAGCATCGTCCCGCTCACCGTCTCATGGAGAAACAACGCCGCTAACCCAAGTCCGAGAAATGGCTGGAACAACTGCAACTGGCCGACGACCGCGATGCCGCCCTGCGCCAGGCCGCGATACCAGAACGCGAAGCCGATCAGCATGCTGAATAGCGAAACGTAGGCCAAACCGAACCATGCCGGCATACCCACATGCGCGAACGATGCCGGCACCGTGAACAGGGCCGATGGCAGCATGATGGGCAGCACCAGCACCAACGCCCAACTGATGACCTGCCAGCCGCCCAGATGGCGGGCCAAACGTGCGCCCTCCGCATAGCCGAAGCCACACACGACGATAGCGGCCAGCATCGACAAATCGCCTGCCAGCGACGCCGCAATGCCTTCCTGGAAGGCATAACCCACGACAAATGCGCTGCCAAGCAGAGAGAACGGCCAGAAAGCCGGCCGGGGGCGCTCGCCTCCGCGAACGACCCCGAAGATCGCCGTGCACAACGGCAACAACCCCAGGAAGACGATGGAATGCGCGGCAGAAACATGCCGCAGAGCCAGCGCGCTCAGCAACGGGAAACCGATCACCACCCCCAGCGCCACGATGGCCAGCGAAGGCACTTCCGCCAGCCTCGGACGGCGTTGTCGAAGCACCAGCAGCAAGGCTAGCCCCAGCGATGCGGCGATGACCGCCCTGGAGCACGTGAGAAACAAAGGGTCGAAAGCCATGACGGCCGCACGTGTGGCCGGCAGCGAACCGGCAAAAATCACCACGCCCAGAAATCCGTTGATCCACCCGCTTGCCATCTTGTCCATTGCCGACTCCGTTCCGATTGCCTTGCAGTTCATCACGGGAACGTCGGGACCGGCCATGCACACTCCAGTACAATTATAAATAACTGTTCTGCACTTAAGACCAGTACGGTGGGCGGGAAGAGAATGTCAGGGAATCAGCGCCAAACACGCATCGATGTCGTCATGGAAGCGATCCGGTCGAGAATTGCCTCCCGCAGCTATCCGCCGGGTACACGCCTGCCATCCGTGCGCGCGCAAGCCCGGGCGATGGGGTTTTCGGTATCCACCGTCGTGGAAGCCTATGAGCGCCTGGCTGCCGAGGAGATCGTCCGCGCACGTCCTGGTTCCGGCTTCTACGTCTGCGGACCTGTCGCGCCCCTGGCCCTGTCGGAGATCGGCCCACCGCTGGACCGGGAAGTCGATCCGCTGTGGGTTTCACGCCAGTCGCTGGAGGCCGGTGCGTCCCTGCTCAAGCCCGGTTGTGGCTGGCTTCCCGCCACCTGGATGTATGAGGCGGGAATGCGCCGGGCGCTGCGGGCGACCGCGAGAGCCGATGCCGCGGTGCTTTCCGACTACGCCACACCGCTGGGTTTGCCGGAACTGCGCCAGCTTCTCGCCCGACGCATGACTGCCGTGGACATCGAGGCGCGGCCCGAACAGATCATGTTGACCGAGTCCGGCACCCAGGCCATCGACCTGATCTGCCGCTTCCTCCTAGAAGCGGGAGACAGCGTACTGCTCGATGACCCCTGCTACTTCAACTTCCACGCGTTGCTACGAGCACATCGCGTGAAGGCCGTAGGCGTGCCTTTCACCCCGAACGGGCCGGACGTGGAGGCGTTCGAGGCCGCCTTGCGGGAGCATTCGCCACGCCTCTACATCACCAACTCGGGTATCCACAACCCGACAGGCGCGACACTTTCCCCGGCCACCGCACATCGGCTCCTGAAACTGGCCGACGACACGAACCTGGTCATCGTCGAAGACGACATCTTCGCGGATTTCGAAGTCAGCCCAGCACCACGCCTGGCCGCCTTCGACGGTCTTTTGCGCGTGATTCACATCGGCAGCTTTTCCAAGACCATTTCGGCCTCGCTGCGCTGCGGCTATATCGCCGCACGCGCCGACTGGATCGACCGCCTGGCCGACCTCAAAATCGCGACCAGCTTCGGAGGCGGCCAACTGGCTTCCGCTATCCTGCTGAGCGCATTGACCGACAGTGGATACCGCAAGCACATGGAGGCTGTCCGCATCCGGCTGGCCGAGGCGAGGCGCGAAACCATTGCCCGCCTCGGTGCGATCGGTGTCGCGCCCTGGATCGTTCCGCAGGCAGGCATGTTCGTCTGGTGCCGATTGCCCCAGGGCGTCGATGCGGCGGATGTTGCACGATCCTGCCTGAAGGAGAACGTGGTGCTGGCTCCCGGCAATGTCTTCAGCCAATCGTCGAACGCGGGTAGTTTCCTGCGTTTCAATGTCGCGCAATCCTTGGACGGACGGGTGTTCGACACACTGGCAAGGGCCTTGCGGTTGCCGGGCCAGCTATGACCGACATGTCGGCGCCACGGACCCCAGAAAAACGCACCGTCCCTGCCTGCCGTCAAGCTCCGCGGCCCTGCCCGCACCGCCGTTCGCGTGTCAGAATTGAAGGCGGACATCCAGCCCTCTCAAGGAGCACACCGATGAGCAAGACGGACGCCTTCGCCGAGACCGGCAAGACCGCGGTCATGCAGAACATCCAGGGCACCATGCAGTTCCTCCTCCAGTACCCGCCGTTCGACCAGATGGAAAGCAGCCACCTGGCCTACCTGGTGGAGCACTGCCGGCTGCGCTTCTATGCGGCGGGCGACTCCGTCGTCAAGCCGGCCGACGGGCGGGTCGAGCATCTGCACATCATCAAGCAGGGCCATGTCCTCGGCCAGCGCCCGAGCCTCTCCGGCAACGGCATCGACACCACCATGGAAATCGCCCCGGGCGAATGCTTCCCGGTGGCCGCGCTGGTCGGCGAACGTCCGACCCGTACCGACTACATCGCCGCCGAGGACACCTTCTGCCTGCTCCTCGAGCGCCAGGCTTTCGCCAAGCTGCTCACCAGTTCCGATCCGTTTCGCGATTTCGCCCTGCGCGGGGTCAGCAGCCTGCTCGACCTGGTCAACCAGCAGGTCCAGCTCAAGGCCGCGGAAGCCCTCGGCGCCCAGTACTCGCTGGATACCCGCCTCGGCGAGCTGGCGGCGCGCCGCCCGGTCGCCTGCACCGCCGGCACCAGCCTGCGCGAGGCGGTGCGGATGATGAACGAACACCAGGTCGGCAGCCTGGTGATGATCGATGCGGCCGAGTATCCGATCGGCATCTTCACCCTGCGCGACCTGCGCCAGGTGATCGCCGACGGCAGCGGCGGCCTCGAACAGCCGCTGGAGGAGCTGATGACCCCCGATCCGGCCCGCCTGCCGCCCTCGGCCACCGCCTTCGACGCCGCCCTGACCATGACCCAGCGGCACATCGCGCACCTCTGCGTGGTGGAGAACGACCGCCTGGTCGGGGTGATTTCCGAGCGCGATCTGTTCTCCCTGCAGCGCGTCGACCTGGTGCACCTGGCGCGCACCATCAGCGGTGCCACCCGGGTGGAAAGCCTGGCCGCCCTGCGCGGCGACATCGCCCACCTGATCGACAGCATGCTCGCCCACGGCGCCAGCCCGGCGCAGCTGACCCACATCATCACCCAGCTCAACGACCACACCGTGTGCCGGGTGATCGAGCTGATGATCGAGAAGCATGGAGATCCGGGCGTGCCTTTCACCTGGCTGGTGTTCGGCAGCGAGGGGCGCCGCGAGCAGACCCTGCACACCGACCAGGACAACGGCATCCTCTTCGAGGCCGACAGCCCCGCCGCGGCCGAAGCGATCCGCCAGCGCCTGCTGCCGCTGGCGCGCGCGATCAACCAGGCGCTGGACCAATGCGGCTTCACCCTGTGCAAGGGCAACATCATGGCCGGCAACCCCGAGCTGTGCCTGTCGCGCCAGGAGTGGCTGCGCCGCTTCGCCGGGATTATCCAGTCGCCGCACGCCGAGAACCTGCTGCGCTCGACGATCTTCTTCGACCTGCGTCCGGTCTGGGGTCCGACCCAGGGCTGCCGCGAGCTTTTCGACAGCCTGCTGGAAATGATCGCCGACAACGCCCTGTTCCAGCGCCTGATGGCCACCAACGCCATGCAGCACCGCCCGCCGATCGGGCGCTTCCTGCGCGACTTTCTGGTGGCCAGCCGCGGCGCGGAGAAGGACACCCTGGACCTCAAGGTGGAGGGCCTGACGCCCTTCGTCGACGGCGCGCGCATCCTCGCCCTGGCCAACGGCATCCGCGAGGGCAACACCCTCGAACGCTTCCGCCAGCTGGCGGCCAAGGGGGTGATCGAGGCCAAGGATGCGGCGTCCTACGAGGAGGCCTACCACTTCATCCAGCTGATCCGCATGCAGCATCACCAGCGCCAGCAGCGCGAAGGGCGCACGTTCGGCAACCGCCTCGACCCCGATACCCTCAACAGCCTCGACCAGCGCATACTGCGGGAATCCTTCCGCCAGGCGCAGCGCCTGCAGAGCCGCTTGGGCATGCGTTACCAGCTATGAATCCGTTCGCCTTCCTGTCCCTCCTCGGAACCGGCAAGCCGCAGCTCGACGACGCGCAGCGGCAGCGCCTGCGGCGCCTGCCGGCGGCGCCGCACCTGGACAGCCGCCCCCTGCGCAGCCAGCGCTTCGTGGTGCTCGACCTGGAAACCACCGGCCTCAACGTCAACCGCGACATCGTCCTGTCGATCGGCGCCGTGCTCATCGAGGACGACGCCATCGACCTGGCCCGCCAGTTCGAATGCACCCTGCAGCGCCGCCTGAAGACCGTCACCGAAAGCGTGCTGATCCACGGCATCGCCCCCAGCGCCCTGGCCGACGGCATCGCCCCGGCCGAGGCGCTGCTGCAGTTCATGGAGTTCGCCGGTGACGGCGTGCTCCTTGCCTTCCACGCGCCCTTCGACCAGCGCATGTTGGGCCGCGCGCTGAAGGACGAGCTGGGCTACCCGCTGCGCCACCCCTTCCTCGACGTCGCCGACCTGGCGCCGATGCTGTTTCCCGAGGCCTTCGTCCAGCAGGGCGGCCTGGACCACTGGATCGACTACTTCCGGCTCGACATGCCCCAGCGCCACCACGCCTCGGCCGACGCCCTGGCCACCGCCGAGATCGCCCTGATCCTGTTCAGCCGCGCCCGACGCATGGGCCTCGACAACGTGGCCGAACTGGGCGAGCGGGTCGCCCGCTGGCAGCGCTCGCGCACCGCCAGCCGCCACTCGCTCTGAGCCCGGGCGCCAGGTGCGGCCGCCCCGCGGCGGATTTATGATGCCCCTGCCTCTTTGACCGGGATTCCCCATGCGTCCGCTGCTCACCGCCCTCGGCGTCCTCCTCCTGCTGCTGATCGACACCCTGCTGATGATCGTCCCGCTGCTCTTGCTCGCCCTGCTCCGGCTGCTGCTGCCCGGCCGCCGCCTGCGAGCCGCCTGCGGGCGCGGCGTGATGTGGTGCGCCGAGCACTGGGTGACGATCGGCAAGCGGATCTTCGCCAGGCTCCTCCCCACCGTCTGGGACATCCGCGGCAGCGCCGGGCTGCGCCGCGACCGCTCCTACCTGCTGGTGTGCAACCACCAGAGCTGGGTGGACATCCCCGCGCTGCTGGAAGCCTTCAGCGGCCGGGTGCCCTTCTTCAAGTTCTTCCTCAAGCAGGAGCTGATCTGGATCCCCCTCCTGGGGCTGGCCTTCTGGGCCCTCGACTACCCCTTCATGAAGCGCCACTCCAAGGCCTACCTGGAACGCCATCCGGAGAAGCGCGGCGAGGACCTGGAGATCACCCGGCGCGCCTGCGCGCGCTTTCGCGACATCCCGGTGACGCTGGTCAACTACCTCGAGGGCACCCGCTTCACCCCGCTCAAGCACCAGCAGCAGGCCTCGCCCTACCGCTACCTGCTGCGCCCCAAGGCCGGCGGCGTGGCCTTCGCCCTCGCCAGCCTCGGCCCCCGGCTGGACGCGCTGCTGGACGTCACCCTGGTCTATCCCGGCCGGCGCATTCCCGGCTTCTGGCTGCTGATCAGCGGCCAGGTAGCGCGGGTGATCGTCGACATCCAGACCCGCGAACTGGACCCGCGCCTCTGGCAGGGCGACTATCAGGACGATGCGCAATTTCGCCAGTACGTGCAGGACTGGGTGTCGCGCCTGTGGGAGGAGAAGGACGCGCGCATCGCCCGGCTGCGCGGCACGCCGTGAGGGCATCGGCGGGGTCGCCCCGGCCCGGCCCGGCCGGGGCCGGCTCAGTGGGTCAGGCCGAATTCCCGGGCCATTTCCCGGTAGCGGGCGACCTCCCGGTGCACATGGGCCTCCAGCGCCGGGCCGGTCAGCGCGAAGGGCTGCAGCCCGTGGCGCTGGCGCAGGCGGGCGAAGTCCTCGGAGGCGAGCAGCCGGTCGAAGGCCTCCCTCCACCAGGCGTAATCGGCGTCGCTCACCTGCGGCCCCATGTAGAAGCCGCGCAGTACCGGCCAGACCACGTCGTAGCCCTGCTCGCGGGCAGTCGGGATGGCCGCCATCGCCGGCTCGTCCAGACGCCGTTCGGCGAACACCGCGAGCAGGCGGACGGCGCCGCCGTTGAGGTGCGGCATGGCGTTGGAAATGTCCGTGCTGGCCACCTGTACATGACCGGCCGCCAGTGCCGTGGCGATTTCCCCGCCGCCCTCCAGGGCGATGTAATGCAGCTCGTGCGGATCGATGCCGGCCTGCCGGACGAGCAGGGCGAGCTGCATCCAGTCCTGGCTGCCGACGGTGCCGCCCGAGCCGACGACCACCGAGTCCGGGTCCTTGCGGAGCGCTGCGAGCAGGTCGTCGAGGGTCCGGTAGGGCGAGTCGGCGCGCACCGCCAGGGCGCCGTAGCTGGTGCCGATCATCGCCAGCCAGCGCACCGCGGTTTCGTCGAAGCGGCCGAACTTGCCGAGGGCGAGGTTGAGCAGCGAGCCGCTGGAGAAGGCCACCAGGGTGCCGGGCTCGGCCGGCCGCTGGGCGACGACGGTGTTGTAGGCCACCGCGCCGACCCCGCCCGGCATGTAGGCGATATCCATCGGCTGGCGGGTCAGCCCGGCCTCCCGCAGTGCCTGGCGCGTCAGCTTGCAAAGCTGGTCGAAGCCGCCGCCGATCGCCGCGGGGACGATGCACTGCGGCGGTCCGGGCTCGGCGGCCTGAGCGCTGCACAACGACAGCATGGCGGTCGCCAGCAGGGCGCGAAGGATCGATGGGGCCATGAGGATCTCCTCCGGTACGGGTCAGGCGCGGGCGCTCGGCCGGGCAGGAACATGGCCGGATGCCGGCAGGCACAGGATACAGGGACGGGCAGCGACGGGGATGGAGCGGACGGGGGAAGACCGAGGCCGCCGGCTCGACCCGGCGGCGCCCGATGCAGGGCTGGCGTTCACATGGAGGCGGTCGGAATCCATACCTGAAACACTGTCCTTGAGCGTTTTTCGCGCGGATATATCTAGCGGGTGGAGCGCTTGCCGATGCCGAACCGAAGAAAGGGGGGCGACAATCCCTGAAGCCCCCCGGAGCAACGCCGCGATCAGCCTGGCTCAGTTCGCCAGGGGCCTCGCACTATTTATCCTGGTATTGCGGTAGCCGATAAACAGAACCAGCATGCAACCGATGGCGGTGAGTGCGCAAAGCGGCAGCAGGGCCATCGGGAAACTTCCAGTTTCATGTTTCAAGTAGCCGATCAGCGCACTCATGCCGCCGGTACCCAGATGGGCAAGCGTATTGATTGCGGCAATCCCCGCGGCAGACGAGGCCGGCGAAAGCGTTTCAGAAGTCAGCGACCAGAACGGACCTTTAATGGCGTAATTGCCCATCAACACCAGCGTCAGCAGAATCAGCGTGACGACCAACGAGCCGGTCAGCAGCGTTGCCGCGAAACTGATCGAGGTCAGTGCCAACGGCAGCGCCGTGTTCAACACGCGCTCGCCGCTTTTATCGGTACGAATCCCCCAGAAGATCATGAACGCGGCGGCAATCCCGAACGGGATCATATTGAGCAAGCCGGCCTGCGTATTGGTGAGTTCGAACGACTTGAGGATCTGCGGCATCCACAAGGAAAGCGTATTGCTGGTTGCGGAACTGCCCATATACACGAGGGCGAGCAGCCACACATACTTGTTCGTCAGAACCGCCCTGATCTTGCCGCCATGAGCATGCTTCCCCTCTTGCACCTGCTCCTGGCGCTCGATTGCCTCCTTCTTGAGCCGTGCTTCTAGCCACTCTTTTTGTTCGGCGGCAAGCCATTTGGCTTCGGACGGCTTGCTGGGCAGGCAGACCAGTGCCAATAAGCCCAGCACGATGGCCGGAACAGCTTCCAGCATCAATAGCCACTGCCATCCTTGGAATTGCCAGAAACCGTCAAGTTTCAGCAGGAGTGCCGACAGCGGGGACCCGAAGAAACTCGAAAGCGGGATCGCAACCATGAAGAACGCAATGATCCTGGCCAGATAAGCCTTCGGAAACCACTGGGTCAGATACAGGATCACCCCAGGGAAAAAGCCCGCCTCGGCAGCGCCCAGCAGGAATCTGGACACCGAAAAGGAAATAGGCCCGACGACGAAGGCGGACAGGAAGCCGACGAGGCCCCAGGTAATCATAATGCGGGCAATCCAGCGCCGGGCGCCGAATCGCTCCATGGCTATGTTGCTTGGCATTTCAAACAAGACATAAGCCACAAAGAACAGGCTGCTTCCGAAACCGAATACCGAGGCGCTCAGGCCAAGATCTTCGTTCATGGTCAGCGCGGCGAAACCGATATTGACGCGATCCACATAGGCGATGAAATAGCAAAGTACCAGGAAGGGAATCAGGCGAAAGCCCAGCTTCCTCATCGTTTGATATTCCAGCGAGTCTTTCGATGGACTGAGACTAGTCATGGCTTTCCTCGTTAGCAACTTGCAAGGCATTCGATTTCTCGAGATGCAGCCATTTTCAGATTCCGGAAATGCATGACGCATGCCTTATCGACGGCCATTGCCCTTCAATAAAGGCGCAGACCGGCGCGCATCGTGCCGACGTGTCGGCCGAGTTTCGGAAAATGATCGGCCGCCGCTCGATGGGGGTACCCGCTCGAGCAAGTACAGCGCTATGTAAGAAGGGATGTTTTGGTGCAATGCGTCTGGCACATAGAGATACCCATTGTTTTTATTCGTGACCCGCTATTGGCAATAGCGACTTGAAAGTACACATGGAAAGATTGAACTCTTTCTATCGCGTGTGCTTTGTCGAAAAACTATCACGGTAAACTTTCAGAGTCCTTTCAAGAAGCTGTCGCTTATTTGCTGTCGCAGTGTCTCGGCCAGTGAAGCCTACTACCCAATAAGCCGCTGTTTTTTCCTGAAAACGTTGCAACGAGTTGACGACTCACTCGATTAACCCAGCCACTCGCGCAGGCCGTGGAGCAGCAGGAAATGCAGTGGATAGACGGCATACACCCAGCGCCGCAGCGGCGGTACCGGAAAGCCGGGCGGGTGGCGCAGCAGGGCGAGTCCCAGGGGCGCGGCGAGGAAGCAGGCGAGGAGCACCGCCTGGGCGAAGAGCCGCCCGAGCAGCGCCTCGACGTACAGCGCCGTCCAGTAGTTGGCCATCAAGGTCACGCCCGCCGGCAGCCAGCCCCAGGACGGGCGGCGCAGGGCGAGCAGGAACGCCGCCGGCAGGAGCACCCCGCCGATGCCGAACATCAGCCGCGCGTGCAGCGCGAAGGCCAGCGCCAGCGCGACGAGGCCGAGCAGGCGCTCCGGCGGCGGACACGGGCGCACGGCATTGGCCAGCAGCAGGCCGAGCGCCAGGGTCGGCAGCACGTTGACGCTGATCGGCTGCTCGACCAGCAGCCGGTAGGGCCATTCCGAGAGCAGGGCGAAGGCCAGTAACCAACCGAGATAGCGCACCAGGGCGGACCTGCGCAGCGGTTCGGGGCGGGACCTGGCCAGGTTGGCGGCGAGGATCAGGCAGAAGAAGGGAAACGCCAGGCGCCCCGGCACGTACAGCCAGATCTGCGCAGGCCAGACATTGCGCAGATGGTCGAGCAGCATGCTCGCGAGCGCCAGCCACTTGAGCAGGTCAAGCGCCGTCTCGCGCGCCGCGGCCTGCCCGACGGCGCGCGAGGCACACTCCGCATCGGCCGCCAGCCTCAAGGCGGGCAGCGCCCCGAAGGCCCCTCCGGCCTCACTGTCGGTTGAGCTGCGACAGGCACTGGCTGGACGCGCCGAGCAGACGCTCCTGCATCGGCGCCGGGACCTGGTCGTCCGAGCCCTGCAGATGGAGCAGCTCGGTGCTGCTGAACTCGGCGGCGACCCGGTCCGCCGAACACTCGCAGTAATGCCGCGCCGGACCTTCCTTGTGGCGGGCCTTGGCGTTGACCACACAGTCGCGGACGAACGCTTCGCGGGCCCCGGAGGGCCACTCGCCGGCGCTCGCCGGCAGGACGCCGGCGAGCGCCAGCAGAAGGACGGGCAGGGCGAGATGGCGCATCGCTGATCTCCTTTCCTCTTCGGACAACCCGCAGAGGCGGGTCTTCAAGTCATAGAAGAGCATCGCCGGTTGCACAAGGCGGAACGGGGCGCCGCCCGCGCCGTCCGCCGCGGAGCAACGCGCCGGGGAAATCTTCGCCGCCAGGCCCTACACTGCACGGGCATTCCAGCCAGGACACCCCATGCCCACTGCCTTGCCGCTCTCTCCCCGCACCGCCCGCCTGCTGCCCTGGCTCATCGCCACTGCCCAGTTCATGCCGATGCTCGACGGCACCATCCTCAACACCGCCCTGCCGGCGATGGCCCGCGACCTGGCCGAGGACCCGCTGCGCATGCAGTCGGTGGTGATCGCCTACATGCTCAGCGTGGCGGTGCTGATGCCGGCCTCCGGGTGGATCTCCGACCGCTTCGGCACCCGCCGGGTATTCCTCGGCTCGATCCTCCTGTTCACCTTCGGCTCGCTGCTCTGCGCGCTCTCCGACTCGCTGCTGCAACTGGTCGCGGCGCGCGTGCTGCAGGGCTTCGGCGGCGCGCTGATGATGCCGGTGGGGCGGCTGGTGGTGCTGCGCGCCTATCCGCGCACGGAGCTGGTGCGGGTGCTCGGCTTCGTCACCATGCCCGCGCTGCTCGGCCCGCTGCTCGGCCCGCCGCTGGGCGGCTGGCTGGTGGAGTACGCCAGCTGGCACTGGATCTTCCTGCTCAACCTGCCGGTCGGCCTGCTCGGCTGCCTGATTGCCGTGCGCCTGATGCCCGACCTGCGCGGGCTGCAGCGGACGCGCTTCGACACCCCGGGCTTTCTGCTGTTCGGCGCCGCCATGCTGCTGATCAGCGTCGCCCTGGAAGGCCTCGGCGAACTACGCCTGCCCCACGCCCGGGTCGTGCTGCTGCTGCTCGCCGGCCTGGCCTGCCTGGCCGCCTACTGGCTGCGCGCCACCTCCGCCGACGAGCCGCTGTTCTCGCCCGGGCTGTTCCGCACCCACAGCTTCGCCATCGGCGTGCTCGGCAACCTGTTCACCCGCCTGGGCAGCGGCGCCCTGCCCTTCCTCACCCCGCTGCTGCTGCAACTGGGCCTGGGCTATTCGCCGAGCAAGGCGGGGATGGCGATGATCCCCGTGGCGCTGAGTTCGATGGCCATGAAGCCGCTGGCGCCCCGGCTGATCGACCGTCTCGGCTACCGCCGGGTGCTGGTCGGCAACACCCTGCTGATCGGTGCCCTGCTGGCCAGCCTGGCGCTGGTCGACGGCGGCACTCCCTATGCGCTCTTGCTCCTCCACCTGGGGCTGATCGGCGCGGTGAACTCCCTGCAGTTCTCGGCGATGAACGCCGTCGCCCTGATCGACCTGCCCACCCGCGACGCCAGCAGCGGCAACAGCCTGCTCTCGGTGGTGGTCCAGCTGTCGATGAGCCTCGGCGTGGGCATCGGCGCCGCCCTGCTCAACGGCTTCAGCGAGGACGGCGCCGCCCAGGGCGACTCGCTGCTCGCCGCCTTCCAGACCACCTACGTCTGCGTCGGCCTGCTGGCGATGTTCGGCGCCACCCTGTTCTTCCAGCTGCGCCCCGAGGACGGCCGCCCCGGACGGCGCCGCGAGGACGAGCTGGCGGATTAGCCTCGCGCGACTGGCGGGATCGACCGTTCCGTTCTTCACTGCTGGGAGAGTCCGGCGAGGCTCGCGGGAGCGCCCCCGGCACGATGCTGGCACGGGCCCGTGCGCCATCCGGCGGTTGATCGATCGAGACAGCCTTGAGGGGCCAGGGAAGCGAATCGTCCATGTCTTTGTCTGCGCGATGGGGCCAGCCCCCGAACGAAGTGGGCGGGGGAGTCCCTCGCCGGCGGATCGGTGCCCGCCTGAGCCTGCTGCTGGCCTTGCTGCTGGGCGCGCAGCCGACCCTCGCCGGCCAGGACGGAGCGGCCAGCCTGTCGCTGAACGGCCGCGAGCGGCACCTGGACCTGCGTCCCCACCTGCAACTGCTGCGCGATCCCGCCGGCACCCTGAAGATCGAAGAAGTCATGGCCGGCGACGCGCCGTTCGTCCCGCTGGCGGAGCGCCGGGACCTGAACTTCGGCTACACCCGCGACATCGTCTGGCTGCGCCTGGACCTCGAGTCGCGCGCGCCGCAGGCCCGCGACTGGCAGATCGAGTTCGCCTACCCCTCCCTCGACCGCATCGAGCTGTTCGGCGAGACCGGCAAGCTCCTGCAGGCCGGCGACCGGGTGCCCGTCGAACAGCGCAGCAGCGCCCACCTGTCGCCGGCCTTCGCCATACGCCTCGAACCCGGCGAGCGGCGCAGCCTGTTCTTCCGCGCCCAGTCGAGCGGCACCCTGACCCTGGATGCGCAGCTCTGGGAGAGCGCGGCCTTCGCCCGCCACAGCCGGCTGAACCTGATGCTGCAGACCGGCTATTTCGCCATGCTGGCCGCCCTGTGCGGCTATAACCTGCTGCTGTTCCTCGCCCTGCGCGAGCGCAACTTCCTGCTCTACGTGCTGTTCGCCGCCAGCCTGGGCGGTGGCATGCTCGCCCAGTCGGGCCTCGGCGCCCAGTACCTGTGGAGCGCCGGCAGCGAGCTGGACAACCGCGCCCTGCCGCTGTTCCTCGCCCTCGCCATGGCCATGGGCACCCTGTTCACCCGCGAGTTCCTCGACACCCGCCACGCCCTGCCGCGCTGGCACCGCCTGCTCGGCAAGGCCTGCGCCCTGCACTTCGGCGTGGCCCTGGCCGCGCTGCTGCTGCCGGTCGACCGGGCACTGCAGACGCTCTCCCTGACCAGCATCGGCGGCATCCTGCTGCTGCTCGGCGGCGGCTTGGCCGGCCTGCTGCGGGGCTTGCCGGGGGCGCGCATCTTCGTGCTCGCCGAGCTGGCGCTGATGGCCGGCGCGCTGCTCATGGCGCTGCGCAACTTCACCCTGCTGCCGAGCAACCTGATCACCGCCTACAGCGTCCAGCTCGGCTCGGCGCTGGAGATGCTGCTGCTCTCCTTCGGCCTGGCGGCGCGCCTGAGCGAACTCAAGCGCCTCAAGCTGGAGGCCCGCGACGCCGTCCTGCGCAGCCAGCAGGAAGCCCTGCAGGCCCTCCAGGAGCAGGAGCGCCAGCTGGAACGGCGGGTGGCCGAGCGCACCGCCGCCCTCGCCGAGGCCAACGCGCGGCTCAGTGCCATGGCCCTGCAGGACCCGCTCACCGGCCTGGCCAACCGCGCCGGGCTGAACCAGCGCCTGACCCAGGCCTGGCAGCGCGCCCTGCGCAAGCAGGAACTGCTCGCCCTGATCCTGATCGACCTCGACGGCTTCAAGGCGATCAACGACCGCCACGGCCATGCTGCCGGCGACCAGCTGCTGCTGCAGGTCGCCGTCCGCCTGCAGGCCAGCGCCCGCGCCACCGACCTGGTGGCCCGGCTGGGCGGCGACGAGTTCGTGCTGGTCTGCGAGGCCATCGGCTCCGAGGAACAGGCCCGCACCCTGGCCGAGCGCATCCTCCACGCGCTCGGCCAGCCCATGCAGCTGGGCGAGCTGCAGGTCGGCCTGAGCGCCAGCATCGGCATCAGCATCTGCCACGGGCAGAGCTGCGAAACCCTGCTGCGCGAGGCCGACCAGGCGATGTACCAGGCCAAGACCGGCGGGCGCAGCCGCATCCACCAGGCCGACAGCGGCCTGCCCCCGCTCGACCCGGCGTACCGGCCGGTGAGCTAGGCGCCGTTGAGGCAAGAGGGTCGGGGGACGCTGCGCGCTACGAAAAGAAGGCCAGTCATTTCGGGGAAATGCTGGCCTTCGCGGCCGTTATGCTGCGGTTACGCCGATGCGTCGACGGAACCGGGGCCGGGGGAAATCGCTGTCCACCTCGCCTGGGCGACCGCGGTCAGGCTCCAGGTCATCGTGCGCGAAGCCGATGGGGATGGCAGCAAGGAATATCCGTCGTCAGTTCGCGGCCAGCCGGTCGATGAGGGTTCGGCAATGCCGGAACCCGGCTTCGCGAGCCGCATCGAGGCCATCCCAGGAACGATCTATATCGGTCTTTCTGGAGGTGAACACTTCCTTGTCGCGACGCACGCTGGCTCGGATGGCCCACGGCCTGCCCAGCGCGGAGCGGTACGGCTCGACGGCCATATCGAACCCCTTGTATTCCTGCACGTAGATAGCAACATCGGCACCCTTATTATTCATATTGTCTCCGTGATAGTGATGTTGGCCCGCCGAAACGGGCGGATAGGCACTTGCAGCAACAGCGGGGAAGATCCTGCCCCAAGTGGATTTTCGCGGCAAGTGCGCCGCCGGCAAGCACGCCGGCGGCCTCCCCGGCCACCGGGATCGACCGGGAAAACCCACCGCGTGAACGCCCGGCGCGCCGTGGGCTTTCTCCCTCCTGGTTTCCGCGCCCCCTCAGCGCCCCTGGCCGAACAGCAGCCGGCGCGCCTCGGCGGTGAGCAGCGCGCCGGGGTCGGCGTTGACCTGCTCGGCCAGGGCGTAGGCGCGCTGCACCGCCGGCCGCGCGGCGAGGCGTTCGAGCCAGGCGGCCATGTTCGGGAAGTCTTCGAGGCGCTGGCGCTGGCCTTCCCAGAGCCTGGCCCAGGGGTAGATCGCCATGTCGGCGATCGAGTAGTCGCCCACCACGTAGTCGCGGCCCTGCAACTGGCGGTCGAGCACCCCGTACAGCCGCGCGGTTTCCTTCACGTAGCGCTCGATGGCGTAGGGAATCGGCTCCGGCGCGTAACGGACGAAATGGTGGTTCTGCCCGGCCATCGGCCCCAGCCCGCCCATCTGCCAGTACAGCCACTGCAGCACCTGGAAGCGCGGCCGGGTTTCCCGGGGCAGGAAGCGCCCGCTCTTGTCCGCGAGGTATTCGAGGATCGCGCCGGACTCGAACAGCGCCAGCGGCTCGCCGCTATCGGCCGGAGCCTGGTCGACGATCGCCGGAATCCGGTTGTTCGGGGCGATCTTCAGGAACTCGGGAGCGAACTGCTCGCCCTTGCCGATGTGCACCGGGCGCAGGCGGTAGTCCAGCCCGGTTTCCTCGAGAAAGATCGTGATCTTATGGCCGTTGGGGGTGGTCCAGTAGTAGAGATCGATCATCGGACGGCCCTCCTCAGACGGCGGCGGCGCGCCGCACCGGCCCCTGGCGTTCCTCGCAGAAGGCCAGCAGGCGGCGGAACCAGGCGCCGACCGGCGAATCCTCGGGCCAGGGCTGCTCGCCCAGCGTCCAGGCCCAGAAGAAGAAGCCGCCGATCAGATAATCGGCGCCGCCCGGTTCCGCGCCGTCCAGCCAGGGCTGCCCGGCCAGCTGCGCGTCCAGCGGCTGCAGCGCCCGCGCCAGCTGCGCCTGCCCGGCCTCGCGGTCGGCGAAGGCCTCCAGGGTCATGCCCAGGTTCTTCTCCCGGCTCTGCCGGAAAGGCTCGCGGTCGGCCGGGTCGAGCAGCGTCAGGATGCGCAGCACCAGCAGGCGGAACAGCCCCGGGCGCAGGTCCTGGGCGATCAGCTGGTCGACCAGCCGCAGGCGGCTTTCGCCGACCGCACCGCCGAGCAGGCTGCGCTCGGGGTACTGCTCGTCCAGGTAGCGGAAGATCGCCAGGCTGTCGTGGACCACCGTCTCGCCGTCGCGCAGCACCGGCACCAGCTTCTGGCCGGAGAAGGCCAGGGCCTCCTTGTCGGTGACGCGCACCGGGCGGCTGGTGAAATCCAGTCCCTTGTGCGCCAGGGCCAGGCGTACCCGCCAGCAGTAGGGGGAAAACACCACCTCGGGGGACGCCCCGCAGAGTTCGTACAGTTCGCGCATCTCTATCTCCTTGATTGGGACTTTTCGGTCCAAAAATAGGCAAACCATCACCTGAGACAACTCAGGGCCACCTCGATCGCCGCCTGCAGCATCTCCGCCGAGGCCCCCGCCTTGCGCTGGGTGCGCAGACCGCTCATCACGCACAGCAGATAGCCGGCCAGCGCCGGCACATCGGCGTTCGCGTCCAGCTCGCCGCAGGCCTGGGCGCGCTGCAGGGCCTCGCCCAGCAACTGACGCAGCCCCTCGATGCCGCTGCGCAGCAAGGCGGCGATCTCCGGGTCGGCCTGGGAGAACTCGCTGGCCACGTTGACCAGCATGCAGCCGCGCGGCGTCTCGCCGACACACTCCTCCTCCAGGGCGCCGAGCAGCCAGGCGCGCAGGAATTCGCGCGGCGAGGGCGCCGCCTGCAGCCGTTCGCGCAGCTCGCGGCGGCGCTGGGCGCAGTAGTGGCGCAGCGCCGCCTCGAACAGCGCGCGCTTGCTCGGATAGCTCTGGTACAAGCTGCTCTTCGACAGCCCGGTCGCCGCCAGCAGGTCCTGCAGCGAGGTGGCTTCATAGCCGCGCTGCCAGAACACCTGCATGGCCTGGTCGAGCAACTGCTCCGGATCGAAGGTACGGGGACGTCCACGGTTCATCGGACGAATTTAGGACCGATCGGTTCACAAGTCAATCGACGGTCTGCGCGGCCAGGGGGAAAACCGCCGCCGTAGGAGCCAGCTTGCTGGCGATCAAGACGCCGTAAAAAGCATCGCCAGCACGCTGGCTCCTACAGGGGGGGCGCCGCTCACAGCGCGGCCAGCAGCTCGGCGGCACTGCGGTACGGCAGGCCGTGGGCCTCGGCCACGCTGGCGCAGGCGAGCTGGCCGCGGGCCACACTGAGGCCGCCGCGCAGGTGCGGGTCCTCTTCCAAAGCGCGGCGCACGCCCTTCTCCGCCAGGGCGACGACGAACGGCAGGGTCGCGTTGTTCAGCGCCAGGGTCGAGGTGCGCGCCACCGCGCCGGGCATGTTGGCCACGCAGTAGTGCACCACCCCGTCGACCACATAGGTCGGCTCGTCGTGGGTGGTCGGGCGCGAGGTCTCGGCGCAACCGCCCTGGTCGATGGCCACATCCACCAGCACCGCGCCGGGCTTCATCCGCGCGACCATCTCCGCAGCGATCAGCCGGGGCGCCGCCGCGCCGGGGATCAGCACCGCACCGATCACCAGGTCCGCGGCCAGCACCTGTTCGCGGACCGCCGCACCGGTCGCGAGGAGGGTGGCGATGCGGTTGCCGTAGCGGCCGTCGAGCCGGCGCAGGGCATCCAGGCTGCGGTCGAGCACGGTGACGTCCGCGCCCAGGCCGACGGCCATCGCCACCGCCTGGCTGCCCACCACCCCGCCGCCGAGGATCGTCACCTTGCCGGCCGGCACGCCGGGCACTCCGCCGAGCAGCATGCCGCGCCCGCCCTGGGCGGTTTCCAGGCAGTGGGCGCCGGCCTGGATCGCCATCCGTCCGGCGACCTCGGACATCGGCGCCAGCAGCGGCAGGCGGCCCTGGGCGTCGCTGACCGTCTCGTAGGCGATGCAGGTGGCGCCGCTGGCCAGCAGGTCGTCGGTCTGCGCCCGGTCCGGGGCCAGGTGCAGGTAGGCGAACAGGACATGGTGCGGACGCAGGCGGGCGCGCTCCTCGGGCAGCGGCTCCTTGACCTTGACGATCAGCGCGGCGGCCTCGTAGAGCGCCGCGCCGTCCGCGGCCAGATGCGCCCCGGCGGCCCGGTAGTCGGCGTCGGCGAAGCCGATCGCGGCGCCGGCCTGGCGCTCGACCCAGACCTCGTGGCCGAGGGCGGTCAGTTCGGCCACCGAGGACGGCGTCAGGCCGACCCGGTGTTCGTGGTTCTTGAGTTCCCTGGGTACTCCGATGCGCATGGCAACCTCCTCGCCCGGCGGGCGATGCCGGTGATCCTTCCGCTGGATACGGGGCTGGCGCCCGGCGCGCGGGAGCCCCGAGCGATTCAGTCCTTCTTCTCCCGCTCTCCGAACAGCGTCAGCAGGTCGATGGGCATCGGGAAGACGATGGTCGAAGTCTTGTCGCCGGCGATCATGCCGAGGGTCTGCATGTAGCGCAGCTGCATGGCGCCGCTCTGGCGACCGAGCATCTCGGCGGCCTGCATGAGCTTTTCCGAGGCCTGCAGCTCGCCCTCGGCGTGGATCACCTTGGCCCGCCGCTCACGCTCGGCCTCGGCCTGCTTGGCGATGGCGCGGATCATCGACTCGTCGAGGTCGACGTGCTTGATCTCCACGTTGGCGACCTTGATGCCCCAGGCGTCGGTCTGCGCGTCGAGCACCTGCTGGATGTCACTGTTGAGCTTCTCGCGCTCGGCGAGCATGTCGTCCAGCTCGTGCTTGCCGAGCACCGCGCGCAGGGTGGTCTGCGCCAGCTGGCTGGTTGCCGCGTGGTAGTCCTCGACCTGGATGATCGCCTTCTGCGGATCGAGCACCCGGTAGTAGAGCACCGCGTTGACCTTCACCGAGACGTTGTCGCGGGAGATCACGTCCTGGGTCGGCACGTCGAGCACGATGGTCCGCAGGTCGACCCGCACCATCTGCTGGATGCCCGGCACGAGGACGATCAGCCCCGGCCCCTTGACCCTCCAGAAGCGTCCGAGCTGGAACACCACGCCGCGCTCGTACTCGCGCAGGATGCGAAACGCCGACAGCAGCACGATCACCAGCAGTGCCAGGACGAAACCGAAACTCAGTTCGAAGCCCATGTCAGTCCCCTTGTGGAGTGGATCGCTCGGCCACCGCGACGTCCAGCAGCAGTCCCTGGCGGGCCACCACCCGGACCGCCTGGCCGGGCTGCAAAGGCGCCGGGCTGCGCACCTGCCAGCGCTCGCCCTGCAATTGCACCCAGCCGGCCAGCGGGTCGCCGGCCTCGACCGCGATCACCGCCGTCAGGCTGCCGACCAGCCCGGCGTCGCCGCTTTGCAGCGCACGGTGGCGTGCCTTCAGCGCCATGCCGACGATGAAGGCGATCAGCCCGGCGCTGACCACCGCCAAGGTCAGGATCAGCGGCAGCGGAATGCCGAAGCCGGGCACCTCGGTGTCGATCAGGATCAGCGCGCCGATGACGAAGGCCACCACGCCGCCGATGCCGAGCACGCCGAAGCTGGGCAGGAAGGCCTCGGCGGTCATGAAGACGACGCCGAGCAGGATCAGCCCGGCCCCGGCGTAGCTCACCGGCAACAGCTGCAGGGCGTAGAGGGCGAGCACCAGGCAGATGCCGCCGAGCACCCCGCCGAGCCCGACGCCGGGGCTGGAGAACTCGAAAAACAGCCCGTAGACGCCGAGCATCATCAGGATCAGCGCCACGCTGGGATTGGCGATCACCGCCAGGGTTCGGGTACGCCAGTCCGGCTCGTGCAGGACCGCCGCGGCGCCGGCGGTGTGCAGCGTCGCCGTGCCGCCAACCACGGCGAAGGATTTGCCGTCGAGCTGGCGCAGGAGATCCGGCAGGTCGGCGGCGAGGTGGTCGATCACCCCGAGTCCGAGGGCCTCGCTGGCCGGCAGGCTGACCGCCTCGCGCACCGCCCGCTCGGCCCAGTCGGCGTTGCGCCCGCGCAACTGGGCGAGGCCACGGATGTAGGCGGCCGCGTCGTTGATCTGCTTGCGGCCCAGGGCGTCGGCGGGTTCGGGCGGCGGTGGGTCCTTCCGCTTCGCCCGCGGGTCGTCCGGCGGTGGCGGCAGGCCGGGCAGGCCGCCGATCTGCACCGGCGTCGCCGCGCCGAGGTTGGTACCCGGGGCCATCGCGGCGACATGGCTGGCGTAGAGGATGTAGGTGCCGGCGCTGGCCGCCCGCGCGCCGCTCGGCGCGACGTAGCTGGCCACCGGCACGGGGCTGGCGAGGATCGCCTTGATGATCGCGCGCATCGAGGTGTCCAGCCCGCCGGGGGTATCGATGCGCAGCACCACCAGCTGCGCGCCCTCCTCCGCGGCGCGGGCCAGGCCGCGGACCAGGTAGTCGGCGCTGGCCGGCCCGATCGCCCCGTCCACCGCCAGCACCGCGACCGGCGGCGGTGCGGCGAGCACCGGCAGGGCAGCGAGCAGCAGCAGCGCGAGGACCCGACGCAGGCAACGGGCGGGAGCGGGCATGGTTTCCCCGACAACGTCGTGTGGATGGAGAAAGGATAGACGAGGCGGGGGAACGGCTGGGTGGTTAACCGTCCTCCAGCGGGTTTGAAGCCGGTGCGAGCCCGTTTCCCAGGCGTCGGGACGAAACGCGTTCCTCGGTCGTGCCGAGGAACGCGCGGCGTTCGGACTCCGCTGCCAAAGCCTCCCCCGCACCTCCCCCCGATGTCTACAATACCCCGCCCCCACCACCAGGCCGACCCCATGCCCTCGACCTCCCTCAGCCAACCCTTTCGCCAGCTCTGGGCCCACCACATCTTCGGCTACAGCCTGCGGGTGTTCATCGCCCTCACCGGCAGCATGGCCCTGTGCTGGGCCCTCGAGCGCATGGACCTGCTCGTCCCGCTGTTCCTCGGCATCATCGCCAGCGCCCTGGCGGAAACCGACGATAGCTGGGAAGGCCGGCTGCAGGCACTGCTGGTGACCCTGGCGTGCTTCGCCGCGGCGGCCTTCGCCGTCGAACTGCTGTTCCCCTATCCCTGGCGGTTCGTCGCCGCCCTGGCGCTGTCCAGCTTCGGCCTGACCATGCTCGGGGCGCTGGGCGAGCGTTATGCCACCATCGCCTCGGGCACGCTGATCCTGTCGATCTACACCATGATCGGCATCGACCAGCGCGGCGGGCCGCCGGTCGACCTGTGGCGGGAACCCCTGGTGCTGGTCGCCGGCGCCGCCTGGTACGGCGCGCTCTCGGTGATCTGGCAGGCGCTGTTCAGCACCCAGCCGGTCCAGCAGAGCCTGGCCCGGGTGTTCCGCGAGCTGGGCGAGTACCTGAAGCTCAAGGCATCGTTGTTCGAGCCGGTGCGCCACCTCGACGTGGAGAGCCGGCGCCTGGCCCTGGTCCAGCGCAATGGCCAGGTGGTGGCGGCGCTGAACGCCGCCAAGGAGATCATCCTGCACCGGGTCGCCAACGGCCGGCCGACGCCGGAGGTCAACCGCTACCTGAAGCTGTACTTCCTCGCCCAGGACCTCCACGAGCGTGCCAGCTCCTCGCACTATCCCTACAACGCCCTGGCCGAGGCCTTCTTCCACAGCGACGTGCTGTTCCGCTGCCGCCGGGTGATACGCCAGCAGGGCAAGTCCTGCCTGGCCCTGGCGCAGGCCATCGAACTGCGCCAGCCGTTCGACTACCTCGACCAGACCCCGGCCCTCGACGACCTGCAGACCTCGCTGGCGCACCTGCACCTGCAGAGCAACCCGGCCTGGCGCAAGCTGCTGCGCTCGCTCGGCGCACTGGCCGACAACCTCGTCCACATCGACCGCCTGCTGCACGATGCGCGCAACCCCGACGCCCTCGCCGAAGCCCAGGACAGCAGCCTGCTCGACCGCGAGCCGCAGTCGCTCGGCGAGGCCCTGGACCGCCTGCGCCAGCAGCTGACCCCGGCCTCGCGGCCGTTCCGCCACGCCCTGCGCCTGGCCGCCGCGCTCTCCGCCGGCTACGGCCTGCTGCACCTGATCCACCCCAGCCAGGGCTACTGGATCCTCCTGACCACCCTGTTCGTCTGCCAGCCCAACTTCGGCGCCACCCGCCGCCGGGTCAGCCAGCGCATCGCCGGCACGGTGTTCGGCCTGCTGGCCGGCTGGGTGCTGTTCGCGCTGTTCCCCAGCCTGCTGGTGCAGTCGCTGTTCGCGGTGATCGCCGGGGTGGTGTTCTTCGCCACCCGCGCCAGCCACTACACCCTGGCCACCGCGGCGATCACCCTGCTGGTACTGTCCTGCTTCAACCAGACCGGCGACAGCTACGGGCTGATCTGGCCGCGCCTGGTCGATACCCTGCTCGGCAGCCTGATCGCCGGCCTCGCGGTGTTCCTGATCCTCCCCGACTGGCAGAACCGCCAGCTCAACCAGGTACTGGCCAACACCCTGACCTGCAACGCCCGCTACCTGCGCCAGCTGATGCAGCAGTACCGCAGCGGCAAGTCCGACGACCTCGCCTACCGCCTGGCCCGGCGCCATGCGCACAACGCCGACGCGGCGCTCTCCTCGACCCTCTCCGGGATGCTCCTGGAGCCCGGCCACTTCCGCCGCGACGCGGACCTCGGCTTCCGCTTCCTGATCCTCTCCCACACCCTGCTCGGCCACCTCTCGGCGCTCGGCGCGCACCGCGAGCGGCTGCCCGAGACGGACGGCCGCCCGCAGCTCGACGAGGCCGCCGAGCGCCTCGCCGGCAGTCTCGAGGGGATCGCCCGGGAACTCGCCGGGAACCGCCCGGTGGCCGTCGACGGCACGGCCGAACAGGCCCTGGCCCAGACCCTCGAACAACTGCCCGACGACCAGGACGACCGCCTGCGCCTGGTGCAGAGCCAACTGGCGCTGATCGCCGGCCAGTTGGGTCCGCTGCGCGGCCTCGCCGCGCACCTGCAGCAGAACCCGGCAGCCTGAGCGGCGACGGCGGGGCAACCCCCTGCCGTCGCTCCGTCCCCAGCCTTTCGCCTTCCCCGGCGCGCTCGTCTATACCTGTTGCTGTTCCCTCGGGAAATCCATCGTGTGGAGGCACCCATGAGCAGACCAGCAGTGAAGGCGGGCCTGGCGATCCCCTTCGCCCTGGCGCTGGCCGCCAGCGCCGGTAGCGGCAGCGCGGCCGAGCAGCCGACCAGCTACAGCCCGGTAGCGATCAAGGAAGATTTCCAGACCACCATGAAACGCATGGCGGCCGCCAAGGCCGGGATCATGCAGAAGCAGAAGGCGCTGCTGGAGGATCGCTACGACCTCGCCGACAAGCCCGTCCAGGGCGTCGCCATGAGCCGCGGCAAGCCCGTGCAGGGCGGCGTGCGGGTCAGGCTGGCGGGCGGCACCGACTGGGACCAGCTGGGCAGGATGAGCCCCGAGGAGATCCGCCAGAAGAAGCTCTTCCCCGCCGGCTTCCTGCCCCTGCCCCACCCCAACCACGGCGAAGGCGGCATGGTCTTCCCGCGGTTCCTCATCGACGAGGTCAACAAGCAGGAGCAGCGCGACCTGACCCGCTTCGACCTGGACTTCGACCTGCCCGACCGCTTCCTGCCGGAATTCCCGGCGCCGATCTTCCTCACCACCCGGCCCGACCTCGGCGACGTTTCCCAGGGCAAGCTGGTGACCATCGACAACTACTACGCGCTGTTCAACGGCATCCTCAATCCCAAGCAGATCGAGGGCCTGCGCCTGCTGGTCACGCCCTTCCCGCAGCAGCAGTTCAACCAGACCGAGGACCGCCGCAGCGAGCGGCCGCACCGCGGCGTGGCCTGCTTCGACTGCCACGCCAACGGCCACACCACGGCGGCGACCCACCTGGCCGGCGACATCCGCCCGCAGGAGCTGCGCCACCGCATCGACACCCCGTCGCTGCGCGGGGTGAACGTCCAGCGGCTGTTCGGCTCGCAACGCGCGCTGAAGTCGGTGGAGGACTTCACCGAGTTCGAGCAGCGCGCCGCCTACTTCGACGGCGACCCGGTGACCGCCACCAAGAAGGGAGTGAACATCCTCGAGCGCGGCAGCCAGGTACACTTCATGGGCGAACTCCAGGCCCTGCTGGACTTCCCGCCGGCACCCAAGCTGGACGTCGAGGGCCGGCTGATCAAGGGCAAGGCCAGCGAGCAGGAACTGCGCGGCGAAGCGCTGTTCTACGGCAAGGCCGCCTGCGCCGGCTGCCACACCCCGCCCTACTTCACCGACAACACCATGCACAACCTGCAGGTCGAACGCTTCTTCGAGCCGCAGACCGTCAACGGCCGCCTGGCCAAGGCCGACGGGCCGATCAAGACCTTCCCGCTGCGCGGCATCAAGGACTCGCCACCGTACCTGCACGACGACCGCCTGCTGACCCTGGACGACACCGTGGAGTTCTTCAACCTGATCCTGCAACGCGGCCTGAGCGCCGAGGAAAAGGTCGATCTGGTAGCCTTCCTGCGCACGCTCTGAGCATCCCGACCGACCTGGCCGAAGGAGGATGACGCCACGGCGTCATCCTCCTTCGGGGACTTGGCTGGCGAGCGACGCCCAACCGCCACCGACGATTCAGGCACTATCGACCGGACGCCACCGCGCCCCGATCCCCTCCGACTTCTCCGACGCCTTTCGATGACCAAAGCCCACCTGTTAGCGCTGATCCTCGCCCGCCTGGAAGCCAACCTCGCCCTTGCCCGGCACGCCGCGCAGACGGCCCACGAGGCGGCGACCCACGAAGAGAACATTGCCGAGAACAAGTACGACACCCTCGGTCTGGAGGCGGCCTACCTGGCCGCCGGCCAGGCGCGGCGGGTGGAGGAAATCCGCCGGGCCCTGAGCCTGTATCAGAACCTGCAGCTGCGCCCTTTCGATGCCGGGCGCGGTATCCAGCTGACCGCCCTGGTGCGCCTGGTCGACGGGCAGGACGAGGAGCAGACGCTGTTCCTCGGCCCGGACGCCGCCGGCCTCAAGGTCCAGGACGGCGACCGGCCGGTGATGGTCATCACCCCGCACTCGCCGCTCGGCCAGCGCCTGCTCGGACGGGGCGAGGGCGATGAGATCGAGCTGACGCTGGCCGGGGTGCGCCAGCGTTACGAAGTGCTGCAGGTCAGCTGAGCGGGGCGCTCAGCGCCCGGTAGCCTTGAGTACCCGCTTGACCAGACCGACGCCGGCCAGCACCAGGCCGCCGGCGGCGATGCCGACCACCGCGTTGGCGAGGGTCGGCAGCAGCGCCGACAGGATGCTGCCCACGGTCGGCAGGGCGCCGGTGGTGGCCTCCAGGCCGTGCAGCCCGTGGGCGAGAAACGGCAGGCCGTGGACCAGAATGCCGCCGCCGACCAGGAACATCGCCGCAGTACCGACCACCGACAGAGCCTTCATCAGCCAGGGCGCGGCCGCCAGCAGGCCCTGGCCGAGACGGTTCAGCCGCGCGTCGGGCTGGCGTTCGAGATAGAGGCCGAGGTCGTCCAGCTTGACGATCCCGGCGACCAGCCCGTAGACGCCGACGGTCACGATCAGCGAGATGCCCACCAGCACGGCGACCTGGGAGACGAAGGCGGCCTGCGCCACGGTGCCGAGGCTGATGGCGATGATCTCGGCGGAGAGGATGAAGTCGGTGCGGATCGCGCCCTTGATCTTGTCCTTCTCGAAGGCGACCAGATCGATGTTGGGGTCGACCCGCGCGGCGCTCAGCTCGGCGTGCTCGAGCTTGTCCTCGGCGGCGCCGTGGGTCAGCTTGTGCGCCAGCTTCTCGAAGCCCTCGTAACAGAGGAAGGCGCCGCCGACCATCAGCAGCGGGGTCACCAGCCAGGGCGCCAGGGCGCTGATCAGCAGCGCGGCGGGCACCAGGATCACCTTGTTCAGCAGCGAGCCCTTGGCCACCGCCCAGACCACCGGCAACTCGCGCTCGGCCTGCACGCCGGCGACCTGCTGGGCGTTGAGGGCGAGGTCGTCGCCGAGCACGCCGGCGGTCTTCTTCGCCGCCAGCTTGGTCATTACCGCGACGTCGTCGAGCAGGGTGGCGATGTCGTCGATCAGGGTCAGCAGACTGCTACCAGCCATGGGGAACTCCTTGTCAGAAACGGCCAGGGGCTTGACGGACCTGGCGGGGCCGCCAGTAAAGCAGGTCGGCACGGCGCGGCAAAGACAGCCGCCGGGATTACGGGAGGATCTGTGAGGCGGGCCAGGCCGCCCGCCGGGCTCAGCCCAGCTCGCGCCAGGTCAGGTAGACGCGCAGGTCGAACTCCAGCTGGTGGTAGCCGGGCAGCATGTGCTCGCAGAGCTGGTAGAACGCCTTGTTGTGGTCGAACTCGCGCAGGTGCGCCAGCTCGTGCACCACGATCATCGCGAGGAATTCCGGCGCCGCCTCGCGAAACAGCGCGGCCACGCGGATCTCCTTCTTCGCCTTGAGCCGGCCGCCCTGCACCCGCGAGATCGCGGTGTGCAGGCCGAGGGCGTTGCGCAGCACGTCCAGCTTGCTGTCGTAGAGCACCTTGTCGATACCCGGCGCGTTGCGCAGGTACTGCTGCTTGAGGTCCATGGTGTAGGCGTACAGCGCCTTGTCGCTCTGCACGTCGTGGCGACCGGGGTAGCGCTTCTCCAGGTACTCGCCGAGGCGCTCCTCGGCGATCAGCCGGCGGACCTGGTCCTGCAGGTGGACGGGATAGGCGGCGAGGTATTTCAGCGGGGTCATGGGCAGTCGGTACCGCAGGCGATGGATGCGCCATCATATCGCTTATGGGATAAGCCGCTGCTCCCGGAGACGGGCGAACACCTCGAAGAAGGCTTCGTCGCTGGCCCGATAGTCGAGGAATCCCAGCCGGCGACTTTTCGACATGTCGGTCACCACCTCGACGGGCCGGCCGAGGTCGGCGTCGGTGTGCCAGGGCGAGATCAGCCGGTCTATGTCCGGCTCGGCCAGTGCGTACGTGGCGGCCATGTCCTCCCAGATGGCGGCGTCCTGCGCCATCTGCTGCTCTAGGGGCGCCGGCTCGCCGGTGAAGGGCGCGGCCTCGATGCCGAACCACCCGGCGAGGCGCTGCCACATCCAGCTCCAGCGGAAGACATCGCCATTGACCACGTTGAACGCCTCGTTGGCGGCTGCCGGCGTCGTCGAGGCCCAGAGCAGGTGCCTGGCCAGCTGGCGGGCATCGGTCATGTCGGTGAGGCTGTTCCATTGCACTGCCGATCCGGGGAAGCGGAACGGCCGGCCGGTGAACCGGCAGATCGACGCATAGACCGCCAGGGTCGTCGCCATGTTCATGGCGTTACCCACGGCCACCCCGGTGATCGTATGCGGACGGTGCACGCTCCAGTTGAAGCCGTCGCGGGCCGCGGCAGCGAACAGCTCGTCTTCCTGGGCGTAGTAGAAGTTCTCCACCTCGAGGCGGCCCTGCTCCTCGCGAAACGGCGTCTGCGGCAAGCTGCCCCGGCCATAGGCCTCGAACGGGCCGAGGTAATGTTTCAGGCCGGTCACCAGCGCCACATGGCGCACGGTGCCGGACGGCCGGAGCGCGTCGAGGACGTTGCGCACCATCGCCGCATTGACCCGGATGTTCTCCGCTTCGCTGGTCTGGCGCGACCAGCTGGCGATGTAGACGTGGGTCGGCGCCAGATCGCCCAGCGCCTTGGACAGTGCCGCCGGGTCCAGCAGGTCCGCCGCCACCGGCGTCACGCCGGCCTGGGCGACCGGCCGGCGGGCCAGTCCCGCGACCGACCACTGCCGCTCCGCCAGCAGGCGCGAGGTGGCGCTACCGATGATGCCGCTCGCTCCGACAACCAATGCACGATTTGACATGGTCTAGCCCTCCAAATAAAACAGAGCCGGCACCATAACCACGGCCATGCGGCAAACCAAGTCGGCACCAAAAGGTAACCACCTCGATGCAACCGGGTACCCCCGAAGAAGCGTGGCGCGAAGACTGCGCCCCCAGACGCGTGCTGGAAGTCTTCGCGACCAAATGGACCAGCATGATCCTGCACACCCTGCATGCGCGACACGGCGGAAATGCCCGCACGGGCGTGTTGCAGCGCAGCCTGCCGGGCATTTCAAAGAAGATGCTGATTCAGACCCTGCGCGAACTGGAGGCCAGCGGGCTGGTGCGGCGGCATGTTCACGATCGCGTACCGCCCGCCGTCGACTACAGCCTCACGCCGCTGGGCGCGTTGATGGTGCAACCGATCGAGCTGGTCTACGACTGGGCGCGGGCGAATGCGAACGCCCTCGACCAGCTGGAACCCAGGCCGACGTCCCGCAGGCGCTGAAAGTCCCTTTTCCCTGCCGAACGTCCCGCCAATCCCGTCGCCGCCCCCGGAAAGCACAAGGCCCGCACGCAGCGGGCCTTGTGTGGCTAGCGGAGCGTGACGCGCAGGTCAGTTGACCTTCGCCGCCAGCTCGCCCTTGGCGTAGCGTTGGAACATGCCTTCCAGGGAGATCGTCTTGATCTTCGAGGCGTGGCCGGCGGTGCCGAAGGCTTCGTAGCGGGCGATGCAGACGTCGCGCATGGCCTCGACGGTCTTGGCCAGGTACTTGCGCGGGTCGAACTCGCTGGGGTTCTGGCCCATGAAGCGGCGGATCGCACCGGTGGAGGCCAGGCGCAGGTCGGTGTCGATGTTGACCTTGCGCACGCCGTACTTGATGCCCTCGACGATCTCCTCGACCGGCACGCCGTAGGTTTCCTTGATGTCGCCGCCGTACTCGTTGATCACCTTCAGCCAGTCCTGCGGCACCGAGCTGGAACCGTGCATCACCAGGTGGGTGTCGGGGATGCGCTTGTGGATTTCCTTGATGCGGTCGATGGCGAGGATGTCGCCGGTCGGCGGCTTGGTGAACTTGTAGGCGCCGTGGCTGGTGCCGATGGCGATGGCCAGGGCGTCGACCTGGGTGGCCTTGACGAAGGCGGCCGCCTCTTCCGGATCGGTGAGCATCTGGCTGTGGTCGAGGATGCCCTCGGCGCCGACGCCGTCTTCCTCGCCGGCCTGGCCGGTTTCCAGGCTGCCCAGGCAGCCCAGCTCGCCTTCCACTGAGACGCCGCAGGCGTGGGCGAACGCCACGGTCTGCTGGGTCACGCGGACGTTGTAGTCGTAGTCGGCCGGGGTCTTGCCGTCCTCGCGCAGCGAGCCGTCCATCATCACCGAGGAAAAGCCCAGCTGGATCGAGCGCTGGCAGACGTCCGGGCTGGTGCCGTGGTCCTGGTGCATGCACACCGGGATGTGCGGGAACTCCTCGATGGCGGCGAGGATCAGGTGGCGCAGGAAGGGCGCGCCGGCGTATTTGCGCGCACCGGCGGAAGCCTGGACGATCACCGGCGAGTCGGTCTTGTCGGCCGCCTCCATGATGGCGCGCATCTGCTCGAGGTTGTTGACGTTGAAGGCCGGCACGCCGTAGCCGAATTCGGCGGCGTGGTCCAGCAGCTGACGCATGCTGATAAGTGCCATCTGTGTAGCTCCCAGTAAGGGTCGTTTGTTCGGTGCCCAGCCTGCCGCAGGGGCAGGTCGGCCGCAATGTGATTGTCGGTGCAGGGTGATCGTTCCCACACTCCGGCATGGGAACGCCTCCCCGGACGCTCCGGCGTCCATGCACCGGGACACCGGAGCGTCCCAAGCATGGCTCCCACGCAGGCGCGTGGGAGCCCTCCAGACACGGGTATTACTTGGCGCGCTCTTCCAGCACCGCCACGGCCGGCAGGACCTTGCCCTCGACGAACTCGAGGAAGGCGCCACCCCCAGTGGAAATGTAGGAGATCTTCTCGCCCACGCCGTACTTGTCGATGGCCGCCAGGGTGTCGCCGCCGCCGGCGATGGAGAACGCCTCACCGTCGGCGATGGCCTGGGCCAGGACCTGGGTGCCATTGCCGAACTGGTCGAACTCGAACACCCCGACCGGGCCGTTCCACAGGATGGTCTTGCAGGATTTCAGCAGTTCGGCGAACTGCGCGGCGGTCTGCGGGCCGATGTCGAGGATCATGTCGTCGTCGGCGACGTCCGCGATGGCCTTGACGGTGGCCTCGGCGTCTTCGGCGAAGGCCTTGGCGACCACCACGTCCACCGGCAGCGGCACGCTGACCTTGGCGGCGATGGCCTTGGCGGTGTCGACCAGGTCGGCTTCGTAGAGCGACTTGCCGACCTTGTGGCCGGCCGCGGCGAGGAAGGTGTTGGCGATGCCGCCGCCGACGATCAGTTGGTCGCAGACCTGGCTCAGGGAGTTGAGCACGTCGAGCTTGGTGGACACCTTGGAGCCAGCGACGATCGCCGCCATCGGCCGCTGCGGGTTGTCCAGCGCCTTGCCCAGCGCGTCCAGCTCGGCGGCCAGCAGCGGGCCGGCACAGGCGACCTTGGCGAACTTGGCGACGCCGTGGGTCGAGCCCTCGGCGCGGTGGGCGGTGCCGAAGGCGTCCATCACGAACACCTCGCAGAGCGCGGCGTACTGCCGGGCCAGCTCGTCGCTGTTCTTCTTCTCGCCCTTGTTGAAGCGCACGTTCTCGAACAGCACCAGCTGGCCCGGCGCGACCTCGACGCCGCCCAGGTAGTCCTTGAGCAGCGGCACTTCGCGGCCGAGGGCCCTGGACAGGTAGTCGGCGACCGGCTGGAGGCTGTTTTCCTCGGAGAATTCGCCTTCGGTCGGCCGGCCCAGGTGCGAGCAGACCATCACCGCCGCGCCCTTCTCCAGCGCCAGCTGGATGGTCGGCAGGGCAGCGAGGATGCGGGCGTCGCTCCTCACCACGCCGTCCTTCACCGGCACGTTGAGGTCTTCGCGAATGAGTACGCGCTTACCCTTGAGGTCGAGGTCGGTCATCTTCAACACGGTCATACGGTCGGTCCTTCCACAGGAGGCAGAGAGTTCTATTGTCGTGCCGCGGCGACGTTCAGCCAGTGACCGGCGACGTCGAGCATGCGGTTGGCGAACCCCCACTCGTTGTCGAACCAGGCCAGCAGGTTGACCAGCCGGGGGCCGGACACGCGGGTCTGGCTGCCATCGACGATGGCCGAGTGAGGGTCATGGTTGAAATCGCAACTGGCGTGGGGCAATTCGGTGTAGTCCAGCAATCCCTTGAGCGGCCCCTGCTCGGCAGCCTGGCGCAGCACGCGGTTGATCTCCTCGGCCGAGGTGTCGCGGGCGGTCTGCAGGGTGATGTCGAGACAGGAGACGTTGAGCGTCGGCACGCGCACGGCTTTGGCCTGGATGCGCCCGGAAAGTTCCGGGAGCAGGCGCTCGATGCCGCGGGCCAGGCCGGTCGACACTGGGATCACCGACTGGAAGGCCGAGCGCGTGCGGCGCAAGTCCTCGTGGTGGTAGGCGTCGATCACCGGCTGGTCGTTCATCGCCGAATGGATGGTGGTGATGGAGACGTACTCCAGCCCCACCGTTTCGTTCAGCCGCTTGAGCAGCGGCACGCTGCAGTTGGTGGTGCAGGAGGCGTTGGAGACCAGCCGCTCGCCGCCCGCGAGGCGTTGCTGGTTGACCCCGTAGACGACGGTGGCGTCGACATCGTGCTCGCTGGCCATCGGCTGGGAGAACAGCACCCGCGGCGCACCGGCGGCGAGGAAGCGCTCGCCGTCGGCGCGGCTGTGGTAGACGCCGGAGCACTCCAGCACCAGGTCGACGTCGAGGGCCGCCCAGTCGACGGCCTCCGGCGTGCTCCGGCGCAGTACCTTGACGGCATCGCCGTTGAGGTACAGGCAATCGCCCTCGACCCGCACCGAGCCGGGGAAGCGGCCGTGGGTGGAATCGAAGCGGGTCAGGTATTCGACGCTGGCCTGGTCGGCCAGGTCGTTGAGCGCGACGATGCGGAACTCCGACGACGCGCCCCGCTCATAGTGGGCACGCAAAACGCAGCGGCCGATGCGGCCATAGCCGTTGAGGGCGACGCGGTAGGGACGGTTGGGCATGGCAATCCCCGGCGGGAGACGGAACCCCGTAGGAGCGAGCTTGCTCGCGATCAACGCGGGCAAGGATCGCGAGCAAGCTCGCTCCTACAGGTTGGCGGGTCAGTCCTCGAGCAGCTCTTCGGCGGTGGCCAGCAGGTTGTCGAGGGTGAAGCCGAAGTGCTCGAAGAGCGCGCCGGCCGGGGCGGACTCGCCGAAGCTGGTCATGCCGACGATGCGCCCTTCCAGGCCGACGTACTTGTACCAGAAGTCGGCGTGGGCGGCCTCGATGGCGATCCGCGCGCCGACCTCGAGGGGCAGCACGACCTGCCGGTAGGCGGCGTCCTGGCGGTCGAACAGGCTGGTCGAGGGCATCGAGACGACGCGCGCCCGACGGCCCTGGGCGGTCAGCGCCTCGAAGGCCTGCACGGCCAGGCCGACCTCGGAGCCGGTGGCGATGAGGATCAGCTCCGGCTCGCCGGCGCAGTCCTTGAGCACGTAGCCGCCACGGGCGATGTCGGCGATCTGCGCCTCGTTGCGCGTCTGGTGCGGCAGGTTCTGGCGGCTGAACACCAGGGCGCTCGGGCCGTCCCGGCGCTCGACGGCGCAGGTCCAGGCCACCGCGGATTCCACCGCGTCGCACGGGCGCCAGGTGTCGAGGTTCGGCGTGCTGCGCAGGCCGGCCAGTTGCTCGACCGGCTGGTGGGTCGGGCCGTCCTCGCCCAGACCGATGGAGTCGTGGGTGTAGACGAACAGCACGCGCTGCTTCATCAGCGCAGCCATGCGCACGGCGTTGCAGGCGTACTCCATGAACACCAGGAAGGTCGCGCCGTAAGGGATGAAGCCGCCGTGCAGGGCGATGCCGTTCATGATCGCGCTCATGCCGAACTCGCGCACGCCGTAATGCAGGTAGTTGCCGGAAGCGTCGTTCGCCTTCAGGGCCTTGCAGCCCTTCCACAGGGTCAGGTTGGAGCCGGCGAGGTCCGCCGAGCCGCCGAGAAACTCCGGCAGCAGCGGGCCGAAGGCGTTCAGCGCGTTCTGGCTGGCCTTGCGGCTGGCGATGGTCTCGCCCTTGGCGGCGACCTCGGCGACGTAGGCAGCAGCCTTGGCGGCGAAATCGGCGGGCAGCTCGCCGGCCAGACGGCGCTGGAACTCGGCGGCCAGTTCCGGGAACGCGGCCCGGTAGGCGGCAAAGCGCTGGTTCCACTCGGCCTCGCGGGCGGCGCCGGCGGTCTTGGCGTCCCACGCCGCGTAGATGTCGGCGGGAATCTCGAAGGGGGCGTGGTTCCAGCCCAGCGCGGCGCGGGTCAGGGCGACTTCCTCGGCGCCCAGCGCGGCGCCGTGGCATTCCTCCTTGCCCTGCTTGTTCGGCGAGCCGAAGCCGATCACCGTCTTGCAGCAGATCAGGGTCGGCCGCTCGCTCTTGCGCGCGGTCTCGAGGGCGGTCCTGATCTCGTCGGGATCGTGGCCGTCGACGTTGCGGATCACCAGCCAGCCGTAGGCCTCGAAGCGCGCCGGGGTGTCGTCGGTGAACCAGCCGTGCACCTCGCCGTCGATGGAAATGCCGTTGTCGTCGTAGAAGGCGATCAGCTTGTTCAGCCCCAGGGTGCCGGCCAGCGAGCAGACCTCGTGGGAGATGCCCTCCATCAGGCAGCCGTCGCCGAGGAACGCGTAGGTATGGTGGTCGACGATGCTGTGCCCGGGACGGTTGAACTGCGCGGCCAGCACCTTCTCCGCGACGGCCATGCCGACGGCGTTGGCCAGCCCCTGGCCGAGCGGCCCGGTGGTGGTCTCGACGCCGGCGGTGTAGCCGTATTCCGGGTGGCCCGGGGTGCGGCTGCCGAGCTGGCGGAAGTTCTTCAGGTCGTCGATGGTCAGGTCGTAGCCGGTCAGGTGCAGCAGCGAGTAGATCAGCATCGAGCCGTGGCCGTTGGAGAGCACGAAGCGGTCGCGGTTGGCCCACTGCGGGTTGCCCGGGTTGTGGCTGAGATAGTCGCGCCACAGCACTTCGGCGATATCCGCCATGCCCATCGGGGCGCCGGGGTGGCCGCTGTTGGCTTTCTGCACGGCATCCATGCTGAGGGCACGAATGGCATTGGCACGCTCACGACGGCTGGGCATCGGTGAATCTCCTGCGGGGGTACTGAATCGAAAAAGTCGGCTATTTTCGCCCAGCCGCAGGGGCAGCGGCAATCGCAGATAGTCTAACCGGCCGCGGCCCCGCCGATGGGCGGCTCGCGGCGCCCCACCGCCCGGCCCTGCCGGCCTCCGGGGCGGACCGCGGAGCCTCCGTCCATCCGGCCGCCAACAGGCCAATATCAAAACTTTTTGATACAGCCTTGCTGGGCGAAAATCGACCGACTAGACTGCCGACCCCATGAACATGCGCATTCCCACCCTCCGCCGCGACGACGACTGCGACGAGCTGGCCGCCCTCTGCAAGGCCGGCGGCGACCCGCTGCGCCTGAAGGTGCTGCGCGTGCTGGCCAGCGACTCCTTCGGCGTCCTGGAGCTGGCGCAGATCTTCGCCATCGGCCAGTCGGGCATCAGCCACCACCTCAAGGTGCTGGCCCAGGCCGGGCTGGTGGCGACGCGCCGCGAGGGCAACGCGATCTTCTACCGGCGCGCCCTGCCGGCCGCCGCCGGCTTCGGCGGCGTGCTGCGCACGGCACTGCTCGCGGAGGTCGACGCGCTGGAACTGGAGGCCGCGATCCGCGCGCGGATCGCCGAGGTGCATGCCCAGCGCGCCGCGGTCAGCCGCGACTTCTTCAGCCGCATGGCCGACAAGTTCCAGGCCCAGCAGGACCTGATCGCCGGCCTGCCGCAGTACCGCGACAGCCTGCTGGCCCTGCTCGACGCCCTGGGCTTTTCCGGCACCGCCAGCGCGCTGGAGGTCGGCCCCGGCGACGGCGCCCTGCTGCCGGCGCTGGCGCGGCGCTTCGCGCAGGTGACGGCCCTGGACAACAGCCCGGCGATGCTCGAACTGGCGCGCCAGCGCTGCGCCCGGGAGGGCCTGGAGAACGTCGAGCTGAAGCTCGCCGACGCCCTGCAGGACGCACCGGAACGCGCCGATTGCGTGGTGCTGAACATGGTGCTGCACCACTTCGCCGCACCGGCCGAGGCGCTGAAGCGGCTGGCGGGTCGGGTCAAGGCGGGCGGCAGCCTGCTGCTGACCGAACTGTGCCGCCACGACCAGGCCTGGGCCCGCGAAGCCTGCGGCGACCTCTGGCTCGGCTTCGACCAGGACGAACTGGCGCGCTGGGCCGCGGAGGCCGGCCTGGAGCCCGGCGAAAGCCTGTACGTCGGTTTGCGCAACGGCTTCCAGATCCAGATGCGCCATTTCGCCAAACCCCCAACCGCAGGCGGGCGCAGGCAAGCGCCAGCGACCCCATTGAACGCTGTATGACACGGCCGCGAGGCCGACTCAGTCACCGGTAAACAACAGGAACCGATAGATGAGCGAATATTCCCTTTTCACTTCCGAGTCCGTGTCCGAAGGCCATCCGGACAAGATCGCCGACCAGATCTCCGATGCGGTGCTCGATGCCATCATCGCCGAGGACAAGCACGCCCGCGTGGCCTGCGAGACCCTGGTGAAGACCGGCGTGGCGATCGTCGCCGGCGAGATCACCACCAGCGCCTGGATCGACCTGGAACAGCTGGTGCGCGACGTGATCGTCGACATCGGCTACAACAATTCCGACGTCGGCTTCGACGGCGCCACCTGCGGCATCGTCAACATCATCGGCAAGCAGTCCCCGGACATCAACCAGGGCGTCGACCGCGCCCGTCCGGAAGACCAGGGCGCCGGCGACCAGGGCCTGATGTTCGGCTACGCCAGCAACGAGACCGACGTGCTGATGCCGGCGCCGATCTGCTTCTCCCACCGCCTGGTCGAGCGCCAGGCCGAAGCCCGCAAGTCGGGCCTGCTGCCCTGGCTGCGCCCGGACGCCAAGAGCCAGGTCACCTGCCGCTACGAGAACGGCAAGGTGGTCGGCATCGACGCCGTGGTGCTGTCCACCCAGCACAACCCGGAAGTGAAGTACGGCGACCTGCGCGAAGCGGTGATGGAGCTGATCGTCAAGCACACCCTGCCGGCCGAACTGCTGCACAAGGACACCCAGTTCCACATCAACCCGACCGGCCAGTTCATCATCGGCGGTCCGGTGGGCGACTGCGGCCTGACCGGCCGCAAGATCATCGTCGACTCCTACGGCGGCATGGCCCGTCACGGCGGCGGCGCCTTCTCCGGCAAGGACCCGTCCAAGGTCGACCGCTCGGCCGCCTACGCCGGCCGCTACGTGGCCAAGAACATCGTCGCCGCCGGCCTCGCCGAGCGCTGCGAGATCCAGGTGTCCTACGCCATCGGCGTGGCCCAGCCGACCTCCATCTCGCTGAACACCTTCGGCACCGGCAAGATCGCCGACGAGAAGATCATCCAGCTGGTCCGCGAGCACTTCGACCTGCGCCCCTACGCGATCACCCGGATGCTCGACCTGCTCCACCCGATGTACCGTCCGACCGCGGCCTACGGCCACTTCGGCCGCACCCCGGTCGAGACGACCGTCGGCAACGACACCTTCACCACCTTCACCTGGGAACGCACCGACAAGGCCGAGGCGCTGCGCGCCACTGCCGGTCTGTGACCGACCCGGCGACCGCCGTCACACGGGCGGCGGTCGTCGCCTTTCCCCTCTGCAGCACAGAGCTACAATCGGCTAAGATCGCCCGTCGATGCCTCGCCCCGGGCCGCCGCGCAAACCGCGCGACGGGAGACCTGCGGTGATCGTGACTCGATCGTTGGCGATCTCGTCAACCTGGACATCCCAAATTCCGCTTCGGCGTGACCGATCCGGCAGGTCCGAGTCCCGGACCGTCCAGCGGATCGGCAATCTGGCAGTGACCGGCCCCAATCCCGGAGTCTGCAGTTCTCTTGCGTGAGGAGTTTTTCGAGCTATGTCTCGCTTACCTGTCATCGTTGGTTTTGGTGGTTACAACTCAGCCGGGCGCAGCTCCTTCCACCACGGTTTCCGTCGCACCGTCATCGAGTCCCTCGACCCCCAGACCCGTCAGGAAACCCTCGCCGGACTGGCCGTGATGATGAAGCTGGTGAGCGTGGTCGACGGCGAGTACCGCGACAGCGACGGCACCGCCCTCACTCCGGCCGAGATCGAGCACCGCCACGGCGAGCAGATCCTCGCCTCGACCCTGATCCGGCGCATCGAGCGGCAGTACTTCGACGTCGACGCCGCCCACTGGCAGAAGAACCTGACACTGTCCACCGAAAGCCAGCCGCTGCACTTCACCACCGGCGCCAAGCAGCTGCCGGAGCCGCTGCCGGCCAGCTGGAGCGTCGAGCCCCTCGAAGGCAACCAGGTACGGGTGACCATCCAGGGCAGTTGCGAATTCAAGGTCGACAGCTACCGCGAGCTGCCGGTGAAGTCCGCCGGCCAGCTGCCGACCGGTTTCGAGCCGGGGGAACTCTACAACTCGCGCTTCCACCCGCGCGGCCTGCAGCTGTCGGTGGTGGCCGCCACCGACGCGCTGCGCTCCACCGGCATCGACTGGCAGATCATCCTCGACCACGTGCAGCCCGACGAGGTGGCGGTGTTCTCCAGCAGCATCATGAGCCAGCTCGACGAGAACGGCTACGGCGGCCTGCTGCAGTCGCGCCTGAAGGGTCACCGCGTCTCCGCCAAGCAGTTGCCGCTGGGCTTCAACAGCATGCCCACCGACTTCATCAACGCCTACGTGCTGGGCAGCGTCGGCATCACCGGCAGCATCACCGGCGCCTGCGCCACCTTCCTCTACAACCTGCAGAAGGGCATCGACGTCATCACCTCCGGCCAGGCGCGGGTGGTCATCGTCGGCAACGCCGAAGCGCCCATCACCCCGGAGATCGTCGAGGGCTATGCGGCCATGGGCGCCCTGGCCACCGAGGAAGGCCTGCGCCATATCGAAGGCCGCGACGAGGTGGACTTCCGCCGCGCCAGCCGGCCCTTCGGCACCAACTGCGGCTTCACCCTGGCCGAGTCGGCGCAGTACGTGGTGCTGATGGACGATGCCCTGGCCCTGGAGCTGGGCGCCGATATCCACGGCGCGGTGCCGGACGTGTTCGTCAACGCCGACGGCTTCAAGAAGTCCATCTCCGCCCCCGGCCCCGGCAACTACCTGACCCTGGCCAAGGCGGTGGCCAGCGCGGTGCAACTGGTCGGTGCGGAAGGCGTGCGCCAGCACAGCTTCGTCCATGCCCACGGCTCCAGCACCCCGGCCAACCGCGTCACCGAGTCGGAGCTGCTGGACCGCGTCGCCGGGGCCTTCGGCATCGCCGACTGGCCGATCGCCGCGGTCAAGGCCTATGTCGGCCACTCTCTGGCCACCGCCAGCGGCGACCAGTTGATCTCCGCCCTCGGCACCTTCAAGTACGGCCTGCTGCCGGGCATCAAGACCGTCGACCGCTTCGCCGACGACGTCCACGACGAGCACCTGAGCCTGTCCACCCGCGACGTGCGCCGCGACGACCTGGACGTCTGCTTCATCAACTCCAAGGGCTTTGGCGGCAACAACGCCACCGGCGTGCTGCTGTCGCCGCGGATCGCCGAGAAGATGCTGCGCAAGCGCCACGGCGAGGCCGCCTTCGCCGACTACTGCGCACGCCGCGAAGCCACCCGCGAAGCTGCCCGCCGCTACGACAAGCAGGCCCTGCAGGGTCGCCTCGACATCCTCTACCACTTTGGCCAGGACATGATCGACGACCACGCCATCGAACTGAGCGAGGAGGGGATCAAGGTGCCCGGCTTCAGTCAGGCGATCCGCTTCAAGAAGGACGAGCGCTTCAGCGACATGCTCGACTGACGCCCCTCGCCTGGCGGGGGCCTCGGCCCCCGCCCCTTTCCCCCCTCACTCCAGCGTCCGCGCCAGCTCCAGCAGCCCTTCGCGCCAGCCCGCCGCCCGCGGCAGGGCCAGGAACGACGGGTTGAGGTAGTCCTCGCGCGCCGCATAACCCAGCGCCCGGCCCTGCAGGTCCAGCACCTCGCCGCCGGCGCCCTCGAGCACGCCCTGGGCAGCCGCGGTGTCCCACTGCGAGGTCGGTGCCAGGCGCGGGTAGCAATCGGCCCGTCCCTCGGCGACCTGGCAGAACTTCAGCGAGCTGCCGACGCTGCTCAGTTGCAGGCGGCCGAAGCGCGTATCGAGCCCTTGCAGCAGGCGCTCCTGGGCCGGGCTGCTGTGCCGCCGGCTGGCGACCACGACGAAAGCCTCGCCCGGTACGCTGCGCACCTCGATCGGCTGCTGCACGCCCGGCGCATCGCTGCGCCAGGCACCGAGTCCGGCACCGCCGAAATAGCAGCAGCCGCTCGCCGGCACCCCGACCACCCCGAACAGCACCCGGCCGTCCTCGATCAGCGCCACGTTGACGGTGAACTCCGCACTGCCGGCGATGAACTCCTTGGTGCCGTCCAGCGGGTCGACCAGCCACCAGCGGCGCCAACCCGCGCGCTCGGCCAGCGGTATCGCGCAATCCTCCTCGGAAAGCACCGGGATCGCCGGCTCGAGCGCCTGCAGCCCGGCGCCGAGGACGCGGTGCGCCGCCAGGTCGGCGGCGGTCACCGGCGAGGCGTCGTCCTTTTCGCGCACTTCGATATCCCTGCGCCAGTACGGCAGGATGGCGGCACCGGCCTGGCGCACCAGATCGATCAGCGGGGCGAACGGGACGGCGCTCACAGGACCAGGACTCCGCGCTGGATCAGCAGATCGCGCGCCAGATAGAGCGCGGCCAGGGCGCGGCCCTCGCTGAACTGCGGGTGCCGGACCAGGCCGGACAGCTCGCGCAGGTTGACCCGCTCGACCCGCATCGGCTCCGGCTCGTCGCCCGGCAGGCGCTTTTCGTAGAGGTCGCGGGCCAGCACCACCTGGATCTTCTGGGTCATGTAGCCGGGCGACAGGGACAGCTCGGTGAGGTATTCCAGATGGTGGGCGCCGTAGCCGGCTTCTTCCTTCAGCTCGCGGTTGGCCGCCACCAGAATGTCCTCGCCCGGCTCGATCAGCCCCTTGGGCAGGGACAGCTGGTAATCGTCGGTGCCGGCGCAGTACTCCTCCACCAGCAGGGCGTGCTGGTCGTCGATCAGCGCGACGATCATCACCGCGCCGTAGCCGCTGCCGGTGCCCACCAGACGCTCATAGGTGCGCTCGACGCCATTGCTGAAGCGCAGCTGCAGTTCCTCGACGCGAAACAGGCGGCTGGTCGCGACGATCGCTCGAGCGAGTACGGTGGGTTTCTGGCGCATAGTCATTCCTCGACTGGATGGGAGGCTCGATTGGACGTTCTTCTGGAGCCCTGTGGCTGGGTATCATACCCCGGCTTGCGGCGCGGCCCGCCCTTGGCCGATGGCGCGCAGGTCCTTCGCATGTCACGCTTCCCGAAGCCTCCACCCGACAAGAGCCGCCATGTCCCCGCTACCCTGGAGCGAAATCGATACCGTCCTGCTCGACATGGACGGCACCCTGCTCGACCTGCATTTCGACAACCATTTCTGGCTGGAGCACCTGCCGCAACGCTATGCCGAGCACCACGGCATCAGCCGCGCGATGGCCGAGCAGGAACTGCTGCCGCTGTTCCGCGAACATGCCGGCCGGCTGACCTGGTACTGCCTGGACTTCTGGAGCGCCGAGCTGAAGCTGCCGGTCGTCGAGCTCAAGCGCGAGGTCGCCCACCTGATCGCCCTGCGCCCGGACGCCGACCGCTTCCTCGCCGCCCTGCGCGGAGCCGGCAAGCGCGTCGCGCTGATCACCAACGCGCACCGCGATTCGCTGTCGCTGAAGCTGGAGCGGGTCGAGCTGGCGCCCTGGCTCGACCGGCTGATCAGCTCCCACGACTATGGCTTTCCCAAGGAGGACCAGCAGTTCTGGCTCGCCCTGCAGCAGGACTTCGGCTTCGCGCCGGCACGCAGCCTGTTCATCGACGACAGCCTGCCGGTCCTGCGCAGCGCCCGGCGCTACGGCATCGCCCATCTGCTGGCGGTGCGCCAGCCGGACAGCCGGCAGGACCCCAAGGACACCGAGGAATTCGCCGCCGTGGAGAGCTATCCGGCATTGTGCGAGGGGCTCGGCTGAGCGCCGGAAAAACCGAGCCAGAGCCGATCAAGACGATCGCCGGCAGGCCGGGGGAAAACGCAGGAAAGATCTGCAACAAAAGGTTGACCGCCTCAATTTCACAAAGTTCCCCATAACAAACAATGAGTTACAAAGCAACAAAAAACCTGCGGATCGGCAGAAAATGCTTGCACAAAGCTTTCACGGCGGCGAGGATCGCCCCGTCATCCTTACTGAGGCTCCCTTCGTCATGAAGTACGCATCCATACTCCTGCTCTCCTTCAGCCTGGCCAGCGGTGCGGCACTCGCTGGCAGCAACACTGAGGCAGCTGTCGGCGGCGCACTGGGCGGCACTCTGGGCTCGGTGGTCGGCGGCACCTTGGGCGGCTCCACCGGCGCAGTCATCGGTTCGGGGGTCGGCGGTGCAGCCGGTGCCGGGATCGGCGCCAGACGCGGCAGCCGGACCGAAGCGGCCATCGGCGGCGGACTCGGTGCGGCCGGCGGCACCGCCATCGGCAATCAGATCGGCGGACCGACCGGCGGCCTGATCGGCGCCGCACTCGGCGGCGCCGGCGGCGGCGCCCTGGGCAACGCCGCCGGCAAGGGCGACGGCGACGGCGACGGCGATGGCAACGGCAACGGCAAGCGCCGCTACGTCGAACGCCATGATCACTACCACCACCACGACAACGGCTACCATCGCGGCCACTACAAGCACCGCCGCCATCACAAAGATTGAACCAGCGGCAACCCCGCCCCCGAATGCCTCGAAAAAAGCCCGCCCTCCCCTGGCGGGCTTTTTGCTGTTCAGAGGATCGGCGAAATCAGCCGCGCCACGCGCATGCCCAGACGGTTCAGGCGGTGCATGCGGCGACTCTCCTCTTGGTCCAGTTCGCGGGAGCGGCTGAAATCCTCCTGCAGCATGCACTCCACCGTCCCGGCGAAAGCGGGGTCGACGCTGAACAGGGTCAGCTCGAAATTCAGCCGGAACGAACGGTTGTCCAGGTTGGCGCTGCCCACCGCCGCGGTATCGTCGTCGATCAGCAGCACCTTCTGGTGCATGAAGCCCGGCTGGTAGCGAAACACCCGGATGCCCGCCTCGAGCGCCTCGAAGGCATACAGGCTGGAGGCGGCATAGACCACCCGGTGATCGGCCCGCGCCGGCAGCAGCAGGCGCACCTCCAGGCCGCGCAGCACCGCCAGGCGCAGGGCGGCGAAGACCGACTCGTCGGGCACGAAGTAGGGACTGGCCAGCCAGATCCGCCGGCGCGCCGCGTTGATCGCCGCGACGAATTGCAGCGAGCCGGTTTCCTGGGCATCGGCCGGGCCGCTGCTGACCAGCAGGCAGAGCACCTCGCCACCGGGGTAGCCCTCCGGCAGCAGCAGCGGCGGCAGCTCCCGGGTAACCCAGAACCAGTCCTCGGCGAAGGACTCCTGCAGGCAGGCCAGCACGGGACCGCTCAGTTCCACATGAGTGTCGCGCCAGGGCGAGAGGTGCGGGTTGCCCCCGAGGTACTCGTCGCCGACGTTCAGCCCACCGAGAAAGCCGCGCAGGCCGTCGACCACCACCAGCTTGCGGTGATTGCGGAAGTTCAGCTGAAAACGGTTGAGCAGGCCACTGCGCGCCGCAGCCGAAAAAGCATGCACCGCCACCCCGCCCTCGCGCAGGTGCTGCACATAGTGGCGCGGCAGGGCATGGCAGCCGACGCGGTCGTAGAGAAAGAACACCTGCACGCCGTTCGCGGCCCGCTCCAGCAACAGACTCTGCAGACGCCGACCGAGATGGTCGTCACGAACGATGAAGAACTGCACCAGGACCACCTCGCGCGCCTGGGCGATGGCCTCGAAGATCGCCGCGAAGGCGACCTGACCGTCGATCAGCAGGCGCACCTGGTTGTTCGCCAGGGGCGGCTGACGACCTAGGCGCGCCAGCACCTGCAGGTTCTGCGAGGCCTCGCTGCCGCGAGCCGCCTGGGCCTCCGCGACCCAGGGACGCCAGTCCAGCTCGGCCATCGCCCGGTGCATCTGCAGGTCGGCCTGGCGCCGCGCCTGGATATAGGCATCGAAGCGGCTGCGGCCGAACACCAGGTAGGGCAACAGGGTGAGATAGGGCATGAACAACAGGGAGATGGCCCAGGCGATGGCGCCCTGCGCGGTGCGCACGGTGAACACCGCATGGGCGGCCGCGACCACCCCCACTGCCTGGACCAGCGCCAGCAGATAACCCAAGAGCTGGAAACTGTCCTGTTCCATGCCACGATTCCTTCGGGATGCTCCCCCTGAGCATAACAGGCGCCCGCCGCAGCCGGCGCCGGAACCCGGCCATGAAAAAACCGCCCGAAGGCGGTTTCTTCAACAACCGGCGGACCGGCTTAGGCTTACAGCAGCGGACCGGCGTTGCGGATGGCGTCGGAGACGTCGAACTTCTTGAAGTTCTCGATGAACTGCCGGGCCAGGGTGCGCGCGGCCTCGTCGTAGGCGCTCTTGTCGACCCAGGTGTTGCGCGGGTTGAGCAGTTGGGTCTCGACCCCCGGTACCGCCTTCGGCACGTCCAGGTTGATGATCGGCAGGCGCTCGGTCTCGACGCCGATCAGCGCGCCGCTCTGGATCGCCGCGATCACGCCGCGGGTGGTCGGGATGTTGAAGCGCTTGCCGACGCCGTAGCCGCCGCCGGTCCAGCCGGTGTTGACCAGATACACCTTGGAGTCGTAGCCCTGGATGCGCTTGATCAGCAGCTCGGCGTACTCGCCGGCCGGGCGCGGGAAGAAGGGCGCACCGAAGCAGGTCGAGAAAGTCGACTTGATGCCGCTGCCGGAGCCCATCTCGGTGGAGCCGACCAGCGCAGTGTAGCCGGACAGGAAGTGATAGGCCGCCTGCTCGTTGTCGAGGATCGACACCGGGGGCAGCACGCCGGTGAGGTCGCAGGTGAGGAAGATCACCGCATTGGGCTCGCCGGCGCGGTTGTCCGCCACACGCTTCTCGATCAGCTCGCGCGGATAGGCGGCGCGGCTGTTCTGGGTCAGGCTGCTGTCGGCGTAGTCGGGCTGGCGGCTGCGGGGGTCGAGCACCACGTTTTCCAGCACGGCGCCGAACTGGATGGCCTTCCAGATCACCGGCTCGTTCTTCTCGGACAGGTCGATGCACTTGGCATAGCAGCCGCCCTCGATGTTGAACACGGTGCCCACGCCCCAGCCGTGCTCGTCGTCGCCGATCAGGTAGCGGCCCGGGTCGGCGGAGAGGGTGGTCTTGCCGGTGCCGGACAGGCCGAAGAACAGGGTCACGTCGCCCTCTTCGCCCATGTTGGCGGCGCAGTGCATCGGCAGCACGTCGAGTTCCGGCAGCAGGAAGTTCTGCACGGAGAACATCGCCTTCTTCATCTCGCCGGCGTACTGCATGCCGGCCAGCAGGACCTTCTTGGCGGCGAAGTTGATGATCACGCAGCCCTCGGAGGCGGTGCCGTCACGCTCCGGCACGCATTCGAAATAGGGCGCGTTGAGGATCTGCCATTCGCTCTTGCCGGCGGGGTTGAATTTTTCCGGATTGATGAACAGGCAACGGCCGAACAGGTTGTGCCAGGCGGTCTCGGTGCTCATCTTGACCGCTAGGTAGTGCTCCGGATCGGCACCTACATGAACGTGCGAAACGAAGCGATCGCGCCCGGCGAGATAGGCTTCGACCCGCAGCCAGAGCGCCTCGAACTTGTCGACGGGGAACGGACGGTTGATGCTGCCCCAGGCGATCTTGTGCTGGGTACCCGGCTCCTCGACGATGAAGCGGTCGGACGGAGAACGCCCGGTACGATGGCCGGTCCGGACCACCAACGAGCCGTTGGCGGCCAGCTCGCCCTCTCCGCGGCGGATGGCTTCTTCTACCAGTTGGGCGGCGCTGATGTCGGTAAACACGGCTTGAGTGGCTTGCGTCATGTGCGTCCGATCGGCTTGTGGCCGATTCCTCCATACGTTTTTGTAGCGCGACATCCGGTCACGCTACAGATAAAAGATAAAAAAAGTGCGTCGATTATGCCAGAAAAGCCGACGACACAGTAGGAGCCGTTAGTCCGACAAAGGTTCAATGACGCGCCCCAAGCCGCGCCACATCGTTGCCATGGATCACGGGCGCGGCAGGAACCCCCCCGGGAAACCGCCGTTGCGGGTAACCCCGCCGAGCGCTCAATGCCGCGTCGTCGAGGGCTCCTCGCTGCCGCCACCGGCGAACAGCTGGGCGATATCGGTGGCATCGAACTCGTAGCGCTGGTTGCAGAACTGGCAGTCGACCACCACCAGACCGCTGCGCTCGCTCAGCAGTTGCTCGGCATCCGCGTGCCCCAGGCTGGACAGGGCGTTGGCCGAGCGCTCGCGCGAACAGCTGCAGTGAAAACGCAGCGGCAGCGGCTCGAACAGGCGCACGGCCTCCTGGTGATAGAGGCGGTGCAGGAGGGTTTCGTTGTCCAGCCCGAGCAGTTCCTCGGCGGTCAGGGTATCGGCCAGGGTGACCAGGTGCTCCCAGCTGGCCGCACGCGCCTCGGCATCCTTCAGGCGCTCGCCGGGCAGCTGCTGGAGCAGGAAACCGCGGGCGCGACGGCCGTCGGCGTTGAGCCAGAAGCGCGTCGGCAACTGCTCCGAGCTGGCGAAATAGCCGGACAGGCAGTCGGCCAGGCTGTCGCCCTGCAGTTCGACGATACCCTGGTAGCGCTGCCCTTGGGCGGGATCGACGGTCAGGGTCAGCAGGCCCTCGGGCATCAGCTCGCGCAGCCCGGCGCCGGTCGGGATCTGCTCGGCGTGATAGCGGGCGATGCCGCGCACCTCGCGCTCGCTGGAGCACTCGACCATGAGCAGGGGCACCGCCCCCGAGGAGCGCGCCTGCAACACCAACAGGCCGTCGAACTTGAGGGTACCGACCAGCAGCGCAGCGGCGGCGAGCAGCTCGCCGAGCAACTGGGCGACCGGTTCGGGATAGGGGTGCTTGGCCAGCACCTCGGCGTAGCTGCCGCGCAGGTCGGCCAATTCGCCGCGCACGTCGGTGTCGTCAAAGAGAAAGCGTTGAGTAAGATCGAAATCGGGCATATCGGCTGGCCATGGCTGGAGACGGGGCTGGCGATGGCCAGTCCGCGAAGTCGGAACAACCGCCACAGGCGGCCGACTCGCCGGGGAATTCTAGGAAGAAAGGCCGGGACCTCCAAGCTTTCCGTCATTATTTGGCCATACCCTACCATTCGTCGGGTGAAACGATAATTTCCCGCTCCTAACCGATACTCCAACCGCCCTTAAAAATATATGGAATTGAAGGGGTTACAGGGTCAAGGCGGCCATCGTTATGCCACCCCGCCAGTAGCACGGAGACATCAGGCTCCGTGCTTGACAGTCTCCTCGTTCGACCGCCTATACCTGTATCACCGCATTCCCTCTCAGCGAGGCACACCAAACATGGATGTGAGCGTTTTCGGTACCGGATACGTCGGACTGGTCCAGGCCGCTGCCCTGGCCGACGTCGGGCACCGCGTTCTCTGCGTCGACATCGACGAAGTGAAGATCAAGCAGCTGCAGCGGGCGGTACCGCCCATCCAGGAGCCCGGTCTTTCCGCGATGATCGACGACAACCTGCGCGAGGGGCGGCTGTCCTTCAGCACCCAGGCCAGCGATGCGGTGATCCACGGCCAGCTGATCTTCATCGCCGTCGGCACCCCCTCGGACGAGGACGGCTCCGCCGACCTGCGCCACGTGCTGGGGGTGACCCGCGAGATCGCCAGCCACATGCAGGCCGACCGCACGCTGGTGATCAAGTCCACCGTACCGGTGGGTACCGCCAGCCAGGTGGAAGCGGTCGCCCTCGCCGAACTCGACCGCCTGGGCAAGGGCCGGCTGGCGGTGCGGGTGGTCTCCAACCCGGAGTTCCTCAAGGAGGGCAGCGCGGTCAACGACTGCGTCCGTCCCGACCGGATCATCGTCGGCAGCGACGACGAACTGGCCCGCGCCCAGCTCGCCGAGCTCTACGCACCCTTCTGCCGCAGCCGCGACAAGCTGATCTTCATGGACAACCGCAGCGCGGAGCTGACCAAATACGCGGCCAACGCCATGCTGGCCACGCGCATCAGCCTGATGAACGAGCTGGCCAACCTCGCCGAGCGCCTGGGCGCCGACATCGAGGCGGTGCGCCGGGGCATCGGCTCCGACCCGCGCATTGGCTACCACTTCATCTACCCCGGCTGCGGCTTCGGCGGCTCCTGCTTTCCCAAGGACCTGCGCGCCCTGCTGCACACCGCCAGCGCCAGCGGCCAGCCGCTGCACCTGCTGCAGAGCGTCCAGGACGTCAACGAAACGCAGCGCCTGGTGCTGTTCCACAAGCTGCAGAAGCTCTACCCCGAGGGACTGGCCGGCAAGGCCATCGCCCTCTGGGGGCTGGCCTTCAAGCCGAACACCGACGACATGCGCGAGGCACCCAGCCGCTACCTGATGGAGGCGCTGTGGCACGCCGGCGCGACGGTGCGCGCCTTCGACCCGGAGGCGATGTCCGAATGCCGGCGCCTGTACGGCTACCGCGACGACCTGGTGCTCTGCGCCACCCGCGACGACACCCTGCAGGACACCGACGCGCTGGTCATCTGCACCGAATGGAAGGCCTTCCGGGTGGTCGACTTCGAACTGCTCGCCCACCAACTGCGCGACCGCCTGATCGTCGACGGCCGCAACCTCTACAGCCCCCAGCAAGCGGCGGCCGCCGGCCTGCGCTACCTGGGCATCGGCCTGCCCTACGTCGACCCGCAGGAGGACGCACAATGAAGATCCTGATCACCGGCGCCGCCGGCTTCATCGGTGCCCACTGCGTGCGCCGGCTGCTGCTCGACGGCCATCGGGTGATCGGCCTGGACAACTTCAACGGCTACTACGACCCGGCCCTCAAGGAGGACCGGGTGCGCTGGGTGCGCCGCGAGGCCGGCGACTTTCCGCTGTGGCGGCTGGATCTCGACGATGCCGCCGGCATCGCCGAACTCTTCGCCAGCCAGCGCCCGGAGGCGGTGGTGCACCTCGCCGCCCAGGCCGGCGTGCGCCACTCGCTGAGCCATCCGCAGGACTACGTGCGCAGCAACCTGGCGGGCTTTCTGAACATTCTCGAAGGCTGCCGCCAGCAGCCGGTGCAGCACCTGATCTACGCCTCGTCCAGCTCGGTGTACGGCGCCAACCAGCACACCCCCTATTCGGTGCAGGACAACGTCGACCATCCGCTGTCGCTGTACGCCGCGACCAAGAAGGCCAACGAGCTGATGGCCCACAGCTACAGCCACCTGTTCGGCATTCCCGCCACCGGCCTGCGCTTCTTCACCGTCTACGGCCCCTGGGGCCGGCCGGACATGTCGCCGATCCAGTTCGCCCAGGCCATCGTCGAGGGGCGGCCGCTGCGCCTGTTCAACCATGGCCAGCACCGGCGCGACTTCACCTACATCGACGACGTCGTCGAAGGACTGGTGCGGCTGCTCCCGCAGCCGCCCCAGCCCGATCCGCTATGGGACCGCGAGCGGCCCCGGGCGGAAAGCAGCATGGCGCCCTGGCGCCTGTACAACATCGGCGGGCATCGACCGATCGCCCTCACCGACTACATCGATACCTTGGAAAGGCATCTGGGCCGCAAGGCCCTGCGAGAATTGCTGCCTTTGCAGCCCGGGGACGTGCTCGACACTTATGCCGACGTCTCGGAATTGCAGCGGGACACCGGCTTTCAGCCCCAGGTGAGCCTCGAAGAAGGCCTCGCGCGCTTCGTCGCCTGGTTTTGCCACTACTACAGGATCGGCAGCCCCGATGCCGCGGCCCCTCAAGCCGCCGCGGACGGGGAGCTGCCGTACGAGGTAATGCGCAATGAATGCCCCGGGAAACTCGCTCCAAGGACCCAGCCTCGCTAAGGACGGACAAACCAGCCCCCAGGAAAAACGCATCGATCCCTCGCAACGCGAGAAAATCCAGAACGCCCTCTGGGTGCACAACCACGGCTGGCTTGTCGGGCGCCAAGGCGGTCGCCCCTGGACCCTTTCGCGCACCAAGCGCCTCAGCGAAACGCTCGCCGCCTTGCTGCTGCTGCTGCTGCTCTCTCCCCTGCTGCTGGGCATCGCCCTGCTGATCAAGCTGGGCAGCCCGGGCCCCGTGCTGTTCGTCCAGCAGCGCACCGGCTTTCGCGGACGCCGCTTCGGCATGTTCAAGTTCCGCAGCATGGTGGCCAACGCCGAGGCCCTCAAGGAATCGCTGCGCCACCTGAACAAACACGGCCCCGAGTCCATCGACTTCAAGATCGACGCCGATCCGCGGGTCACCCCGATCGGCCGCTGGCTGCGCCGCACCAGCCTGGACGAACTCCCCAACCTGATCAACGTGGTGCGCGGCGAGATGCGCCTGGTCGGCCCGCGGCCCACCTCGTTCAACGCCAGCCGCTACCACCAGCACCACCTCGGCCGGCTGAGCATCTACCCGGGCATGACCGGCCTCTGGCAGATCTCCGGGCGCAGCAACGTCGACTTCGACGACCGGGTCGAACTCGACATGGCCTACATCCGCCGACAGGGTCCCCTACTGGACCTGTGGATTCTCCTGAAGACCCCTATCGAAGTGTTCAGCGGCCACGGCGCCAGCTGAACCCTCATCCCATCCAGGCCGTGCACGCATCAGGGAGTCAGCATCATGACCATGCTCCGTTCCGAGGAAACCAAGCTATTGCTGGAGCAGGACAAGCGCGTCCTCAGTCCCAGCGAAGTCAACCTGACGGCCACGGTGCTCGACCAGACCTGCCGAACCCTGCTGCTGATCGCCCCGACCAGCGGCTGCGGGACCACCTCCAGCGCCCTGAGCATGGCCCGGCAACTGGCCCAGTCGGCCAAGGGCAAGCTCCTGCTGGTCGACGCCAGCCCGTCGGCCACCGGCCTCAGCTCGCGCCTGGGCATGGCGGCCGACCCGGGCCTGTTCGAACTGCTGCACAGCGAACACCCCGAGCAGCAGTTCGGGCGCTGTATCCAGCGCCATCCCGACCTGCCCTTCGACCTGCTGCCGCTCGGCCACCCCTCCCCGGCGAGCGGCCGCTTCACCGCCGAGGACCTGCAGCGCCTGCTGGGCTGCCTGGCCGCCCGCTACCGTTTCGTGGTGATCGACGCCGAAGCCGTCTACAGCGGCACCAGCGGCCTGACCCTGGCGGCCATGGCCGACGGCGTGGTGCTGGTGGTCCGCGCCGAAGAAACCCGCTGGGAAGTCGCCCAGGCCGCCGTGCAGCGCCTGCAGCAGGCCAATGCCAACCTGCTGGGCAGCGTGTTCAACGCCCGCAAGTTCTATATGCCGAAGTGGCTCTACAAGCTTCTTTGACCCTGCAGACAGGACCGACGCCATGAAGAATCCGACACGCCGCCTGCTCGCCCTGGCCCTCGCCCTTGCCGGCCTGGCCGGCTGCTCCAGCCCGCCCAGCAGCCGCACGATCCCCGCCACCATCCTCACCGCCCCCGAGGCGCAGGCTACGCAGACCGAACTGATCCCGGTGACCCAGGTGCTGCGCCCGCAGGACGTGCTCGACGTGATCTTCCACATCGAGATGGACTCGCCCAACGCCTACCGCATCCAGCCCGGCGACCAGCTGGAGATCCAGTTCGCCACCGCCAAGGGCCTGACCGGCATCAAGACGGTGATGCCCGACGGCACCGTCAATCTGGAATACATCGGCAGCCTGAAGGTCGCCGGACTGACCGTCGAGGACGCCCAGGCCCTGATGGTCGAGCGCTACCGGGAAACCCTGCGCACGCCGCTGATCACCGTCTCCGTGGCCAAGGCGCAGAGCCGCACGCAGAACCTGCGCGACACCCTGTTCAGCCCGAACAGCGGGATGAGCCGGGAAATCTCCGTCGGCGCCGACGGCCGCGCCAGCTTCCCGATGCTCGGCAGCATGCAACTCGGCGGCATGACCCGCGACGAACTCGAGCGGCAGCTGAACGAGCGCTACCGCACCGAAGTGGGGCCGATCCAGGTCGACGTGCTGCTCAAGTCCACCGCCGCCAACGAGGTGTACGTGCTCGGCGAGGTCGGCCAGCCCGGCGCCTATCCGGTGCGCCGGCCGGTGTCGGTGCTGGAGGCGCTGACCCTGGCGCGCGGGCACAACCCCGTCACCGCCGATCTGGACTCGGTGCTGGTCCTGCACCGCCGCGGCGGCGAGGTGCTGGCGCGCACCTACGACCTCAAGTCGCTGCTCAAGAACGACGCCGCCGCGGCCAGCGTGGCCTACCTGCAGCCGGACGACCTGCTCTTCGTGCCACGGGCCGGCCTGGTCCGCGCCGGCGACACCGCCCGCCAGCTGGCCAACATGGTGCTCTTCAGCGGCTTCAACTTCGGCTTCACGTATAAAACCAACTGACAAGGACCCCTCGCGATGGACGCCCTCAGGACCGAGAACCACCTGTATGAGTTCTTCTCCACGTTGTTCGCCAACCGACGCCTGATCAAGCGGGTGTTCCTGGCCTTCGCCACCTTCACCCTGCTGCTGCCGCTGCTGCTGCGGGAGTCGTTCGAGATCACTGCGGAAGTCATGGTGCAGTCGAAAAAGGTTGCCCAGACCGAGGCCAACAGCGCCACCCTGCAGCAGGAAACCGACAAGTTCCTGCCGCCGACCCTGGCCGACATGGAAACCGAAAGCAGCATCCTGAGTTCCCCCGAGCTGGTCCGGGAAACCCTCGACACGCTGCGCGGGGAAGGCCTCGTCCTGAAGGACGACGGCCTGCTCCATCGGCTGCTCGCTCCGTTGCGCGAGCACCTGCTCGTCCCCCTGCGCGCGCAGGTGCTCGATCCGCTGCGCAGTGCCCTCGGCCTCACGGTCGATCCCCCCCGCGACAGCCGCCTCGACAAACTGACCCTGGCCACCCTGGAGGACCTCGACGTCGTCCCGCTGCCCGGCTCCAACGTCATCTCCGTGCACTACCGGGCCAGCGATCCGGCCCTCGGCACCCTGTTCGTCAACCGCCTGCTCGACACCTACCTGGTGCGGCGCCAGGCGCTGCACTCCAACGACCTGCCGGAAGCCTTCTACGAACAGAAGAAGGCCCAGTACCAGGAACAGCTAGGCGGCCTCGAAGGCCAGCGCCTCGCCCTGCTCGAACGGAGCCGCGCGGCCAACCCCGAGGAGGAAATCACCTTCCGCCTCAACGCCATCAACCAGGAAGAGCAGGCCCTCAACCTGTACCGCGACCGCCAGTTGGAGAGCCAGCGCTGGGTGGACTACCTGCAGAACAGCTTGGCCGTGGCCCGCAAGGCCAGGCTGACCGACTACGGCTTTCCCTACACCTTCGCCAGCACCATCGACAAGGTCGCCTTCGAGGACCGCGAGATCCGCCAGCTCGGCGACCGGCTGATCGAGCAGATCGGCCAGTACGGTGCCGAGAGCGACGTCTACCGCTCGGACAGCGTGCCGATGCAAAATCTCTACGCGCAAATCAGCCGGACCCGCCAACAGTTCCTCCAAGTGGTCAGCAACCGCGTCAGCGAGCGTACCAAGGACCTGGAAATCGTCGCCGGGGTGATCGCCCAGAAGACCGCGCGGATCGACGAGTACCGGGGCCGCATCCGCGAACTGCAGGACGCGCAGAGCGGCCTGCGCCAGCTCAACACCGAGATCGAGGCCCTCCACCAGGCCTTCTTCACCTACACCCAGCGCTACGAGGAAAGCCGCAGCCGCAGCCAGCTGGAGGGCGGCCTGTCCAATGCCAAGGTCCTCAGCCGGCCCTTCGAGCCCACCGAGGCGAGCTTTCCCAATCCCCTGCTGATCATCCCCCTCGGCCTGCTCACCGCCCTGCTGCTGGCCGTCGCCGTGGGCTACATCCGCGAGTTCTTCGACCATCGCTTCAAGCATCCCGAACAGCTCCTGCGCCAGCTCGGCCTGCCCGTGCTGATGACCATCAATGCCGAGCAGCCCACCGCTCTGCCCAATCCGCACAAACCCGGGAGCCTGCCATGGATTCGACACTGGGCCGGCGACTGAGCGCCAGCCAGGAGAAAACCCCGCTGCGGGTCGCCCACCTGCTCAGCAGCGGCGGCTTCTACGGCCTCGAGCGGATGCTCCTGGAGCATTGCCTGTACGCCCCCGGCGAACACCGGGTGCTCCTGCTCGACGGCCCGGAGTCGCTGGCCCGGCGCTTTCGCGAGGCCGGCGTGGAACTGACCCGCTGCACCGGCCTGGGCAGCCTGCTGCGCCAGATGGGACCGCCGGACGAGCGGCCGACGCTGCTCAACGGCCACGGATTCAAGGGGCTGCTCTACGGCTGGCTGAGCGCACGGTGCCTCGGCCTGCCGCTGGTCGCCACCCAGCACGGCTTCACGCCGCGCAGCCGCAAGCAGCGCTTCTACGCCTGGCTCAGCCTGCGGCTGTGCCGCACCCCGCAGGTCCGTGCGGTGGCCTGCGTGGCCGACAGCATCGCCCGCCTGCACCGCGCGGCCGGGGTCGGCGCCGGCAAGCTGCACGTGCTGCCCAACGGCCTGCCGCCCGCCCCCGAGGTCGTCTACCTGCGCCCGCCGACGGCCCCCGCCGCGCCGCTGATCGGTTTCGTCGGACGCCTCAGCGCGGAAAAGGGACCGGACCTGTTCGTCGAGCTGGCCATCGCGCTTTGCCATCGCGATCCCCGCCTGCACGCCGTACTGCTCGGCGAAGGGCCGCTGCGCGATCCCCTGCAGCAATCCATCGATGCCGCCGGCCTGCACGGGCGCATCGCCCTGCCCGGCTACCGGACGGACCTGCCGGCCTGGCTGCACGCCCTCGACGTGCTGGTCATCAGCTCGCGCAGCGAAGGCACGCCGATGGTGCTGCTCGAGGCCATGCAGGCCGGCGTGCCGGTCGCCGCCTTCGCCGTCGGCGGCATTCCCGACGTGCTCGAGCACGAGGCCTCCGGCCTGCTCAGCCCGCCCGGCGACCTTGCCGGGCTGACCGCCCAGGTCGGGCGCCTGCTGCTCGACAAACCGCTGCGCCAGAGGCTGACCGACCAGGCCCGGCTCGCCCAGCTCCGCCACTACCACCTGCCGGACCAGGCCGAGCATTGGCGCCAGCTGTACTGCAACGCGGTCGGAGGGTAATGCGATGCCCTTGGTACTGCCCCTGGCCCTGCTGCTCGGCCTGGCCTGCCTGCTGCTCCTGGCCAGCCCCTATCCCTATCTGGCGCCACTGGCCCTTCCCGCCCTCGCCGGCCTTGCCCTGCTCTACCGCAAACCGGTCTGGGGCCTGCTCGTGCTGGTCGCTCTGGTGCCCTTCGAAGGACTGTTCGCCGCCGCCGGCGGCGGTGGCGGCGTCACCGCGAACAAACTGCTCGGCCTGGCGCTGATCGCCATCGCCGGACTGCAACTGCTGCTGCGCCAGCTGCCGGCACAGCGCCTGCGCAGCAACCTGTGGCCGGTGCTGCTGGCCTTCCTGGCCTGCTACCTGCTCAGCCTGGCGTTCAGCAGCGACCTTGGCCTGTCGCTGCAGCACCTGCGCCAGTTCGCCGTCGGCCTGGTGCTGTTCGCCCTCAGCGTGCTGCTCGGCCACGACCTCGACCTGCCGGCCCTGGCCCGCGCGGTGGTGCTGTCGGTGGCCAGCACCTGCGTGGTCGCCCTGGCCTCCGCCAGCCACCAGCCGGACGGCCGGGCCATCGGCCTGCTCTCCGACCCCAACTACTTCGCCCTGCTGATCAGCGTCGCCTTCCCCCTGGCGCTGCTCCTGACGCTGCGCGCGCCGCGCTGGCCGCAGCGGCTGTTCTGGCTGGCGCAGCTGGTGCTGCTGCTCGCCGCTCTCGGCCGCACCGGCTCGCGCTCCGGCCTGCTGGTGGTGGTGCTGACCGCCGCCATCGCCGCCTGGCACTACCGCGACGGCGTGAAACACCTGCTGACCCGCCACCTCGGCTGGCTGATCCTCGCCCTGGCGATCGTCCTGCCGCTGAGCCCTGCGCTGCTGCCGGAAAGCTTCATCCAGCGCCTGGAGGTCCTCACCAGCCTGAAGTCCGGGGTCAAGTCCCACGCCGACAACTCCCTGGCCCGGCGCAGCGCCTACCTGGTGGTGGGCGGCGAGATCATCGCCGAGCATCCGCTACTCGGCAGCGGTCCCGGCACCTTCCCCCTGCATTTCGCCAGGACCGGCTACGCCATCGCCTTCGCCAACCAGCCCATACCGACGCAACTGTTCCGCGAAGCGCACAACACCTACCTGAGCATGTTCAGCGAGATCGGCCTGCCCGGCGGCCTGCTGTTCGCCGGCCTGCTGCTGCTCGGCCTGCGCAACTGCCAGGTCGCCCGCCGTCACTGGCTGAGCCGCGGCGATCCCGAGCGGGCGGCGCTGGCCACCCACTTCGGCCTGTCCTGCCTGGCGCTGGCCTGCTTCCTGTTCTTCCTCAGCGTGCCGAGCCACAAGTACCTCTGGGTGATGCTCGGGATAACCAGCGTCCTGCGCCTGCAGGCCGACGACGACGCCGCCGGAGCACGGCCATGAAACGGATCGCGATCATCGTCCCGACCCTCGACGAAGCCGCCCGGCTCGGCCGCACCCTCGAGGCCGCGCGGCACGCCGCCGAACACGCCGGCCTCGAGTACGAGCTGATCGTCCCGGACAACGGCTCCCGCGACGGCAGCCAGGCGCTGGCCCGCCGCCTCGGCGCACGGGTGCTGGACTGTCCCGGGATGAGCATCGGCGCCCTGCGCAACCGCGGCGCCGCGGCGAGCAGCGGCGACTGCCTGGCCTTCCTCGACGCCGACATGGAGATGCCCCCGGACTGGCTGACCACCTGGCGCGCGGTGCGCGCCGAGGACCGCGCCGAGGTGCTCGGCCTGGTCCACCAGGCGCCCCCCCAGGCGCCCTGGTACGCCCGCGCCTGGCTGCAGCGAGTGGCCGCCGAACGCGACCGGCCGACGCGGGTCGACTGGCTGCCGACCGCCAACCTGTGCCTGGAGCGCGCGTGGTTCGAGCGCGTCGGCGGTTTCGACGAAAGCCTGCGCAGCGGCGAGGACAAGGACCTCGGCCTGCGCCTCGGCCAGGCCGGCGCGCGACTGCTCAGCCTGCCCACGCCCACGGTGCTCAACTGGGGCTTCGAAAGCAGCTGGGGCGAATGGCTGGGCAAGGAACTCTGGCGGCAGAGCAGCCAGGCCCAACTGCTGCGCAAGGGCCGCGCCAGCCTGCGGCGGCTGCGCTTCCCGCTGCTCGCGGCCGGGCACTGGGCGCTCGACGCGCTGGCGTTGCTCGGCCTGCTGCTCGGCCAGCCGGCCGCCGCCCTCGGCGCGTTCGCGCTGGGCTGGCTGCCGGCCGTCCTGCTGACCCTGCGCCACCGCTATACCCGGCAGCGCCCGCTGCTGGCGGTGCGCCTCACGGTGCTTCACTGGCTGCGCCTGCACGTCGCCGGCATCGCCCTGCTGATGGGGCTGGTCGATCTGAACGCACGGAGGCCTTCCCGTGGCTGAAGCGACTTTCTGGCTGTGCCTGCTCCTGCCGCTCCTCGCCTACCTGGGCTACCCGGCCCTGCTGGCCCTGTACGCCCAGTTCCGCCGCCCCGCGCCGGCCGGCGCGCCGCAGGCGCTACCGCGGGTCAGCGTGATCGTCGCCGCCTACAACGAAGAGCGGAACATCGTGGCCAAGCTGCGCTCGCTGCTGGACGACGCCTACCCGCGCGAGCGGCGGCAGATCATCGTCGCCAGCGACGGCTCCGGCGACGCCACCGTGGCGCTGGCCCGGCGCGTCGCCCAGCTCCGCCCCTGGGACGACATCCTGGTGCTGGACCTGCCGCGCAGCGGCAAGGCCGGAGCGCTGAACGACGCGGTGGCGGTGGCCGACGGCGAAGTCCTGGTGTTCAGCGACGCCGACACCCTGTGGACCGGCGACACCCTGCGCCCGCTGATCGCCCCCTTCGCCGACCCGCAGGTCGGCGCCACCATCGGCAACGTGACCCTCCCCGCCGCAGGCCGGGCGCTGGCCATCGGCGACCGGCTCTATCGCGCCTACGAATCCTGGCTGCGCCGCCTGGAAAGCCGCACCGGCTGCCTGGCCTCGGCCGACGGCGGCCTGCAGGCCCTGCGCCGCAGCCTGTTCCAGACGATACCGGCGGATGTCACCGACGACTTCTTCCTGAGCACCTGCGCGCCGGTGGCCGGGCAACGCATCGTCTTCGCCGAAGCCGCCCGGGTCGCCGACGTCGGCGTGGAAAGCGCCGACAACCAGTTCCGCCGCCGCCGCCGGATCACCACCCGCGGCCTGCGCAGCCTGGCCCACCGCCGCGAACTGCTCGACCCGCGCCGGCACGGCCTGCTCGCCCTCGGCCTGTTCACCCACAAGCTCATCCGCCGGCTCGCGCCGATCCTGCTGATTCCCCTGCTGCTGAGCAGCTTCTGGCTGTGGAACGCCGGCGTTTTCTACCGCCTCGCCCTGCTCGCCCAGCTCGCCGGCTACGGACTGGCGGTGATCGGCCTGCTCGGCCAGCGCCGACACCTGCCGAAACCCTTCCACCTGGCCGCCTACCTGCTGGTGACCCTGGCCGCGATGAGCGCCGGCGTCTGGCAGTTCCTCGGCGGGCGGCGCTACCGGCACTGGAATCCACAACAAAACCGCTAGGGTCTAACCCTAAGGAAGCCCCATGCCACTCAAGCAGCTGATCAAGGCCGGCACCGGCTGGCTCTGCCTCAATACCCCCGCCGGGCAGCGCCTGCTGCGCGGGACCGGCACCATCCTGATGCTGCACCGAGTGGTGGCCGACGACGCGCAGGCGGCCCTGCCGCACCACAATGCCCTGTGCATCGGCAAACCGGCCTTCGCGAACCTGCTGCGCTGGCTCAAGCGCCGCTTCGACTGCGTGCCGCTCGCCGAACTGCTCGACCCGAGCGGCCCGGCGAACGGGCCGCCGCGCCTGGCCCTGACCTTCGACGACGGCTGGCGCGACAACGCCCTGCATGCCTTTCCGCTGCTCCAGGCGCACGGGCTGCCGGCGAGCATCTTCCTCTCCACCGACTTCATCGGCAGCCCGCAACGCTTCTGGTGGGAAGCCATCGGCGAAACCCTCTGGGGCAGTTTCGGCGAAGAGGCCCGCGAGCAGCTCGGCGAACGGCTGCGACAGCACCTGAGCCTGCCGGAGGAGCTGCGCACGGCGGGCTCCGGGCAGCGGCGCAGCCAGGCCCTCGAGCAGTTCCTGCAGCAGCTGAAAGGCCTGTCGGCGGCCACCCTGCAGGAACTCGCCGACGGCTGCCCGAGTCCGCCCGAGCCGCACGCCCTGGACTGGCAGCAGGTGCAGGCGATGGAGGCCTCGGGGCTGATCCGCTTCGGCCCGCACGGCGCCAGCCATGCGATCCTCACCGGCCTCGACGACGACAGCCTGGAGGCCGACCTGCGGCGCTCGCACGAAGCGATCGGCACGCACTGCCAGGCGCCGCTGCCGGTCTACTGCTATCCCAACGGCGACCACGACGCGCGGGTCTGCGCCGCGCTCCGGCGGCACGGCTACAACCAGGCGCTGGGCACTCGCCCCGGGCTGCATTTCAGCCGGCAGGCAGCCTCGCTGTCGCTGCCGCGCATCGGCGTCAGCCAGCGGATCGCCTGTCAGCCCTCCCTGCTCGGCTGGCGCCTCCTGCAAGGCGCCCGTCAATCGGGCGCACCGGCGCCTGCGGCGCAGAGCAACGACCTGCAGGAATGCGGCAATGAAGTCGAATGACTATATCCGCCAACTGATCCTCAGCATCGGCACCAAGCTGGCGATGCTCGCCCTGCGCCTGCTGCGCAACGTGCTGCTGGCACGCATCCTCGGCCCCGCCGATCGCGGCCTGTTCGCCCTGCTTGGCGCCCTGCCGGAGCTGATCGGCGCGATCACCAGCGGCGGGCTGAACACCGCCGTGGGCTACCAGGCCGCGCGCCAGCATCCGATGGGGCTGCTGCTGACGCTGATGCTGATCTACGGCTGCCTGGCTTCGGCGCTGGCGACCCTGTTCGGCGTGGAGATGATGCAGCTGTTCGGCCAGGATCTGGCGATCATGCACCAGCTCGGCCCCTTCGCCTGGCTGCTGCTGCTGGCCGTGCCGCTGTTCGTGCTGAAGAGCGCCCTGCTCACCCTGCACAACGCCGACGGCCGGGTCGGCACCTTCAACGGCCTGCGCCTGCTGGAGTCGCTGGTGCCGCTGCTGCTGTTCCTCGCCCTGTTCTGGATGTGGCCGCATGCCGCGCTGAGCGCCGCGCTGATCAGTTGGCTCGGCGGCCTGGCCCTGGTGGTGACGGTCGGCCTCTGCCTGCTCGCCCGCTACCACAACATCCGCCTGCGCTGGGATTCGGACAGCCAGGGCGAGTTGCTGCGCTTCGGCAGCCGGAGCCACCCCGACGTGCTGTTCCAGCAGTTGCTGATGCGCGCCGACTACCTGCTCATCGGCCTGCTGCTCGACAGCGAGAAACTGGGCTATTACGCCATGGCCACCGCCGCCGCCGAGTTGCTGTCCATCGTCCCCGAAGCGGTCACCACGCCACTGATGAAGCGCCTGCTGCAGCAGGGCGAGGGCATCGACCAGCTCACCCCGCTGGCGTTGCGCCTGACCGGCACCGCGATGCTCGCCGCCTGCCTGGGTCTGGCGCTGATCGGCGAGTGGCTGATCGTGACGCTCTTCGGCAGCGCCTTCCAGCCGGCCTACCCGGCCCTGCTGGCCCTGCTACCCGGCATGTTCAGCCTGTGCTATTCGAGCATCCTGCACCTGGACCTGCTCGGCAAGGAGCGGCCCGGCACCCTCTCGGTGTTCGCCGGCGGCGCGGCGGCGCTGGATCTCCTGCTGGCGGTGCTGCTGATCCCCCGCTGGGGCATCGTCGGCGCGGCGATCGCCTCGTCGGTCGCCTACACCGCCCTTGCCCTGGCCATGCTGCTGCTCTACGGGCGGGTCAGCGGCATCGCCATCGGCCAGACCCTGCTGATTTTGCCCAGCGACCTGCGCCTGCTCCGCGCGCAACTGAGGCCGGCGACATGAACGGGCGATCCGCCCTGCTCGGCGGCCTGCTGCTCGGTGCGCTGCTGCCGGCGCAGGCCCAGGAGTGGCCCGGTATCCGCGATGGCGCGCTGTACCTGCGTCCCCCGCAGGGCGACAGCCTGCAGATCGACTGGCAGCCGGCCTGGCAGGCCGAGGCCAATGCCGAGCATCTCTACCTGCAAGCCGGCGACGGGCGCCTGCTGGCCCGGCGCGACATCGCCGCCGAGGAGGTCCGCGGCCGCCAGCGCTGGGCGCTGCGCCCCGAGGACGGCGACCTGCGCCTGGAGATCCCCGGCTACAGCTTCCGCCGCTACCGGGTCCGGCATGCCGACGACACCGCCGCGCTGTTCGAGCCGGTCAAGCTGCACTTCTGCGCCGAACTGCCGCCCGGCACGCGCCTGTACTTCCGGGTACTTGCCGGCGAGCACGCGGTGCTCGCCGGCAAGTACCACGGGGGCGTCGAGGGGCTGTACACCGAACGCCTGAGCGACGGCCGCAGCCTCTACCTGCCGCTGTCCCGCGACGGCGAGTACAGCCAGAGCGACCGTCTCGAACTGCCCGTGTCGGCCGAGGACCAGCTCTGGAGCCTGGCCCTGCAGGGACGCGGCAAGGCCGCCTTCTGGCTGGACGGCAGCGCCAACCTGTTCGCCCAGCGCCCCGAGCACCTGTTCGGCCCCAAGTTCGCCCCCGGCAACGTCGGGCTCGAACTGCACGACGAGGTCCTCGGACCGACACCGAAACTCGGCGTGGCCCTGCCCTACACGCCGCCGGAGGCGCCCGAGCTGCTCGCCAAGCTGGCGCCGCGCGCCGCCAGCTACTACAGCTTCGTCGATGCGATGACCCGCGATCCCAGGCGCGAGGAGCAGTTCCGCCCCCTGTACCTGAACCGCTACGGCATCCATACCGACATCACCCTGTTGTCGCAGAGCGGCCGGCGACCGCTGCTCGCCGCCGACGAGATGAGCCGCGGCGGGCTGAAGGCCTGGCTCGACGGCATCATCGCCCTCGGCGGCGTGGGCACCCATTACCTCGCCCTGGCCGACGAGCCCAACCTCAACTACCCCGACTACGCCAGCTTCGCCGCCTATTTTGCCCGGATGGCCCCGCTGGTCCGCACGTATCCCGGCGCCCGCGAGGCCGGGGTGCGCCTCGCCCTGCCGTCCTCCTCGCGCCTGATCAACGGCCCGAGCCTCGATGGCGCCGCCGCGCGGCGCGGCCTGGACTGGGCACGGCAGCTGCTGGCCGAGCACGGCGAGTGGGTCGATGCCCTCTCCTGGCACGAATGGATGGTCCGCGACCTGCGCGCCACCGGCGTCTACCGCGACGCCGCGCGCCAGGCCGCGCAACTGGTCGGCCTCGACGCGCACGGCCGGCCGCGCAAGGCGCTGCTGCTGGAGCAGACCAACCTGTCCAGCGGCAACAGCGTCAGTCCCTACGAGCAGGAAACCGGGATCGCCGCGCTCTGGTGGGCCTCGGTGGCGGTCAACGCGGCCCAGGACGGCCTGCTGGAGCTGCTCGACTGGTTCCCCGCCACCGACAACGAGAACCACCCCAAGGGCATGATCGGCCTGGCCGGCGACGGCCGCTACGTCCTCAAGCCGGTCGGCGAAGCCATGGCCTTCATGCAGCGGCACTGGCAGGAGCAGGTCCTGCGCCTGGACAACGACGCCTTCGAGGTGGACGTGCTGGCCATGCGCACAGGCAGGCGGGTAGTCCTGTTCGGCGTGAACAAGGCACCGCGGCGACAGGAGGTACGGCTGCAGGGCGAGCCGCTGGCGACCTGCAGCGCCCGGGAGGCGCCCCGCCTGCACCTGCTGGGCGCGACGGCCCAGCCCGCCGAGGGCACCCTGGACTGCACGGGACGGCCGTGGCGCTTCAGCCTGCCGGGAGAAACCCTCTTCGTCCTCGAGTGGGAGGCGCCCTGAGCCCGGGGGATCGACCGGCCAGCCGAAACGCCGAAGGCTGCCCGGTAGACGGCACTTCAGCCGTCAACCGCCGGCCGTGCGCGACCCGCTCGGCCACCCGTCCGACAGCCGCTCCTGGCCCCGCTTCCACCATCCCTTCAAGCGCTTCCCATAGGGATACAGGTCGATCCACAGATCGGCCAGCGGCGAGCCGCTGCTCAGCACGAAGGTGCACAGCGGCTTGCGCTCCAGCCACAGGCTGTTGCTCAGGCCGCCCTCCGGCGCCGCGCAGGAATCCATCCACTGGACGCCCTGATCCTTGAGTTCGTGAAGCAGACGGATGCATTCGAGTTCGAGGAGCGCCCCGGGGGAATACTGGGCGTAGTCCTCGTCGAAGGCGACCTTGAAGGAAAAGGCCCCCGGCGGGGCGAGGAAATCGCAGAGCATCGCCAGCGGCCGGCGATCCAGGGACAACTCGAGCATCATCAGCTGGCCCCGCGCATAGGCCGCCGTGGCAACCGCCTCGAAGTAGCGTCGACAGGCCGTCCGGCAGCCCAGGGCCGAGCGCGACTCGCCCTTCCAGCCTTTCGACTCCAGCGCGAGGAAGGCCGATAGCCAGGCCTGAAGATCCTCGCCCCGGGGTTGCAGCACCCGCAGGCGCAGATCGCCCAGTTCGGCCAGGCGCCGCCCCAGACGCCGGTATTCCTTGCGCCGCTTCGCCGACACGGCGCGCTCCAGGTAGCGCTCGGCATCGTCCCCCGGCTCGATCAGCGCGCGCGAACGCCGGGCGCCCTCGTAGCATCGCAGGCCCTCGTTGCCCAAGGCGGTGCGCAAGGCCGCGGCCAGCGGACCGTCGGCAGGCGCATCGCGCAGCAACAGCAACGGGTACTGGCGGCGATGGGCGTGCAGCCAGCGCAGGAAGGCGCGCATCACCGCCGGCTCGCGCCCCCGGCGCACCAGGGGCGTCACCGAAAAGCAGTAGCGGTGGCGGAACATCCGCGCCACCGTCCGGGGCAACAGGCCGCAACCGCTCGGCTCGAACAGCGGGAAAAAGCCGTCCAGCACCGGCCCCTCTTCCGCCCCGCCCTGGCGGACCAGGAACAGCAGCGCGAAGCGCTTGTCGCCGACCAGGTGTTCGAGGGCCGGCAGCAGGGCCCAGGGCGAATAGAACACATTGGGTTCGGCAGCCTCGCGGGCCAGCGCCTCCCAGCCCTCCAGGCAGGGCCCGATAGCCTCCGGCGAGCGGGCGAGGACGATGCGGTAACCGCCGTAGAAAGGTGCGGTGGCGTCGAGGTCGAAGACTTTCCGAGGAGTCATTTCGCGCTTCCTGCCCGGCCGGACAGAAGGTTGCCCGGCGCAGCGTCAAGGTCGTCCCGAGAGAAGAAACCGGACCGCCATACGGCCGATCTGCTCAGGACTATAGACAGCCATCCGCCTCTCGGAAGCGGGAAAACGTATCAGCGTTATTCTGTCCGTCGGCCCGCCCGTCCGGGCAACTGCTACGCTGGTCTACAACAAGCCAAGCGGGAAACGACCGATAACGGACCCCCACCATGGACTATCGCTTTCAATGGAGTAGCACCCTTTCCGTCGCCGACTTTCCCCGTGAAGCCTATGCCAGGCTTCGTGCCCAGGTGCCGCAGGCCACCCCGTTCAACCACCTCGGCTGGCTACAGGCCGCGGAGCGCGCCCTCGAGCCGGACCAGACGCTGCATGTGCTGCTGGCGTGGGAGGGAAGCGAACTGCGCCTGTGCCTGCCGCTGGTCTGCGCCCGCGAACGCCGCTTCGGTCTGCGCTGGACGGTGCTGCGCCATCTCGGCCATCCGCTCAGCGACCGAATCGCCCTGCTCTGCCGGCTCGACGAGGAAGGCCGGCGTCAAGCGCGGGCGGCCATCCACCGCCGGCTCCCCCATGTCCTCCTGCAACTGCACGAACTGACCGCCGGCGGCGAGCAGGAAACGCTGCTCGAACACTGGGCCGCAGCCAGCTCGACCCATGAGCGGCGCCCAAGCTGCCGGGTGCCGGTGCACGCGATCGGCGAGGCCGACTGCCGGGAACCCTCAGGCGACCTGCGCTACAAGCTGCGCCGGGCGCGCAAGCGCGCGGCCGCCTGCGGTGCCCGGGTACGGCGCCTGACCCCTGACGGCGAGACCGTCGGCTCCGTGCTGGAAACCATCGGCGCCGTCGAACAAGCCAGCTGGAAGGGCGAACAGGGCGTCGGGATCTTCTCCGGCGAACGGCGCCGGCAGTGGATGCGCGAGGCCTTCGGCGAACTGGCCGCGGCCGGGCTGGTGCGCGTCGTGCTGCTCGAACACCAGGGCCGCTGCATCAGCTACCGCCTCGGGCTGCTGGAGCGCGGCCGGCTCTACGACTACAACCTGGCCTTCCTCCCCGCGTACGCCGAACTCGGCAGCGGCCGCCTGCTGCTGGACGAATGGATCCGCTGGGGACTGGAGGACGGCTGGCAGTACGTCGACGCCTCGCGGGTCAGCCTGCAGGACTCCAGCCATCAGTTGCACGAGCGCCTGACCGGCGAGGTCCTGCATCTGCGCTGGAGCCTTTATTCCTGGCGCCCGAGCGGGATCGCCCTGGGCCTGGCCCACCGCCTCTGGAGCCTTCTGAAGGCCCGCCGCCCAGGCGCCGTGGCCCGGCCTGCCGGCAGCGACGGAGAGCAGCCATGCCCAGCCAAGTGATCGTCAATGCCGACGACTTCGGCCTGAACCGCGAGGAAAACGCCGTCATCGTCCGCGCCTTCCGCCGCGGCCTGATCAGCTCCGCCACCCTGATGGCGAACATGCCGGCGTTCACCCATGCCTGCGCGCTGATCCATGCCGAAGGCCTGCACGGCCGGGTCGGCCTGCACGTCAACCTCACCTGCGGCCGCCCGCTGAGCAGTGCCATCGCCGCCCAGCGCCGCTTCTGCAACGCCTCCGGCGAGTTCGCGCTGCGTTTGCCGCGCCATCGCCTGTGGCTCGACCCCGCCGCGCGCACGGCGATCGACGACGAACTGCAAGCGCAGTGGCAGCGCTGCCTGGACCACGGGGTCCGGCCCAGCCATCTGGACTCCCACCAGCACGTGCACAACATCTGGCCGATCGGCGAGCAGCTGGCGCGCTTCGCCGCCGCCCAGGGCGTACCGCTGCGCCAGGCGCGCAACCTGGGCACCAACCTCGACCCATTCAAACGGTTGTTCAAAACGCTGCTCAACCGCCACCTGCGCCGGCTGGCCGGACGCGGCGTCGAGTACGTCTGCACCCCGGCCGACCTGCGCGACCTGCCCCTGCCGACACAGGGCACCCTGGAGGTGATCGCCCACCTCTGCAGCCTGGACGAGGACTTCGGCGACGCCTGCCTGGCCCCCGGCGAATCCCTCGCCGCCCTGCTCGAGCAGCGTCTCGGCGGCATTCCGCGGGTCGCCTACGGCACGGTGCCGGAGCCGCCGGCAGCGGCGCACTGCACCCAGTGAGTGCCGCCGACAGACCCTAGGGCCTGTTGACGTTTCGAACGAGAGGCGTTGATGAAGAAGAGTAAACCCGCAGAATTGAGGTTCCTACACCGACAACCCTGCAGGTTTGCAATGCCCCGATTGATGCTTAGTGACGAACACTGGTCGAAGCTGGAAAAGGTTCTGCTTCAGCAAGCCATTTACCACAAGCCGGATCTGCGGATGACGGTCGAGGGGATGCTCTATCGGATGCGCGCAGGCTGCCCCTGGAGAGACCTGCCCAGCGCCTTCGGGCGCTGGAACTCGGTCTACAAGCGCTTCAACGCGTGGTCGGCAGCCGGCAAGTGGCTCAAGGTTTTCCAGGCATTGATCGAGGAGCCCGATCTTGAGTGGGCGTTCATCGACGGTACCTATGTGAAGGCCCACCAGCACAGTGCCGGCGCGGCCAGCGATCAGCCCGAAGCCATCGGCAAAAGCCGGGCAGGAAACACGAGCAAGATCCACCTAG
>Ga0209373_10000196_pt1 | contig 126937 bp, 112 predicted proteins | sample Higcelweek5metaG_FD_187173 | JGI IMG/M metagenome (GOLD analysis project Ga0209373, IMG submission 187173) | Freshwater pond sediment microbial communities from the University of Edinburgh, under environmental carbon perturbations - High... | ecosystem: Environmental > Aquatic > Freshwater >... | reverse complement strand
GCCACAACCGTCCCCGTTGAGCCAAACGTCACCCAAGCGGGGCTTGCCCCCTGATAAACTTCTAAGGCCTCACTATCGTCATTGTACCGCAGCATCCCTCGAACCGGAGCAACCGGACGTTGCGCGTCGGTCCCCTTTGGCGGGATCATGCTGTCCGTGCGCGAGGACAAATCGAATGAGGTCTGGTTGGTAATCGTCTGGCTGCCGATCGAGATCGCGCCCGCGCTCATATCACCAAAAATCGTATTGCCGATGTTCAACCAGTTGCTCGTATTATAGGCGGGCGTATCCACCGCAGACGATGTACCAATCAGGATATTATTGCTGCCCGTCTGTAATGTCGTGGACGCCACGCGGAACCCGATAAGCGTATTATATCCACCAGAGGTCAGAACATTGCCGGTCGTATCGCCAAGCGCAACATTGCCCGTCGTCGTACTGTTCAGCAAGCTATAGGCACCAATCGCCGTGTTCATGCCGCCCGCACTGTTATTGCGCAAGGCATAGTAGCCTATCGCGATATTCTGGTCTGCATTGCCAAGGCTGCCGCCCGCACGGTCTCCAATCGCAACATTGTAATCGCCGCCCGTGTTCCCCGACAACGCCTGATACCCGATGCCGACATTCGACGTGCCGTTCGTGTTGCTCTGCAAAGCATTATACCCCATGGCGACATTTCTGAAGCCCGTGCTTGTGCTGTACAGAGCGCGATAGCCGAAGGCCGTATTCGCCAAAGCCCCCGTCGCATAACGCAAAGCCCCAAGCCCAGCCGCGATTGAGCTGTTATCCAAAGACGGCATATGGAACAATGGCCCGCTCGCCGTCACATTGGTCATATCCAGCTTGATCGCGTTGCCGATGTTCAGATAGTTCGACGTGTCGGCAAGTGGGGCGTCTACCGCCGACGATGTGCCGATCAGGATGTTGGAGGAGCCGTTGGAAAGGGTGGTGGAGGCAACGGAAGCGCCCAGAACAAGATTATACGCACCTGATGTCAATAATCGTCCGGCGCTTGCACCCACCGCCGTGTTATTAGCTCCAGTGCTAACCATAAAAAGTGACGCGTTGCCAATCGCGACGTTATAGCTAGCACTTCCCGTCGAAAAATACATTGCTGATGCGCCAAGAGCCGTATTGTACGAGCCGTTTGGATTGAAATACAATGCTTGGTCGCCGACAGCAACATTCCAAAGACCTGCTGTACTCTTCTCCATGGCTTTTGAGCCCACAGCTACGTTGTAGCCTCCGGTTAACGTCTCATACAGTGCTGCATAGCCTATGGCCGTATTTCGTGTGCCTGTCGTATTTTTAGAAAGCGCCCCTCGGCCAAACCCGCTGTTCCACTGGCCTGTTGTCGTTGCCATCAGAGCTTCATAACCAACTGCTGTGTTATACGAATTTATTCCCGTCTGTGCCGCCAGCGAGCTTTGGCCGAGGCCGATAGAGGTCGTATCCCCCACAGGTTGATGCAGGATCTTGGCGTTGCCGATATAATACGCCCCCGTCGCCGTGCTGACATTGATATTGCCGGAAACGTCTAGGGCTTGGAGGGGCGAGGTGTTCAAGACGCCAACATATCCATCTGTTCCACCATTATTTGCGCTGTCAATGAAAAGACCGGAACCTGCATCCGTCACAATTTTCAAGTAGCCATAGAGAGCTTTAACTCTGCTCCCTGCGGGGGTATCGTATGAGACAAGGCTCACACCTCTTGCCGAACCATCCGTTACGTATAACCCTTGCGAACCAAAGGGCCCTGCGAAAACAGCAAGTCCATTTGCTCCTTGTTCAAAGCTCGTATGATTTGCCGTGTTCGTCGAATCAACAATTTTAAACTGAGGTACGGCTCCCTTGATTTCCAATGCGGCCGTTGGCGCATTCGTCCCAATCCCGACACTTCCCGTTGCCGTGACGCGCAACCGCTCAACACCCGATGTTGCGATAGCAACGGTCGAGGCGGCATCAGAGAACAAGCCCGTCGTCACATCATCGCTACGGCTGGGGGAGGTGTGGGTGGCGTCGGCTCCGAGATAGCCCGACCCGACAGCCGTAGCCGCCGCACCCAAGGAAACCCATGTCGGCGTTGCGCCCTGATAGACTTCTACGGCATTTGTATCGGTATTATACCGCACCATGCCCGTCACGCCTGTCGGTTCCTGCGCCGTCGTACCTTTGGGGAGCAACAAGCTGTCCGTCCGCCCAGACAAATCCAGCGTCGTCCCCGCCGTCACCGCCGCCGCCCCAATAGCCACACTCCCCGTGCTCAAATCTCCATAAATCGTGTTGCCGATATTCAGCCAATTACTCGTATCCGCCAGCGGCGTATCCACCGCAGACGATGTGCCAATCAGGATGTTAGAGGAGCCAGTGGTGAGGGTGGTAGAGGCGACGGAAGAGCCAAGAATTATATTACTCGATCCACCGTTCATTTCATATCCCGTGCGGTATCCAACGATGACGTTCAAGTTACTGGTCCCGCCTCCGTTAAACGCTGCTTTCGACCCCAGAACTGTATTATAGCTTCCATGCCCATTTGATTGCATTGCTCTGTTGCCATAAACTGCGTTGTCTTCTCCATCGTTAAAGATCATGGCATAAGTACCAACCGCCGTATTGGCATTCGTAGAAGACACACTGCCTGCTGCACTGCGACCAATACCAATGTTTTCAATACCAGATATATTTGCCCCCAAGGCATTCGATCCGATCCCGACGTTGCCATATCCAACCGTGTTCGAACCCAACGCATTGCGCCCGACAGCGACATTGTTCGAATATGTTAGTGCCAATTTACCTAAAGCCCCCAAGCCAACGCCTATGCTATCGTTATCCAGCGCAAGCCCCATCGAAATAATCGGGTTCGTCGCCGTCACCGCCGTCATATCCAGCTTGATCGCGTTGCCGATGTTAAGATAGTTTGATGTCGCAGCGGTGGGGGTAGTGACGGCACCGCTCGTACCAACCAATATATTTCCTGTTCCGGTGGTCAGAACGGTATCAGCGACTTTATATCCGATAATCGTATTGTACTCGCCGCTTGAAAGAATAAAGCCAGATTGGTTCCCCAGCACGGTGTTGTTCTTTGCCACAACAGCATTATACATCGCCCCTGTGCCGAAGATCGCGTTTCCGTTGCCGATTAATGTTCGCCCTGCACTTGCACCTACCGCAGTGTTCTCCACACTTGTTACGGCTGCCCGAAGGGCCCCTGCCCCAATCGCCGTGTTGCTTTGCCCAGAAGTCTCGTTGAACAGTGCTTGATATCCAACCGCCGTATTGCTCAACCCCGTCGCCGTCTGTGCCGCAAGCGTACTCGGCCCCACGCCGATAGAGGTCGTATCCCCCACAGGTTGATGCATGATTTTAGTGTTGGCGATGTAATACGCCCCTGTTGCGGTGGAGACGTTGATATTGCCGTTGACGTCTAGGGCTTGGAGGGGGGTTGTGGTGGCAATACCAACTAATCCACTTCCCGTCAGGTTTACAAGTGAAGCTCCATTAACTTTGAGCCTTAACGAACGAGTTGAATTACTTGTACAACTATACGAGTTGATATACTCATCACCAAAATCAGTATAATAGCAGCTATCAACGCTGAGCCTCATCTTTGATCCGCCATAAGCACCCCCGCCGACAATCAGTGGAACTTGCGACGAACTCCCAACCACATTTAACACGCCCGTTGGCGCATTCGTCCCAATCCCAACACTTCCCGTCGCAGTCACGCGCAAAGCTTCCACACCCGATGTTGCGATAGCGACGGTGGAAGCGGCATCAGAGAACAACCCTGTCGTCACGTCATCACTACGGCTGGGGGAGGTGTGGGTGGCGTCGGCGCCGAGATAACCCGACCCGACAGCCGTAGCCGCCGCACCCAAGGAAACCCATGTCGGCGTTGCGCCCTGATAGACCTCTACGGCATTTGTGTCAGTATTATACCGCACCATGCCCGTCACGCCTGTAGGCTCCTGCGCCGTCGTGCCTTTGGGGAGCAACAAGCTGTCCGTCCGCCCAGACAAATCCAGCGTCGTCCCCGCCGTCACCGCCGCCGCACCGATGGCAACACTCCCCGTGCTCAAATCCCCATAGATCGTGTTCCCGATATTCAGCCAGTTGCTCGTATCCGCCAGCGGCGTATCGACGGCAGATGATGTACCGATCAGGATGTTCGATGAGCCAGTCAGTAACGTCGTTGACGCTACACCATGGCCAATAAGAACATTGCTGCTTCCCGATGTCGCAGCCCATGACGAATTAGCCCCTGCGCCAGCTCCTAATAATACATTATACCACCCCGATGCCAACGTACGCCCAGCACCGTCACCAAAAGCGGCGTTGTTAGACCCTCCGCTACCTCCCAGCCCCTTCAACGTCTCGTGTCCAACAGATACGTTATAGCTGTTGTAAGATGAACTTTCTTGGCTGCGGTTGCCGATGGCTATGTTATTCGAAACACCCGCAGCGGAGGCCATTGCTCCGGCCCCAACAACGATATTGCTCGGTCCACTTACATTTGACACAAGCGCAGAATCGCCAATCGCGATGTTCCACAGCCCCGTCCCCGTCTGCGCAGCCAAAGTCCTGAAGCCCAAGCCAACGCTTGTGCTATCAAGCGCAGGGCTCATGTGAAGATAGGGCCCACTCGCCGTCACCGCCGTCATGTCCAGCTTAATCGCATTCCCGATGTTTAAATAGTTCGACGTCGTAGCGGCTGGCGTATCAACGGCGGCAGAGTTACCGATCAGGATATTCGAGGTGCCCGTAGCAAGGGTTGTGGAGGCAACAGCATGTCCCAAGGCAAGATTATAAGAACCACTCGATATGTTACTGCCCGCATCCATACCCAAAGCTGTATTTCCCGTCGCCGTCGTGCCCGTCAAAGCTCCGTGACCAATAGCTGTATTGGATGATTTTGCATTGCTTGACATTAAAGTGAAAGAACCCACTGAAACGTTGTAGTATGCATTCGAACTGCCCTCCTGTGATCTATAACCAATGGCAGTAGCATAGGCCCCACCCGTCGCGCTTTTCTTAGCCCCGTATCCAACAACCGTGTTATATAAACCTGATATATTGGATTGTAAGGCATTCGTTCCGATCGCTGTATTTTGGCCATTTGCAGTCGTCAAGCTCCTCATCGCCCCCAACCCGACACCAATGCTTGAATTATCTAGGTTTACCCCCATGCTGATAATCGGGTTCGTAGCCGTGACATTCGTCATATCCAGCTTGATCGCATTGCCGATGTTGAGGTAGTTCGACGTGTCAGCAAGCGGGGTGTCTACCGCCGACGATGTGCCGATCAGGATGTTGGAGGAGCCGGTGGAAAGGGTGGTGGAGGCGACCTCAAACCCAATGATAGTGTTATAAGAACCCGTCGAAACGCCACCGGACATTAAATATCCGCCAGAATGGGCCCCCAAGGATGTGTTTCCATTTCCAGCCCAAAGATTAAACAGTGCCATATCTCCAAGCGCGGTATTCGAACTTCCTGTAATATAATTAGAGCCATTGGGCCCATACATTGCACCAGAGCCAACTGCTGTATTTTTTGAGCCGGTCGTATTCCAGTTCAGCGAGGAGTGCCCAACCGCTGTATTACTGAACCCATCTGTCGTTTTTGTAAGTGCGTCGCTACCTATCGCCGTATTTTTTCTGTCGGTCATTGTCTGTGCCGCAAGCGTGCTTTGTCCGAGGGCGATCGAGGTCGTATCCCCCACAGGCTGATGCATGATCTTGGCGTTGCCGATATAATACGCCCCCGTCGCCGTGCTCACGTTGATATTGCCTACAACGTCAAGGGCTTGCATGGGGGCCACTGTGCCGATGCCGACGTTGCCAGCCGAATTTACATAGAATTTTGATACCCCTGCCGTTTGTAAATTCATCAAGAATTTCGCACCTGTACCGGTTCCATTGCCGGAGAGATTCGCATTAATCAACCCTAAGCCACCTGTGCCATAACTGGCATCTAGGATATTCAGATTCAAACCATAATTGTCTTCTGAACCCGTAGGGCTACGGTTTTGTGAAATAGTGAAAGTACTTACACTATCAGATCCTGAAGTAGCGAAGCCATAGTTCGCACCCCACGAATCTATCGTATGGTGGCTAGAGATATGCAGAGCGCCCCTTACTTGCGCATCGCTGTTCACATCCAACGGGTAAGCTGGTGCCGACGTCCCGATCCCTACACTTCCCGTCGCAGTCACACGCAACCGCTCTACACCCGCCGTTGCAATCGACACCGTGCTGGCCGTATCACTGAACAACCCCGTCGTCACATCATCACTGCGGCTTGGGGAGGTGTGGGTGGCGTCGGCTCCGAGGTACTGGGTTGAGCCTGCTGTCGAGGTCAGGCCGAGAGACAACCATGCGGTGCCTTGGTAAACCTCGACAGCTTGGTTGTCGGTGTTATAGCGGATCATGCCCTCAACGCCCGTAGGTTGCTGGGCATCCGTCCCCTTAGGCAATATCACCGAGTCCGTCCGCGCCGACATATCCAGCGAACTCCCCGTCGTCACCGCCGGAGCCCCTATCGACACCGCCCCCAGCGACATATCCCCATAGATCGTGTTCCCGATATTCAGCCAGTTACTCGTGCTCGCCGTCGGCACATCCACCGCGGATGACGTGCCAATAAGGATGTTGGAAGAACCGCTCTGCAATGTTGTTGAACCCACTCCAAAGCCCAACGCAACATTTCGCGACCCCGTATAGGTCGCCATATCGTTGCTAAGTGCAAAAGAACCAATCACCGTGTTCCCAGAGCCCGCGTTTTTATAAAGGGCCTGATACCCTATCACGTTGTTATAGCTTGCCGCATTGTCGCCAGCCCCCGTGTTAAAGCTTAGCGCATTATATCCTATCGCGCTGTTATAGCTGCCAGCCTTAGCCCCGCTCGCTGTATTGATGTACAACGAAGCATAGCCCATTGCGCTGTTATAGCTGCCGGCATTAGCCCCGCTCGCTGTATTAAATTCCATAGAAGAATATCCCAACGCATTGTTATAGCTTCCGGCAGAAGTTCCGCTCGCGTTACTAAATTGCAAAGAACCATCTCCGAGCACATTATTGTAGCTTCCGGCATAACCCCCACTTGCTGTGTTATTTTGCATAGAATAAGATCCCAACGCATTGTTATGGCTTCCGGCAGAAAATCCGCTCGCTGTGTTATACGTCATAGAATTATATCCTAACGCATTGTTATAGCTTCCGGCATAACTCCCACTTGCTGTGTTACGTTGCATAGAATAATGTCCCAACGCATTGTTATAGCTTCCGGCATAACCCCCACTTGCTGTGCTATATCGGAAAGAATTAGATCCCAACGCATTGTTATAGCTTCCGGCATCCCCCCCACTTGCTGTGTTACGTTGCATAGAATAATATCCCAACGCATTGTTATAGCTTCCGGCACCCCCCCCACTTGCTGTGTTATATTGCATAGAATAATATCCCAACGCATTGTTATAGCTTCCGGCATAACCCCCACTTGCTGTGTTATATTGCATAGAAGAATATCCCAACGCATTGTTGCCGTTTCCCGCACCGCCTCCCGTGAGCACTGCCGTCTGTAATGCCCCATTGCCTACCGCTGTATTGGACATATTTGTAGCAGTCTGCCCAGCAAGTGCGCCAAGGCCCACACCGATGCTCGTGTCATCCAGTCCACTTGCACCCATATTCAAAATTGAACTTGTTGCGGTGACGTTGGTGAGGTTTAGCTTAATGGCTCGCCCGATGTTCAGATAGTTGCTTGTACTTATCGCCGGAGTCGTCACAAGCGACGATGTGCCGATCAGAATGTTGTCCGAACCACTGGTCAGCCCCGTTTGCCCCACGCCATACCCCAGTGCCACGTTGCGTGATCCTGTGATCGTCGCAGTCGTATTGCCAAGGGCATAAGGCCCAAGCGCTGTGTTGCCAGAGCCAGTGTTGTTATAAAGCGCATTATAACCGAAAGCGTTATTATAACTCGCTGCGTAGGCTCCCACGCCTGCGTTACTGTACAGAGCCGAAGTCCCAATCGCGTTGTTGTAGCTACCAGAGTAATCCCCCGAGGTTGTATTTGTTCGCATGGAGTTAACCCCCATAGCATTATTGGAACGCCCTGCGTATTGTCCTGATGCCGTATTCGTCTGCAGCGCGTAATATCCAAATGCATTATTAACTCCACCAGAAAAATCACCTGTCGTTGAATTTGTTTCTAACGCATTTACCCCCACCGCGTTGTTATACGATCCAGCATACACTCCACTTGCTGTATTTGTTTTTAAAGCATATTGCCCAAAGGCAGCATTGCCCCATCCTGCATATGAACCCGTGGAGGAATTTGTTCTCAGCGCATTAAACCCTACTGCCGTGTTTGCCGCCCCAGTGCCTGTCACCGTCTGCAGTGATTGATAACCAATCCCAACGCTGGTGTTATCCGTCCCGACATGGTGAAGCATATTCACGCCAGCAATCGCATAGCCGTCCGTCACCTGCGTTAGATTTACACCCGTCGCCGTCAGTGCGAGTTTCTCTGTGCCGCTGATTGCGACTTTTACGGTGGAGGCCGTATCGCTGAACAGGCCCGTCGTGATGTCATCGGAGCGGCTGGGGGAGGTGTGGGTGGCGTCTGCGCCGAGATACTGGGTGGAGCCTGCGGTTGAGGTCATGCCCAGGGATAGCCAAGCTGTGCCTTGATAGACCTCTACGGCCTGACTATCCGTATTATACCGGATCATGCCAGCTACACCGATGGGTTGCTGCGCGTTCGTGCCCTTCGGCAGGATAACTGAATCTGTTCGAGCACTGATATCCAATGAGCTGCCGCTCGTGATCGCCGGAGCCCCAATCGCCACAGCCCCTAGGCTCAAATCCCCATAGATCGTGTTCCCGATGTTCAACCAATTGCTTGTTGCCGCAGTGGGCACATCGACCGCACTGCTCGTGCCGATCAGGATATTTGATGAGCCGCTCTGCAACGTCGTTGAACCCACCCCAAAGCCAAGTGCCACGTTAAACGATCCTGTATAGGTCGCAGTCGTCGCGCTCATCGCATACGAACCAATGACGGTATTCCCCGACCCCGTATTCTGATAAAGCGCCTGATACCCCATCACGTTATTATAACTAGCTGCATAGTCTCCTATGCCTGTGTTATAGGTTAGTGCCATATCTCCAATCACGTTGTTAAAGCTGCCCGCAAAATTTCCACTTGCTGTATTTCTGAACATAGAGCCTCCCAACACATTGTTCAGACTTCCTGCCACATTGCCTCTCGCATCGTTGTTTGCCAGCGAAGAATTGCCTATTGCGTTATTATAACTGCCCGCATCAGAGCCAAACGCCATGTTGAGGCTCATCACATTATTTCCTATTGCGTTGTTAAAAGTGCCCGCATAATCGCCGGTCGCCGAATTAGACTCAAGCGCGAACCTGCCCAACGCATTATTCATACTTCCTGCCTGATCACCACTCGCAGAGTTATCATACAGCGCGTTATAACCAATCGCATTATTGTAACTTCCCGCATCCGGGCCACCCACGAAATAAAACTGCATCGCATGATACCCGACCGCAGCGTTATACTTATTCGTCGCGGTCTGCCCCGCCAACGTTCCAAGCCCAACGCCAATCGACGTATCATCCAGCCCGTTTGCGCCCATATTCAAGATCGAAATTGCAGCCGTCACGTTGGTCAGGTTTAGTTTGATCCCGCGCCCAATGTTCAGATAGTTGCTTGTACTTATCGCCGGAGTCGTCACGAGCGACGATGTGCCGATCAGGATATTCGCGGAACCCGTCGTAAGGCCAGTCTGCCCCACGCCATACCCCAGTGCCACGTTGCGTGATCCTGTGATCGTCGCCGTCGTATTGCCAAGAGCATAAGACCCAAGCGCTGTGTTGCCAGAGCCTGTGTTGTTATAAAGCGCCTGATATCCAAAAGCGTTGTTATAACTCGCCGCAGAATCTCCCACGCCTGCGTTATTGTACAGAGCTGAAGTCCCAATCGCGTTGTTCCTGCTTCCCGCATATGCACCGCTCGCTGTGTTATCAGAAAGAGCCCAACTCCCCATTGCGTTGTTAAAACTACCTGCATAAGTCCCATTCGCTGTGTTCTTATAAAGGGCAGACCTTCCCATCGCGTTGTTATAACTGCCTGCAGTATTTCCGCTCGCCGTAGTCAGTGAAAGAGACGAAGACCCGATCGCACTGTTATAGCTACCAGCAGTAAATCCGCTCGCTGTGTTCTGATAGAGGGCCAAAGCCCCCATCGCGTTGTTATAACTACCTGCACCATCACCGTTCGCTATGTTCTGACCCAAAGCACTGCGTCCCATCGCATTGTTTATGCTGCCCGCACCATTTCCATTCGCTGTGTTCGTCTGCATCGCCTGAGAGCCAAAGGCATAATTGTAAGATCCCGTCCCAGTCATCGTTTGCAAGCTCTGCGGCCCAATCCCAACGCTTGTGGCATCGGTGCCGACATGGTGCAGCATATTCACACCTGCGATGGCATAGCCGTCCATGACGCTTCCAAGATTTGCACCCGTCGCCGTCAGTGCGAGTTTCTCTGTGCCGCTGATTGCGACTTTTACGGTTGAGGCAGTATCGCTGAAGAGGCCTGTCGTAATGTCGTCACTGCGGCTGGGGGAGGTGTGGGTGGCGTCGGCTCCGAGATACTGGGTGGAGCCTGCGGTTGAGGTCATGCCTAGAGATAGCCAAGCCGTTCCCTGATAGACCTCTACAGCCTGACTATCCGTATTATACCGGATCATGCCAGCCACTCCCGTGGGTTGCTGGGCATTCGTGCCTTTGGGCAGAATGACTGAATCTGTTCGCGCACTGATATCCAACGAGCTGCCACTCGTAATCGCCGGGGCCCCAATCGCCACAGCCCCTAGGCTCAAATCCCCATAGATCGTATTCCCGATATTCAGCCAGTTATTTGTATCAGGCAGAGGTGTGTCAACCGCAGAAGACGTGCCGATAAGGATATTGGAGGAGCCGCTCTGCAGTGTCGTACTGCCAACCCCATACCCCAACGCAACATTTCGCGACCCCGTATAGGTCGCTGTCGTATTTCCAAGCGCATACGAACCAATGACCGTATTTCCCGACCCCGTATTATTATAAAGAGCCTGATACCCCATTACGTTGTTATAGCTCGCCGCCTTGTCGCCAATGCCTGTGTTGAAGCTTAGTGCATTATATCCGATCACATTGTTATAACTACCAGCATAGTCCCCAGTCGCTGTATTCTGATATAAGGCAGCAGATCCAAGTGTGTTGTTATAACTGCCCGCCAGATCGCCGCTCGCTGTATTCTGACTAAGAGCACTGCGCCCAATTGCGTTATTAAAACTGCCAGCACTGCTGCCGCTCGCTGTGTTCTGACTAAGAGCACTCTCCCCCATCGCATTGTTATAACTACCAGCAGAATTTCCACTCGCTGTGTTCGTCAGCAGCGCCCAATATCCTATTGCGTTGTTATACCCCCCTGCATCGCCGCCATTTACTTTGTTAGTATTCAACGCAACGTAGCCTAGTGCATTGTTATAACTCCCAGCGTGAACTCCGCTCGCTGTATTCTGATAAAGGGCACTCCGTCCAATCGCGTTGTTATAGCTTCCTGCATAACTCCCAGTCGCTGTGTTCTGACTAAGGGCCCCGCTCCCCATCGCGTTGTTATTACTTCCAGTATAAAGTCCGTTCGCCGTGTTCAGGGCAAGAGCCGAAAACCCCACAGCATTATTATTGCGGCCTGCAGAAGATCCTGTCGCATTATTTGTCTGCAGCGCCTGATAGCCAAAAGCGTAGTTATTGAATCCTGTCCCAGTCATCGTTTGCAAGCTCTGCGGCCCAATACCAACAGAGGTGTTCTCCGTCCCCACGTGGTGCAGCATATTCACACCTGCGATGGCATAGCCATCTGTCACCTGCGTTACATTCACGCCTGTCGCCGTTACCGCGAATTTCGCCACACCGGAGATTGCCGTCTTCACCGTGCTAGACGTATCGCTGAACAAACCCGTCGTCACATCGTCGCTGCGGCTGGGGGAGGTGTGGGTGGCGTCGGCTCCCAGATATTGCGTGGAGCCTGCTGTTGAGGTTAGTCCCAGATTCAGCCAAGCTGGCGTTACACCCTGATAGACCTCGAAACTGGACGTGTCGGTGTTATAGCGCATCATGCCTGTGACGCCCGCGGGACGCTGGGCCACAGTGCCCTTCGGCACGATCATGGAATCTGTTTTGTTCGACAGGTCGAGCGTCGTGCCCGCCGTCACGACGTTGGCACCAATCGCAACATTCCCCTGTACAATCAGCCCATCCGTCGGAGCCGTCGCCGTTCCAGCATAGCTTGACCCTATCGCGACGCCACCGCTAACGGACAAGGGCGACAGGGGCGCGGTTGTGCCGATGCCGACATTTCCTGTCCCCGTCAGAAGGGCATAGCCGCTAACGCTGGTGAAGAAACCACCGATACCACTGCTAGTATTTTGCCCAACGACACCTGTCCCACTCCCGCCGCTGGAAGAGCCCCGAACGCCCGAGTTTGTCAGGCTGGCACCATCAACACCAACGCCATAGTCGCTTAATCCCTTAACACCCGTACCAGCGCCGACGCTATTGTTGTAGCCATAAACACCGATGCCGTTGCCTCCTGCCGTGCTGGCATAAACGCCGTACGGCGCACCGCTGGTCGAAGTTTGTACAACACGAATACCAGTGCCGCCCGCTGTAGCATCTTGTACTTCAACTTTAGCAACGGGAGCACTCGTCCCAATCCCAACGCTTCCCGTCGCTGTGATGCGCATCCGTTCATTCGAAGCAGTATAGAACCCAAGCGCAGAGGTCGCCGCCAAATGCGTAGTATAGCTAGAGTCCATAAACATCTTGAAGATTGTCGTGGGGGTGGCTGTTTCATAATCAAATGACAAATAGGGATTGTTGATTCCGTAAGAAGCTGCTTTTTTGATATTCAATGCTGCGGTGGGATCACTCGTTCCAATCCCGACACTTCCCGTCGCCGTAATGCGCAGACGCTCGATGCCAGAGGTGGCGATGGCGACGGTGGAGGCGGTGTCGCTGAACAAGCCCGTCGTCACATCGTCGCTGCGGGAGGGTGAGGTATGCGCGGCGTCTGCGCCCAGATAGATGGTGCTGCCCGCAGTGGCGGTGGCGTTGAGGGCGAGCCAGCCCGGGACTGCGCCTTGATAGACCTCGATACTTTGAAGGTCGGTGTTATACCGGATCATGCCCGTGACGGGGGTGGCGGGGCGCTGGGCCGTTGTGCCCTTGGTGAACAAAGCCGAGTCGGTCTTGCTGGACAAATCGAGCGTCGTCCCAGCCGTCACCGCCGTCACACCTGTGCCAATCGCGATGCTGTTGGCCGCCAGATCACCATAGATCGTGTTGCCAATATTCAGCCAGTCATTCGTTCCAGCCGCTGGCGTATCAACGGCGGAGGAGGTGCCGATCAGGATATTCGAGGAGCCTGTGGTGAGGGTGGTGCTTGCTACATAGGCCCCAACTATCGAATTACGGCTACCCGTTGTAAGTGTCCGTCCACTCCCATTGCCCAGAGCGGCATTATTCGCCCCTGACACGTCATTATACAAAGAATCCGTTCCGACTGCCGTGTTTCCACCTCCATTTTGATTGGAGAAAAGGGCTTGCGTACCAATCGCTGTGTTATAGCTTCCGGTGCTAAGCGACTGAAGTGCGGACTTGCCAAAAGCTGCATTGGCACCAGCCGTTGTGGCGTTATACAAGGCAGCATAGCCAAAGGCTGCGTTCGCTGCCCCGCTTGTCGCCACACGCAAAGCACCGCCGCCGACCGCTGTATTGTGTTGGCCCGTTGAAACAGCCGCCAATGCGTTTTGGCCCACCGCCGTATTATACAAATTCGTCGCCGTTTGGCTGGCAAGAGCTCTGGGCCCCACGCCGATACTCGTCGTATCACTTGCAGGTTGGTGCAGGACCTTTGTTCCCGTGATCGCGATATAGTCCGTGAGGTTGGCGAGGTTCACGCTGCCGTTTACATTCAGGCCCGTGGTCGTGACGGCGAGACGCTCTACGCCAGAGATGGCGGTTTTGACTGTGCTGGCCGTATCTGAATAAAGGCCCGTGGTTACATCATCACTGCGCGAGGGAGATGTGTTGGCTGCATCGGGGCCAAGATAGATCGTTGTGCCCGCCGTCGCGGTAAGTGCCAGAGAGAGCCAGCCCGTGCCCTGATAAACCTCAACCGTGTTGCTGTCAGTATTATAGCGGATCATGCCACCGACCCCCACGGGGCGCAGGGCATCTCCACCTTTGGGCAAAAGGACAGAATCCGTGCGGGTCGATATATCAAGGCTGGCCCCGCTTGTCACCGTTGGCGAGCCAAGCGAGATCGACCCCAGCGACAAATCACCATAGATCGTGTTACCAATGTTCAAGAAATTGCTGGTCGTCGAAAGCGGCGTGTCCACCGCACTGCTGGTGCCGATCAGGATATTCGACGATCCGGTGGCGAGAGTCGTGGACGCAACCTCCGGCCCTAAAAGAAGGTTCCTCGCTCCAGTTGTAACCGTATAGCCAGATTTATACCCAAACGCGGCGTTGCCACTGGCCGTGGTTTCGGCACGATAAAGGGCCTTGCTGCCGACCGCCGTGTTATAACTTCCGGTCAAGTGCGAAGCGGTTGTCACGTTGCTGTATAGGGCATAACTGCCAACAGCAACATTCTCAGATCCTCCATCTGCATTAGTCGCAGCACTATGGCCAAGTGCTGTGTTTTCGCCGCCCGTCGTGTTCGTATACAAAGCGCTAACACCGAGGCTCGTGTTATTCGCTCCAACGGTATTGAAATAAGATGTGTGGTAGCCAATCGCCGTATTGTTTCCGCCCGTTGTGTTATTATATAAGGCATTGCGGCCAACGGCTGCATTGCCTGATCCTGAAATATTGCTCGTGAGAGCCGAACGGCCAAAAGCCACGTTGGCTCCACCCGTTGTGTTGGAGCTCATTGCCCAGTTACCAACTGCCGTGTTACGCAATATCGTAGCTGTTTGACTGGCCAAAGCGCCTTCGCCAACAGCAATGCTGCTTGAATCTCCGGGAAACCTGAATGCCCTTATATTCCCGATATAATACGCGCCTGTTGCCGTGCTGACATTGATATTGCCATTCACATCCAGCATTTGCGCAGGTGTCGTCGTACCGATCCCGACGCTACCCGTCGCGGTGATATAGATGCGGCTCAACCCGCCCGTTGCGATGCCGACGCTGTTGCTCGCATCACTGAACAGCCCCGTTCCGGCCTCTCCGGTCCGTTGCGGGTTGGTATCGCCCGCACTGGGGCCAAGATTGATTTTCGAGCCGACGCTGCCCGTAAAGGTTCCATCAAACGTACCCGTAAAATACCCAAGGAACCCACCCGTCGCCGCGACGCTTCCGGCAAACAACGCATTGCCTGTTGTCCGGTCGATGGTCAGGGCCGTCACGGGCGCACCAGCATCCGTATAACGACGGATCACAAAGTCCGACCCCGTATCGCCAAATCCCGTTTCCGTCGAGTCATCGGCGGCGACTTCCCAACGCTTTTGATCCGTTGTCGTTGCAAACAACAGAGACCGGTAATCATCCGATGGGCCAGAGATCAAGGCATTGCCGCCAAAGATGTGCAGCTTTTCAATCGGGTCCGCAATGCCGATGCCGACATTGCCCGATGCGGTGATCGTCATGCGCAGATTGCTGGCCGTATAAAACAACAGCTGACCACCATTGGTGGCCGAAGCCAACATGGTGTCGCCAAGACCATCGGTAATCATATCCATAAAGAGCGGCGTAAAGGTGCCGCTGGTCACACGGCCCGCCGCATCGACGGTCACGGAATTATAAGTGCCGGAGGAGACAACATTGGTCAGTTTGCTGCTGTCGATGCTGTTGCTTCCGATACGTCCGACATTAAGCGACGATCCGGGCGCGATATCTCCACCGAATAAATTATCAAGAGCCGAGCTTTCGTCGCTCGCCCCCGTGCCGCCATGGGCGATTGGCACCGTTCCGGTGATATTGGCTCCGGCCACACTGCCCGCCGAGCCTGTTACGCTTACATCAAGAGAAACACCTGTTGTTCCGGTCAGGCCCAAGATGCCCCACGCCGTGATTTGATCCGGAGCTGTAAAAAGCGGACTTCCCACCGCGCCGCCGCCAAGCGCCGTGCGCCCCGCCGTTGTCGACGCCGCCGTAAAGACAGCCTTGCCAACCGTCGTCGCTCCCAAAACCGTTTGCGCCGTGTCGGTGTCGCCCGAGGTAAACACGGCATCGCCAATCGCGCCAGAACCCAGCAGATTGGCGCGAACCATTGGGCCGACTGTGCCGTCAAAGCTGGCCGAGCTGAACAGGTAATGCCCCATTTCGGTCGCGCCGAGAACATTCCGTCCTGCTGTTGCCGTCGTCGAGACAAACATCTCGTTACCAACAGCACCGGCTCCCAGCAAATCAAGACGCGCCAAAGAGGCCGTCTCGGCGACAAGCGATGTGCCGCCAAAAAGGTAATGACCGATATTCGTCGCGCCGAGCGTATTGCGCGCCCCTGTCGCGGTTGTCGCGACAAACAAAGCGTCACCAACCACGCCCGATCCCAAATTGGCTCGAGCAGAAATTGCGTTGGCAGCTCCTGTACCACCGCTTTCAATCGGCAACGGTGCCGTTAACGCCAACGACCCAAAGGTTGCCGTGCCCAAAACCAGAATATTTTGTGCCGTAATCGTTCCATCGTCGCCGACAACGACTTTACTTCCCGTCTGGCCATATTCAACAGCCGTACCCGTCTCCTGCCAAATGGCGGCGCGCTGGATGGCCGCGCCGACGGTGACAAGCTGAACCAAGTCGTCGCCCTTGGCCGTATCGTCGCCGCAGGTTGTCTCCAGCGTTGCATTAGCACCAGCCGAAATAAGAGCGATGGCTTTTTGATCTGGATCGGTCTTCGCATTTTCCCAACGGCAATAAATATAGAAGTGACCCCACGGATCAAGCTGCTTCAGCCCCGCGCCAGCCCCAAAGACACCAACATCCCAAGGCGAACCACTTGAGCTTGCATTGCCATAGTTGGCGGGAAGCTTGCCAGTATCAGCGGCGGCAACCTCGCCGAACAAAACCATTTTTTGAGGAGCCGTGGCGCAATTCGTAGTCATCGCCGTACTGCCGGGCGGACAGAAAACATTTGAGTCAGAACTTATCGCCGATGTCGCAGCCAACGTCGTCAAGCTGCCCGACAAATCATTCTTTGCCGTATTTGTATTCGTGATCGTGATATTGCTTCGAAGGATCTGGCTGTAATTACTGAAAAGCACGCCGGCCGCGACACCTGCGAGCGTCAGCAAATACAAAATCGGCGCAACGGCAAATCCCGCTTTTCTCCGTCGATGAAGTGATTCGTTTCTTGCCTCAAGGACGCACGAAGGCTTCTGGAAAGGCTGGGGCCTCTCCAGATTCATTTTACCTCGGTGCTTGAGGAAAGACTGCATCAGCCCCCCTCTCGCCCGACATCTTTTCGGGAAGAGAACGTCAAAAAAGACCTCTTAACGACACACAACCGCCCCAACAGCCACAGCTAGAAACCAAGCAGAATCAAGTGCTCGCGAAGCACTTTGGGAGTGAGTGTGCTGTTTCAATCGTTAAGAAATCGTTCAAGGATATATTTGCTTTAGCGAAGCTTTTTCCTCTTTGCCGCCAAGGCGGACACAAAAAACCCCCTTGACCGGAGGCCCAGCCAAGGGGGTGAATTTTCTGCTATCTAACAAAAACGGATTAGGCCGCCTTCGTCTTGGACATCTTGGTCATCGATTCATTCATTATTTTTGTTACAGGCTCAACCGCCTGTTGCGCGATGCGCGACGAAATTTGGGAAATGTTGTTGATGTCGGACATCATGGTTTCGATCTGGGACTTGACCATCGTGTTCTGGGTCGACACAAGATCGTTTACATTCGTTGTGGTCATCAATGTTTGGCTGGTCTTGATGTTTTGCTCCATTTGCTTCTGCATCAATGAGCTCAGGCTGTTGCATAGCTCGCTGCAACCTTTTGTCATGACCGAGATCGATTCCAGCGTCGCATTCATGGTATCGCGCATCATGGTGTTCATCTCGCCCGCCGTTTGCATGTAGCTGGCGGTCATCTTTTCGATTTGTTCGTTCGTGGCCTGCATTCCTGCCTCCTGAAAGTCGATAGTGCGCACAATAAGATCGTGCTTGGTTTACATGCACGCCTGTGTATATGTTGCGGCGCAGCATTTGATGGTTAACATAAGGTGGGCCATTAACCCTGTCAAGCGGTGATCTTCAAAATGTGGAAAAAAGTTGTTCGACTTGCATTTGTGCAACTTTAGCCGCATCTTGTCGCCTCCTTCCGTGATCAAAAATGGATGCTTCCCTGATGTGCCTCCCCAAAGCCGCTTTGTTGCGTATGGCTTCGCTTTTTGTTTTTCTGCTTGTTCTTGGTGGGCAGGTTGTTCTTCCCTCTCCCGCTTTTGCCAAACACAGCCATAAAACGCGCCCGGCAAACCAAGCGGTGCCACAAACAGAAAAGTATGCCGCGCTGGTGATTGACGCCCAAACGGGGCGCGTTTTGTTCGCCCGCAACGCCAACGCGCCACGGCATCCGGCTTCTTTGACGAAGATGATGACCCTTTATCTCGTTTTTCAGGCCGTCGAAAACGGTGTCATCAAACTTGAGACCCCCCTGCCTGTCTCGGCTAAAGCTGCGGCTCAGTCTCCCTCTAAGCTCGGGCTTCACACCGGACAATCTATCCGTGCTTATGATGCGATCATGGGGCTCGTCACGGAATCCGCTAACGACGCGGCCGTTGTCTTGGCCGAAGCCCTCGCCGGAAGTACATCGACCTTTGCCGATATGATGGTACGTCAAGCACGCGCATTGGGTATGCAAAACACGGTTTTTGAAAACCCGAACGGCTTGCCGGATCCGGATCAGATCACCTCCGCCCGAGACATGGCACTCCTCGGGGCCGCGCTGATTTCCCATTATCCGGGCTTTTATCCCTATTTCTCAAAGCAATCGTTCCTCTACAAAGGCCGGACCTATCGTAACCACAACCACCTGATGGAACGTTATGACGGCATGGACGGGATCAAGACGGGGTATATCCGCGCGTCAGGTTTCAACCTCGTCGCTTCGGCCGTACAAGGAGACAGAAGGCTAATCGGTGTCATCTTTGGCGGAAAATCGGCTGTTTCCAGAGATCAACAGATGGAGGCCTTGCTTGACGATGCCTTTATCGCGGCAAAAAGGGCCTCAGGGAACGATAAATACCTCCCCCTGCCAAGCAAGGTTGCCGTCGCATTTTCCTCCAAGCCTGCTGCGCCGCGCGATACGACACCGGCCCCTCGACAAACAACAGCAGCCTTGCCGAACCAACAGCCCCGCGCGCCACAGCAACTCCCGCCCCAACCACAACCTGACTCCGTCACGCCAGTTACCTCTGGCCAAGGTGGGTGGGGTCTTCAAGTCGGGGCCTATAGCGACATAGCAGCAGCACAGGCGGCGTTAACAAACATGGCCTCAACGATGGGGGATATATTGCGCCAATCCGAACAAAGCCTTCAGAAAGTGACTCTTTCTGACGGCTCGGCCCTCTATCGTGCAAGATTTATGGGGCTGGATCAAAACACCGCAAGGTCAGCCTGCGCCTATATGGTCAAAAACGGGCATGGTTGTTTAGTCGTATCGGGACCATAAACCCTTAAGCGTTGTACTCCAAAAGAGCTGAAACGGGCACAGACAACCGTTTCCGCCCCGACAGAAAAGACAACTCGATGATGAACACGGCACGTGTTAAGGTCGCCCCCATCCGTGAGATCAGCGTCGATGCGGCAGCAGCCGTCCCGCCTGTTGCCAATAAATCGTCAATCAGAACGGCCCTCTGCCCTTCTTTCAGAACGCCTTTTTGGATTTCGATCGTGTCGGATCCGTACTCGAGATCATAGGTAAGGCTTTCGGTTTCTCCGGGCAATTTTCCTTTCTTGCGGACCATCGCCATTCCGATCCCCAACCGTGCCGCCAACGGCGCTGCAACCAAAAAACCTCGCGATTCTATCGCCACAAGGCAGTCCGCGTTTTCGGCTTCCACAATCCCGGCAAGACGCTCTATCGTCTCCTGCCATGCTGGCCCATGGGCCAAAAGCGTTCCAATATCATAAAAAAGAATACCTTCTTTTGGAAAATCCGGCACTCCACGGATGTGTGCTTTAAGATCGATTGTCATAAGGAGGCCCTTCCTTCTTGCGGTGTTAACGAGGCGGCTGAGTACTAACGCATTCCTAACCATATGAAAAGAAAAAGATGTTTTGTTAATAATATGGCAAATCTTTCGTAGGATAGTCTATAGGTAAGTCTACAATCGGTCGTGGTCTCTTCCGCTGCCGAGCTTTGACATGCTGGAGCAAGAAATGGCGTCGCATCTAACCAAAGAAGACGTCCAACGCCTGTTGGTCGAGCCCTCCGCAAGCGTCCGCGCCGAGGTGGCGGGCAAGCTTGCGCAAGACATCAACAATCCCGTTTTGACCGAAAGCGAAGCGGCCCTTGCCCACGAAGTCGTGCGGCTCATGGCCAAAGACGTTGAATCGTCTGTTCGCATGGCCTTGTCCCAAAACCTTCGTAATGCCGCGAAGTTGCCGCATGACGTGGCTCTGCAACTCGCCAATGACATTGAATCCGTCGCCCTGCCTATCTTACAGGAATCAGAGGTCCTGACCGATCAAGATCTGATCGCCATCATTGCCAAAGGCTCGCCACAAAAACATGAAGCGATTGCCGGGCGTGCCATTCTTTCAGACAGTGTTTCGGATGCGATTATCACAACGGCAGGCGAAAAAGCCGTCAGCAAACTGATGGGCAATGCCGGTGCTCAAATATCCGAACAAAGCTATGACAAAGCGATTTCGCGCTTTGAGCAAAGTGACAGCGTTAAAGAAGCTATCGTCAAGCGCTCAGTTTTGCCCATGACGGTTGCTGAGCGCATGACACAAATCGTGTCGGATCACCTGCGGGATTATCTGGTCGCCCACCATGAACTTTCGCCAACGGTTGCTGCTGACCTCGTCTTGCAAAGCCGTGAGCGCACGATTGTCGAGTTGGCTTCTGGAAGCACAGAAGATGAAATCGAGAAGCTTGTCTCGCAGATGCACGCTAACGGACGCTTGACTCCGTCGATTGTCCTGCGCGCCTTGTGTATGGGCGATATTCTCTTTTTCGAAGCCGCCTTGGCCATTCGCGCGAATATCCCGCTTTTGAACTCGCGGATTCTGATCCACGACGGTGGCCAGCTCGGCCTCAAGACTCTTTATGAACGCGCCCAAATGCCGCCGTCGATGATGGCCATCGTGCGCGCGGCCCTTGATGTCGTTCATGAAACCGAGATGGATGGCGAAGCCTATGACCGCGAACGCTATCGAGCGACCGTCATCGAACGCGTCCTCACGCAATTTGAAGATATCGGCTCCGACGATTTCGATTACCTGCTCACTAAGCTGGGCGATATTCTGTCCGTCAAACAATCGGCCTGATAACGCGCTTAAACAAAACCAAGCTCTTTACACTCTGCTCAAGATCGTCCGTTTCCTCACGCGCGGCTAAACCCCAATCGTTCGGGGCAAGCTTATGATTGGAGAATCGATATCGGCTTTCGCCGGTATAACGGTTCTTTCGATGGCGAGCCCAGTGCTTCCTGTGCGCAGGATATATGCTACAAAAAAAGAGGGCGGGAAAACCCGCCCTCTTCTGTCTTTTCAGACTATCGCGAAACAATGTTCGATTAGAACGCCATCTTTTGCGAGAGCATCAGCACGTGGCCGATGTTGTTCGTCGCGTCGTCTTGACGGTTTTGGTCGAAGAAGACCGCGTCAGCAGCCGTCGTCAAGCCGGGGAACCATGTGTAGGTCGCGCCCATGCCCAAAGCCGAGAAGTTGTCAACATATGTTGTTGCCGACGTGCCAGCATAATCGCTGAGGCCATAGTAGCCTTCGCCGTTCATGTAGTTGGCGGCAACAGCAACCTTGTCGAACTCATACTTCAAGCCAACATTCCAGACGTCTTGGTCTTGCGTCTGACCAGCGTCCTTGAGCGTGCCGAAGTGACCAGCGTCAACATAAGAAGCACCGAGTGTGAAGCCAGCATACATGGCTTGCGCACCGAGGCCCCAGACGGAATACGAACGGTTTTCGTTCACGCCGTTGTCAACGCCTTCAGCCGTTGCAAACATGGGAGAGACGACAACGCTAACGGGGCTGAACGTGCCGGTGTACTGCGCAACGGCTTCGATCGCATCGTTATAGTTGTTGTTTGCCTTGTACAAGGACGTTGCCGAACCTTGGTCATCGCTCGGCGCATAGCTGACGCCCAACTGAACCTTGTGGTTCGCATTGCCAACCTTAGGTGTGTAATAGGTCGCCTTGGTGCTGTTTTCTGTCGCATCGACATAAACAGGTTGGAACGGAGCCAACGTCGTGGAGTCAACAAAGTTCGTGTACGAACCGTCGATCTGGCCTTCGCCAACCGTCGGAGCATAAACGAAGAGATCGGAAGCACCGTGCTCGTCACCCATCAGGACCTTACCGAAAGCGCCCGACATCCAGACATAAGCCTGTTCCATCGCAACTTCGTTGCCCGTGACATTGTTGCGGTCGTTGTTCAGGTCGATCAAAGCACCATATTCGATGCCGCCGGCGGCCTTGCCTTCAGCAGCGACCGTCAGGTCATATTCGGTCTGGAAGTCACCGCCGCGACGAGCATTCATCGAGGTGTGATCAGCTTCATGGAACAAAGCAGCGCGGAAATCGACGCTGCCGCCCAAGGTAACTTGAACTGGCGATTCAGCTGCTTGAGCTGCGCCAGCAAACGCGACGAGAGCCGTGGTGGCCAAAAGAATTTTACGCATGTGTATCCCCCTCATGGATGGACATTTGTGTTAAGAGACTGACTTTGAGGGCGGATCGCCCCGTCAGCGATGAATCTGGTACAACACCCTTGCACAGACAAGAACGAAATCCGTTTTTCGCCGACTCATCACCAACCTGTGGCACAAATGACACAAGCCTTTTTTGCGCGTCTCTCTTGCAAATGCCTGTTTTTCTGGGCATAATTCGGCAAATCACAGGCTCCAACCTTCCCGTACAACCGACAGGTTCTCCATGAAAAATTCGTCTCTTACCGCCTCCTTTCGTTACTTTTTGGTTAAAAAATCGGCCCTCGCGGTGCTGCTCTGTTGCACCTTTTTGACCCTGAATGGCTGCTCTGGCGACGGGCTTCACTCCGAAGCCAAGTATGAAGATCGGAATGTGCGCTCTGAAATGTACAAGAACGGTAGTCTGGTCAGCGATGAAGGCGGTTTTTCTCTTTTGGGGGACCGCACCGCCAAAGCTAAAGACCAAAATGGCCTTGGGGTTAACGGCTATTTATGGCGGGCAACCCTTGATACCGTCTCCTTCATGCCCATTGCCTCGGCCGATCCCTTTGGTGGTGTGATTACAACCGATTGGTATGCCGCACCCGATGCGCCCAACGAACGCGCCAAGCTTAATGTCTTTATCCTCGACCGCGATCTGCGTGCCGATGGCGTTAAAGTCACCGTTTTCCGCCAAACCAAGACGGTGAACGGCGAATGGACCGATGCGCCGGTTTCTGCGGCAACGAGCTCCCAGCTTGAGGAAACGATTCTCACCCGTGCCCGCCAACTCAAACTGGCCCAACGCGACAGCGAATGATTTGGGCGCAGTGCCCGCACAAAGGGGAGCTTCGGCTCCCCTTTTTTTGTGGGATTCCTTTCGGCGGCTTGCGTCCCCTCTTCTTGTGGGATAACGTGAAGCGAAATCAACCCTCAACACAAGAATAAGCAGAACTGTTATGTCCGAGCGTTATAATGTCGGGGCCACCGAAGCTAAATGGCAAGAAATCTGGGAAAAAGACCAAGCCTTCAAGGCCGTGACCGATCCGTCGCGCCCTAAATACTATGCCCTATCCATGCTACCCTACCCTTCTGGGCGCATCCATATGGGCCATGTCCGCAACTATACGCTCGGCGACGTGGTGGCCCGCTATAAACGCGCGATGGGCTTTAACGTCCTGCACCCGATGGGCTGGGACGCTTTTGGCCTTCCGGCAGAAAATGCGGCACGTGATCGCAAAACGCACCCGGCCACATGGACCTATGACAACATCAAGAACATGAAGGCCGAGCTGCAAAGCATGGGCCTTTCACTGGACTGGAGCCGCGAACTCGCCACCTGTGACGCCTCCTATTACAAGCACCAACAAAAGCTTTTTCTCGACTTTCTGAAGGCCGGTCTCGTTTATCGCAAGGAAGCTTGGGCGAACTGGGACCCCGTAGACAACACGGTCCTGGCCAACGAACAAGTCATTGACGGGCGCGGTTGGCGTTCCGGGGCCTTGGTCGAAAAGCGCCTTTTGTCACAGTGGTTCCTTAATATCACAAAATATTCCGAAGATTTGCTGCAAGCCCTCAAGACGCTCGACCGCTGGCCGGAAAAAGTCCGCCTGATGCAGGAAAACTGGATCGGCAAATCCGAAGGGGCCTATGTCCGCTTTCCGCTGACCGAGGCGGGGCAGGGGGCCGAGCCCATCGAAGTCTTCACCACGCGCCCCGATACGCTGTTCGGTGCTTCATTCGTTGCCATTTCGGCCAACCATCCTTTGGCGAAAAAGCTGGCCGAGAGCGACGCGAAGATCGCCGCTTTCTGCGCGGAGTGTAACCGCACAGGCACCAGCATCGTCGATATCGAAAAAGGCGAAAAGCTAGGCCTTGATACCGGCGCGCGCGTTAAGCATCCCTTTGACCCGAACTGGACGTTGCCTGTCTTTATCGCCAATTTCGTGCTTGTCGAATACGGTACAGGCGCGATCTTTGGCTGTCCCGCGCATGACCAGCGCGACCTTGATTTCGCCCGCAAGTACGGGCTTGCCGTCAAGGCCGTCGTCCTGCCGCCCGATGGAGATCCGGCTCGTTTCACCGTCGGCGATGAAGCCTATACCGGTCCGGGCAAAGCCTTTAACTCCTCCTTCCTCGACGGGCTCAATACCGACGACGCGCTGAAAGCCGCCATTGCCAAGGTTGAAGAACTGGGGGCAGGGAAGGGCACCGTCCAATACCGCCTGCGCGACTGGTGCGTCAGCCGCCAGCGTTACTGGGGCTGCCCAATCCCCATCATCCATTGCGAGCATTGCGGCGCGGTGCCGGTTCCCGATACCGACCTTCCTGTCGCGCTGCCTGAAGATGTCGCCTTTGACAAGCCGGGCAACCCGCTGGACCACCATCCGACATGGAAGCATGTGAACTGCCCGAACTGCGGCAAGCCCGCTGTGCGCGAAACAGACACCTGCGACACCTTTGTCGATTCAAGCTGGTACTTCGCGCGTTATTGCTCGGCCACCTGCGAAGACAAGCCCGTGGACCCGCGTGACGTGGATTATTGGCTGCCGGTCGATCAATATGTCGGCGGCGTGGAGCACGCGATCCTGCACTTGCTTTATGCCCGCTTTTTCACCCGCGCGATGAAACTGACGGGCCACGTCAAGATTGACGAGCCCTTCACCGGCCTGTTCACCCAAGGCATGGTCTGTCACGAGTCCTATAAGGATGAGAACGGCCAATGGCTTTACCCCGAAGAGGTTAAGCGGGGCGCGGACGGTTCTGGCGTTCATGTCGAAACGGGCCGTCCCGTCACGATTGGCCGCATCGAGGTCATGAGCAAATCGAAAAAGAACGTGGTCGATCCAGGCAAGATCATCAAGTCTTACGGCGCGGACACAGCCCGCCTGTTCATGCTGTCGGACAGCCCGCCAGAGCGTGACATCGAGTGGTCGGAAGCTGGCGTCGAGGGCGCATGGCGTTACGTCAGCCGCCTGTGGCGTCAGGTGACCGAGCCCAAGATCCCGCTGTCCGCCAAGGGCGATCCCATCCCGACCGAGCTCTCTACGGCTGCGCTTGCGCTACGTCAAACGATCCACCGCACCATCGTCGATTTTTCAGCCGACATCGAGAAGTTCCACTTCAACCGTGCCGTCGCCCGTGCCCGCGAGCTGTCCAACGCGCTTGATACGCTGGACGGAACCGGAGCAGGGGAGGGCACGGTTCTGCGCGAAGGCCTTGAAACCCTTGTGCGCCTGCTCAACCCGATGATGCCACATATCACCGAAGAGCTTTGGGAAAAGCTGGGATACACGACCGCGCTCGTGAAATCCCGCTGGCCCGAAGCCGATCCCGCGCTGCTCGTCGAAACATCGGTCACCGTGGCGGTACAGGTCAACGGCAAGCTCCGCGCAACGATCGAACTGCCCAAAGACTGCGCCGTCCAACAAGCGGAAGAAGCCGCGCTTGCCGACGTCAATGTGCAAAAAGCCATGGCGGGCAAAACGGTCCGCAAGGTCATCGTCGTGGCCAACAAGATCGTCAACATCGTGGTGGGATGATGCCCAAGCTCAAACGCCTTGCCCTGACTGGCCTTTTCCTTCTGACAGCCTGCGGCTTCTCGCCGATCTATGGCTCCCATAAGGACAAGGGCCCCGTCAGCGAGGCGCTGAGCACCGTCGCGATTGACTCGATCCCTGACAGTAACGGGCAGTTTTTGCGCAACAAGCTTATGGACCGTTTCTATTTCCACGGACGGCCCACGCATCCGCAAGCACGGCTTTCCGTCACGCTGCGCTCGACCGAAATGGACCTTGGCATCCAAAAAGACGCCACCGCTTCGCGCAGCCAGCTTAACCTCTGGGCCGATTATGTGCTGCGCGACGACGACGGCAAAGAGCTTTTGAAACGCACGGCGCACAGCGTCGCGTCCTATAACAAGATCAACGCCCAGTATGGCCAAGTCGCCACCCAACGCAACGCCTATGAACGCACCCTGACGGAAGTCAGCGAGCAGATCACTAGCGTCGTCAGCCTCTACTTCGCCGAACACAAAGAAGACCGCCAAAAGGCCTCTGGTGAAACCAAATCCCAACAACCGGCTCTATGAAGCTTGCCTCAAACCAGCTTGACGCCTTTGTGAGGAACCCGCCTTCTTCTGTGAGGGTCATCCTTGTCTATGGCCCCGATGCAGGCCTTGTCAGCGAACGCACCAAGCAAATCGCCCTCAAAACAATCCCTGACCTCAACGACCCGTTCAGCCTGAGCGTCATGACCGGAGCCCAAGTCGCCAGCGATCCAGCGCGCTTTTACGATGAAACCGCCGCGCTGTCTCTGACCGGCGGCAAACGCCTGATCCGCATCCAGCAGCCCACGGAAACGGCCGCCAAAGCCCTTGAATCCTTCCTCGCCGATCCGCCCGCCACCGACTCCCTGATCCTCATCGAAGGCGGCGAACTCGACAAAAAATCCAAGCTGCGCAAACTGTGCGAAACGGACTCCCCGCTCGTCGCCGCCATCCCGTGCTATGCCGAGGATGCCGCCGCGCGCCAGCGCACCGTCACCGCCCAGCTTGAGGCCAACAAACTCACCGCCTCGCGCGAGATCATCCGCCTTCTGGCCGACATCCTGCCCCCCGACCGGCTCGCGCTGCGCAGCGAGCTTGAAAAGCTCGCCCTCTATGCCTTAGGCCAAAAGGAAATCACCTTGGCGGACGTCCACGCCATTCTGGCCGATGCGGGCGGCGCAGAAAATGACGACCTCATCATGGCCGTCGCGGGCGGGGATAAAGCCACCACCGCCAAATTGCTTGACCACCTGTTCGCCGAGCAAGCCTCTCCCGTCGCCTTACTCCGCGCCCTGCAACGCCATTTGCTGCGCCTGCAACTGGCCCTTGCCCACATGGCGGCGGGCAGCAACGCCGCTGAGGCCATGAAAAAACTCTCCCCGCCCGTCTTCTGGAAACAGCAAGCCCCCATGACCCGCCAGCTTCAACGCTGGTCCTTGGAGCGCATCGAGTCCCGCCTCGCCCAACTCGCCGAAGCCGAAGCGATGGTCAAACGCACCGGCACCCCCGACACCGCCCTGTGCGCCCACCTTTTCCTCTCCATCGCCACGAGGGCGTGAGCCCTCACACCGACTTCGCAAGCCGCCACAAATACAAAAACTGGCTGCGAAACGTCTCGACCACCGCCTTGTTGCGCAGCACAATAACCTGCCGCTTCTTCCATAAAACAAAAGCCAGTCGGTCTGCATAAAGCGTGTAACACACGCTTCCCAGCATATCGCGAGGCAGCGTCCTGTAAACCTGCCGTGGCAAGTTATAATTCAAATGTCCTTCCGGTATGAGCATTTTATGCCTTAACCCAAACCCCGTCCGCTCACCCCAAGCAAGATACTCTTCGTTGGCCTTTTTCATTCCCACCGCATGCCACATCCCTTCATCCGGCGACGAGGTGAAAATCTCGGCATTAGGATCACGAATAGACGCATAAATATCCTCGTTCCATTTTCGCGTAAAATCCGGCCCGCTATAGCGTGTGACGCTGACAACATCTTCTGTCCGCCGCAGACCGCCGCTGGGCAGAAATTCGATCCCGCCACGCTCCAACGCCGCTTGCAAGGCCTCAACCGTGCGAGGCCGCACCTCACGCGTGCTTTTCTCATAGGCCTTAACCGCCGTCAGTGAAATGCCCGAAGCCCGCGCCAAATCCGTCTGTTGCCAATCCAGCAATACCCGCGCAGCTTTTATCAGAAGAGGGGACATCAAAAAGTCTTTCATAGGCCGTGCCTCAATTTGACCATGCCTTTGCCTTTCTCCCCCCTCGGAGGGGGAGAAAGCATAAGCTTAGGCTTAGCACCGCTAAGTCTTAGATTTTGCAAGAGCGGGGGAACGCTCCTGAGGAACAAGACCATCCTCCCCCACAAAGCGAGCTTCTATAGCTCGTAATTTTATCCCAAAAGACCTTAATAGCCCGTTACGTCCCTTCCCGTTTTTAGTTGCGCGGTTCCCTTTTCATACTGCCCCCACACCCCGATCCCCATGAGGTCCGTATGAAACCGCTATCTTTCCTGTCCCTTTTACTCGCCGCTCTTGTGGGCGGCCTTCTCGCCAAAGCCCCGCTGACCACCGCATCCCACGCGACAGAAACCGCCCTTGCGCGAGTCCTGCGCACCCAGACTCTGCGCTGCGGCTATGTCCTGTCCGAGCCTTATCTCCTGCGCGATCCCAACACAGGCCGCTTTTCGGGCATCGCCTTCGACACGATGACCGCCCTGACCAAAGAGCTGGGGCTCAAACTCGACTGGGCCGAGGAAACCGGCTGGGGCTCCTTTCAGGAAGGCCTGAACGCGGGCAAGTTCGACGCTATGTGTGTTCCCGTTTACCAGTCCGGTGCCCGCGCCAAAATCGCGCTACTCACAACTCCCCTCTTTTATGACACGCTCTTTATGACCAAACGGGAAGGCGATCCCCGTTTTGACTCCCGCGAGTCCATCAACCAGCCCTCAGTCCGCATCAAAATCATCGACAACGCCGCCAAGGCCGTCAAAGACGATCTCTTCCCTCAGGCACAGGAAGACTTCGCCGTTCAGGCGGTCGATGAAACCCAGCTCTATCTTGATGTTGCCGCCCGCAAAGCGGATGTCGGCTTCGGCAACCAAGGCGGTCTGCGCCGCTTCAACGCTTCCTCGCCCACGAAACTGGCCTTTGCCCTCGGCGGTCAGCCCGTTCGCCTTTTCGCCACCAGCCTCGCGGTCAAGCTGGGCGAAACCGACCTCAAAAACGCCCTCGACACCAGCATCGCCGCCCTGACCACCGCTGGCGTCACCCAAAAAATCGTCGCACCCTACGCCCCGCAATTCCAGTTATCGGCACCCTAACCGGCCCTGCGGTGACCAAACCGCGTATATCTTTTCTCTCCCCCGGAGGGAGAAAAAGCAAAATCTTAGGCTTGCGTCAGCAAGTCTTAGATTTTGCAAGAGAGGGGGATGCGCCGCCAACTCGTTTTACCCTGTGCAGCAAACTTAGCCGCTTTCCCAGCATCGGGCCGTGCCGTTCAGAAGGGAAGGGCGGCTCCCCCCTAAAATGCGAAAGGCTTCCTTACGCCGTCCTTTGGGCACAGCACGGCGTAAGGATGTCAATAGCACATCCCCACTGCCGTGTCAAGATAATTATTCTTTATCGGGTTTTTATTCTTTTTCTTCGCTCGCCGCCGGGGCCGTGAAGCCCTGATCGCGGCGATAGCAGGTAAACTGCGTCTCGGCGCAGGATTTGACCTTTTTCTTGTCATCCATCAAGCGATAGGAGCAGCGCGGCTCATACGTCTCCATGGATGGGATCGCCATATACCCATCGGGGCAGGTGCAGGACTTGGTCACCGGATTGGGATAGCGGCACAGGCCCGAAGCCGACCACTGATACTGCCCCGCCACCATGGGCCTAGGCCCCGTCACGCAAACAGGCTTGCCATAAGCGACACCCTGAACCACTTGGCCTTCGGGACACATGAAAGTCAGGCTGTTTGAAAAATCGGCGCAGCGCGCGCCATCCGCCTCGATCACCATCACTTGATTGGCTCCGCACGTCTTATGCGGCAAGGCCACAGGATCAGCGGCCTGCGCCGATGATCCGGCAAGCAAAAACAGGAAAGCCGCCAGCACGGCCTTGATTGAACACATCCTCATCTTTATCTCCTTCACAATCACGTCTTGGTTTACCTCTCAGCCCTGAAGCCGCTTCAATACGTCTTCAAGCTGGTCAAGGTCTGTGTAATGGATGGTCAGCGTTCCCATATCGCCCTGCGCATGGATTTTGATCTTGAGTCCGAGCGTGCGCGACAAGTCACGCTCTAACGCCAGCAAATTGGGGTCTGCCGCCATGGCACTCTTCCCCTTGGTCGCCTTGCCGCGCAACCCTTCCGCTTCACGCTTGGCCAGCGATTCCGCTTGTCGGACGTTCAGGCCCTTTTTGACAATTTCCCGTGCAAGTTTTTCGGGGTCCTTGGACGTAATCACGCTTCGCGCATGGCCCATCGACAGCTCGCCCGCCGAGATCATCTGCTTCACCGAATCCGGCAGCTTGAGGAGCCGCATCATGTTGCCGATATGTGAGCGGCTCTTGCCGACAATCTGCGCCAGATTATCATGCGTGTGATTAAACTCGTCGATCAGGCGGTGATAGCCTTCGCCCTCTTCGATGGGCGAGAGGTCCTGCCGTTGGATGTTTTCGATCAGGCCGACTTCCATCGCCTCGCGATCCGTCAAATTCTTGACGATCACGGGCACCTCATGAAGTCCCGCCTTTTGCGACGCGCGCCAACGGCGTTCACCACACACGATTTCGTAGGCGTCTTTTTCTCCCTCAAGAGGCCGAACCATCAGCGGCTGAAGCACCCCGCGCTCGCGGATCGAGGCCGCCAGTTCATCAATCGCGTCATCGTCAAAATGATGGCGCGGCTGATAGACCCCGGGTTGAAGCCAGATGATGGGCATAGAGCGCACACCGCCCGCTCCAGCATTGGCTGGCTGCGCCAGCTCTACGCCTTGCGCGCTTGTATGGGCAGTCTTGCGGGGCGTATAAGAAACATCCGTATCGCCGAACAAAGCCGAAAGACCGCGGCCTAAAGGTGCCGGTTTGGATTGAGCTTTTGCGTTCATCGTCTTTATTTCCGTTCGTCAGACAAGAAAGAAACCACAGAGAAATCAGGAACCGGATCAGGCCGCTTGGGTCGCCGCCATCGCTTCGGCCCGTTCGGCCTCGCGACGCAGGATTTCGCTGGCCAGATGCATATAGGCGCGGCTGCCCGAGCATTTCAGATCGTAAAGCAAAACCGGCTTGCCGTGCGAGGGAGCCTCGGAAACGCGGACATTGCGCGGGATCACGGTTTCATAAACCCGATCCCCAAAAAACGCCCGCACGTCGCTGGCGACCGCATCGGACAGGCTGTTACGCTTGTCATACATGGTCAAAACCACGCCCTGAATTTCGAGGTCCGGATTAAAGCGCGAGCGCACGGCTTCCACGGTTTGAAGCAGGCTGCTCATCCCCTCCAGCGCGTAAAACTCCACCTGCAACGGCACCAGTAAACTATTGGCCGCCACAAGGGCGTTGAGCGTAATCAGGTTCAGGGAAGGGGGGCAGTCGATCAGGATGAAATCATAATCTTTCGAGCTGCGATCCAGTGCCTCGCGCATGCGCGATTCACGCCGTTCGGTATTGACCAGCTGGATTTCAGCCCCCGCCAAATCGGCGGAGGAGGTAATAATCGACAGGTTCGGGATAAGTGTCGCGACCACAACATCATCAACAGCCATGCCATCGAACATCAGTTCGTAACACCCCGCGCCGCGCTCGCTGCGCGGGATGCCAAAACCGGTGGACGCATTGCCCTGCGGATCCGCATCAACGATCAAAACGCGTTTACCCACCGCCGCCATTGCCGTTGCCAGATTGACCGTCGTCGTCGTTTTACCGACGCCGCCTTTTTGATTGACCACAGCAATCACGCGGCAAGACGGGCTGCGGGCCGTGTCGGAATCAAAGCTGTTTTCGTCGTTTTCCATCATGGGGGCGTTGGGCTTTCAAAGCGCGAATTTGCAAAATGACGCCGGAGGGACTCGTTGCGCTCGGCGTTTTGACGCACTCGAATGTCCAATATTTGTGCGCCTGTGTCAATTCACCTTCTGCTTTTTCCCCTTTTAAAAACAGAGCCACACTCTCTTTCCCCAGAAAAGGGCGCGCCAGCTTGAAAAGGTCGGGAAGGGCGGTTAAAGCCCGCGCCGTGACAACATCGGCCTTAAGGCCCGACACGGCCTCGATCCGTTCGTTATGGACGGTGACACAGAGTCCTAGTTCCGTGGCCACGGTTTCCAGAAACCGCGCCTTTTTGCCGGTGCTTTCGATTAAATGAACCTCCGGCACGCCCATAATTGCTAGAACGAGTCCGGGAAACCCCGCACCGCTTCCCAAATCGACAAGGCGTTTCGTTGTGGGGGGGAGCAGGGGCCAAAGTTGGGCCGAGTCCTGAAAATGCCGCTGCCAAATCTGGGGCACCGTGCTGGGCGCGATCAAATTGAACTTAGCATTCCACTCGCGCAAAAGCTGTTCATAGGCCTTTAGCTTTTGCACAGCTTCATGTGGAGCTGGAAAGTCACACTGCGGGTCGTTTTGTGGTTTGTGCATCACACCGCCTCCTGACGACCCTTGCGCCGCGCAAAACGGAGCAGGGAAACAACGGCGGCGGGCGTTACGCCGGGAATGCGCCCCGCTGCGCCCAGCGTCGAGGGCTGGACCTGTTTGAGCTTCTGGCGGATTTCATTCGACAAGCTGCCGACGGCATCATAATCCATATCTTCCGGTAAAAGCAGGTCCTCGTCCTTGCGATAGGCCCGAATGTCCGCCTCTTGCCGTTGCATATAGCCGCTATAAGTGCATTCGATTTCGATTTGAGCCCGCGTTCCCGCATCTAGGACCTGAATTTCGGGCCAAAGGGCCGCCAATCTCGCGATATTCACGTCCTGATAGGCTAAAAGCTGGGTCGCCGAGCGGCGAACCCCGTCTTGATTGACCGTAAAGCCCGCCGCAGCCAGTTCCTGTGGTGTCGCCGACAGGCTTTCGAGCAAAGCGCGCCCTTGCTCCAGCTTTTCCATCTTCACGGCAAAAGCCTTGGCCCGTTCGCGCCCAATACAGCCCAATTCCAGCCCCTTGAGGGTCAGCCGCTGATCGGCATTATCGGCCCGCAAACTCAGGCGGTATTCGGCGCGGGAGGTAAACATGCGGTAAGGCTCGCTCGTACCCTTGGTGACGAGATCGTCGATCATGACCCCGATAAAGGCCTCATCGCGCCCAAAAACAACAGGCGCGCAGCCCGTCAGCTTCAGGGCCGCATTCAGCCCCGCCATGATCCCTTGAGCTGCCGCCTCCTCATAGCCCGTCGTGGCATTGATTTGACCGGCAAAATACAGGTTTTCGACCCGTTTCGTCTCTAGCGTCGCTTTCAGTTCGCGCGGGTCGCAATAGTCATATTCGACCGCATAGCCGTAACGCAGAACCTCAACCTTTTCGAGCCCTTTCATCATGCGGAGCATGGAAAACTGGACGTCTTTGGGCAGCGACGTCGAAACCCCGTTCGGATAAACCGTAAAATCGTCCAGCCCCTCCGGCTCAAGGAAAACCTGATGCCGTTCACGTGAAGCAAACCGGACAATTTTATCCTCGATCGACGGGCAATAGCGCGGGCCAATGCCCTTGATTTGCCCAGAAAACAACGGGGCACGGTGGAAATTGGCGCGGATCAATGCGTGCATTTCCGACGTCGTATGGGTGATGCCGCAAGCGACCTGGTTGTTGGTGATCGCCGTTGTGAGGGTCGAAAAGGCCTCCGGCGGATCATCGCCTTCCTGCATCTCTAACGCAGACCAATCAATGGTCCTTCCATCAAGGCGGGCAGGGGTTCCCGTCTTCAGTCGCCCCAAATCGAAACCTAGCCGCCGAAGGGCCGCCGCCAGCCCGACCGATGGAGGCTCGTTCACACGGCCCCCGATGGTCTTTTCTTCCCCGGTATGCATCAGCCCATTCAAAAACGTACCTGTCGTGACCACCACAGCGCGGCCCTTCGCGCTTTCGCCGCTCCCTGCCGTGACGGTGAAAAGGCCGTCGGCATCGCGGGTCAAGTCTTCAACGGCCCATTCGAAAACGGTCAGGTTTTCTTGGGACAAAAGGGCCTTTTGCATCGCCTGACGGTATAATTTCCGGTCGGCCTGACAACGATGCCCGCGCACAGCCGGGCCTTTGCTTCGGTTCAAGACACGAAACTGGATGCCCGCCGCATCAGCCACGCGCCCCATCAACCCGTCAAGCGCGTCAATTTCACGGACCAGCTGGCCCTTGCCAAGCCCGCCAATGGCGGGATTACAGGACATTTCACCAAGGGTGGCGATCTTATGGGTTGCCAGCAACGTCTTGGCTCCCAGCCGGGCGGAAGCCGCGGCCGCCTCACACCCCGCATGGCCACCACCGATGATAATAACATCAAATTCTGTCGTCACTGTTTTTTCCTAGTCTCACTGCCGGATAATCAGACGCTGGGTATAAAGAAATAACGGAAAGAAAGCAAATAAACACGGGAAAAGAACATGCTTTTTTAGTAAATGCAGGGTAAAACCAAAGTATGTTTTTCACGCGCCGTACCTATCGCCGAAGAAAAGAGGATCAGGCTTCCCTTCCTGCCTCACCCGATGTGATGAACATCGAAACGGTGGCGGAAGCCCATCGTTTCATTTCCCGTGACGGGCGCGCCAACATTCACAAATACGGCTTTCTGCGCCGCCAGCGGTTCGATTGGTACCATCATTTGATGACCATTCGCCTGCCGTGGCTGGTTGTCCTTTGCGGGTTAGCTTATTTTCTCGTCAATGCCTGTTTCGCAACGCTCTATATGCTGATGCCGAATGGCTTTGCCGGCCATGTCCCGCATCACTTTTTTGGCTATTTCTTTTTCAGCAGCCACGTTTTTTCAACCCTTGGGTTCAACGAGTTTTACCCGACGGCAAGCTATACCAACGCCCTGACGACGGTCGAATCGTTTTTGGGCTGGTGTTCCTTCGGCCTGATAACCGGCCTGCTGTTCAGCCGCTTTTCAAGGCCATCGGCCCGCGTGATTTTCAGCCACTATGCCACGGTCGAGCTTTATGACGGTATCCCGACGCTGACCTTTCGAATTGCCAACAAGCGCGACAACCTGCTTTTGCAAGCCCAACTCCACGTCACGCTGGCCCGCAGTGAACGAACGTTAGAAGGCGAACAAATCCGCCGGATTTATGACCTGCACCTTATTCGAAGCAGCACTTCGTTTTTCAATCTGACTTGGACCGTCCGTCATCCGATTGACGAGCATAGCCCCTTGTTTGGCCAAACACCTGAGGAGCTCAAGGCCAGCGAAACGGAAATCACGGTTTTGCTCTCGGGCACCGATGATGCTTATGGCCAAACGGTTCACGGGCATTTTGCCTATAACCACGCGGAAATTTTGCTCAAGCACCGTTTTGCCAACATGTTCACGCGCGATGCGCACGGGCATCCGGTGATCGATTTTTCAAAGTTCGATTCCGTTGAAGTCAAGCCAACCGACGAGACGGAAGAGCAGGGGAGCGACTGAGGCCCGCGCTATTTGCCGATACAAAACGAACTGAAAATCACGTCCAAAATATCTTCGACATCGACGGTCCCGGTGATTTGGCCCAAGGACCGCAAGGCCAGACGCATATCTTCAGCGCAAAGTTCAGGCGCGGTGGCTTGAGCGGCACGGTCTAAATGCCCCAGACAGGCCTCAAGCGCGAGACGATGGCGCAGACGGGTAAGGGCAGGGGATGCCGTCGGAGCAAAGCGTTTTTCTATTTCTGATATAAGTCGCGCGACCAAAACGTCCAGACCCTCGCCATCTTTTGCACAGACATAAAGGGCAGACTCTTCCTCGACAAAAGAGGGCAGAGACCATCCCTCGGCAAGACAGTCCTTTTTGTTGACGAGGCACAAGGCGCGGTCATCAACAAGATTTTTCAGGGCCTCTTCGTTGTGCGCGACGGAGGCACTTCCATCCAAAACGAGTATTTTCAGGTCTGCCTGCTCGGCGCGGGCTAACGCCCGACGGACGCCTTCGCTTTCGATCACGTCAGCGGTTTCACGCAAGCCCGCCGTATCGGCCAGCGAAACAGGATAGCCGCCAAGATCGAGGTTGACCTCTACAATATCGCGCGTGGTCCCGGGTATAGGCGAAACAATCGCCGCTTCACGTTGAACGAGCGCGTTAAGAAGACTGGATTTACCGGCGTTGGGTGGGCCCAACAGGGCGACCATGAATCCCTCACGCAGCCGCTCGCCACGGTGTCCGTCATCGAGGTGCTGACGGATAGCTTGGGCCAACGCGTTGATCGACTCTTGCTGGCCTTGCGTGATCTCCTCGGGAACCTCTTCATCGGCAAAATCTATTCCGGCTTCGAGATAAGCAAGCGTATGTATAGCTTGATCGGCCCAGCCGTTGTAAAGACGCCCCAACGCGCCGTCCATTTGGCGAAGGGCTTGTCTGCGCTGCGCTGCCGTTTCGGCATCGACAAGATCGGCTATGCCTTCGGCCTCGGTTAAATCTAGTTTGCTATTTTCATAAGCGCGGCGGGAAAACTCGCCAGCCTGAGCCAGCCGCACGCCCTCCCACGAACAAAGCATCTCCAGCACAGCGCGAACCAAAGACGGGCCGCCGTGAAGGTGAAGCTCGACAACATCCTCTCCCGTAAAACTGTGCGGCCCTGCGAAAAAAAGCACGAGCGCATGGTCCATGGTTTCGCCGTTGCGCGGATCCACGATATCGCGAAGCGTCGCCTTACGGGGTTCTGGCACGTCATGGAGCGGACAAACCGTCGTCAACAGGCTTTGGGCCGCAGGGCCAGAGAGGCGCACAACAGCAACACCTGCCCGCCCCTGCGCCGAGGCTAACGCAACAATCGTGTCGTCAAAAGAGGCAGGCAAGCGAGCTTATTCCTTCTCTCGCGTCCCGCCGGAGACCATGGCATTGGTCGTGTCCACGACGCCGGACATCATTTTCTGGACTTGGCCCCAGAACATTTTTTGCATGTTCTCCGCGCCCTGAAGCCCGACAGGCATCCATGTCTGAACCATCGTTTCCGGTGTCATCGCCTTGATATTTCCGATCATCTGTTGTTCAAGTTCAGCCATGACGGCTTGCTGCATCGGCTGGACATCGGGAAGTCCCATAAAGGACCTTGCTTCTTCCGGCGTGCAATCCACATTGACGGTAACCTTCATCAGCTTATCCCTTTCAAACAGTGAAGCGGCATTATAAAAAATTACTACGCAAACATCAACAAAGATGGCAGGTTGAACACGTGAAAAGAAAGTTTTTTGGGTTGATCCGATGTCTCGATTCCTGAAAGCGTGGCCCGCCGCGATCTTGTTGGCCGCGATCTTATTGATTGTCGCGCAGTTTGCGTTGACCTACACCTATCTGCATCACGAAAGAGCGATCAACTTTTGGGATTACGCCATGTACGCCAACATGGCCACCATGGCGTGGTCACAGCAAACACTGGGGCAAATGTGGGGCGTCTTCACACAAAGCTTTGCCCAAAACTATAATTTGTTCTTTGCCGTTCCTTCCTTTTTCAGCTTTTCCTTTTTCGGGCCGACGCGCTCCGTTTTTATTCTGACCAATCTGCTTGTTTATTTTACGGCGTTCCAAGCGGCAGCAGCGTGGGTTCTGGCGCGATGCCTGTCTTTGAAAAAAGGAGAGGCGTTTCTGTCCGCTCTTCTTTTATCCTGTCTTGTGCCTTTTGCGTGGTACCCGCTTTTGGAAGGTTATCCCGACCATGCCGCCGCCGCTTGTTTGGCCGCCGGGGTAGCCGTGGCCTTGGGATTCTCCCGTTCGTGGAAAAAAGGGGTGGCACTTGGGCTGTTTTGCGGGCTGGCGGTTGTGTTCCGGCGACACTACGCCTATGCCGCTGCGGCCTTATTCATCGTGCGCGGACTTTTCGATCTTGTCTTCTGTATCAAAGAAAGGGACCCTAAATCCGTTTGGCTCACGATACGGCACAGCCTTGTTGCGCTCTTTCCTTTTTATGTGGGGCTCTTGATCGGATTCTTTGCCGTTCTGATCGGCATGGAGCCAACCTACTTCAAGGAAATGCTGACCACGAATTATATGGAGCTGTATAAATCCTATGAAAGGCCACCGTCCTATTTCCTTCTTTTTGCGCTGGGGCGCGTGGGGTTGGGCCTTGCCGCTGCCGTTTGCGTCGGCTATGTGTGGGCCTATCGAAAGCACGGTCCGGCGGTCAACAAGAAAACCGCGGCCTTTGTTTCTGTCTTGACCGGACTGTGGGTGCTTTTGTGGAGTCTGGGACCAGCGCAGGCGGGCGAACATTATCTGATCGCCGTATTGCCGCTCTTTTGTCTGGTCGGGCTTGCCTTGCTTTTTGTTCAGCTGTGGGGCTCACGGTGGCGGCAAACGCTTTTGCCGGTGGTCGCGCTGGGACTCGTTGCCAATGCAAGCTATGCCCTTTGGCTCGCCCCATCTTTTGTACTGCCAAGCGACGCGCCGCGCTTGTCGGTTTTCTCCACGCCGCGGCCGCCTTGGGTGCGCAGCGATTATGAGGAACTGAAACGCCTTGCGCTCTATTTAGGTCAAACAACGAACGACGACGACAAAATCGTTATTGCGGGGTCATCCTTTATTTTTAATCAAGACCTTGTGCGGGCTCTTTATACGGATGTGCTGAAAAACATCCGTCCTGCCTTTCGTTTCCTGCCCGCACCAGAAAGCGATGGACAGCAACAACCGCCGCTGACGGTCTATGCGCTGGCCAATGTCTATGTCGTTGCTGTGCCGACCCAATATCATCTGGATCCCGCCGGACAAAAGGTTGTGACGGGGCTAGCGTCTCTTTTTCCACCGCCCGCCTCCTTTTCGACGCCCTTTGCCAAAGATGATACCGAATTCCATCTGGAAAGGGGTGTGACGGTTCAGGTTTGGCGACGCGGCCCTTGGGTTTCCGCCGATTTGCATCAAGGCCTTTTGTCTATTCGGGCGTTAAAGGCCTCCGATAGGTATTGGACTCCCGTGAAGGCTGGCGGGTTTGTGGATATGGCCGAGGAGAACGGACAGGGTGCTACCCTTTTGATCCGGCACCCTGCCGGAAGGCGAGAGACAACCCTGTTTTACGATAAACCTCTGACGGGGGATCAAACCCTTTTGTCCTTTTCAGCGCAAAACGAGGGGGCCTGTTCTTCACTGAGATGGACGGTCCAGATAGATCACGGCAATGGGGCCTGGTCAACGGAGCGAGACGTGCTCTTTGATCCCCAAACACAACAATATGCACTCTTTTTAGGGCCGCCGCGCCAAGATGGCTTTCTCACGCTCAAAACAAAAACGGAATCGCGGGGGGCTTGCGCCGTGGTGTTAAGGAATCTTCAAATAAGTCCTACAAACTAATAGGTTGCCAAAGAGAGGCAAGGATGGCTAGATGTTGCCCTAACTTCAAGACGGTCTGGTATCCTGATGTCACAAATCCAAATCACCACGCTGGACGGCACCATCTTTAACGCGCTTTTGGCGATGCCAGAGGGCGGGAACGGGTCAGGATTGATCCTGATCCGCGGCCTTTTTTCCAAAGACGATGCCCTTTTGGACTTAGCCAAACATTATGCCAGCCTTGGTTTTATCACCGTTTGCCCCGATCTTTTTCATCGCCAGCGCGAAGACCTTGAACAGACTCAACACCATGAAACGGATTGGGAACTCGCGGCGCGTCTTTACAAAAGTTTCGATGTCGAGGCCGGTGTCCGCGATTTACTCGGCACTTTGGCCCACATCCGGCAAATGCCCGAATGTGGCGGGAAGGTCGGCACCGTCGGCTATTGTCTGGGGGCCCGCTTGGCCTATCTTATGGCAACGCGCAGCGATGTCGATTGTGCCGTCAGTTATTACGGCGTCGGGATCGACAAAATGCTGGATGAAATGTATGACATTCGCTCCCCCTATCTGATCCATCTGGCCGAAAATGACAAATTGATGCCGCCCTCGACCCAGCAGCGCATCACGACGGTTTTAGCCAAAAACAAACACATCACGGTTCATATTTATCCCTGTGCCGAGCACGGCTTCGCTCGAAAAAGCAGCATGGCCTATAATCCAGAGCTTGCGGCGCAGGCTAATGAAAGAACGGATTCTTTCCTGAAAGAAGTTCTTCAGGTTTAGGCGCGTTTCCAAAGCGGATCTTTCAGTTTTTCCAAAAAGGCTTCGTGCGCTTTGCTTTCTTCTTCGGCAAGCGTATGGACGCGCGGCTTTCGAAAAACGCGATCAACGACTTCCTGAAGGGCAGATTCTTCGTTTTTTGTTTCCTTTGTGCCTATTTCAAAGCCCGGCTGGCGGCCGCCACACAACTCAAGATAGACATCGGCTAAAAGCCGTGCGTCAAGCAACGCGCCGTGAAAATCACGAACCGATAAATCAACCGAAAAGCGTCGGCACAGCGCATCAAGGGAAGCCGGAGTCCCCGGAAACTTTTTGCGGGCCATAGGAAGCGTATCAATGGCGCGGGCCATAGGAATGTTTTTGAATCCGCACCGCGTTAGCTCGGCATTGATAAAGCCCATATCAAACGGCGCGTTATGGATAACAAGCGGCGAGTCACCGATAAAATCAAGAAAGGCATCCACCTCGGCGGCAAAAAAAGGCTTGTCAGCCAGAAACTCTGTGGTCAGGCCATGAACGCGCGCAGCGTCATCCGGCACGTCGCGCTGGGGATTGAAATAGCGGTGAAAAATCTGACCTGTTTGCAAGCTGTTGAAAATTTCAACGCAGCCGATTTCAACGAGCCTGTCGCCTTGCAGGGGATTAAGGCCCGTTGTTTCTGTATCAAGAACGATCTCGCGCATGTCAGGCTACACCTAATTTCTTGAGCAGGCGTTTGATGCGCTGCTCCGTTTCGCTTTGTGTGATTTGCGTTGATACCATAAAATCGGCTCTTTTGCGCTTTTGGTCCACAGAAAACTGATGGCGGCGCAGTTCCTTGAATTTTTCTTCGGTCATGCCCTTGCGCTGAAAAACCCTTTTCTTTTGCTCGGCGCGGGAACAAAAGACGCAAAAGGTCACGTCGCACAATTGATCAAAGCCCCTTTCGAAAAGAAGCGGGACTTCACAAACGACCGCCTTTGCCTTTTGCTTACGGGCGGCGGATATCTGCTGCTTCATCTGCTTGAAAACGAGAGGATGGAGGATGTTTTCCAAGGTAACAAGACCGTTTTGTTGTTCCTTGATTGCGTTAAAAAGACAAGACCTGTCTATCTTGCCCCGGACCAAACAAGAGGGAAAATGGCGGGTGATTTTAGCCTGCGTTACCTTGTCGTGATCCAGCAAAGCATGAACCATCTTATCGGCATCCAACACCGTCAGCCCCTGCTTGGCCAACATGGAGGCAACGGTGCTTTTGCCCATGCCCATGGAACCTGTCAGGCCGATCACGATCATGACAAGGACTCTCCTAAAACGAAGGACCGGAGGTCTTCTGTTACTTCGGGGTCCTTGCCAAACCATGCGGCAAAGCCGGGACGGCCCTGATGTAATAACATACCAAGCCCGTCAACGACAGGGTTCCCTCGTTTTTGGGCTTCGGACAAAAGGCTTGTCATCAAGGGCGTGTACACAATATCCGTCACCCACGCCTGAAGGGGAAGGGGCGACAAATCTATTTCCAACTCTGGCTGTCCGACCATGCCAAGCGAGGTTGTATTGACCAGCAAAGAGCTTTGCTCAAGCAGCCCGGCAAGCTTATCCCATGGCTGAACGGACAGTTTTTTTTCTTGCTGTAGATTGTCCCTAAGCTTCTCGGCTTTGTCCAGCGAGCGATTGACGATGGTAATGGACTCAAACCCCATATCTTCAAGAGCTACAATCACCGCCCGCGCCGCGCCGCCTGCCCCTAAAACCGTCGCAGCCTTTTTCGAGTCTTGCCCGGAAAACCCGGCTGTCAAAAGATTTTGGGAAAAACCAAAAACATCCGTGTTCGTTCCGAACAATGAGCCGTCTTCGCGAACGATAACTGTATTCACGGCCCCGACGCGACGCGCCAGATCGTCAATTTCATCAAGGAAAGGGATAGCGTTTTCCTTGTGCGGGATGGTTAAATTCGCCCCCCTCAGCCCAAGAACAGGCAACGCGCGAAGGGCCTCGCCGATTTTATCCGGCTTGACAGGCAACGGGATGTAGGCCCCGTCGAGACCATAGTGGGTTAACCAATAGCCGTGTAAGCGTGGCGAGCGCGAGTGGCCAACGGGCCATCCCATCACGCCGGCAATTTGTGTTTTACCTGTCAGGTCCTTCATCATATTGGACAATCCTTTCCGCCCTCAGCCGCGTTTTTTATTTCTTTTTCCAGTTTCCTTTTATGAAGGAGCATCATGATTTCCGCAGAGGTTTCTTCAACCGAGCGACGCGTGACATCAATGATAGGACAGCCAAGCCGTCCATAAAAACGCCGCGCTTCGCGAACTTCTTCCCTGACTTTTTCAGGATCAGTATAGGGCGTGTCGTCTGACTGGTGAAGCAGGCGCAGACGAGATCGCCTCGTTTCAACAAGGGAATCAGGATCGCGCGTCAGCGCAACAACAAGCGGTTTTTGGAGCGCGGCAAAATCAATGGTCAAAGGAACATCGGGAACAATCGGCACGTTCGCCGCCCGAATGCCCCGATGGGATAGATAGATGCAGGTCGGTGTCTTAGACGTGCGCGATACGCCCAGAACGATAACATCGGCGCATTCCAGTTTATCAACGCGATTACCATCATCGAAAGAAAGCGCATATTCCATCGCATCAATTCGGGCGAAATAATCCTCGTCCAAAACGTGCTGCTTGCCCGGCGCATGTTCCGATTGCCGCCCAAGAAACGCTCCCATCACGAGGAGAATGGGATCCAAGACCGAGTGAGACGGCAGATTGTAACGCAAACACATGTCTGCCAAAGCGCGCCCCATATTTTCATCAACAAAGGTATAGAGAACCAAGCCCGGCCAATGACGCAGTCCCTCGCCGACAAGATCGAGCTGTCGTTTTGTGCGGATCAGGCTCCAATAATGAATTTGGATTTTCACATTCGTGAACTGAGCCAGACAGGCGCGTGAGATACTGTTGATCGTTTCACCCGTCGCATCCGAGACAAGATGGACATGAAAAACTTTTTTACGAGATTCGTTCACGTTTCATTTACCAATGGTGTGTTATTGGGGATAAGTTACATTGCCGCATTGTGCGCTGGCTTTCAATGCCCGTTATCGGCACTTTATCCACGTCATCATTATTCGGGGACTGTTTTGTGTGTCCTCCCTGTGAATAACGGGGAGCGTTTTGATGTGATGTTATGCCCGTTATCCACAGGCTTTTCCTCTGGCTCTTTTTCAGTTCTTTTACTTTTTGTTAACAATGTTGCTCCTGCAACGAGCGATCAGGACCAATCTGGATAAAAGATGAAAAAACGGTTAACAAAAGAGATTTAAAAAGAATCCACACTTTGCGCAGGCCCCACTATCTTCTACAATCTTATTTATTAAATTTAAGAAGGATAAGAACCGTGTATAAAAACGAGAAACCTGTCCTTTCGGTCTTGCAAGGCAAAGAGGTCAAAGCGACCCCTGTTTGGCTTATGCGTCAAGCGGGACGCTATTTGCCAGAATACAGGCAACTCAGAGAAAAAGCGGATACTTTCATAGAGTTTTGCCTTTCACCTGATTTGGCCAGCGAGGCCACGCTTCAACCCTTGCGACGTTATCCTCTGGATGCCGCCATTGTGTTTGCCGATATTTTACTCGTTCCTTTTGCGCTGGGGCAGGATGTCAGATTCGTCGAGCAAGAAGGCCCGGTTCTCAAGCCATTTGAAAAGCTGTCTTCCCTGAAATGGGATGAAGGGCGCGTGGCCCCTGTTCTTGAAACGATCTGCAAGGTTGTCCCGTCTTTGACCGATCAAACAGCCTTCATTGGTTTTGCAGGAAGCCCGTGGACGGTGGCTTGTTACATGATCGAGGGGCGTGGCCAAACGGGCTTTGCGTCGGCCTGTCTGATGGCGATTAAGGAAGAACCCTTGCTGGATGATTTGATGGCCTTACTCGAACAAGCAACCGTGGCTTATTTATCGGCTCAGATCAAAGCCGGGGTTGATGTGATTCAGCTTTTTGACAGCCATGCGGGCTTGTTAACAGGAAAGGCCTTTAGTCGTTACGTCACAGACCCGACAAAAAGGATCGTTCTGGCCTTAAAACAAGCCTTTCCCAACGTGCCGATCATTGGCTTTCCGCGCGGGGCAACGCCACAGGATTACATGGCCTATCAGCAGGCGACGGGTGTCGATGCGGTGGGGTTGGATCAGCAAGTCGATCCAAGCTGGGCCGCGCGGGAGCTTCAGCCTCATGGGGCCTTGCAGGGGAATCTGGATCCGGCGTTGTTGCTTGAGGGCGGGGCCGCGATGCTTAAGCAGGCCGCCTATCTTCTCCGTCAATTTGGTCCGCGCCATATTTTCAACCTAGGGCATGGCGTGGTGAAGGAAACACCGCCGGAGCATGTGACGCAGTTGGTCCATTTTGTGAAGGATTGGCGGCCATGAAAAAAACGGCGGTGCTTGTCGGGACGATGGGTGGGCCCAAAGGGCTTGGAGATGTGGCTCCGTTTTTGTTCAGGCTTTTTAACGATAAAGCTATTCTGGGCGTGCCCCAGCCACTTCGTTGTTGCCTTGCCGGATTGATTACACTGATGCGCTTTCGGGAAGCCAGAAAGAATTACGCCCAGATCGGTGGCGGATCGCCGATTTTGGCCAACACGCGGGCCCAAGCGCAAGCCCTGGAAGAGGCCCTAAATCGGCGTGGTGACGGTCTTTACAAAGTGTTTGTCGGCATGAGCTATAGCCCGCCGTTTATTTGGGAGGCCGTGGCCGACATCAAAAAATTCGATCCAGACAAAATGGTTCTTTTGCCGCTCTATCCCCAGTTCTCAACCACGACAACGGGCTCTTTTTTGAAAGAGGCCCAAGACGTTTTTCGACAAGAAAGGATTTCATGCCCGATTAAAACGATCGACTCCTTTTGGGCGAATGACGGGTTTTTGGGGGCCATAAGTGAAAACGTACAAAAGATGCTAGGCGAAGAAAGTAACCCCTTTGTTATTTTCTCGGCGCACGGGCTGCCGGAAAAGATCGTTCGGCGCGGTGATCCCTATCCGGTTTCTTGTGAGAAGACAGCGCGAAAACTAGCTGAATGGATTGGGCTTAAGGAAGAAAACTGGTGTCTGGCTTATCAAAGTCGGGTCGGCCCAGTGCGGTGGATCGGTCCGTGTCTGGAAGAGGTGGTTCTGGATCAAAGCCGCGCCAAGAGGCCTTTGGTTGTTATTCCCCTTTCGTTTGTTTGTGAACATGTTGAAACGATAGGAGAATTAGGCGTGCAGGTCCGGCAAAAAGCCGAAGAGGCGGGCTGTCCTGCTTATTTTTTAGCCCCGACGGTAGGCTGTTCTCCCCGTTTTATAGAAGGCCTCGCGTCAATCATTTGAAAATTAACCAAACTTTTGAGTAATAACCAGCTTTCGCCGCGTTTACCATAGAAAAACTTTGACTTCTGGGCAGGGGATAGGTAGAAGGAACCATCGCCGGATCGAGTGTTTTTCTGAAAAACAGCGAGACCCTATCCCTTCCGGTATCCTCCGACAGCGCAAAAGTTGATCTGCCCAAGCGGATAGATTGTCTTATGACAGACAACGAACGGCGCGGTTTATCACAACGATCCTCCAGACTTAAAAACGTATAAGGTTGCCATGAATTTGAAAGAACTGAAAGCGAAGACGCCGTCCGAATTATTGGCGTTTGCCGAAGAAAAACAAGTTGAGAATGCTAGCTCGATGCGCAAACAGGAAATGATGTTTGCCATTTTGAAAGCGGAAGCTGAACAGAACAACGCCATTTATGGTGAAGGCGTTCTGGAAGTTTTGCCGGACGGTTTCGGCTTTTTGCGTTCGCCCGAATCCAACTATCTGGCTGGACCCGACGATATTTATGTTTCCCCATCACAAGTTCGTAAGTTCAACCTGCGTACGGGCGACACGGTGGAAGGCGAGATCAGAGCACCGAAGGAATCTGAACGCTATTTCGCGCTGTTGAAAGTCAACAGCATCAATTTTCAGGATACGGACAAGGCGCGTCACCGCATCGGTTTTGACAACCTTACGCCGCTTTATCCCAACCGTCGCTTGCAGCTTGAGCTTGAAGACCCGACCAAGAAAGATTTCACGACGCGCGTGATCGATTTGATCTCGCCGCTTGGCATGGGCCAGCGTGCCTTGATCGTTGCGCCGCCGCGTACCGGTAAAACGGTCATGCTGCAAAACGTCGCGCATGCGATTTCCAAAAATCATCCTGATGCGTACTTGATCGTCTTGCTGATCGACGAACGTCCTGAAGAAGTCACGGATATGGCGCGTTCGGTGAAGGGCGAAGTCATCAGTTCAACTTTTGACGAACCCGCCTCGCGTCACGTTCAAGTGGCCGAAATGGTCATCGAAAAGGCCAAGCGTCTGGTCGAGCACAAGCGCGATGTGATTATCCTTCTGGACAGCATCACGCGCCTTGCGCGCGCTTATAACACCGTTGTTCCTTCATCGGGCAAGGTGCTGACCGGCGGTGTGGATGCCAATGCCTTGCAACGCCCCAAGCGTTTCTTTGGCGCGGCGCGTAATATCGAGGAAGGCGGTTCGCTCACCATCATCGCAACGGCCTTGGTCGATACGGGCAGCCGTATGGATGAAGTCATCTTCGAAGAATTCAAGGGTACCGGTAACTCGGAAATCATCCTTGATCGCAAGTTGTCGGATCGTCGCACCTTCCCCGCCATCGACATCACCAAGTCGGGCACGCGTAAGGAAGAGCTGTTGGTTGACAAGCCGACCATGTCGAAGATGTGGGTCCTGCGCCGCGTTTTGATGCCCATGGGCACGACGGACGCGATGGAGTTCCTTGTCGACAAGCTGAAATACAGCAAAACAAATAACGACTTCTTTGACTCGATGAACCAGAACACCAACGACGGCCCCAAGACCCGTCGTGGCAGCATGGAATAAATGAAAACAGTTTCAACGGGGGGCTAAAACGCCCCCTGTTTGGAATGATTCGGCTTTAACGGCTAAGCCTGTTTTGTCGTTTGTTTCGACAAAGAGGCCGCAGATCGTTGCTTCGCCCTCGGCAGGAGAAAGCCTCTCGCCGGGGGTTTTTTGGATGAAACGCCACAGGGCGAGTTCTTTTTTCATCCCGATCACGCTGTTGAAATCGCCACACATGCCGGTGTCGGTTTGAAAGGCCGTCCCTGCTGGCAGGACGCGGGCGTCGGCGGTAGGAATGTGGGTATGCGTGCCGACGACGGCCGAGACGCGTCCGTCAAGATGGGCCCCCATCGCCACTTTTTCCGAGGTGACCTCGGCATGAAAATCTATAAAAATGCCTTGAAGCGCGGGACTAAGCCGGTTCATGGCAAGCAGCTTGTCCGCCGTAGCGAAAGGATCGTCAAGGATTGGCTCGATCCCGCGCTGGCCCATGATGTTGGCAATCAGTAATTTCCGGCCATCCGGCAGAACATGCAGGAAAGAGCCTTTCCCTGACGTGTTTGCGGGAAAGTTCAGGGGACGCAGAAGATTGGGAAGAAGCGCAATGGAGGACAGAAGCTCCTTCTGGTTCCAGACATGGTTGCCGGTTGTCAGGCAATCAATGCCAAGGGCCAACAGTTCCTGTGCTATTTTCAGCGTGACACCGTGACCGCCGGCGGCATTTTCCGCGTTGACGATGGTGACCTCTGGCGCAAAGCGTTTCTTGAGGGCAGGAAGATGCCGTATCAATCCGTCGCGCCCCGAACGCCCCATAACATCGCCGCAAAAAAGAATGCGCATGACTTAACCCTTTGAAAAAAGTAAGGTCCCTTTCTAAACGATTTTATGCTTCAGGTCACGCAAAAGGACGGGGTATAAGAAGAACATGACCGAGATCCGTTTCTATCATATGACCCGTTCGTCTTTGGACAAGGCGTTGCCGGAGCTTTTGGAAAAAACGCTCCAAAAAGGGTGGCGCGCGGTTGTTTGGGCTAAAAACAACGATGAAATAGCAGAAATTAGTTCTCTTTTATGGTCCTTTAAACCGGAGTCCTTTTTACCTCACGGGACGAAAAAGGACGGGCACGAAGCGGAAACACCCATCTGGCTGACGGCCAAAGCCGAAAACCCGAATGGGGCTCAGGTTCTTTTCGTTGTTGATGGACGGCCAGTCGAAGCGATGGAGGGGATTGATCTTGTCTGTGATCTGTTCAACGGGCTGGACGGCGAGGCTGAGGCAGCGGCGCGACAAAGGTGGACGGCCTATAAAAAACAAAAGCACACACTGGCTTATTGGAAACAGACAGAGAACGGGTGGACGACCCCCAAAGGCATCTCATGACCTTATCGAAAAAGCCTTTTCCTTATACCGGCGGCGTTTGGGCTCTTGGCAATTTTGACGGGGTCCATCTGGGGCACCAAGCCGTTCTGACAAAAGCAAAAGAAGAAGCCCAAAAACGGAAAACAAAAGCCTATGTGCTGACCTTCGAGCCGCACCCCTATGCGCTGTTTAAAAAAGACGAAGAACCGTTCAGGCTGACGCCGCCGCCCGTCAAAGAAAGGCTTTTGCATGAAAGCGGCATAGATGGCGTGGTGACGCTTTCCTTTACACCCACCTTTGCCAGCAAGAAACCGGATGCGTTCGTCGCCGATAGTTTGATGGGGGGCTGTCAAGCCGAGCACGTCGTTGTCGGCTTTGATTTTGTTTTCGGCAGTGGTCGCGGCGGCGATCGGGCAGCCTTGCGCCGTTATCTGGAGCCTTTCGGCGTGGCGGTGACGGAAGAGCCTCCGTGCCGCGACAAGGAGGGCGAAATCATTTCGTCTTCACGCATACGGTCCTTGTTGCGGCATGGCAAAGTTGAAAAGAGCGCGGCCTTGTTGGGGCGCCCTTTCCTGTTTGAAGGCAAAGTTCAAAAGGGGCAACAGCGTGGCCGGACGTTGGGGTTTCCGACAGCCAACTTTGCGCTGGGCGATCTCATCCGTCCACGCTTTGGGCCTTATGTTGCGCTGGCGCGGCAGAAGGGAACGGACCTTTGGCACCAAGGGGTCATAAATATCGGCAAACGCCCTTCCGTTGACGGGCTCACGGAACTGGCCGAGCTTTATCTTTTTGATTTCGACAAAGACATCTATGGCAAGGCTTGGGAAATCCAGTTGCTTCATTTTTTGAGGCCGGAAAAAGCTTTCGAGAACATTGCTTTTTTGAAAGAGCAAATACAAGCCGACGTAGCCGCCGCGCATAAATATTTTGCAATGGCTTCTTTTCCCGCAGGAGACGCATGACCAAACCGACCTCCGTTTGCCGTCAATGGCACCTTGATTTGACGCTGTTATCGCTCGTCGCCAACCGGCGCGGCACATGGGCCATGGGGGCACTTGGGGATGGCTCGCTGGTCGTCGTGCCGACCGACGATGCTGGCGAAGACCCACGTGTCTTGAAGGCGCATGATGGCGTGAGCTTGGAGATCGCGCCGGATTCCGATGATCACGCGTTTTTGTCGGGCGGCGATGATGGCTGCGTTTATCTTGTCGATCCCGCCCTTGCCGCGCCGACACTGCTGGCCCAAGAAAAGAACAAGTGGATCGATCATGTGGCCTCTAGTAGCGAAGGGCACCGCGCGTACAGCAGTGGTAAAACGCTTTATCGTCTGGACGAGGAAGGCAAACCGCTTGTCGATTCCGTCGCCTTGCCGAGTTCGATTGGAGGCCTGTCCTTTTCCCCGAGTGCTAAACATCTGGCGGTCAGCCATTATAACGGTGTCAGCGTCTTTTGGTCGAACGCGCCGGATACGGAAGGAGAGCTGTTGCCATGGAAGGGCTCGCACCTGAACAGCTTTTGGACACCGGACAGCAAAATCCTTCTCTCCGCGATGCAGGATTGTTCGCTTCATGGATGGAAAATGGGTGCCGCCCTTAAGTCCAAGGAGTCCGGCAATGAAATGCACATGCAGGGCTATGAGTCCAAAATCACGTCGATGGGCTTTACGGCGGATAAAAAATATCTTGTGACGAGCGGTAGTGCGCAAATAGTGTGCTGGCCGTTTTTTGATGGGGGGCCATGGAACAAGGCTCCCTTGACCTTGGGGGGGGCTGAAGCGCGGAGGGTCTGTGCCGTCGCGTCGCACCCAGCTGATCCGCTGGTTGCCGCAGGCTATGATGACGGGATGATCGTGCTGGCACCTTTTGACGGACGGATGGAAATCATGATCCATGCGCCGGTTGCCGAACAAGGCAGCAGTATCAAAGGCCTTGTGTGGAGCCGTGAGGGCGACAGTCTTTTGGCGGCCTATGAAGATGGATGGCTCAAGCTATTCACGATGGCAAGCATCAGCCGGTTTGTGCGAGGACAATATGGATCGTAAGCCGAAAAATATCCTGATCACCGGTGCCTCAAGCGGTCTTGGTGCGGCGTTGGCCTTGGCCTATGCCGAAAAGGACGTGACTCTCTTTTTGTCGGGGCGCAACGAGCCACGACTGATCGCTGTTGCTGACAAAGCGCGTCGCAAGGGCGCAGAGGTTTATCCCGAACGTATCAATGTGACGGACAGTAAAGGCATGGCAGCATGGATCCACAAGATTGAGCAAAGCTACCCCCTTGATCTTGTGATTGCCAATGCGGGCATTTCGGCAGGGACGGGCGGCGGGGATGAAACGCCCGTGCAATCCGAGGCTATTTTTGCGACGAATGTGCAGGGCGTTTTCAACACGCTTTGGCCCGCGCTTGAGGGCATGAAAAAACGGCACAGTGGGCAGCTTGCGCTTATGGCGTCGCTGGCGGGGTTTCGCGGCCTTGCGGGGGCCCCGTCCTATTGCGCCAGCAAGGCTTGTGTGCGGGTTTACGGCGAGGCCCTGCGGGCCGAGATGGCGGCGTGTGGAATCAAGGTTAACGTGATTTGTCCGGGGTTCGTTGAAACGCCGATGACGGGAGCTAACGGCTTTCCCATGCCGTTTTTGATGCAGCCCGATGAGGCGGCTCAGATTATTAAAAAGGGATTGGCTGCCAACAAGCCACGCCTCACGTTTCCATGGCGGCTTGCGGCGTTGGTCTGGATTTTGGCTGCCTTGCCCCCAAGGATCATGGACCCGTTGCTGGCAAGGCTGCCGAAAAAGGCGTGACGCGGAACCTTAGTTCTTCGCCAACTTCAAGACTTTTTGAGCAAAGCGGATAGCGCGGGGGGAAGTAAGCGACATTTCTTTTATCCTGCCGTCCTCAGTTTGACGGGCCAAACAACCAATACGACCTTGTTTGAGGAAGAAAGCCAGATTGTCGTTGCCTTCCGTTACTGCCGTAGCTTTTGCATCCGCGGGAGCCAAAACTTCATTAATGACCGCGCGCGCGGCGGCGGTGTCGGCGGCAAGGACGAGAAGATTGTTGGCGGGGTCTGTACCGCGAGCACCAACTTGAACATGAAAAGCTCTCAGGTCTGAAATATAACAAGATGTGCTCATCGAAAAACCTCTTCATTGAAAATAAGGGAGCGATGCCCGCACCATAGGTCGAGCCCATGCGCAAAATCAACTCCAAAAACGCGGCGATTTAGTTTCAAGAAAGAAGGCCGTAGACGCCGGCCTTGATTTGGAAAAAACCGTTTAGAATCAACGAATCGAAGGAAAAAAGAGGCCTGTGGGGCGCGCGAGGCCTAATCGGGTACGTTCGCGGCCCTGTTCGGGAGTCTTTTTAGGCTAAGCCGTTGATCTATAACAGTTTTCATAAAATCGAAGACTCAGTCTAACCCTTTGATCTAAAGCGATTTTGTGCCGCCGCGTTTTTGCGAGACCAAAAATCACGAAAGTTGGTGACACCGGCGCGTTGCTTGAAACAAGAACGCCCCATCCCTAACGTGGATTTGGGAGATGGCTCGCTTGCTTGTGAACATCGACGATGGGGGCGTTGAAAACCCGAACCGGCGCAATCAGGTCTAATTCATCATTAGGCATGGTCGTCCGCGAGGTCATGCGTTGGAGCATAAGGGATGTTGAAATGGCCGCCACAACACGCCCCCCAAGCTTATCCACATCAACGACGCTGCCCCTTCTGTTGCGCAAAGGTACAAAAACCTCTTCCCGCGAAGCGTTGGTGCCGACAAAATGTGAAAACAGTCCGCCCGCGCATCCGGCAAGGGAAAGGGGCGTAAAGGGCTGAACCGCAAGAGAGGCGGCAAAAAAGGTCGTGTCTTTGTGTGTTTTACGAAAGGCGGCTGTTGCCAAGGCTTCCGCATCTTTCGCTGTTTTGGCGTTGACGATATAGGCTGGATCGGTTTCCTTCGACCCCACAAAGACCCCCCAAAAATTCGGGCAATGAAACTGGATGCAGTTATGTTCTTGTTTCATGATACTTCTCCGCAATGCGCAAGGTTTATCCTAACAAGGAAAAGGAACGGGTTGCAACGCCTGATAAATCCTTTCATCCGCAAGCAGAGCTTGTGTTAACCAAGCGCGGGCGGTATAAGGCCGAACAGAAAAGCTTAACAGGAGTTAACTATCATGGCCATTGAACGTACTTTTTCGATTATCAAGCCCGACGCCACGCGCCGCAATCTGACGGGCAAAGTCAACGCCAAGCTTGAGGAAGCGGGATTGCGCATCGTTGCCCAGCGTCGCGCCCTCTTGACCCGCGCGCAGGCGGAAGGGTTTTATGCCGTTCACAAGGAACGTCCTTTCTTCAACGATCTGTGCACCTTCATGACCTCGGGCCCAGTTGTGTTGCAAGTTCTGGAAGGCGAAAACGCCGTGGCGCGTAACCGCGAGGTTATGGGCGCGACCAATCCGGCCAACGCCGATGAAGGCACGATCCGCAAAGAGTTTGCCGAGAGCATCGAAGCAAACTCGGTTCATGGCTCCGACAGCCAAGAGAATGCGGCGATCGAAATCGCCTATTTCTTCAGCCAGATCGAGATCGTCGGCTAATACCGATCCACGAATGAACTACCCCACGACGTCGTTGCGAGGAGGCCTTGGCCGACGAAGCAATTCAGGCATCCTGCTAGAAACTTGGGGGCTGGATCGCCACGTCCCCCGCATCAAGTGCGGGGTCCGCGCGATGACGTTAGAGGGATCGTGAGTGTTTCATTCACGGGTTAGTATAAGTTTGTCGAATACTGAAAAGAAAAGGGCCTCCTGAAAAGGGAGGCCCTTTGTTTTAGGAGCAGGGGTTGATCGTGCTTGGCGGCGCGTTGACGTCGGCGATGAAGCATTTTTCATCATGGACGTTTACGCGGCCTTCGGCGATCCAGCGCAGGGCTTGCGGGTAAATCTTGTGCTCGGACTCCAGAATACGGGCCGCGAGCGTGTCTTCAGTATCGTGTGCGAGAACGGGCACAGCGGCTTGCACGATGATCGGACCATGATCCATTTCAGAGCGGACAAAATGAACGGTGCAACCGGAAAAGCGGGCGCCGTAATCAATGGCGGCTTGCTGGACATGAAGGCCCGGAAAGGCGGGCAGTAAAGACGGGTGAATATTGACCAACCGGTCAAGCCATTGCGTGACAAACCACGGGGTCAGAAGGCGCAGAAAACCAGCAAGGCAAACAAGCCGGACACCGTGTTTTGTGATTTCGGCATGCAGGGCTTTTTCGAACGCTTCGCGGTCTTTGCCGTAATCGCGGTGATTGACCACGGCGGTGGGGATGCCTTGCTCGGCGGCCCAAACAAGGCCCTGAGCCTCTGGTTTGTTGGAGATAACGCACGCGATCTGTGCGGGAAAGCCTTCTTGCTGACAGGCGTTGACGAGCGACTGCATATTGCTGCCGCGCCCGGAAATCAGAACGGCGACTTTTAGCATGGCCACGTCTCGTTCATGCCTTGCAAGGACACGCGGTTTTCGGAGCGGTTGGTTTCAACCTCGCCAATCCGGTACACTTTTTCTCCGGCATCGGTTAGCAGCGCGGTGATTGTATCGGCGTGAGCGGCGGCGACGATGACGACCATGCCTATCCCGCAATTGAAGGTTCGCGCCATTTCTTTGGCACTGATCCCGCTTTTTTGCGCCATCCATTTAAAGATCGAGGGCACAGGCCAGCTTGTCGCGCTGAGCCACACGCCAATTCCGTCTGGCAAAACGCGGGGGATATTTTCCAAAAGCCCGCCGCCAGTAATGTGGGCCATGGCCTTGACGTGGCCCGTCTTGATTGCAGCTAAAAGCGGTTTGACATAGATGCGGGTAGGCTCCAGAAGGGCCTGCGCCACGGTGCGCGAGGGGTCGAAGGGGGCCGTGTCGGTGAAGGACAAACCCTCTTGCGCAAAAATCTGGCGGACCAGCGAAAACCCGTTGCTGTGCAGACCGTTGGAGGCAAGGCCCAAAACGATGTCGCCTTCCACAATATCTTCGCGCGGTAAAATCTGGCCGCGCTCGACGGCGCCGACGGCAAAACCGGCCAGATCGTAATCTTTGCCTTCATACATGCCTGGCATTTCCGCCGTCTCGCCGCCGACAAGGGCGCATCCAGCTTGTTTGCACCCCTCCGCGATGCCCGAGACAACCGCGCGGGCCGTTTCGACGTCCAAATGGGCAGAGGCGAAATAGTCGAGGAAAAAGAGCGGCTCTGCCCCCGCGACGACCAGATCATTCACGCACATGGCGACAAGATCGATCCCGACGGTGCTGTGAAGGCCGGAGTCGATGGCGACACGCAGTTTGGTGCCGACGCCGTCCGTGGCACTGACCAAAATGGGGTCTTGATAGCCCGTTGCTTTCAGGTCGAAAAGGGCTCCAAACCCGCCCAAAGCCGCGTCGGCTCCCGAGCGCGAGGTGGCTTTGGCCAGCGGCTTGATCGCTTCGACCAAGGCGTTGCCCGCATCAATATCGACCCCTGCACGGGCATAGGCGTCTTTGCTGGTGGGCGTGTTTGTCTCTGTCATGGTATGGTCAAAGTTGCTGGTTACAAAAAAAGAGGGTAAGAGAGTGGGGATAGAATAGCGAAAACGGGCAGGTTTGCAATGCGGCTTATGACGATTTTGTTTTTAGCCTTGTTTTTTCTGACATCGTCAGTGAAGGCACAGGAAGAGTCGGCGGTTTACAAGGTCGCCGATGTGATTGTCGATGTCGCCTCTGGCAATGCGGCCAAGGCGCGGGATCAGGCGTTTGCCGAAGCCCAGCGGCACGCCTTTATCATGTTGCTTGACCGGCTTGGGGTGCCAGAGAAGGCGGCCAAGGCGAGTGACGATGTTGTGGCCTCTTTTATTCAATCCATTGATGTGCAACGTGAATATGCCTCAGGCTTGCGCTATACGGGGACGTTTACAGTTCAATTCAAGCCTGAAGCCGTCCGCCATTTTTTAGCGGGACGCAGCATAAATTTTGTCGAAGCCCGCGCCAAGCCGGTTGTTGTGTTGCCTGTGCTCAAAAGCAAGGACCGGCTGATTTTATGGCAGGAAACGACCCCGTGGCATCAGGCTTGGCTAGAGGTGGCTAAAAACGCCGGGTTGGTGCCGATGATTATTCCCGAAGGTGATCTGGACGACGTGACCAAGATTACGCCCGAAGAAGCCCTGACCGGAAACCCCGATAAAATGCGCACGATGATGCAAAAATACGGTGCCGATGGCGTTCTGGTTCCTGTTTTAGAGGCAGATTTAGAGGATCAGGCAGGTAAGATCGCGCCTAAGGTTGAGGTTCATCGGTTTGATGAAAACGGGTTGCTTCAAGAACCTCATCATTTCAATTTGCCGCCGATCTCCTCGCCCAAGGGCGAGGCCGAGATTTTGGCGAACGGAGCCAAACAGGTGATCGGTCAGGCCGAGCGGGCCTGGCGGCAAAGTGCAACGGCACAGGCCCAGATGGGGCCGACGGTCTATTTGCCCGTCGATGTGCCGGTTTCGTCCTTGGCGGCATGGAACAAAATTCGCCAGAAGATGAAGGAAGCCTCGCAAGTCAGCGGGGCCAATATTGTCACCATGACAAGGGGCCTTATCCATGCCGAAATCGAGTTTCGCGGCGATATTCCCTCATTGAAAGCGACACTGGCTACCAAGGGGCTGACCTTGCAGCAAGGGGCCAGTGGCGGATGGGAAGTTTATGAAGGAGGAACCTTATGAGTGCACCTAAACAACCCGTGTCAGCGGAGAAATTCTGGCTGATCTTCCTGTTTTTTTTCGGGGCCGTTTTATGGCTGTTGAAACCGATGCTGCTGCCTTTTGTGCTGGGCACTGCCATCGCCTATTTCCTTGATCCGGCGGTGGACAAGTTGGTCTCTTGCCGGATTCCGCGATGGCTTGGGTCGGTTCTCGTCCTCTTGGGCTTTATTCTGGCGGTTGTCCTGTTTCTGTTGTTAATCGTCCCGTTGTTGCAGAGTCAGGGGGCGGCGTTGATTGAGGCGATGCCCGCAACAATTGAAACGGTGCGGGTCAAAATCATGCCCTATTTTTATGATCTTATTCATAAACTATCGCCACATGATGTCGAAACGCTACGACAGGCAGCGGGCGATTATGCGGGCAATGCCGTGTCGTGGGCTGGCGGTGTGTTGCGCAATATCCTGACGCGTGGCTTTGCTGTGTTTGACGTGATCACGCTCCTTGTGATAACGCCAGTGGTAGCCTTCTATCTTTTAAGAGATTGGCCCAAAGTAACCCGATCGGTGGACATCTTGATCCCGCGACAGCAACACACCCTTTATCGCCGCGCCATCCGCGAAATTGACCGGACCCTTTCCGGCTTTTTGCGCGGGCAGGCCTTGGTGTGTTTGTCGCTTGGGGTGATCTATGCCGTCGGCTTGTCCTTGGTGGGCCTGCGCTATGGCGCGACGGTCGGCATTATCGCGGGCGTGCTTTCCTTTATTCCCTATGTCGGGTCAAGCTTCGGGCTTGTGGTCAGCATGGTGCTGGCCTTTATCCAGTTTGACGATGCGGGGTCGATTGGCCTGACTCTGGCTGTCTTCTTGTTCGGCCAGATTATGGAAGGCTATGTTTTGACGCCGAAACTGGTGGGGGATCGTGTCGGTCTGCATCCGGTCTGGATCTTGTTCGCGCTGTTTGCCGGTGGGGCTCTTTTGGGCTTTGTCGGGGTGTTGATCGCGGTGCCGGTGGCCGCCATTTTGGGCGTTTTGATCCGGCTGGCGATCAGCCATTATCGGGACAGTTCGCTTTATAAGGCCCCCAAAGACCCATCATGACGCGCCAGTACACGCTTCCCTTACCCCAGAGCGAGGCCAGAACCGTGGAGGATTTTCTTCCCTCTGCGGCGAATACGCAGGCCGTGCGGTTGGTGCTGCAAACGCCACCGTCGGCTTGGCCTTCCCACCTGTTGGTTTTGTGCGGGCCCGAAGGGTGCGGCAAAAGCCACTTGGCCTCGATTTGGCGGGCGCAGCATCAGGCGCAAGCCGTTATTTTGGGCGATGAGCTTTTAGCCTCTATCGTGGAGGGATCCTGCGCGGCCAAGACCTTGTGTCTGGAGGATGCGGACCGCTGTCAAGATGATCTGGCGGCCCAGGAATGGCTACAGCATTTTTATAATGCGACGAAGACCGCCGCTATCCCCGTCCTGTTGACGGCCCGCAAGCCGCCTGCGCAATGGGGGCTGGCGATCAAGGACATTGAGACGCGCCTGAAAAGCTGTGCCTGCGCCGTGATCGAAGAGCCCGACGATGATCTTGTTCCCAGCCTTCTGCTTAAATTGTTTCGGGACCGTCAGTTGATGGTCGAGGCCGGTGTCGTGCAATATCTGGCAACGCGCATCGAGCGCACTGGCGCAGCCATTTTGCGGCTTGTCTGTCAGCTGGATGAAGCGGCGTTAGAGACGGGCCACAAAATATCGGTGCCTTTTGTGCAAAAAGTTTTAGCCAAGCACCAGCCAGAAGCCGAAGACAATCACGACCAAGATTCCTAACGCCACCCAATTCAGGTATTTTTCTACGAAGGTGCGGATTGGTTCGCCAAACTTACGGACGAGTCCGGCGACCAGATAAAACCGCGCCGCCCGCGTGACGACAGCGGCAAGCACAAACGGCACAAGCGGAAGGGCCGCAACGCCGCTGGCGATGGTCACAAGCTTGAAGGGAATGGGCGTCAGGCCCTTGGCTAAAATAACGTACACGCCCCATTCGTTGAACTCGTCATGAAAGCGTTGGAAGGCTTCCTGCATATGATAGGTTTGGATAATCCATTGTCCAACAGATTCATAAAGCAACGCGCCGATGGCATAGCCCAAAAGACCGCCGATGACAGAGCCCAAGGTACAAATCAAGGCATACCGCCACGCCCGCTCACGGCGCGCCAGGGTCATGGGGAGAAGAAGCACATCTGGCGGAATGGGAAAGAATGAGCTTTCGGCAAAGGCCACAGCAAACAGGACAAAAGAGGCATAGGGCCCTTCGGCTTGGCGAAGAGTCCAATCATAAAGCGAACGAACGGGGGACATGGAATCCTTGAGGTTGCTTGGTTATACCGCCCGTCTATGAACTGCCTTCTGCCGTCATCGTGAGGAGCGGAGCGACGTGGCGATCCCGTCCTCAACCTACAGACCGCAGGACTGGATTGCTTCGTCGGCCAAGGCCTCCTCGCAATGACGAAAGGGGGTCGTCGACTCGTGCTCCACTTCATTCACGGGCTGGTGTTGGTTCAGCGAACCTACCCCAAAAACACCGGCAAATAAAGCGCGAAGATTTCTTGGGATTCAAGGGGAAATAGGCTAAAACGAGCCATGTTGATAACCCTTTTGGAGTAAGTCATATGAAAAACGTCGTCGTCGTCGGGGCCCAGTGGGGCGATGAGGGAAAAGGCAAGATTGTTGACTGGCTGTCCTCGCGCGCCGATGTCGTTGTGCGCTTTCAAGGCGGGCACAATGCCGGACACACGCTCGTTATTGATGGCGTGACGTATAAATTGAATTTGCTGCCGTCGGGGATTGTGCGTAAGGGCAAACTCTCGGTTATCGGTAACGGGGTCGTGGTCGATCCGTGGGCTCTGCTGGGCGAGATCGAAAAGATTGCCGAAAAAGGCGTAGTTGTTACGCCGGAGAACCTTATCATTGCGGAAAATGTGCCGCTTATTTTGCCGGTTCATGGGATTGTGGATCGGGCGCGGGAAGCCGCCAAGGGGGCGCGTAAAATTGGGACGACAGGGCGTGGCATCGGCCCCGCTTATGAAGACAAAGTCGCGCGGCGTGGCGTGCGTTTGTGCGATCTGACAACCCCTGACCTGTTGCGCGAAAAGATCGAAGAGCTTCTTGTGCACCATAACGCTTTGCTGCGCGGCTATGGCGCGGAGGAGTTGAAGGCCCAGGATATGTTCGATCAGCTGATGGAAATCGCGCCGCGTATTCTGCCTTTCGCCGCCGTGGTTTGGCAGCGTTTGGAAGAGGCCCGCAAGGAAGGCAAGCTCGTATTGTTTGAAGGGGCGCAGGGCTCGATGCTCGACATCGACCATGGCACCTATCCGTTTGTGACGTCCAGCAGCATTGTTGGCGGCGCGGCGGCGGGTGGCGCGGGCGTAGGACCCAAGACGCTGGGGCGTATTTTGGGGATATGCAAGGCCTATACGACTCGCGTTGGGGCGGGGCCGTTCCCCACGGAAGACACAACCGAAATTGGTGAAGGCCTTGGCGAGCGCGGTCGCGAGTTTGGCACGGTCACGGGGCGCAAGCGCCGGTGTGGCTGGCTGGACGCCGTGCTGGTGCGGCAAGCCGCTAAAATCGGCGGCATTGATGGCCTCGCTTTGACCAAGCTGGACGTGCTGGACGGGATGAGCGAGCTGAAAATCTGCCGCGCTTATTTGTTGGACGGCAAGGAGATCGATCACCTTCCCGCCAATCCCGCGCTGCAAGCCAAGGTCGAGCCGGTTTATGCGACCTGTGAGGGATGGAGCGAAAGCACCAAGGGCGCACGCAGCTGGGCCGACCTTCCGGCGGGTGCGATCAAGTATATCCGCCTGATTGAAGAGCTGGCCGAGGTGCCCGTCACGCTCGTTTCCACAAGCCCCGAGCGTGAAGACACGATCCTCGTCCGCGATCCCTTCGCGGATTGATTTGTTGGCCCCCTCTTTCCTCCCCATCGGGGAGGAAAGGAGACTGACAAAAGATCAGGCCGTCAGGGCAAAATAGGCTTGCTCCGGTTGGCGCGTTCTTAGAAAACAACGCAGTCTTTTGGGACTGGCATAGATTTTCTTTTCCACATGTCTGGTGGCGCATGGATCGTCTGAGCGAAGGACCTCAAGGGCGGTTTGGCAAAAGGCCAGAGCTTTTTCCGTCCGCTGCGTTTCCTTGCCCGCGCGTCGTTGCCTGTGGCGCAAGCGGATGAGCCTGTCGCGTGTTTGAAGGGCCCCAAGCGCATCGAGATGACAAGGTTGAAGCTCGTCCCCAAAATAATAGACCGCTGAACGGATCGGCAGCGAACCTGCAAATCCCGTGATGGGCAGAAGGGGGAAACGCCCTAAACTAACTTTGCCGCTGAGCAACAGTCGCGCCGTAACCTGCGGCGAATAGCGCGCGACTATATCGCGATAGGGCGGCAGGGCTAGTAAGGTTGAGGCGGCCAAATGTGCTCTGGCGCGCAGAAAAGATAGCGTGGTGGTAAGGGGGTGAGCTTGGGTCACGGGACTCTCCATGAAAAAAAGGACAACAAAACCCTTCTTTGCGGGCGGGCGCATCAAACGGTCAAAAGCCGGTCAAAGCGCCCCCATCAAAGGGTGTAAAAAGACAAAAATGTGGGTGAGAAGAGAGAAGATACCTGCGCTTACGCAGGCATAATCATCATGCCGAACATAGCGGAAAACGCGCGAGCGAAGGCAACCGGAAGGACCGGAAGCGATGCTGTCAGATAGAGGGCGTTTTCATCGTTCATGAAGCAAAGCGTATAATGCCCCCAACCGAAAAGCAAGGGGTGAAAATAATACTGATTTGCGCTGTTGATTGGGAGCAATAAGGACGAAGGCTTACCGCAAGGTTGTTTCCCGAAGATAGCTGTTCGGATATTTCTCGTATTTAGTTATGGCCTTGTCCATAAAGCCTGTGTTGAAGAGCTCGCGCAGAGCATTGTCGATCATTTCCTTGAAAGCAAATTGATCGCGTTTAATGAGGATGACATTGGGGACTGTTATCAGTGGCTTGGGCAGGTTGACCTTTTGTAGAGCATCTGGGTTTGCCTCCATAAACTCGTAAACGGCGAACGGCTCCGCCAGCGTAACATCGGCTTTTTTCATAGTGACCTGCAGCATCAGCTCGGAAAAGCTCGCGGATTGAGGAAGAGAGACTGGCTGAGCTTGCGGAAAGTAGTTTCGTGCAAACGTCGACGTTTGTTCCCCGTCAAGCACAGAGATTTTAACCTCGGGCTTGTTGAAATTTTCAAGCGGTGCTTGCGCAAGGGAATCATCTTTCCGTACCCATAACTCAACAGGGCTGTAGTAAAGCGGTATTGAAAAATCGGCAGCGCGAGTCCGGCCAGCGTTAAGGCTGGTGGGCGAACACATCATGTCAAAGCGATTGGACTCAAGAGCTGCAACCTGCTCCCCCCAGCCCAATTCTTCGACATATTCGACTTTAAGCTGAAGGTTTTTGGCGAGTTCATTTACAACATCATAGTAGATACCGCTAAAGGCCCCAGTGTTTGGGTCTTTGATGAACCCGACTGAATAAGGCGTGTATCCGCAACGGATCGTGCCCGTTCGCATTACGCGGTCATATACCGATTCTACAACAAAAGCTTGTTGCGGGTTGATTTGATCATGGGCCCACACAGAACCTAACGCGATAGCGATGGCGGCGATAAAAAGCGATATGTTTTTCATGGAAGGGCCTCAAAGAACACGAATCCACAGAGCGTAGGGCCTTCGTTTGGGCGGAGCAAGGAGGAAGTTCAAGTCTCTGTCGCTAATTCAGTCGCCAGCGTAACTCGCGAAGCAAGACGTCGGTTTGTTGAAGGGGGGCGGGATCGACGACGAGGTCGCGCACAACCTCAAGGGCTGTGATGGCGGCGCGCAAATGGCCGCGCTCGGCCTGAAGATAGCCAAGCTCTCGCCACAAATCTTGGTGGCGCGGCGCAAAAAGGATCATGCTTTGAAGCGTGGCTATGGCGGCTTCAACGCGATCTTGGGAAAGATGTTGCCGTTTGACGGCGTGTTGCAGGCGCAGCAAAACATCGCGCTTGCTAAGCGGATGCAGCAGCTCGGACGACAAATCCAGCGGGGTCGGGCGTTCTTGTTCTTCAAGAAGCTCGTCGTCATCCAGAAGGTAATCGCCAACCTCCTCAATCTGGCAGGTCTGGCCCGCGCGGAACGGGTCGATGATAACTTGCCCGTCCTGCGCCGACAGGCGCAAAAGGAAATGGCCGGACAGGTCAAGGCCCGTCATGGCCCAGCCCATTTCCGAGGCCAGATGCAGGTAAAGCAACCCAAGGGCAACGGGCGAACCGGCTTTCCGGTCGAGGACGTCCATCAAGTTGTTGGCGCGGGCATCGTCGTTGTGGTTGTCGTCGCCCTGAAATTTATTATGAATGACCAGAACGCGACGCAAAATCGTGAGCTGATCGTCAAGTTTCTTGGCGTCGCCCTGGGCCTTTAATTGATCGACAAGCGAGGCCAGCCGGGCGCGATAAGGCGTCAGGTCTGCGTCCTTTTTGGTGTCCAAAAGGGCCAAGGCCAACGCGGCGTCGCCAAGATTGACGGCATCGTCACGGCTTTCACCGGCGCGGCGCAGGACGCGCAAAGCTTCTTGCTGGTTGTTCATAAGAATCACTCTACCCCGCTTTTGGCCGAGAGCAAATCCTTTGCGGAAAAAAAGATTGGGGATAATTTTAGAGTCATTACCCGAGCCTGACGTGAGCCTGAAAGGCGTTTTCAATATGACGTGGCCAGCGCAGCGGCGCGACGAGCATCACATCAAACCGCATGGTGTATTTCGAATAGCCCCGATGATGGGCATGAAACAAAGCTGCCGTACGGGCCAAGCGGGCTTGTTGCTGGGGGGATACGGCACCAGCGGCCTGATGGACATTGGCGCGAGCCTTAACCTCGATGAAGGCCACCGTCTTCCCTCGTAAGGCGATGATGTCGATTTCGCCTTGATGGGTTTTATAGCGAGACGCCAGAATGCGATAGCCTTTCAAGCGCAAGAACAGGCGGCATAAAAACTCGCTGCGTTTCCCGCGTTGATAGGCAGCATGGCCGCGCCGGGCCTTTTTTGATGAGGCCGACACGGTTACCACCCGAGTTTTTTTCGCGGGTTATAGGCGTGTTTTTTCGCCCATTTTTCAAGGGTGCTGGCCAGCTCGTCCTTGCCCTGATCGGGCAGGACGATTTTGAGTTTGATGAACATGTCTCCAGCCTCACCGGAGGGGGAGGGAACCCCCTTGCCTTTCAGGCGCATCACCATGTCCGTGTTGGTGCCGCGCTGGACCTTCAAGGACACAGAACCGCTGAGCGTTGGCACGGTTATCGTGCCGCCCAAAAGGGCTTCGGGCAGGCTGAGCGGAACCTCGAGATGGATCGCGTTGCCATCGCGGCGGAAAAAGGCGTGGGGCAGGACTTTAAGCTCGATAATGGCCGCGCCGCTTCCCCCGTGGCCCAGGCCCTTCAGGCGCAGTTTGTCGCCATCTTTCGTTCCGGCCGGAATCGTGATCTCGATGGTTTTTCGGTTTTCCAGTGTGATCCGCTTGCGCCCGCCAAGGCAGGCTTCGGTGAAAGGAAGATCGACGGTATAGGTTACGTCCCGTCCAGCCGGAGTCTCGTCGTGAAAGGAAGAGCGGCCCTGCTGTTTGCGATTGGCTGCGCCGAAAAACTCGCTGAACAAGTCTTCGACATTGATACCTTCGCGGCCAGAAAAGCCGAAGGGGCCGTTGCCGCCGCTGTTGCTGCGTCGTCCGCTACGTCCGCCGCGCCCGCCAAAGGGGTCGCCACCGCCGCGATAAAAGCCGCGCTCGTTGCCCTGATCGTCGATTTCACCACGATCAAAGCGGGCCCGTTTGGTCTGATCGGACAACAGGTCATAGGCGGCCGTGATTTCCTTGAACTTTTGCTCAATGTCGTTGCGCCCCGGATTCATGTCCGGGTGGTATTTTTTCGCCAGTTTACGGTACGCACTCTTGATCTCGGCCTCGCTGGCCGATGGAGAGACGCCGAGTAATGTATAAGGATTGCCCATGTTGAGAAAACTCCTGAACCCATGTCATGGATATCGCAATCCTTGACGATGGGTTCAAGCGTTAACTTGTTCTTACTGGACAATTTTCCATGAACCGTCGGGCTGCTGGCAGGCGCGGCCATAGGCCTGTTGCTGCTGGCCACCGATAGCGACGGTCTGTTGGAACTCGCGGCAATAGGCCCCGTTGCTGGCATAGCCGTCGCGGACGGGGGTAATGGTGCCGGAATTGCCGCTTTCGGGGTTGTTCCACGTGATTTGCTGGCCGACCGGCGCGGTATAGGCCCGCGAGGTCGCCGTTGTCATGGCCGAGCGGTCGGCCTTGTCCAGAGACGCCCCGATTTCGTTGCCAAGCCAACCGCCAAGGACGACACCAGCCGCCGTAGCCGCCAGACGTCCCGAGCCCTTACCGATAGAGCTGCCTAAAAGGCCGCCAACAGCGGCACCGCCCAGCGTTCCGACGCCTTCCTTGGTCCCCATTTCCTGAGCCTGACAGGCGGAGAGAAGAAGGGCGGCAGCCATTACGGTGAGGAAAGATTTGCGCATCATTGAAAGCCTCTTTGTCGTTCTTGATAAGGTCACGCGCGAAAGCGACGCCTTCACCCATTAAATCTAAAAAAGGATCGTGGCGCAACTATGTCGTCTAAAAGGACAGGGCGGGGCAAAAAGGCGTTCATGGGGGCGTGGTTGGCCTTTGCGCGGGGCTCGGAAACGGCTATCTTTTGGCTGATTCGTTTTATTGCCGACAAAAGGCCGCCGATGCCCGAGATGCAGGAAATTTTGCCCGTCGATGATCCTTACGAGCTTTTTGCCCTTTGGTTGGCGGAAGCGGAGGCCAAAGAGCCTGCCGACCCGAATGCCATGATGCTTGCTACGGTTGGAGCTGATGGGTTCCCGACGGCCCGCGCGATGCTGATGAAGGGGTATGACGCGGACGGTTTTGTTTTTTATACCAATCAACAAAGCCGCAAGAGCGATCAAATCCGTGCTAATCAAAAGGTTGGTCTTTGTTTTTATTGGAAATCGTTGTATCGACAGGTTCATGTTGAAGGACATAGCGCGCCGGTCAGCGCAGCGGAATCCGATGCTTATTTTGCCTCGCGTCCGCGCCAGAGCCAGATCGGAGCGTGGGCTTCGGTTCAATCCCGCCCGCTGGAGAGCCGCGCTTTTCTGGAAAAGAGGCTTGAAGAATTAACCGCCGCTTACGAGGGAAAACCGGTTCCTCGTCCGCCACATTGGGGGGGCTATCGGGTCAGCCCGGTGCGGATCGAGTTTTGGTCAGGCCATCCGTTCCGGCTGCATGACCGTGTCGTCTATCGCGCGACAGATAAAGGCTGGACGACAGAAAGGCTTTACCCTTGACCCACGTTTCTGCGCCCGCGCCAGCGTTTTCTTTTGGGGATAACCGCCTTCGGCAACTGACGAGTTATGCCAGTGTCTTCGTCGCGGCTTTTTTGATTGCCGTCAAAATTTATGCCTATCTGCAAACCGGTTCTGTGGCCTTGCTTTCTTCGACGGTGGATTCCGCCGTCGATTTGCTGGCCTCGCTGATCACGGCGTATGGCGTGTGGGTGGCGACGATGCCACCGGATCGGGACCATCGTTACGGGCACGGCAAGGCGGAATCCTTGGCGGCGTTGGCGCAAGCTGCGTTTATCACGGTTTCTTCCGTGCTGTTGGTGAAAGAGGCCGTCGGCAGGCTGGCCGAGCCCCAACCTTTGGCCAATGCCGGAACGGGCTATGCCGTGATGGGACTGGCGATCGGGATGACTTTGGCCCTTCTTGCGCTTCAAACCTATACGATCACGCGGACCAAATCGCTGGCGATTGCGTCGGACAGATTGCATTATGTTGGCGATGTGCTGATCAATCTGGCCGTTGTGGCGACGTTCGTTTTTCAGGGCTGGCTGAACGTCTTGTGGATCGATCCCCTTTTCGCGTTGGTGATTGCTGGCGGGATGATCGTGGGGGCCGTGAAAATAGCGCGGCTTTCTTTGCGCGACTTGATGGATTCCGAACTGCCTGAAGCGGACAGGGCTGCGATTTTAGCCGCAGCCTTGGCGGCCGACGGTGTTTGCGGGGCCCATGATTTGCGCACCCGCACCGGTGGTGGGCGGTGCGTGATCGAAATCCATATCGAAATGAATCCGGATTTGTCTTTGAAAGAAGCGCATGAAATCACGGAATCCGCGTCGGCGAGCATTAAGGCGAAATTTCCCAAGGCCGATATTCTGATCCATCAAGACCCCTATGGGCATGAGGAAGAGCGGCTGGATACCGAAATTGAAAAAAACGATCCGGTGAGTTGAGCTATGTTTGATCCGTTGATGATCCTGTCTTTTGTTCTGCATTCAGCCGCCTTGATCGGGTTGATCCTTTTCTTTTGTCGCCGCTGGCGCGTTTTTGGCAAAGACCAGCCTGTGATGACGGCACTGCTTTTATGGGGTGGGCTTGTTCTGGCGGGGCACGGGGCGGGGGCCTTTGAGGGGCTCCTCTCTTTTTCGATTTATATTCCGGCGACCTTTATCGGAGTTGCCGTCATGCTGGTTTTCTTCCGAAGTCTGGACCGGTTGCCCGCTTTGACGCCGCTGGTTGTTAAGCCCAAGCTTGATTTTGCGGTGATCCAAAATCCGAAAATCGAAAAATTTCTGTTTTGGTTTTTGGTTATCACGCTGGGGATATTTGCTCTGGCCAGCATCGTTTTGGGTATGAGCGTTTATCCTGACAATGCGGATTCCATGATCTATCGTCTGCCTCGCGCGGTCTGGTATGCCAGTCATGGAAGCTTCATGCATCCGTTTCCAAGTCTCGATAACCGGCTGGTTTACTATCCGCTTGATGGGGTGGCTCTTTACATACCGCTTGTTCTCTATGGCCTTCCCGGCACGTTTCATTCCCTTCCTTCTTTGATCGCATGGGCGGTTGTCGTTTATGTGTCCTATCGCTTTGCGCGCGAGCTTGGAGCCGGGCGGGTATTGGCTTTGTTCGCCGCATGGCTGGTGGGGCTAACCCCCAGCATTCTCGCGCAGGCGACCTCGACGAATGACGAGATTGTCGCGGCTGCCGCCTTGCTTTGCGGCCTCTTGATGGGGTGGCGGTGGCTTGTGACCGGCAAACGCTCCTATTTCTTTATGGCGGGCCTTGCGGTGAGCCTCAGCGCAGGCACCAAGCTGCATATCGTTTTCCTGATGCCGATTATCGCAATCGGCGTTCTGGTTGCGGCGTGGCAAATCTGGAAAAAGCCTGAGCTGGGACGCAAGTGGGCCGCAGCGGTGGGCGGTAAGACGACGGCGATCACGCTTTTGATCATGGTTATCATGTTCGCCCCGTTCCTTTTCTATAATTACGCGTCGGTGGGACGGTTCTATTTCTTTGACGACTTCAAGACGGATGTTTTCAATCTGGGGGCCAGTCTGCGGGTCGGGTTTCAAAATCTGCTGATCTATCTGTCGCAGATGATGATCTCTCCCGTTGCGGATTTGAACTTCTGGCCCGTGGCCAATGATCGACAACACTTCAATACCGGGCTGAACAATATCTTTGATCCTTTCATTCGTCCGTGGCTGGACAGCGACCCGACGCACTATCATATGGGCTATCGATTTGTCGGGGTGACGATTCCGGTATCGGTCCGGTTTGTGGAGTTCAGCCTTTGGTCAGCCTTTATCTGGTTGCTTTGGCCGCTTCAAGCCACGCTGGCACTCAAGCAAAAACAGCATCCGTTGCGGCTGGTGTTTTTCTTGCTGGCGATTACGCCGCCTTTCTGGCTTTTGTTCTGGTCCTTTTCGACCCTTTATATGGAAGGGACAGCCACCTATTTCACGTTCTATCTCGTTTGTGCCGCGCCGGCGGCCAGCATGATGTTTTTGCCGATCATGCGCCCGCTGTGGAACGAGGTGCGTTGGGTGCTGATCGCCGTGGTGACCCTGACTAATCTGGTTATCTGTCACAATCTTGTGATGTATAGCGGGTTCAGGGCCCTGCCCGATCTTTATTACGCCAAGACATGGCCCTATGACTGGCTTTTGACGGAAAAGAAGATCATCCACGAAATCCGTGGCGCGGACCGGATAAGGATCGTTTTTACGCATGAAAAGATGCCGTATTTCGGGTATATGCATTGGCATCCGAACGCGACGTTTTACACGCCGTTTGAAATCAAAGACCCGCGCGAGATTCCTAATTTACCGGATGTTTTGCAGATCATCCCGATTTCCGGATTGAATATGTATGGGTTCATGCCGCTGCGGATTCCGGGGAAACTGACACCCGGACCAACCTTTCTGGGGCTCGTGCGGGCCATCGGGCGCGAGGCGGTTTTTGCCACGGGGGCGGGCGTTGAAAAACGCTATCCGGCTGATTCCAATTACATTATCTTGCAAGCCAATATTGTCCCGTCACCCACAAACCCGGGGCAATGGACGGCGGCCATTAGTCCGGCCCCCTTGGGCTTTTCGCCGGAAGACCAGCTTAAGTTTGAATATGTCATCAAGCTTGGTGACGAGGTCTTGGTCCACCGCGAACCCATGCGCGAACCCGGTTTCCAGATGGTGTTCAAGGTTAACCCTCATCAATACCCGATTACCATGACAACGATCATTCATTCGGCCTGGAGCGGTAAGGAGCTGACCCGTCAGACCTATGCTTTGGGGGGCGGTGGGTACTGGTTGCCGGAGGGGAGCGAGTATTGATCAGAGGTTTGCCTTTTGGCTCAAAGCGCGATAGGTTGACGCGTTCTTAAGAAAGAATAAGCTGGACTATGACCCTTTCTCATGTTTTTGGCGACCTTCGCCGTCGCGGCCTTATGTTGGTGCTTTCTTCGCCGTCGGGCGCGGGCAAGACCACGATTTCGCGCCGTGTTCTTGAAATGGAACCTGATATCAATCTGTCTATTTCGGTGACGACACGGCCTGCGCGCGGTGGCGAGGTCGATGGGGTGGACTATATCTTTACCGATGCGGAATCGTTCAACTTGATGGTCAATCGTGACCAGCTTTTGGAACATGCCAAGGTTTTCGGGAACTATTACGGCACGCCGCGCGGTCCGGTTGAAGAGACGCTGTCGAAGGGGCGGGACGTTTTGTTCGACATCGACTGGCAAGGCACCCAGCAGCTGGCGGAAAAAGTGCGGGACGATCTGGTCAGCGTTTTCATCCTTCCGCCGACATGGCGCGAACTGGAACGTCGCCTGTTTTCGCGGGCGGAAGACACCCCGTCCGAGATTAATCGCCGGATGGCGAAAGCCTCGGACGAAATGAGCCATTGGGCGGAATATGACTATGTGATCATCAACCGCGATCTGGAGGAATCCATTGCGGCTGTGCGCGCGATCTTGCAAAGCGAGCGGTTGAAACGGCGGCGGCTTGTCGGTTTGTCCGACTTTGTCAAAGGGCTGCGCTCAGGCGTTTGACAGGGTGTTGTAGGTTCGAGCCAGTCGCTCGAAATCCGCGACGGAAAGCGTTTCGGCCCGTTGTTTTGGATCAATTCCTGCCGCTTCCAACAAGGCTTCGCCGCCCAGAAGTTTCAGGCTTGTGCGCAGCATTTTACGCCGCTGGCCAAAAGCGGCGGCGGTCATGAGCTCTATGGTCTGAAAATCAATATCCTTGGGACGGTCGCTACGCGGGGTCAGGTGGACGACCGCCGAGTCAATTTTGGGCGGCGGCGTAAAGGCGCGTGCCGGGATTTTCATGACACGCTTGGCCTGACAACAAAATTGCGTGATAACGGAAAGGCGGCCATAGGCTTTGCTGTCCGGCTCGGCAACGATGCGATCAACGACTTCCGCTTGGAACATCAGCGTCATGCTTTGGATTTGGTCCATTTGCCGCAGCCATTTCACAAGCAGCGGTGTGCCGACATTATAGGGCAGGTTGGCGATAATGACGCGTGGCGCACGGGTCAGGGCGGTCAGGTCGGCCTTGAGGGCATCGCCTTCGATCAGCTGGAATCTTTGGCCCGCGCCCTCGGCCAGCGAGCCAAGCGCACGGATACAGCGCGAATCCATTTCGATAGCGGTAAGGCTTTGGGCCGGACTGGCTAGGATAGCGCGGGTCAGTCCGCCGGGCCCGGGGCCAATTTCAACAACATGAACGCCGCTCAGATCACCCGCTTGCGCGACGATACGGGCTGTCAGATTAAGGTCGAGCAAGAAATGCTGCCCCAGCCCCTTGCGGGCCGCGAGGTCATAGGTCGAGATAATGTCCCTTAAGGGGGGCAAGCAATCAAGAAACGACGGGGTCAAGCGTGGGCCTTATTTGATGCGGATGTCTAAAAAAGCACTCTTGCGTAAATCGCGCAAAAGACGACGGGCCATAAGCTCCATTTTTTCGGAACCGATGGCGTTTCGGATGGCGTTGCGGTCAATGTTTTCCGGTGAAGAACGACCGCACACAAACAACATCAACGCGCCTTTGTCCGTCGCCATCGCTTCGCTGGCGTGGCCGTCAGGGATGTTAACGACTTTTTGCGCGAGCCAAGGGGGGGCTTCGCTTAATTTGACATCGCCCAAATCCTGATATTTCCATTGCGGGTAGCGGCTATTTATGACGCTTTGAATCGACGCGCAGTCCGTGACATTTTCGCGGATCGCTTCGGCTTCGTTTAAAAGGGTCTTTTTCTCTGTCGCGTCGGTGAAGGGGCGGAAAATTTGCTCAAGCTTGACGGTCATCTCCTTCATGTCGCCCAGCGCGATGGTGCGACGGTCGCGCACGCCGATCAGGTGATAGCCGGTCGGCGATCGGATCGGTCCGGCAATCGCCCCTTTTTCAAGAGACGGCAGGACCTTGTCGATTTCGGCCCCCAGCTGGCCGATTTGTGTCCAGCCGATATCGCCGCCGGTTGCGGCCCCAAGGCCTTGGGAAAACTGACGGGCAACGGCACCGAAAACGGCACCGCCGCGGATTTCCTCGGCCAGTTTGTCGGCCAGCGTTTTGACCTGTTCTTCATCGGCGGGTTTGTCGACGGGCAGGAAGATTTCGCTGATTAGGTATTCCTGTTTGCCTGCATTGGCGCGCATGCGCTGGATCACGGCATCGACTTCGTCGTCACCAATGTCGATATGGGGGCGGACCTCGTGAACGACGACCTTGTTCCACATCAGCGTGGCCTTGATCTGGGTGCGTAGCGTGGACGGCGAAATGCCGTGGGCGCGCAGGAAGGCCTCCATGTCGCCGCCGGGGATTTTGTTATCCTCGGCCAAGCGAGCCATCGCGGTGCGAACATCGTCCGGCGTAACCGAGATGTTCATCTTTTTGCCTTCCTGAAGTTGTAGCTGTTCGTCAATCAATGTACGCAGCACCTGCGGCAGAAGTTTTTTCTGGACGTCCGGTGAGTCCGGCATGCCAGAGGACAGGACGGCCAGCTGAAGGCGGGCCTTCAGGTCCGTGGTCGAAATGATCGCATCATTGACGACAGCGACAATGCGCGAGTCAAAAGCTGGTTGCGCCCGTGGGGCTTCTTCGTGCGCGCCGAGGGCGGTGGCGTTGTTGGCTGGCTGTGGCTGACGGGCCCACTGGGCAGACGCCTCTGTGGCCCACAGCGTGGCAAGCAGAGCAAAGGAAACGGCCACTTTCTTCATCAAAAACTCCCTTGTATATTTGGGTTTCTTCGAACCCGAAAAACAAACCCGCAAAAAGACGGATCACTGCGTGACCGCTTGTTTTTTGCGAAAAGGCCTACTCGGCTTTCCAACAAACCGAGTATATGGAAGAGGGGCCGCTGCCTTGCAGCCTAACCATCCTCTAAATAAAGTAAAGTTGTTTGTCCGGCAACGAGGGCAACGAGCGGAATTGCCCAAGCGGCCAGACTAACGGGAAGCGTTTGGTTGGCCCCCAGTGCCGTGACGACATTGTTCAGTGAGAAAATGGCACTGCCGACAACCATACCGGCCATCATGGCATTCAAAATACCGCCACGACGGTTCAACCGCAGCGAAAAGGCGGCGGCGAAAAAGACCATGGCGCACAGCAAAAGCGGCTCGGCGAGCAAGGCTTGCAGTTTAAGTTCGTGGCGCACGGGGGGAAGCCCGACGCTTTTCATCGCGCGGATGAAGCGAGGCAGGTGCCAGAATGAAATCGTATTCGGCTGGGCCATGCTTTCTTGAATCTTCTCAAGCGTGAGACTGGTTTGCAGGCTTAGATGGTCTTCAAAAAGGGCTTGTTCGTTCTCCCAGTTCGTCCACGCGTTGTCCAGCTCCCATGTCTTGTCGTGCAGGGTTGCACTGGGCGCGTCAATGCGGCCAAGATAGGCATCGTTGGCGTCATAGATAAAGACGATAACGGGCTTGAGCGTGAGCGGGGACAGCGAAACCTGATCGGCATGGAGCAAATAGTGCCGGTTGCTGTCTTCTTGCCGGAGCCACAGGCCCGCGCCAGTCAGTTCAAGGGCCGCGCCGCGTTTCAGGTACTTCATTTCCATTTGCTGGTATTTGGCCATGAGGGTGGCCCCAAGCGGATTGAGGATCGTGACATTGATCCCACCGAAAAGCAGCGTGACCAGAAGGGCTGGGGCCAGAAACTGCCACGCCGAAACCCCAGCGGCGCGCGCGACGATCAGTTCTTGGCTGCGGGTCAGTCGCCAAAAGGTGAACATGCCCGAAAAAAGCACGACGAAGGGCAGGATTTTTTCGATCGTGTCGGGCAGTTTATAGGAGCCCATCTTCAAAACGATCCCCAGCGTCGCCTCGGTCAGATCGCTGGACCGGCGCAAAAGCTCGGCGACTTCGAACAGATAGATAATCCCCGTCAGGCCAAGAAAAAAGACCATAAACCATACGGCATATTGACGGGCCAGATAGCGGGTCAGGATCAGGCTTTTCATCATGAGGCCGCCTTTTGCAGCATGAACTTTGGCGAGGGCCACTGGCAAAGTGTTTTTAGACTAAGCAAGTAAAGACACGGCGGAAGGGGCGCGATCAGGGCAAGGTAAAGAAGGATGGCGGTCCATGGCGATGTGCCAACCTGTGCAACAAGGCCGAACATGGCGGCTTGCAGGATGATAATGAAAAGCGAGGCCAGAAGGACGCGTTTGGCCATGCCGCGCCGGTTGAAATTCCCGACCAGAATGACGGTCACCGACACAAGGGCAAAGGTCAGGGAAAGAAGGGGCCCTGCGACGCGCTGATGGATCTCGGTGCGGATTTTCGAAAGCAGCTTCGCGCCCGTTTTCGGGTCGGCTTGAGCGGTGAGCAGGCGAACGAAACTCATTTCTCTGGGGTCTTTGGCGTGATCGGTTTTGCCGCTTTTCAGCAAATGCAAGTCAAGAACATAGCGGTCGAAATCCAGCTGTTGCAGGCGGCCTGTTTTGACATCGACCTCCTGTCTTTTGCCACTGAACACGATGACTTGGGGAACGCCGTCCTCGACAGCGAAGAGGCCTGTTTCGGCCATGATGGTCACGGGGTGGTCGGGTGAGCGCACATCGTGGACCAGAATGTCCTCAAGCCCGCCATTGGCCGCGCGACGGCGGGCAAAGAAGGTCAGACCTTCCGACAGGTCATTGAACGTGCCGGGCCGGATCATCAAGGCGGAATAGGCATCCCGTACTTTGTATTGGAGCGAAGCAAAGGAAGCGTTGGCCAACGGCGTGACCCAAAGGGTCAACAGCAAGCCGACGACAACGGTTATTCCTGCCAGGGTGATGGCGGGGGCGGCCAGTTTAAGGGGGCTGAATCCCGCAGCCCGCATGACGACCAATTCGCTGTCCACCGCGAATTTGTGATAGATGAAAAGGACGGCGACCCCCATGCTGATGGGCAGAATAAGGGGAAGGAAAGACGGGATCGTCAGGGCCATCAGTTTCAGAAAAACAAACAGGGATCCCGAATTGTCGATGACAAAGGACAGAAGGCGGAAGGATTGCGTGAACAAGACGACAAAAGTCACGGCGACCGCCGAGAAGAGAAAGGCGATCAGAATTTGTCTGAAAAGATATAGGTTGATCCTCTGGATCAAAATGTCCCCCTTGGGCGTGTTTCGCGCGCATCCTTTTGTTCGGCGGAGTATATACCGTGACGAAAAAGGATAAAGCCCCTTTCTTGAGCCTATCGGGTATCTCAACTAAAAGGATGAAAAAGGAGATGGGCTTTAAGGGCCCGGGCACGGCCCCCCCCGCCTTGTGGCGCGGGGCCTGAAGTGAGTCATTTTAGGCAAGATAAACGAAGATCGTTACTTGGCCGCCACTTTGATGGAAGCTGCTGCTGGAGGCGTTGCCTTGGACTGTTGTGTGCCGGTGCTGTCCTTTTTGCCCAGAAGGTCACGGAATTCCTGCTTGATCTTGTTTTGACCTTGCTTGAATTGGGACAGGGTCTTGCCTTCCAGAACGCGACCGACCGGCATGCTGACGCTCAGCGGGTTCATTTGGTTGCCGCCAACGATGACTTCATAGTGCAAATGTGGTCCCGTGGACCGGCCCGATGTGCCGACAAAGCCGATAACGTCGCCCTGATTGACGCGTGCGCCAGGATAGATGCCCTTGGCAAAGCGGCTCATGTGGGCATAGGCCGTCTGGGTCTTGCTGTTGTGACGCAGCCGAACAAAGCGGCCATAGCTGCCGTTAAACTTTGCCATTTCAACGATGCCAGAGCCTGCGGCAAAAATCGGCGTTCCCGACGGAGCCCCGAAATCGACGCCCTTGTGCATTTTTGAATAGCCCAGAAGCGGGTGCATGCGCATGCCAAAGCCAGAGGTCATGCGCGCGCCTTCAACCGGCGTTCTGAGCAGTGAGCGTTTGACGCTTTGGCCTTTTTCGTCGAAGTAATCAACCACACCATCGCCGAACGTGACGCGATAAAGCGGCTTGGGCGCATCGTTGATAATAAGGGCGGCATAGATAATGACGCCTTGACCGATGGGCGAGCCATCGCGGGCGGTGGGCTGGTCGTAAAGGACCTCGAACTTGTCGCCGGCATGAATGTCGCGTTGGAAGTCAACTTCATGGGAATAGGCGCGAACCAAGGCGGCCATGATGCCGCGCGGCACGCCTGCTCGTTCGCCTGCCGCGTAAAGCGACCCCTTGATTTCGCCGCGCGAGGCGACGCGCTGACGCTCGATGGGCGTGTTGCGTATCTGGGCGGTATAGGTGCCGTTCGCCTGTCGCGTGATGGAAACTTCTTTTGTCGGTTCCGGCTCAAACGTCACGGCGGTCAGGGTTTGTTGTTCGCCAAGGCGCGTGATGGATAGGGTGACTTCCTGTCCGGCCTTGAGTTTGCGGTGATCAAAGACATCATTAAGGGCGGCCGAGGCGGCAAGAGCATCGTCGCTTGAAATCGCGGCATCAAGCAGCAGGCGGGCAAAGGTGCGGCCTTCGCCCAGGTCAACAACGCGCGTGACAGCTTCCGGCGTCGGGGCGACCACGGATGTGGCGATGTCCTGAACTTCGCTGGCCGTTTCGGTAACGGCCTGAATGGCGGGGTTTTCGGCAAACTCTTGAACAACGGGCTGCGCGGCTTGCAGGAACGCGCCTGCCGTGCCGGACAGGCTGGGCCTGTAATGGTGACCAGCTATGCCGATCCCAAGGATCAGCAAGCCTGTCAATAAAAGAGAAGCAGTGTGGCGAACCTTTAAAGTATTCGCATGCACGGAGCCAAGACGAAGGTTCACCAAGGCGGGTTCCCACAGTTGTTGAAACAGAAAAGAGCGAAAGAGAGGGGGAGAATGTCGTTTGGCGCGGGGGGTGTCAACGCGGATTTAATAGCTGCCCCACGCGTTTTGCTGGTTGTGACGCAGGGAATGTTGGGGGCGGTCGTTATGACTTGTTGATATTCATACACTTTTTATCATTTAGCCAGAAGCTGGCTGTGGGTTTGAAGCGTGAACGAAAATTGCGCGGACGGCTGTGTTACGGCAATATTATTACCACGCGGTCGAAGGTGACAGAGGCTGGGACGGGAAAAAAGCCTGTGCAACCCACCAATCTGGGTGAACTTCATAGAGATGGGCCGCTGCCTGTTTGGCGGCATGGCGGTCGGGATACAGGCCAAAGCAGGTTGCGCCGCTGCCGGACATGCGGGCGAGCAGGCACTTTTCTGTTGAGGCAAGCGCGTCTAGAACCTCGGCAATAGCGGGACACAGCTCGATGGCTGGCGCGGCCAAAGAGTTGGTGCGCTCTTTCAGGGCCATGGCCAAATCGGCCACCGTTTCGGGGACGGTGTCCAACCGGTTGGGTGGGTCAAAGGGGCCTTTGCGGGCTTTGTAAACGGTCGGTGTGGACAAAGCCTGTCCGGGATTAGCCATCAGGATATGACACAGAGGCAGGGTCGGGCCTGCGTCCGTCACATTCCCGATCTCGCGGAAATAACAGGTCTGGCCAGAAAGACAGCACGGCACGTCTTGTCCAAGCGTGGCGGCCAGTTCATGCAGAAGCGGGGCATCGAGCGGCATCTTTTCGCGCATCGCCATCAAGCGCAGCGCGGCAGCGGCATCGGTCGATCCGCCCCCGATCCCCGAGGCGGTAGGCAGGTTTTTGACCAAAGTAAGCTTGAAATCGAGCGGCTTTTGGAGCGTTCCGGCCAGCAAACGCATGGCGCGGACGGCCAGATTGTCTTGCGGATCGAAGCCGTCCAATTCGTTGGCGCGGGGGCCTTCCAGATGAAAGCTAAAGCTATCGGCGGGCTCGAGCCTTAACGTGTCGCCGATCGAGGTAAAGGCCACCAGCGAGTCCAGATAGTGATACCCGTCGGCGCGCTGTCCGGTGACATGGAGATAAAGATTGATCTTGGCGGGGGCGAAGGTTTCCAGCATGGGGGCCTGTTGTCGGTTCTTTCAGCTTTTAGCGTCACTATCGCATAAAATGGTTCATTTTATGCGGTCGCTCAGACGCCGCCGGGCTTCGCGCCACAGGCGCAGGGCCGCCTTGCGGCCCGTATAGCTATATATAATCCGATCCGGTGGGCAGGGAAACAGAAAAGACGTGAAACAAAAGCGTTCTATTCAGGTGACAGCGTCGGGGCTGTCGGGTATTTTCGCGTCTGTCTTTCGTTTTTAAGGTAAGAGGCTGCCATGAAAATTGTTATCACGATCATTGGTTATGACTGTGTCGGGATCGTTGCGATGGTCAGCACGACGTTGGCCGAGCGCAACGTCAACATCATGGACATCAATCAAAATATCATGAACGGTTTTTTTAATATGGTGATGATTGCCGATATGGATGGGGCCAAGGTTTCTTTGACCGAGCTGCAAGAGGTTCTGAAAACCAAGGGTGAGGCCATGGGGCTTCAGATCAAGGCTCAGAGCGAAGAAATTTTCAAAGCAATGCACAGGGTATAAGTCATGGTCCGCACAGAAGATATTTTTGAAACGAACCGCATGATCGCGGAAAACAAGCTGGATGTGCGCACCATCACGATGGGGCTTAGCTTGCGCGATTGCAGTCATCCCGATCTTGGCATTTTTTGCACGAATGTTTACGACAAGGTCACGCGCTCGGCCTGTGACCTGGTGCGGACAGGCGAAGCGATTGAAGCCGATTTCGGCGTGCCGATCGTCAACAAACGCATCGCCGTCACGCCGATTGCGATTGCTGCCGATGCGTGCCGGACGGATTCGTATGTTGCCGTTGCCCAAACGCTGGATCGCGCAGCGAAAGAAGTTGGCGTCAATTTTATCGGCGGCTTTTCGGCTCTGGTCGAAAGCGGCATGACAAAAGGGGACCGCACGCTGATTTCTTCCATTCCCGAAGCGTTGGCGTCAACCGAGCATGTGTGCGCCTCGGTGAATGTCGGCTCGACCAAAGCCGGCATCAATATGGATTGCGTGCGCGAGATGGGCGAGATTATCAAGAAGACCGCCTCGCTTACGGCGGATCGCGATGCCATTGGCTGTGCCAAACTTGTCGTGTTTGCCAATGCGGTTGAGAACAATCCTTTCATGGCGGGAGCCTTTCACGGAGTCAGTGAAGGTGAATGTGTGATCCATGTCGGCGTTAGTGGGCCGGGCGTGGTCAAGCGCGCCTTGGAGCTGGTTGGCGGCAAAAGTTTTGATATTGTTTCCGAAACAATCAAGCGGACTGCTTTCAAAATCACGCGTGTGGGCCAGCTTGTGGCGCAGGAAGCGGCCAGTCGTTTGGGCGTTCAGCTGGGCATTATCGACTTGTCTTTGGCCCCGACCCCGTTTGTGGGCGACAGCGTGGCGCATATTCTGGAGGAGATGGGCCTTGAAAGCTGTGGGGCTCCGGGCACGACGGCGGCGTTGGCCTTGTTAAACGATGCGGTGAAAAAGGGAGGCCAGATGGCCGCCCTTCATGTCGGCGGGCTTAGCGGGGCGTTCATTCCGGTCAGCGAAGATATCGGCATGATCAACGCGATCAATTGCGGCAGCCTGACCTTGGAAAAGCTGGAAGCTATGACCTGCGTTTGTTCTGTGGGGCTTGATATGATTGCGGTGCCCGGCGATACAAGCGCGGCGACCCTGTCCGGCATTATCGCCGACGAAGCGGCCATCGGCATGATCAACAATAAGACGACAGCTGCGCGCCTGATCCCCGTGCCGAACAAAAAGGTCGGCGACACGGTCGAATTCGGCGGCCTTCTGGGGCACTCCCCCATCGTCGCGGTCAATCGCTTCGGTAACGACGCCTTTATCGCTCGAGGCGGGCACATTCCCGCGCCGATCCGGAGTTTAACGAATTAAACGCGCCGAAAGCGGGGCGGCCCCCAAGAAATGTATGAATGGACCCTATGGGGGCCGTCCCTTGTTGTTCGGCTGATTGTGCGGCGGTCAAAACTTCATGAAGTCTTTCCTCTCCAGACTGGATATCGGCGCACGAAAGGCGGCCCGTTCGGGATATTTCGATGATGCCTGAAAAGGGGGCATCATCCGCCGTTTTTTGCACAACATGTAAGGCCAGTCTGTCTGGGCCGGGGACGGCATCGAGAATGCGAACCCCCTGTTTAGCTAGAGATGAAAGTGGTTTAATAAAACACAACCGGGACAAAGCGGCTCGTTTGGCCCTTTGAGGATTTCTTGCCTCCTCAAAACACGGCAAAACAAGACCTAGCGCGGAGGCAGAAAAAGAAGCGTGTTCGAAAAGGGGCGCATATATTCGTTTGACGGACTCCCTTTGGTTGGGGCTAACGGGCCCGCAGGCAGGGGGAAACAAAACACAAGGCTGGGTATTGCCAGCTCGCGACACACAAATGGAAGCGGTCGGTGCTGTTTGTGTTGTCCACGAACCACAACGGCAAACGGCTTGTGAGGCCACAACAAGACGAAGCATATCGGGACCAACCGTGACTGTGTGCAAGACCGGCTTGCGGGGGCGGTTTTTTCTTGGGTTCAGAACCGAGCGAACCAAAAACAAGGCCCAAGGATCGCGATAGAGCGTATGGGCTGTTGGAAGCGCGGTGCCTGTTTCGGTTGCGATGGCCAGAATTTGTGGAAGGTTCGAAACATATTCCGAAATGGAGGCAAGCGCGGCAGCGAGTTTTCTGTCAGCCGGAGTGATCGAAGGTAAAGGGTCTTGAGCGCAAGAACAGGCGAAATAACCCTTGTCATTCACATCAATGAAGAAGGGTTGCTTGCCTGTTTGTCGATCTGGGCGCAAGGTCAGTCGTAAGACGGCGGCGGCGTTCAGTTGCCTGTTTTGAAAAGCCGTAATCGCCAGCGAATTTTTTTCCAAAAGAGAAAGCAGCGGGCCCAGCCAGGGCTGTTTCTGCGCTCTCAGCACCAGAAGCTCTGTTGGTGAAACGGTTGTTTTTCGCGGTTTGGGGGCGGGCTGTTTTTTTGTAGCCCCGTCGATTACCGCGAGCATATGGGTGAAATGATCCATGGAGGCTGGCCTGGGAGCAGCGGCAGAAAAAGACTTGGGCATTTGAAATCCTACATCAAAAGGCAAAAGGGGTTGACGTTTCTGTGGTTAACATAGGAGACGGGAATATGTAAAGTTAACGACTTAGGGCTTGTCAACGAGGGCCTTTTTCGTTTACCTTAGGATTGGGATAATATGACAAAAACCACAGAGGTAACCCATGTCTGGCTTTGAGAATATCAAGCCATCATATGACGAATGGATGTATTGGGCTCAGGTTGTTATTGATCGTTTGACGACGGTTTCGCATGTTTACGGCCAGCCTCCGCACCCCGATGTTTTTATTCGGGAAAAAGAGCGGCAGGACAAGCTTTCATCGACAGTCGCGGTGATGAAACACCTGCACGAGTTGACAGACGCCTATGAGCTGTCCATTCCTCAAAATGCCCTTGATGCTTCCCAGCGGGAAGATAATTTGATTATGGAGCTTCAGCCTGTTTTCGCCGCCGTTCAGGAACGGCTTCCCGAATGGTCGGGCGATATGCAGCGTCTTTTGAAATCGCCATGGATGCACGAGTGCAATGGCAAGCTGGCGACTATTTTATTCCGCGGACCCGAAGGGCGCGAGGAAGAGGGGATCGGCAGCGGCGTGGTCGATAATGGCCGGTTGCCTGCAAAGATTGCCGAAATGATGGATCGCGAGGCCGCTGGCGGCGATCGCGCCCCGCGCATCGAAAAGCCGCGCATGGCGGAATCGCGGATGCGCCGCGAAGATATTGCCCGTTTGTGGTCCAAGCAAAACGGTGCTTTTTTACGCACCGCAGGCCGCATGGATTAAAAGATATTTACAGCAGAAAAGGATTAAGTCATGGCCCAGACCTATGCACAGCGTGCGCCGTTTAACGATTGGTGGTACTGGTCGGAATGTCTTGTCAAAAGATTCAAGACGATTGCCGAGATTTACAAAGAAAACGGCGAGTTTGATCGGGCCTCGCAACTGGATGAACAGGCGCGCAAGCTGAAAGACAATTGCATGGCCCCGGTCATGGAAGCGCGCAAGGGTATGAACACGGACGAGCAAAAGGCTGCCGTGCGTAAGATGGAGGAAGAGTCCATTTTCAATGCGGCCCAGATGTTTCGCGATATCCTGACCAACTTTCCTTTCATTTCGTCGGCCATTCAGGACTTCCTGTATGTGGCTTGGGAAGATACAAAGTGGCCCGAGGAAGATGGCGGCGAAGACGAGTATGACGAAGAAACCGGCCTTATGAAAAAGAAGAAGAAGAAAAGCAGCGGCGATACGCGCATTACCGAGCTGTTCTGGGGTCCTCGCGAACGTCAGGATGAAGGCATTCGCAGCGGCAAGGTTGAAGATGGCGGTTTGCCGGGGCTGATTTTCAACATGGTCACGGCAGAGAAAACATCGTCCAACCGCTCGCCGACCGATTACGGCCAAGTCCTTCAAGCCGCCGCAACCCAGCAATATATCGCGACAACACAAGCCGTGAACCAAAAGTGGGAAAAAGCTGGCGTCAAAATGAACTTCAAGCCTGGCGGGGGCATGTAATCCGGCAAGTTGTAAGTAATGTCAACTCTTGAATGAACGGTACCACGGCGTCATTGCAAGGAGGCCTTGGCCGACGAAGCAAACCCGTCCTGCTGCTTGAAAACTTGGGGATTGGATCGCCACGTCGCTGCGCTCCTCGCGATGAAGGTGGGGGTACGTAAGTCTTTTCATCCACGGGTTGGTATAAGGAAGATTTAAAGGGTCAGCAAAAGCTGGCCCTTTTTTATGTCTGAAGGGTTTTTGTGCGCGCAGCGGCGCAAAAATAACGCGTGGGTTCGGAAAGATGAGTTATCTGGAAACTGAAGGGGAAATGGTGGGCGATGGGGGGCTCGAACCCACGACCCGCTGATTAAGAGTCAGCTGCTCTACCAACTGAGCTAATCGCCCGCACCATTCACGGTGTTTCATAGGTGACCATGAAACCTGTCTTTCGGACAGGAGGCGTGTTTATCAGTATCAGGGGGGCAAGTCCAGCCCTTTGTTCATTTTTGCCGAAGAAAAAAGGTTAACCTTATTTCGGGTCCATTTTGTTCTGGTCGTAGGTTTGGCGTTGGACGGGGGATTTGTCGGCACTTTTGAAAAACTGGATGACCGAGTGGATCAAATCAAAGCCTTTGCCTTTGTCGATTTCGACTTCGACATGGGCGGTGGCGCGAGAGGTGACCATGCGGCTGGCAAAATCGCGGATGGCGCGCAGCAAGCCTTCACCCGACAAGTGTCGCCATGATTTTATGATTTCGGCGACGCGCGAACGTGGCGCACCGATGCTGTCCATATAGGTGTAAAACTCGCCGCTGATCTCGTCTTGCGAGATCGTTTGCGTGCCGGTTTCGGTTTTTCCGCCCTTTTTCTTTTGACGCTTGTCGGCTTCGTCGGAGTCGATCGGGTTGCCGAACTCGTCAAAGTCGTCTGCGTCAAAGGTTTCGTTGTCTGTCATGCCGCTCTCCTGCCCTATTCCATCATCTTGCCGTCTTTCAGACGCAAGAAACTGGTGTCATAGCCTTCAACCGGTTTGCGGTTTTCCATGCGGATAATCAAAATCTTGTTCGTGCGGTTGAGATAGATGTCCATCTCGTCGGTCGCTTCCCACGCGATGGGATAGGTTGTGCCTGTGTCAAAGATGATTTCAAGCTGGCGGCGGTCAACGTGATAGGCAACCCACAGGGGCGTGGCCTCGAAAGGCTCATCGTGGACGAGACACAATTTCCCGCGCGCATTGACCACAAGACCTATGTTCACAGTAAAGCCTTTAGCTGATTGACAAACAAACACGGCTACAGCGATGGATTTGCCGCTGACCCGCACCTTATCATGAACTCTGGTTCTAAGGAAAGAAAGTTAAAACTCACTGAAGGGAAATGAGAAAGACACAGAGGTGGGGGATCATCAGGAAGCACGGGGTGTGCTAAACATGGGCGCGTCTCGATTGCAAAAATCAGTCATCCCGACGAAGGGCGACAAGGCCGGGTAAGAAAAAAAGCTTGACATAGGGTTTGGTGTATGGTATTGACACTCCTACGGCGCACTGCGTCCTGAGGGCGGGCGGGAAGCAGGAAGGGCGGGACTAGGGAAGAAGGAGGCAGGGTCAGCGGAAGCTGGCCTTTTTTTTGTGGGCGGGACTAGGGACTAGGGATGGAGGGATGGGCTCCTTCGTCTTCTGGCACAGCAGACAGCGCAAAGCGCGGGCGGCGTGATGCGGGATCCAGCGGGTTTGGGGAGCAAGAACGTGCGGCGGGTTTCATGGGCGGCGTTGGACTGGACCCCGCATCAAGTGCGGGGTGACGAGGGGTGGTGCAGCAACCCATTATTCGGGCTGCTTTAATGCGCGGCGGCCCAGTTGAGGGCGTGGCCAGCTTCGGCGAGGAGGGGCACGCGCACGGAGAGGGTGGGCAGGGGGGCTTGCTGCATCACCTCTTTGACCAAGGCGGCGGTGGCTTCAAGTTCGGCGCAGGGGACTTCGAAGACCAGTTCGTCATGGACTTGAAGAAGAAGTTTGGCCTTCAGGTTCTGTGCAGCCAGCGCGTCGGGCATACGGATCATGGCGCGTTTCATGATGTCGGCGGCGGTGCCTTGAAGCGGGGCATTGATGGCTTGGCGTTCGGCTCCGGCGCGGCGGGCTCCGTTTTTATCGTTGATGGCAGGGATATGGATGCGGCGGCCAAACAGCGTTTGGACATAGCCATGGGCGCGGGCGAATTCTTTGGTTTCTTCCATCCAGTCGCGCAGCTCGTGAAAGCGGTCCAGATAGGCGCGGATGAACGCGGACGCCTCGCTGGGCGAGCAGCCCAGCTGCTTGGACAGGCCAAAGCCGCTGATGCCATAGATGATGCCAAAATTGATCGCCTTGGCTTGTCGCCGCTTTTCGGGGGGCAGCTCGGCCAGCGGAATGTTGAAGACTTGGCTGGCCGTCAGGGCGTGGATGTCCTGCCCCTCGTGAAAGGCGTCGATGAGGGCTTCGATGTTCGCGGCGGCGGCGGCAAGGCGTAGCTCGATCTGGGAATAATCGACCGAGAGAAGCTCACAGCCTTCCTCGGCGATGAAGGCCTGACGGATCGCGCGGCCTTCGGGCGTGCGGATGGGAATGTTTTGCAGGTTCGGATCGGTGGACGACAATCGCCCCGTCGCCGCCCCGACCAGAGAGAAGGAGGTGTGAACGCGCCCTGTTTTGGGGCTGATTTGCTGGGGGAGCGCATCGGTATAGGTGCTTTTGAGTTTGGCCACGCCGCGCCAATCCAACAGTTTGGCCACGATCTCGTGCCCCTGCTCGGCCAAAGGCTCTAAAATCGCGTGGCTGGTGGAAAAGGCTCCCGTCTTGCCTTTGCCGCCGCCTTGAAGGCCAAGCTCGCCAAACAGGACATCGCCAAGCTGTTTGGGCGAGCCGACATTGAAGGGATGACCCGCCAGCGTGTGGATCTCGGCTTCAAGGGACTGCATGCGGATGGCTAGCTCGCCGCCCTGTTTTTTGAGAAGCTGCGGGTCGATCAGGATGCCTGCCGTCTCCATCGCCGCGACGACGGGGACAAGCGGACGCTCCAGCGTTTCATAGACGGTGAGCAGATGCTCGGCCAGAAGGCGTGGTTTCAGGAGCTGCCACAGGCGCAAGGTGAAGTCGGCATCCTCGGCGGCGTAGGCGGTGGCTTTGTCCAAAGGGACGCGGTCAAAGGTGATCTGGTTCTTGCCGGAGCCCGCTACCTCGTTAAAGGAAATCATTTTGTGCGCCAGATGTCGCTCGGCGAGATCGTCGAGTTTGTGGTTGTACAGTCCCGCGCCGAGGACATAGGACATCAGCATGGTGTCGTCGTAAGGCGCAACGGTGAGGTTATGCTGCGCCAAAACCTGAAGGTCGTATTTGAGATTGTGCGCGATCTTGAGGACGGAGGGATCGGTCAGCAGGTCTTTGATGGCGGCAACAAAGGCGGGCAGGGGGATTTGCTTCGGCGCAGGCTTGGCCTCGAAGTCAAAGCCGCCTTCTTGCGGCGTGCTGTCGGGATCGACATGGCCCAGCGGGATATAGCAGGCGTTGCCTGCTGCAAGCGCGAGGGAAACGCCCACCAGCTTCGCTGTTGAAGGAACGAGCGAGGTTGTTTCGGTGTCGATGGCAACAAAGCCCTGTTTCTTGGCCTGCTCGATCCACGGGGCGAGTTGGTCAAGTGACTGGATCAAGGCGTAGGAAGGGGCTTCGGGTTGTTGGGCGGTGTCGGGTGTTTGCTGCGGCTCTTGCTGCGCAGCATGGCGCGGCGACGGTGTCGTTGGTATAGCGGCAACAGAAGGGGGCATGGGGCCCGTCGCTGTGCCCTTCAGGCGGGCCAAAAGCGAACGGAAGCCTTGGGCTTCCAGAAAGGCAAACAGCTCGGCTTTGTGATCGGGCTCGGCGCGCAAGGTTTCGATGGGCGCAGGCATAGGGGCCGAGGCGTCCAGCGTGACGAGCTTTTTGGAAAGACGGGCCAGTTCGGCGTTGGTGACAAGGGCTTCGCGGCGTTTGGGCTGTTTGATCTCGGACGCTCTGTCGAGCAGGGTTTCAAGGTCGCCATACTCGTGGATAAGCTGGGCCGCCGTTTTGATGCCGATGCCGGGCACGCCGGGCACGTTATCGGTGCTGTCGCCCGCAAGAGCCTGAACATCCACGACCTTTTCCGGCAAGACGCCGAATTTGGCCATCACTTCGTCGGGGCCGATGGCAAGGTTTTTCATGGGATCGTACAGCTCGACCAGCGGACGGATCAGCTGCATCAAATCCTTGTCGGCGGACACGATGCGCACAAGGCGGCCCTCTGCTGCCCCTTGTGCAGCATAGGCTGCGATCACGTCATCGGCTTCATAGTTCAGGACTTCGAGGGCGGGAATGCCAAACGCGCGAGTGGCCTCGCGGATCAGGGGGAACTGGGGCACCAGCTCTGGCGGGGGGGGCGGACGCTGCGCTTTATAGTCGGGATAGATGTCGTTGCGGAAGGTTTTGCGCGCGGCATCGAAGATCACGGCGATATGCTCGGCTTTGAGATCGACCAACAATTTTTGCAGCATGTTGCAAAAGCCATAGACCGCATTCACGGGCGTGCCGTCGGCGCGCGTCATGGGCGGCAGGGCATGAAAGGCGCGGAAAATAAATCCCGATCCGTCAACAAGATAAAGCGTTTCGTTGGGGGCGTTCGTCATGCCTGTCTTTCAAACGGGTTGATGATTTTGAGGCCTAAGCCATCGAAGTCTTTCACATTGCGCGTGACAAGCGTGAGCCGGTGCGACAAGGCTATGGCGGCGATCATGGAATCCAGTGTCGGGCGTGGTCGTCCTCGTTTTTTGTCCTCTGCGACAAGCTGGGCCCAAGCGGCAGACGCCGCGCCGTCAAAGGACAGCAGGCGGCCTTGAAAAGAGGAAAACACGGCTTGCTCGACCCATGTTTCGAGGGCCAATCGTTTTTTGCCTTGCGGCAGAAGGACTGCACCAAGCCGCAGTTCGGCCAGAGTTATGGCACTTAGGTATAGATCGGCAGGGTCCTTGTGTTTAATCCAGTTTAGCACGGCTGGGCTGGGTTCAGGTTTGAACAGCTCGCTGAGGATATTGGTGTCGAGGAGAAAGGAGGCCATTACAAAAGTCCCGTGTCACGATCCTTGTCGAGCGTGCGTTTGGGGAGATCGAGCGTGAAGCCACGATCCGTTCCGCACCCAAGGTTGGCTAGCAGTTCGGCACCCGTCTGTGCTTGTTTTGAGGAGGGAAGACGTTTGCGCAGGTCTTGTGCAGGCTCACCACCCTGTCGCAACAGGACGGCCAGCGTTTTGATCCGCTCAACATCTTGTGCCGGAACAAGGACTTCGATGCGATTAAGGCCAAGCCGTTTGGCGCGTTTTCGGTAAAGAGCCGTCCGCGTTGTCGGCATCACTTTTTTATCAGAGGCAACCATTTGACACTCCTTTGCTCCGGAAACTGTACCGGAAACGCAAGGAACTGTCAAGCCCTTTGGTTAAGGTTGTCCTTTCCTGCCGATACGGGAAGGTATAGTCTGTGGGCGGGTCGTCTTTTTTGAAGGGGTCAGGGTTGAAAATGTTGCAAACCACCGATCAACCAGCCAACGCCATTGAAATTCGGGGTCTTGTCAAGACCTATCCGCCGATGCGCAAACACCCGGCGCATACCGCTTTGGACGGGATCGACCTGACCGTGCCGCGCGGCAGCTTGTTTGGGCTTTTGGGGCCGAACGGGGCTGGAAAATCGACCCTTATCAATATATTGGGCTATCTGACCCTTAAGACGTCGGGGCATGTCTGGGTCTGGGATGCGGATTTGGACGAGAACCCGCGCCGTGTGCAAAGCGCAATCGGGATCGTGCCACAGGAACTGACGATTGATACCTTTTTTACCGCGCGAGAACTGCTTGAGTTTCAAGCCGGTCTGCACGGCGTACCGCGCAAGGAGCGGATTACGGATTATCTGTTGGACCTTGTGGAGCTCAGCGACATGGCGGATGTTAGCACGCGGGCTTTGTCGGGCGGGATGCAGCGCAGGCTGATGGTCGCCAAGGCCATGGTACACCGCCCGCCCGTGTTGGTGCTGGACGAGCCGACGGCGGGCGTGGATGTCGATTTGCGCCATTCGCTGTGGGAGCAAATCCGCAAAATGAACGAAAGCGGCACGACCATCGTGCTGACGACACATTATCTGGAAGAGGCGCAGGCTTTGTGCGACACGGTCGCCATTCTGGATGAAGGGAAGCTTATCGCTTGCGACACGAAAGAGAATTTGCTCAAGACTCTGGATAATAAACGGATTACGATCACAGTGGATCGTGACCTGCATGACGTGCCGCCGAACTTGCGGCCTCATGGCTGGGTGCTGGAGGGGACGCGCAAACTGACCTTGTCGGAGCGGCCCTCGCGCCTGTCGATGGGGCAAATGCTGCTGAGTGTTCAGGTCAACGGCTTGAACATCGTCGATATTGTGACGCAGGAAACCGATCTTGAAGATGTGTTTTTAAAGATGACCAAAAGTGCCTGAGCGATGATTGTTGCCGAAACGGCGCGTGTGCGCCTGCGTTATTTCGAAGAACGCGATTTTGAAGACGAGATAGCTTATTTGAACGATTGGGACGTGAACGGCCCGCTCGTCGTGCCGCCGTTTCCGTTCGAGCACAAGGATGCCGTCAAATTCTATGCGAAGATGAAACAGGCTTATGAAGCTGGAAGGCCGGAGTTTTTTGTCGTCGCGGCCCGCGAAACGGATCGGTTAATGGGGGCCATCGGCATTCATGGCGAGCATACGCTGGCCGCTCGCGATCATGTGGGCGAGGTCGGCTATTGGCTCGGCAAACCGTTTTGGGGGCAAGGCTTCATGTGCGAAGCCATGGTTCCGATGATTGATTATGCTTTTGCGCGGCTGGGGTACACGCATCTTGTCGCGACGACCAATACGGACAACGTGCCCTCGCAAAAGTTTTTGAAGAAGATGGGGTTTGATTATCTCGGCTTGCAAACGCCCTTGAAAAGAGGCACACGCGGCACCGAGCAAGTCACGAGCTGGCAACTTTCTGCTGTGCGCCACGCCCAACGAAAGAAATACGCATGAGCCTGCCTCTCCTCTTTGTCACAGCGATTGCCCTAACGGATGCGCAAGGCCGCGTGCTGTTGGCCCAAAGACCGGAAGGCAAGGATATGGCGGGCTTGTGGGAGTTTCCGGGCGGTAAGGTCGAGGCCGGTGAAACGCCCGAAGAAGCGTTGGTGCGCGAGATCAAAGAAGAACTCGCCCTGACCCTTCGCGCCAAAGACCTGAAGCCCCTGACCTTCGCTTCCCACGCCTATCCGCGCTTTCATTTGTTCATGCCGCTTTACCGTTGCCGCAGATGGCAAGGGGACCCCAAGGCGCAGGAAGGCCAAAAACTGGTATGGGCATCACCTGCGTCGTTTGCCGACTACCCTATGCCCCCCGCCGACGGCCCGCTGGCCGCGTTTTTGCAGACGTATTGTTGAGCGTGCGGTTGGGTTAGCTGCGGCAGTCGTTCCCCCTCTCTTGCAAAATCTAAGGACTTGCTAACGCAAGCCCAAGATTTTGTAAGAGAGGGGGAACGAACGGCGGAGAGCTTTTATCCAAACGCTTCCATCCGAGCGTTACTTAACCGCGAAGAAGCCACGTTTGCCGATGCGGAGTTGGATTTCGCGGTCTGCGGGGGCGTCGATCATCAAGGTGGGGTCGCCCCGCTTTTCGCCGTTGACGGAAACCGCGCCGGAGGCGATCAGGCGGCGCATCTGGCTTTTGGATTCCGAGGGCTCCAGCTTGGCGCAGATGTCAAGGAGCGACAAGGTTTTTTCGCTGCCGAAAACAGAGGCGGCATCGATGGGCTCATAGCTCTTTTCTTCACTCGAGCGGTTCTGGAACTGGTTGTAGAAATACTGGGCGGCAGCCTCGGCGGCTTCTTTGCTGTGGTACTGCTCGACCAGATTGGCGGCGAGTGCCTTCTTGATCTCCATCGGGTTGGTGGAGGGATCGGCGAGCTTTTCCTTCATCTCGACAATCGTGGCATGCGGGAAGTTGCTGGCCAGATCGAGATAGTTGCCCAGTAGCTCGTCGGGGATCGACATGGCCTTGCCGTACATCTGGTTTGGCTCTTCGGTCAGGCCGATATAATTGTTGTGCGATTTGCTCATCTTTTCCTTGCCGTCGAGACCGACCAGCAGGGGCATCGAGATCACGGCTTGGCCGACTGTGCCGTCGGCTTCTTGCAACGCGCGACCGACAAGGCAGTTGAACAATTGGTCCGTGCCGCCCATTTCGATGTCGGAGTTAATGGCGATGGAGTCATAGCCCTGCATCAGCGGGTAGAGCATTTCGTGCATGCCGATGGGGATGTTGTTGGTATAGCGGTTGTTGAAATCCTCGCGTTGCAGGATTTGCGCAACGGTGACCTTGGCCATCAGCTTGACGACGTCGGCAAAGCTCATCTTACCAAGCCATTCCGAGTTGAAGCGCACTTCCATCTTGTCCGGCGCGGTGTCCAGAACCTTGGACAATTGGTCAAGATAGGTTTTGGCGTTTTCCTTGATCACGGCCTCGGACAAGGGCGGGCGGGTTTTGTTGCGGCCTGTGGGATCGCCGATGCGGGCGGTAAAGTCGCCCAGAATGATGATGATCTTTTGTCCCGCATCCTGAAACTGGCGCATTTTGCGCAGCACAACGGCGTGGCCAAGGTGAAGGTCGGGGGCCGTGGGGTCAAAGCCCAACTTCACGACCAGCGGACGGGCTTCCTTCTTGGCCAGATCAAGCTTGGATTTGATGGCATCGGGCGGGGTCTGGATGGCCACACCACGGGTCAGTTCGTCCAGCAGGGAAGAAGGTTGTGAAGACATGGGGCTGCTCCTTAGCGCATTCAGGGTATTCAGGGGGTCAATTCCTACGTTATTTTTCGGCCTTTTTCTACAGCTTATCAAAAACCCCGCCAAGAAAAATCTTCCTGACGGGGTTTTTATGGATCAAGGGCTATGGCGAGACTCGCGTGCCGTTATGTTTGATCACAGCGTGACTTTTTCCTGTTGGTATAACGGGATAGCACATTTCTTCCGGTGCGGTTCGACAGTCCAGAAGGGCTGGGCCCTTGGCAGCCAACAGGCGCGAGAGGGCGCGGGTCAGGCCTGAGGGTGAACGAACCCGACCGGCCTGCCACCCGTTGGCCTTGGCGAGGGCTGCAAAATCCGGCTGGATGCCGATATCGGTTTCGGCAAGGGGCTGGCCATAATCGTCCTTCATGATCTGGCGCACCATGCCGAGCTTACCGTTATTGAGCAGCAACACCTTGATCGGCAAGCCATAGGCGGTGGCCGTGATCATTTCCTGCGCATTCATCTGGAAAGAGCCGTCGCCCGTCACACAGATCACGGCGGCGTTGGGCCGTGCCAGTTGGGCCCCGATGGCGGCAGGCAGGCAATAGCCCATGCTGCCGTGACCGCCCGAGGTGATCAGCCGTCCGGCTTGCTCGAACCCGTAATGCTGCGCGGTCCACATCTGGTGCTGGCCCACGCCGGTGACGATGGTGGCCTCCCATCCTTGGGTCAGGCGGGACAGGGTGCGGATGGCCTGTTGCGGCATGATCTGGCCCTTTTGCTGCGCAAAAGAAAGGCATTGCTGCGCCCGCCAGCCCTCGATTTTTTGCCACCAAGGTTGCAGCGAGAGAGAAACTCCCCGCCCCTTGCCCCATGCTTCGTTCAGGCTGCGCAAGGCCGCCCCGCTCTCGGCCTTGATTGTGAGGTCCGGCCTGCGCCCACTCGCGCCGCCGATGGGCTGGGGGTCGATATCGATATGGACGATCTTGGCCTCGGGCGCAAAAAGACCGGCGGGGCCTGTTGCGCGGTCATCAAACCGCGCCCCGATGGCGACGATCAGGTCGGCTTCGTGCATGGCCTTGTTGGCCTCCAGCGTGCCATACATGCCCAGCATACCGAGTCCCTGCTTGTGGCTGGCGGGCAGGCACCCCAAACCCATCAGGGTCGAGGTGACGGGAAAGCCCGTAGCGTCAGCCAGTTTGTGCAGCTCGTTCGCGGCGTCTTGCCCCGCTGCCGTTACGCCACCACCGATATAAAGGACGGGTTTCTTGGCTTTTTCCATCATCGCAACGGCTTGTTCCAACGCGGCGATATCGAGGCACTGCGGGGGCGATGCCGGTGGCACGAAAAGAGCACCATAGGCCGCGCGGGAGATATAATCCCCTTGCGCGAGCTGTATATCTTTGGGCAGGTCGATCACGACGGGCCCCTTGCGCCCACTTGAGGCAACGCGGAAGGCTTCGTGCAACAGAAAGGGAAGGTCCGCACTATCGCGCACCAGCCAGCTTGCTTTGGTGCAGGGGCGGGTCATGCCGGTGATATCGCTTTCCTGAAAGGCGCGCGAGCCGATCAGTGCCGTCGGCACCTGCCCCGCGATCATCACGAGCGGGATGGAGTCGGCATAGGCTTCGGCAAGGCCGGTAACGGTGTTGGTTGCCCCGGGGCCGGAGGTGACGATCAGCACGCCCGTTTTGCCGGAGGCTTTGGCATAGGCAGTGGCCGCAAAAGCACCAGCCTGTTCATGGCGCGGCAGGATATGACGGATGCCGTTTTGGCCCCGCAACAGATCATAGACGGGCAGGATGCTCCCGCCGGGATACCCGAAGACGAGGTCTGTTTGGTGCTCGACTAGCGCGGCCCAGACCATTGCCGCGCCAGACATTGAAGGGCGGGACGAGGCGGCACCGGCGGTGCCTTGCATGGTTTGCGGGTCGATAAACATGGGGAGTCTCCTTTTCTTTCTTGGTGGGGTTGGGTGGATTTCGGGCAATAAAAAAGACCCTGTTTTGGAGGGTCTGGGGTACGCGGTGGCGGTCGTGCAATCTCTTAGGATTGCCCCGTGTCCAGCGCGCGTCTAACGACTAGAAGATTTTGAATGAACATAACTGTCCTTGCCCGTTTCTTCGTCAGGGCTTCATCCTGACACGGAATAAAAAAATCTGTCAAATAGTTTCTCTGCGAGCCATTTCAACCAGATGGGGTTTGATTTCTAAAGACAGGCTATAGAGCGAGGCGTGTTCGGGCAACGCGCGGAAGGCGGACAGGCCAGAGCTGGCGCGGTCTTTGACGGCTTCCATGACGGTTTCAAGGTCTATTTTGGTGGCGTCTTCGGAAAAGGCATAGACCAAGGCCAGATCGCACAGCAGGTTGATCAGGCGCGGAATGCCGAACGTCAAATGGTACACGGCGGCCAAGGCCTCGTTGTCGAATAAATCCTCCCGCCCGCCAACATGGTGCAACCGGTGGCGGATATAGGCGGCTGTTTCGGCGGGGCTGAGTGGGTCCAGATGACAATGAACCCCGATCCGCTGGACAAACTGGCGCAGATTGTCGCCCTTAAGTGTTTCCAGAAGCTCAGGCTGTCCGACCATAATGATTTGAAGAAGCTGGTCTTTTTCGTTGTTCACGTTGGAGAGCATGCGCAGCTCCTCAAGCATGTCGGCCTTCATATTCTGGGCTTCGTCGATAATCAGGACGGCGCGTTTTCCTTGTCCGTAACGCTGGATCAAAAAGGTCACAAAAGCGTCATAGAGCGCGGGTGTGTCTTGGGCTGTTGTCTTGATGTCGAAGGCATGGACAACCCACTTCATCAGCGAGCCGAAGGACGGGCTGGGATTGGTAATCATGCCAAGGATCAGGGACGGGTGATCCTTCTTAACCAATGTGCGTAAAAGGGTTGTCTTTCCAGCTCCGACTTCACCGGTGATCACCACAAAGCCGGTTTGGGAGGCAAGGCCATAGTCAAGCATGTTAATGACTTTTTCATGCTTGCGGCTTGGGTAAAGAAAAGCGCAGTCGGGCAGAAGAGAAAAAGGCATTTCGGAAAAGTTGAAATAGTTTGCATACATGTCGTCGGAACGCCCTGCGTAAAGGAACAAAAACATCAGGAACAAAATGCCAATCTTTTCTGATGAATACAATATGTCTTTTCATTTTCCCTGCGTTGCGTATAGTGCGAACATCACATTTTATTCTATTGGGGGCGGTACGATGCGGCTTGCGAAAATCCTTTTGGGCGTCTGTCTTTTGTTAACGATAAGCTCGGCGGTTCAGGCCGCAGAGGCCGGATTCAAGATACGGGCGGGCGATGTTTTGCAAATCACCGTTTGGAAGGAAGAGGGGCTGGATCAAGAGCTTGTCGTTTTACCTGATGGAACGGTGACGTTTCCTTTGGCGGGTACGATTTCGTTGCAAGACCTGACGCCCGCTGAAGCGCAGGCCCGTGTCAAGGAGCAGCTGGCCAACGTCATTCCCGATGCGAGCGTGTCGGTGATCGTCAAGGCCCCGCTTGGCCACACGATTAGCGTGATGGGGCAGGTTACAAAACCCGGTGACTTTGTGATTGGTCGCCAGATGACGGTGATGCAGGCCCTCAGTCAGGCTGGCGGTCTGACCCCCTATGCTAGCGAGGGCGGGATTGTTGTCTTGCGTAACAGCAATGGGAAAAAGCGTTCGATCTCCTATCCTTATGACGATATTACGGAAGGCAAGCATCTGGAACGCGATCTGGAGCTGGTTCCCGGTGATGTTGTGTTTGTTCCCACGGCCGGGTTGTTTTAAGCACAAATAGAAGGCAGTTTTTCTCTCGAATGGTTCCCTTTCGTTTTCTTTTATGCTCCGCGTCCGCCACGCCAGCTTTGGCGATTATGGCGACGTTCGTCTTGTCCGCAGGGGCATCCCAGGCTCTGGCGCAGGCTGCGCCGGTGTGGGAGACAAAGGTCGCCCTGTCCGAGGATGGGTCTTATGACTCCAACCCGTTGATGCGGGGCCAAGACCGGGAGGGCTTGTATGGCTCCCAGACGGCGGTGCGCCTGTCACATCGGACTGTGTCGGAACGGTCGGCTTTGCAGTTTGAGGGAGAGGCTGGGCAGGGGCTTTATGATGACAGCTCGTTCAACGAGACAGACCTGCATGGCAAGGTCGATATAAAGCGCAAGACCCAGCGCGCTTCGGTTGCGTTGACGGCTTCCGGTGATGACGACACAACCCGCACGGGCGAATTGATTGACCTTGGTCTGGCGACGACAAACGTGCGACGTCGGTCGTTTTCTGTGTCACCAGAGGCTGGCTATGCCCTGTCGCCACTTGATAAGGTTGGTCTTGAGGCTGCCTATACCAACACCACCTATGACAACGACATTTATACGGATTATCATTTGTTTTCTCTTCTTCCCTCCTACACGCGGGCCTTGTCTCCACAGGATGACGGCGTGTTATCGTGTGGGTTCCGGCGTTACCAGTCGGATGAAGGGACAGACAAGACAAATGATTCTATAACACCTATGACCGGATTTCGGCACCGTTTTTCCGAAAAGTGGTCACTTCAAGCCGGAGTCGGCTTCCAGTTTTCCCGCGAGGAGACGAACGGAATCGAGACGCAAGCGTGGACCGATCAAGCCGTGTATCTCATGAAAGCTTTTTATACTGGGGAACAGGACACGTTTGCGCTGGAAGCCCAGCGCAAACAGCAATCTTTTGCCAACAGTGATGACGAGCTTGTTTCCGTGTTGGCCTTAAGCGGCTCGCATGCGGTCGATAACGCCTTGTCCTTCAAGGCTAGCACGAGCTATCAATTTCTGGATTCTGTAAACGGAACAAGCAGCTCATCATTTAAGAACATGATTGGCGGTACGGTCGGGATGGCTTATGGCCTGTCGCCTCACGCCGCTTTATCGGCCTCGTACGGCTATAAGCGAGAGGAAAAAAGGGATGAGCCAAAAGCCATCAAACAGAATATTGCCCGGATAGGGTTTACCTATCAATATGACTGGGCCAACGCCCAATAACAAAACGCTTTGTGTGCGACAGGGAGCCAGCAATGGAAGAAATGGATTTGAGAGAATTAATGGGGCTTTTGGCGCATTACAGGAAACGGCTGGTTGTGGCGTTTGGTTGTTTGTGCGTGATGGGCCTTCTGTTCAGCTTTTCGTGGTCCCGTTACACCGCAACGGCGACGGTCGAGGTTGCTTTGCCTGAAGTTTCTTCGGTTGTGACCGAAGCCCCGGAGACGGTTGCCGCCACGAAAGAGGCGATGGTTGACCGTCAAATCAGTTATTTGCAACAGCGGGTGCTGTCGACAGGATCGCTTGTCGAGATCATCACGAAATACGATCTTTATGCCAAAAACAGACGCAAACAGCCTATGGCCGTTATTGCCGAAGGGATGCGGCGTAAGATCAAGCTCGATCTTGTCGGGGGCAGTTTTGCGAACCCGTCTGCTGCGCAAAAGGTTTCGGCAGGCCAGCTTTCGGCGATCGCGTTTACTTTGACGTTTACCTATACCGATCCGTTGATGGCCCAGAAGGTCACCAATGAGCTGGTTTCTCGTTTTCTGGATGAGGATATCAGCCAAAAGCGGTCGCAGGCCAAGGAGACAAATGCCTTTTTGGACGAGCAGGTTAAAACCCTTGGCGAGGCACTGGTCGAGCAGGAAAAGAAACTAGCCGAGTTTTATTCGACCTATGGCGAAACACGACCTGAAGCCCTTGCCTTCAATCAGCAAGCGGCAACTTCGTTGCTTCTAAGCCTGCAAAATTTGGATAGCCAGATTTCTACAAACTTAGGCGAACAAGGTGCTTTGCGGGCGCGTCTGGCTGGGCTTGATCCTTATTCCAGTATTATTGCAGATGGAAAAATGCTGACCTCGCCTTCCATCCAGTTGCGGGCTCTGAAATCGGAATATGCGACCTTGTCGGCTAAATACGGCCCCTCGCATCCCGATGTTGTCAAGATTTCGCGTCAGATCGAGGCCATGGAAGCCGGTCAGGGAAAAGGTCCTTCAACAGCGATCCTCAAGTCGCTTGTGCAGGATGCCCAGACGCGTCTGGACTCGGCACAAAAAGTATCAGGCGAAAAGCATCCCGATGTGATCGCCCTGCGGCGGGAGTTGGCCGCCTATCAAGCTCAGCTTGATAAGGGGGAAGCAACATCAGACGATCTTTCCCTGATTCAAAAAGACGCGGATAATCCCGCGTATCTTCAGGTCGTTGCCCAGATCAAGTCCGTCGAGGAGCAGGCACGGGCTCTGCGGGCCCAAAAGAAGGCGATCAGCGAGGAGTTGGCCAAAAAGCAACAGGCCGTGATTGAAAACCCGGGGGTCGAACAAAAACTTGCCGCCTTGACGCGTGATTATGAAAATGATCGTGAACATTATCGGCAACTGAAAGTGACAAAGCAATCGGCTGAAATGAATGCAGCGATCGAACAAGACCGCGTGGGCCAACGGCTCATTTTGATCAATCCCCCCGAACTGCCTTTGACAACCTCTCCGCCGCGGGCTTTGTTGGCGGTGGTTTCGATGGTTTGCGCCGCCGGCGGGGCGTTGGTCTTGGTCGTTGTCCCGTTCTTTTTCTCGCCGGTCGTTATGGGGAGCACGCATATGGCTTCCCTGGTCGGTGTGGCCCCGCTTGTCAGAATCCCGCATATTTCTGTCATGACGGATCGCAAGATTTCTGTGTCCAGAACAAGAAAGCGGCTGGGGCTTATCCTTGCGCTGGCTGTGCTGGCGGCTGTGCTGTTTTCCACTTTTGTGATGCCGCTGGATGTGTTGGTGTCGGTGGTTGCGTTGAAACTTGGCTTGGTGTGAAGGATAGATTGATGGATAAGTTGGAAAAAGCCCTTCTGAAGGCAAGACAGGATCGACAGGGTCACGAGAGCCGGCATGTCGCCGTACAGGCCGAATATGCTCAGGATGTAACCGATTCTTTGCCCGGTCCGTCAGTGCGGATTTCCGATGCTTTTTGCGAACAGAACCGGATTATTGCGGCACTGGCCAAGAATCCTCATGCGGATTTGTTCAGAATTTTGCGCACGCAGGTTCTACAGACTATGCGTAAAAATGAGTTTAAGACGCTGGCTGTGACGAGTCCGAATTATGACGAGGGCAAGACGACGATTGCGATCAATCTTGCCATGAGCATCGCGCTGGATTTGAACCAGACGGTTCTTTTGGTTGATCTCGATTTACGCCACCCGTCGGTTCATTCCTATCTGGGGCTTCAACCCCGCGCCGGTATTGCCGATTATTTGTCGGGCAAGGCTTCGATTGCGGATTGCATGGAGCGGTTGCCGCTTAACCGCATGACGATTCTGCCGTCGGGGGCTTCGGTCGAGCATTCCTCGGAAGTTCTTGGCTCGCCCCAGATGGCGAACCTTGCTTGCGAGTTACGTGAGCGCTATCCCGACCGCCTTGTCATTTATGATATGCCGCCGCTTTTGGTTCAGGATGATCCGCTGACCTTTTTGCCCCATATCGACGGGGTGTTGCTTGTTGCGCGGGAAGGCAAGACACCTGTCGCCGATGTTTCCCGCTCGTTGGAGATTTTGAGTGCAACGACGGTGATCGGGACGGTTCTCAATGATCATCGGGATCTTTTCGCGAAAGAGGAATGGTTGTCGTTTCTCGATGAGCCCTTAAGCTGATCGCTGAAAACCACAGGCAGACAAGGAGGCGGTTATGCAGGCTAGAGCAAGAAAAAACTGGGCCATGGCCGGGCTGTTGTTTGTTCTTTTGGCGAATGCGGGATGCGACAGTCAGGATGACCGCGAGGCGAAATATTTGCAACGCGGGAACGCGCTGTTCGAACAAAAAGACTATGCCAGAGCGCGCATTGAATACAAAAATGCCGCGCGCATCAAGCCGTCTGATGCACAGGTGCGCTATCGCCTTGGGCTGGTTGACGAAGCGGAAGGCGAACTGCGCAATGCCTTCGCCCAATTTATGGCGGCTGAACAACAGGATGCCCATTATGTCCCGGCCCTCAAGCGGCTTGTCCATTACCTGATTGCCGGAGGCGATTTGGGCGAAGCCAACAAGCGCATCCAGACTCTTTTGAAAGAGGCACCGGACGACACCGAGGTTTATGCCTTGCATGCCGCCTTATTGTTCCGCAGCAAGGATTATGAGACGGCGGAACAAGTTGCAAAGAAGGCCTTGGACCATGATGCGCATTGTCTTGTCGCTTACTCGGTCTTGACGGGGCTCTATCTGGCCCAGAACGATCTGGATGCCGCTAAAACCATCATCGAAAAGGGAACGGCCAGCAATCCAGACAGCACGCCTTTGTTGATTTTGCAGGCCGTCGTTTTGGAAAAGCGCGGTGAAATGGATCAGGCCGTTGCGACCTATCAGCGTCTTTTTACCTTGACGCCTGACGATATTGTGGTGCGCGATGGCCTTGTTAAACTGTTTCTTAAGGCCGGACGCCTTGATGACGCACAGGCCGTTTGGCAAGACGCCATTGACCACAGCCCCGACAATCGCACCATGAAACGCATGCTCGTCTCTTTTCTGGAAAGCCATCGAGGCGTTCTTGCTGCGGAGAACCAAATAAGGGCCTTTATGCAAAAAGAGCCGGGTGCCGCCGACTATGCCTTTTGGCTTGCCGATCTGTATATGACGCATAAATCGACAGATAAGGCTCTGGCATTGCTTCAGGAAATGATTGACAATGACCGGGTGTTCAAAAGCGATACCAGCGAAGGCTTGACAGCCCGCGCCTCCTTGGCCGAAATCCAGTATCAAAAGGGGGATCGGGCTACGGCAGAAAAGCTTGTTGCCATGGTCCTTGACGCCGACCCCAATAACAGAGACGCCCTTTTTGTTCGGGCCCGCCTGTTAACTGATCAGGGAGCCTATCAGGAAGCCGCGCTTGTTTTGCAGACGATCATTCGGGATGCGCCGAAAATGAATGGAGCAGCCCAGCTCCTTGCCGAGATTTTTGTGCGACAGGGCTATCTTGATCTCGCGATCGAGACCTTGTCGCGTTATGTCGATTTGGATCCGGCAAACCGTGTCGCGCACATCCGTCTCGCGCAACTTTTGGCTTTGCGACAAGATACAGCGCAGGCCTTGGTCCTCGTCGATCAGGTGATCAAACTTGATCCTGCTTTTTCTGTGGCTTGGGAAACCTCGGCCCGTATTGCGTTGCAGGCGCAGGACTGGGGTCGGTTCGATGCGGCTTTGACCCATCTTGCCGATTTGCCTGATCAGCAGCGGACGGTTTTGTTTCTGAAGGCCCAAAGGGCGGCCCAGACGGGTGAGATCGCGACGGCAATCACGTTGTTCAAGCAAATCATCTCCGAAGACAATGCGGCTCCGATTTCCAGTCATGCGCTTCGGGAGTTGTACGGCCTCAGCGTAAAGCAGGGACAAGTCGCCGCGCTGGTGTCTTTTCTTTCTTCGTTGCCCGACAAGTCCCCGGGGGTCTGGGTCCTTTTAGGACAAGCCTTCGCCTATTCAGAGCACAGGGAAAAAGCGGCGGAAGCCTATGACAAGGCCCTTGCCGCCGGGACGACTGATCTGTCCGCCTATTTGGGCCGGTTGCGCCTTTTCATGCAGGACGGCCGCTTTGACGACGGCTTGGCGTTGTTGATTAAGGGACAAGAGGCGACGCATGGTGCCATCGAGCTTTTGTTGGCCAAAGCGGAAATTCTGACAAAGATGGACTCTTACGACCGAGCAGAGAAAGTTTACGACGAGATTCTTGCTCGTAATCCCAACAGCACGGTAGCCGCGAATAACTATGCGCAGCTTGTCGCCGATCATTTAAGCAACTCTGCGGAGGCTCTTGAAAAGGCGCGGGTTATGGCCGAGCGCTTTATTCGCAGCGACTCGCCGGTTTATCTGGATACGCTGGCCTGGGTCTATTTCCGTCAAGGCAAGCTCCAGCAGGCCCAGACCATTTTTGAGCGGATTCTGGCCATGACGGGCCCGATACCACCGGCGGTTCATTACCATTATGGCTGCTTATTGGTTCAGACGGGCCATCTTGATGCGGCGCGCGAGTCATTGCGCAAAGCCCTGGCGGGAGAGACGCCGTTTGCCGAACGCGAGGCAGCAGCTGCTTTGTTGGCAAATATTAACCAATAATCCCTCTTTTTTGTGCTTTGGGCTGGATTGTTTTGCCCTTGTCATAAATGCGGCTGTGTGCTACGTGACTCTATCGGCTACATTTTTGAAAGAAACTTCCATGAAGAAACCTTTTGTTGCGCTTCTCGCGCTTGTTTCCTTTTTGACCTTCGGGGCCCCGGCTCATGCGTCTGTCGCGTCTGTTTTGGACGATGGGTACACTTATTCTCAGACAGATGTGGTTGGCTCCTCGGCGGGTTACGGGTTTAATAGCTCGGTGACCGGCATGACGAGTGCGCGTTATGCCTTTTCCTTGGATAGCGGTTCTTTTGAAAATAGCGTTCTTTATGTCGGCGCACGCAATGTAATGGCGTCCGTCTCCACGAACAATCCGGCAAATACGCTTGATTTTGGTGATTTAATTCTTTCTTTGGCGTGGAATGACACCAAGACGGGCGGTTCGGTTCAAGTTCTGAATCTGGCCCAGAACGCCATTTACTTCTCGGTGGCCCTGTTCGGTTCGGTTACCGGCGCAACGACGCTGACCTCCACGGTTTCGGCTTCGGCCGTTCCGCTTCCGGCTGCTTTGCCGCTGTTCGGGCTGGGGATTGCCTCTTTGGCTGGCTATGCTTCGCGCAAGAAGATCGCCAAGGCTGCGTAAGTCAACGCACATAAAAAAAGAAAAAGGGGAGGCTTGGCCTCCCCTTTTTTGTGGGCTCGGCTTGTAAGAATCAAGCTGTCGCCATTTTAAGGGCTGCGGCCATATCGACAACGCGGCGCATGGAATGGACATCGTGAACGCGCAGGATTGACCCGCCATTCATGACGCTTATGGCGGTGACAGCGGCAGTGCCTTCAAGCCGCTGAGTGACGGGCAGATCAAGGACACGCCCGATAAAGTTCTTGCGCGAGGCGGCAACAAGTAGCGGATAGCCAAGTGGCAGAAAGGCTGTGAGCTGCGCGATGAGCGCAAGATTCATCTGTTGGCTTTTGCCGAACCCGATGCCGGGGTCCAGAATAATCTTTTCGGAAGGCACACCCGCGTTCAAAGCCTCGTCAGCAAGGGCAGCCAAATCCTGACGGATGCTGTCGATGGTTTGTTCTTCGGGTGCGAGATACGCCGCGCCAAGACTGGTTGTGTTGGCTATCGCTTCAGGTCTTGCGCTGTTGTGCATTTGAACGAGATAGGCCCCGCTTTGTGCCGCAAGCGTGCGCATAGCGGGCTGTTGGCGAAGTCCTGAAACGTCATTCAGGATCGAGGCCCCTGCTTTGAGGGCTTCGGCGGCGACAGCAGGCTTCATCGTGTCGATGCTCAGTGGCAGCTCGGGCATTGCCCTGCGTAGCGCGGCGAGAAGTGGGGCTGTTCGGTCGATTTCCTCTTGCTCGCCAACAGGCGTTGCGCCGGGGCGGGTGCTTTCGCCGCCGATATCAAGAATGTCCGCGCCGTCCTCAATCATCTGCAACGCAATGGTAAGAGCCCTATCCGGCCCACCAGGGGAAAGACACAGCCCATCTCCTGAAAACGAGTCAGGCGTCACGTTGACAATCCCCATGACAAGGGGGCGTTGGGCCGGGCGTTTGAAAAGAGGCGGGATCGTGGGAGCCATTACAGCAAAGAGCCATCAACAGAAAAAGCCGTGTCCCCTTGTGGCAGTGCATCAAGCAGCTCCTGAACAGTTTTGTTCAAAACAGGATGGCGCAGCGAGGGCGCGATGTCGGCAAGAGGCTTCAGGACAAAGATACGCTCGGCCATCAGCGCGTGCGGGATGGTCAGCTCTGTCGTGTGCAGCGCAAGGGAATCGTAGAAGATAATATCGATATCGATCACGCGTGGGCCATAGCGAAACGTCGGGAGGCGCCCCAGCTCGATTTCAATATCCTTGACGGTATAAAGGAGTCCCATCGGGTCCAGCGTCGTTGTGCCGCGAATGACGGCGTTATAGAAAAGGGGCTGGTTGGTGACATAAGCGGGCTGGGTTTCATAAACCGGCGAGGTGGCCGTGATGGTTACATAGGGGGCAAGCGCGCGGCACGTCGCACGCAATATCTCAAGCTTGTCACCAAGGTTTGAGCCCAAAGCCAGACAAATATCGTGCGTGCTGTCCTGTTTTTCCATCATGGCGCGCATGATGGGCAATTCAGGCCGAAAGCGCAAGGAAAGAGTTCCTCGTCTTGGGCCATTTTAGCTTAGAACGGCATCAAGATATCCAAGGCCTGCGTGCCATAGCGCGGTTGCTGCACGTCTTGAAGCTGGCCTCGGCCGCCATAGGAAATGCGGGCTTCGGCGATTTGATCGTATTTAACCGTATTTTCTGCGCTGATATCCTCGGGACGGATCACACCGGTGACGACCAGTTCGCGCAGGTCGAAATTGACCGAGACTTGTTGCCGTCCGGCCAGCACAAGGTTGCCGTTCGGTAAAACCTGCGTGATAGTTGCGGCGACGCGCAGATTGATTTTCTCGGAGCGATCGACCGTGCCCTTTCCTTCGTTGCTTGTATTGCTGCCGGTTGAAACGAGACTGTCTCCTGTTACGCCTTCGGGCAGGACCTTGGTTAGCTGGGTTTCAAGGCCGAACAGATTGGTCACGTCCGCGTCCTCGGTATTGGCGCGCGAACGCTTTGTTTCGTTCGATATCTTGGCTTTTTCATCGATGCTGATGATCACGGTCAGAATGTCGCCGACACGACTGGCTCGCTGGTCGCGAAAGAACGCGCGCGAGCCCGTGCGCCACAGAGAATTGGGCTGCTTTTCGCCGAGATTGGGCGAGGGCATCGGCATTTGGACCGGCTGGGCATTCGGTATCTGCGAGGGGTCTTGAACGGCAGCCAGTTTTGGTGCCTCGCCGATTTCACTGGCGCGGGTTAAGGCGTTACAGGCCCCGAGCCCCAAAAGGGCGACCCCCAAAAGGGCATAGCGGCAAGAAGAAGCTGAAAAAGTCATGGCCGTTCCTTTTAGCGCGTTGCCACCATTCTTTGCAAGGCACCAACGCGGACAACGCCAGTCCCTTCGACAACGCCCTCAATCACGCGATTGCTTTGGGTGTTGGTAATACGGACAACATCACCCTTGCTGCCGTCTTGCAGCGCGCGGCCTTGGGCGGTGATCAGCATCATGGGCGACTCGGCTTTGATGGTTACCAGCGAACCGCGTGTAACCAGACGGGGCGGCATCACGTCCCGCGTGCGGAGCATCTCGCCTTCGGCTTGGTCATGACGCAATTCCTGTCCGACGATAGCTTCGGCGGACGTTAGAATGTCGAGGCCGACCTGCTCTTCCTTCACGGTGATCCAGTCCAGATCGCTGACGGAAAGGGTTGTGCCTGCGGCAAGACGGCGTACTAGGACGGGAACAGACCGTTTGGCAACAACGCGGCCCGTGACGGTTGTCGAGACTTGCTGGGCGGCTTGGGGGTCGCCTGCCAAAAGATCGCTGCGGAACCGGTGGCTAGCCTCGTCATAGCTGAAATTAACAAGAGAAAACGCTGTAGGTTGGTCGGAGGGAAGAAGAACGGACAGATTTTTGTTGTCAAAGGCGACTTCGATGGTCCGGTCTTTCAGGGGCGCGGCTTCCTCCAGTTTTGCTTTGACGGCGGGCTGGATCATGTCCAGCGTGATCCGCGTCGCCCCGCGCGTGATCACGCTTTTGTCGGTGAGGCTTTGGGGTTGCCAGTCCAGACGATAGGTTTCGGCTAACGTTGCCAGAACGCGCTGGTCGTAGGTCACGCTTTTGCCCGGATTGGGGGCGATGGCAATATCGCGATCCATGTCCTGAGGGATGCCGTCGAAAACGTCAGCCAGTCGGATCGAGGCGCGATTAACCTCGACGACGGGGTGCAGTGTCACCGGCGTTTGCGCGAAGGCTGCCGTGGACAAAAGCATAAGGCCGAAAGCAAGGAGCGTCTTTTTCATTACGAGATACCTTTTCTTATCTTATTTCATCTGGCTGACGGTCGAGAGCATATCATCGGCGGTCGAAATAACGCGGGAGTTCATTTCATAGGCACGCTGCGCGGTGATCAGGCCTGTGATTTCCGAAACGACGTTGACATTCGAGCTTTCAACTGACCCCTGAACAATATTACCAAACCCTGCCGATTGCGGATTGCCGATGGTGGGCGAGCCAGAGGCCGCCGTTTCCTTCAGCAAATTGTCGCCGATGGCTTCAAGACCTGTTGGATTGACAAAGGTTGCCAACTGCAATTGGCCTAAAGATTGTTGTTGCGTTTGACCGTCGATGGAGGCCGTCACTTGTCCCGAGGCATTGACCGTGACCGACAGCGCATCCGAGGGAACCGTAATCGTTGGCGTAATCAAAAAGCCATCGGGGGTGACGAGCTCGCCGTTTTCATTGAGCTGGAGCGACCCGGCGCGAGAATAGGCCGTGGTGCCATCTGGCATCTGGACCTGAAGATAGCCGCGCCCGTTGATAGCCACGTCATACTGATTGTCGGTGACGGTCAGGTTGCCCTGCTCGTTGATGCGATAGGTTGCCACAGCCTTGACGCCCAGCCCGACCTGAAGACCAGAGGGAAGCAGCGTGCCGGTGTCCGATGACGGCGAGCCGACGCGGCGCATGTTTTCATAGATCATGTCCTGAAACTCGGCGCGTGACCGCTTGAACCCCGTGGTCGAGATGTTGGCGATGTTGTTGGAGATGACTTCGACGTTGAGTTGCTGGGCTTGCATGCCTGTTGCGCCGATGCTCAATGCTCTCATAGGTGTGTGCTCCCAAGGTAAGTGTTACGCCGAAATGCGGCCAAGACGTTGAATGGCACTTCTTTGACGTTCGTTTTCAAGTTCAAGAAGATGGGTGACTTGCTGATAGGTGCGCGAGACGTCGATCATGCGGGTCATTTCGGTCACAGCCTGAACATTGGATTGCTCGACCGATCCTTGCACAAGACGCGCCTCGTCGCTCGGGGTGGGCGTTTCCTTAGCTTCATAAAGATTGCCGCCGACGGTTTGCAGGGCTTCTTCATGCTCGAATTCCACGACGCGCAGACGGCCCAGCTGGGTGGCCGCGCTGCCCGTGCCTGTCTGGGCGGAAAGGGTGCCATCCGTGCCGATCAGGATTTCTTTGGCATCGTTGGGGATCGTAATGGCCTGATCCCCGTCGCCAAGGACCTTGTCGCCTTCGGCGGTGACCAGCTCGCCATCATTGTTCATCTGGAAGGCACCGGCGCGGGTATAACGGATGCCTGCGCTGGTTTGCACGGGGATAAAGCCCTTGCCTTGAATCGCGACGTCTAGCGGATTGCCTGTGATGATGGTCGACCCTTGTGCGGTGTCGCGATAGGTGCCGCTTTCGACGGCGAACTGGAAAGCCTGATCAGCTGCCGGACGCATCATGTAGGAATCGAACGAAATGCTTTCGCGCTTGAAACCCGTGGTGTTCACATTCGCGACGTTGTTCGCCGTGATGTCCATCGCCCGCGTCAGCGATTGTTGATAGGATGTCAGAACCAGACCGGCACCTTGCATTGAGTTCTCCCTTTGTCATCGAAGTCTGCGCTTCGTAGCCAGTGAGATGCACAGAGCGTGCCAAATGTTTTTTTCTATTTCTTTCAACGAGCTATTTGTTCCGCTCTCAGATCGACGGGTCGCGATGCGTGGGGCGAAACAGGCAGATTCTGCCTGATGGTTATTCCCTAACGACTTGTTAACTAAAATCGTTTCAGGTAGGAAGATTCCATGCCGTGGAAGGTTGTTGATCGGGGGAGGGTTCACCGTGGCCGAAGAAGAAGCAGATAAAGCTGCCAAGGAAGGCGAAGAAGGCCAAACCGAAGGAGAAGGTGAGGAAGGCCTTAACCCGCCCAAGAAAAAGCTTGGGAAAAAGATGATGATCCTGATCGCTGTTGTGGCCGTTCTGGTTCTGGCTGGCGGTGGGGCGGGCTTGTATTTCAGCGGCGTTGTGGGCGGCGGACACGAAGCGACAGCCGAAGGTGAAACCGGCGAGGCGGCAGCCTCAGGCCATGGCGAAAAAGCCAAAGCCGATGCCCACGGGGAGAAGAAAGCCGAGGGAGACTCCGCGCATAACGAGGATGAGGGCGCACCGACCTTTTTTTCGCTGGGCGATATTCTGGTCAATCTTAGCGGCGATGGCAAGCGGCCCAACTTCCTGAAGATTCGCGTGGTGCTGGAGCTGGCGGATCAAAAAGATTCCACCGAGATCGAGGCGTTGAAGCCCCGTATCATCGATCAGTTCCAAGTTTACTTGCGCGAACTACGCGTGGAGGATCTGCGTGGTTCGGCGGGCCTTTACCGCCTGCGCGAGGAGTTGTTGCTGCGTGTCACTGAGGTTGTCCAACCAATCCGCGTCCGAGATGTTCTCTTTCAGGAAATGCTCGTCCAGTAATGCCGCGCCGCATAGTGCCGCATAGTAAGGCGTGACAGGCGTTCATTTTTGCCTTAAAGAGAAAGGGGCGCAGCAAGGCCTTTGCTGCGCGTGGATTTTTTCGACTCTGACCTGATCTGCCGATGACCGACGAAGAGAAACCCGAAGCCGAAATGAGCGAAGAAGAACGGCAAGCCGCCGAATGGGCCGCTATGGCCGAAGGCGGTGACGGGGCCGAAGGCGGGGCCGCGCGTGTGCTCAGCCAAAATGAAATCGATTCGCTGCTCGGTTTTGGCGGCGAGGCGGTGGCTCAGGAAAACTCTGGCATCATGGCGCTGATTAACAGCGCGCTGGTCAATTATGAACGTCTGCCCATGCTCGAGGTCGTCTTTGACCGCCTCGTGCGCATGATGTCCACCAGTTTGCGTAATTTCACCTCCGACAATGTCGAGGTGAGCCTTGACCAGATTACGTCCGTCCGCTTTGGCGATTACCTGAACTCGATCCCGCTGCCCGCCATGCTCGCGGTGTTCAAGGCGGAAGAGTGGGACAATTCCGCGCTCATGACCATCGACAGCGCGATGATCTATTCGATTGTGGACGTGCTTTTGGGCGGTCGGCGCGGGACGGCTGCGATGCGTATCGAAGGGCGTCCCTATACGACGATCGAACGTAATCTGGTCGAGCGGCTGGTGCGCGTTATTCTGGCGGATGTCAGCGGCGCGTTCGATCCGCTCTCGCCCGTCACCTTCCGCTTTGACCGCCTGGAAACCAACCCGCGCTTTGCGACGATTGCCCGCCCCGCTAACGCCGCCGTGCTGGCCAAGCTGCGCATCGACATGGAAGATCGCGGCGGGCGTATCGAAATCTTGATCCCCTATGCCACCCTTGAGCCTGTGCGCGAGCTGCTCTTGCAAATGTTTATGGGTGAAAAATTTGGCCGTGACTCCATTTGGGAAACCCACTTGGGTAACGAGCTGCTCATGACCAACATGCATATGGACGCGGTGTTGGACGAAGTGAAACTGTCGCTCGGCGACATCATGAACTGGCAGGTTGGCTCGCGGCTTTTGCTGAATGTCAAAACAGACGACCTGATCGCGCTTAGAGCGGGTGAGGTCTCTCTTTTCAAAGGCCGGATGGGGTCCGTGAACGGCAAGATGGCTGTGCGCGTCGATGAAGTTTTGATGGAAGATACGCTTAAACAGGATTCATAAACGGGAGCGTGCGATGGAAATGCTATCCCTTCTTTTAGATGTTTCGTTGATCGGCCTTTTGCTGGTCGGGATTCGTTATGCCGTGAAATTGTCGCGCCAGCTTGGTGAGATGCGTCAGGCACGCGCTGAGATGGAGCGGTTTGTCTTTGATTTTAGCGCAGCAATCAACCGTGCCGAAACGGGTGTGCGTAATCTGAAAAACACGGCGCGATCAAGTGGCGACGACTTGGAGCAGCTGATTGAAAAAGGCCAAATGTTGCGTGATGAACTGACCTTTCTGACCGAAAGCGCGGATCAAGTCGCCAACCGTTTGTCCAGTGCCGCCACCACCGCGACGCGCGGCAGCGACAAACCGGCGCAACAAGTCTCTGCGGCCAAGCCCGCTTCTGCTGCGCCCCGTCCTGCGACGGCTGCCTCGCCCAAACCCGCTGCGGCACCGACGGCTCAACCGCCCAAGGACAAGGCGACGGTGGCTCTTGAGAAACAAAAAGCCTTGCTGGAAGAAGTCAAAAACATTGCCGCCGGAACGGCTCAAACCAAATCCGCCGCCGAGCGCGACTTGCTCCGCGTTCTCGAAAAGTTGGGATAAGTAAGTTGAATAAGGGGTTGCGTTCAGCATGATCGTTCTCCCCCCCCCCTGGCGGGGGAGAAAGCAAAATCTTAGGCTTACGAAGTAAGTCTTAGATTTTGCAAGAGTGGGGGTAAGGGGCAGCAGTGTCTTACCCCCTTACCAGTCAAGTCTAAGACTTGCTGTCGCAAGCCTAAGATTTGACGTCCTCTCCCGCCAAGGGGAGAGGAAAGAAACTTATAACTCGGATTAGGTAAGCGATGTCGTCCGTCTTCTCATCCTCCCGCCTTGTTTTGTCGCTGATGATTTTCTTCAGCGTTGCCATCGTCGGCGTGCGCCTCGATGACCTTTGGGACTCCATGGCCAAAGGCAAAATGTTCACGACGGTCCAGCAGGTTCAGGCCTCACCTGCGCTGGCCGCGGAAACGGCTTCCAAAGACGCGCCGAAAAAGGCAGAGCCTGCCGCCGCGCCTACTCCTGCTGGCCCCCCCAAAGAAGAAGCTAAACAGGAAGCTCCAATTACGCCCACCTCCTCTTCGCCCGAAAGCGATCTGTATCGCCAGTTGGCGGGACGGCGCGACCAGCTTGATAAACGCGCCTCAGAATTGGATTCGCGTGAGGCGTTGGTCAGCGTTGCTGAAAAGCGCATCGACCAAAAGCTCAAGGAAATGGAAACGCTCAAGGCCCAGCTTGAAAAACTGGTGGGACAAGCGGGTGCTGCCCAGCAAGCGCAGCTTGAAAACTTGGTCAAAATCTATGAGATCATGAAGCCCAAGGAAGCGGCGAAAATTTTTGAGTCGCTCGAAATGCCCGTTCTGCTCGGCGTGGTGCAAAAAATGAAGCCCGCCCGCACCGCCGCCGTCATGGCCGAAATGAACCCCGAGAAGGCCAAAGAAATCACCATCGCCCTGACCAAGCAAGACCAGTTGCCGCAGGTGAAATAGGGCTTGGCGACAAAGCGGGCGGCAATCTTTCTCGATTTTGGTCTCGCGGGAGAGATGATTCAGAAAATCGTTTTAGATCAACGGGTTAGTTGCGGTCTTCGATTTTAAGAATGTCGTTATATATCAATGACATAGCCAAAAAAGACTCCCGAACAGGCTCGCAAGCGTACCAAATCACGGCTCAGCTGCGTCACAGAGCCCTTTTTTGTCTCGAATCGTTGATTCTAAAGACATTTTTCTAAACCGAAAACGACCCTGCCACACCAAGCCCAACCAGGGCCAGCACGCCTACGGCGATACGGTACCATGCGAAAGGGGCGAAGCCGTGCTTGCCGATAAAGGCAACGAAGGTTTTCACGACGACAAGGGCCGAGAAAAAGGCGACGACAAATCCGATGGCGATGGTCAGGCCGTCATTGGCGGTCAGGCTACCGAAGTTTTTGTAAAGGTCATAGGCCGTAGCTGCGGCCATGGTCGGGATGGCGAGGAAGAAGGAGAACTCTGCCGCGACCTTACGCTCCACCTTCAGCAAGAGCGAGCCCATGATGGTTGCGCCCGAACGCGACACGCCGGGGATCATGGCGAGGCACTGGGCGAGGCCGATGTAAAGGGCTGTTTTGAACGACATGGCCTCGATCTCATAGGTATCGGGCTGGGGGGCTTTTTTCTCGATCCATAAAATGGCAAAACCACCGACAATCAAGGAAACAGCGACCACCCACGGGTTGAACAAGACGGCCTTGATGAATCCGTGTGCGACATACCCGATAAGCATAGAGGGCAGGAAGGCCAGCAAAACAGCCCAGATAAACCGGCGGGCGGCGGGGTCGGTGGGGGCTTTGACGGCTATCTGCCACAGGCGCTGGAAATAAACCGCGACGACGGCCAGAATGGCTCCGAACTGGATCACGATCTCGAACACATTGCCGGACGGACCCTTAAAGCCAAGGATTTCGTCCATCAGCAACAGATGACCCGTTGACGATACGGGTAAAAACTCGGTCAGGCCCTCAACAAGGCCCATAATGACGGCATTCATCCAGTCCATGGCACTTATCCCTTACATGATGCTCTAGTGGTGGAGGTGACGTGGCTGCAACAAAGAAAGAAACTGGATTCCCGCTTTCGCGGGAATGACGCAGGGGAGGGGGTGTTTTAAGTCCTTATGAGTCACCCCCGTGAAAACGGGGCCCCATTTCCTGCCTGTAAGTTAACGCGTCAGCTCCAAAGCCGAGAGGCCTTATACGCCATATTTCCGGCGAAAACCAGATTTATACGGCTCCGGCGGGGGGCAACCGTTCGTCTTTATTTGACGCGCCGCACCAATCGTGTAGATTGTGCCCTGCCGTGAAGGCTATTACAGATCAAAGAGGTTTGAAGAGATGGAGACAAAGGGAATGAATGCCCCGTTGACGGGGGCCCTTATGGAAGGCAAAAAGGGCTTGATCATGGGCGTGGCGAATGATCGCTCGATTGCTTGGGGGATCGCGCAGGTTTGCGCGGCTCATGGCGCAGAGATCGCCTTTACCTATCAGGGCGAAGCCCTGCAAAAACGTGTGCTGCCGCTGGCCCAGTCGGTGGGATCGCCGATTGTCGAGCCGTGCGACGTGACGGACGAGGCCAGCCTTGACCGGCTGTTCGCCGTGATCAAGGAAAAGTGGGGTAAGCTGGACTTCATCGTTCATGGGATCGCTTTTTCGGATAAGACCGAACTGGACGGGATGTATGTGAACACGACCCGCGCCAACTTTCTCAAGACCATGGATATTTCTTGTTATTCACTGACGGCGGTGGCCCAGCGGGCTTTGCCGCTGATGGATGAGGGGGGCAGCATTCTGACGCTCAGCTATATCGGCGCAGAGCGCGTGATGCCGCACTACAACGTGATGGGGATCGCCAAGGCTGCGCTTGAGGCCAGCGTGCGCTATCTGTCCGTCGATCTGGGGCCCAAGAATATCCGTGTCAACGCAATTTCGGCGGGGCCGATCAAGACGCTGGCCGCCAGCGGCATCGGTGATTTCCGCTATATCATGCGCTGGAACGAGATTAACGCGCCGCTGCGTCGCAATGTCACGACGATTGAAGTCGGGCACTCGGCCTTGTACCTGCTCAGCGATATGGGCACGGGCATGACGGGCGAAGTGCTGCATGTCGATTCCGGCTATCACAATATCGGTATGATGGCGGTCGAACAGGCCGATGCTGTGACCGATTTGCTCAGCGGGTTCGTTTCCAAGCAATAAAAGGGCATCTTATGGCAAGCAATGGCTTTGGTTCCGTGTTCCGTTTCACGACGTGGGGGGAGAGTCACGGACCGGCCATTGGAGTGGTGATCGACGGGTGTCCTGCGCAAATCCAGCTGACCGAGGCCGATATTCAGCCGTGGCTGGATAAACGCCGTCCGGGGCAATCTTCGCTGACCACTCAGCGACAGGAAGAGGATCGCGTCAAGATTCTTTCCGGCACGTTCGAGGGGGTGACGACGGGTACTCCGATCAGCCTTCTCATCGAAAACACTGATCAACGATCCAAGGATTACAGCGAGATCAAGGACAAGTTCCGTCCGGGCCATGCGGATTACACCTATCACGCCAAATATGGCATCCGTGACTATCGCGGTGGCGGGCGGGCTTCGGCCCGCGAAACGGCTTGCCGCGTGGCGGCGGGGGCGGTGGCGCGCAAGATTTTGGGGCCTTCGGTTGTGATCCGCGGGGCGATGGTGCAAATCGGTCCGCATATCGTGGATCGCACAGAATGGGACTGGGCGCAGGTGGATCAAAACCCGCTGTTCAGCCCGAACGCCAAGGCTGCGGTCTATTGGCAAAATTATCTGGAAGAAATCCGTAAGTCGGGCTCATCCGTCGGCGCGGTGGTTGAACTGCACGCCAGTGGCGTTCCCGCAGGCTGGGGCGATCCGATCTATGACAAGCTGGATGCCGACATCGCCTCTGCCCTCATGTCGATCAACGCCGTCAAGGGCGTAGAGATTGGCAGTGGCTTTGCCAGTGCAGCCCTGACCGGCGAAGCGAACGCCGATGAAATGCGGGCGGGCGAAGACGGCAAGCCGGTTTTCCTTGCCAACCATGCGGGCGGCGTTTTGGGCGGCATTTCGACGGGGCAGGACATTGTCGCCCGCTTCGCCCTTAAGCCCACCAGTTCGATCCTCACGCCGCGTAAGACCCTTGACGTACATGGAAAAGAGACGGACATCCAGACCAAGGGGCGCCACGATCCCTGCGTTGGCATCCGCGCCGTCCCTGTTGGTGAAGCCATGCTCGCCTGCGTCCTCGCCGATGCGAAGCTAAGGGCCCAGTGTTCCTCTTTATAAAAAATTAAGACCCTCTGATTAAGGCTTCATTTACCCCTTCATTTTTTAAGAGGCAAAGATCATGCGCCAGAATTTTCTACGACTTTGTGCCCTTTCGGCCCTTCTTTGTTGCCAAGCCGTTCCTGCTTTGGCTGCGCCGTGCGTGCCCAAAAGTGGAGAACCCACATGCCGAGGCTTGGAATGTTCGGCGGCAGGGCTGGGCACGACAGTGATGGATTCAGACCAGCAGAACATTATTGCTTGCCTGTCCGACGGGGCTGGGCATATTTGGAAGAGCATGACCTCGTCAAATGCTAACCAGCGTTCGACTGTAACGCCGATAGCTGCGGCGGCTTGTGCCTATGTTAACGCTTCAGCAAACGGCGACTCCAATCACAGTTGCGCGATTCCCGCCAATGCGACGCACCTTAAAATTTCAACTCATTGCTCGGCGATAGGCATAGATGGCAGTGCCAAAATAAAAGGGGCCTTCCTGCCATCGTCTGAGCCCATGCCGACGACACTGCCCGCCTCGCTTTGTTTGGCCAAGGGTTCAAGCGGCGAAACGAATTCTAATGCGGGCTATTTTGTGGTGCCCATGCCTGTCGGTGTGGCAAGCTTAGAGATTTTCATCGAGAAGGAGGGCAATGTCGATTCGCGCAACGCCAAAATCGACATCCTTCCTTTGATTATCCAATAACAATGCTTTGACAGGAGCACCAGGGGGGGGGCTTGATTTAAGCCGTCCCCGCCGCAGGCTGGTTCATTTGGCCTTGCTGTTGTTGATAGAGCGCGGCGAAGTCGATGGGGTTGATCAGGACCTGCGGGAAGCCGCCGTCACGGATGGCATTGGCGGCGATGTTGCGGGCAAAGGGGAAGAGCAGGCGCGGGGCCTCGACCAGCAGGAAGATTTTGAGGTGTTCTTCCGACATGGCGGGCATACCGAAGATGCCGCCATAGGCCAGCTCAACGATAAAGGCCGTCGTCTTTTCCATCTTGGCTTCCAGCTTGAGCATCAGCATGACTTCATAGGCACCGCTTTCCAGCTTACGGGTTTGGACGTTGACGCCCATATCGATTTGGGGCTGGGTTTGTGTGGGCGCAAAAATCTGGGGCGCGTTCGGGCTTTCAAAAGACAGGTCGCGGACATATTGCGCGTGAACGGCAACTTGGGCGGAATCTTGCTGGTTGGCGGCTTCGGTCATTCTTAAAGGGTCCTTTCATAAAAAAGCGACCTTCTGGTTAGCAGCATTCGGCCTGTCGCGCAACGGGATAGAGCTGTTGCACAGAACAGTCACCCGCGCTAATCTGCCGTCCATGCAAGTTCTTGACATCATGATCTATGCGGCGATTGCCGCCTTTCTGGCCTATCGCCTGTGGTCCGTTTTGGGGCAACGCGAGGAGGGCGATGATACGTCTTCGCGGCCCAATCCCTTTGGTCCGGCGGAAAAACCGCGTGAAGAGGAGCAGGAGAAAGTCCTGATCCTTGAAAACAAGGGCGCGGCGGCTCCGGTCGTGTCGGCTTTGACCAGCGCGGGCCATGCGCCTACGTCGTTGGCTGGTGCGCTTGACAAGATCAAAGAAACGGACACGTCGTTTGAGGAAAAGAAGTTTCTCGAAGGCGCGAAATTCGCATTCCAGAAAATTGTTACCGCCTTTGCGGCAGGCGATCTGGAGCCCGTCGGCTGGCTTTTGGGGCCGAATGTCAGAGACCCGTTCGAGCAGGCAATCAAAGTCCGCAAGGAAAGAGGCCAGACGCTGGAGAACAAGATCGAGCGCATTGTGGCTGTTGATATTGTCGGAGCGCGGACCGAGGGCTCGTTTGCCGTTGTGTCGGTGGAGTTTGTGACGCATCAGGTCAATCTGCTCAAAGATTCCGAAGGGCGGCTTTTGGACGGCGAGCTGCACAAGGCCGAGGAAGTACGCGACACATGGACCTTCCGCCGCGACATGGGCTCTAGCAACCCGAACTGGCAGTTGGTCGAGACCGGCGCATGATTGAAGGCAAGAGGACAAGACGCTTTATGCTGCGCCTTTGTTGCGCGGCAATCTGTTTGCTTTCTGGCTGCGCCGAGAAAATGCCCGCTTCCGAAACAATCAGGCTTACACCAATTTCTTTTGCGGCTCTTGAGGGCTGGAATAGCGCGAATGTTGCGGGGGCGATTCCTGCGCTGGCAAAATCTTGCGGTGTGCTGGGCAAGAAGGCTCCCGATGTCGGAATGGGGCCTTCCTATGCGGGCAAGGTCGCGGACTGGCGGGAGCCTTGCGCTGCGCTGAAAACGATTACGATGCCGGACGATGAGGCGGCGCGGGCGTTTTTTGAAACTTCTTTCACGCCCTATCAGATCAATGAGGGGCAGGACGGGCTTTTCACCGGCTATTATCAGGCGCAGCTGCGCGGGTCTTTGACGAAGGAAGGGCCCTATCAGACGCCGCTGTGGCAGCGTCCCGACGATATGCTGTCGATCGATCTGGGGGATTTCCGTGAGGCCCTGAAAGGCCAGAAGATCACGGGCAAGATCAAGGGGCACAATTTAGTGCCCTATGACGATAGGGCGCAGGTCGCCGCCGGATCGCTGGACGGGCGGGCCAAGCCGCTGGTCTGGGTGGATGATCCCATCGGCGCGTTCTTTTTGGAAATACAGGGATCGGGGCAGGTCGTCCTCCCCGACGGCAAGCCGCTTTATGTCGGCTATGACGCCCAGAACGGGCATGGCTATACGCCGATCGGGCGCGTGCTGGCCGAGCGCGGGGCTTTGGGTAAGCCCGTGACCATGCAAAAAATCCGCGCGTGGCTCGCCGCCCATCCCGATCAGGCGCAGCACGTGATGAACCAAAACGCCTCGGTCGTTTTCTTCCGCGAGCAAAAGCAAGAGGGGGCCGTTGGCGCGCAGGGGGTGACACTCACGCCGCTTCATTCGATGGCCGTGGATCGCTCCTTTGTGCCGCTGGGCGCGCCGTTGTGGGTCGAGACAGCGAACAGGAAGACGCTGGTGATTGCGCAGGATACGGGTGGCGCGATCAAGGGGCCTGTGCGCGGCGATTTATTCTGGGGCGCGGGGCCTGAAGCTGAAGCGAACGCTGGCCCGATGCAGGAGACAGGCAAGGCCATTCTTTTCCTGCCCAAGACAATCAAGGTTGAGCCATGAGCGGTGACGAAGATATCTGGGCAAGCTATGCCAAGGGCGTACAGCGGCTGGGGGAAAAAGAACCCGATCCAGTGAAAAAGAAGCGACCCGCGCCTCGCCCCAAGCTTGATGAAGAGCCTCTGCCCGCCGCATGGAGGGGCGAGGGGGAGACGGAGGGTGACTCGGGGCAGGCGTTGGCTCAGGCTTCGCGTGCTTCTGAAGAAGCCTTGCCTGAGTTAACACCTGTTGCCGCCGATCCCGTGCCGCCAACTGCGCCGCCTCAGCCGGTTTGGAAGAAGGAGCCGCTGGACTTGCGCGTTGAGCGCAACATGAGCCTTGGCGATGTGGTGATCGAGGCGAAGCTGGATTTGCATGGCAAGACGGAACAGGAAGCCTATGGCGTGTTCCGCGATTTTATCGAGCACAACCATGCGCGTGGGAAAAGAATGTTGTTGGTCATTACGGGGCGTGGTCAGGACGGCATGTCTGTGTTGCGCACCAACCTGCCCCGCTGGTGTGACGTGCGGCCTTTCTCGGATATTGTGATGGCTGTGCGCACCGCCGCGCTGCATCACGGTGGCGATGGAGCGTATTACCTTTTGCTAAGGAAACGCGGATGATGGATTATCATGCAATCGTTGGCGGTGCGAGCGTCGTGGGAAGCCTTTTTGCTTCACTCAAATATATCCGTGACGCGGCGGCGGGCCGGATCAAGCCTCATGCGTTCACATGGATTGTCTGGTCTTTGCTCGCGGGGCTTGGCAGTGCTATTGCTTTCATTGGCGGGGCCACGGTCAATGGCTTCGTGCTGGCACTTGGCAGTGCCATCAATTTCGGGGTCTTTGTGATTGCTCTGCGTTTGGGGACATCGCGCCCGACCAAAGCGGACTGGGTGATCCTTCTGGCAGCCCTGGCCATCATTCCTGTCTGGTTGGCCGCCAAAGAACCTTTGCTGGCGGCTATTCTGGTTTCGATTATCAATCAAATGGGCAGCATTCCGACGATGCGTAAGGCGTGGCACAGCCCGCAGGATGAATCGCTGGGGGTTTTCGCTTTTTATTCCGCCATGAGTTTACTCAGCGTTTTGTCCGTTACGCCTTTTACGCTTGTGACGGCTTTGTATCCAGTCGTCATTCTGGGCTCCAATTCGCTTATCTTCCTTGAGATTCTGGTGCGGCGGCGAAGTGTTCAGGCGGTCTGTGCAGACAGCCTTTGACATCTTGGGCGATGTTTGTTGAGATAATCCGAATTATGGGTTGTTGTGTCGTTTGCAAGAGAGGGGGATAAGACGCAGCAGCGCATTCCCCCTCTCCAAGAAAACCTATAACTCGGGTTGAGATAAAGAAACGGGAGGATTCACGATGGCCTATGACACCAACAATATCTTTGCGAAGATTTTACGGGGCGAGATTCCGTGCAAGAAATTGTACGAGGACGATTTTGCGTTGTCCTTTTACGACATCAGCCCGCAAGCCCCCGTTCATGTGTTGGTGATCCCGAAAGGGCCTTATGAAAACCAAAACGATTTTGCCGCGCGCGCCAGCGAAGCGGAGATGGTCGGCTTTATGCGTGCGTTGGGGAAGGTAGCCGACATGGCGAAGCTGACCGAGGGCGGTTATCGCGCCATTGCCAATTGCGGCCTGAACGGCGGACAAGAAGTGCCGCACTATCACGTCCACCTCGTCGGTGGTGGCAAATTGGGACGGATGGTGGAGCGGGATTAAAGGCCGTGCGTTGGACCTTTGGCTCTGGGGCCGATGGGCGATGCGGGTCTTTGAGCGGCAGGCTGCGTGAAGGTCATCGCGCCCTCGGTGCTTAAGTTTCCACGGAAAACACGATCAAGATGATTGGCCGGGGCTTGCGTCAGGCCACGCGTAAGTTCCTTTGCGCCTTTCATCTCGTTTTCAAGATAGGCCGTGTTTGTGATGTGATGCGTTGTTCCGCCCGTTGTTTCTCCGGCCAGTTCGAAGAGCGGGGTGACGGGAAGTGCGGCGATAAAAGCTGGAAATGCCATGGCCTGCCTCATTCAAATACCTTCAATCAATAGGTCCATTAAAGCGGAAAAGCCTTAATATCCCGTGAATAAGGCACGGCGGGCGCAACGAAAAATCAATTGAATTTAAATCAAATTGTAGGGAATGTTCGGTGCCTGTGTCGCAAGACTTTGGCTTTAGCGAACTTCAGGGGCGTTGTGAAACGCTGCCCAAAAATCGAGAGAGCTGAAGTCATTATGCGTAGGGCGATAGGCTGTTTTGGGGGTATTGTGACCGGTTGCTTCAAGCAATTGTCCGTACGTCAGCTCCTGCAAGGCGGCTGCTTCTTTGGCCAATATGCTTCTTCCTGCTGTTCTACTCATCTAAGCCTCGTCCTTTGAAATGACCTGACTGAATGATTGTGAAAGCGCATCCTGCGTCTGTTTGTCCTTAAGAAAATATTAAACCGCCAGCGAGATGAAAGCAATAAAAATGAATAAAAACAAAAGAGTAGAAAAAACAAGCTTAAGCGAAATTAAAACTTTCCTTTTTTGGTAGCAAAAAAGCGGACAGGAAAACCTGTCCGCCTTGATTTGCGCCGATTCGCGCCGAATTAACGCGAATAATATTCGACGACCAGATTGGGCTCCATCTGGACGGGGTAAGGCACTTCGTCCATCGAAGGAACGCGCACAAAGGTGCCCTTCATTTCCTTGTGATCGACGGTGATGTAATCGGGAACGTCACGCTCAGTCAGTTCGGCGGCGATCAAAACGGTGGCCATCTGTTTGGCCTTACCGCGCAGTTCGATCACGTCGCCTTCCTTGACTTGATAGGACGAGATATTGACGCGCTTGCCATTGACCATGACGTGGCCGTGATTGACGAGCTGGCGCGAACCGAAAACGGTGGCCGAGAATTTCATGCGGTAAACGACGGCATCCAGACGACGCTCCAAAAGCTGGATCAGGTTTTCACCATTGTCGCCTTTGCGGCGCATAGCTTCTTCGTAATAGCGATGGAACTGCTTTTCGCCGATATTGCCGTAATAGCCGCGCAGACGCTGCTTGGCGAGCAATTGCGTGCCGAAATCAGAGGGCTTGGTGCGGCGTTGGCCGTGTTGACCCGGGCGATAATCGCGCTTGTTCAGCGGGCTCTTGGGGCGGCCCCACAGGTTGACGCCAAGGCGGCGGTCGATTTTATGCTTGGACTCTAAACGCTTTGTCATAGGACATTTCCTTCGTTTTTATTGTCCCGATAGTTCCGACCCCTCTTGGGCCAGACGGGACAGCCCGACAGCCTTTGACAAACGCCAAAGACGGGGATGCCCACATTCTCGGGAATGAGGCCTTATACCGAAAGAAAACGGGCTTTGTCAAACAGAGTCCGTGATAGTTAACGCTTTTTGATAGACTTCTTTGCGTTTCAAGCCTGTTTCCTTGGCGACGAGGTCCACGGCATCGCGCAGGGACAGGGTTTCAAGGGCTTGGCGCAGGCGGGCTTCGAGGTCGGGCTGAGCGAGAGGGACGGCTTGGTCAGGCCGCGCAGCAACCAAAAGCACCATCTCGCCCTTGGGCGGGTCGATTTCGGCGTAATGCGCGGCTAGATCCTCAAGCGTGCCGCCTTGGAACTCTTCATGCAGCTTGGTTAGTTCGCGGGCGGTGACGGCCTCGCAGGCGGGGCCTAGCCCTTCGGACAGGGCCGTCAGCGTTGTGGCAATACGCTGGGGGGATTCATAGAAAATCAGTGTGCCCGTGCCTTGGGGCAGAGCCTCGATGGCTTTGCGCCGTGCGGTGGGCTTGGAGGGCAGGAAGCCGATAAACGTAAAGCGGTCGCTGGGCAGCCCTGCGGCGGCCAGAGAGGCTAAAAGCGCACTCGCTCCGGGAAGAGGATAGACGGGATAACCCGCCTTGCGGCAGGCGCGGACGAGCCGATAGCCTGGATCGGAGATCAGGGGCGTGCCCGCATCGCTGACAAGAACAAGGCGTTGACCCAAGGCGAGTTTGGCAAGGGCTTCGTTGAGGCGCGCTTCCTCGTTATGGTCGTGACAGGTCATCATCGGCTTCGACAGGCCGAAGGCGTGTAAAAGCTTGCCCGTGACGCGGGTATCCTCGCAGAAAACAAGATCGGCTTCGCGCAGGGCCCACAGGGCGCGCAGTGTGATATCGCCCAGATTACCAATCGGCGTGGCCACGATGTAAAGGCCGCTGGGCAGGCTTGTCGGTTTACTTGGGCCTGCGTCTTGGGTAGGGTGGAGTATGGTTTGCGCCCATCCGGCGAAGTCGGGCTGGGACTTTTCTTTTTTGGTGCTGTTTGGGAGACGATCTGATGTCCCGTTTGTTGCTGCCTCGCCTGTCGCGGTCTTGCCCATCGTGGTCTTGCCCATCGTGGTCTTGTTTGTCTTGGCCATGCCTTGCGCTTGCCTTCCTGCTTGTCAGCGGCTGTTCCACTCTGGATACACAGGGACAGGGTAGCATGACAACCCCTATTACAGCGGCGGGGCGTCAGAAGGGCGTGATGGATTCTGCGGCGGCCCGTCGCGCGGCTGGTCCTGTGCCGGGTCAGGCAGCGGGCCAGAGTGCTTCGCTTGCCGCGTCCCAGCAAGCTCAGGCGACCCATCCGACATCGGTCAAGGTCGCCTTGCTGGCCCCGCTTTCCGGTAAAAGCGCAAGCCTTGGGCAGGCCATGGTCAATGCGGCTCAGTTGGCGGTGTTCGATATGGGGGCCAGTGCGTTCGAGCTGATGCCGCGCGATACGAAAGGCACGCCAGACGGCGCAGTGCAGGCCGCGCGTGATGCGCTGGGCAGCGGGGCCAACTTGCTGATCGGGCCTTTGTTCGCCGCCGATGTGGCCGCCGTGAAGCCGGTGGTGCGTGAGTCCGGTGTGAATATGCTGGCCTTGTCCACGGATGTTTCGCTGGCCGATACGGGGGCTTTTGTGATGGGCTTTGCGCCCGCGCCGCAGGTTGAGCGCGTCATTTCCTATGCGGCGGAAAAGGGGATCAAGCGTTTTGCGGCGATCCTTCCCGCCGGACCTTACGGCCAGTTGGTCGGCAAGACCTTTGAACAGGCGGTTTACCACGTCGGAGGCTCGATTGTGGCGACAATCTCGCCGGATAATTTGGAAAATGTGACGGCGCACAAGGACGAGATCGAAGCGATTTTCATGCCGCTGGGTGGCGAGATGTTGCACAAAACGACGGCGGCTTTGGCTCAGGCCGGGTTCGAGGCGGGGCGTGTACATCTTCTGGGGACCGGTTTGTGGGATGAGGCGGGCGTGGCCGCCCATGATGCCTTCCTTGTCGGCGGATGGTATGCTGCGCCAGAGCCTCAGGCACGGGAGTCTTTCATGAAGGCCTATGCCGAGACTTATAACCAAAGCGCACCGCGCTTGGCGACGCTGGCTTACGACGCGACGGCTTTGGCCGCCATGATCGCCCGAAACGGCGGGACGTATGATATCCGTTCTCTCTGCTCGCCTTCCGGTTTTGCTGGCCTTGATGGCATTTTCCGGTTAAAGGCAGATGGTGAAATTGAGCGCGGGTTGGCGGTTCTTGAAGTGGCTCAGGGTGCCGCGCGCATTGCAGACCCGTCACCCAACGATTTTCGTGGGCGGTAAGGCCCCAAGGAGAAACAGGTATGAAGATTTTGGTGACAGGTGGTGCCGGTTACATTGGCTCGCACACATGCGTTGAATTGCTTGATGGCGGGCACGAGGTTGTCGTTTACGACAATCTTTGTAACGCCAATGAAGGCGTTTTGGACAGGGTCGAGCATATTACGGGCAAGCGGCCTGTTTTTGTGCGAGGGGATATACGCGACGCAGAGGCGGTTGAAGCGGCCCTCAGGCAGCATGCCTGTACAGCGATCATTCATTTCGCGGGCCTTAAGGCGGTGGGCGAGTCCGTTGAAAAGCCGCTGATGTATTACGATAACAATGTGGTGGGCACGATGCGGGTGCTTGAGGCCGCCGCGAAAACCGGTGTGCGCCAGTTTGTGTTCAGCTCGTCGGCGACGGTTTACGGCGAGCCAAAGTTTTTGCCCTTTACGGAAGAACATCCCACGGCGGCGATGAATCCCTATGGCAAGACGAAGCTGGCTGCCGAAGGGATGATCGAGGCTTTCGCGGTTGCCGTGCCGACGTGCAAGGTGGCGTTGCTGCGCTATTTTAATCCGGTCGGCGCGCATGAAAGCGGGTTGATCGGGGAAGACCCGAAAGGGATTCCCAACAATTTGATGCCTTACGTGACGCAGGTTGCGGCAGGGCGGCGGACGCATTTGAATGTCTGGGGCAATGATTACGATACGCCGGACGGCACGGGGGTGCGCGATTATGTCCATGTTGTCGATCTGGCCAAGGGGCATGTGCGCGCGCTGGATACAATGGCCGAAAAGGGCGAGAGCCTGACCGTCAATCTGGGCACGGGCAAAGGGTACAGCGTGCTTGAGATCGTCAAGGCTGTTGAGGTGGCGAGCGGCAAGACCATTCCCACTAAAATCGGGCCGCGCCGTTTTGGTGATTTACCAGCGTACTGGGCCGACACGGCCTTGGCGGAAAAGCTGCTGGGCTGGAAGGCCGAACGTGATTTGGCAGCCATGTGTCGTGACAGCTGGAACTGGCAGTCCAAGAATCCCGACGGGTATGTTTGAGTAAGTCGAGCCGATGCTTGTCTTGGCGGGATTGCTGCGTTTCTGATTATGGCGGCGAGTTTCCAGCCGAGACCTTGCTCCTTTATCGTCAAAGCCCCCTGTGGAGGTGGTCCTGCCGTTTATCTCGCTGTTTTATGCCGGAGCCACCGTCCTGTCAGCATGGCGCAGCTGGCGCGGCAAAGGCGGCCAATGGAAGTGGCGGGCTCAGGCCGCTGCCTGAAGGTTAATGAATTAACAACCATTCTTGGACCTAACGAAAGATTAACGACAATATGGTATATATTGTGAGCATTATTTGAAGAGCCTGATAAGCCGAAGACATGGTGTATTATGAAGAAAGGTGCTTTTTCATCGATGGTATTTGATCAAGGGCGTACGTCGTCAAAAGGGTGGTATGACGTCACGATTGACGAAGCTGTTGATATTCGTCGCCGACTGGAGCAAGCCGCTATAGAAGTCAGCGAAACAAAACCTATCGTTTTTTATCCGCATGAAATCCTTGCTCTTGGCAAGGATGACAGGCAACGTGTGAAAAGATTTTATGAGGTCGTGTATGACGGCATGAACGATGGCCATCCGTATAAACATGAACTAATGGTTGAAAAAAAAGCCGGATCTTTTGGCCCCGGGACTCACCATATGAACTTTATGCGGTGTGCGTCCGCTATTGTCCAAAGTGCCAGACAGGGCGAGTTTAACGTTGTCTCTCTTGGCGGACTTGCCAAAATCGTTGTTTTGGGAGATCCGGCCAAGGAACGTCACCCCGGCGATGTATCTTTTGATGATGATGCGTGGCATGAGGGCGCGCATGTTATGCAGACCGTTGGGCTTAAAAATATCAAGGGATGGAATCGGGTGGATGAAAAAGGTCCGTCTGTGGCCGGCGCGGTACTTTCCGGCAAGCCGTTTTCAGCGAAAATGGTTGAGTACGTCCACAATTTCCATACGCAGGAACTTAACGCGGATACAGTGGCCCTGATCAGGCATGCGCAGAAAGAACAACCAGATGATATAGGGGGACGAGCGAGAATGCGCGCTGCCGAGTTTGTTAATTCCCTGTCCAGACTTAAAGACAGCCAAGAGGCTAAAGAGACTGATTTGGCCTATTCCGTGGGCTATGCCAACTTTTACTCTTTGTCGAAAATTCAGCATTTTGTCGGCAATGTTCTTGATCGGAAATGGGATTCGGTCAAAGAGGATTTAGCAGACCTGTTTGATAACAATGCGGCGTATAAGGCGCCAGCAGAAACCTATCGTCAAGACCTTTACGAAAAGCTTCATCGACAAGGGATGAAAGGGTTGTCTTCGGCAGATGTTTGTCATTTGTCATCGGCACTGGTCGCCAAACACAGGATGAGTGTTCAGCAGATTCGTCTGGTACAGGAGGTTTCTCTTGATACGGTTTTGGGGCGTCACACAGAAACAGAACGAATGTCACAGTCAGAGGCGGCGTTTTTTGTGGCTTTCCAGAAATCCATGATGACGGGACTTCAGGATATCGAACGACGCCAGAGTGTTTTGCGCCCTCTTTCAGAGCGGAAGAAAAGAGGCCTAGATATGTGAGAACAGATTTGTTGATCCGGCGGTCAAGTCGGAACCAGACCAGGGCGGGCCATCCGCAGCGTGAGGAGGCTCACTTCGGCGCGGTTGCCGAGGCGGAAGGGGTAGAGGCTGGTGCCGACGCCTTTTGTGGTGAATCCGGCCATTTCGTCGCAGAACCATAAGCCTTCAAGTTTGTCTTTGTCACCCATGCCGCGATGATAATGGCGGGCGATTTGAGGGCCATGCGTGTGCCCTGTCAGATAAAGGCGATAGCCGTGATCAGCGGTCCATTGCGCATAAGGGCCGTTGTAGTGACACAGCATGATGCCGAACAGGTCTTCTTGTCCGGTCAGAGGGCAAATACGCGGGGAGGGCGTTTTTCTGGTATAAGCGGGATGAAAGCCGCCCAGAATGATGTGCCGGTTGTTATGGCTGATCTTGATGGCCTGACTTTCCAGACAATGGATGCCGACGCGGCGAAAGGCTTCGCCCAGCGAAGGGTGGTCGTGATTGCCGAGCGAGACGTGGATGCCATGGCGTGACGTTGTTTCGTCGAGCGCCGAGGCGATGTCGCGGGCGAGGTCATCACTATCTTCCTCTGTGCCTTGTCCTTTGCCGAAATCTCCGGTTGCAGCGGTAAGGTCGACAGAGAGACTACGGACTTTATCTTTCAGACGCGTGATTCCTGCCGGGTTGTTCTTGTGAAGATGCAGGTCGCTTAGATGCATGATGCAAAAGCCATCGAGGGCGGCTTCGGCGGGGCGCAGAACGGGGATATCGTGATGGCGCACGTCAAGCGGAAGATGATTGTCGATCATCCGCGCAAGGCGTGACGGTTCGATGCAAACTTCGCAAAAAGCTCGATGGAGCATGAGGGCTTTGTGTCGCCCCTCAAATCGGCCATAGAGGGCTTCGAATGCGGCGTATTTCTTCAAAATGGCTTGAAACATGGGACGAGCTTAGGTCGGTTTGTCCCAAAGGGGAAGAGAGGGGAATATGTAAGAAATACTTTCTCTGCCCGGAAAAGGCCGGTTTTATTGGAAATTTAAGGCTGGTGGGGGTATAGTGGTCGGGAACCTGCTTGTTGCGGGGAACTCTTTTTTCGAGGCTGGATGTTGGAGATTGTGGTTATCCGATAACCGGACGGCCTGAAAAGGCGGCGGTTATCAACCTGTACGAGTGATCGGCGGGCATCGTTGGTGCCTGCCTGATCTGTGCAACGGATACGCTTCGAGATCTTCACCATGAACATATCAAAATTTGAACAAAGGACCCTGCACGTCCTCGCGCAGGGTGGTCGCATTGTGCACTATCGTGATGCAAGGGCGCGCGTGGCGGCGGTTGAGTGCTATACCCGCGAGGGGTATGTGCTTGTGGATTGTACGGTAGCCGTGTTTAAAAAACTCAGGAATAAACGCCTGATTTCCTCAAAAGACGGCCAGCCTTATCGTATCAACAGGGACGGCCTTAAGGCCGTTCGGTCGCAGCCTGACAACAGGTGACGGATGACCCTGATGATGGGCCTATATCCCGTATGACAGGCACCGGCCTTTTTGCTCAACGGATGCCTGTCATACGGGGTTAAGGGTGCTCTAAGCATGTGATAGGGAAATATAATGTGCGCTAAGATTTTATTCTGATAAGGGGGCGGTTGTGGTATTGAAACCCTTACGCGGAGCTGTGTTCGTTTATAGCTCAATCGGGCGATAACCTTTGCAATGGCTGCCGAAAGCTATCTTGAATGGCGCAAGCCTTCTGCGCGTGATGAAAAGCAAATCCTCGCGATTGTGGATTTGCTTGGGCAACGGTTCGTGAATGAAGTTGTTCAGGATGATTTGGTTCAGGTGGCTGAAATCCTGTTGCCCAAAGCCAAGCCAGCCAACATGAACCGTTGGATCATGCGCCCCGCTGCTTGTGTCCTTCATCATGCGGCCAATAACAAATGGTGTGATTGGCAACGGATCAGACTTTTTAAAGAACCTCGGCCAAAGACACGCGCCACCACGCCGGATGTTGCAAAAGCTCTTATCAAGGGAGCGCCCAAGCTTGTACAAAAACTTTTCCTCCTTTGGCTCTTCAAGCATGGGGAGCGCGTGACCGATGCGGCCAACATTGAATGGGCGCGGATTGATTTTGAGGCCAAGACCTATCGGCACTATGAGCGCAAGAATGACAAATGGCGCACCGCGCCCCTTGATGATGAGGTTCTCGCGCTACTTCTTCAACACAAGAAGGCCTCAAAAGATAAAAAGACAAGGGAGCTTCCCCGCCATGTCTTCCCGTGGCGTTCCCGCCATAGCGTCTATAACCACCTCTTGCTAAGCCCCCAGCTATGCTGGGGCGACTAACGGAAGTTATACGATTCCGTGAATGTGTCATAAAGACCTCCTTGGGGAACCACCAAGAACCTCAAGGAGATCAGTATGGAACA